>ERZ772764.5-NODE-5-length-207971-cov-31.775000_pt1 | contig 207971 bp, 184 predicted proteins | sample MGYA00512163_ERZ772764 | MGnify/ENA primary metagenome ERZ772764 (study PRJEB29015, sample SAMEA2737903) | human oral metagenome | biome: human oral; feature: human-associated habitat; material: dental | place: China | collected 2094 ... | reverse complement strand
CCCGCACCGCCTTCGGCGAATTCGCCCTCTGGGGCGAACGCACCGGCTGCAGCCTTCACATCGACCCCCTCCACGGACAGATCTACCAAACATCAGGCGCCGCCCAAGAGATGAACACCGAGAATGACCGCAACCTCCAAATCTACGCGAAAGTCCTGGGATTCCCGAAAGAAGACCTGTTCGGATCCGACGACAAGAAACTGTTCAAGCGGGCCCTCAAAGCCCACGGCCCCGTCGGACCCGACACCATGTACACCTTCGTCCCCACCTACCACCTCGGCGGATCACTCGCCGTCAAGAACATCGTCATCGACGACGCCGTCACCCACGTCGTCCTCCTCGCCGACATCGCCCCCCACACCCTCATGGCCGACTTCAGCACCCTATTCCCCGACTCACCCGAATAACGTGATCGTCAACTGAGTAACCCGCCAGCAGGCAGCCACCTGACGAGGCTTCCGGTCGGTGACCGCGACCACCCGGGGACCCTGCCGGTATCGCCTCTCCTACGAGATGGGGCAAAATCCTGTCAAGAGGAGGCCTCGAAGACGGTCGCCGCAAGCCCGTACTGGTACTGGTCGTAGAGGGCCTCGCAGGCGTGGCAGGGATTGATCGGGTCACCGGCGGGGGACCTGAGCTGCATCCGGAGCCCCGAGCCGGGAAGATTCTCGATGCCGCCGTAGTCTTGGCAGGCCTGCGCCAACACCTGGTAGGCGGCGTCGTCCTGATTCCGCCACTGCCCGAAAGGCCCGCCACCGCGGACCGCGTTGTCAAGCCAGGCCTCATACCATGACGCGAAATTGGAGGCGACCTGCCGAATCTGGCCGCCGCAGGCCCGGGAATCCAGCCACACTGTCCCGTCGTCGAGGCCGAGCACCCACGCCGCGCCACAGCCCGCCGCGGCCACGTGCAGCCAGCCGGGTTCGATGCCGTGGATCTCGAGTCCGTAGCCGGGGCCGGCTCCGGAGGCGGCGATCTCCTCCAGGAACCACCGCGCGTCGGAGGGTAGCGGCTGCCACGCGGCCAGCTGCTCGGCGGTGGCTGGGGGCCCGAGCCGCATGCCGTGGTGGCGCCCGCCAAGCCAGCCGCCCTCGGTTTGGGGACTGTCGCCGGCGGCGCGCAACATGTCAAGGGTGGACTGCAGGGATTCGCGGGTTAGCGGCGGGGCCGGGCTGATCGGGGCAAGCAGGGCCCATTCCCGCAGTAGCCGGTACCCCGATACCTCGGTGGGCAGACGGTCCCAGACCGTACGAGCCGGGTTCCAGTCGCTGAAACCGTACTTGACCTCGCACATGTTCTCCGGTCCGATACCCAGGAAACACCCCAACGGAATGACATCCCCGGACCGGGACGCCGGCAGGGTTCCGCTGGCCAGTACTGCCCTGGTCAGGGCCTGGGAACCCCCAATACGCTGCCGGCAGGCCGCCAACTCGTCCGCGTCGACGCCGGCGCCCAGCCCACGGTCCAGGCCGCTCATCGTGACCAGGTACCGCCGCCCGCCGAGGACAGTCTCGAACTGTTCGACGTCGGGATCCTGGGTGTCGATCAGGTCTGGCCGGCCGATACCAGTCAGCAACACCGGACCGAAGGCGCACGCCCAGTTGCAACCGGCCATGACCAGCGCATGATGCATGTTGCTGCCGTAGCCGCTGGCGGTGACCGTGGCTCCCTGCTGACCGAGCGCCCCGCCTTGGATCAGCAACGTGATGTACGTCCCGTGCGGCGGGGTGTCCTGCATCGAGTTGATATGGCATTCGATAGTAGGTAGGCCATCGCCCAGCATCACCGTCTGCACCCCGTCGCGGTCCTCAAGGCGGCCGCCGGGGAAGTGCCCAGCGATAATCTCGGCCAGCAGGCGTTCCGGGCTGGTGTTCGGCTCGTCGGCATGGGTCATGTCCCCATCAGATCACAGGGCATGTCCACTCGAGCTGGCTGCCCGATACGCAGACGGCTGGGCGTTCCCAAGGCCAGAACAGACAGGTGCCCCGCCGGCAAAAACCGACGGGGCACCCGCACAGCGCCGATATCAGCTGTTGGCCTTCAGATGAGAGTTCAGCAGGGCGCCCCGGTTAACGGGAACCCCGGCCTTCACGGTCTGGCCGCTCGGGTCGATCGCCTTAGCGACGTCCTGAGGCAGCTGCTTGCCCGACTTTTCAGCAGGGCTTCCGGGCTTGATGGTGTAGTCGCTCTTCTTGTAATCGGTATTGTTCGGAGCCTCGTACACGAAGTAGGGGTTGTCCTTACGTTCGCCGAACTTATCGAGCGATTTCGCATCCCGCCCGTCGATGCTACCGCGGACACGGGGGTCCTTGGAGATCTCGGCGGCGGAATTGTAGACCTTGTCGATGGGATTGCCGCCCGGGTAGTCCCAGGTGAACAGACCCGGCTCGTTCTGCGTGCTGCTGCGGTAATACGCGTTGTAGTCGAAGCCCTTGAACATGTCATTAGTCACCACCACGGTCCCGTTCTGATTGGTGGCGCCGGTAGCGCGCACCGGGTAGGCCCAGTACGGTCCGCTTCCGTCATTCGCGACCCAGGCGCGCGACGAGACGATGTTGTTGTACATCTCGATGTTCTTCAGGTCCCACGGCAGGCCGTGTTCCATGGACCACTTCTCCGGCGCATGGCATTTGCCGTCACGGAAATCATTGCAGCCGTTGATGCGCCAGTCCTCGAAGAACTCGAACGGCATGAACGTACGCGAGATCGTGTTGTTGTAGATCTTGACGTCGTTGCTGCTGGAGATTCCGATCCCCTTGCCGCTACTCTCGATGACGTTGGAGGCGATGATGCCGTTACCGGACACCTCGTAGAAGATAGCGTGCGCCACGTTGGTGAAGAAGTTCCTCGTCACCGTCGTGTTGATGCAGCCCTCATCGCACCAGAAGGCCGGGGCCCGCTGCACCTTCGCGACAGCGGCATCCGAGGACGCCTGACCCAGCTGCGAGTAGTCGACGACGTTATCGCGGAAGGAGAAGCCGTCGGTGTGCGTGACCTTGATATCCGACACGGTGCAGAAAGCCTGGCACACCTTACCGCGGGTCTCGAAGCCGGCGGCGTTGTTGTTCGTGAAGACGTTCCCCTCGTACGACGAGTGGTGCGACCGGTTCGCCCCGGCGCCGTTGGCCCCGTTATCGATGAACGTGTTACCGACGACGCGGGTTCCCTGCGACTTGTCGAGGTTGAAGCCGATGGTGGAGTTCTGGGCGACGATGGAGTCCTGGAACACCGAATTGTTCTGGTTGATCGACACCGCGGACGTGCCGGCGATCCCCGGATACTTCACGCTGTCGAAGCCCCACTCCTGCAGGGGGGCGTACTGGGAGACATTGATGCCCCTCCAGGTGAAATTGTCACCGACAGCGGTGAAGGCCCGCGGACGCTCCGAGATCTCCGTGGTGCCGGCCTTCGGGTCGGAACCGACGTAGTAGGTGATCTCGTCCTCTGCCCCGTAGTTGAGGCCGGCCTTGTTGTTCTTCGGGTTCTTCATCGTCGTCGGGGTCTTGTCCTCGACGAAGAAGGTACCTTCCTTGACCTCATCCTTAGAGGCGACCTGACGCAGCGGCTTATCGTTGATAAAGACCTGCTCGGGGTAGGCGGCCATGCCCTCCACTGTGGGATCGGCATTCACCGTGCAGACATGGCACATGTTGTGGAACTTCCCCGTGGTCTTCCACAGGTTACCCTCTTTCGCCCACCGCGCGCCCTCGACGACATCGCTGCCCTTCAGCCACACCTCGGCATGGGGCGCAGCCTGAATGGTCAGATTGGGCTTGTCGACGAAGAAGTGCTCCTCACGGTAGATACCGGTCTTGACGACGATGGTGTATCCGGCGCTGGCCTTACGCACCGCATTGCGGATGTTCCGCAGGGGCGCCTGTTCCGTTCCGGGATTACCATCTCGACCATCGGTAGCCACCCACAGGACGTTACTCTTCGGTACGGGATAGTTGGTGTCTTTGAATTGGTATGTGGTATTCAGCCGATTTGAGGCGTGGGCTTCCGGCGCGGCCTGCATCACCAGGCCTCCGCCAGCCAAGGACAAGGCCGCCAGGGTGGCGATCGCACCCCGCGAGAATCGCCGGCGGGGTCTTTCGTGCGACATGCCTTACCTCCTATTCTTTCAGTTTGTGAATATGTATTTTGTTCATTCACCCTACCATACGATGGGTTCACTGCCGAATGATTCCTTTTCCATCATCCAAAAAAGTGCCCGTGGATACATGTTCAGAATTCATTCTTTCCACCTCGCGAGATGACTATCGAAAGCCGTTTGGATTTGAATGGCAACCACGTCTGATGGCCACCTGGGCCAGGCCCACTGCTTGAGGCGGCGTCGACCGGACGTTGGGGCTCCCGGGCATCGCGTATCACTGGCTCGACATCGCCCGGCTGCCGGCAGGATCTCTGGGAGGCTGGAACGGTATCCCTGATGTTGAAGGAGAGATCGTGAAAACCCAGGTGCTGGTCTTCCATCCCGACATGAACGCCTCGCGCGTCAACCGGGCCCTGGCCGAGAGAGCCGAAGCTCTGGGCGGCGATGTGGTGGTACGGCGGATGTACGACCGCTACCCAGACTTCCGGATCGACGTGGCAGCCGAGCAGCAGGCGGCGCAGGCCACGGATCGGCTGGTGCTGCAGTTCCCGATGTACTGGTTCTCCTGCCCGCCGTTGCTGAAGAAATGGCTGGACGATGTCCTCACCTACGGCTGGGCGTACGGCTCCACAGGCAAAGCGCTCCAGGGCAAAGAGTTTCTCGTCGCCGTCTCGTCGGGCTCCTCGGAGTACGGACGCGAGCACGAGTACACCTACACGGTGCACGAACTACTGCGTCCTCTCCAGGCAACCGCCGACTACTGCTCCATGACCTACCTGGAACCGTTCACCACCATCGGGGCGATGACGATCTCGGATCAGGACCTGGCCCAGCGGGTCGCTGACTACGCCGCCACCCTCACCACCGACTCGCTACCGAAGCTGGAACGACTCGGCTGATCTGTCATGTTCGCCCCCGACGACACTGTCGGGATTCGGGCGAAGTTGCGTTCTGGGTCAGCTCAGGACTCCATCGCGTCCAGGGCCGCGGCGGCGGCTTCGACCACACCGGGCCAGCGGGCGTCGGCGAGATAGGTGAGGTCGTCGGCGTCGCCCAGGTCGAGCAGCATATCGCCCAGCCGACGGCCCAGCAGCGCGATCGGGGCAACTTCACTGTGCCGCAGCGCGAGCCCAACTGCGGCCGCCGGGCGCGGCAGGATCGCGCAGTCGTCGTACAGGCAGCAGATGTGCTCGGCGAGCGAGTCGTAGTCGTCGTCACCGGGGACGTCCAGGCCCCAATGCCGGGACTGGTGGCTGGGATCGGACAGCGCGCTGAGCGCGGTGATCACCGCAAACCGCAGCGACAGGTGGCGCACCGGTACGGTGGCGGGCTCGTTCTCGATGGTCTGGCCGAAGTGGGCGATGGTGAGGCTCATGCTGGGTCCTTAGTCGGTTCTTACGCTCAGAGGTAACGATGAGGAACCTAGGCGGGGTACCTGTCAACAGGCTATGAACGTGAAAACTCCCTCATACGGTTGAAGACTCTGGCCGGGGGGTCAGTGGCGGGCTTTGCCGTACATCTCCTCGATCAGACCGGCGAAGCGCTGCTCCACCTGCCGACGTCGGGCTCGCAGCGAACCAGTCAACAGCCCGTGCTCACGGCTCAGGTCCTCCAGCAGCAGCCGCAGGTCCCCGATCCGCTGGTTGCGCGGCAGCCGGGCCGACACCGCCGCCACCCGGGACCGGACCTCTTTCAGCACCCTCGGGTCGCGAACCAACTCGTCGAGGCTGTGCCAGCGCAACTGCAGCCGCTCGGCGAGCGCCTCGAGCTGGTCGCGGGAAGGTTTCAGCAGCACCGTGAGGTACGGACGACCGTCGCCGAGCAACACCGCCTGCTCGAACAACGGATCAGCCAGGAGCCGTTCCTCGATCGGCGCCGGGGACACGTCACCACCCGCGGTAACGATCCGATCCTGGGCCGGCTCGGCGACGGTAAGGAAACCATCGGCGTCAAGCCGGCCGCAGTCGCCGGTACGCAACCAGCTGTCGACTACCGCCTCGCGAGTCGCCGCCTCGTCCTTCCAGTAGCCCAGCATCAGGTTCGGCCCGCGGTACCAGATCTCCCCGTCGTCGGCGATGCGCAGTTCGGACCCGGGCAGGGCCCTCCCGACAGTGCCGAGCTTGAACGCCGTCGGAGAGTTGACAGCTATCAATGGCGAGGCCTCGGTTACCCCGTACACTTGACAGACCAGCATCCCGGCGGCCGAGAAGAAGTCCTCCACATCGCGGCGTAGCACACCCCCGCCACAGGCCATGACGCGCTTCGGGCCGCCCATCGCTGCGCGTACCCGGCGCAGCACCAGCCGATCCGCCAGCGGCAGCTGCGCGGCGATCGCCGGGGACGGCTGCCGGCCAGCCAGGTGCGCCCGCTGAGCCGCGGCGCCGACCCGGATCGCCCACCGCAACCGGCGGCGTTGAGAGGCGGTCCGGGCGCTGCGGTACCAGGCCTCGTACACCAGGTGGTACAGGCGAGGGGTGGCGACCAGCAGGGTCGGCCGGACTAGGGCCAGCATCGCGGCCACCTGCCGCGGGTCTGGCAGGTAGGTGTTGAGGCAGCCGCGGGTCAGCACCCCGAAGGTCCACAGCCGTTCCAGGGAATGGGCCAGCGGCAGCAGGCACAGGGAATGGTCGGGTGGGGCGAAGGTAACCACCCCCTCCAGGGCAGCCAACTGGTCAGCGAAACCTCGGTGGCTGAGCATCACCCCGAGTGGGGTACGGCCCGAGGTGTAGACGATCGAAGCCAGATCGTCGGCTTCGGCCTGTTCCAGTCGTTGCTCTAGGGCAGCGCTGGAGGACCGCGACGGAGGCTTCGCCCGAACCAAGTCAAATGTTGTTACCCGGGGATCAGAATCCGAGATGACGTCAAAAACGATCACCGTCCGCAGCCGCGGCAGAGCAGACCAGACCCGTTTCACGGCGTCCAGTTCAGCGGTGCCGAAGACGAACAGGACCGACACCTCGGCGTGACCGAGGACCAGCTCCAGCAGGGCATCGGTGGCGGTCGGGTAGACCGGCACCACCACTGCCCGGACCGACAATGCAGCCAGGTCAGCGACGCTCCACTCGGGCCGATTCGGGGAGAAGATCCCGACCCGGTCACCCGGTTGGACGTCCAGATCGATCAGGTGCCGGGCGAGGGCCTCGACCTCGGCTGCCAGCCGCTCGTAGGTCATGGTGCGCCAGCCATTACCGCGACGGACCCGGGTCGCGGCCCGGTGGGCGTGCCGGCGAGCAGTACTGCGGAAGAGCCGGGCCAGGTGTTGCTCCGCCGCCATTGCTCACCTCCAGGTACTGCACACCGGCGGACTGACCTGCTCCGCACCAGTCCTCCGGCCCGGACCTGCTGACGCATAGTCCATATTTCTGTTTACCCTAGCCATACCCGCCGCGACCGGCGGGATTAGGGGTGGAGCAAGGCCAGCGCGGCGTCGAGCATCTGTGGTGTCAGGCGGCCGGTGGCGGTGTTCTGCTGCGAGACGTGGTACGAGCCGACCAGCCGTACCGTCCGGATCGGGGAGCCCAGCTCGGCCACCGCCTGGTGCCCGAAGCGCGGTAGCGGCCGCGGTACCTGCCAGCTCAGCCGGCGAGTCGCCGCCAACGCCGCCCGCCACCCGATCTGCCCGAGCGCGAACACGGCCCGCAGGCTTGGCGTGCACAGGCTGAGCTCCCGGTCCAACCAGGCCGCGCAGGTCGCCAATTCGGTGATGCTCGGTTTGTTGTCCGGCGGGACGCAATGAGCGGCCGCCGTGATCCGCATTCCGGTCAGTCGCAGTCCGTCGCCGGCGTGGACCGAGGTCGGCTGGGAAGCGTACCCGGCGCGGTGCAGCGCCGCGTACAGCCAGTCGCCGGAACGATCGCCGGTGAACATCCGCCCGGTCCGGTTCGCGCCGTGCGCGCCGGGCGCCAGGCCGACTACCAGCACCTGCGGCGCCGGATCCCCGAAGCTGGGCGCGGGCCGGCCCCAGTACGGCTGGTCGCGGTACGCGGCCCGCTTGGTCTGGGCGACCTGTTCACGCCAGGCGACCAGACGCGGGCAGGCCCGACAGACTGACACCCGGGCGTCCAGTTCGGCTGGCCCGGCCGCATCCTGGGCAAGCCGGGCGACCTCATCGGCGCTGCCCGCAACCGGCGTCTGACTAGTCGCCGGGTCCCCGGGCCAGCCGCTACCCGGTGACGCCGGGGAACCCAGTTCGGTTCTGGTCACCAGATGTCGCACCCCAACAGTCTGCCCATTGGGCGTGGCGATGGCGAAAGCAACGATCATCGTCAACCATGAGTCATTCGAGGCCTCGTAGGGCGAATCCGGGGACCATGGTCCAGAAATCCGAAAGTTGAAACTTCACTATGAGTGCCAGATGAGACTTCTCATGCGATACTGAGCGCATGCTCGACACACCTTCGCAACTTGTGAGTCTCGGCTATGAGGGGCGCTCGGTCGACGAGCTTGTCGCCTCGCTGCTCCAGCAGGGAGTTCAAGTGCTCGTCGATGTCCGCATGACCCCGATCTCCCGTAAGCGCGGCCTGTCCAAGAGGGCTCTGGCAGCGGCTCTTGGTGAGGTCGGGATTCGGTACGTACACCACCGGGAACTCGGCAATCCGAAGGATAACCGAGATGATTTTCGTCGGGGCATTCCCGAATCTCGCGAACGTTTCCGCCATCTCTTAGGAAGCGACGAGGCCGTCGCCGCCCTAAACCATGTCTCAGAGTTGCTCGACGACTCCACTGTGGCCCTCCTGTGCTTTGAGCGCGACCACAGCCAATGCCACCGGGATCTCGTCATCGAAGCGGTTTCTCGAAGTCGCAACAACCTCCACGTCATTCACGCCTAGACCCCCAACAGATCACTCTCATACAGCATTGCCTCTTCATCGATTCTTGGCGACCAGATTCCTAGTCCTGAGAACACGTGGCGACGCTGGTGCATATTGCCAACAAACAGGTGGGCATCAATGTCTGGGGAGATGAGTTCCTCGTACTTCTGTCGAAGCTTGGCCATAGATTCTTTTTCGCAGTTGTACTCGCGACGCCATTTTCGCCCAGCCTGACCAGCCTCCCAGTCGAGTATTGCAGGATTATGGCCTGCACATCCCTCAGATTCGCAGCGATAGCTCACCCTGACCCTGTAGGGAGCTGGCTCGAGCTGCTTAATCCCATCAAGATTGAGGAGGTTGGGCTGTGATAATTTCCTTACTTTTGCCAGCTGCCCATCATCCCATGGATCACCCGGTTCCACTGACAAAACTCGGGGATCCAGCATCTTCACCAATCCCAGAGATGGAATGGCACTGAAGGGTTTATCCTTATTGGCTTGAATGAGACCACAGGTTGTCACCGCACCGATTAAGCCATCGAGTAGCTTCTTGCGTCTTCTCCAGTTATGCTTTGTATCGACCTTCTCTATCACCTTAAGGGATTCAAGATGAGGCCTGTAAGACTCAGGTCGATTATCTTTCCGGTTCTTACTGACGCGAAGTTCCACGATATCGTATTTGTGGAACTTACGATCTTCTTCCTCAAGACGAAAACTTATCGGATAGAGGCGAATCCAGCACGGTCTCTCACCATCAAGCCTAACGCCCGCTGTACATACTGTCTCGCCGTATCTGTCTGACGGCGTTGGATAGGTCTTGATGGTTACAAGAACCCGAGCCATATCTTCACGGCCCAGAGGTTCTCTATTATTAGAAATCTGGGAATCCTTAGCTTCACCGCAACAGACGTCATCCTTCATCGAGGCCACGATCAACTCACTCCCCCTTTGCCTAGAGGAACCACTGCCTCGTTACCAGGCCTTGCATGAGTTCACTGGTGGAGCTAAGGGGATTCGAACCCCTGACCTTCTCATTGCGAACGAGACGCGCTACCAACTGCGCCATAGCCCCAGGTACCTGACATGGTAGCCCTGACGAAGCGCGGGCTGCAACCCTGAAGCTCACAGGGGACTGGCCGGCCGGCGAAGATCGTACCCGGGCATGATGCGCGCGGCTGTGGAGCGCACCTATCGTGAGGCGACGTGAGTACGTCTGCCCGCCCGACGAAGGCTGATCTGGCGTGGGCGGTGACCTGGGCCGGGCTTGCGGCGGCTCTCAACCTCGGGACCATGCCGCGTGAGGTGCTGCCCTGGATCGAGGTAGTGACGATCCTGGTCGGGGTGTCGCTGCGAAGGCTACGGCCGTTGCTTGGCGCCACGACCCTGCTGGCCGGGCTAATCGGTCACGCGCTGCTCGCCCCGTACCTGTCACTCGGGGTGCTGATCGCCGGGATCGCCTTGGCGTACATCGCGCGGCGCTGGGTGGGCCGGCCCTGGCGGACGGTGCTGTCGGCGGCCCTCGGCGTGGGCATCATCGGTTTCATCCTGCTGGGCAACGAACAGATGCGCCAATCCTCGCTCGGACAACGGCTCCTGCTGCTGGGATGGGGGCTGGTAATAGTACTGGTGGCGTCGCTCGCCGGGGAGTTACGCCGCCGCGGCGCCCATGACGCCGAGAACCGGTTGGAAACGCTGCGGTTGGAACTGGAGCTGCAACGAGAACAGTACGAACGGCGCGCCACCGAGCAGCGGACCTTCATCGCCCGCGAGGTGCACGACATCGTCACCCACACCCTGGGCACCATCGTCGCCCAGGCTGACGGCGGCCGGTACGCGGCGGCCAGCGACCCGCAAGCCGCCGTACGGGCGCTGACCACGATCGGCCAGGTCGGGCGCACCTCGCTGCGTCAGATGCGGGGCCTGGTCGGGATGCTGCGCGACGGTGAGGCCCGCGAGCCGCAGCCTCTGGCCAGTCATGAGGACCTGCCCCAGCTGCTGGCCGAGGTGGCCGCGGCCGGGCTTGCCGTCAGCAGCACCGTCCAAGGTGAGCCGCCCGAGGATCTGCCCGGCGATGTCTCGCTCGCGATCTACCGCGTCGCCCAGGAGGGGCTGACCAACGTCCGGCGCCACAGCGGCGCCAGCCGCGCCGAGCTCAGTATCGACTGGCAGCCCACGACGGTCGTAGTGACGGTGACCGACCACGACGACAGGAGCAGCCCAACCACCCTTCACCAGTCCCTGGGCACCGACCAGGCCCGCGGTGGTCATGGCCTGCGGGGGCTGGCCGAACGGGTCCAGCTGCTCGGTGGCAGCCTGGAGTCCGGACCGTTCGGCGGCGGCTGGCGGGTCCGGGCCGAGATCCCCCGTGAAGGAGTCGGATGAGCATCCAGATCGGACTGGTCGACGACCAAACCCTGTTCCGTACCGGGATCGCGCTGGTACTCGACAGCCAGCCTGACCTCTGCGTCGCCTGGCAGGCCGCTGATGGCCAGGAGGCCATCGACCGGTATGCGGCTACACCCGTCGACCTGGTGCTGATGGACGTGCAGATGCCCCGCCTGGACGGGATCAGCGCCACCCGCACGATCATCGCGGACCACACCGCGGCCCGGATCGTAATGTTGACTACATTTGATACTGAGGAGTATGTAATCGACGCGCTTGCCGCCGGGGCCAGCGGCTTCCTGCTCAAAGACACCGAGCCCGAACAGTTGCTCGACTCTGTCCGTACCGCCGTAGCCGGGGAGGCCGTCATCTCACCGCGGGCCACCCGCCGGATCCTGACCCGGCTGCGCCAGCCCGAGCCGGACTCCACCCGGGCGCCGCTATCCGCCGCCGACCGGCGGGCACTCGCCTGCCTCACTGCCCGCGAGCAGGAGATCCTGATCGCCATCGGTCAAGGATGGTCAAACACCGAAATCGGGCAACGACTCTTCATCTCCATGCCCACTGTCAAGACCCATGTCGGGCGGGTCCTGGCCAAGATCGAAGCCCGCGACCGGGTCCATGCCGCCCTCTTCGCCTACCGCACCGGACTCGTCGACCGAGACGACCTGCTCGCCCCGTAGCTCGGCGACCAGGTCATACCCCGGTATCACGTCTGAAACCATGCCCCGGACCGATGTCGGGCGTACGGGCGCGGCGCCAAAGTCGATAGCCATGAACCACGTCGTCATCACCCGTCAGCTCACGAAGCGGTACGGCACCACTGCGGTCGTGCAGAACCTCGACCTGCAGATCCCAGCCGGCTGCGTGTACGGCTTCCTCGGCCCGAACGGCTCCGGCAAAACCACCACCATGAAGATCCTGCTGTCGCTGATCACCCCCAGCGCCGGCGAGGTGGAAATCTTCGGCCAGCCGATGCGGCGCGAGACCCGTCACCAGCTGCTGGGCCGAATCGGCTCGCTGATCGAAAACCTCTCCGCGTACGGGCACCTCACCGGCCGGGAAAACCTCCGGATCGTGCAGCGGACCCTGGACGCCTCCGACCAGGCCGTCTCCCGGGCGGTCCGGCTGGTGCGGATGGAACAGCAGCTGGACAAGCTGGTCCGCAACTACAGCCTGGGCATGAAACAGCGGCTCGGGATCGCGATGGCGCTGGTCCGTGACCCGCAGCTGTTGATCTTGGATGAGCCGACCAACGGGCTCGACCCGGCCGGCATCGAGGAAATCCGCGACCTGCTGGTCTGGCTGGCCCGCGAGGAAGGCCGTACCGTGATGGTCTCCAGCCACCTGCTGTCGGAGGTGGAGCGGATGGCGTCGGTAATCGGGATCCTGAACCGCGGCCAGCTGCTGTTCCAGGGCAGCCTCGAACAACTTTTTGACCGGCGGCTGCCGGACGTGCTAGTCCGGACTCCCGACGCGCCCCGCGCCATCCAGGTGCTGCAGCGGCTCAACCCGACCACGGTCGCCGACGGGCTGCTGTTGCAGGGGTTAGACCAGCCCACGGTCGCGGCCACGATCGCGCACCTGTGCGCCGCGCAAGTGCCGATCTGGGAGGTACGGCGCCAGCAGCGCAGCCTGGAGGACGTCTTTATCGGCCTGACCGGGCGGGAGGGCCTGCTGTGACCGCCACCTTGATCCGGGTCGAGATCGCCAAACTGCGTCGGCTCCGGCTGACCTGGCTGCTGCTGCTGACCACCGCCGCCAACGTCTTGTACTGCTCCTCGCCCCTGTTCTCCGCCAGCGCCCGCAGGTACTGGAACCAGCCCGGCGGCGCCTGGGATGCGTACCTGGTGCAGTACGTGATGGGCACTGCTCTGTTCACCCCGATCGCGATCGCAATCGTGGCTAGCCGGGTCGTCGATATCGAGCATGCCGGCAACGGCTGGCGGCTGTCCTCGGTGATCGGCGTCACCCGCGGTGCACTGTGCCGGCTGAAATGGGTCACCCTGGCGCCGATCGTGCTCGCCCTGCGCGCGATCGAGGTGGCGGCGGTGCTGGCGCTGCCGGCGCTGCTCGGGATGCCCGCTGTCACTAACCTCGGCGTTTGGGTCCGCACCGCAGCCGTCATGGTCGTCACCACGCTCGCTCTGCTGGCCGCTCATCTTTGGCTCGCGGCCCGGATCGAGAGCCAACTCGTCGGGATCGGGATCGCAGTCCTGGGCGGCTTCCTGGCCATGTTCTCGATGCTGCTGCCGCCGGTAGTGGCGCTGCTCACCCCGTACGGGAGTTTCGCCGCGGTGCTGCCGTACACCTACTCCTCATCCGGGATTACCGCGATCAGCCCGCACTACCTGCCCTGGGGGCTGTGGGCTGCTGCCCTGCTCGTCGGCTCCTGGGCCCTCACCCGTCGTCTTGATCAGGAAGGCTGATCCATGCTGCGCAATGAGATCTCCAAGCTACGTCGTACTCAGATCTGGGTGGTCATCGTCGTGATCCCTGCCCTGTCAGTCCTGCTGGGTGCGTTCAACTACTCCCAGAATGTCGAGGTGTTGACCCACGGCTGGGGTTCATACTGGTCCCAGCTGGTCCTGTTCTACGGGCTGCTGCTGATGTCGCTCGGGGTGGCAGTGCTGGCCTCGTCGGTCTGGCGCGCCGAGCACCGCAACCATGGCTGGAACCAGCTGCTCACCAGCCAGCGACGGCCCGGGAGGGTGTTGCTGGCAAAGATTGCCGTGCTGGGGCTGCTGGCGGCTGCGATGCAGGTCGTGCTGGTATGCCTCGGGTTGCTGGTCGGAGCCGCGCTGCGGGTCCCCGGCAGCCCACCGGTCGTGATGCTGGTCGCGACCGTGTTGAGCGTGGTCCCGGCGCTGGCGGTAGCTGCCTGGCAGTCGCTGCTGTCGATGCTGGTCCGTAATTTCGCGGCCCCGATCGGGGTGGCCCTGCTGGGCGGCGTGGTGTCCTTCGGGCTGGTCGCATCCCAAAGCCCGCTGGCGTACCTGTTCCCGCCGGCCCTGGTCAGCATGACCCAGTCGTTGGGCAGCACTGCGACCACCGTCGCCGGGAGCCTGACCTTCGCCACGGTAGCCCCGCTGCTGTTGGCCTCGGCGCTGCTGACCGGGCTCGGCTGGGCGGCTGGGGTCTGGTGGCTCAGCCGCGCCGACAGCCGCTGCTGAGGTCGTGACCTATCGCAGGGCCTGGGTAGGGTCGGGAGAAAGGAGGGGTGATGTCCGACCACGACGTACCGACCGCTGCCGCGTGCTACCGGCACCCGACACTCACCTACATCGTCTGCTCCCGGTGCGGCCGGCCGATCTGCCCGACCTGCATGGTGGATGCGGCGGTCGGTTTCCAGTGCCCTGACTGCGCCCGTACCGGGGCCCGGCAGACCCGGCAGGGTCAGCTGCCGTTCGGTGGCTACCCGAGCCGAGACCCCCGCCGTACCACGCTGGTCCTGATCGGGATCAACGTCGTGGTCTGGCTCGCGGTGTTGCTGACCGGTTCGTACGCCTCACCGCTAGCCGCCGTGCTCCAGCTGACCCCTCGTGGGGTCTGCCTGGCTGGCGTCGGTCAACAGTACTTCCCCGGACTCACTAACGCGGCCAGCTGCGCTCTCGAGCCGGGCGCCTCCTGGGTGCCGGGGGTGGCCGACGGGGCCGTCTGGCAGGTGATCACCAGCGCCTTCGTCCACATCGAATCACTGCACCTGGCCCTCAACATGATCAGCCTGCTGATCCTCGGCCCGCCGGTCGAGCGGATCCTCGGGCGGCGGCGATTCCTGGCCGTCTACCTGGTCTCAGCCCTGACCGGTTCGGCAATGGTGATGTGGTTCTCGCAGCCCACCACCGCCACCCTCGGCGCCTCAGGCGCGCTGTGGGGAGTCATGGGGGCGGTGTTGCTGATGAGCCGCCGGCTCGGAGGCAACACCCGGGCCGTGCTGATCATGCTGGCCGCGAATCTCGCCTACACCTTCCTGGCGTCCGGGATTTCCTGGCAAGGCCACATCGGCGGGCTACTCGGAGGCCTGGCCACGACCGGAGTGTTCCTGATGGGCACCCGTACGATCCGGGAACGCTGGGCCTGGCCCGGCGTCGGACTGCTGCTGGTCCTGACCTTGGCGGCGATCGCAGCCCGGGCCATGCTGCTGTGAACCAGAAAGGCTCCCGGCCGAGGTGGCCGGGAGCCTGAGGCTGGTAGCGGGCTACCGCCTACACGCCGCCGCTGTTGAGCGCCCGCTGCATCGCCATAATGCAGGACGAGCCCTCGGAGAAGTAGCCGTCGACGGTCGTGCCGTAGTGGGACTGGATCGCACGGATGGTGGCCGGGCCGATCAGACCGTCCGCGCCGGCGCCGACCTTAGACTGGAGGGCCTTGATCACCGGCGAGCCGCTGGCCTGGGCATCAGAGACCCACTCCCAGCCGGAGGCCAGGCCGGGGTTCTTGCTCTTCCAGGATGCGGCCTGGCTGGAGACCACCCCGTCGGCCGTGGTGCCAAGAACCTCCTGCAGCCGGCGGGTAGTCGCCGAGCCCCAGTAGCCGTCGACGTTCAGGCCGCCGCCGCCACCACCGCCGCCACCACCACCGCCGTAGCTGATGCTGGGAATCAGCCCACCGGCATGCCAGTGGATGTCGTAGGCGTTGAAGACGTTCACGCCGGAGCGCTCGTCGCGGGCCTCCATGGTGGTCCCGTCGCCAAGGGAGATGGCGATATGGCCGGGCTTCCACAGCAGCGCACCGTAGGTCGCGAGGGCCTGGTCGCGCGAGATCTGGTGGCAGGCGGAGTACTGCTGGCCGGAGGTCCGCGGGAAGCTGACCCCGATATGCCCCAGCGACCAGTAGATGAGGCCGGAGCAGTCGAACTCCCAGGGACCGGCCGCACCGAAGACGTACGGGCATCCGCGGCAGGACAGGGCTGCGTTGACGAATGAGCCGACGCTGGGCGCGGCGTGTGCTTTCGGTGTCGACGTCACGTCGAGGGCGGTGACCAGGCCAATCGCCGGGACTGCGACCGCGGCGGTCGACAGCAGGCTACGTCGGGTCATCTTGGACTGATAAGTCATGGAACGACGCCTTTCACGGGCAAAGCCCTATGGGGGGTGGAAATTGGGCCGGGCCGGACACGATGTCGGCGTGTCTGGGCTTCGACGCCACGGCTGAGTTTAGGCACACTGCCGCGGAGCCTGACAGGGGGGTCCGGTTTTACCCGGCGACGCCCTGGAAGACCTTGTGCAGAGGCTGTTGGTGCGTTAGTCCGGCGCGCTGAGCCGGATCCGGCCCCGGTGCTGGCCGCGAAGCTGCTCGATCATGCCGTACCGGCGTCGGGCGTACGGCAGGCTCACCTCGCGTAGGAAGGTGACCATCTCGGTCCTGCCCTGGCGTTCCATCGACACGATCAGGCTCTCGATGTCGTCGGGGTGGCGGTTCTGACTCATCTTCGCCTTGCCTAGCAGGGATTCGACCCGTACGTCGACGGCCACGATCGCCCGGCTCATCCTGGCGAGTTTCGCCTCGCCGACCAGGTCCAAGGTGTCGGCGTCATTCATGTGCTCGGTGAGCTCGCGGGCTGCTCGCAGCGCGGCGGCTGGTTCCCGGTCCACCGTCACCGGGCCGCGGGCATGAACGGTGATGTAGTCCCAGGTCGGCACGTTCGGCAGGTCCGGGTTGGTGGCGTAGTCGTGGGGGGAAACGTACGCGTCAGTGTGGTCGAGGATGACCAGCCCGGGCCCGAGGATCGGCTCGCAGACCTGCGGGTTGTTCCGTACCAGGTGGGTGCTTAAGACCCGACGCTGCGGGTCGAAGAAAAACGGAACGAACGAGGCCGCCGGCCCGTCGGCGTGTACGGTCACCAGATTACCCGCCCGCGGCGTCGCAAGGAAGGCCGCGATGTCGTCGTCGGGTAGCCGGAAATGACCGGGGATGTACATAGGGCGAAGTGTAGGCAGGCCGACCCCCACCACCGACAACCGTTTCGGTGCACAACAGCGGGCAGAACCGGACCGGGCGCGGCCCCAGAAGCCCTGCCCCGAAGGTGTGCCCGCTGGTATGCCACCGCCAACCGAGCCGTTCGGTCCTGGCAGCAGCGCGCTACACCGCCGCACACCAGCGGCAGATCCAGGCCAGTCGTAGGCCCAGCTGCCTCATATCGGAGGTTCTGCCCGCTGGTATGCCCGCCGCGCCGGTAGAGTGACGGCTTCCCTACCCGGAACGGAGCTTCACGATGGTTGATCTGCGGGGCCGTAGCTTCCTCAAGGAGGCTGATTTCACGGCCGAGGAGTTCACCTACTTGGTCGATCTGGCTGCCGAATTGAAGGCTGCCCGCCGATCGGGAACCGAGAGGCCTCGGCTGACTGGGCTCAGCTTGGCGCTGGTCTTCGCCAAGACCTCGACCCGGACCCGGGTGTCGTTCGAGGTGGCGGCGCATGAGCAGGGCGCGTACACCACCTACCTAGACCCGTCCATCTCCCAGATCGGGCACAAGGAGTCAGTGGCCGACACGGCCCGGGTCTTGGGCCGGATGTACCACGGGATCGAATATCGCGGCGCCGGTCAGACCCTGATCGAACAGCTGGCCCAGCATGCCGGGGTGCCGGTGTGGAATGGGCTGACCAACGAATGGCACCCGACCCAGTCGCTGTGTGATGCGCTCACCATGCGCGAGCACGTCCGCAAGCCGTGGTCTGAGATCTCGTTCGCGTACGTAGGTGACAGCCGCTACAACACCGGCAATTCGCTGCTGGTGATGGCGGCGCTGCTGGGGATGGATGTGCGGATCGTGGCGCCGTCATCGCTGCAAAACTGGCCGCACATGATCGACCTGGCCCGTCAGCTCGCGCAGCGTTCCGGCGCCCGGATCACGATCACCGACGATGTCACCGAGGGCGTGAAAGGCGTCGATGTGATCTACACCGACGTCTGGGTCTCGATGGGTGAGCCGAAAGAGGTGTGGCTGGAACGGGTTCCGATGCTGCTGCCGTACCGGGTGACCCGGGAGCTGCTGGAACGCACCGGGAACCCGGATGTGAAGTTCATGCATTGTCTGCCGTCCTTCCATGACCTGGAGACCTCGCTCGGCGCGGAAGTGCAGCGCCAGTGCGGGATCAGCGACGGTTTGGAGGTCACCAACGAGGTCTTCGAATCGCCGGCCTCGATCGTCTTCGACCAGGCCGAGAACCGGCTTCACACGACCAAGGCAGTCCTGGTGGCGACCCTGGCGGGCGCTTGATGCGGGTCGTCTTCATCTGCTGGGGCAATATCTGCCGCTCTCCGATCCTGGAACGAGTCTTTGCCCGCCGTACGGCCGAGGCCGGGCTTGAGGTGGAGGCCGAGAGTTTCGGCCTGTCGGGCGAAGAGCAGGGCAACCCGATCGATCACCGCGCCCGGCGGGTGTTGCGCGACGCCGGGTATGACCCGGACGGGCACCGCGCCCGCAAGATACGCCCCGAGTACGTCCGGGAGACGGACCTATTCGTGGTGGCCGAGGACAGCCACCGGAACTGGCTGCGGCAGATGATCCCTGAGGCCGATATTCGTTTGGTGACGGATTTCATCCCCGGCCGCCCACCGGGGGATCCGATGATTGACCCGTGGTACGGCCCGGACGAGGGTTTCACCGACACCCTGGCCGATGCGGAGGCAGCGATGCCAGCGTTGCTGGCGCAGGTCCGCCGCCGGATCGGGTCACCACAGGCGGGGGACGGCTAGCGCCAGCAGCAGCCAGGCGACGACTTGAGTGGTCTCGATCAGTGATCCGAAGCAGTCGCCGGTGAGCCCGCCGAGGCGCCGTACCAGGTGCCGGGCCCAGGCCGCGGACCAGCCCAGGGCCACGGCACCGGCCCCGACCGTGGTAGCCGTACCGACCGGGCCAGCCACCGCCCAGCCGACCGCGGCCCATACCAGGCCGAGCCCTACGAGCTGAACCACGGCGGTACGGGTGGGGGTCACCCCGGCCACCAGCGAGCCGAAACCGCCGGGCCGGGCGCAGGGCAGCGACGGGTGGGTGGCGAGCAGGATCGCGGCCCGCCCAATGCTCGGGCCAAGCAGCATCACCAGCCCAAGCCGCCACCAGGCCCCCGGCTGCCCGGCCAGGGTGGTCGCCAGGCTGCCGAGCGAGCCGAGGTCGACCAGCAGTACCAGGACCAGGCTGATCACCCCCATCGGGCCGATGTCGGAACGCTTCATGATGGCCAGCGCCTCATCGGCGGGTTTACGCGAGGCCAGCCCGTCAGCGGTGTCAGCGACCCCGTCCAGGTGGAAACCGCCGGTGGCAGCCGTCAGCCAGGCCAATGCCAGGATCGCCGCCAACCAGGGCCCGGCGCCGGCGGCCAGTACCCCGGCCACGATCAGCCCGGCGACCATCCCGAGTAGCAGTCCCATCCATCCGAAGGCGCGGATCGCACGCGCCGTAACCTGCCGGTCAACGTTCGGCAGGGCCGGCATCGGGATCACCGAGAACAACCCGAAGGCCGCCACCAGCCCCGGCGCCCGGGGACGGCCGGTCACGCCCACCGGCGGCCGATTCCGGCCAGGCACAGCCAGACCTCGTCGCAGACCGCCGCCACGGCCGCGTTCAGCCGGCCCAGCTGGTCGCGGTAGAGCCGGCCGGAGGCGGTCTCGGGTACTACGCTCAGCCCGACCTCGTTGGAGACCAGCACCACCTCCCGGCGGGTCCGGCGCAACCCGTCCAGCAGTGTCTCGATCTGACGATCCAGGTAGTCGCGCCACGGTTCACCGGCGGCGGACTCGATCCCCCAGGCGCCGGCCTCTTGCAAGACCCGGGCCAGCCAGACCGCCAGACAGTCGACCAGTACCGGAGAATCGTCGTCAGCCAGCAGCACCGCTGCCAAGTCGAGGCTTTCGACCGTACGCCAACTGGCGGGGCGGCGGTCCTGGTGGATCCGGATCCGCTCCTCCCATTCGGGATCGTCCGGGTCGTGGGCCGCGGTCGCGACGTACGTGACCGTCGGATGGGTGGACAGCCGCTGCTCGGCCCAGGTCGACTTCCCGGACCGGGCCCCGCCCAGTACCAGCACCCGCGCTGGCCGGTCGAGCTGTGGGCTGGTCTGGTCGGGCATCAGGCGTCCTGGGCGGGGATCTCGACCTCGCCGGTGACCTTGATGTCGGTCACCGCCGCGTCCTCGAAGGTCGCCATCTCGGCCAGGATGTGGGCCGCGGCCTGGACGATCGGCAGCGCCAGCACCGCGCCGGACCCCTCCCCCAGCCGCATACCCAGGTCCAGCAAGGCGGGCAGGCCGAGCAGGTCCAGGGCCGCGGTGATTCCCGGTTCGGCGCCAGCGTGCCCGGCGACTAGGAAGTCCTGCGCGGCGGGGGCGATCGCGACTGCGGCCAACGCCGAGGAACAGGCGATCACCCCGTCGATCACCACGGGGATCCGGTGCGCCGCGGCGCCCAGGATCAGCCCGGCCAGGGCGGCGTGTTCTAGCCCGCCGACGCCGGCGAGCGCCTCGACCGGGCGGCTGGGGTCGGGCCGGTTCACCGCCAGGGCTCGCCGGACGATAGTGATCTTGTGGGCGTGCCGCTCGTCGCTGGCGCCGGCCCCGCGTCCGGTCACGTCAGCCGGGTCGCGGCCGGTGAAGGTGGCGATCAGGGCCGCGGCCGGGGTGGTATTGGCGATCCCCATCTCACCTGTGACCAGGATGTCGGCGCCCTGCGCGACCGCCTCGTCGGCGGTGGTGATGCCAACCTCCAGCGCGGCGATCGCTTCGGTCAGGCTCATCGCCGGGCCTTTCGAGATGTCGTCGGTGCCGCGTCGTACGCAGCGGTGACGAATGCCCGTGTCACTCGGCAATTCGGTGCTTACCCCAATGTCGGTGACCCAGACCTCGGCCTGCATGTGGCGGGCGAGGACGTTGATCGCGGCGCCGCCGGCGGCCATCGTGACCGCCATCTGGGCGGTGATCTGCTGCGGGTCCGGCGAGACTCCTTGCGCCCACACCCCGTGGTCGCCGGCGAAGAGCCCGATCACGGGGCGGGCCGGGACTGGTGCCGGCATGTGCCCGCTGATCCCAGCCAGCCGGATCGACAGCGCCTCCAGCTCACCGAGTGAGCCCTCCGGTTTGATCAAGATCTGTTGACGTTCGGCCGCCGCGGCCTGGGCGGCCGGATCAGCGGGAAAGATCTGGGCAACGGTACGGGCGAGCAGGCTGTCGGCGGCGAGACCGTCGGGAAGCCGAGTATCAGTCATGGTTCTCCTGGCCCGGGCATGGCCGGGCGCTGAACCGTCTGGGTCCGCGCAGACAGTCGGATCGCCAAGGCCAACGCCTCGCGTGCCGGGCCCCGGTCGGGGCTCGGCGGCCCACAGATGACCTGGCTTGCACCACCAGCCGGAGGCTGAGGGGGCTCACAGTGGCGGGACCGCCCCGGACTCGCACCGGGTTCCACCTGAGGCTGGGTTCATCCTCGCACATGGACGACCAGTACGGCACAACTCCCGGCTACTTCTGCTCCTGCGCGGCGGGGCCGGTTGTGACATTTTGCCGTTCTTGTCTGGGGCGCCGACTCCGGCCTATGCGGGTCTGACTAGTGGACTCAGCGAAGATTCCGTGGCGGGGAAAGCTTTCTGTGTGTGCTTGTTGGCTGCCGAGGGGGTTGACATGGGGGTGGGGGGTGTGAGGGTCGATCCGGGGCAGGTCTTCCATTGACGGGAGGTGACCGGCATGCCGGGTGAGATGCCGGATGTGTTTGATCGGTTGCAGGAGCGGGTGGAGCAGTGGTCGGCGACCCTACCGGACACTCCGCCTGGGCAGTGGGTGTTGTCGAGTGATCGGGAATTGTCGGGGTCGGATCCGCAGGAGCGGGTGATGGTCACGATCCGGAATTTCGAGGTGGCGTCGATCCGGGTAGATCCGGTCTGGTATGGGTCGTCGTTCCCGTCGTTGGAGGAGCTGGAGGACCGGATCCGGCAGGCGGTGAACACGGTCTGGGCCCAGTACTGGGCTGAGGAAGTCGCTGCAGCGCAGGAGGCGTATACCCCGATGGGAGAGATCGCCGCTGGGTTGCAGGAGTTGTCGGTTGAGTTCCGCGGCGCCTACGAGAAGGCCGTACAACGATTGGACAGGCACGTATGAGTATGACGGGCGATCTGGGATTCTCACCGAGCGCGTGGCGTCGTGGCGGGGTGGCGTATCACGAGGCTGGCGCTGATCTGGTGGCCGCCGTGGAGGCGGGTTTGGCCAGGTTGGATGTGGAGGCTCTCGGATCCGGCCGGGGCGAGCATCTGGTGGATGCGGCGTTGGCGCTGGTGGTGCCGGCGGTGAAGCAGGCGTTCGAGGCGGCGTGCAGGGATCTGGCTGAGCAGATGTCCGAGGTGGGTGAGGCGATGGTAGACACTGCCGGGGAGTACCAGCGGTTGGAGCAGGCCCAGGCTGATCTTGCCCACCACATCACTCAGGAGCTCTGAGGTTCTCATGGCGTTGGTATTGCCAGGGTGGCTAGTGAAGGCGATCTCGTATCTGGGGTACGACTTTCCTCAGACGAATGAGGACGTGTTGCATCAGTGGGCTGATCATCTGAAGAGTATGGACCGGTCGATGGACGCCGCTCATTCGCAGGTGGTGACCGCAGTCCGGCATGTGCAGGCCCATAACCATGGCCCGGGAACCGATGCGTTCGGCGAGTATGTGTCCGGGCACGACTCAGACCAGGAAGCCCTCGTAAGGTTTTCCCAGGCCTGTGAGATCGCCGCGACCGGGTGCGATGTGTGTGCGTATGCGGTGGTCGTGTTGAAGGGTGTGATCCTGTTCCAACTCGCTCTGATCGCTCCCGCTATCGCAGCCGGACCGGTCTCTTTCCTGGTGAAGAAGGGCGTCGAGTACGCCATCAACCAGGCCATCAGCATGGCCCTCGCCCGACTCCTCACCGAATAGAGGGGGAATCATGCCAAACCGGATCAAGACGGTGGCTCCTTTGTTGCGGGGACCGTTCAAGAAGCTGATGACGAATCTCGATGTGGTGGGCCGGGCGCGTCCGAAGATCAGCCGCTCCACGGTCAGCCGCCTGGCGCCCAACCAGCACTACTTCCTGGGCAGGGGCGCCGGAAAGCCCCGGTATGAATACATCACAGACTCCCAGGGCCGGATCCGCGCCGCCTATGCCAGCGATCTGAGACTCAAGCCCGACGGGCAACCCAGGGGCTCATACAACTCGAAGCCCCCCGGCAAACAGCTCGGGGATGATGCAGGTCACCTGTTCGGCGACCAGTTCGATGGCTCCGGTGGACTCGGCAACATCGTTCCCCAACTTAGAAGCATCAACCAAGGCGAATGGGCCGCGATGGAAAGGGAATGGGTCGATGCCATTCGAGGAGGTAAGAAAGTAGAGGTATTCATCGAAGTGCATCATGTGGGCACCGCAGCGCGACCATCTGGCTTCGTGGTGCACTCTGTCGTCGATGGTGTGATCAAGCCGCCTCAGCGCTTCTCTCAGTGAGATCATTGACAACCAAGTGAATATTTTCTAGGATGGATTACATGGCTAACATAGAAGCAGACGTACAGCTGGCCTTCGAAAGCTTCGTCGAGAAGAATCTCCAGGCAGCCGTGAACTACGCGGGTGGAAACCCCGACATCGACCGGATTTGGATTTACACCATCTTCGGTCAGTCATCCGTGAATATCGGAGTCTACTATCGCTACCGCGGCCGGTGCTGCGGCTTCGGGGAACTGCCACTCCTGGATCCCGAAGGTGATTATGACTTCTTCCGCCTGAACGACGAGCAGCACACTTCCGGTTGGCTTGATCTGCTGAATATCCTCAAACAGTTGCCGGAGATGCCCGAGCGGATTATCGTGGCCTATGACCCTGAGCAGGGAAGCGTCGAATCCTCCTGGGATTATGAGGGAACGAAAGATGATCCCGACGACCCGGGCTGGCGGGCGCGAGACAGATGGATCGTGTCCCTAGGCGGCAAACCAGTCTTCGGCCCAGTCGAGAACTGAGCAGGGTAATATACTATAGGAGTCTCGACGTTTGAGATCAATCACATACCCCAAGCGTCGAGACCTCCTGCCATCTAGAATCCTGGCACCATCGGCACAGCAGAAATCACTCCGCAGTGATGCTCTCCAGACCTCAACATCATCATGCGGAATCCCATACCCCACGAACGGCCTCGACTCTAGACAAGGAGATGACATGATGACTAGGCAACCAGAAGCACAACTGGCCTTCGAGGCCTTCGTCGAGAAGAATCTCCAGGCAGCCGTGAACTACGCGGGTGGAAACCCTGATATCGATCGGATCTGGCTCTACACGATCCTTGACGAGAGCTCGATCGATGTCGGAATCTATTACCGCTACCGTGGTCAGTTCTGCGGCTTCGGAGAACTGCCATTTCTAGATCCAGAAGGACATTACGACGGTGAGCAGCTAGAAGACGAACAGGATGAATTTGATTGGGACAGCTTCATAAGCGCAATGCGACAGTTGCCGGAGATGCCCGAGCGGATCATCGTGGCCTACGACCCTGAGCAGGGCAGCGTCGAATCCACCTGGGACTACGAAGGAACAAAAGAGAACCCCGACGACCCGGGCTGGCGGGCGCGAGACAGATGGATCGTATCCCTAGGCGGCAAACCAGACTTCGGCCCAGTCGAGAACTAAGCGGGGCAATATAGTACAGGAGTCTCGACGCTTGAGATCAATACACATGTTCCAAGCGTCGAGACCTCCTACCATCTAGAATCCTGGCACCATCGACAGGACAGAAATCACTCCGCAGTGATGATCCCCAGACCTCAACATCATCATACGAAATCCCAAACCCCACGAACGGCCTCCACCCTCGACAAGGAGATGACATGATGACTAGGCAGACAGAAGCACAACTGGCCTTCGAGACCTTCGTCGAGAAGAACCTCCAGGCAGCCGTGAACTACGCGGGTGGAAACCCTAGCATCGACCGGATCTGGCTCTACACGATCCTTGACGAGGGCTCGATAGATGTCGGAGTCTACTACCGCTACCGCGGCCGGTGCTGCGGCTTCGGAGAACTGCCACTACTTGATCCCGATGGCTACTATGATTCCCGACGTCTACGAGAAGAGCAGGACATCTCCAGCTGGATCGATCTCCTGAACACGATGAAAAACTACCGGAGATGCCGGAGCGGATTATCGTGGCCTATGACCCTGAGCAGGGCAGCGTCGAATCCTCCTGGGATTATGAGGGAACGAAAGATGATCCCGACGACCCGGGCTGGCGGGCGCGAGACAGATGGATCGTGTCCCTAGGCGGCAAACCAGTCTTCGGCCCAGTCGAGAACTGAGCAGGGTAATATACTATAGGAGTCTCGACGTTTGAGATCAATCACATACCCCAAGCGTCGAGACCTCCTGCCATCTAGAATCCTGGCACCATCGGCACAGCAGAAATCACTCCGCAGTGATGCTCTCCAGACCTCAACATCATCATACGAAATCCCAAACCCCACGAACGGCCTCCACTTTGGAGAAGGAGATGACATGATGACTAGGCAGACAGAAGCACAACTGGCCTTCGAGGCCTTCGTCGAGAAGAACCTCCAGGCAGCCGTGAACTACGCGGGTGGAAACCCTAGCATCGACCGGATCTGGCTCTACACGATCCTTGATGAGAGCTCGATAGATATCGGGGTCTACTATCGCTACCGTGGTCAGTTCTGCGGCTTCGGAGAACTGCCACTCCTGGATCCCGAAGGTGATTATGACTTCTTCCGCCTGAACGACGAGCAGCACACTTCCGGTTGGCTTGATCTGCTGAATATCCTCAAACAGTTCCCGGAGATGCCCGAGCGGATCATCGTGACCTACGACCCGGAACAGGGAAGCGTCGAATCCACCTGGGACTACGAAGGAACAAAAGAGAACCCCGACGACCCGGGCTGGCGGGCGCGAGACAGATGGATCGTGTCCCTAGGCGGCAAACCAGACTTCGGCCCAGTCGACGAGAACTGAGCAGGGCAACGCACCCAGAGTCCAGGCGCCTGAGACGATCGCGCTCTCGTCGGCACAACTGCCACGTGTCGAGATTTCTCGCCCTCGTGGATCATATGGCACTGCCTAGAGCACTGCGAACGAATCGTGGGCCCGGAGTTCCCGGGCCCACGATTGTCGGATCGGTCAGCGCGCGACCGCCCTGGATCTCACGAGACCACCAGTTTGCGCTGCCGCAGCCGCAGCACGATGTCGGCGGCCCTAGCCACCTGCTTGCTGTGGGTGACGACGACGACGCACTTGTCCTTCTTGTGGGCGGCGTCCTGCAGGATGGCGATGATGTCGTCAGCGGTGTCCTCATCCAGGTTGCCGGTCGGCTCGTCGGCCAGGATCACGGGGGCGTCGGAGACCAGGGCCCGCCCGATCGCCACCCGCTGCTGCTGGCCACCCGACAGCTTCATGACATTACGATTGATCTCCTCCTGTTCCAGACCCATCGCCTCCAACACGCCGGCGTCGGCGCTGTGGTTGACCAGCCTCAGGTTCTCCAGCGGCGTCAGGTAGTCGATCAGGTTGTAGTTCTGGAAGACCAGCGACACGTTGCGCTTGCGGTGCTTCGACAGGCCCTCCTCGGCGATGTCCTTCCCATCACACAGGACCCGGCCCGAGGTCGGCACGTCGAGCCCGGCCAGCAGCCCCAGCAGCGTCGATTTGCCCGCCCCAGAGCCGCCCAGGATGGCGTAGAACTTGCCCTTTTCGAAGTCCAGGCTCACCCCCTGCAGCAGTTTGCGCGACGCCTTGTCGTAGGCGTAGTCCACCTTGTCCAATGCGAGAACGCTCATGGTGATTTTCCTAACTCATCTTCGACAGGATCTGCTTCGGCGTGAGCCGCAGCATCGGGATCATCGCCACCACTGCCGACAGCAGCACCACGCCGTAGCCGAGCAGCCAGGCGCGTCCGAAGTCGACCAGGGACGCGGTGGCGATCGTGGTCCTCGGTGACGACACTTCACCGGAACCGGCGGCCTGCCCGATCAGGGCATCGCCGACCAGCTGGGAGACCTGGCTGGCCACCAGGAACGTCAGGCCCCCCGCAAGAATCGCGATCATCGTCAGTTCCATCAGGAACTGCGCCAGCAGCCGGCCCTTGGAGGTTCCGACCGACAGCAGGATCCCGATCTCATGCACCCGGCCCCGAACCCAGAACACCAGCACGAACACCAAGATCGCGATACTGGCCAGGCTCACCGCCGCCAACAGCAGGTTCAACAGGCTCTCCACGGTAGCGATCCCAGAAAGCAGCCCCGCGAAGGATGCGGCATTGTCGGCCACCTGCAGATCGTTCCAGGCCAGCGGCAGTTGCTTGGCCCGGGCGATCGTAGCGCTGAGATCTGCGGCGCTTGAGACCAGATACTGGGCCTCGGTGAGCCCCGCCGCCGGGGCCAGCTCCCCACTGGAAGCCAGATCCGTATAGCAGGTGTTCTCGGCCATCTCCGACGGCAAGCTCGCTCGTTGCTTCGATCCGGTGAACAATCCGACAATGGTGACCGTCACGCTCCGGCCATCCCGGGTGAGCGTGAGCTGGCTGCCCAGCCTCAGCCCGTTCTTGGCCGCCAGGTCCTGGTGGATTACCGCGGAATGCTGGTCAGTGGCGGTCAGGTGCCGCCCCGCGACCAATTCGTACCGCTTAGTGGTGAAATCCGAGACCAGGTCGCTGCGGGTGACTCCGGCCATGGCAGCCTCGGGCACCACATCATCGGACAACTGCACGCCGCCAACCATCTCAACCAGCCTGGCGTCTTTGAGAACCACCGGCAGGTTGCGTACGTAGTTGTAGCCGGTGACGCCGGGCACGCCGCGCACCGCCTCCGCATGCGCGGCGCTGAGGTCGCCGCTGTTCGGGCGGACCACGAATCCGGCAGGCACCCCGCGGCTGACCTGATCGCGCAGGCTCGCCATAGAGCCCCGTACGGTGGCCTCCGACACCAGGGCGGTGAAGATCACCGTCATGATCAACAGCAACACCACGGTCTTCCCTGGCCGCCGGCTCACCGACAGCCAAGCCCGTTTCAGCAGCATCATGACAGCTGGGTGAGCAGGGCCTTGGGCTTGGCCCGCAGGGTCGGCACAGAGGCGATCAGGACGGCGACGCAGATCAGGGCCAGCGAGATCCCGCAGACCAGGCCCCACTGCCCGAGGTCCAGCATCACCTGGACATGGTCGAGGGTCTTGCCTGACAGCGCCGACTCCTGGTCAGCGCCGAGATTGCTGCCCAACTGCTGGGCCTGCTGCCGAGCCGTCGACTCTGCAGCCTGAGACACCACCTGGTTACCGATGAACTGGGCGACTCCCTGCGCTGCGAACCACGCCAGCCCGAAGGCCGGGATGGCGATCAGCACCAATTCCAGCAGGTGCTGGATCACGATCCCCGGTTTCGAGGTGCCGACGGCCAGCAGGATCCCGGTCTCGCGGCGCCGTTCCCGCGACCACAACACCAGCACCAGGCAGATCACGACGACACCGAAGATCACGGTGGCCACCATCATGGCGTCGACCAGCCGGTAGATGGTGCTAACCGTACCGGTGACCCCAGACAGGGTCTGGTCGGTCTTGTTCAGCTGGAAGAGCTTCCAATCGATCGTCAGCTGCTTCGCCTGATTCACCACAGCGTCCACCTTGCCAGGTGAATCGACGAAGAAGGTGGCGTCCTGATAGATTTCTTTGCCACTGTCATACTTGGCAAGTTTCCGGGTGGTGTCCAGGTCGGTGAAGATCTGGTTCTGCACCATCTCGATACGATTGGTGGCTCTCTTGATGTTCTTCCCGGAGAACAGGCCGACGATCTCGACCTCGACTTCCGCATCGGATTTGTTCGCATTCTCGGGGTCGTTGGCGATGGCCTTCAGCTTGACCCTATCGCCGACCTTCAGACCGTTCTGCTTGGCGAGATCCTCGTGAATGAGCGCCTTGGCGACATCGGATTCGGTAATATGTCGCCCACCCGGGCTAAGCGTGAAACCACCGGCCCGGAAATTCACATCCAACTCGGTGTTGTTCTCCCCATAGCCGGTGAGAATATTGGCGAAATCCTTCTTCGACGGGTCATCGTAGGGGTCGCGGACACCGCCTGGCAGCTTCAGAACCTGGCCGCCCACGAAGTTGGCCGTCAGCGTCATCCGGCGGAAGTGCTCCTTCACCCCGGGAATACCTTTCACGGCGTCAATATCTGCGGCCCGGACGACGCCTCCGCCGCGCTCCGTACCACGGTTGTTCTTACGATTGTTCTCCAGCTTAAAACCCGTCAGCAGTTGCTGCCCGGCCTCTTTAGCTGCCGCGTCCGTGGATTGCTTGACCGCCATCATACTCAGCATCACAGTGGCCAGGCAGAGCAGAATGCCGAACATGATCAGCGTCTTCACTCTCTTGCGCACAACAAAGCGCCAGGCGCAGGTCAGAGCCCGCATCGTCCCTTCTCTCCAGTTCGCTCATGTTGCCAGGACCAAAGGTCCCGGCAACCCCCTCTGGCCGAACCCGTCGACCACCTCTCGATTTCACTATCCGCAAGCTCTTCCCCCGCGGTACGAGGCTCATCCCGAACAGCGGTGAAGCCCCGCTGCCCGGCGCCATGCCGGGCCCGATCAGGCCCCCCGAAACCGCTCATCCGGCAATCCTCGATAATCGGAATCACTCGCGATCTGGATCGGAGCCTAGCATCCACCCCAAATGCCGATCCGGGCCCGCTGGACGACGCCATGTTGACGGTAGCGCTGGAGGCGTTGCGCTGTCACCTGACCGTGGGCGCACCAGGCGATGCGTACCGCCCAGGCTGTCGAGCGTCGGGCGGCCCAGGCGCTCAAACGCGGGTAGTGTCGACCCTGTCGACTCTTCGGTCGCCGCCACCCGCCTGATACCGTCCCGCCGCAGGCCTCAATAGTCGCCCCACTGCACGGACCACCCATCCTTCGCCGCCAGCTCGGCGTCGTACCCGAGATAGTCGTCCCACTGCACGGACCATCCGTTGCAGATGGCAGATGTGCTGCCGCAGCAGGTCGCGCTGGCGCTGCCAGCGTTCCGCATCGGAACCGGTACGCAACACCCGGGCGATCTGGGCCAGCCGTCGGCGGATCCGCCACCTTCCGCCCTGGCAGGGGGCACCGCCGGCCGCTACCCTGCACTGCATGGCGCAGCGGTGGTCGGTGGACCGAGTGATGACACTGGCCCCCGATTCCGCCTCGCAAGTCGCCGGACGCAAACTCGCTACCCCCGCCCCGTGGAGCGACGTAGGCTGGGCCGATCCGCTGCTGTGGGGCTCCTGCCGTGGTTCCGGCAAGACCCCGTACTCGGTCGCGATCGACGTCTGCGCCCCGAGCTACCGGTGCTCCTGCCCGTCGCGAAAGTTCCCCTGCAAGCATGTCCTGGGGCTGCTTTTCCTATGGGCCGAGGGACACATCGACGAGGGCGGCACCATCAGCGCCTTCGCTGCGGAATGGTCCGCCGCCCGACAGCGGCGCGAGGCCGCGCAGACCCCCAAGGAAGCCCGGCAGCGTACCGACTCCCAGGCCGCGGCCGCCGCCGCCCGGGCCGCCGAGCGGGACGAGCGAGTCCGGCAGGGCATGTCCGAGCTGGAACGCTGGCTAACCGACCAGGTCGGCAACGGCCTCGCCAACCTCCGCTCGGACGCCTTACAGCAGTTGGCGGCCCGGATGGTGGACGCCCAGGCTCCGGGGGTGGCGGCCCGGCTGCGGGAGCTGGCGCTGGCCCCCCGCGGCAGTCGTTGGTTGGACACGGTCCTCGATGAGTTCGGGATGCTGCACCTGTTGGCGACAGCTGCCCCGCGCAGTGACAGCCTCAGCGAGGGACTGCGGGCGACAGTCCGCATGCACCTCGGCTACCACATCGCTCAGGAGACTGTCACCGCCGAGCCACCGGTCACTGACCGCTGGGTCGTGGCCGGGCTGCGTGATTCCCAAGAGGAACAGGTCTCGATGCGCCGGGTGTGGCTGTGGGGTCAGCAGACCGGCCAGCCGGCCCAGGTGCTGTTCTTCACCCCGTACGGCGGGGCCGTCGACACCTCTTTGATCCCCGGCAGCGCGGTTGACGCCGGCCTGCACTACTACCCCACCCAGCCCCGGCTGCGGGCCTTGGTCGGATCCCAGACCGGATACCACCCGGTGGCCGAATGGCACCGCCGCGGCGCCACGGTCACCGAGGCGGTACGGACCTGGCGGGCCCAACTGGCGCAGGACCCCTGGCTGACCGAATACCCCGTGGTGATCGACGGCTCGCTCGGGCGCGACCACCTGATCGACCTCGACGGCGAGGCGATCCCCCTACTCGGCAGCGACCTCCCGGCCGTCCTCGCGTACACCGGGGGACATCCGACCACGCTGCTGGGGGAGATCTCCCGCGACGGGCTACTGCCAACCGCGGTCGTCCTCGACCGCCAGGTGGTGCCGCTGTGAGCTTTGCGGAGCTGGCGGCAGTAGCCGCCATCGGGGCCGGGAAACGCCCGCTGCCACGACTTGATCTGGGCCTTCCGGAACATGACCCGGCCGACCCGGCGGCCGACGCCGCCAGCCTGCTCGACGCCGCCGCGGCGCTGGCCGTGGTCCGGCGCGGAGCCGTCGCCACCAGAATCGCCGCCCCGGTCGTACCAGCCCCGTCGGAGACCCTGCCCGAACCGCCCGGCGATTTCGTGACCGCCCTGGCTGGGCTGCGGGCCGAGGGCCCGGTACGGTCCGCCGCCCACCGGGCCGAGCTGATGGAGGAGGCGCTCGGCTGGCTACGGCAGGCCGGCTGCCGGCTGCCGCACCGGCTGCTGGTCGGCCTGATCGACCATCCGAACGTCCGGGTCCAGGCCGCAGCCCGGCTGGTCGGCGGGGAACGCGGAAGGTGGTGGGAACAGGTCAGCCAGCCGTCCGAACCGGAACCGGCCGATCCGTGGCAGCTGGGAACCGAGTCGCAGCGGCTGGCGTATCTGCATCAGGTACGAGCCGACGACCCAGCCGCTGGGCGGGAACTGGTCGCCGCGGAATGGTCGAACAGCCCCGCGGCGCTGCGGGTGGCGTTCCTGAGGACGCTGGCCGAGAGCCTCGACCCTGGCGACGAGGGCTTTCTGGAATCGGCCCTGGATGACCGTTCTCGGCTGGTCCGCGAGGCGGCAAGCGAGGCCCTGGGACGACTGCCCGGCTCGGCGTACCGCAGCCGGATGGGGGCTCGCCTGCCCGGGGTGCTGCACATCGACCTGGACCGGCGACAGGTGCAGGTGGTGCTGCCCCAGCCAGACCCGGCCGCCCAGCGGGACGGCTTCTCAGCGCAGAATCCCGACGTCGCCCTCCTCTGGGTGCTGCAGGCCGTACCGCCGCCTGACTACCCGCGCTGGCTAGGTGTCAAGACCCGGGATTGGTTGGGCATCAAGGGGGCCGAACTGATCCATGAGCTGTTGGCTGAGGCCGCAGTCCAGTGGCACGACGCCCAGCTGGCGGCTGACCTGGTCGAGGTCGGCTACCGTGACCGCGCTCTGCTCCCGGTGGCCCGAGGTGAGGCCCTGATCCGGCTGGTTACCGACCTCAACCGTCGCTATCTGGGCCCCGCGCTGGAGAACCAGCCGCGGCCCTGGCCGGACGACCTGGCCGAGACCGTCCTCGCCGTCCTGCGCCGGCCGGTCGTCCAGCGTGACCCCCTGCCGGCAGACCTGACGACGCCCCTAGCGTTGGGGGTCCGGGCAGACGCGGCCGGGGCCTGGGCCTGGCGGATCCGGGAACTGGTCGACACCAACAGCGAGCTGCCGCCCCAGACCCGCAACCAGATCCTGCAGGCGGCGACCATGCTCACGGTACGTGACACCTTGTGGACCAGCCTGCACCGGGGACCCGGATGAGCCCCCACACCAGACCCTGTTGCTTCGACCGCCGCCCGGCGAGGAGGTACCCATGACCGAGACCACCGAGACGCTGCTGCGGCCCCACGCCGAGCAGCAATTCGCCGACGAGCTGGCCGCGCTGGCCCGCGCCGACGACCGGCCCCGCCCGCAGCGGTGGCGGCTGTCGCCGTGGGCAGTGGTGACGTACTTGATCGGTGGCAGCCTCGCTGACGGCACCGTGATCTCCCCCAAGTACGTCGGCAACCGGCGGCTGCTCGAGACCGCCGTCGCCACCTTGGCCACCGACCGGGCACTGTTGCTGCTCGGAGTGCCCGGTACGGCGAAGTCGTGGGTCTCGGAGCACCTGGCCGCGGCAGTCTCGGGCACCTCGACCCTGCTAGTGCAGGGCACCGCCGGGACCGCCGAGGAAGCCGTCCGGTACGGGTGGAATTACGCCCGGCTGATCGCCGAGGGCCCCTCCCAGGCGGCGCTGGTGCCGTCACCGGTGATGGTGGCCATGGACACCGGCGCGATCGCCCGGATCGAGGAACTGACCCGGATGCCGTCCGACGTCCAAGACGCCCTGATCACCGTCCTCAGCGAGAAGTCGCTGCCGGTGCCGGAGCTGACTACCGAGGTCCAAGCCAAACGCGGCTTCAATGTGATCGCCACCGCCAACGACCGCGACCGAGGCGTCAATGATCTTTCCTCGGCCCTGCGGCGCCGCTTCAATACCGTGGTGTTGCCGTTGCCGGCGTCGGCCGAGGAAGAAATCCAGATCGTGACCAAACGGGTCGCCGAGCTGGGCCAAGCGCTGTCGCTGCCGCCGGCTGAGGGCGCCGAGGCCGAGATCCGGAGGGTGGTGACGATCTTCCGCGAGCTGCGGCAGGGAGCCACCGAGGACGGGAAGACTTCGCTCAAGGTGCCGACCGGCACCCTCAGTACGGCCGAAGCGATCTCTGTGGTGACTAATGGCCTGGCGCTGGCCGCGCACTTCGGCGACGGGGTGCTGCGGGCCGGGGACGTCGCAGCCGGGATCCGGGGCTCGGTAGTCAAGGATCCGGTGGCCGACGCCACCACGTGGAACGAGTACCTGGAGGCCGTGGTCCGCCAGCGTCGTGACTGGCACGACTTCTACCGTGCCGCCCGCGAGGTGGTGGGGTGAGCACGCAGCCCCACAGCCAGACCGTCAAGGAATGTCATGACAGAGCATGACGAACCGGGGGCGGTGCGGCAGCTACGGGTGTTGGGGGTCCGCCACCACGGCCCCGGCTCGGCTCGGGCTGTGGTCGCGGCGCTGACCGAACATGACCCGGACCTGGTCTTGATCGAGGGCCCGCCGGAGGCGAATGACCTGGTGGCCTGGGTCGGGCAGGGCTTGCGGCCACCGGTGGCGCTGCTCGCGTACCAGGTCACGGACCCGGCCAATGCCGGGTACTGGCCGTTCGCGGTCTTCTCCCCCGAATGGCAGGCGCTGACCTGGGCGGTGGACCACCACCGCGAGGTCCGTTTCATCGACCTGCCGGCCGCGGTGGTGCTGGCCGAACGTCAGGCCGAGGAGCCGACCCCTGACGAAGATGATTCCGACGCGGACGATAGTGCCGCCGACAGCGATCAGGACTGCGAGCCGGAAGGATCCCCGGAGGATCCGATCGACCCGATCCGTAGCGACCCGATCGCAGTACTAGCCCGTACCGCCGGCTACGACGACCCGGAACGCTGGTGGGACGACGTCATCGAACACCGCACCGAGGGCGACCCCTTCGACGCGATCACCGAAGCCATGACGCACCTGCGAGCGGCCGCGCCCCCGACCCGCAGCGAGACCGAACAGCTACACGAGGACCGCCGCGAGGCGCAGATGCGCCAGCAGCTGCGGGCGGCGCTGCGTAGTCACGACCGGGTCGCAGTGGTCTGCGGCGCCTGGCACGCCCCAGCGCTGAGCGGCAAGCTCCCGGCCGCTGCCGCCGACCAGCGGCTGCTGCGGAGGCTACCCAAGACCAAGGTGGCCGCGGCCTGGGTGCCGTGGACCCATTCCCGGCTCTCCTTCGCCTCCGGGTACGGGGCCGGGATCGTATCGCCCGGCTGGTACCAGCACCTGTTCCGGTCGCCGGATCAGACCATCGCGCGCTGGTTCACCGCAGTCGCCCAGGTCCTGCGCGCCCGGGACCTGCCGGTGTCCTCGGCCCACGCGATCGAGGCCACCCGCCTGGCCGAGACCCTGGCCGCACTGCGGCAGCGGCCCCTGGCCGGGCTCGACGAGGTCCAGGAGGCGGCCCTAGCCGTGATGTGCGAGGGCCGGGCGCTGGCGCTGGACTACGTAACCCGCGACCTGGTGATCGGCGAGGAACTGGGCGAGGTGCCTGAGAAGGCGCCGCTAGTCCCGCTAGACGCCGACCTGCGTCGGCAGGCGAAGTCGGCCCGGCTGACGATGAGTCCGCAACCGAAAAAGGTGGTCCTGGACCTGCGCAAGCAGATCGACCGGGCCAAGTCTCGGCTGCTGCACCGGCTGAACGTGCTCGAGATCGGGTGGGGCACGATGTCGTACGTCTCCGGCACCGGCACCTTCAAAGAGGCCTGGGAGCTGGCCTGGGATCCGCACCTGGCCGTCCAAATCGTGCTCGCCTCGACCTGGGGGACGACCGTGGCCTCGGCAGCCGAGGCCTGCCTGGTCGCCAACCCGGGCGACCTGATCGACGTCACCTCGCGGGTGCAGCAGGCGCTGCTAGCTGAGCTGGCCGGGGCGCTGCCGCCGCTACTGGCAGCCCTCGACGCTCGGGCCGCGCACGAGGCTGACATCACGCACCTGATGACCGCGTTGCCGACGCTGCTGCGGGCCCAGCGCTACGGCAACGTCCGCGGCACCGACACCAGCCTGTTGCTGGGCGTGGCCGAGGCGATCCTGGCCCGCGTGGTGGCCGGCCTGCCGGCAGCGGTCTCTGGCTTGTCGGCGCAGGCCGCGGCGTACCTGCGCCAGTCGGTCGACGACGTCACCGACGCGATCGGGCTGCTCGGCGAGCCGGCCCGGGACCGGTGGTTCACCGCCCTGGCCCACGTGCTGGGCCGCGCTGACGTGCCCGGGCTGCTGGCCGGGCGGCTGGCCCGGACCCTGTTCGACGCGGGCCGGATGCCGCGCGAGGAGATGGTCGCCCTGCTCGGACGGGCCCTCAGCCACGGCCCGACGGTGGCTGAACGGGCCTCGTTCGCGGAGGGTTTCCTGTCCGGGTCGGCGTTGCTGCTGGTCCATGACCGGCAGGTGCTGGCCACCGTCCACCAGTGGGTCTGCGAGCTAGGCCCGCACGATTTCATCGAGGTGCTCCCGGTGCTGCGCCGGGCCTTCGGCTCGTACAACCAGCCGGAGCGGCGGGCGATCGCCGAGCAGGCCGCGCTGATCCAGGGCGGCGCCAACGAGACGGTCATCGGCTCCGATGATCTGCCGTACCAGGAACTCGCCGAGGCGCTGGCGACGGTCCGGCTGCTGCTCGGGGCCGAGCCGAGACAGGAGAGCCATGCCTGACCACCTCACTGACGGCATCGAGACCGACCAGCAGCTGGGGCTGCGACCCGAGGACGTACCGTCGGAACCGGCCCGGCGTTGGCGGTTGCTGCTCGGCGCCTCCCCCGACGGTAGCGGTGCGGGTCTCAGCGGCGATGACCAGGCGATGGATCGGGCGTTGGGGATGTTGTACGACAACACCTCCGACGGTGAGCCCGGCTCGAAGGAGAACCTGGTGGTCGGGATGGGGTCGTCGGCGCCTAGGGTGGCGCGCTGGCTGGGTGACATCCGCCGCTACTTCCCGACCAGCGTGGTGCAGGTGATGCAGTCCGACGCGATCGAACGGCTGGGGTTGAAGCGGCTGCTGCTGGAGCCGGAGCTGATGAGCACGGTACAGCCCGACGTCCACCTGGTGTCGACCCTGGTCGAGTTGCAGTCGTTGATGCCGCAGGAGGCAAAGGCGACCGCCCGACAGGTGGTGGCGACCGTGGTCGAGCAGGTCGAGAAACGGATCGCCGACAAGCTCCGTTCGTCGGTACGCGGCGCCCTGAACCGCGCCCAGCGTACCCGCCGGCCGCTACTGGGCGACATCGACTGGGCCCGGACCATCACCGCGAACCTGCAGCACTATCTGCCCGAGCAGCGGACGGTGGTTCCGGAACGGCTGGTGGGGTACGGGCGCCGGCAGACTGGTTTCCAACGCGAGATTGTGCTCTGCGTCGACCAGTCCGGCTCGATGGCCACCTCGGTGGTGTACGCCTCGATCTTCGCCTGTGTCCTGGCGTCGATCCGGGCCGTGAAGACCAGCCTGGTCGTGTACGACACCTCCGTGGTCGATCTCACCGCCGAACTGCAGGACCCGATCGAGGTGATCTTCGGCACCCAGCTAGGCGGCGGCAACGACACCCCCCGTGCCCTGGCCTACTGCGAGGAGCTGCTCACTAAACCCCAAGACACGGTCTTCGTCTTGATCAGCGACCTGTACGAGGGTCAGGGCTCAGAGCAGATGATCCGCCAGCTGGCCGCTTTCCAGCAGGCCGGGGCCACCGTGGTGGTGCTGCTGGCCCTGGCCGATGACGGGACCCCGTCGTACGAGCACGACAACGCGGCTGCCCTGGCAGCGCTCGGGATTCCCTGTTTCGCCTGTACCCCGGACGCCTTCCCGGACCTGATGGCGGCCGCAATCGGGCGTGCCGACATCGGCGCCTGGGCCGCTCAGCGTCGTCAGGCCAGCGCGGCCAGGGCTGCCTCATAGTTCGGTTCCTGCCCAATCTCAGGCACCAGTTCGGTGTGGATGACCTGGCCCTGCTCGTCGAGCACCACCACCGCGCGGGCCAGCAGCCCCCGCATCGCAGAATCAGTCAGGCTGACGCCGTACGAGGTGCCGAAGTCAGAACGGAAGGTGGAGGCCGTGCTGACGTTGTCGATGCCCTCTGCGCCGCAGAATCGACCCAGGGCAAACGGCAGATCAGCCGAGACGCAAACCACCCGGGTGTTCTCCAGCTTGGCGGCGTGCTCGTTGAAGCGGCGCACGCTGGTGGCGCAGACGCCGGTGTCGATGCTGGGGAAGATGGTGAGGATCACGCGCCGGCCGCGCAGCGAGGACACAGTGAAGTCCTCCAGGCCGGGTGTGGTCATGGTGGCGTCGGGCGCCGCAGAGCCTACGGCCGGCAGCTCGCCGCAGGTGGTGACGGGGTTTCCGTGAAGGGTGACGGTAGCCATGTGACCATCCCTATCACGGCTGCTAGTCCGACCGCGACCGCCGCGCCCTGCCGGGGCAGGTCAGGAGCTGGACGGGGTTGGGCTGGACTGCTCCGCGGGAGTATGGCCACCCGTTATGCACTGCCCAGGAACTGCCCCGACCTCGACCATGATCAACATCCCCGCGCCATTCCAGGACACTGAATACGCCACATTCTCAGCAGGCTTAGCCGTTGCCAACACAGTGTGCCCACCAGCCGACCAGCGCTCGGCAGTAATCGGATCAAAACCATACCGAGCCAAAAACTGATTATGACGATCCAGCCACCCCACCGAAGGCCCACCAAGAGCCGTATTATAGCCACGAGCCCAGATCGCAAGCGAACAAGTACGATTGAGTGACCTCTCGAATCGGGAGTGAGGAGTCTCAGTCCACTGCATCGGCCCGAACTGCTGCTCGGCAGCCGCCATCGCATCGACCACAATCGGCCGATAACGCTCCTCCATGGTCTTCTGATCGATCGCCTGCGCAGCCGGAGTCGGCCACGGCAACTCACGCGTCGGCCCCGTCGGCTCATTCGACCCACGCGGAGTATCCCCCGGGCTAGTCACGACACTCGGCGACGGACTCGGAACCGGAGTGCTCTGAGATCCACCACCCGCCGCACAGGCCGCCGCCACCCACACCACCAGACAGGCAAGAACCTGCCGTTTCATAAGAGACATTTCACCACTCACATTGAGAAGGAACAGCGCCGACCTCGACCAGGATTAACATCCCTGCACCATTCCAGGACACTGAATACGCCACATTCTCAGCAGGCTTAGCCGTTGCCAACACAGTGTGCCCACCAGCCGACCAGCGCTCGGCAGTAATCGGATCAAAACCATACCGAGCCAAAAACTGATTATGACGATCCAGCCACCCCACCGAAGGCCCACCAAGAGCCGTATTATAGCCACGAGCCCAGATCGCAAGCGAACAAGTACGATTGAGTGACCTCTCGAATCGGGAGTGAGGAGTCTCAGTCCACTGCATCGGCCCGAACTGCTGCTCGGCAGCCGCCATCGCATCGACCACAATCGGCCGATAACGCTCCTCCATGGTCTTCTGATCGATCGCCTGCGCAGCCGGAGTCGGCCACGGCAACTCACGCGTCGGCCCCGTCGGCTCATTCGACCCACGCGGAGTATCCCCCGGGCTAGTCACGACACTCGGCGACGGACTCGGAACCGGAGTGCTCTGAGATCCACCACCCGCCGCACAGGCCGCCGCCACCCACACCACCACCAGACAAGCGAAGATTCTGCGTCTCATGGGATCTCCTCCAGAACCGTGTCGACATACATATCGATACGTCCGCGAATCAGGCAGTACAGCACGCCCTTGAGCTTGCGATCGCGAACCCGGAATCGGACGTAGCCATTGATCAGGTCCTGTTCGGGTGGATTCCCGAACTCCGCAGCCTGAACGGCATCGTTGACCAGTGAATCGAGCTGAGATATCTCGTATGCGTGGACGGAGGTTCCGACCGCGCTAACCGGACCGACCCGTAGCACCTGCTCGCCGTGGGCATCCTCGACCACCTCGGTGTCGGCGCGATCGAACCAGACCAGAGGGCCCAGCAATTTCTCGAAGTCATCTCGCAGCCGATCCAAGACCGGGCCGTAGCGGCGAGTCCACTGCTGCTGACGCTGAATGATATCCATCGTGATCGCCTATCTACATCGGAGGGTCGATGATCGTGACGCCATGGAGGAATTTGCGATATTCCGCCTCGGTCATACGGACCTCAGCTGGGTATCGGATACCACCCGCCGCCACCGCGTCTTCGCCCCATGGGTTGCGGAGCACGATCCGACCTTCGGAGTCGAAACCGACCACCGAGTACGCATGCCCTGGCGCGACCCGCGACTCGAACGGGGTATTGGCGTCAACTTGCTGCGCCCCCGGTGTAGCGACCATCACCGCTGCGGGCGGACGGGCAGACAAGGAATGCCGGATCTCGGAGAAACCGACCTCCCGGGTCGTCGCCTCGGGTGCGGCCTTGCCGCGAACGATCTTCTGGGTGAGCTCGAAGTTGTAGTGCTGGATGTCGGGATGTTCCTGCAGGACAGCCTGCTGATAGACCGACAGATACGTGATCTCACGAGAGCCCTGGACCCGTCCAGCACCCGGGTCGATCTTTCGGGGATCAACCACCACGGTCTTCGGCTGCCCGGTTTTCGGGTCGTATAGCGTTACTCGATAGGTTTGGCTGCTGGGGTCGAAATGTACGTGGCGTCGGATGAAATCCGGATCAGCAGCGCCGATACTCAACAGCGGCGCCAGAAAGGCGCAGTGGCCGTAATCGCCTTGCGTATTATTCTTGACCTGGTCGAGGATCCCCTCGTCGGTCATGTCGAGCGGCCCCAGCTCGACATCGGGTAGCTTCACGCCTCCGAGGAGAGTGGCCATGTTCTGGGCCAGCATCTGATCCAGCACGGTTGCCTGCTGGAGCACAGCCCTCAGCGCCCGCGAGAGGCTCAGGGCCTGCTGCGCCAGAACGAACTTGTCAGGATTGATCAAGCCCCGGCTGATGAGGTAGCCCATGTCCGGCACGATGATGCCCGAATCATGGATGACCATATGGGTGCGGTTGCAGACCTCCTCGATCTTGATGACCTGGTCGCGCAGTCGAATCATCTGATCGTTGACGTTGTTCAGCATCTGGGACGCAGTCCGGTAGCGCCGAGCCACATCACGGTACCGGTCCGCCTGACGTTGCATGGTATTGGCGATCTGCTGGCCGATCTGGTCCGGCCAGGCACTTCGCACAGACTCGGACAACTGGCTCACCGAGACGGCCTGCGAATCCAGCTCGTCAGCGTACCTGCTGAGCTGGTCAACGATCACCCGCCATCCGTCAGGGTTGAACTGGCGAAGCTCCCGGTAGGTCTTCATGACTCCTGCCCGCTCTGCGCCGTCGGGCTGACGATGGTGGAGGCAGCTACGGCGGCCGCATCGTCGACCTTGGTGACCAGAGCAGCAGAATCGTGCATCTGCCGCGCCACCGTAGCTAGTGACCTCGCGAACTGCGCCAGGTCGGCCTGCAGCTGGGGCAGCGCCTGCGCCAGCACCTCATCGGTACGAAAGCCAGGGTTAGGAGTGTGGTTGATCGGGGTACGAGCCAGAGCAGTCAGATGGTCGACGTTCTGCTCTAGCGCCGCAGCCGCCCGGTGCACAGCCGAAGGGGTGACCTCAAGGTCCATGGTGTGAGTCCTTCCAGGAGGACGGGGGCAAGGCCAGACTAGCACCCGATTCGGCTACGCGGGTCCGCTCCGACCAAACGGTTGGGTATATTCCAGTGCCACCACAACAGACCACAGGGGGAGGATGATGGAAGGTCTTGACCGGGCAGCGTGCCCCGCCTCGACCCAGGCGGACTTGTGATTCGCCATCTGGCCAGGCGGTTCGTCAACTACTTCATCCTGACGTCGATCGCGACGATCTTCGCGTACATGGCCTGCAGTTCCTTCATGGACCCCTCCCGGCGATACCAGGGCAAGAACCCCCCGATCCCGCAGGAGGCCATCGACGGGATCCTGAACGAGATGGGGGTCAACCCTAAGGTCCCGGTCCTGGTGCGGACCTGGGACTGGCTGGTCCGGATCGTGACCCGCGGCTCGCTGAACAAAGACTTCTCCGGCGCTGAGGTGACCTCCCAGATCGCGCTCAAGGCCGGGATCAGCCTGCGGCTGCTGATCGTCGGTGCGATCTTGGCGGCCCTGGTCGGAGTCAGCCTCGGGGTCTGGGGCGCGGTACGCCAGTACAAGCTCTCCGACCAGCTGATCACGTACACCTCGTACGTGCTGATCTCGACCCCCACCTTCGTCAGCGGGGTGCTGCTGATGATCGGCGCCACCTGGCTCAACATCAACGTCTTCGGCGACCAGGTGCTGCGCTTCTCGGGGCAGTACACGCCGGGAATCACCGGCTTCTGGCCGCAGTTCACCGACCGGATCAACCACCTGCTGCTGCCGACGATCGCCTTGATACTGCTGCAGTCGGCCTCGTATTCGCGCTACCAGCGGGCGATCATGCTGGACGTGCTCGGCTCGGACTACATCCGTACCGCCCGGGCCAAGGGCGCGACCCGGACCTGGGCGCTGATCAAGCATGGGGTCCGGGTGGCCCTGATCCCGATGTCGACCTATTTCGCGTACACCTTCGGGACCCTGCTTGGTGGAGCCACCTTCCTGGAGCTGGTGTTCTCGTGGAAGGGCATGGGTCAGTACGCGATCGACTCGGTCTCCCAGGCCGACGTCAACGGCTCGGTCGGCTCGGTCGCCTTCGCCGCGATCTTGGTGCTGTTCTCGTCGATGCTGGCCGAGTTCCTGTACGCGGCGCTGGACCCGCGAGTGAGGGTGTAAGAGGTGACCACCGAACCGAGGGACGAGACCGAGGTCGCTATCGTGACCGAACCGGCATCGGAGCGGCCACGCGGCAAGCCGGTCTCGCGGGGACGCCAGATCCGGGCCCGGCTGGTCCAACGCCCGCAGTTCTGGGCCGGCGCAGGGCTGCTCGTCCTGATCGTGCTGCTGGCGCTGCTGGGCAACATGCCCAATGCCCACACCTTCAGCTCCCAGGACCCGTACGCGCTGATGCAGCCACCCAGCCCCCAGCACTGGTTCGGAACCGATTCGATCGGGCAGGATGTGTATGCCCGAGTAATCGCCGGGCTGCAGAAATCCCTGATCATCGGGCTGCTCGCCGGGCCACTAGCCACCATCATCGCCGCGGTCTTAGGTTCACTGGCCGGCTACCTGGGCGGCGCAGTCGAGGCGGTCATCAGCTGGTTCATCAATCTGCTGCTGGCGCTGCCGGTGTTCTACGTGCTGCTGGTGGTCTCGCCGTTGCTGGCGAAGGTCTCCTGGACGCTGCTGATCCTGATCTTGGCAGCCTTCGGCTGGATGGTGGCCGCGCAGGTCGTGAAGAACATGACGAAGTCGCTACGGGAGCGGGAATTCGTGAAGGCGGCCCGGTTTATGGGGGTCTCGACCTGGACCACCCTGGGGCGCCACATCATCCCGAATGTGGCCTCGCTGCTGATTATCGACGCCTGTCTGGGCGTGGTGGGGGCGATCCTGGGGGAGACCGCGTTGAGTTACTTCGGGCTGGGGATCCAGCCGCCGAATGTGTCGCTAGGCACCCTGCTGCAGGATGGGCAGGCGGCGGCGGTGACCAGCCCCTGGCTGTTCGTCTTCCCGGCCCTGTGCCTGGTCCTGCTGCTGACCGGCGTGAATCTGCTCGGCGATGCCCTGCGCGACGCCATCGACCCGACCAGCGAGGTGAACCGTGGCTGAGGTGTTGCTGGAGGTCAAGGACCTGCACGTCACCTTTCCCGCCCGCAATGGCGACGTACACGCCGTACGGGGGGTGTCGTACCAGGTCCACCGTGGAGAATTCCTCGGGCTGGTCGGCGAATCTGGCTCGGGCAAGTCGGTCTCGTCGCTGGCGGTGATGGGGCTACTGCCGGACTCGGCACGGGTCAGCGGAGAGATCCACTACAACGGCAAGCCACTACTGCAGATGGGTGACCGGGAATTATCACGGCTACGGGGCAGCGAGATCGCGATGGTCTTCCAAGACCCGCTGTCGGCGCTGACCCCGGTGTACCGTGTCGGCGACCAGATCGCCGAGGCCCTGCTGCTACACAACAAGACGATCTCGCGTCAGGCGGCCGCCAGCCGGGCCGTCGAGCTGCTCAAGGTGGTCGGGATCCCGGCCCCGGAACGACGCGCCAAGGCCTTCCCGCACGAATTCTCGGGTGGCATGCGGCAGCGGGCGATGATCGCGATCGCGATCGCGAACGACCCGGACTTGATCATCGCCGATGAGCCGACCACCGCTCTCGACGTCACCATCCAGGCGCAAGTCTTAGACGTATTGCAGCGGGCCAAAGAGATCACCGGCGCGGCGGTAGTGCTGATCACCCACGACCTGGGAGTGGTCGCCGGTAACGTGGACCGGGTAGCGGTGATGTACGCCGGGCGGATCATCGAGCAGAGCGACGTACGGACGATCTTCGCTGAGCCGCGGATGCCGTACACGATCGGGCTACTGCGTAGTGTCCCCAACATGCTCACGGTGTCCGACCAGCGGCTGGTGCCGTTGGAAGGCCGGCCGCCGTCGCTGGCGCAGCTGCCGCAAGGCTGCCCGTTCGCGCCGCGCTGCCCCGCCGCCCAGGCGCCCTGTCTGGAGACCGAGCCGGACCTGCAGCCGGTGCTCGACCAAGACGATCACGTCTGCGCCTGTCACCGGGCCGAGGAGATCGCCGGTGGGCAGCTGCGGGCGGCCGACATTTTCCCGCGTCCGGACTTCCTGCCGCGCCAGAAGCAGACCGAGCGGGTGCCGGTATTGGAGGTCACCAACCTGGTACGGCATTTCCCGCTAACCAAGGGGTCAGTTTTCAAACGCCGGATCGGAACGGTCCGGGCCGTGGACGGGGTTTCGTTCACGCTGCACGCCGGGGAGACCCTAGGACTGGTCGGCGAATCAGGCTGCGGCAAGACCACCGCGATTCTAGAAGTGATGGAGATGGCCAAACCGCAAGGCGGCACCATCACGATCGCCGGGCAGGATGTGACGACCGCGACCCGAGCTCAACGCCGCGCCCTGCAGGCGAAGGTCCAGATCGTGTTCCAAGACCCGATGGCGGCTCTCGACCCGCGACTGCCGGTCGGGGACCTGGTCGGCGAACCGTTGACGGTGCACGGGGTAGGGGCCGCGGAGCGAGCCGCCAAGGTCAGCGAGATGTTGGAACTGGTCGGCCTAGATCCGGACATGGCCGAGCGGTATCCACATGAGTTCTCCGGCGGGCAGCGGCAGCGGATCGGGGTAGCTCGGGCGCTGGTCACCAACCCGTCGCTGATCGTGCTCGACGAGCCGGTGTCGGCGTTGGACGTGTCGGTGCAGGCCGGGGTGGTGAACCTGCTGGAGGATCTGCGTGACCGGCTTGGCCTGGCGTACGTCTTCGTCGCCCACGACCTGGCAGTGGTACGTCAGATCGCGGACACGGTAGCGGTGATGTATCTGGGCCGGATCGTCGAATACGGGCCGGTCGAAGAGGTGTACGCCACACCGCGGCACCCGTACACGCGGGCGCTGATGTCGGCGGTGCCGGTGCCGGACCCGGACCTGGAACGCAGCCGGGTGCGGATCGTGCTGAAGGGCGATCTGCCATCGCCGACGGAGGAGATCCGCGGCTGCAGCTTCCGCAGCCGCTGCCCACTGCATGCCCGGATGCCGCAGGATCTACAACGTTTGTGTACCGATGCCGATCCCGGCCTACGCACCGTCGGCGGTGCCGATGTAGCGTGCCACCACGCCGAGCAGACGTATCTGCTCGACGAGGATCCATCCTCGCAACCGCGAGAAGACAACCTCACAAAGGAGCAGGAATGAGGGTCGCGACCCTTCCGAGAAAGATCGCCGTGCTGGTGACCGCAGCGGCGATCGCGCTCACCGGCTGCCAGCAGACCGCGAACAAGACCTCGAATGCCCCGCTGCCCAACACCGACTGGGTCCGGGCCGACTACGACATGGTGAAGAACGGCGGTACGCTGACGCTGTCAGTCAGCCAGATCCCGGACAATTGGAACAGCAACCAGGCCGACGGTGCCCTGAATGACCTGACCAAGATCCGCCAGCCGATGGGCTACGAGGCCGAGATCCGGGCCGCGGCGGACGGCACGCTCAGCTTCAACAAGGACTACATCGAGTCCGCCACCGTGAAATCCCAGAACCCGACCGTGATCTCGGTGAAGTACAACCCGAAAGCGGTCTGGGAGGATGGCACCCCGATCACCATCAACGACCTCAAGGCGCAGATCGCTGCCCAGTCGGGCACGAACCCCGCCTACCAGGTCGCCTCCACCAAGGGATCGGAGGACGTCAAGGAGGTCCGCCAGACCACCGACCAGTTCACCGGTGAGGTCGAATTCAAAGGCCAGTACGCCGACTGGCAGAGCCTCGTGTTTCCCTCGCTGCCGGCCTCGATCTCGAATAGCCCTGAGGCCTTCAACAAGGGTTACACGACCAAGTCGACCCCGTCGTATGGTCCGTACCGGGTGAAGAGCATCGACACCAACGGCCAGGTCATCACCCTGGAGCGCAATCCGAAGTGGTGGGGAAGGCAGGGCAAGCTGGACACCATCATCTTCAAGGTGGTGACCCAGGCCCAGGCGCCGCAGGCCTTCGCCAATGGTGAGCTCGACGCCCGCGAACTGGAGAACGGCAACGAGTACGCCACCGCCAAGAAGCGCGCCGACGGGTCGATCCAGAAGACCAACGGCCTGTCCTGGAGCCACATCACGATCAACACCACCCGCGGTGCGTTGGGTGATATCAAGGTCCGCCAGGCAATGGGTCTGGCGATCAACCGCACCCTGATAGGGCAGGCGGTCGTCGGCCCCTTCGAGGTGCCGGTGAGCCTGGTCAACAACCCCGTCTACGTGCCGGGCCAGAAGGGCTACCAGGATGTGTACCACGGTGCCCTGGATAAGCAGGACCCGGCCAAGGCGGAGCAGATGCTCAAGGACGCCGGCTACACCAAGGGTTCGGACGGCGTGTACGCCAAGGACGGCAAGTCGTTGTTGTTCTCGATCACGGTCCCAGCCGGCACGAAGTCCAACATCGACCGGGCTACCCAGATCCAGAAGGACCTGAACGCAATCGGATTCAAGATCGACTTGCAGACGGTCCCGGGCGATCAGTACTTCAAGAGCTACATCAACGTGAAGAACTTCGATCTGGCGACGTTTACGTGGAAGGGCACCCTTTATCCGTTGCAGTCCGCGGCCAACATCCTCAGCCCGATCGACTCGAAGCAGAACCATACCGGTTACGCCAACCCGAAGATCGCCGAGCTGAATCAGAAGGCGAACTCCGAATTCGATCCGGAGAAGCGGATCGAACTGGGTAACCAGATGGCTGAAGCGATGCTGAGCGACTACACCCTCATCCCGTTCTACGCAACCCCTGTGGTCTTCTCAGTGAAGAAGGGGCTGGTGAACTACGGCGCCTCGCAGTTCGAGAACTACGACTGGACCATGGTGGGTTGGTCTGCGGCCTAGGCAGACGCCACCGTGAATGGGGCTGGACCGCAGGGTCCGGCCCCATTCGCATTCTTTCGGGGATGCCGGTTTCGGTAGGATCGCGGGCATGGAGCCGACCGAGCCTGCCGTGCTGGTCCGGACCCCGTCGGGAACGTGGCTGCCGATCCTGGTTTGGGCGATGGCCGCCTGGATGGCGGTGGACGCGGTCTGGCGGGCCGGTTTGGCGGGGCTGCGGTACTGGCCGGTGCTGGCCCTGATCGCCTGGGCCGCGTACCTGCTGCTGTGGGCGCCGCGGGTGCTGGTAGGCAGCGACGGGGTCCGGGTGGTGAACCTACTGCGTGACTATCGGCTGCCGTACTCGGCGATCACCGACATCGAGACCGGCTGGACGGTCCGGATCGACTACCGTGACGCAGACCAGGTCCGGCGGGTGTACTGCTGGAATGCCCCACCGGTACGGCCCCAACGGCGCCCCACCGCGGCCGGTGGCGTCCGCCCGGTGTCCGGGCTACATGACGGGATCACCGAATTGCGCCGCCGCTGGACCGACACCCCGCTCGGCGAGGCACCAGCTGAGGTCCGGTGGCGCTGGCCGCACTGGCTGGTGCTCGCGGCCCTGGTCGTGGCGGCGGCCTTCTAATCACACCCCTGCCGCTGGGCCCTGCCCCAGCGGCAGGTACTGCACAACTGCGGGCAAAACGCCGATCACTCACCTGGTCTGCGCCCGGGCCGGCTGTCCCGGATGGGGTTCGGCCCGCTGCTGTGCTGGGATGACCGTGCTGGTCGACCCAATCGGCGAACACCTCTGGTTCGGCCTGTTGCTGTGCTGGGACGGTAGAGGGTAAAAGGCTGTCGGTCGTCGTCACCGCCGGGACGATTCGTAAGCTGCTGGCCGGTTCCCAGCACAATGCGCGGCTGTTCGGCAGGGGCAGCAACCGGTATCCCCTGCCGGTGAGGCACGATGGGCACATGACCGAAGCAGCTCCCTCCCGCTCGCACCGTGCTCTGACGGTGTTCCTGGGCGTGGCCGCCGTGATCGTCGCGATGATCGGGCTGAAACAGTTCGCCAGCATCGTGGCGCCTGCATTTCTGGCGCTGAACCTGATGATCGTGGTCTGGCCGTTGATGTCGGTGCTGAAACGTTTCCTGCCGAAGATCGTGGCTTCGATCATCACCGGGCTAGCGGCGATCACGATCCTGGGCCTGTTCTTCTGGTCTCTCGGCTGGGCCGGGTCACTCTTCGTACGGGAGATCCCGCAGTACAAGAATCAAGGCCTGACCTTGTGGTCACAACTGCTGAGTCTGGGTAGCCGGTACGGAATCACCAGCTCTCAGGTCACCGAACAGCTGCAGGGGATCGACCCGAGTAGCGTGGTCGGTGTTGTCGGACGGGTGGTGTCCAACGTCAGCGGGGTGGTGTCGCTGCTGGTGGTCGTGATCTCCGTCCTGCTGTTTATGATCATCGACTCTTTCGACTTCGACGAGCGGCTGCAGCGGCTGGGCGAGCGGCACAACCCGGTCCTGCTGTTGGCGTTGCAGTCCTTCGCGCACGGCGTACGGCGCTATTGGGTCACCTCGACCATCTTCGGGCTGATCGTGGCGCTGGTGACCTGGGCTGGTCTGGTCGCGATCGGGGTACCACTGGCGATCGTTTGGGCGGTGCTGTCGTTCGTCACCAATTACATCCCGAACATCGGTTTCGTGATCGGGCTGCTCCCGGCCGCGATCATGGCTTTCCTGACGAAAGGCCTGACCGGGCTGGCGCTGGTAGTGGCTTTGTACTCGCTGTCGAACTTCATCTTCCAGTCGATCATCCAGCCCAAGTTCACCGGCGAAGCGGTGGGCGTCACCTCGACGGTGTCGTTCCTGTCGCTGCTGGTGTGGGCCTTCACCCTGGGCCCGCTCGGCGCACTGCTGGCCCTGCCGGCAACCCAGTTCATGAAGGCGATCTTGGTCGACGCCGACCCGAACCTGCGCTGGCTGAATGCCTTGATCGCCTCCGACCCGAAGACCAGCGACGAGGAACCGGTCCTACGCGAACTGGTCACCGAACCTCTGCCGATGCCCGGTACGGCCCCAGGATCAGACCAGGGCCGCACCCCGTACTCAGACCCGGGTGGTGAGCAGGCCCTCCGGTACGGGCCGGCACCATCGGCGGCTACCGCCCAGGCTCCATCCGCCCCGGACCCTGACCTGACGAGCCCGGGCCTGATCGGGATCAGTCCCCCAGCCGCTACTGTCGTAAACCCAGACCCGACAGGCATCCCGGATGTGGATCTGCCAGAGGATTCGCTCCCGATCGAGACCACCGAACGGTCGATGCAACCGGACCCGTCTTTGCCGGACACCGCCCCCAGCCTCACCGCCAAACCCCAGCCGGCGGATCTGATGCCGGCCCGGCTGCTGCCCGAGCCCGCACCGGCAGAACCAGCAGCTGAGGTCTCTGCCGAGGTCGCCCGGATCCAGTCCCTGCTCGACCCGGATGCCGAAGCCCCGACCGCGTCCGACACCCTGGCCGATCAGGGGGCGCCTGCGTCGGCTGAGTCGATCCCCGATCCGGAACCGGAGGCCGATCAGACAACCCCGGCCCACGGCCTGCCCGAACCAATGCCGCAGCTGAGCATCAACCAGGACCCGGCCGATCAGACGACCCCGACCCACGGCCTGCCCGAACCAATGCCACAGCTGAGCATCAACCAGGACCCGGCCGATCAGACAGTCCCCAGCCACGGCTTGCCCGAGCCGGATGCCGATCTTCTCGAGTCGACCGGTGAGCCTGACCCTGCCGGGCCCGGGTTGGCCCAGGTCCTGTCTAGCGATCCGGACCTGACCGCGAGCGACCCGTACCTGCCGTGGGGCCGGTCGCACGAGGCGACGCACACCGAAGCTGACCTGCTCGATGCTCCCGCCGAATTGCCCGAGCCTCGGCCCACGAACGGCACGGCGGTCAAGCCCGAACCAACCCACGCCCTGCCCGAGCCGATCTCAGGTGACGAGCCGGACATCCCGGCCGAACAGCCCGATCCCACCCTCCAGACCGCCCCGCCGCACCCGCAGGTCCGCACCGAGCCCGGCGAATCACCGTGGGCGCCCGGCGCCGGGACCTATCCGCCCCGACTAGAACTGGCCCCCGATGATTCCGACGAGCCGGACGAACCGGACGAGCCGAAACCCCAGCGGAAGTGGGACGGTGAGACCACCGAGGTCCTGCCGGCCATCAGCGACTCGGCCCCGCGCCGGGCCAAGGAACGCCTGGTCTCGCCCGCCGAGCCTGCCCCGCAACCTGCGGGCCCCACGGTGCAGACCAGCGCCACCCCCCGCTGGACTGATTGAGGCGCCGCAGCGGGGCACCGCTCGGCTCAGCTTCGCGCATGTGACCACTGTCCTGCCGCCCAGCAGTAACCCGGATCGGGTGCCCGTCACACCACCGGCCGCACAACAGCGGACCGAACCTTGCCCTGGGCCGAGTCGCAGGCCCATCTGGGCTGGTTAGCCCGTCCTTGTGCTGGTCATCCGACCCGGCGGACCAGCAGTTACCCGGATCAGGTGCCCGTCACACCACCGGCCGCACAACAGCGGACCGAACCTTGCCCTGGGCCGAGTCGCAGGCCCGTCTGGGCTGGTTAGCCCGTCCCTGTGCTGGTCATCCGACCCGGCGGATAAGCCCATATTTTGCTTGCCTGACAGCGATCATCCCGATTCTCAGCTCTCGATTAGGTCTGAGAGTCGATCTCAGGTAGGGTCACCTTTGGTACGAAGGAATCTGGTGGGAATCCAGAGCTGTCCCGCAACGGTGTGGCCTGAGGCCAAGCCCGACCCACGTACCCGAGAAACGCCCTTCGGACGAGCGAGGTACTCAGGTTGGGGTCATGGATGGCGAGCCCATACGGCCGCGTGATCGGGTGGTTGGCCAATACGCTGTTGGTGCTCTTCGGAGTCAGTGTCCTGGCATTTGTTTTGACATATCTGACACCTGGGGATCTGGCTGAGAACATGCTCACCTCACAAGGGGTGCAGCCGACCGCCGAGATGATCTCCCTGATGCGGGAACGCCTAGGCCTGGACCGGCCGTTATGGGAGCAATACCTGTCCTGGCTAGGTCGGCTTCTGCACGGCGACCTCGGCACCTCGCTCAGCAACGGCACCAACATCATGACCGACCTGCAGCGTCGGCTGCCGCTCACCCTGGCCCTGACCGTAGCCTCGCTGGTATTGACCTGGCTGATCGCGATCCCCGTCGGGATCACCGCGGCGCTGCGCCCGCGCGGTCTTTTCGACAAGCTAGTCCGTTTCGCTAGCTACGTCAGCTCCGCGGTCCCGGGATTCCTGTTCGCGCTGCTGGTCCTGCACCTGCTGGGCATGGAACTGCGGTGGTTCCCGATCTCGGCTACCCGGGACGCGTACGGCATGGTGATGCCAACGATCACGCTCTGCCTGGCGATGGTCGGCTGGTACGTCCGCCAGATCCGGGCCATCTCCCTGGAGGAATGCGACCAGCCGTACGTAGCCGGGCTGCGGATCCGGGGCATGGGTGAGGCCCGAATCGGGGCGCATATCCTGCGGAATATCGCGGCCCCGCTGTGCACCCTGGGGGCCTCGAGTTTCGGGGCTCTGCTGGCCGGCTCCGCGGTAGTCGAAGCGATCTTCTCCTGGCAGGGAATCGGCAACTATGCCCTGGCCGCGATCAATGCCAAGGACTATCCGGTCATCCAGGCCTATGTGGTCTGGTGTGCGCTGGTCTTCCTGATTGCTAACACCGCGGCCGATTTGCTCTCTTTCTTCCTGGACCCGCGTCTGGCGGGAAAGGCCCGTACGGCGCGGGGCCGGATCGACGCCCAAAGCGAGTCGGACGATTCCACCCCGCTGAGCATCGCTCGCGAGGCTGAACAGCTGAAGATCAGCCATCCCGATCTGCAGCAGCTGGAGGTGTCGACTCGGCCTGCGAAGACCAGCGACCGTAGTTCCCGGTTGTCGCCGCAGCTGGGCTGGTGGATCCTCGTCGGGATGCTGGCGGTGATCGTGCTGGTTACCTTGACCGCCACCTGGTTGGCCCCGCAGGACCCGTACCTGCCCCAGGCGTTGACCAAGCTGCGTCCGCCTAGCGCCAGCCATTGGATGGGCACCGACAACCTGGGCCGTGACGTCTTCTCCCGGGTCCTGGTCGGTATCCGCCCGACCCTGTCGGTCGCGGTGACCGTGGTCTGTTGCGCGCTGGTGATCGGCACCCTGATCGGGGTGATCTCGGCGGTGGCCGGCGGGGTAGTCGATGCCGCCATCCAGCGGGTGACGGCGATCTTCCAGTCGTTCCCGGAGTTCATCTTGGCCCTGGCCTTCGCGGCGATGCTGGGCCCGGGATTCTTTAGCTCGGTAATCGCGCTAACCCTGGCCTCGTGGACCTCTATCTCCCGCTATGCTCGGATTCTTACGCTGCAGGTAAAGAACGCCCCGTACATTCAGGCGGCCCGGATGAATGCCGTGCCGTCGGCGGTGATCCTGGTACGGCACATGGTGCCCAATATCGGCAGCCCGCTGGTCGTGATGGCCGCCTCCAGCCTGGGCAGTGTGATCTTGAACCTGGCCACGCTGTCGTTCGTCGGGCTTGGCCTGCCGCAGCCGACGTCCGAATGGGGAACCATGATCAGCGAGGGCCGGCCCTATCTGCAGGTGGCTCCTTGGCTGGTTTTCGGCCCCGGTTTCGCCCTGCTGCTCGTCACCCTGATTGTGAATCTGTTCGCCGACGCCTCGCAGGAGGTGTTGGCCGTGAATGCAAACCAGAACCAGAAGAGAAAGGCTACTTCGTCATGAGACCCAGAGCTTTCCTGGCCGGCGTCCTGGCCGCGGCCCTGATGCTGACCGGATGTGGGGGCGCCGGGTCGACGGGGCCCACCACCACTTTGACCTACGGTTCCAGTGACCGGGGGGATTCCTTGGACACTGCCACCGCGTATGTTGGCTGGTCCAATTCCCGCGACGGTATCACTGAGACCCTCGTCGACGTCGATCAGAAACTGAACCTGATCCCCAAACTGGCGACCGAGTGGAAGAACGTCGACCCGCTGACCTGGACCTTCACCCTGCGCGACAAGGTAACGTTCCACAACGGCAGCCCGATGACGGCGCAGGCGGTGAAAGCCTCCCTCGAATACGCTATCGCCACCAACGTCCGGGCCCAGGCCCAGTTGCCGATCGCCTCGATGACCGCTGAGGGGCAGACCCTTACGATCGTCACCAAGACCCCGGTGGCCGCGCTGCCGAGCATCTTGAGTGACCCGATGACCGCGATCCAGGCGATCGGCGACGGGATTAAGCCGGCCACCGCGCCGCAGGGCACCGGCCCGTTCAAAGTGGCCTCGTTCACCCCGAAGCAGAAGCTGGAATTGGACGCGAACGAGAACTATTGGGGCGGTAAACCGAAACTGACTCACGTCACCTGGCGTTCGTACGGGGACACCCAGGCCATGGGGTTGGCGCTGCAGGCCGGCGAGATCCAGCTCGCGATCCAGCCGGAGTCGTCCGGGCTGGCGGTCTTTTCCGATACTTCCCGGTTCACCACCTGGCAGGTGACCTCGACCCGCGGTGATGTCGTGATCCTCAACACCGCTAGCCCGATCACCAAGGACCTGCGGGCCCGGCAGGCCATCAACTACGCCCTCGACCGCAACGGCTACGTGTCGGTGATGAATGACATGGGCAAGAGCACCTATGCGCTGTTCCCCGACAATGTGGTCTTCGGTGGCAGCACCGGCCTGCAGCTGCCGGTACGCGAGAAGAACCTGGACAAGGCCAAGGCCCTATTCCAGGAGATGGGCTACACCGAATCCGGCGGCAAACTGGTTAAGGACGGGCAGCAGCTCAGCCTGCGGCTGCTGACCTACCCGCGGCGCCCGCAGCTGGGCCAGATGGCGCAGCTGCTGCAGTCCGACCTGGCCAAGATCGGGGTCGACGTCAAGATCACTGAGCTTTCGTCGACCACCGAGCGGATGAAGTCGGGCGAATACGAGATCGGGATGTACTCGTTCGCGATGGCTCCCACCGGTGACCCGCAGTATTTCTTCGACACCCTGCTGCGTACCGGCGGTGAGAGCAATTTCGCTCGCTATTCGTCGCCCGAGCTGGATGCGGGGCTGAAGGATCTGGCGTCTACGTACGACGCCGCCCAGCGGCTGGAGAAGGCCCGCGGCCTGCAGCAGATCGCGCTCAATGACACGGTCGTGGTGCCGTTCGGGCACGCCCAGTGGTGGGCGGTGTCGAATGCCAAGGTCAAGGGGCTGCATATGGTCCCGACCGAGTATCACCTGCTGACCCATGAGACCCATGTCGAGTGATTCCGCGGTTTTGGAGGTGACCGGCCTGCGGGCCGGCTACCCGGGCCAGCCCGACACGATCCACGAGATCGACCTCAGCTTGAGCAGCGGGGAGATCGTCGGGATTATCGGCGAATCCGGCGGCGGCAAGTCGACGCTGCTGTCGTGCCTGCTGGGGTTGCGTCCCGGCGGCCTGGCGGTACGCGACGGCAGCATCCGCTACCAGGGGGTGGACATTACCCATGCCACCGCGAAGTCGTGGCGCCGGCTGCGGGGACCCGAGGTGGCGATGGTGTTCCAGCGCCCGATGGCGAGTTTCGATCCGCTGATCCGGGTAAGTCGTCAATTTGTCGAATCGGTACGGCTGCACAGCCCGAAGGTGTCGCAGCAGGCCTGTCTGGCCGCATCCCGGGACCTGTTGAAACGGCTTCGGTTCGACGATCCGGACGCGGTGTTGGGTGCTTTCCCGTTCGAATTGTCCGGCGGGATGGCGCAGCGGGCGGCGATTGCGATGGCGCTGCTGAGCGAGCCGCGGGTGCTGCTGGCGGATGAGCCGACTAGCGCGCTTGATGTCCGGGCCCAAGCGGAGGTGCTGGAATTGCTGTCGCAGACCGCGTCCCAGTTAGGGACCGCGGTGTTGTTCGTCAGCCATCAGATCTCGCTGGTGAGACGGCTGGTCTCGCGGGTGCAGATGCTGGCGAATGGCACTTTTGTCGAATCCGGCCCGCCGCAGCAGGTGCTGGTGGCCCCGGAGCATCCGTACACCCAGGCGTTGATTGCCGCCGTACCCACCTTGGAGGGCCGCGATGCTGCTTGAGGTGGACCAGGTCCGTAAGGTCTTCGGGACGAAGCGGGGCCAGTTCGAGGCGGTCACGCCGACATCGCTGCAGATCGCAGCCGGGGAATGTTTCGGGCTGATTGGGGAATCTGGTTCGGGAAAATCGACCCTGGCCCGGATGATCGCCGGGACCTTGGCACCCACCGAAGGCACGATCGACTTGGATGGGTACCGGCTGAACCCGAAGTCGGGTGCCTCACGACGGGCTCATCAGCAGCGCCTGCAGATGGTGTTTCAGGATCCGCGGGCATCCTTCAATCCCCGGATGCGGGTTTTGGATGCGTTGCGTGAACCGCTGCGCTACAAGCTGCACCGTTCCTCGCAGGAGCAGGCGAAGGCGATCAGTGAGATCATGGCCCGGGTTAATCTGCCGGAGCAGATCGTGTACCGGGGGCTGCATTCGATCAGTGTCGGGCAGGCGCAGCGGGTCGCGATTGCGCGGGCCCTGTTGGCGGAGCCGGCGCTGATCATCTGCGACGAGATCACCTCGGCCCTGGACACCACGGTCCAGGCCAGCATTCTCGAGATGCTGCACCAGCTACGCGGTTCCCAGGAATTGTCGATGCTGTTCATCAGCCATGATATCGCCGTGGTCGCCCAGTTGGCGGATCGGATCGCGGTCATGAAGGACGGGGTGATCGTCGAGCGGGGTGAGACCCGCGAAGTCGTGACGAACCCTTCCCACCCGTACACCCAGATGCTGATCGAATTGGCCTGATGTCATGCCCAGGACGACCGGAGAATCTCGGCCAGACGACGGGTCGGCGAGGCCCCAGCTGTGACCAACGACATTCAGTTGTTGCGGCGGCTGCCGCACCCGTTGGGGCTGCTGATTATTACCCAGTTCGCCTTCAATGTCGGCTTCTACCTGGTGGTGCCGTTTCTGGCCTCCTATCTGCAGGATGATCTGGGCCTTGGTACGGCGCTGATCGGGATCATTCTGGGGCTTCGGACGTTCTCCCAGCAAGGACTGTTTTTCGTGGGCGGGGCTCTGTCGGACTGGTTGGGGATCAAGCCGGTGCTGCTGGTGGGGATCGCGATCCGGGTGGCCGGTTTCACGACCCTTGCGCTGACTCGGCAATTGCCTGTGGTGGTCCTTGGCGTGGTCCTGATTGGCCTGGCTGCGGCCTTGTTTTCGCCGGCCTCGGAGTCGGCGATCCTGGGGATCGCGGGTACGGTGGAGCGCCAGGACGGCCCGCCGCGAACCCAGGTGTTGGGGCTGCAGCAGGTCGCCTCTCAGGCCGGTTCGGCGGTCGGGCCGGTGCTGGGTGGGGTGGTGTTGTTTATCCCGTTCCGGGTCACCTGTCTGGTCGCGGCGGGGCTTTTCGCGGTCATCGGGGTGGTGCATGCGATCTGGTTACCGAAGGGTATTCGGGTCGGGGTCCGTACCCGGATGACACAGTCCATCGCAGTGGTGCTCCGCAATCGTCGATTCTTGGGGTTTGCGGCGCTGAACATGGTGCAACTGGTCGCCGCCAACCAGATGTATCTGGCGCTGCCGGTGGAGATTCATCGCAGCCAGGACGAGTCGACGACCATCACCTGGTATTTCTTGCTGGCCTCAATTCTGGTGATTACCACCCAGTCACGGATCACGCTGGCGTTGCACCGGTTCTCGACGACGCGGGTGTTGCAGATCGCGCATGCTGGTACGGCCTTGGCTTTCGTACCGGTTGCCGCCGTGGCCTGGTTCCCTTCCCCCGGCGGGGTGTGGGGCGTGATCCCGAAGGTGCTGCTGGTGGTGCTGGTGCATGTGGCTTCGATGGCGATCCATCCGCGGGCCCGGGACACCGTCGGCCATTTGGCGCGCGAGAACCAGCTCGGCGCTCATATGGGCGTGATGGCTTCCATGGGCGGTTTGGGTGTGCTGTTGGCCGGCTGGCCGGTCGGGGCGTTGTTGGGTTGGGCCGAGACCCCTGGCCTGTTGGCCGTGGTGCCGTGGTTGTTCCTGGCTGCTTTGGGGGCTGTGGCCATGCTGATTAGCGCCCCGGTGATGCGTTGGGTGGAGTCTGACGAGCCGGCCCGCTGACCGATATTCAACGCTGGGTTACGCCGGTTCGGTGGCTGAGCCTCCCGGCGACCCGGTCGACGATCGCCGCGATCGCCCCATCACCGGTGACGTTGGTCGCCGTACCGAAGGAGTCGATCGCGATATAGGTAGCCACCATCAGGCCTACCTGCGCCTCGGTGAAACCCAGCATCGAGCTCAGCAAGGCCGACGCGGTCACGATGGCTCCGCCCGGTACGCCCGGCGCGGCCACCATCAGCACGCCCAGCAGGCACACGAAACCAACCATCGTCAACACCTTGATCGGCATCCCGAACAGCATCATCACCGCGAGCGCAAAGCAGGTGATCTTGATAGTCGAGCCGGCCAGGTGGATCGTGGCGCAGAGCGGGATCACGAAGGACGCGACCGGGGTCGAGGTGCCGGACCTGATCGACTGCCGCAGGGTCACCGGGATCGTCGCCGCCGACGATGAGGTACCCAGCGCGGTGACGTACGCCGGCAGCATGGCGACCAGCATCCGTACCGGGTTCCGGCCGCAGATCAGGCCCGCAGTGCCGTACTGCAACGCCAGCATGATCCAGGTCAGCAAGAAGACGAAGATCACCACGCCCAGGAAGGTGACCATGATCGTGAAGGCCTGGCCGCTGTGGGTCATGTTGAGGAAGATCCCGAGAATGTAGAGGGGCAGCAGCGGGACGATCACCTTCGTGATCACCAGATTGATCACCTCGCGGACCTCGTCAAAGCCCCGCCGCAGCGCATCCCCCTTCAGCACGGTCATGCCCAGGCCCATGATGAACGCCAGCACCAGCGCCGACATCTCACCGAAGAGCTGCGGGATCTTGATCGTAAAGAACGGCTCCAGCAAGCCCTTCGACGGATCGGCCAATTCGCCCGGGTTGCTGACCAGCAGCCGGGGCAGCACCACCAACGAGGCGCCTAAACCCATCATCCCGGCGAAGACAGTCGAGGCGTACGCGATCCCCGCCGTCAGCCCCAACAGTTTCCCGGCGCCCCGGCCGAGCTCCCCGATCGCGGGAGCGATCAGCCCGACGATGATCAACGGGATGACGAAGCTGAGGAACTGGCTGAACAAACCGTTGAAGGTCGTGAAGACCCGGATCACCGGGGCGGGCAAAACCATCCCGAACAAGATCCCGGCAACGATGGCGGCAACGATCCGGGCAAGGAGCCCGACCCGCAGGCCGGTCCGCTGCTCTGCGTTCATGCCACGAGACCGTAGCCCATGCTCTGCCATTGCGGGGCACAACTGCGGACATATCCGCGACCCGATCGCAGACCCGGATCCCCAAGCCGGGGTTTGGCCCGCTGTTGAGCGGCCCAGGGCACGGGCCAATCCGAGGCAGAGGGAAGGGTTGTTCAGTCCGGATCAGGTCTGGGTACGTCCGAGATCAGGGGCCAAACCGATTGTTGCGGGGTACGGGGCGCAGCCGGGATCACCATCGGCGTCCCGGTGACCGGGTCAGGGTGGATCTCGACGTGAAGACCGAAGACCTGCCCAACCGTCTCGGCCGTCATCACCTGCGCCGGCGGGCCCTCCAGCACGATCTGGCCGTCTCGCATCGCGATCATCCGGTCCGCGTACCGGCAGGCCTGGTTCAGATCGTGCAGCACCGCGACTACCGTCGTCGCCAGCGCCTGGTTGAGCTCCCGGCACAGATCGAGCACCTCGACCTGGTGGGCCAAGTCCAGATACGTGGTGGGCTCGTCCAGCAGCAACACCCGGGTCTGCTGCGCCAGGGCCATCGCGATCCACACCCGCTGCCGCTGGCCCCCGGACAATTCCGCGACCCGGCGCCGGGCCAGGTCATCGACATGGGTACGGGCCATGGCGGCGCTGACCTGGGCATCGTCCTCGTCCGACCACTGGTGAAGAACACTCTGGTACGGGTATCGGCCCCGGCTGACCAGCTCGTGGACGGTGATTCCTTCCGGGGCGATCGACGACTGCGCCAGGAAACCAACCTGGCGGGCAAAAGCTTTCGGGCGCATCATGGCGATCTGTTTGCCGTCGAGCAGGACATGACCCGCCCGCGGCGGCAGGACCTTGCTGAGGGAACGCAGCAGCGTCGACTTGCCGCAGGCGTTCGGGCCGACGATCACCGTAAAAGAACCGGTGGTGATGGTGACGTCCATACCCGCCACCACGTCGGCCCCGCCGTACCCCAGGTGTAGGTCTCGTCCCTCGAGTACGGCGGGCCGGATCAGCTCGGTGATCAAGGCGAGACGTACTTGCCGATCTGCTCCCGGACCAGCCGAGCGGCGGTCGGGCCAGCGTTCAGGAAGAACGGGTCGTCGTCCACCTTGAAGGCGTGGTTCTTGGACACGGCCTTCAGCGATGACCACAGCGCCTGGCCGGTCAGCTCGGTCTCCTTGCCGCCCTGGACGGCGTAGAGGAGCCAGTCACCGTCGGCCTGGTCGAGGGTCTCGGCCGAGATCTCCTTGGAAACCCCGTCGGTGAACTGTTGGGTCGCGGGCCGTGGCAGGCCCATATCGGCGAGGACTGAGCCGGCGAACGAGATCGGGCCGAAGATCCGCAGCTTGTCACCGTTCTTCCGCAGCAACGAGACGGCGCCGGCCCCAGCCAGATTCTCGCCCGCAGCCTTGGCGTGGATCGCCAGCTCATTCAGCAGTTTCTGCGCGGCCTCGCGTTTGCCGAGGGCATCAGCCAGCAACAGCAAGTCACTCTTCCAGAACTGCCCGGTGCCTCGCGTGGTGACGGTCGCGGCGATCTCGCTCAGGTTCCGGTAGAGAGTGTCGGCGTCGTCCTTGCCGGAGATGTTGGTGAGGATCAGGTCGGGGTGCAGCCGGCCGATGGCCTCGATGTCCGGCTTGGTACGCGAACCGACCTCGGTAATCGCAGCCAGGGCGCTGGCCTGCCCTTGGTGGGAATCCTTCAGGTACTGCGGGACCGCACCCTCCGCGCCGGAGGCGGTCGTCGAGCCGATCGGGCACATCCCAAGCTCCAGCATCGCATCCAGCTGGCCGGTGGCGATGATCACCACCTTGGTCGGGGCGGTCTTGATGGTGGTCTGGCCCTGGTAGTGGTGCACGGTCCGGGGGAAGGCTCCGTCCGGCTTGCCCGAGCCCATCCCGTCCTCGAGCTGGGTCGGGACGGCGGTGGACTTCGGGAGCTTCGACGCTGAGGCAGTGGCCGAGCTGGAGGATCCAGAGGCCGAACTGGAGGATCCAGCGGCCGAACTTGATGGCGACGGCGAGCTGATCGACGCCGAGGAACAAGACGCCGCGGCCGTCAGGGCCGAAACGGCGGTACCCGCCAGGAGCGTACGTCGGGTGAGCGTCGATCCTGGGGTGCGGGATTCACGACTAGCCATACTGGTAAGGCTAACCTTTGCTTGTGTCATTGGCCACCCATCCCCTGGGGTTTTACCCCTCGAGAACGATTCGGCGTGCCCGCTAGCGTGGCGCACCGGTCAGACCGTACGCCCCACGGCCGGCCGAATCGGCCCCGGTGGCGGCTCTGGCCGGTACTGGTGGCGGTGACGGCGCTGGCGCTGCTGATCACCGAGAGTTTGGCCCTCGGGTCGCGGGAGCTGACCCCGACGCAGGTCTGGCAGGGGCTGCTGGCCCATGACGCGTCCGTGCCCAGCCGGATTATCTGGGGGCTGCGGATCCATCGCACCGCGCTCGCGGTCGTGGTCGGGGCTTGCCTGGCCGTAGCCGGCGTCGTGATGCAGGCCTTGACGCGTAACCCGCTGGCCGAGCCCGGCATCCTCGGGGTCAACGCCGGGGCTTCGCTGGCCGTGGTCACCGCCATCGGCGGTCTGGGTCTGGTCTCGGTGCATCAGTATCTGCTCTTCGCCTTCGCCGGCGCTGCCGCGGCCGCGGTCCTGGTCCACCTGATGGCGCGCCGGGCGGCTGATGCGGGGCCGGCCCGGCTGGTGCTCGCCGGGGTAGCGCTGGGTGCCAGCCTGTCGTCGATCACCGGGACCGTCACCATGTACCACACCAAGCTCTTCGACTCCTACCGGTTCTGGGTGGTGGGCTCGTTGGAAGGCCGTGACCTTCAGATCCTGCTGTGGGTGTCGCCGTTCCTGGCCGCCGGGCTGGCCCTGGCCTTGACCTCGGCGCACAGCCTGAACGCGTTGGCGCTGGGGGACGAGCAGGCCACTGCGCTGGGGGTGAATCTGCGTCTGGTACGGGGCGGGGCCTTCGTCGCGATCACCCTGCTGTGCGGGGCGGCCACGGCCGCGGTCGGCCCGATCTCTTTTGTCGGGCTGGTGGTGCCTCACGCCGTACGGCTGCTGGTGGGCGCCGACCAGCGTCGGCTGCTGGCCTGGTCATTGGTGGCCGGCGCCGGGCTGCTGCTGACCGCTGATGTGGCGGGTCGGCTGTTGGTCCGCCCGGCCGAACTGGAGGCCGGGATCGTGACCGCCTTCGTCGGGGCTCCTGTCCTCCTGCTGCTGGCCGTGTCCCGGAGGCGCGCATGACATCCCCGACCGTACGGCTTGGAGCGCCGACCGGGCACCTGCGGGTCGGCTCGCGGTTCACGCTGCTCCTGCACGCCCGCTCGCTGGCGGTGGTCGCGGTCACGCTGCTGGTGGCCCTGGCCGGCGCCGCAGCATCCCTGACGACCGGGACTTATCCGGTCTGCCTGGCTGAGATGGTCGAGGTGTTACGGGGCCGCGGCGAGGGTCTGGCACCGTTCATCGTGCTACAGCAGCGGCTGCCGCGGGTGGTGGGGGCGCTGCTCATCGGCGGTCTGCTGGGGGTGTCCGGGGCGTTGTTCCAAAGCGTGTCCCGCAATCCGCTAGGAAGCCCCGATATCGTCGGTTTCCTGCGTGGCGCCACTACTGGTGGGCTGTTGATGATCCTGGCTTTGGGCAGCACCAGCACCCTCACCACCGGCGCTGGGGCGATCTTAGGCGGCGCGGTAACCGCCGTGATCGTGGTGGTGTTGACCCTGCGGCGCGGGGTGGGTGGAGATGTTCTGGTACTGACCGGGATCGCGCTTGGGCAGATGCTGGCCTCGCTCAACGACTACCTGCTGGCCGCTACCAGCATTGAATCAGCGGAAGCCGCCAAAACCTGGCAGCACGGCAGCCTGAACGGCATCGGCTGGCAAAGCGTCGCTCCCCTGCTGTTGATCGCTGCCGTACTGCTGCCGGTTGGGCTGTGGATAGCTGGGCCAGGGCGGATCCTGGAATTGGGCGACGACTCAGCTGCCGGGCTGGGATTGCGGGTCCGGCGGACCCGGGCCACGATGATCGGGTACGCGGTGGTGCTGGCGGCGGTCTGTGTTGCGACGTGTGGCCCGATCGGGTTCCTGGCATTGGCGGCCCCTCAGCTGGCTCGCCGGATGTGCCGCTCGGCCGGGATGAGTCTGCTGCCATCCTTCATGGTCGGGGCCACTGTCCTGCTGCTGGCGGACTTCGTCGCCGGGCGGCTGCTGAGTCCCTTCCAGATCCCGGTCGGCCTGGTGAGTTCAGCGCTGGGTGGTCTGTATCTGTTGTGGCTGCTGGGCTTCACCGGTGGTCGGCGGAACTGACCACGCGGCGGGCGGAATACGCGGATAGTGGTGGTCGGTTGTCGGGGTTTGGACCCGGCCCGGTCAGGCGTGACGCCATGGCTAGCCTGATCCGGACACGAGAGGACCTTCCCGATGCCTGTTCTGCGTTCCCGCACCAGCACGCATGGCCGCCAGATGGCTGGGGCCCGCGCCTTGTGGCGGGCGACCGGCATGACTGACGCCGATTTTGGCAAGCCGATTGTTGCGATAGCGAATTCGTTTACCCAGTTCGTGCCCGGGCATGTCCACCTGCGCGATATGGGACGGCTAGTCGCGTCGGCGATCGAGGAGGCCGGCGGGGTCGGACGCGAGTTCAACACCATTGCCGTGGACGACGGGATCGCGATGGGGCACGGCGGGATGCTCTACTCGCTACCCAGCCGGGAACTCATCGCCGACAGCGTCGAGTACATGGTGAATGCGCACTGCGCCGATGCCCTGGTGTGCATCTCGAATTGCGACAAGATCACGCCCGGAATGCTGTTGGCCGCGCTCCGGCTCAACATTCCCACCGTCTTCGTCTCGGGCGGCCCGATGGAGGCCGGGAAAGCCCTCGTGGACGGTGAGGTCGAGACCTCGCTGGACCTGATCGACGCGATGGTACGGGCGGTAGACCCAGACACCGACGATCAGCAGCTGGAACGGATTGAGGCGAGCGCCTGCCCGACCTGCGGCTCGTGTTCGGGGATGTTCACCGCGAATTCGATGAACTGCCTGGTGGAGGCGCTCGGGTTGGCGCTGCCGGGCAATGGGTCCACCTTGGCGACCGCCATCGCCCGCCGGGACCTCTTCTTGCGGGCCGGCCGGCTGGTGGTCGAGCTGGCCGAACGGTATTACCGAGGCGACGACGAATCCGTTCTACCGTTGTCGATCGCGACCAAAGAGGCCTTCGAGAACGCGATGCGGGTCGATATCGCCATGGGCGGGTCGACTAATACCGTGCTGCACCTGCTGGCCGCGGCGCAGGAGGGCCGGGTTGATTTCACCCAGGCCGACATTGACCGGCTCAGCCGCTCGACGCCGTGCCTGGCTAAGGTGGCGCCGAATTCGCACGACTTCTACATGCAGGATGTGCACCGAGCCGGCGGGATCCCCGCGATCCTAGGCGAATTGCACCGCGGCGGGCTGCTGCATACCGGGGTCCACGCCGTTCACTCCCCGTCGCTGGCGGAATGGCTCAGGCATTGGGATATCCGCGGCGGCGCCGAGCCGGCTGACCTCTGGTACGCGGCTCCGGGCGGGGTCCGAACCACCGAGGCCTTCTCCTCCAGCAACCGCTGGACCACACTGGACACCGACGGCGTGACGGGCTGTATCCGCTCGGTCCAGACCCCGTACACCAGCGACGGCGGGCTGGCGGTGCTGACCGGCAACCTGGCCCCGGACGGCTGCATCGTCAAAACTGCTGGGGTGCCCGCCGAGCAGTGGACCTTCCGTGGCCGGGCCCGGGTCTCAGAATCCCAGGAACAGGCGGTCGAGCAGATCCTCGGCGGCCAGATCGTAGCCGGCGATGTGGTGGTGGTCCGGTACGAAGGGCCCCGGGGCGGGCCAGGGATGCAGGAGATGCTGTACCCGACTTCGTACCTGAAGGGGATCGGGCTGGGCCCGGTCTGCGCGTTGATCACCGACGGCCGATTCTCGGGCGGATCGTCCGGGCTGTCGATCGGGCATATTTCCCCCGAGGCCGCCGCCGGCGGACCGATCGGGCTGGTCGAGGACGGTGACCAGATCGAGATCTCGATCCCCGAACGCCGGATCACCCTGCTGGTGTCCGATGCCGAGCTGGCCGAGCGGCGAGCCCGCCGCGACCGGCAAGGCTGGGCGCCCGCCAGCCGTGACCGGCAGGTCTCCCAGGCGCTTCGGGTGTACGGCTCGCTGGCCCAGTCCGCTGACCGGGGAGCCGCCCGGCGCCGAATCTGATCCTGGCCCCAGGGTCTGGGCCCTATCCTCTGATGGGCAACCATCGGATCGGAGGTCTCAGCGATGCGGATCACCCGGGTGTCAGCGGACAACTGGCGCAATTTCACGTCGGTCAGCTTCCCTATCGACCGTCGCCTGTTCATCGTGGGCCCGAATGCCGCCGGGAAGTCCAATCTCCTGGACCTGTTCCGGTTCCTGGGCGATATCGCGGCTCCGGGTGGGGGGCTGTCGAGCGCAGTGTCCCGGCGCGGTGGGATCAGCAAGGTCCGCAGCCTCTTCTCGCGCAACCACCGCAACGGCCGGTTGATCATCGACCTGGATCTCGAGGACGGCGACGACAAGTGGCACTATCGGCTGTCCATTAAAGGTGAGTCTGGGGGGCATAATCGCCCGATCGTCGATGCGGAGATCGTCGACCGTAACGGGAAGAGAATTCTCCAGCGACCCGATAAAAATGATCATGCGGATTCGGAGCTACTGACCCAGACTCATATCGAGCAGATCAGCGCCAACCAGAGATTCCGCAAGGTCGTAGAGCACCTGGCCAAGGCCCAATATTTCCATCTGGTTCCCCAGATCATCCGGGACCCGAGCCGGGCTTCGACGGTCGGCAGAGATCCCTTCGGAGGCTCCTTCATTTCCGAGATGAATGGAACTCCCAAACGGACCCGCGATGCCTGGATGAAACGTATCCAGACCGCCCTCCAGTCAGCCGTCCCCGAATTCGAGACGCTCGAGATCGAGGTGGACCCCTCCGGGACGCCCCATCTCAAGGCGGGATACCGGAACTGGCGCTCGAATCCGTCAGCCCAGCGCGAGACCGAGTTCTCCGACGGCACCCTGCGCCTCATCGGATTGCTGTGGACCGTGATCAAGGCCCCGACGGGTTCGGGGATTCTTCTCTTAGAGGATCCCGAGCTGTCACTGAACTCGGCCATTGTCAAGACAATCCCCTCGGTGCTGGCCACGGCCCAGCGCTCCAGTGATCTGCAGGTACTCCTGTCGACGCATGCCCCTGAGATCCTCGACGATGAAGGGATCCGCCCCGAGGAAGTGCTCGTACTGCGGGTAACCGGGAACGGGACACAGGCCGATCTGCTGTCCACGATCGACGCCGCGGCGCACGACCTGGAATCGGGTGTGTGGTCCCCCTCTGATGTGGTGAACAGATTAATCTCCCCTGGTGACCTATCGGGCCTACTCCAGGCCTCGCGAAGCCGCTGACCATGGACGATAATCCCTTGGTCGGTGTAGCCGTTGAGGGCGAATCAGATCGCGGCATGGTCGAGACTCTTCTCACCCATGTCGGATTACGCTTCGATACGACTAAATGGGCGACGAAAAAAGGTTCCCGCAATCTTGATGTCTTGATTCGTAAATTCTCCCGGGTCACCCTTGCTGAGCCGTGGGTAGTGTTCCGCGACACGGACGGGAGATGCCCAGTCGACTTGCAGAGAGGGCTGCTCGAAGAGGCTCAACCGATCGAAGAAGCCTCACCGAGCCGGAAGTTTCTATTGCAACTCGTACACCCGATGACTGAGAGCTGGCTGTTGGCGGACACCGCGGGATTCGCCTCCCACTTCCAGATCAAACACCATCGGGTTCCCCGGGATCCGGAATCCCTATCTCATGCTAAGGCCACGCTGCTCGGTCTTTGCCAAGAATCCCAGTCCCGGCTGCTACGCAAGGACATGGTGTCCCATGACCAGCCTGGCCCCCTGTATGTGCTTCGGCTCCATGAGTATGCGCGTGAGCGGTGGAATGTTGCCGTGGCCGCACAAGCCAGTCCGAGCCTGAAGCGAGCCGTAAGCCGGCTCCAGACCTGGCGGGAGTCTCTGCTAGCGCACTGAATCCCTGCGCGGAGGGTGGTGCTCGAGGCGATGCGGTGGTGAGGGTAGCCTCACCTGCAGTCGCCGCCGATCGTACGGCCAGGGCAACATCAGGAAGGCATGCGCGTGACAGTCACCGAAGACCCTCAGCCCGACATCGCCCGGTGCGCCCGCCGTACCGCCCGCAGGCTCCTGTCCGGCGCGGGCAGCGCCGACCTCACCGCGTACCGCATCGACCCCTCGGCCCCCATCCCGGTCGCCCACGCCCTACGCGCGGACGGGTGCCTGCTGATCGCAGCCTGCCCGGCCCCGGGCACGCCCCTGGCCGGCCTTGACAGCCCAGTGGAGGTACGCCTCGACATCACCATGGACGCGGCCGATCCGGGCATTCGGATCACCGTCGCCAGCGCCCACCTGCTGGGAACCCTACGCTGGGCGGACGAGACCGAGGCCGCTGCGCTGCTGGCCTCGGCCCGAACCCCCGCCTGCCACTGCGCGATCACCGGCGAGCACCCGATCGAACGAGTCGCCGCCATCGCCGACCACCAGGGCGGACGACTGGGCGTCATCACCGCCGACCGGTTCCTGCTCCACGGCCCCAGTGGGATCTCTGGCCACGCCATCGCGGACATCCTCGACATCGAGGCCCCGCAAGCCGGGTACGCCTGGGGTGCAGTCGAGGCCCTGACCGCCCACGAGGCGGTCACCGCCGTAGGCCAGATCGGCTTGCACGCTATCTGCGATGCGGTCCGAGAAGGAGCCTCGCCGGGCTGGATCTGCTCGACCCGCCCCGCAATCGGCGTCTGCCCCAGCCTGCGAGGGAAAGTCCTGTGCCTCGACGTTGACGAACACGGGGCCACCCTGATGCAGATCACCGGCGAGGAAGTCACCACGGCCGTGATCGTCTTCCCCGATGGACCAATCCTCGCCCACGACACCGGCGACGTACTCGAACGTCTCGCGGCCGAAATCTTGCCCCAGCGCCTGATGCGCCCCTGAACACCGACACCCGAGAAACCCGTCACGACTGTGCCCCAGGTTCGCCTTACCTTATCCTCTGCAGAAATCGGCTACGGCTACAGCAGCCTCATTGTTTTAGAAAGATGCGCGATACGAAATCGCCGGATATCAGGATAAGGAAGCCTGACCTTCGTTGATGGGAGCCGGAAACCGGATTATGGTCGCGGGGTCCGAATCGCTCACGTATGCTGAGGAGGCCATCATGGCCACTGTCACCCCGATCACGTCCTGCGCCACCACCTCCTGCGCCTTCAACCGCGAGGGCTGCGCGGCGTACGCCATCACCGTCGGCGGGAAGGCCGGCAGCCCCGCCTGCGGAACCTTCATCAGCCTGGACGCCCGCGGCGGCCTGCCCGTCGCCCAGGGGCACGTCGGCGCCTGCCAGCGGCTGGAATGCGTACACAACACCGACCTCATGTGCACCGCTGCGGCCGTAAGCATGGGCGGCGACACTGCCTCCTGCCTGAGCTACCAGGCCCGCTGACACGACTCACCCGCGTACGTAGGGGACCTCGCCATCACACGGGGTCCCCTACGTACGTCGCCGGTCGCGATTCGTGATCAGCTAGAACGCCCCAACAACCGGGCAAGACCCGAGCGGGGTTCTGGTTCGCTGACCGGTTCTTCGACGTGCAGTTTCGGCAGCGCCTCCCGGGCGAGTTCCCGGCCCAAGTCGATGATCTCGCTGGCCCGGTGGAAATCGGCGGTGGCGCAGGCATCCGACGGTACGCTAATCAGCACATCAGGCGGATTCGATGCCATTCGGGTACGCGCGATCTGGGAACACATCACGTCGACCGAGCGTGACAAAATGTCCAGGACCGAGACATTCCGGCTGAGATAGGAATACGGCATTTCCGGTTGCTGATCGTTAGCCAGCAGCCGCTGCGACAGGTTCTGCAACGGCGCCAGCAGGCTCCAACCCTTCTCCGGCTCGGGACGCAACGCTGCCGACGGCGGCCCGTACAGGCTCACCGCCACGGTCAGATCGGCCGGGACCCCGAGCGTCGGTTCGATCGGGACCGGGTTGGTGACCCCGCCGTCGACCAGTACCCGGTCGTTCACCACCACCGGGGCAATAAAACTCGGGATTGCCACCGATGCCCGGATCGCCGCCTCTAATGAACCCTCCTGAAACCAGACCTCCCGACGGGCCTCGATATCAGTGGCGACCGCGGTGTACGGGATCGGTAGGTTCTCGATCCGAACCGGGCCCAAGATCCCGGAGACCCTCTCGAAAACCCGTGCCAGCCGGAAAGCGCCGCCACCGGCCCCGCCCGGATTCAGATAGCGCAGCAGGTCCCGCTGCGTCAGCGTCATCACCCAGTCGGTGTAGTCGTCCAGCTTCCCGGCCGCTTCCAACCCACCCACCAGGGCCCCGATCGACGAGCCGGCGATCGCGACGATCTCGTGCCCCTGCTCGTGCAATACCTGGATTACGCCGATCTCGGTGTAGCCGCGGGCCCCACCCGCGCCCAGTACCAGAGCGATCCGCATGCCCGCCACGTTACCTGCGGGTCGGATGCCGCTAGCGAGAGGTCGCATGCGATCCTGAACTGGTGACCCAGCAGATCCAGATCATCGGTGCCCCGACCGATATCGGCGCCAGCCGTACCGGCTGCCGGCTCGGTCCCGGGGCGGTACGGGTGGCCAAGCTCGGCCCCGCGCTCGAAGCCTTCGGCTACCAGGTGTACGACGCCGGAGACCTCTGCGGACCACCCAATCCTGAGCTGCCCCCCGAAGGTGGCTACCGCCACCTCGAGCAAGTCGCAGCCTGGAACCTCGCGGTCCGTGACGCGGTACGCGCCGCGCTGGACGCGAGCCGGCTGCCGATCCTGGTCGGCGGCGACCATTGCCTGGCGATCGGCTCGATTAGCGCGGTCGCGGCCTGGTGCCGAGCCGTCGGCAAGCAGCTGCGGGTGCTCTGGGTGGACGCGCACGCCGACTTCAACACCGCCGAGGCGACCCCGACCGGGAACATTCACGGAATGCCGGTGGCCTGCCTGACCGGAGAAGGACCGACACAACTGGTGAACCTGTCCGACCAGATCCCGGCGATCGAGCCGGCCCAGGTCCGGCAGGTGGGACTGCGCAGCGTCGACCAGCAGGAGAAGCAGCGCCTGGTCGACCGGGGGGTTCCGGTGTACGACATGCGCTACATCGACGAGGTCGGGATGCGGGCCGTGATCGAACAGGCGCTGGCGGGCGCTGGCCCCGACACCCATGTCCATCTCAGCCTGGACCTCGACTTCGTCGACCCCGCGGTCGCCCCTGGCGTGGGGACCCCGGTGGTCGGCGGCCCGACCTACCGGGAAGCCCAGCTGGTGATGGAGATGGTCGCCGACACCGGGCTGCTCGGCTCGCTGGACCTGGTCGAGGTCAACCCTGCCCTGGACCTACGCAACGCCACCGCCGAGCTGGCGGTCGACCTCGTCGAATCCCTCTTCGGCAAGTCCACCCTGCTACGGATGCGTACCTGATCACGGCGTCTCGGCCCTGACCTGCTGGTATCGCCGTTGAATCCCATGAAAAAGAGGTAAAACCTGCATCTGCGGGGAGATTCTTCGTAAGCTTGGCCTTGGTGGGAATGATCTCTACACGTGGGCCAAGAAACTCGAGGGGTTCGTCTGCCTAACAACCGAAGCCGTACTCCGCACCGTTCGCGAGATCAGTGACGCACACCCTGATGGGTACGAGGGCGACACAACGAGGCCGACTCCTTCATCATCGCTCACCCGAAGGCCGAGCAATCAGTGATCGTCACCGACGAGACCCAGAAGGGCCCTGGAACTTCAGACAAACCAGAAGATCCCCCAACATCGCAGCAGAACGCGACGTACCGACCATCAGATTCCTCGCCTATGTCAGGGCACACGGCTGAAGGTTCTCAACCTTCCTGATGAGATAGTCGAAGGCCGACAGGGCGGCGGTGGCACCGTGGCCCATCCCAATCACGATCTGCTTGTACGGGATCGTGGTGACATCTCCCGCGGCGAATACCCCGTCCAGGTTGGTGCGGCAGCGCTCGTCCACGACGATCTCCCGGCGCTGCGAGAGGGTCAAGACGCCGTCCAGCCATTCGCTGTTGGGCAGCAGACCGATCTGGACGAAGACCCCGTCCACCGCGATCTCCCGTGACTCGCCGCTGGCCCGGTCCTGGTAACGCAGACCGGTGACCGTGGCACCGTCCCCCATAACCTCGCTGATCTGGGCGCCCAGCACCACTTCGACATTCGGCAGGCTACGCAGCTTACGCTGCAGCACATCATCAGCCTTGAGCTGGTCGAGGAATTCGACCACGGTGACCTGGGACACCACCCCGGCCAGGTCGATCGCAGCCTCGACCCCCGAATTACCGCCGCCGACTACCGCGATCCGTTTGCCGGCGAATAGCGGCCCATCGCAATGCGGGCAGAAAGTGACGCCCTTGTTGCGATAGTCATTCTCGCCGGGGACACCCATCGTGCGCCAGCGGGCACCCGTCGCCACGATGACGGTCCGTGACGCCAGGCTGGCGCCGGAGTCCAGCTCCACGGTGACCAGGCCACCCGGCTCCGGGGCCGGGCGCAACCCGACGGCACGCTGCGCATGAGTCACCTCGACCCCGTACTCGCCGACATGACGCTCCAAGTCGGCGGCAAGCTTCGGCCCCTCCGTATGGGGGACCGAGATCAGGTTCTCAATCGCCATCGTGTCCAGCACCTGCCCACCGAACCGTTCAGCGACGATCCCGGTCCGGATTCCCTTGCGGGCGGCGTACACGGCGGCCGCGGCGCCGGCCGGCCCGCCACCGACCACCAGCACGTCGTACGGGGCGAGCGCGGCGATCCGCTCAGTCTCACGGGCCGCGGCACCCGAGTCCAGCCGGGCCACGATCTCGGGCAGGGTCATCCGGCCCTGCCCGAACACGTGCCCGTCCATGAACACCGTCGGCACCGCCAGCACCTGCCGCCGACTAGCCTCTTCCGTAAACAGAGCCCCGTCGATCGCGGTATGGCGGATCCTCGGATTGAGGATGCTGATCAGATTCAGCGCCTGCACCACATCGGGGCAGTTCTGGCAGCTGAGCGACATGAAGGTCTCGAAATGGTGTTCACCTTCAAGAGCCTGAATCTGCTCAACCTGCTCCGGCGAAACCCGGCCCGGGTGACCGCCGACCTGCAGCAGCGCTAGCACCAGCGAATTGAATTCATGACCCATCGGCAGCGCCGCAAACGAGACAGCGACCTCGGTGCCGGGGCGAGCGATCGTGAACGAGGGAACCCGGGACTCGGGATTCGGATCGTCAGCAACGCTGATCCGGTCACTCAGCGCGGCCAGCTCGTCGAGCAGTTCGCGGATTCGGGCCGAGGTCGGCCCATCGTCGAGTCGGGCTCGCAGCTCGACGTTCTCGCGCAGGTTCTCCTTCAGCAGGCCGGTGAGCTGGGCGGTGAGATTAGCGTCGAGCATGGTAAGAGGTCCTTCGGGTCGAGTGATGGGGATACGGCTAAGGCCCGGGCCCGGGCGGTGGGAACCCCACCACCCGCGGGCGGGAAATCAGATCTTGCCGACCAGATCAAGCGAAGGGCTAAGAGTCTCGGCGCCCTCTTCCCATTTGGCAGGGCAGACCTCGCCAGGATGCGCGGCGACGTATTGGGCGGCCTTGATCTTACGCAGCAACTCGGCGGCATTACGGCCGATCCCCTCCGCAGTCTGCTCGACGAACTGAATGACACCGTCCGGGTCAATCAGGAAAGTGGCCCGGTCGGCCAACCCGGCGCCCTCGCGCATCACCCCAAAGTTGGTGGTGATCTGCCCCGACGGGTCACCCACCATGTAGTAGCGGATCTTGCCGATGGTCTCAGAATCGGCATGCCAGGCCTTGTGCACAAAGTGCGTGTCCGTGGAAACCGAGAAGACCTCGACACCCAGCCGCTGGAACTCGTCGTAGTGGTCGGCCATGTCGCCGAGCTCGGTGGGGCAGACGAAGGTGAAATCGGCCGGGTAGAAGAAGACCACAGCCCACTTTCCCCGAAGATCGGCCTCGGAGATCTCGACGAATTCGCCATTCCGGAAGGCGGTGGCGGTGAACGGCAAGATCTCGGTGTTGATGATTCCCATGCTGGTACCTCGCGGTGTCGGATGTTGACTGTCGGCCAAGCCAACGCAGGCCGCCCCCGCGATATTCCACGGCTCTGCCGGATCGTCGGGCCTCAGGCCCAAGACCCGTACAGCTCAGGGAAGCCCGCGATGGTCGTCGTGGCGGGCCAGGCGGACCAATTCCAGCTCCGGGCCGCCGTCCCAATACATCAGCCGAGCCGCCTGCGGCGAGTTCCGCTGTACGTGGTAGCGCCACATCATCGCCCCGTCCCGGCGGACGTTGGCAGCCGCCTTACCCGCCTTCCACGGATGGATCCGGCCCGTGTCAGCCGGCCCGGTGAGGATGTCAACGATGCAACGAACCGCCTTGGAGCGCTCTACCGGCGGATCGACGAGGTCGTCGAGAAAGCTCTGGGCGATCCGGTACGGACGCAGCGGCGCCCGTTCCGAAGATGAAGTCAACATCAACCAGGTCTGTTCGATCTCGTAGCGTAGCTGGTGCTCTGGATCGTCATAGACCGTCGGCAGCCAGTCGTCATAACGCTGCTCCAGCTGCTGCTCAAGTTGCCGGTTGTGCTCCCGGGCCTCCTGCAGCGCCGCCTCGGCAGCCTCGGCGCGTTCCCGATCGGCGTCGCTGCCGCTTGGTCCGAGCAACGCCTCCAATACCTCCGACACCCGGCGCCCGACGGCCTTCTCAATTCGACCCGGCAAGTCATTCACGTGCCGCTCTAATTTGTCAAGTCGAGCGCTGAGGGCTTCCAGGTCTAGCCTGGTCTCCCCGCTCGATGGGCTGACAGGACTGGCCGGAGTTGGTTGGCGGATCTCCGGCTGGGGCTGAAATGAGACCGGCTGGGGCGCAGCTGGAGCCGGATGACTCGCAGGTGAGAACGGCTGATGCTGAGCCGGCTCCGCCGGGCTGGCCCCGGCCGGGGCACTGAGCTTGCGGGCCAAGGTAGCCGGGGTAGCGCCTGCAACCGGTGGCCGAGGGCGGGGCGAGGTGGCCTCGACCGGCCGGCGGATCGGGGTCGCGAGGTACAGCCGGATCCGGGCCAGAGTGTTGTCCGGGTCATCGTCAGGCAAGGTGAGAAACAGCCCGTGTCGACGCCAGGCGTCAGACGGACGGGCGCCGGGCCAGATCACCCGGACCGCACCCCCAAAGGCCCGAAAAGACGCCCCGACATGATCGCTGAGCCGGTTCGAGGCAGACATGGACTCCAGCAGCACCACATCCACGGTCGGGTTCTGCTCGGCGATCTGAGCCGGCGACACCCGAGGACGCTCAGTGTCAGAAGCACAGGAAACCAACACTAAGGGATGTTCGCGAGCGTCATCGAAGATCCGCTCCACCAGGGTCGCCACCTGCGAGACTGTAATCTGCTCGACTTGGCCCTCCATCTGATCCTCTCGCCCTTGGCCGCCTGACTCTCAGGCGCAGTCGCAAGCCTATCCAGTCACCGAAACGGGACTGGGCAAGCCGAGAGTTGGCGTGTTGCAGTGTTCGCCTTCGCGAGGGCTGACGGCGTCGCTGATTCCCGGTCTTCCTCCTCACGCCGAGAAGACCCTTCAGGTCATGGCGAAGTTGCGCGTTTCTCGTCGTTCGTCCAGCATCACAACATAGTCCTGAAATCCAGGAGAATATCGCCAAAGAAGGATGTTCCTTACCGCCAGCGGATTCCCCATTCCTCTCCCCGCGTCCAAGGATCCGGTTGGGCACCAACCCAAGAGATTTCTCATCTGCGGCGCAGCCTGCGGGTGACGCCACCTACTGTGCGGCGGTCCCCCGAAGGAGGTTGGCATGCGCGCGCGTACCACTCACATGATCATCGCGGCCCTGGCCGCCATCACTGGCCTGCTGTCCGGATCCCAGCCGGCGCAGGCCGCACCCCGGCCCCCCCAAGCTGCCGCGTTCACCGCGCCCGGGGCCTTCAACCCTCTCAAACCGGTCCGGGTCCTCGACACCCGGTACGGGACCGGCGCGGCAGGCCCGGTCTTCCCGAACCAGGTGATTCGGCTCCCCATCCGTGGCCGCCATGGGGTCGGCGCAGACGCCGGGTCGGTAATCCTTAACGTGACCGTCACCCAGCCGTCGGCCGCCGGATACGTCACCGTCTACCCGGACGCCACGGCGCCGACCGCGTCGAATCTGAACTTCGTGGCCGGACAGACCGTGCCCAACCTGGTGGTCTGCGCGATCGGCGCAGACGGATACCTGTCGATCCGCAACGCATCACCCGGCACTATCCACCTGCTGGCCGACCTGGCCGGCTATTACCAGGGCGGAAAAGCCGTCCATCGGGGGATGTTCCAGCCGATGAGCCCGGCCCGACTCATCGACACCCGGGTCACGACCGGGCCGGTGGGCCCAGGCGGCAGCATCGACGTCCAGGTAACAGGGACGAAAGGGATACCCGCCACCCACGTACAGGCCGTCTTCCTCAACACCACCGTCACCCAGCCGCAACGCGACGGGTACGTCACGGCATGGCCATCGGGAACGCCGCGACCAACCGCGTCCAGCCTGAACTTCCGGGCCGGGCAGACCATACCCAACCTGGTGATGGTGAAAATCGGCGCGAACGGCAAGGTGTCGCTGTACAACGGCTCGGCCGGCACCGCGCACCTGATCGCCGACGTCGCCGGGTACGTATTGGACGGGATCGACAGCGAACAGCCGGGCGCCTTCATCCCGCATTCGCCGGAACGAATCATCGACACCCGACTCCCCAGCTGGCGCACCGGAAAGCTGCGCCCCCACTGGGAGGGCATCGGCTGCTTCGCCCCCTGGGTAGGCGGGGTGATCGCCAATGTGACCGCGATCGAGCCGGAGGCGGCGGGCTTCATCACCGTAGCGCCGCGGACCGGTGACCTGCCGGCCGTGTCCAACGTCAACTTCTTAGCCGGACAGACCGTACCCAACCTGTCCACGTCCCCGGTCGATTCGAAGCTGATGGTGTCCTTCTACAACGGCTCGCCCGGTGCAACCCACCTAGTGGTCGATCTGGCCGGCGGTTTTGTCGGCGCGGGCGGTCTGAACGCCCCACTGCCCAGCGACGGCAATCCCTGCGACGAGCTGCGCTCTTATCAGGGGCCGAGCGCCAACGCAGTCGGCCTAGCCCAGGTCACGGCCGCTACCCGCTGACGAAGCGACGAGGCCTGTAACTCCGTGTCATACTTGGGGCTTTGACGGCCGGTGCTCATGTTACGGGAGGTACGGCCACAGATCCTGAGGACGGGAGGAGCTGCAGTGGGACGCGCTCTGCTGGTCGCCTTGCTGGCGCTGTCGCTGCTGGTCAGCGGCCCACCATCAGCCGTGGCTGAGCCCGTACCCGCCGTCGAGCCCCAGGCCACCGCTGCGGGGACGTTTGTCCCACTGCCCACGCCGGTCCGCCTCCTGGACACCCGCTCGGGAATCGGAACCCCCGCCGGTCGACTCGGGAACCAGGCTGCGATCCGGGTCCCTGTATCGTCAATCGGAATCCCCAGCACCGCCGCGGCAGTGGTCGTCAATGTCACTGCTGTCAAGCCGACTGCCCCAGGGTTTGTCACGGTCTACCCGTGGACGGGGGGGACGCCGCCGGTGGTGTCGAACCTCAACTTTGTCGCCGACGACGTGGTGCCGAACCTAGCGGCCGTGAAGCTCGGCTTAGCAGCATCAATCGGTTTCCTGACCTGCCTGCAGGGGACGACCGACCTGGTGGCCGACGTCGCCGGCTACTACATCGGCGGTACGGCCACGGTGAATGGCGCCTTCGTGGCGATCACGCCGCAACGGCTGCTCGACACCCGGGCCACGGTTCGGCTGGACCCCTACTCGGCGATCCCGCTGCGCGTGGCCGGGGCGGGCGGGGTTCCCAGCACCGGAGTCGGGTCGGTCTTCGTTAACGCCACGGTCACCGATCCGACGGCCGCCGGCTTCCTGACCCTGTACCCGTTCGGCGCGACCTCGCCGCCGACGTCGAACGTCAACTTCCGGGCCGGCCAGACCGTACCGAATCTGGCGAGCGTGAAACTCGGCTCGGGCCACCTCATGGTCGCCAATTCCTCCCCGAAACCGATCCACGTGATCATCGACGTGTTCGGCTACGTCCTGGCGAACGACCAGGCGACCCAGGTCGGGTCGTTCGTCCCGCTCACCCCGACTCGGACGTACGACTCCCGCCAGACCGACCAGGGGATCTATACCCCGTCCGAACCGCCGGTCGGTTTCGTCTTCCCGAAGGGGGTTCAGGCGGCGGTGCTGAATGTCACGGTCACCAACCCGACCGCGCCGGGATACCTGGTGGTCTACCCGGCCGCACCGAGCCCGTTGGACCCGAGCCATACCATCTGCCAGTCCCCGCCGCCAGCCTCGAACCTCAACTACGACGCCGGCGAGGCGGTCGCGAACCTGGTTACCACCGCCACCGGCGGCCCGGGAAACGTAGCCTGTGTCCGGCCCGAATCGGGCGGCAATACCCATTTCATCCTGGACCTGGCCGGGGTGTACGTGAACCCGGCAACCTTCGCGGCGGGCGTCGATCTGAGCTCGACCGGGATCATGACGGTGATCGGCCGTCGCTGAGCCGCGGGCATCCGACCAGCACACCAGCGGGCCGAAGAACCCACCAGCAACCGGAACCAGGCCGCTAACAGCCGGTATGCCCGCTGATCTGCAGCAGTCACCAGGCGAAAAGCCAGACCGGGCTAGACCGCAGAAAGCGGGCACACCAGCGGGCCGAAGAACCCACCAGCAACCGGAACCAGGCCGCTAACAGCCGGTATGCCCGCTGATCTGCAGCAGTCACCAGGCGAAAGGCCAGACCGGGCTAGACCGCAGAAAATCGACATACTCCGGTCGGGGCAGCCCCTCGAGAGTGTTCTGCCGGCAGAAGGCCTCATGCTCACCAGCTACGGTGTCGGCGTCGGTCGGTGGCGCCGCACAAGCCAGGAACAGGGTGGTCTCGCCGATGGCCAGCGGGAGCGTCCCGTACCGGCGTTGCCAGGATCGCAGGACAGCGCTCAGCTGGCCGGGGGTCAGCGCCGAACCGGTGGCGCCGCCCCAGCCGCAACGGGCCAGCACATCAGCGGGCTCAATCACCGAGACCAGCCCGATCCGCCCATCACCGGGCAGGCGCGGTACGCCGTCCAGCGTGATCACAGGGACCGAGACATCAAGTTCGGGCGCGGCCAGTGGTACCGCGAGCAGGTCAGCCGGGTTGTTTAACGCCGGATCCTCCAGCAGGTACGGGAAGTGGTCACCGGTCAGGGGTTCTGAAACCACCAGCGGCCACAGCCCGGTGACCGAAAAGTCTTGGGCGAGCCGCAACCAGGTGTCGGCCGTGTCGGCGACCTGGTCGTCGGTCAGCCACAGCGCGCCGGCCGGCCGGCCCGCCGGCAACTCGACCGTACCGACCGTAGCCGGCCCCTCCCGGGGAACCGTGCCGGGCTTGGCGATGACCCGGATCCGCTGGACCATGCAGCCCACGGTAGCCAGCCGGCCCCCGCCGATCGCCGCAGGTGAGGAAAACCTCCTGCATCCGTGGCGTGCTCAGTCTGCGACCCCTTCAGCGCGCAGGAAGTCGAGATACTTCGGGTCTTCCGCCTCAAACAGGTCCTGCCCCTCCAGCATGAACGCGCTGGCCAGCGAGTTCAGGGCGTTCGCCGACTGCCCCATCTCGTACTGGGCCTGACCCAGCCGCAACCACAGGAAGCCGTTGGTCCGGTCCGAGGCCTCCAAGGCTCGCCGGGCGTACTGGATGACGTGGTCGAACCGGCCGGCTGCCCAATAGGCGTCGGCGACCGACCCGCAGAACCACATCGTCGCCGGGTAGCTGTCTTTTGGCTCGGGAACCAGGGCCCAGGCCTGCAGCCATACGGCGACCGCCTGTTCCCAGTCCCCCCGGCCGAGGGCCTCGGTACCTTCCCGCGCCAACCGGTCGAGCTCATCGCCAAGCGCCTGCGTGAGTGCTGGGTCCACAGCCGGTTTGCCCTGGGCCAGCCGCAAGAAGACCGGGTCCACACCATGGAACGGCTCTTGCCCGTACAGCCGCAGAACCCGGGCGAAGACCGCGGTGGCCTGGGCGGTCTCCTCCAGCAGGTAGAGAGCCTCGCCCTGCCTCACCAGTGAGACCGGCTCCTCCTGATAGCCGTACGAGGCGCGGTAGCGCTCCAGCCACAACAGCGCCGGGCCTCGCAGGCCAGCGCCCGCCGCGCCCAGCATCGCCGCGCCGCTGACGAGTTGCGGCACCACCGCGGTCACGACCTTGGCCTCCACGGTGTCGCCCGGGATCTGATCCCACAGCCAGTCGGCCAGCTCCAGCGCCGCCTGCGGATCACCCCCGGCGAACAGGTGCTGCATCCGCAGGGCCTCGTTCGTCAGCTGTTCGCTCGCTGCGGCCGGTAGCTCCCGGAAGCCGTACTCGATCGTCATCTGCCCTCCGTCGGCTTGCTTCGCACTCACCTTTCCAGAGGTACGGCTCAGGCGAGCGACGATCCGGGAAAACCGGGGCCGCCGATCATGATCCGGGCCCCGTCGTCCTCGATCCGGGCCCCGACCCGGCGCAGCCGCTGCCGCAGCACCTCGGGGGCCGGGTTGTGGTGGCTGAGATGGACCGCGATCACCTCGGTAGCGGCGGTGAGACAGCCCCAGTCCCGCAGCTGAGCGACAGCCGCGGCGAAGGTCCGCAGCGAATGGTGGTGGTGCTGTCCGGCCAGATCATCGCGATCACCGAAGGTCTCTTCCAGGCAGACCAGGCCGAGGTGGGTTCCGGCCAGCAGCTGCGGCGTCCCAGGGGGCCAGGGTCCGGTGTCGGTGGCCCACAGCAGGGTGGCGCCAGGTGCATGGACGAGGTAGAGGCAGGCCTCGCCTAGGGCCTGATGAGCGGCCGGCAGCACCCGTACCTGGTAGTTGCCCAGGCTGAGCCGAGAGCCGGCGGTGACCGGCACTAGTCGGACCGTACGTTGGTCGGGAGCGAGCCAGCGGCGGCATTCGTCGATGACTGGTTGCGGCCCGACCACCCGCAGCGGCGGGTTATCGCCCCAGGTGCGGTGCATCAGGAAGGCCGCGTCTAGGTGGTCGTGGTGGGCGTGGGTAATCAGAACGTCGCTGACCTGGGCCAGCGAGACCCCGCTGCGTACGGCCTGCCGGGCCGCCTCCGGGCCCGGGTCGATCAGCACCGTACGGTCGACCAGCGCCGAGGTCGGGGTACGGATCTCGCCAGCCGCCAACCGGTCCGCGCAGCAGGGGGCCGAACACCAGGGGTTGGGCCAGCCGTCGGCGGATCCGGTCCCGAGCAGGAGCACCTCCATCGCCGCACCCTACCGCGCACACGTACGGACACAACCGCCCCGGCCAACGACCCGAGAGGCGGCCGCAAACCGTTGAGCCCGTTGTTGTGCTCGTTCGCGGTCGGTGCTCCCCGAGCGCAGTGATCAGGTGCGGCAATGCCGGCTGCGAGGCGTGGTTCTCGGGGTGGATGGCAGCTACTACGCGCGGTAGCCCGCCGGCTAGCCCCGGGTGGGGGTGCGCCTCGTAGACGAAGCCGAGTTCCGCCTCGGTGAAAGGTCACACCCGGTGCGAGGGATCATGATCGCGCAATCTTCTCGGTATGGGCTGGACCGATTCCCGTGGTCGTGGTCACTGGTCGGTCTCGTTGAGGACAGCCTCCAGCCGGTCCAGTTTGGCGCTCAGTTCTCCGGTATGGCCGGGGAAGATGTCGGCTTTGAGGACCAGGCTGACCCGCGGGCCGTACCCGGCGGCCGCGTCGACGGCGTTTTTCACCACCGCCAGGCATTCGTCCCAGTCACCCTCGATGGTGGTGAACATGGGGTCAGTCCGGTTCGGCAGCCCAGACTCCCGAACCACCCGGACCGCGGCCGCGACCGCGTCGTGCACATACCCCTGGGGGCTTTCGCCGCCGGAGATCGAGAACGCAACCAGCATGACCCCACCGTACGTACGGCCGCACAGCAGCGGACCACGTACCGGGTCGTGGTCGGGACGGATCGCCTGTAGCCCCGGTCTGCCCGCTGCTGTGATGGCGCGCAGGCTCTGGCCCGTGGTCTGGATGGCCGGGCTACCGTTGTGCGCGCGTTGCCCGCTCCTGAGCGGCCCTCTGGTCGCGGTAACGCGATAGCAACCCGGGCCAGTCGGTCTGGATTACATCGAAGCCGCGATCGATCAGGTCTCCCCACCCGGCCTCCGGGCCGTCGCTGATCGCGGTCTCGTCACAGTAGCCGGGCCAGCATTGCCGGGCGATCGGGAGCACCTCGGCATTGACCAGGGCGAACCGTCCGGCCTGGTGGATCTGGTGGACAACCTCGGCTCGCGCCAGGGGCGCGTCCCAGGTGGCGGCGATGATCTCTACCCCGACCAGGTTCAGCCCGGGATAGGTCAGCGCCAGGTCGAGGTCGGCCTGGGTGTGGCAGATCGCCAGGAAGGGGAACGGCGTACGGTGCTCGGCGAGGATCCCCAGCAGGTCGGGCCGGGAGGGGCACTTCAGCAGCAGTTGGCGGGGCATGTCGAGCTCGGTCAGCAGGTCCAGCAGGTCCGGCCACCAGGTCCAGCCGCGGTCGATGTTGAACAGGGTCTCGCCACGGAACCCGCCGAGCAGTTCCGCCAGCGATTCGATACGCACCCTCCGACCGGGGTGACCCAGCCACCGAAACGAAAGGCCCGCCACCTGCTCGGCGGTGAGGGTGGTGAGGTTCTCCTCCCGGCCCAGATGCTCGGCTTCGAGGCCGTCATGGAAGGCGAAGTAGGCCCCGTCGCTGGTACGGCAGGCGTCAATCTCAACGATGTCAGCGCCCGAGCGCAACGCCGCCCAGACCGCTAGTGAGGTGTTCTCCGCAATACTGCCGCCGGAACTGCCCCGATGGGCCATCACCAGCGGCCGCCGCTGCGCTAGACGCTGATCAATCAGGCAGTTCACCTCAGCGAAGCGCCCCGGCCCACACATGATGCACCAGTCTAATGGGGCTCGTAAGCCCCTCCACGCTTGGACGACACCGCGCAGCCTGGCTCACCCGAAAGGCCCCCATGATCGGTGCGGTCTGCGACAATGGCGCCTGGCAGGGAGGGGAAGAACATGGCGCGAGCAGATCTGCTCCTGGCGCTGGTGCAGTCTGGTGCGGGTGGCGATGACCTCGCCTTCCGCCGCGCCGCTGAGGCGCTGATCGCAGAGGAGAACGCGAAGCGGCACGGTGTGCTCGCCTCGCAACTGACCGAGGCGCTGGCCAAGCGTAGCCGCAAGACGCCTGGGTCATCGATATCGCCACTCACCCGACGCCAGGAGTCAGCTGGTCTCCTGCACGAGACCGATCCGACGAGACGGCTCTCGGAGTTGGTGCTGCCGGCAACAGTTCGGGAGGCGGTAAGCAATCTGGTCGAGGAGCACCACCGGCGGGCGTTGCTGAACAGTCACGGCGTGGAGCCCCGTCACCGGGTGCTGCTGGAGGGTCCCCCGGGCAGTGGGAAGACGACCCTAGCCGAGGCGATCGCAACCGAGGTGGCGGTGCCGTTGCTGACCGTCCGGTACGAGGGTCTGATCGGCTCTTTCCTAGGCGAGACCGCGGCCCGAATGGAGACCTTGTTCGCGGCTGTCCGGATTCGTCCTTGCGTGCTCTTCTTCGACGAATTTGATGCGGTCGCCAAGGAGCGTGGAGACATTCATGAGACCGGCGAGATCAAGCGGGTGGTCAGCTCCCTACTGCTTCAGGTCGACCGGCTGCCGAGCCATGTCATTGTGGTCGCAGCCACCAACCATGCCGAGCTGCTCGACCGGGCCGTTTGGCGAAGAATGCAGATTCGACTGTCGCTGCCGCCGGCGAGTCGAGACGGGAAGATCGAATGGCTTCGCGCCTGGTCGGCGAGGACCGGGATCCCCCTGGGAAAGTCAGCGCGTACGATCGCGGATCGACTCCGCGGTGTGAGCTATGCCGAGTTGGAGGATTTCGCCGGAGACCTTCAACGACGCCATATCCTGGAGGGCGTCGGTTCCGATCCGGCCTTGGTGACTGAGCGACAATTGCGATCCTGGGTGAACAGGGCCCAGCCCCGTACCGATGGCTGACGAGAGGTCACCGGTACGGCCGGTACTGTGGGGCACAGTCCATTCGCCCACACAATTTAAGCCAAGAGGTGGCGGTAATTCAACGGTTGATCCTCTGTCGCCACAGAGGCAAGGTCAACGCCTGAAGAGCCGACTCCGTGAGATCGACCAGGCCTTTAAGCAGCAGGTGGAACTGGCCACATCGTTGGGCGCCAGCGACCCACAGCTGGTCATCGTCTTCGAGGGAATCGACAAACAGATCGATCTCGCTCAGATTGCCAAGAAAACCGATCTGGAGGTGTTGTCTGAAGTAGAACGAGATTACGATCCAGATTCAGATTTCCCCCGCAAGACTCGGGATAAGGAATCACCGGTTTCGGGATACCTTCATGCAGTCTGCATCAACGAGGAATCCCGAAAGAACATCCTGAAACAATGGAACCTATGGCAGAAGAAAGGGATAGTCGATAAAGGCTACGCTCAACTTCGGGACCTTTTTGCTCACCTGAAGGATGCCCGGCCCTGGGGACCACGGGACAGAATCCGAATGAGCCAGTCGCGAGAAGCCCTGGACGGGATGTTGCCCGGCGATCACTCGATAGAGATTGAATTGTGGTATCGGCAGTCCGAACCGCTTCGCCAGAAAGCGGAGCACGAGGTCACCCGTCTGGTTGAAACCGAGGGTGGTCGAGTGATCTTCTCTGCCCAGATCGCCGAAGTCGGATACCATGGCATGAAGTGTGTCGTCCCGCTGGAATTGTTACAACGACTGGCGACCGATGATGTTGCCGACGTCTCAGTGGTGCAGTCGAGCCACGTGATGTATCTGCGTAAGGCAGCACAGTCTGATGGGTTCTCCGATGCGGTACCCTGTGGATCAGCTGCGGATACCACAGATGACCTCCCGGTGGGGGACCCAGTGTTGTGTGTTCTGGACGGTGTTCCGGTAGCGAATCATCCCCGCCTAGCCGGACGGGTAGTCGTATGGGATCCCGATGGTCTGGACTCGAGCGTCGCTGTCGTCGACCGCCGGCACGGGACGGCGATGGCATCCGTGTGTGTCTGGGGAGACCTGTCGACGGGCGGATCGCCAGCGAGGCGACCGGTGCTGGTACGCCCGATTCTGACGCCAACATCTGAAACTCAAGATCGTGAGGAGGAACTCCCCGAAAAGGAGTTGGCACCCGATCTGATGCGGAAGGTGTTTCGGGAGTTGTTCGCCAAGGACACAGACCGTGGCCCTGTCGGAGAGTCAATTGTCGTCGTCAATCTGTCGGTGGCAGATCCCAGTTCGCCATTCGACGGGATCGTCTCATCATGGGCCAGAACCCTGGACTGGCTGAGCGCAGAATATGGGGTCCTCGTCGTGGTCGCCGCCGGGAATCACGGATCGCTGCAGGTCCCGGGTGGAACGACTGCCTTCTGCTCACTGAACGGATCTGAACGCGCCAATTCTGTGAATTCCGCCGTCGCCGAGACCTCCCCCCGACGAAGTCTTCTCTCCCCGGCAGAGTCATTGAACGCACTGACGGTCGGTGCACTCAACATGGACGATTCCGGGTCATTTCCGCTTGGCTGCTACCGGGTCGATCCGTCTGATGGCGTTCTGATCGTGAATCCCACGAGCGCAATCGGGCCTGGGCAGCGCCGCTCGGTGAAACCGGATCTACTTGCCCCCGGCGGACGTGTATTGTTCCACAAGCGCATGATGGACGACGTGGAGTTCATTTCGGCCAACCATAAGGTTGGTCCTGGTATTCGGGTGGCGGCACCAAACGATGGGAATGAGGCATTCACGATGGGCACCAGCCCAGCGGCGGCCGCTATCTCACGAGAGGCGGCACGAGTCGTCGATGTCGTTGCTGCTGCGGCCGATCGAGAACTGACGCGGTCCGAACTTGCCGTGGCATCAAAAGCGCTGGTGGCGCATTCAGCCCGGATTCCAGACAAACTGCATGTGGATGATCGGCTTGGCCCGTACGCGCACGGATATGGCGCACTATCCCGGTCTCTCGCAGATGGCTGCGCAGAGCACGAGGCGATCATCCTGTATGTCGGCAATCTGGGCGCGAGCGAACAGTCGATTCTGTCTTTTCCGCTGCCAGGCGGATTACAGCAGCGGGGCGTGAAGCGTGTGACGGCGACCCTGGCGTGGCTATCACCGGTGAACTGGCGACATCGGCAGTATCGATGCGCCAAGCTGGAGTTCGCAAAACCGACAGGATTCCACAAGCTGGGGGCGACGCTCAGCATCGATGCCACTCGGTCGAAGAGAGGCACGCTGCAGCATGCCGTCTGGGAGGTGGACCATGCCATCGCCACGAAAGATGACAGTTCACTGGACTTGACAGTTCGCTGCACCGAGCAGGCCGGCGGACTTCACGACAAACGGGTGGACTTTGCCGTGGCATTGTCGCTGTGGGTAGAACCATCACTCAACGTCGATGTCTACCATCAGGTCCAGCAGAAACTCGTCGCACCCGTTCCGATCATCACCGAATAAGGCAGAACCGCGGCTGGTCCAGCTCAGCCGCGGTTCTGCTCAACGGAAAACCTACCGAGAGCGAAGGAAGTCCATCAAGATGATGACTCGGCTTCGACATCGTGCCCCAGTACGGCGGCCGGGTCGAGCGCCTGCTGATCTTGGCGGACCTGGGCTAGTTGCTCGAACTTCTTCCGGCCATCAAGCTTGCCCAGCTTCTGCTTCATCAGTTTCCGGGCCTCGGCTGTGTCGATCGGCTGGTAGTGGTAGTTCTGATCCCAGTAGAAGTCTGCTTCCACTGCCTGGTTTCGGTGGAACCGACCAGTCTGCAGAACCCAGACAAACAGCTGGCCCTTCGCGTGGTCCTCGTGGGCAATCCAACGGTGCCGGCCCTGATCGGCCATCAGATACAGGTTCGCGCCCTGCGAGGTGGTCGCATAACGATTGCTGAAGGTGCGGGTTTTCACGGGCATCCCGCTGGATCTCAGATCATCCAGGCCGGCCGGGGCCTCAACCGACTGCCAGGCCTCGACCATCGCCTGGTACACCTCGGATCTCTCAGATCGCGGCCGGTCGCCGTCGCGTACCACGCCATACTGACTGTGCCAGGCATCCTTGACCTCGATCGACTGCTCAGAGTGGAACTGCACCTCGATCTCCTGGCCGTTCTGATGATTCTGCAGAATCGCGCGCAGATCCATACGAGGGTTGCCGTGGACAAAAGAGCTCTCCATCTCCACCAGGCCCCAACCATGGCCTCTCAGCTCCCGGATGGTCTCCCGCGTCATCGCCACCACCCGATCGGATGACGCAGCCACCGCCGTATAGCGCAACAGGTCAGGAATACGCACGTCGTACGCCGAGAATCCCGGGTCAGCGTCAGACTTGCGAGCGATCTCAGCGACCAGTGACTGCGGCGATTTGATCCGATGCTCAAGGCCATGCAGTCGGCACCCGTCTGGGACCGCCTGCTGGAGAGCGCGGGTCGCGACAGGCTCGGCTATACGCAACCAGCGCAGCGAATCCACGGTGGCGCCAGCTAGCAGCTGGTCATAGCGTTCGTACAGTTGCGCTGGGGTCGGCGGGGGGTTGCCGTGGTCGGTCCAGACGATCTCAGGCACACCCGCTGGTGTTTCCGGGAACAGACTCTCGAGAGACACTGCGCGCAAGAGCCGGTGATATCGACAACGCCTGCCGCCTTTATATGACTGATACACCACGATGTCATCGTAGTTCATCGTGGCATGAGGCGCAGAAACTAGGCCATATGAACCGTCAGACCCAACAGTCCCCCGGCGCAGCCTCCGGGGGGCTGACCTGACAGTCGGGTCAGCGACCGGCCTGCAGGGCGGCCCAGGTCCGGGGCCCGACGACGCCGTCAGCGGCCAGCCCGACCCGTTTCTGGTAGGCCACGACCGCCGCCTTGGTCTGAGCACCGAATTGGCCGTCGACCGACAGGCTCTGCCCGCTAGCCCGCAGCGCCCGCTGCAGCCGGATCACGTCGTCACCGCGTGAGCCCTCCTGCAGCCCCGGCGTGCCGCCCTGCGCCAGCAGCGAAGTCCAGGTGTGCTGGCCGATCTGGCCATCGGCAACGAGACCCCCGGGCCCGCTGGTAGGCGACCACCTCGGCCTTGGTCTGAGCACCGAACACCCCGTCGACCACGATGGCGTGCCGGGCAGCCTTCAACTGGCACTGGGCCACCGTCACCGCGGTACCCCGGGCGCCCTGACCGATCGGCGGGTACGAGCGCAGCGTGGCGCAGGCCTGGGGCGGATTCGGCTGCGGTGGCGTAGGGTCCCCGGCCTCCCGACTCGCGTTGGCGGTGTGGGCCGCGATGCTGGCTAAGGAGTCCATGAACTCGAAGTGCATGGTGTCGTACCGGGTCGGATAATGGCCTCCCCAGTAGAATCCGTGCCGCATTCAGAGATCCACCACGGCGGGCGGGATATCAGATGTGAACACCTTGTCTCTGGGGTTTTTCGATGAATTGATGTCGATGGCCCGACCGTATGCATGATTCGAGATGGAGTTACTGCCCCTGACGTAGCGGCAGTTGAAACCCCCGGTCTCGGCGCCCCTGATGTCGTAGCCGTAGCGGGTCTCGGTCAGCCGCAGCAGGGTCTCCACCAGAGGCTTCAGCTCCGCGCGGACCACAACCCGGACATCACCCCAGGTGGCGACGGCCAAGGGGACCGTGCAGCGCAACCCGCCCGCGGTCCGCTTGACATCGTGGTCATCGGGAAAGCCCGGCGGGTGGGCGACGTAGCCCCGCCGCGGGCCCGGGTAATCACCGCGGCTGTAAGCCTGGGCCTGGAATGGGATCAGCACAGCGACGACTCCGGTCACGATGGCCAAAGCTTGGAGAAGACGCTTCTTTGGGACGCTCCTTTAATGCGGGGGTGTGAGATGAATATTACGCCCGCTGGGATCTGTCCGCCCCCGGCGGGCTCGACCCCGGTTGAGACCACTGGCGTCTACCCTGGTCGAGTGCCCACCGCTTCGAGACTGACCCGCGACGAGTTGTCCCGCGCCCAACATCTGCTGACCACGTTCCACCACGGCTATTCGACCAAAATGGTCGGCCAGATGAACCTGTCCCGGGCCCTGCTGGTGACCCTGCTGAGCCGGGGACATATCCTGCTGGAGTCAGTCCCAGGCCTGGCCAAGACCCTGGCCGCAGCCACCATGGCGAGCACTATCCAGGCCTCTTTCTCCCGGATCCAGTGCACCCCGGACCTGCTGCCCAGCGACATCATCGGCACCCAGGTGTACGACGCCCAGCACGCAAGATTCGTCACCAAACTCGGACCAGTCCACGCCAATTTCGTGCTGCTAGACGAGATCAACCGTTCCTCAGCGAAGACCCAGTCGGCGATGCTGGAGGCGATGCAGGAACGCCAGACCACCGTCGGTGGCGAGACCCACCCGCTGCCGGAACCATTTGTGGTACTCGCCACCCAGAACCCGATCGAAGAAGAAGGGACATACGTCCTACCGCAGGCCCAGATGGACCGTTTCCTGCTCAAGGAGATCGTCGACTATCCCGCCCCAAACGAAGAATTCGAGGTCCTGAACCGGGTCGAGTCCGGGGTGCTGGCTGACCGTACCGTGAGTTCGGTGCTCACCACCGCCGACGTCGCTTTTCTCCAGGGACTGGTAACCCGGGTCTATGTCGACGATGTGATCAAGCGGTACATCGTGGCCCTGGTGAACGCCACCCGCTACCCGGCGCAGGTGATCGGCCCGGAACGCGCCGGCTACCTCGAGTACGGCGCCAGCCCCCGCGGCACGATCGCCTTGCTCCAGGTGGCGAAGGCGATGGCGATCCTCAACGACCGCGACCATGTGGTACCTGAGGACGTCAAAGCGTTACGGCATGCGATCCTGCGCCACCGGCTGGTGTTGACCTTCGAGGCGGTCGCCGACCGGGTCCGCCCGGAGATGATCATCGACGCGATCTTCGACGCGGTGCCCACCCCGTAGCCATGGCACTCTTGACGAGAGTCAAAACCCGGATGGCGGTGCATGCGCACCGTAAGGTCCGGGGCCTGCTCGACGGCTCGTACGCCTCGGTACAGCTGGGCCGGTCGATGGACTTCTTCGACCTGCGCGACTACGTCGCCGGCGATGATGTGAAAGATATCGACTGGAAGGCCTCGGCCCGCCGGGGGGAACTGCTGATCAAACGGTTCGTGGCCGACCGGAAACACACGATCTTGCTATGCGTGTCGACCTCCCGGACCATGGCCGCGATGTGTGACCGGAACACCTGCAAACGGGATGTAGCGATCCTGGCCGCCGGAATCCTGGGCTGGCTGGCGACCCGGCACGGCGACTGGGTGAGCCTGATCCACGGCAACCACGACCAGGTGCACTGGCTGCGGCCTTCCTCGCGGGAGGACGCGTTGGAACGGATGCTGCAGCAGATCCTGGCCGGCTGCCAGCCCGACGGCCCCGAACCGGACCTGGGAGCCCTACTCGACTACGTGGTCCGCACCGTACGGCGACGTACCATCCTGGTGGTCATCGCCGACGATGTAGACCTCGACGATGAGGCCGAACGGCAGCTGAACCGACTCCGGGCCCAGCACGAGGTGCTCTTCCTCACCATCGCCGACCTAGACCCGACCGACCCGGCGCTGACCCAGACCGCGCTGCTCGACCAGGAGCAGCGGCTGACCTGGCCGGCGTTGCTGCAGGACCCCGGACTGCACGAGGCGGTAGCCGCCGAGACCGCGGCCCGCCTGGAGCGACGCGGCCGGCGCCTAGACCGGCTCGGGATCGCCTGGGAACACGTCAGCGACGAGCGGGATGTGATCCCTTCGATCTTCACCCTCCTGGATCGGCACCGCCATGCCCGCGCTTGAAGCCTTCCCGCCCGCCAGCTACGGGCCCGTCTGGGTGCCGCTGGCGATTGTCGCCATGACCCTGGTCATCGTGGTGCCCCTAGGAATCTGGTGGTTCACCCGGCCCCAGCCGCCGCCCCCACCGCCACCGCCGCCACCACCACCGGACCCAGAGCAGGACCGCCGCGAGACCCTAGCCGAGATCGCCCGGATCCGCCGGGCCCTGGCCGACGGGAGCCTGGCAGCGAAACCGGCTAGCCAGCGGCTGAGCCGGGTGGTGCGTACCTATCTCGCTGATCATGGCCGCAGCGACCTTGACGCGATGACCCTGTACGAGCTGCGCCAGGACCCGCGGCTGGCGCCGGTGGCCGATTTCGTGGCCGGGGTGTACGAACCGGCCTTCGGCCCCGGCGGCTCATCCCCGCAGGCCGCCGCGCTGGAATTGGACCGCTACGCGGAGCAGGCCGAACGGCTGGTGGGAACATGGCGCTGAAGTATTGGCCGCTGGCGGTGCTTTTGCTGCTGGGGTTTGTCGTGCTGGGCTACCTGTGGGGGCGGCGCTCGGCGCCGTACGCCGCGGACGGGCTGCTCGTCGCCAACACCGGCAACGTACGCCGGGTCGCGGCCTTCCAGCAGCTGGCGCGTCGGCTGCTGCGCTGGACCACGATCCAGGTGGCGTCGTTGGGTCTGGTGGTGGCCGGGTGCTGGCTGCTGGCGGGCAGGCTGGGGCTGAGCGACGAGAACCCCTCCATCCAGCACAACCGCGACATCATGCTCTGCCTGGATGTCTCCGGCTCGATGAGCGACGTGGACGCGGAACTACTGCGAGGCTTCGGCGAGATCGCGCGCGGCCTCAAGGGCGAACGGATCGGGCTCACCGTCTGGAACTCGTCGGCGGTGCTGAAGTTCCCCCTGACCCATGACTACGACTTCATCGCCGAGCAGCTGACCACGGCTGCACAGGAGATGGAGAAACACAGCTTCCGTTTCCTGACGGGGACTAATGAGGGGAATGGGTCGAGCCTGATTGGTGACGGGATCATGTCCTGCCTGCAGCGGTTTGACCGTCGTGATAGCGAGCGGGCTCGGACCATGGTGCTGGCCACCGATAATGATCTGTCCGGCACACCGATCTTCACAGTGGAACAGGCTTTTGCCCAGCTCAAGGAGCAAAAGGTCGTGACCTTCACCATCGCCGAATACGACGACACCAACTATGCCCGCCTGCGGCAGCTAGCCATCGAAGGCGGGGGCGCGGGCTACTTGATGCGGGATAAGGCCACCGGCCCGGCGATCATCCGGTCGATCCAGTCGCAGGAGGCATCCCGGCTGCAGGGCGAGCGGCAGGTGGCGGTGCACGATCTGTCCGCGGTCGGGCTGACCCTGCTGTCGGTCGGCCTGGTGGGCTGGGTGGTCGCGAGCGGAAAGGTGTCACGATGGCAGTGAATCCGTACTGGCCGGCGGTACTGGTGGGGGCTGGGGTACTCGCCCTGGTGGGCTACCAGCTCTGGCGGGCCCGCCAGCTGTCGTGGCCGCTGGGGCGACGGCTGCTGATTGGGCTGCTGGTGGTGCTGGCGGCGCTGCGTCCCGGCTTCGGGGTGGTCTCCGATCCGGGCCGGACCACCAATCTGGATGTGGTGATCATGCTGGACCGGAGCCTGTCGATGATGGCTGAGGACTACAACGGCTCCGATCCCCGGCTGCTCGGCGCCAAGGCGGATATTCGCCGGGTGCTGGAACGGTTCCCCGGGGCCCGGTTCGCGGTGGTGACCTTCGACCATGTCGGGCGGCTGGAACTCCCGCTGACGACCGACACCACGGCGGTCATGACCCTCGTCGAGGTGGCCGGCCCGCGGGAGTATTACAACCAGGGCACGTCGATCGATGTCGGACTGCCAGCCGCCGAGGCCGCCCTGTCCAGCTCGGCGCAGCGTTCCCCGAACCGCAAGCGGCTGCTGGTGTACCTCGGCGACGGTGAGCAGACCGTGGAGAAACCGGTGGACTCCTTCGCCACGTTGAAGACCTACCTGTCCGGGGCGCTGGTCTTGGGCTACGGCACGACCCAGGGCGGGCGGATGCGCAACGGTTCGTCGTACGTAACAGACGGCCACGGCGGGAAGGCCCTGTCGACGATCGACGAGAACAACCTGCGCCAGATCGCAGACCAGCTAGGCGGCAGCTACCAGCATCGGACCGCCCCCAGCGAGGTGCAGATCGCGGCGCCGGATGTGCGCGGTACCGGCAGCAGCGCGATGGTCTCGTCGGGTGATGACTGGTCCTGGCTGGTGGGCCTGCTGCTGCTGGGCCCGGTGCTGTGGGAACTGTGGGATGCCGCCCGAGGCCGCCAGTTCGCGGCGCGGGTCAGGGGCGCTTCTCGGAAGGGGTCACGATGAGATTCTCGCCGCGAAGGCTGTCAGTACGGGCGAAGCTGCTGATCGGGTTCGCCCCGCTAGCGCTGCTGCTGCTGATCTTCGCCGGCAAGGTGCTGCTGATGGTAAGCGCTAACGAGACCGGCCGAGACGCGTACGCGCAGCAGGGGTACGAGACCGCCGAGGCACAGTTCCACCGCAACCGTCACCTGGATCTGCTGGAAGACTGGGTGGCGTCGTACAACCGGGGCACCACCTTGATTCAGCTGAACCGGTACGAGCAGGCGCGCACAGATCTGGAGCGGGCGCTGACCCGGGTCCCGGCCGACCGCGACTGCATGGTCCGGATCAACCTGGTGCTGGCGATAGAAGGCCAAGGCGACGAGCTGCTGGCGCAGCAACATCCGGCAGACGCGGAACGGGTTTATGCCGAGGCCCGCGAGGTGCTCCGCAAGGGCCAGTGTGGCGACCTGGCCGCCTCCCCGTCGGGTTCCAGCAAGCCAAGCAGCGGCCGGTCGGGCCCGTCCACGAAGAACCAGTCCGGTCAGCCGACGACCGGGAAGTCCGGCGAACCGACGACCGGGAAGTCCGGTGATCCCACCGGGAAGTCGCAGCAGCCCAGCCCGACCTCGCCCGAACAGCGCCGGGAACAGGAACAGCAGCAGGCTCAGGAAGCCGATCAGCGCCTGAACGACAAGCAGCAGGAGGCACAACGGCGGGCCGAACAGCAGCGCGTCGAAGAGTCCCATCGGGCAACGGCGTCCCCTTCCAGCTCGAACCCCCCGTCAAGCGCCGATCCGCAGCAGCAGCAAGACCAGCTGAACAACCGCAATGAGAAAGGACAACAGCGCGACCAGCAGGGCAAAGACCGCGAGGACCGGTCCAACGCCCCGACTGCGACCGGCAAGAAGACCTGGTAACCGGGCATACCCCAACCAGACCCGACCGCTGACTGCCGTCGCCCGCACAACGACGGACGAACCGGCCGGGAGAACCCCGACCATCTCTGGTGCGAATGGACCGCTGCTTCCCAGCGGCGCACAACGACGGACGAACCGGCCGGGAGAACCCCGGTTCAGGACACCTGCGGGAGATTCTGCCCGCAGATGTGCTCGCCAGGCCCGCGCGGCACGGTGGGATCCGGATCCCGAGCCGACCGGCGAGGAATGGTGCTCGCCAGGCCCGCGCGGCACGATGCCCGCGACCGGACGCCCGCTACCCGGATGCCCAGGCCCGGCGCTGGCGCCGCTCGGCCTTGCGGTGACGCTGCCAGCGCTGCACGGGCCGGCTGGTCAGCGTTAGCAGGGCCAAGACCTCCAGGGCCAGGCTGGTCAGGGAGACCAGGGTCGCCTGGCGTACCCCCAACGCGCTGATCTGCCCGGCCGTGGTCACGATGGACAAGGTCAGAACCGTCAGCAGTGCGGTACGGGCCTTGGGATGCCCGGCCGAGGAGGCCCAGCTCAAGATCACGAGGAAGAGCATCAAGAAGACGCCCCCGCCCACGGTCATCCCGTAGGCGATGGTCTCAGGGTTGGACACGCCCTCGTCTCGCAACATCTGCACGATCTGGGAGATCTCAGAGTCGCTGACGAACCGCGCCACGTCGGCCAGGATCGCCAGACCCACCAAGACCAGGCCAATCAGCAGCCCAGCGGGGCGCTGGCGGCTGGCCTGGGCGTCCCGGTCCCGGGCGCGGGCCAGATCCACAGACCGTACGTCGTCACGGACGACAGCGTGCAGGTTCAACACGTACAGGTCCCCGTCGGTCTGAATACGGTCGCCCCCGCCGTTCTTGTCGTGGTAGGCGGTGAAGAAGTCCGGCCACACCTCGGTGGAGGCTTCCGGGCTGGCCCACATGGCATCATCAACTACATAGTTACGCTCGATATCAATGTTCGCGTCGATCTTGTGGGTGACCTGGCCGGTCAGGGAACTCAGACCCACAGAACGGTCATAGGTAGCGCCCCCGAGCCAGTCCACGGTACGGCCTCCCGGTAGGACCCATCCGGCGGGGGTATGCCAGAAGCGCACATGGTGGCGTTGGGCGGGGTTGCCTTCCACCTCCTTCTGATAGGCGAAATCTTGCCCCCGCCCAAAGAGCGTCAACGTGGAGACTGGGGCCGCCGGGTAGGAGCGGCGGGTGACGGAGGAGATGGCGATCCGCCAGGCAGAGGCGAACGTGATCGGGTCGGCGCGTACCCAGCCGGCGCGCGTCATAGCCTCATGGATGTCGTCCTCGTCACCTAAGACGGCAAGGTTGACCGGGTCCCCGAGAAGACCATCAACGGTACGGGTGCGGCCGATGAAGTAGTCGGGTACGTACAGCCAGGTGAGGACCTGGTGGAGGCGGGGGATGGCCAGGTAAGCCAGGAGCGCCCAGAACAGAATGACCGCCAGGATGGCCCACAAGGACAGGTGCCAGCCCGCCCCGATGACGGTCCACGCCAGCCACATAGTCGCCACGGCGGCCACGGCGAAGAAGACGGCATCGATGACGTCGTCCATTCCCCAGGAGCGAGCGCGGGCCTCGGAGAGCTTGTCGTTGTGGGCGCGGTAGGTGGGTGCAGCGGCGGGGCGCGGCCGGGACACCACGGGATCACTCATGTCATCACGGTAGGACACCCGTGCACAACGGCGGACACATAGTCGCGAAGATCCGTCTCCGGGGGCGTCTGGATGAGGTTCGGCCCGCAGATGTGCACGCCACAGCCTGGTCGTCGCAGCTTGCTCGCCGCAGCCGCGGACGCCGCACAACAGCGGACGTATCGGACTGCCGCCCCTCGCCCGGTACGAGTGGGTGGCGCGCCGCACAACAGCGGACGTACCAGCCGACACGGTGTGCGATCGGGCATCCTGCTGAGATTCGGCCCGTCGTTGTGCACGGCAGCGCCGTAGTTCGGTGTCCCGACAGACCACGACCGGCGGTACTGGGCTCAGTACCGCCGGTCGGGTGGTCGTCGTGCTAGTCGATCAGGGCACGCCAGGTCATCGGCCCGGCGACCTGGTCCACCACCAGCCCGTTCGCCTTCTGGTAGGCGGCCAGGGCACCGCCAGTGGCAGGTCCAAAGACCCCATCGAGTTCGATCCCGTGCCCGGCCTCACGCAATTCGAACTGCAGCGCCCGGACGTGGTAGCCCTCGTTACCAGACTCCACGATCGGCAGGATCTTGTTCCAGGTGAGCGGCCCGACGACCCCGTCCGGGTCGAGGCCGTGCCCGCGCTGGTAGCTGACCACACTGGCATGGGTGCCCGGGCCGAAGATGCCATCCACGGCCAGCGACTGCCCGTTGTGGCGCAGCAGGTACTGCAGGGTGGTCACGGCGGACCCGGTGCTGCCCTTCTCGAGAAGCGGCAGGTGGGTGTCGCCGCCGCCGCCGCCACCACCACCGCCGCCACCACCGGAGCCGTACCGGGCGTACACCTGCTGCGCGAAGGCGACCCGGCGGTCGTTGTGGCAGATGCCGCATCCCTCGTAGTACTTCGAGAACGCCAGGGTGGCCGATCGGACATCTCCGCAGGCGACGAGCGCGTTGTACGCGCTCACATGCGTTCCCCGCAGCTCATGCCAGACGAAGTCCAGTTGCAGCGACAGGGACCACGGGTCGCGGCCCTGCTGGTTCGCGTACGAGACCAGCGTGGCCCACCGCTGACCGGCGGTCCACTGGGCGATCCCGCGGCCCGGGCCGCCTCCGTCCTGGGTTCGGTCAGGATGCATCACGCCGTCGCCGCGCTGTGACTCCTGGATGAAGTTCCCGATGATCCCGGCAGCCTGGGCGGCGCTGAGGCCCTTGCCCGTGAAGTACCGGAATCCGGTCTCGTTGTTGTTCTCGGCTGCGCTGGCCGCGAAGGCGGTACCCAGGCTGATCCCGGCGGCACCAACGCCGAGGGCGGTGATCAGGGTACGGCGATTCAGCATGCGATGAGTCGTCATCGACGTTTCCTCTCAGGGGGTGAATGAGGTTCTCGCAGTACCCTACGATGCTCTCTTTTGTCTGTCACAGGGGGGTATGTCTGAACCATCCAGCACAGCAGCGGGCAGAACCTTCGTCGAGGCTCCCCCGCAGCGTCGGTTTTCACGATGAGCCCGCTGATCTGCGCCGGTTCCGGGTCTGGTACTGATTGGATGGGGTTGTGGATGTTCTAGTGGCCGGTGGGACTGGCCGCGGGCGAGTATTGGCCGGGCTGCTGGTGGCAGCCGGGATTGATGTGGTGAGTTCGCTCGCCGGCCGGACCCGGGAGCCGGTGCCGGTTCCCGGCCAGGTCCGTCAGGGCGGCTTCGGCGGCACTGCGGGCCTGGCCCGGCTGCTGACCGAGGAGCGGGTACGGGTGGTGGTGGACGCCACCCATCCCTTCGCGGCTACCATGTCCGAGCACCTCAGCGTCGCCTGCCGTGCCCAGCAGGTACCGCTGCTGCGGCTGTGCGCCCCGAGTTGGCGGGCGCTGCCGATGGCGCAGGGCTGGACCTGGGTCGACGACCATGACCAGGCGGCTGCAGCCGCGGCTGGGACCGGGCTGGTGGTCTTGACCGTGGGCCGGCAACCGGTCCCCCACTACCTGGTCCTCGGTGAACGCCCGGTGATCGTCCGCTGCGTCGACCCGCCCGAGGTCGACCTTCCGTACGGCTGGCAGGTGCTGCGGGCTCGGGGCCCGTTCACCCTGGACGACGAGCGGCGGCTGCTCGCCGGGGCCGAGGTGGTGGTAAGCAAGGATTCCGGCGGCACCGAGCCGGATCCCAAGCTGGTCGCCGCGGCCGAGCAGGGGGTGGCGGTGGTGATGGTGTCCCGGCCCGCCGTGCCCGCTGCCACCGCCGAGGTGGCGACCGCCGACGAGGCAGCCGCCTGGGTTCGGCGCCGGCTCCTCAGGCGATGAGGTAGGCCCGATCTCAGTGGTCGGACGGCACCCGGGTGGCGGGGTCGGTGTGGTCGAGGTCTAGGCCGGCCACCTCGCCGATGATGGTGATCGCCGGGGGCCTCACACCGGCCGCGGTCAAGTCCTCGGCCACCGTTTCGAGCCGGGAACGGAACGTCTGCTGCCGAGGCAGGGAGGCGTTGCTCACCACCGCGACCGGGGTCTGGGGATCCATCCCGCCGGCCATCAGCCGGGTGGCGATCTCACCGAGGTGGGCAACCCCCATCATGATCACCAAGGTGGTGGGGGTCATGGCCAGGTGTTCCCAGTCCAGCAGCGAACGCTGATCGTCGGGGGCGACGTGGCCGGAGACCACGGTGAAGCCCTGCACCAGGTGCCGGTGAGTGACCGGCAACCCCACCAGTTCTGCGGCGGCGACCGCCGAGGTGACGCCGGGGATTACCCGGACCGGGATCCCGGCCGCCGCGCAGGCCTGCCATTCTTCCCCGCCGCGGCCGAAGACGAACGAGTCACCGCCCTTGAGTCGGACCACCCGCCGCCCGGCCTGGGCGTGCTCGACCAGCAGCTCGTTGATCCGTTCCTGCGGCACGTATTCCCCGCGCGGCACCTTGCCGACCGGGATCCGTTGGCAGCTGTCGGGCGCCTCCTCGAGCACCTGGGCCGGGGCCAGCCGGTCGTACAGGATGACGTCGGCCTGCTGTACCGCCTCCAAACCAGCCACGGTGAGCAGTCCCGGGTCTCCCGGTCCGCCACCGACGAGGGTGACGGTCCCCCCCTGTAGTTCGGGCGCATACCGTACGGTCATCGGATCTCCTTGTCATCGTCGGTTGCCAGGCTGGCCAGGGCGGCAGCGAGGCTGGCATGGGTGGCGCGGTCACGGACCGCGATCCGGATCCAGGTCGGGCCGAGCCCGGGGAAGGTCTCGCCACGACGCACAGCGAAGCCTCGCTCAGCCAGCGCCGGGCGCAGCGAGTACGGCGCCAGCGCCGCGGTGTCGACCAGCACGAACGGCGCCTGGGAGTCGATCACGGTCAGCCCCAGGCCCCGTAGCCGGTCGGTGAGGTCGGCCCGCAGCCCGGGCAGCTCGTCAGCGAGGCGGCGGCGTAGCCGCTGGGCCTCATCGGTGCAGCAGGCGAGGATCGCGGCCACGGCCGGGGTGGACACCGACCAGGGCGGCTGCTGGGCGGCCAGACGACCAATCAGGTCTGGGTCGCCGACCAGGTACCCGGCCCGGATCCCCGCCAGGGCGAAGGTCTTGGTAAGCGACCGGAGTACCAGCAGCTGCCCCAGGTCGGGCCCGATCAGGCTGTCGGCGGGGTCGTCGAGGAAGGCTTCGTCGACGACCAGCGTCCGGCCGGGGCGGCGTAGCCCGAGCAGGCTCTGACGCGGATGCCGTACCCCGGTCGGGTTGGTCGGGTTGCCGACCACGACCAGGTCTGCCTGCTGCGGCACCTGGGCCGGGTTCAGCGCGAAGCCGTCGGCCGGGCCGAGCAGTATCCGTTCCACCCGCCGACCGGCGGCCCGCAACGCGGTCTCAGGCTCGGTGAATTGCGGGTGGATCACTACCGGGTATTCGGCGTCGACGCCGCGGGCCAGCAGCCAGAAGCCTTCGGCGGCGCCGGCGGTGGGCAGCACCATCGCCTCGTCGACCCCGTGCAGCTCGGCTAGCGCGGCCCGGGCCGGCGCCGGGTCCGGGTAGGCGCCCCAGGTCGCGGCGGTGGCGCTGATCTGGTCGACCAGCCAGTCCGGGGGACGGGGCAGCCGGACGTTGACCGCGAGGTCCACCAGCCCAGGGGCCAGATCCCGATCGCCATGATGACTGATAGTGACAGGCTCCGCTGCGGTGACCATGGTCTGGTCAGACTGGGGGGGTGTGGGCGTCGGGCGCCCCGCGGTACGGGCGGCGCGGCGATACACCTGGGCAGCGAACCGGGCCGCGCAGCCCGGGGCCCCCGCCCAGTGCAGGTGCAGGTACGAAGCGTGCTCGCTCGCTGCGGCGATCCCCTCTTCTCGCACCCCGGCCCCGCCCAGGTCGAGATGCCAGGCCGCAGACAGCGCCGGCCCGGCATCGATGGATCTGGCATCGGGGTTCGGCCCAGTGGGCTCGGCACCAGTGGGCTCAGCACCGGTGGACGCGGCCGGCTTCCCCGAGCCGGCTTCCCGGGCCACCGCTTCGCCTACCGGGGTGACGGTAGTCCGGTGGAATTCGTGCCCGACCACCTGTTCTCCCGCAGCAGCGAGCAGGTTGTCAGCGGGTGCGGTCGCGTCCCGGTAGCCCATGGTGAGCCGCGGGCTCATGGCGGCGTCCAACGGCAACGCCCCGGTCATCGGATGCCCATCGAGGCGGCGGCACAGCAGCAGCAGCCCGGCGCATTCGGCTACCACCGGCAGACCGTCGGCGACTGCTTCCCGGATCGCCCGGCGTAGATGCTCGTTGGCGGCCAGCTGCGGGGCGTACATCTCGGGGAAGCCGCCGCCGAGGTACAAGCCGCAGGTCCCGGCCGGCAGCCCCGGGTCACGCAGCGGGTCCAGCTCGACTACCCGGCAGCCGGCCGCCTCCAGTAGCTCCACGGTCTCGGGGTAGCGGAAGGTGAAGGCCCGCCCGCCGGCGATCGCCACCACCGGTTCAGCTGCGGACGGTCGTACGCCCGAGCGCGCCTCGGCCAGGGCCGGGCCGCCGGTGCTGGTCCGCAGCGCCCGGGCCGGGTCCCACGGCTCAACGTCGAGGTCCGGGGCGCGGCGGGCGAGCCGCAGCACAGCGTCCAGGTCGACATGGTCGCGGACCACCCCGGCCAGGGCCTCGACCTGCGCGGCGGAGGCGTCTCGCTCGGCGGCCGGGACCAGCCCCAGATGCCGGGACGGGACGAAGATCCCCGGCTGGCGGGGAATCTCGCCGAGCACCGGGATCCCCAGCGCCTCGATCCCGCGCCGTACCTCGGCCCCATGCCGGGCGGAGCCGACCCGGTTCAGGATCACCCCGGCGACCTGTACTTCGGGGTCGTAGCCGGCCAGACCGGCCACCACTGCGGCGTGGGTAAGGCTGGCGTGGGCGGTGTCGACCACCAGCACAACCGGGGTGGCGGTGAGCCGGGCGATCTCGGCGCTGGAGCCGGCGCCGGTGCCGAGGCGCCCGTCGAACAGGCCCATCACCCCCTCGATTACGGCGATCTCGGCCGGGCTGGGGGTGACGAAGCCGTACCCGAGTAGGGGGGCGATCAGCTCGGGTCCGCAGAGGACCGCGTCGAGGTTACGGCCGGGCCGGCCCGAGGCCAGGGCGTGGTAGCCGGGGTCGATGTAGTCGGGGCCCACCTTGTACGGCGCGACCGGGTGCCCGGACAGCCGTAGTGCCGCCATCAGCCCGGTGGCGATGGTGGTCTTGCCGCCGCCCGAGGCGGGCGCGGCGATCAGGATCCGCGGGATGGTCACCATTCGATGCCTGCCTGTCCGCGCTGGCCGGCGTCGAAGGGGTGTTTGACCTTCTCCATCCGGGTCACGATGTCGGCGGCCGCGACCAGCTCGTCGGGCGCGTGGCGGCCGGTGATGATGACCTGCTGGCGCCCGGGCCGGTGGGCGAGGGTCTCGACCACCTCGGTGACGTCGATCCAGCCCCAGGCCAGCGGGTAGGTGAACTCGTCGAGCAGGTACAGGTCGTGGCTCTGGGCGGCCAGCAGTTCCCGGACGTGGCACCAGCCTTCGTGGGCCCGCTGGGCCGGTTCGGCGTTCTCACCGGCCCGTGACCAGGACCAGCCGGTGCCCATCACCTCCCAGGTGACCCGGCCGCCGATCCCGGTACGGTCGTGGGCCTCGGACAGGGCGGCGAAGGCGTCACGCTCACCCACCCGCCAGCGTCCAGATTTGATGAACTGGAAGATTCCGATCGACCAGCCCTGGTTCCAGGCCCGTAGCGCGGTGCCCATCGCGGCGGTGGTCTTGCCTTTGCCGTCGCCGGTGTTGACGATCAGGACCGGTCGCAGCCGCCGTTCGCGGGTGCTGAGCCCGTCGTCAGGGCGTACGTCGGTACGCGCCCGGGGCATGACAGAACCTCCTCACGGGTCCTCGCCCGCATCCTGCTCGGCGCTGGTCGCGTCGAGGCCGGCCAGGTCGACCTGGCTCGTGCCGTGGCACTCACAGTGGCGGGACCGCCCCGGGTTTGAAGACCACCTGGGCCTGCGCACCGGATTCCTCCTGGCCGGCCCAGCGATTGTGCCATAGTCCTCGCCGGCCCGGCTCCCGGTCGTTACCCTGCTGCGGTGACCCGTGATCCCGACACCTGCCGCCTCGGCCGTACCCCTGGGCTGGGCGAGGAGCATTTCGTCCACGACGGCCTGATCACCAAGCACCCGGTACGGGCGGTGGCGTTGGCCGCGCTGCGGCCGTTGCCGGGGCAGCTGTTGTGGGATCTGGGCACCGGGGCTGGGTCGGTGGCGGTGGAGTGGTGCCGGACTGACCCGTCATGCCGGGCGGTCGGGGTGGAGCGGCGCGCGGACCGGGCTGCGAATGCCCGGGCTAATGCCGAGGCGCTGACCCTGCCCGGGCAGGTACGGATCGTCGAGGCCAACCTGGCCCGAGGGCTGCCCGAATTGCCGGACCCGGACGCGGTTTTCATCGGCGGCGGCGCTACCGCCGAACTCGTCGCCGCGTGTCAGGACCGGCTTGCGCCCGCAGGGCGGCTGGTGGTGCACGGGGTCACGATCGAGGCGGAGGCCTTGGTCGCCGACCTGCATGCCCGCCTCGGCGGTGAGCTGATGCGGTTTGGTGTGGAGACCGCTGACCAGATCGGCCGGCTCCGCGGTTGGAAACCGGCCCGGGCTGTCACCGCCTGGACGTGGACCGCCTGACCATCCGCTGTCGGCCAGGATCCACGCAGGCCAGATCTTCTAACGCCAACCCCAAGGAGGTAGGCCGTGGCGCTGAGGTAGTCCCAGCCTGGAACCCACGCCTATCGAGAAAGGTAACCATGAACCCGAAACTCACATCCCAGATCGACCGCATCTTCCAGGCATACGCCGAATGGTGGGGCAAGGGCCCCGTCCCGCCGGCCACCGAGGAACAAATCGCCCAGGTCGCCGACTGGTTCGCAAGCCACCACCCCGGCCAGCTCCCCACCGACTTGGCTGACTTCTGGCGCACCACCAACGGCATCGACCTCGACGGGGTCGTCCTCTGGGCCACCGATCCTGTCAGAGCCATCTCTGGGATCGTGAACGTTAATGAGCTTTATATTGAGAACTTCCCCGAGTACTTCTTCCTCGGCAAATCCGACGACATCTGGATGTACGCCTACGACCCCGCCGCCCGCAAATTCCGGATCCTCGCCATGTTCGAATTCGACACCATCGAAGCCGAATACGACACCTTCGACGAACTCGCCAGCCACGCCCTCACCGAGGCCATGGAACGAAGCAAACTGACATGAGCACCCCGAACCTCGCTGATATCTACGCCAGAATCACCTAGCTAACACAGCAAGCCAAGCCGATGGAATCTCCGTTCCTGGGCCGGGTGGTTCAGGCACCAGTGGTCACGGTCTCCGGGTAAGCCGGTCGCTGCCAGCCAGGGCTCAGCGACCGGGTGGTCGCCCAACACCCCGGCCGCGGGGATCTGGCCCACTGGTCATGAGTATAGTGGCGCATGTCATCTTGCACCACAGACCAGCAGGGTATAGCGTGGACTTAGATGACGTTCGGGCCTGTGTTTCCTGCACTGCTTGACCCCAAGGAGGTAGGTCGTGGCGCTGAGGGGTACGTTCCATCGAGCAGCCGGCAAGTTCATCCAGCTGCCGCGCATCAAGCACCTCGATCTCAAGACAGGACGACACGCCGGGCGCTACAACACGCCGCAGTTGAGACGCACCCGGGTCACTGGGACAAAACCCACTCGCGCAGACATCGCACGACTACGAAAAGAATTCTACGCATCCGGTGGTCCGCGTGACAAGTTTCTTGCCCAGGTGCGCGTTAAGGCGACAGTTACCGAACTCCAGGCGCTCGGATGGACCGCTGAAGAAATCAGTATCTTCAAGGCAGGCGGAAACCCACCCAAAGGCTTTGCCGTTCATCATCGGATCCCCCTACAAGGTGGCGGGACCAATAATCCCGACAATTTTATCCTGATCAAGAATAACCCTGATCACAGCCTCATTACCGCAAGCCAGAATGCCGTACTACAGAGAATACCCGAGGGAGCTCCGATGGATGTTGATGTTCCTGTGATGCCCCCCGGCCTATGGACCTGGCCCCAGCCTGGAACCCACGCCTACCGAAAAAGGTAACCATGAACCCGAAACTCAAATCCCAGATCGACCGCATCTTCCAGGCATACGCCGAATGGTGGAAGGAAGGCCCCATCCCGCCGGCCACCGAGGAACAGATCACCCGGGTAGCCGACTGGTTCGCCAGCCACCACCCCGGCCAACTCCCCACCGACTTGGCCGATTTCTGGCGCACCACCAACGGCATCGACCTCGACGGAGTCGTCCTCTGGGCCACCGACTCCTATTCCGATGAGGACATCATGGGAGTCGTGGACATCAATGAGCTCTATATTGAGAACTTCCCCGAGTACTTCTTCCTCGGCAAATCCGACGACATCTGGATGTACGCCTACGACCCCGCCGCCCGCAAATTCCGGATCCTCGCCATGTTCGAATTCGACACCATCGAAGCCGAATACGATACCTTCGACGAACTCGCCAGCCACGCCCTCACCGATCCCATGGAACGAAGCAAATTGACATGAGCACCCCGAATCTCGTCGACCATCAACGCAAGAAGGTTTCGCTGTTCATCATCCGATCCCCCTGCAAGGTGGCGGGAACCAATGATCCCGACAATGCATATGGATGGTGATGTTCCTGTGATGCCTCCCGGCCTATGGACCTGGCCGCAGCCTGGAACCCACGCCTATCGAGAAAGGTAATCATGAACCCGAAACTCACATCCCAGATCGACCGCATCTTCCAGGCATACGCCGAATGGTGGGACGAAGGCCCCATCCCGCCGGCCACCGAGGAACAAATCGCCCAGGTCGCCGACTGGTTCGCCAACCACCACCCCGGCCAACTCCCCACCAGCCTGGCCGACTTCTGGCGCACCACCAACGGCATCGACCTCGACGGATACGTCCTCTGGGCCACCGATCCCGGAAACGACATCTCTGGGATCGTGAACGTTAATGAGCTCTATATCGAGAACTTCCCCGAGTACTTCTTCCTCGGCAAATCCGACGACATCTGGATGTACGCCTACGACCCCGCCGCCCGCAAATTCCGGATCCTCGCCATGTTCGAATTCGACACCATCGAAGCCGAATACGATACCTTCGACGAACTCGCCAGCCACGTCCTCACCGAGGCCATGGACGGAGTCGACCTGACATGAGCACCCCGAATCTCGCTGATATCTACGCCAGAATCACCCAGCTAACACAGCAAGCCGAGCCGATGGAATCCGTACCGGTCGCGGCAGGGCCCACGATGAGCCAGTCCGAGGATGGATCTATCGAGGTCGAGGTCGAGGACGGCATCATCACCTCGTTCACGGTCACCGATCTCGACCGGGACCGGGCCCAGCAAATCCAGCAGGTCATCAATCAGGCGCTGGAGCAGAACCAGCGTGAGGTCATAGCTGAGGCGAGGCGCGTCAGCCCGTCCTACGCGCGGCTCATGGAGGTCGTCGACCAGACTAATGCCGACATTCAGGAAGCCTTCCGGAAGGCCATCTCCCAGGAGATGCCATGAAGTTCGATCCCACATCCTGGAAACAGTGCGCCGTCGTTTTCGCCGAGGCGGCTGATGGGCTCTCGGCCCGGGCCGCGGAGAGGCTCGATCGGCTAGGCGATGTGGCGGCGGTAGGGGCTACCGGGGTCCGACCGACCACGGTGGATGACGCGATCGCGCTGATCGTCCCGGAATCAGTCCAGTACGTACGTACCGTCGTCGACGGCATCGTGGCGCAACTCCTGGAAGAAGCGTCGGGCCTGTACGCCACGGGGCAGTTCTACCGTGACCTCGAACTCGACAACACCCTCACCGCCGAACAAATCCAGGCGGCGCTGGCCGAGACCCCGTTCAACTCCTAGAGGAGACCCCATGGGCATGCAGCTATCCGACGAGCTTCGGGTCATTCTCGAAATCCTCGGATTCGACTGGCCGGCTACCGACGAGGATCGGGTGGCGGCCTGGGCCGAGGACTGGAGAGCGCTGGGCGGAGGCGACTCTAAGGTCGATCTGCGCGGCGCCGTGAAGAGCCTCGCCGCCCGTAACGAGGGGGACGGGATCAGCTCCTTCGTCGCTCATATCCACGAGAGCGACTCGGTCATGAACCGCTACGACGACCTCTTCCAGGGCTGCGAGGCCCTGGCCACCACCTGCCTGGCGATCTCCAAGCTCGTCTTACTGCTCAAGATCGCGGTCATCGCCCACCTCAGCACCTGCGCCTTCTCGCTCGTAATAGCGGTGGCCAGCGGCGGCACCGGGGCCGCGGCCGCAGCCAAAGCCGCCGCCAAACGCGCGATCGGCATGCTGCTGGAGGAAGCCGTCAATTCGCTGCTCGCCGAATAGGACCACAAACCGCTACCGCAGCAGCGCAACCACCTGGTCCAGGTCGCGGGGCAGATCAGGCAAGCCGAGCCGGGCGGCCAGGGCCAACGGCCACGGGATCTCCAGATGGGCTCGGGTGATCAGGTCAGAATCGGCCAGAAGTTCAGCGATCGGGCCCTGCACCACCTGGTGGTCGACCACCACGATCGCCTCCGTAGCCCAGGCCAGGGCCACGTTCACGTCATGGGTGGCCATCAGCACAGTGGTGCCATGGGCGCCGAGCCGCCCCAGCGCGGCCAGCATCTGACGGACCCCGGCCGGGTCCAGACCGGCAGTCGGCTCGTCAAGCAGCAGCAGGTCAGGACGCATCGCGACCGCGCCAGCCACGGCGACCCGTTTGCGTTCCCCGTAGGAGAGCTGGTGGGTGGCCCGCTCAGCGAGATGCTCCGCGCCGAGCAGCGTCAACGCCTCACCCACCCGCTGCCGTACCTCGTCGACCGGCAGCCCCAAGTTCATCGGGCCGAAAGAAACATCCTGGGTGACGTCGGCGCTGAACAGCTGATCGTCGGGGTCCTGTAGCACCATCTGGACTGCGCGGCGGTGCTCCCGCAGCCCGGCCCGGTCATAGCGCAGCACCGTACGACCCCGCAGCACCCGGCCCGAGGCCGGGACCAGCGACCCGGCCAGGCAGCGCTGCAGGGTGGTCTTGCCTGACCCATTGGCGCCGAGCAACGCCACCGGCACCCCGCGCCGGACCGCCACCGAGACCCGGTCCAAGACCATCGGCCGGCCCGGATGGGTCGCGCACAACTCCTCGGTACTCAGCAGCGCAAGGTCGTCACTTATCGCCACCATCGTCCCGTCACCGCCCAACCAGCCACCCAGGTCGCCGCCAGCAACGCCACGGTCACGGCCTGGAAGACGACCGAGCCGCGCCGTACGATCGGCAGCGTCGCCAGCGACGACTCAAATCCCCGATTCGTCAACCCTTCGTTGAGCCGGCTGGCCCGGGCCCAGGACCGCACCGCCACCGACCCCATCAGCGCCGCGGTGTTCTCCCACCGCCGCCGCCAAGCCCGCCGTCCCACCGGCGCGTCCCCCAGCCGACAACGCTGCGCCTCATGGGCGGTGACCACCGTGTCCAGCAGGACAAAGATCAGCCGGTAGGTGAGAGCGGCGATCTCCAGCAGCGGGTCAGGCACCCGCCACCGGCGCAGCCACGTCAGCAGGTCGACCATCGGGGTAGTGACCGCCAGCACCATCACGGCCATGGTGCCGGCCACCCCATGCGCCACCAGCTGGATCGCCTGCCGGCAGGAATCCGGCCCGATGCTGAGGAAACCGGCCCGCCACCACACCCGGGCCCCGGCGCCGCCGCCGACGCTGACCAGCACCGAAAGCCCGCCGAGCAGCAGAAAAACCAGCGGCGCAGACATCGCCTGGGCTAGCACCCGGGGCCGGATCCGGGCCCAGGCCAGGATCACGACCAGGCTGACCAGCGAGACCAGCGCCGTACCCGGCCAGGTCGGGGTACACAGCGCAGTCACCACCAGCCCGACCGCGAGCAGGACCTTCTCCCCCACCGCCCGACGCCGCCAAGGCGAGTCCCAGGCGGCGTCGTCGAGTGAGGTGATCGTCATCGGTCGGTTTCGGCCAGCTCCGCACCGGTCCCCGGCTCGGAGGCGGCCACGGCCTCCTCACGACCCCTCTTGCGTCCGCTCATCCGGCCCAGGGCGTAGCCGAGGATCCCAGCGCCGAGCGCAGCCTGCATGGCGAACAGACCAGACTCGACCTCGCTGGAGTTCGGCTCGAACAGCGGCGTAATCCAGGGCTTAGCGCCGGCCTTCTCGGCAGCCTCGGCTGCGGCCGAATCGGTGCCGCCGAAACCTTCCTCGCCTTCACCGAGGTGGCGGGCGCCGAACACCATGCTGACGGCGAAGATCACCACCAACAGCGCCACCAGTACCGGGGTGACCCACTTATGGGAGCCGGTCAGCGACGTATCGACCTTGACGTTCTCAGGCATGGGCCACCTCCGGCGTACCCAACACCCCGAGCGAATGCAGCTGCGGCGCAGCCACCTTCGCCAGGAACCGGAACAGCAGGATCCCGACAATGCCCTCGGCAATCGCCAGCGGGATCTGGGTGATCGCGAAGATACCGAGGAACTTCTCAGCCGCGCCCAGGATCCCCGACTGCGGGTCCGGGAAAGCGATCGCCAGCTGCAGGCTGGTGACGCAGTACGTGACGAAGTCAGCGACCACCATGCACAGGAAGATCGCCAACGCGTCAGGGCCGCCGGCTTTCTTGGTGAGCCGGTAGCAGGCATACCCAGCCCAGGGCCCGGCGATCGCCATCGAGAAAGTGTTGGCGCCAAGCGTCGACAATCCGCCGTGGGCGAGCAGCAGGGCCTGGAAGATCAGCACGATCATCCCCAGGAAGGCCATCACGGGGGGTTTGAACAGGATCGCGCCGGCCCCGGTCCCGGTGGGATGCGACGAGGAACCGGTCACCGACGGCAGCTTGATCGCCGACAGGACGAAAGTGAAAGCGCCGGCGGTGGCCAGCAGCAGCTTATTCTCGGGGTGCTCACGCACCTGACGGACCACGCTCCGCGCGCCGTGGATAACGAAAGGCGCGCTGGCCGCGTACCAGACCGCGCACTGCAGGGGTGAGAGGATTCCCTCGGCGATATGCACCGGAGAACATCTCCTTTCTCGGGATTCGCGTCCCGTCCTGGAAAGGCTCGATCACTGGGCGTGTCTGACTCTCGCCCCGCAGGGGCGTCCACAGTGGCGCGACCGTGCCGGCGCTGCCCGGCTTCCGCTCCGCGATCGAATGGCTTGGGCTGAGTCTTGCGCTTCTGGCGTGCGTTGTCCAGACAGGCTCACCTACCGTCTTCGCTCGGGCTGGCCGCCGCAGGACCGGGTGACTAGGCTCAAGGTTCCAACCGAGCCGAACAGGAGCCGCGATGACCCACGACGAGCCGAACCCCGCGTACCTAAACCAGGGGTCCGACATCTATCGCGAATCGTTTCGGATCATCCGCGCCGAGACGAACCTCGAGCGGTTCCCGGCCGACCTGGAGCCGGTGGTGGTCCGGATGGTGCACGCCTCGGCTGACACCACGATCGCCGACGACATCGCTTTCACCCCCACCATGGTGCGGGCCTGCCTGGACGCGTTACGCGGCGGCGCGGCGATCCTGTGCGATTCGTCAATGGTGGCGACCGGGATCATCCGTTCCCGGCTGCCGCGCGACAACCAGGTGGTGTGCCACATCAAAGATCCTCGTCTGGCGGACCTGGCCCAGCAGCGAGGTACGACCAAGACCTGCGCCGCGGTGGACTTGTGGGCCGACGACGGGCTGCTGGACGGCTCGGTAGTCGCGATCGGGAACGCGCCGACCGCCTTGTTCCGGCTGCTGGAGGTCTGCCAGGCCACCGGGGCCCGGCCGGCCGGGGTAGTGGGGATCCCGGTGGGCTTCGTCGGGGCCGCCGAGTCGAAGCAGGCCCTCGTCGACTCGCCGCTGGGCTTGGACTATCTGACGTTGCTGGGCCGCCGGGGCGGGTCGGCGATGGCTGTGGCCGCAGTGAACGCGATCGCCTCAGCCGACGAACTGACCAACGAGCACCGGTGATGCCAGGGCCGTCCGAGCTCGACCCGGCGCCGCCGGGCCCGGGCAACGACGCGGCCCTGGCCGAATCCGGCCGGCGGGATTCGCGCCCGACCGGGCGGGCGGCCCAACTCAGCTCGTCGCAGCTGCGGCCCGGCTGGACGACCGGGGCCTGCGCCGCGGCCGGCGCCAAGGCCGCCTGGGTGGCGCTGCACAGCGGCGACTTCCCTGACCCGGTCGAGGTGACGCTTCCTCAGGGCCGCCAGCCCGCCTTCGCGCTGACCACCGAAACCCTCGGCGACGACAGCGCCAGCGCAGCAGTCACCAAGGACGCCGGAGACGACCCGGACGTCACCCACGGCGCGGTAATCCGGGCCACGGTACGAGCCGGTGCGCCCGGCTCGGGGGTCCGGTTCGTGGCCGGGCCGGGGGTGGGCACCATCACCCGCCCCGGGCTGCCGCTGCCGGTCGGGGAACCCGCGATTAACCCGATGCCGCGGCGCTACATCACCGAGAACCTGGTCGCGGCCTCGCGTGAGCTGGGGCTGGTCGGCCCCGACGCGACCGAAGTCGACGCGGTAGTCGAGGTCAGCGTCGACGGCGGCGAGCAGCTCGCCGGCCGTACCTGGAATCCCCGGATCGGGATCGTCGGCGGGATCTCGATCCTGGGCACCACCGGGGTCGTAGTCCCGTACTCCTGTTCGGCCTGGATCGCGTCGATCCACGAAGGCATCGACGTAGCCCGGGCCAGCGGCGCCGGACACGCGGCAGCCTGTACCGGGTCAACCTCCGAGGCCACCGTCACCGCCCTCTACCCCGGGGTTGAGGTCCTCGACATGGGTGACTTTGCCGGGGCGGTGCTGAAATACCTGCGCAGCCATCCGTTGCCGCGGCTCACGATCTGCGGCGGGATCGCGAAACTGTCGAAACTCGCCAACGGCTACCTCGACCTGCACTCTCACCGGACCCAGGTCGACACCGGCCAGCTAGCCGAGCTCGCCGCCGCGGCCGGCGCTCAGCCGGACCTGGCCGACCAGGTACGGCAGGCGACCACCGTTGCCCAGGCGGTCACCCAGTGCGCCGACGCCGGGGTCGATCTGGCCGGTGCGATCGTCACCGCCGCCCGCCAGCAGGCCCTCGAGGTGCTGCGCGGGGCCCCGGTCGAGGTCGAGGTAATCGGCACCGACCGCCGCGGTACGGTCCTGGCCCGAGCCGGATGGTGAACCGGTACGCACTGGGCGTCGAGGTCTCACGCGAACCGGCCATCCGACCTGGCGGAGGAGAGACCTCGCGAGAATCCTTCGGTTTTCTGTCCAGAACGACCTTCCGCGGATATCCGACGACCATGGGTAGCCTTCGAGAATGAACGACGAGGCAGGTCACGCAGACCGTACGCTGGCATTGCCAGATCATCGGCCGCTGCCAGCCCTCATCGACGCCCGGACGCCAGGTGTGCGGTGACCACATCACCGTGGCTGTTGTACGACCGGCTGCTCACCGGACTGGACCAAGACCTCCTCGTCGATGACTACCTAGTCGGGCTCGGGTGGACCTGGGTACGCTCGGGTGACCGGGTAGGGCTCAGCGCCACCCAGAACCTGCCGGGCAGACCCAGAACCCACCAGGGGGACATCACAGGCGCGCGGCTGACCCAGATCGCCGCGCTGGTGAAGTCCTGGAATCTGGTAGAAGCTTCGCTGGGAATGGCCGCCATCAACTGCTTCCATAACACCCTCGAACATGTCGAGAGGCTTGGCGGGATCGGCAGGGCCGGACCAATCGACGCTCATCCGCAGGTACAGCGCAATGCGTTCCAGGCTTTCGCTGATCGCCTGACCGGGAAACGGGTGGTGGTCGTCGGGCATTTTCCCCAGGTGGAGGAACAGCTAGGCACCTGTGATCTGTCGATTCTGGAACGGAACCCCTGCTCCGGTGACTATCCGGACCCGGCCAGCGAATACCTCATCGGCGAGGCGGACTGCCTGTTCATTACCGGGATGACGCTGGTCAACAAGACGCTGCCCCGGCTGCTGTCCCTGGCCGGTGAGCGGTGTTTCGTTTGCCTCGTCGGCCCTAGCGTCCCGATCTGCGAGGCCCTCTTCGATCTCGGGGTGGATAACCTCAGCGGGTTCTGCGTCACCGACGCCGCGAGACTGGATGACCTGGTGCGCCGAGGCACGACCCGCGGGCCGTTTGACGCCGGGGTGATGGTCAGCATCGACAACCCATCGTCGCGTCTTGGCGGGGATTGAACCGGCAGCAGAAGACCCAGACCAGGTCGACCTCTGCTACGAGGTGAGCGCCGTCGCCGTACGACCATCTTTCCGGCCAGCCCGTGGGATATCCAGGCCTGGCCCGAGCGCCCTCGCCGTACGGCCATCCTGCGACCGTACGGCGACGGCAGCTGATGCTCAGCCCTGAAGGGCCTCCAGCAGATGGTCCCGCAGCCGGGCCGAGCGGCGCGGGGAACGGTCCCCGACCACGCTCACGGTCAAGCCGCCGGCCTGCTCGGTGGCCGGGGTGAAGGCGGTGCCCTGATCGGCCCGGTCGCTGCGGACGCAGAAGATCCGCTGTGCGGCGGCGGCCTCGGCCACCCGGGCGTTGACCTGCGGGTTGTTGGTCAGCGCCTGCACGTACCAGGCGCCATCCACGTCAGCCTCAGCGAAGGCCCGCTGCTGCCAGGTGACCAGGCCCTTCGCGGCCATCTTGGCGACCCGGATCCCGGCATTGGGGGCCACCACCCGGACCTGCGCGCCAGCTTCCAGCAGCCGGACGATCCGCCGCTCGGCGACCCGGCCGGCGCCGACGACCAGCACCGGGCGGCCCTGCAGCCGCAGCCCCGACAGGTACACCGGGGCGCCGTCGCCGAAACCCACCTCGCCGAGCGGTTCCCGATACCGGTCGATGACCACGTCGGCCAGCTCGTCGCAGTCACCGATCACGTCGGCGATCCGGACTTCAACATCGGGCCGGGACTCGACCCAGGCCTGGGTCTGCTCGGCCTGCCACTGCTGCAGCTTACCCGGGAACAGGAAGTTCCCCACCACCACGATCTGACGAAAACCCTGCGCGGCCAAGGAATTCAGGGCCTCCGGCAGCGAGGGGCGGCAGACCTGGATAAAGGCCGGCTCGACCCGGCCTAGCTCGTTCTCCTCCCAGAACAGCCGGGTCAGCTGATAGTGGGCGGCGTTCGCCTCTGGCACCACCGCGCCCCGGCCGACGAGGACACAGCCGACATCGCGGGAACGCCACGGCTGCCCCTCGCCCAGGGCCGTGGCCAGCCGCTGCCCAAGCGCACGCCGCAGCCGTACATCCGGCAACAGCGGGGACGAGTAGAGCACCTCGGCGTCGCCGCGGCCCTCGTCGATCGCCTCCGGGATGTCGCAGCGGACATGCCCGCCGGTGTGCAGCAGCAGCGGCACCACCACCGCCGCCGGATCCTGGTCGGCCTGGGCGACCGCAGCCGCCACCGCCTGAGCGATCGACGGCTCGGCGAGTTCCACGAAACCCACCTCGACCGGAGTCCCGGCGAGCCTGCGGGAGACCCGTTCCACGAGCGCCCGGCACGCGGCGACACCGTCCTCGTGGCGGGTGCCGTGGGCCGCGATTACCAGCGGGGTGCCGCGGGTCGGGTCGGTGGGTGTGGTGGTCTGCTCAGTCATCGCTGTCCTCGCTGTGGTTGTGGTGCCGGGCCCCGCGGTCGCGAGGCAGGTCTCGGTGGGAGCGGTTCGTGTGATGCTCGGCGCTGACATGGCCGTCCATCCAGTGGTAGTCGCGCGGAGTCACCAGCAGCCGGCGCCCGTCGCCGCTGGTCACGTACCGGCTGGTCGACGAGCCCACGACTACCAGGGTGGTCATGCCTACCCACTCCGGCTGGAAATCAGCCAGGGTAGACATGATCACCTCCTGCTGGCGGCGCTCGGCGTGCGAGACCAGCGCCACCGGGGTGTTCGGGGGGCGGTGCTCGGCCATGATCGCCAGCGCGTCCGGCAACTGGTGGGTACGGGTACGCGAGCGCGGATTGTAGAAGGTGGTGACCAAGTCCCCTTCGGCTGCCGCCCGGACCCGTTTCAGGATCAGCTCCCAGTCGGTGTGCAGGTCGGACAGGCTGATCGTGGCGTGGTCATGGCCCAGCGGGGCACCCAAGATCGCCGACACCGCCAGTTCGGCGGTCACCCCGGGCACAATTTCGACGTCGATGCCGTCGGTGCCCATCTCCAGTGTTGGGGAGGCCATGGCATAGATCGCCGGGTCGCCGCCGCAGACGAAGGCCACGTTCCGGCCCTCCCGGGCTGCGTCGATCGCGGCCTGGGTCCGTTCCTCCTCGGTGCCCATCTTGGTGGCCAAGACCGTGGCCCCCGGGCGGACCAGGTCCCGGATCTGCCGTACGTACGGGGCGTAGCCGGCGACGAAGGTGGCGTTCTGGATCGCCGCCACCGCGCGCGGGGTCAACAGGTCCCGCGAGCCCGGGCCTAAGCCGACCACGGCCAGGTGTCCCCGGGCCGGGATCCGGCCCACCGCGCAGGTCGCCTCGGTGGTTTTGTGCTTGGGCACTACCAGCCGGGCGCCGCTAGCCAGTACCGATGCCTCGGCGACACTCGGGGTACCGACCTCGCGGGCCACCACCTCCGAAGGGGTCGGGGCGTCCTGCGCGGCCAGAACTTCGGGGGCGAAGGTGCGGTAGTCGACGCCCAGCCGGTGCGCCAGCTGGATCAGGCCCAGCTCCGCAGCCTTCACCTCGTGGCTGGTCAGCCGGCATACCGAGGCCAGCGCTAGGCCGGATTCGGCCAGAACATCGGTCAGCAGCCGGTACAGGTGTTCGACGTCGGTGCCGCTGTTACAGCCCATCCCGACCACCAGGGACCGCGGGTGCAGCACCACGGTCGGCAGGTCCGCCAGCTCAGTGGCCAGGGCCTCGGCGGTACGGTCGCTGACCACGATCTGGGCGGCTGGCTGTTCGGCGTCCTCGCTGACGTTCGTCGGCAGCGGCGGCAGCGGCCAGGGATGCTCGCGGTACAGCCGTACCGGCTTCTGCGCGATGACCGCGCCGGTAACCGCCGCCACATCCCCTTCGTAGCCCCAGCCGAGCTGGTCCAGCGCCGGGACCCCGATCGCGTCGGTCGCGGTTGACACCACAGCGGTCCCGCCGAGCGCGTCACCGATCCGGCGGGCCAGGTCGTTAGCCCCCCCGACATGGCCTCCTACCAGGGGGATCGCGAACCGGCCGGCCTCGTCGACGACGACCACGCCCGGGTCGGTCTTCTTCGAGGCCAGCAGCGGCGCAATGATCCGGGTGGTGGCGCCCAGCGCCAGGTGGGAGACGATCAGGTCACATTCCGACCAGGCAGCGACCAGGCTCTGGGTGACGGGCCCGCCGTACCGTTTCGAGGTCACCCGCAGTGCCGTGTCGATGGTATCGGCATGGGCCCGGGCTGCGTCGGTGACGACGATCTGACCGATGATCGGGTTCCGGTCGGAGCCGTCGGGGTTGGTCTCCTGCCCGGGCGCCGGGTCGTCGTCAGTGAGCGCGTTGGCGTCGCCGGCCAGTTCCGGGTTGACGCCCAGTGCCTCGGCGGTGTCCGGGTGGTGGGCGAGCACCAGCACCACGTACGGGCTGCGCAGGTCATTCGCCTCACTGATGGTACGGGCCCCGGACTCGTCGACCACCCGGACCCGCTGCTGGGGTTCCCCCAGCTGCTCGGCGACCACGAAGGTCCGCCCAAGCCCGGCCAGCCCGGCTACCAGCTCCGGCAGGCCCCGCTGGGGGGCGGTGAGGACCCCGACCTTCGGGTGTACTTTGGCGGCCCGGACCGCGGTCTCGATCCCGCGGGCATGAGCCGAGACCAGCTGGGCGTCGTCCCAGGGCAGGCTGACTGCGGCGAATGCGGACTGCAGCGAGGACGGCGCGGTGATCACCTCGACCCTCAACCCGGCCTGCCGGATCCGGCGTACCACCCCAAAGAAGAGCGGGTCACCGGAGGCGATCACCGTAACCCGGGCCTGGTCGCCGAGGTGGCGGATCCGTTCGATTGCGGGGCCGATGGTGCCGAGCACCTGGCGGCGGTCTTCGGCGACACCGAGCGCGTCAAGGTGGCGCCGCCCGCCGACCACCAGGTCGGCTTCGGCGACGTCGCGGCGCATCGCCTCGGTGAGGTCACCGAGGTAGCCGTGGACCCGGATCATGATGGTTCTCCTGTGGTGTCGGCCGGGTCAAGGACCCCGCGGGTGCCGTGGGCGCGCAAGTCGGCCTGGGCGGTGGCCTCGGCGGCGCGGTATTCGTGGCGGAAGCCGGGGTGGTACAGGTGGCTGCGGGTAGTCAGCGGCCCTTCAGCGAGCGCCGGGCCGACCAATACCACGGTGTGCTTCCACAGCTTGTGGGCGTGCATCGTCTGCGACAGGTTCTGCAATTCGCACCGCAGCAGCAGTTCGTCCGGCCAGGTCACCGCGTAGCCGACCAGGCATGCAGTCTCGGGCGGGTAGCCGCCCTCCAGCAGGGCCCGCTGCAGGGCCTGGTGCCGGGCCGCGGACAGGTAGATCGCCATGGTGGTGCCGTGGGCGGCGAAAGAGGCGATGGTTTCGCCGGGCGGCATCGGGGTCCGGCCGCCTTCGAGCCGGGTCAGCACCAGCGACTGGGCGACCTCGGGTACGGTGATCTCAACGTCGGCCAGGGCGGCGGCGGCGGAGAAGGCGGAGATCCCGGGGATCGTCTGGTACCCGATCCCGACTTTGCGGCACAGGTCACGCTGCTCGGCGGTGGCGCCGTAGATGGACGGGTCGCCGGTGTGTACCCGAGCCACCAGCAGCCCCTCGTCGCGGGCCCGTTCGTACAGCGGTTCCAAGGCTTCCAGCGGCAACGTGGCGGAATCGACCAGTTCCGCGCCCGGCTTGTGGTCGGCGACCAGGTCCGGGTGGACCAGGCTAGACGCCCAGATGATGATGTCGGCGGCGGCGATGATCCGGGCGCCGCGGACGCTTACCAGGTCGGCCGCGCCGGGCCCGGCGCCGACAAAGACGACCTGGCCCTGCGGCCGGTCAGGATCGGTTGACATCACAGGCTCCCTCCGGTGCTGGTACGGCGCGGCGCGCTGAGCACCGCCGAGAAGTACGGGGCGGTCGTGCCCGCGACCTCGTCGAGGCTGGCCAGCCGCTGGTGGGGCAGTGACACATCGGTGCCGACGATCACCTGCCGGTCCCGGCCGCGGACCTGCTCCACGACCATCGGCAGGGCCCGCCCGGCCTTGTAGATGGTGACCGAGTCGGCCACGTCGAGGACCTCCCGCAGCCGCTGTTCGCCGACCGTGGCCGGGACCAGGGCCAGGATCTCGCGGCCTTCGACGAGCGGGATGGTCGCGGCGGCCGCCAGGGCCTGCATCGCGGTAATCCCGGGGATCAGGTCGACGACCAGGTCCGGCAGCGCGGCGGTGACATATCCGCGTAGGTAGCTGAAAGTGGAGTAGACGGCCGGGTCACCGACAGTGGCCAGCGCCACGCTGCCGGCGCCCGCAGCGAAGGCCGCCAGGGCGGCGTCGGCCGACGCCTGCCAGGAGGCGAGCCGTTTGGCGCTCAGGCCGCGGCGCTGCTGCATCGAGAACGGCACCCGCTGCACCTTCGCCATCGCCTCGGGGCAGGCGGCGGCGATGATCTGTTCGGCCCGGCCGGGCCCATCGCCGCAGGATTCGGTCATCGGCACCAGGACCGCGTCGGCCGCGCGCAGCGCCCGTACCGCTTTGAGGGTGAGCAGTTCCGGGTCACCGGGTCCCATTCCCACGCCCACCAGGCGTCGAGGCGGTGACGAAGATGGGGGTCGGTCTTCTCCGGCTGGCTGTGCAGCATGGCTCATGGCGGCGTCCTCAGGTCTCTCGCCCGATCTGTGCTCCGCGCCGGTCGAGTGTCTGGCTGCCCCGGTAGGGGTCACAGTGGCGGGACCGCTCCGGATTTGCACCGGATTCCTCAGTTCCGTACGCGCCCCGCAGTCTTGCACATCATGGCCGCTCGCCGCTCATCGGCCGGCAGGCACAACGGTCAGCACCCCCGGATTACTAGGCTGAGGCCATGATCCGGTTCGGCACGGGTGGGTGGCGCGAGATCATCGGCGACGGGTTCACCAAGGCCCAGGTCCGCCGGATCGCCCAGGCCCTGTGCGACCGGATGGCCGCCGAGCAGACAAGTCAGCGCGGGGTCGTGGTCGGCTATGACCGGCGTTTCCTGTCCGCTGAGGCGGCCGGGTGGGCGGTTGAGGTGCTGGCCGGTAACGGGGTGCCGGTGACCCTGGTGACCCGCCCGGCGCCGACCCCGATGATCATGTGGACGGTCCGTGACCAGGGCTGCGGCTACGGGATCGCGGTCACCGCTTCCCACAATCCCGCCCTGTACAACGGTCTCAAGATCTTCACCGACGGCGGCCGGGACGCCGAACTCGCGGTCACGGATGCGATCGCCGAGCGGGCCAACGCCATCAGCGACGACGAGATACGGGCCCTGCCGCCGCAGCAGCTGGCCGCCTGCGGGCTGGTCACCGAGCAGCAGTCGATCAACTGGTACCTGGATGCGATCATCGACCAGCTTGATCTGGACACGATCCGCCACCAGCACCTGACGGTCGTACTGGATCCGATGTACGGGGTCGCCCAGACCGGCCTGCAGACCATCCTGATGACCGCCCGCTGCCAGGTCGACGTGATCCACGACCGCCACGACACCCTCTTCGGCGGCCGGCTGCCGTCGCCGACCGCGGACACCCTGGAGGGGCTGCGCCGAGCAGTACTGGACCGGAAAGCCGATCTCGGGATCGCGACCGACGGCGACGCGGATCGGCTCGGGATCATCGATGACACCGGCCGTTTTGTCCACCCGAACGAAATCCTGGTGTTGCTGTACGACTACCTGTTGGAGGGTAAGGGCTGGCGCGGCCCAGCGGTCCGGAATATGTCCACCACCCACCTGTTGGACCGGGTCGCGCAGGCGCACGGCGAACGCTGTTACGAGGTACCGGTCGGATTCCGGTGGGTTTCGGCCGCGATGGCCGCAACCGACGCGATTATCGGTGGCGAATCGTCGGGCGGGCTCACCGTACGCGGTCATGTCCCCGGCAAGGACGGCATCTACGCCGGTTGTCTGCTGGTGGAGATGGTCGCAGCCAGCGGTCGGCGGCTCAGCGACGTGTACGAGGACCTGTTGCTGCGCTACGGGCGGCTGGAGATGGTCGAGGACGGGTACGGGTTCACCCCCGACCGGCGTCACGCGATGCACCAGCGGCTCTTCACCGACCGGGATCTGCCCGATTTCCACTTCGGCGTGCAGCAGGTTTCGTGGCAGGACGGCTGCAAGGTGTACTTCGACAACGGCGGCTGGGTGACGATCCGGTTCTCCGGGACCGAGCCGCTGCTGCGGGTGTCCTGCGAGATGCCCACCGCCGACCAGGCCCGTAAGGTCAGCTCCCAGGTGGCCGCACATCTCGGCCTGGTCTGACGCTGACGCTGAGCCCCGTCCAGCGGCCGGGCCACGACCTCAGGTCATGCCCAGACCGGGCTGGGTGGGTCTGCCTCGCCCAGGTCGCTCCACCATTCGATAGGCACCCGGTTTTTGCCGGACACGGCCGCGAACCCGAGCTCGGGGCTCCCGTCGGGATACAGCACCAGGCAGACATTGGGTGTTCTGCGTTTGTGGTGGGACGCCAGCCGCAGCACCCAGGCCGGCGACTTCGGCCGGCAGGCCTGTACGTCGGCGTGAAGCAGACGCCCCAGGCCACCGAATTTCCACGGGGCCAGGTCGGCCAGGACGCTACGGGCCGCTTGCGTCTCCTGGACGGGAAGGATCTGGCCCGAGGTCAGGGGCAGACCGGTCAGCAGGCGGGCCAGGTCCTGGGTGATGGTGACCCCGGCCAGCAGACAGGCCTCACCGAGCCGGCCTTCCTGCATCAGGGCCCGGCACTGCTGTTGCAGTGAGGAAATCTCCGCGCAGCTGTCACCGGTGTTGCCGGTCCACAGCTGCGGGTGCAGCAGCCAGTTGTGGTGGAAGTTGAACCGGAAGTCTGAGCAGACACACAGGGTGAACTGGGGCATCTCGGACAGGGTCCGGGCGCTCTGCAGAACCAGGCACGGCTGGCGTTGGCTGAACCGGGCCTGTCCGAGTGGCGCGAGCAGGACCCGGACGCCGGCCGCTGGGCGTCCCTTGGCATCTCGGGGCCAGTGAGCGAGGATCGTGGCCGGTTCGGCGGCGTACGGATCGAACGGGTCGAGACTGGCCGCAGCCTGGCCGAGGCCCTCGCAGACAGCGGCCCGGAGGTTGGTGATCCCGGCCGGTGCTAGTCCGCTCAGGTCGATCTGCAGAGTAGGCTGCCGCGCGGGGCCAGGGTTGGCCGCGACAGCGGGTGGGTCGGTACGCCGGCCGACGTGGACCGATGCCTGGTCCACGCTTTGCCGCGGGTCGTACTCGACCGCGGCGACGAGCTGGGCGATGATCTGGTCAACATCCGATGTCTGACCGGCTCCGGCCGCGCTCCATAGCAGATTCTCCACGAAATAGAAGAAGCCGAGCCGGTCCCGGTCGAAGACCATCGGCGAGTTCAGGGGCGGACCCGTCTGCCCGGGCTGTGGCTGAACCCACACCGGACTGATCTCCACCCGGGCCTGGGGCGGCACCCTGACCACCAGCTTCTTGCCCAGTCCGCCGTCCGCCTGGGCACAGGTCGTGTTGCGGGCCAGGCGTCCCTGGGCGATCGCGTCCCGGACGGCGGCCCTCAGATATTCCGCGATGGTGGGCAGTGCGGCTTTTCTGGTCGAGCGGTGCCCGTGGGTACGCTCTAGTTCCCGGGTGAAGGCTTGCAGCAGGGCTTCCGGGAGCAGGACGAACCGGATCAGGTCCAGGTCGCCGGTGTCGACGGTGGACTGGAGGCGGCGGGCCTGGCTGATGGCGGAACGGGCAACGGCCTCTTTCGACCAGCCGTAGGCGCCGGCGCTGACCGCCGGCAGGGCCACTGACCGGGCGCCGAGGCGTACTGCGAGGTTCAGGCTGGAGGCAAAGGCCAGGTCCAGCAGGGTCGGATCGTTTTGCCCCGCGTACCGGTTCGGGCCCACGGTGTGGATCACCCAGCGGGCGGGCAGGTCGAAGCCGGGCGTGGCGACCGCATCTCCCACTGGCAGCCCGTCCGGAAACTGGGTCTGCCGCAACTGCCGGCAGGCGGCGAGCAGGTGCGGGCCGGCGGCCCGATGGATCGCGCCGTCGACGCCACCGCCACCGAGCAGGCCCTGATTCGCCGCATTGACTATCGCGTCAACCTCTTGGGTAGTGATATCACCACGAACGACCTGAATCCTCATCCAGACTCCTCTCCGTTCTGCCCGAAGAGCCACCATCTTTGGGAAAAGCACGAGAACTGACGAGAACCGGCCCTGGGTCTCACACTACGGAACCGGTCATGACGGGGTGATTCTAGCGGTGGTGAGTGGGTGGGCCGGACCGCTCGGACGGACCAGGCACGTCGCGCAGGATACCTAGGCTTCGCGGCGGTCGTGGACCTGGCATGGGCGCCCCGGCAGGAGTCATATGCTCATCGGCATGACCCCTGAAGATTTTTCGACGTTCGTCGCCTCGCGACATTCGGTCCGAGACTTCCGTCCGGACCCGGTGCCCCAGCAGACCCTGGACGCGATCTGGGCGGACGCGACTACCGCGCCCAGCTGGTCCAATACCCGCTCGTACCAGCTGGCGATCGCTACCGGGGACCGCGCCGACCGGCTGAGGGCCGGCTATCGGGCCGCCTACGACAAGGTCGCCCCGGTCCGCCGCAAGGAGCGCGGCGCCAAGCTCCGGGCGCTGCTGTCAGGGAGCCTGCCCGACGGTGACTTCAAGGCGTGGCGGCCGTACCCGCCGGATCTGCGTCCCCGCTCGGAGCAGGTCGGCCGAGCCCTGTACGAGCACCTGGGGATCGCCCGGGGTGACTGGGCCCGCCGGCAGGAGGCAGATCGGGCCAACATGAACGGCTTCGGCGCCCCGGTGCTTGGTTTCGTCCTGGTGCACCGGGCAATGGTGCCGGTCTCGGCGTTGGATGCCGGGCTGATGCTGCAGACGGTGTTCCTGTCAGCGAAGGCGCACGGGGTCGATTCCTGCGCGCTGGGGGCGTTCGCCATCTGGCGGCGGGTATTGGCGACCGAATTCGACCTACCCCGGCGGTACGGGCTGATCACCGGTTTCGCCCTCGGCTACGCCTCGGACGCCCCGGTCAACGATTTCCGGGCGCGCCGGCCGGCGGTGGAGCTGGTGGCCGCGAAGCGGCCCGGGTAGACCGCTGCCCGCGGTAGCCTCGGGCCCGTGAGCAGCCAGTACCCCGGTGGATTTGGCCAGTCGTCTGGGCAGCCGGGGTCGACGCCGTACGGCCCGTCGGCGGCGCCGGGCCTGTCGGAGCAGATCCCGACGTACGAGCAGCAGACCCAGCAGCAGCACGCGGCCCAGCCCTTACAGCACCCGCACGGCCCGTTTGCGCAGCCGGTTGCGAATCCGTTCCCGATCACCGCACCAGCTGTGGCCCCGGCTAACCGGCGGCTGTTCTTTGCCGTTGGAGCGGTGGCCGCATTGATCCTGATCGGTCTGGTCGGGTGGCTGGTGGTGTGGCCGATAGTGGACAAGGGGCCGGCGCTACCGTACGAGCAGCAGCCGCGGATTTTCGACCGGGAGCTGTCGGGCTTGGTCAACCGGCCCGGGACGTCAGGAGAGGTGCCGGCTCATTATTTCCAGACTGCGAGCGAGGACCGCTGCCTGGTCGATGTCGGCCACGTCCTGGTCACGGGAACCTTGTCCCAGCAGATCGGTTCCGCGGCCGATTCGGGCAAGAGCGAATTCGGCTGGACCGTCCTGTTCGCCACCCAGGATCAGGCCCGGCAGGCCTTTACCCGGATCACCAGCGATCTCGGTAGCTGCCGGCCCGAGAAGATCCGACCGACGACCGGCCAGCCGCGGGCGAAACCCGCGTACCAAAGTTTCTCTGGCACCTTCATCCCGCGGTCGCAGTGGAACCAGATCATCATGGTGCAGTACGGGAATACGCTGACCTTGACGTTGTCAGCCGACGTCAAGGACGTTCCGCCGCGGGCCCAGGCGATCCGGCAGCGGGTAGATGAGCTGATGCAGCAGGGTTGACCTTCGGGCAGCGGTAGCCTCGGCGCCGGGCTCGGTTTGGCGATCAGCCCCTCGACGTGACAGAGTGTCGGATACCTGTTCCGGTGCGGCACGGGCCCCCATCCCCCCGGCGGGCCCGTGCCACACGGGGACAGGTGACCAGGCGTCGGGGATCCCGGCGCCTGTCGTGTTTTCAGGGGTCGGCAGCGGTCGTACGAGCCTCAGCTCAAGTCACGCAGCGGCCCGATCCGCCAGGCCACTACCAGTCCCAGTAGCCCGAACCCCACCATGGTCACCAGCATCCATCCGTACCCGGTCGACAGCGCACCGCTCGGTAGCCAGGCCGCATAGATACCGCCCGCTACCGCCACCAACAGGCAACTGCCCAAGGTGTCCGTCACCTGTTCGGCGGCATTGGTGCGGCCCTGCTGGCCGGGGTTCGACAGCGACATCACCGCCAGCTGGACCGATGTTGTCGCCAGGCCCATCCCCAGTCCTCCCAGCAGCCAGGCCACCACCACCCACCCGGCCCAGAGCTGGGGCAGCCAGACCAGCGTGGCCAGGATCGCGACGGCAACGGTCAGGCTGGCCATGCCGACGACGATCACCCGCCCCCGCGGCAACCTTGTCGACCGGGACTGCAGCCAGGCGCCGGTGGTCCAGCCGACCGAGCCGACAATCAGGCAGCTGCCGGCCTGGAGAGTGGACCAGCCTCGCAGCTGCACCATCATCAGCGGGAAGAACGAGACCAGGACGAAGTACGGCCCGGCGAGCAGCGCCTTGGTCACGATCGCCGGCAGTAGCGGGCCCGAATGCAACAACCCGACTGGCATCAGCCGGGGCACGGCCACGATCAGTCCGACCAGGCCGGCAGCGCCAACGCCGACGATGCTCCAAGACAGCCCGCCGGTCTCGGCGGCTCGTTGGCCGGCGTACTGGACCGCGGCGGCTGCCGCCGAGGCCACCGCCGCCGCCCATACCGGGACCGGCGCTGGATCGTGGCCGGCGTCGTGGCGCAGGGACAGCAACACCGGACCGCACAGCAGCGCCGCAGCCACGACCAGCGGCAGTACCGAGAGGAATACCGCGTGCCAACCCCAGGTGGTGGTGATCCAGGCGGCCAGCGGCGCCCCGACGAATGAGGGCAGCATCCAGCAGGTCGAGAACACCCCCATCAGCCGGGGCCGTTCGGCCTCGGTGAAGGCGTGTGCCAAGGTCACCGCCCAGCCGATGTTGATCGCGCCTGCCCCCAATCCCTGCAGGGTCCGTCCGAGCAGCAGCACGGACATCGTCGGCGCCAACCCGGCGCTCAGCAGCCCGGCTGCGAAGCTGGCCGCCCCGAGCAGCAGCGGCAGAAAGGGCCCATGCCGGTCGGCGAGCCGGCCGCCCAGCACCGTACTGGCCAGCATCGCGATACTGAACAGGGAAAACACCCAGGCGTACCGGTCGAGCTGGCCAAGGTCCGCCGCCGCGGCGGGCATCGCCGTGGTCACCGCCATTGACTCGAAGGCGATCGAGATCACCCCCGCGCACAATCCCACCAGCAACCGGCTCTTCGGCATGCCCCTCAGCCTGTCACACCTGGCACCCGGTCCCGCGTGGTCCCAATACGATCGGTCCTTGCCTGGATCATCGATCCGCCCACTGACTGGTGCGATCCTCTGATGATCTATGCTGATCAGCATGTCACGCAGTGGAGTTTCCTGAAGGTTACTCTCACCTCACATCGTCAGTCCGATCGGAGTATAGCCATGCGGTACGAGGATGAAAATCATACGGATTTACGAAAAATACCCGGACGACATCAAGAGCATCAATGCCAGGACCGACGAGAATCTGCAAAGAGGAATCAATAATCGAAGCCTCTAGCAGAAATCCCGAGACTGGTTCAAGAAACTGGCAGAATTGATACGAGAGAAAATCGAGGAGGTCCGCCAAATCTACCATGCGATCGGGGAGAAGATCAGGAAAGAGATCATCCCCTTCATCTTCTCTCCTCTCTATTTAATCAACGCGGGTAATGATTTCGCAAAGATCGCTCAGCGAACCTCCACACTCGCTGGCAGAATGGCGGATGGCCAGATCCTGCCCAGCAATAGTCTGGCCGGCGGGAACGAGCGGCCCAAACCCTCCGCAACGATGACCCAGTCCAGTCCCACGGGTGAGTCCCCGAGTTGGAATGATGGTGATGGAGGTCCGAACACGGTAGAATGAAATTCAGGAGTCTCGCGGCGGCCTCGAAACTCTTCCGGGGTCGCCATGAGTTCCGATGATCATCATTGCATCATACAATGATGCGATCCTGGGTTATCGGAATTCCAGAAATCTGCAGCGAGTACCATAAGCTCGTCATCCTAATGAAGGAAGTGCCATAATGAGGTTTCATAATCTCGATCGATTTAGGGTAGTCCCTGGACAGGTCACCATGCCTGGCCGGAATAGCGACCTCACACTCGGTGCGAACATCCATGATGACTTCTAGCGCGAAGGCATGGGTGGTGCTCATGGTCACTGCCCTGATTGTCGGGCTGGCCGCCTGCGGATCCTCCGGGAAATCAGAATCCGAGAAGGCCCATGAGATGGTTGAGGGATTCATGAAGGCCTATGCCGCAGGCAACGCCGATGAGATGAGGCCCTTCCTGGGTGAAGCCGCCGGTTCGTATGATCTGAGTCTGATCACCACCGATGTGCTGAGAAAGTCCATCGAGAAGGCTCCGCTATCACAAATCACGATCCCAGAGCCGCAGGAGACCTATCCGTCGACGTACGAGACCCGGGTGAGTTTCCATGTCGGCGCCGAGACGACCAGTCTGAAGCTCATGATCCTCTTGAAGGATAAAGATCAGCCCACCGTGATGCCGCGATTCGCGTCCCTCAGCCTGGAAAACCTCAAAGACATTGCGGTGACCGTCAATGGGGCCACCCCGGCCACACAGAGACCGGATATCCTGCCCGGATCCTATACTTTCGCCACAGCAAACCCCTACCTCTCCACTGTGGAAAAGATGATCACGGTGACGAAAACCGAATCGGTCCTGATGAACGGGCCGATCCTGAACGAGAAAGGGGAGCGGGCCTTTCGTCTCACGCTGCAGCGGGCCGTGCTCGCCTGCCTCGAGGAGAGGACACTGTCCTCCAGCTGTGGATTGAACGTCACCGGTGGCCCGGGGGGACCGGCAGAGGGTTCCGTCATACGGAACATGGCCCCTGAGGACATCACCAGGCTGGGTACCTCGATTAAGGTGGGCATGGTCTATCAATCCAGCACGGTCGCGACCACTCAGGAGCCACTCGGCACGATCTCCTACGAGTGCGAGAGGCAGCCGACCGCCTGCACCGGACCCCAGTTCAGGGAGGCAAGGATCGACATGACGAAGCCAAAACTCGAGGTGGAGTGGCGCTAGCGGATTCCGCTCAGCAGCAGTCCCAGGTGAAGGCCACCCGAGAAAAATCACCAGCCGCTAGTTCTTGCGGATTGATGAAGAAACCGGCAACCCCAACATCCCCCCACATAAGATAATCGTCCGTATCGACCTGGAGAAGCAGGACGTCCTCCTTCTCCAGACCGCGGTATCCCCGTGGATCATCCTGGGTGAAGAACGGGTACCCACCCAGGCGGTGGTCGGTGCTATAGAACCTGTTGAAAACGGCAGAAGCCAGATCCTCTGAAAGATCGCCGTATTCCTTGATCGGCGCCTCCGGAAAGGCACGATTGTACACCGCTGTGAAGGCCTCGTCGAATCCACCATCCAAGACGCTGATGGGCTGGTCGGTCATGGTGAAGGTCAGCGCCAGCGGCTTGTCGGAGGAAAACGGCATCATATTGCCGCCATCAGGTTCGTAGCGCTCCAGCACCTCGCTCTCGGTCAGTGATTCGTCGATCTGCGGATAGTGGACGACGGCGAAGTCTCCATCCTTCAGGTCCTCCGATGGGAAGCAGTCTTCGCGACCGATCCAGAATTGGAGCATGCCAGCATCGGGCAAGAAATCATTAGCCGGTAAATCTGCCAACCGGAACTGGGCCAGCAGCCCCAACTGCTGATCCCACTTATATGGCACCTCGGCGTCTCGTGGCAGGTAGGGAGTGCCGCCGAACTTCGAAGCGGTCGGCGGCAGCGAATCCACCTGGGTGGTCTCGATCAGGATCGACTGGCGAAGGGTTGCTCTGGCCAGTTCCTCGAGCACCTGGAGGAAGCGGGGATCGGTCGCGGATATCGGTGATGAGGTCATGGGATCAGGCTAGGAGGCCCCACTGACATCCGCCCGGGGCCCGGGGTACGGCTCCCTAGCAGACCGCGCGCAGAGTCTGTGGGGACCCGGGGCCGGGCACGGGGGTACGGCGGCCGCGCCGTACCCCCCTGCGACGTCAGGCGCGCCAGCGGGTCTTCACGTTCACGAATTCGCGGATCCCGTACTCGCCCAGCTCCCGGCCGTAGCCGGAATCCTTCACGCCGCCGAACGGCAGGCCGAAGAAGGAGGCGCTGGTGCCGTTGACGAAGACGCTGCCCACCTCCAGTTCGTCCTGCAGCCGGTCCATCTCGGCGGGATCGGTGGTCCAGACGCTGGCCGCCAGCCCGAACGAGGAGTCGTTGGCGGCGCTGATCGCCTCATCCAGCGAAGCCACCCGGAAGACGCTGGCGACCGGGCCGAAGCATTCGGCGGTGGCGATCTGCATCTCGTCGCTCACCCCGGTCAGGACCGTCGCCGGGTAGAAGAACCCCGGCCCGTCCGGCAGCTGCCCGCCGGTATGCAGTACGGCGCCGTGCGCGACCGCGTCGACGACCATCTGGTGCGCCTCGTCCCGGATCTGCGCCGTCGCCATCGGCCCGAACGTGACCGACTCATCGAACGGGTCACCATAGGTGGTCTTGGCCATCTCGGCCACGAAGGCGGCGAACCACTCGTCGTAGATGTCGGTATGGATGAAGAACCGCTTCCCCGCGATGCAGGACTGCCCGCTGTTCTGGGTCCGGGCCGCGACGCCCGCCTTCACCGAGGCCGGCACATCGGCCGACGCGAGCACGATAAACGGATCAGTCCCGCCCAGCTCCAGCACGCTCTTCTTCAGGTTCTGGCCGGCGACCGAGGCCACTGCCCGGCCAGCCCCGGTGGAACCAGTGAGGGTCACCGCCCGGACCCGACGGTCTTCGACGATCCGGGCCACGTCCGGGCTCTCGACCAGCAGCGTCTGGAAGGACCCCTGCGGGAAACCAGCCTTGGTGAAGATCTCTTCGATCAGCAGGGCAGTCTGGGGCACATTTGAGGAATGCTTCAGCAGGCAGGTATTGCCCGCCATCAAGGCCGGCGACGCAAATCGGATCACCTGCCAGTACGGGTAATTCCACGGCATCACGGCCAGGATCGGGCCGATCGGCTCGAAGGAGACCGAGGCGGCCGAAGCATTGACCGAGGCCGGCGGCACCGGCTCTTGTGGCGTCAGAAAGCTCTCGGCGTGCTCGGCGTACCAGCGCATCGCGTTCGCGGACTTGGCCACCTCGTACCGGGCAGTCGCGATGGTCTTGCCCATCTCGGTGCTGGCCAACGCCGCCGCCCGTTCCAGGTCGGCGTCAAGCAGGTCGGCGGCGGCCCGCAGCCACGCGGCCCGCTGCGCAAAGGAGGCGGCCCGCAGCTGCTGGTACGCGCCGACCGAGCGGTCCAGCATCTGGTCGACCTGCTCCGGGCTATGGGCTGCGAACTGTTGCAGGAGCTCGCCTGTCGCGGGATTCACGGTGGCAATCGGCATGATTCAGTTCTCCTTCTGGGTGGTGTACCAACCGGATTCCCGGTGGCAGCCGTTATCGATGATGATCTGGTTACGGACCCGCGGCGCGGCCCAGCGCACGGCATTACCGATCACCTGGCGGATCTCAGGTTGGAAGAAGATCGGGTATTCCTCGTGGCCGGGGGCGAAGTAGAAAATCCGACCCTTGCCCCGATGGAAACAGCAGCCGCTGCGGAAGACCTCGCCCCCGGCGTACGAGCTGATGAAGACCAGCTCGTCGGGGGCCGGAATGTCGAAGAATTCGCCATACATCTCCGAATCGGGAATGGTGATCGGCTGCGGCAGGCCTTGGGCGATGTCATGGCTCGGGTTGACCGTCCAGACCAGTTCCCGGTCGCCGTGGCGCCAGTCGATCCGGCAGCTGGTGCCCATCAGGCGCCGGAAGATCGCAGATCCCTGCCCAGAATGGAGCACGATCAGCCCCATGCCGTCCAGTACCCGCCGCTGTACCGCATCGACCACCTCGTCCGCCACCTGGTCGTGAGCCAGGTGTCCCCACCACAGCAGCACGTCGGTGGCCTCCAGCACCTCGCTGGTGAGGCCATGCTCCGGCTCGGCGAGGGTCGCAGTCCGGACCGTGACCTGATCGCCCAGCCGCTCAACCAGGCCCTCGGCAATGGCGGCATGGATCCCGTCGGGATAAACGGCGATGATCTGCGGATCGGTCGAATCCTGGACGAATTCGTTCCAGACCGTGACCTGGATGGTGCTCATGGGGATTCCTCTCACTTCTTGATCAGGGTGGCGAGGGTGTCGACGACACTCTTCGCGGCCGCCGCGGGGGTCTGCTGGCCGGACATCATCGCATTCCAGCCGCGGGCCATCGCCTGGCGTACGGCGCCGACATTGGTCCCCAGACCCGGATCGGGATAGTCGGTGCCGTGTTTGGTGGCCTCTTGGAATTGCTTGATCACCGGATCTTGGAAGGCCGGGTCGGTGGCCGCGTCCTTGCGCAGCGGGATACTGCCGACACCGTGCAGCGCAGCCAGGCCACCATCCCGCGAGGCCCAGGTGGTCTTGATGAAATCCCACGCCAGGTCGGCATTCTTCGTGAACGAGCCAATACAGAAGGATTCACCGCCGAGATAGACGGTGCCGCCCTTCGGGCCCTGCGGGATCGGGACCACCCCGTAGCGGAATTTGGCGTCCTTCTTGGCGTTGCCGTACTGCCAGTTGCCGTTGACGCAGAAGGCGACCTGCCCGGCGGTGAACCGCGGGAAGGACGACACCTGGGTCCAGGTGGCGACGTCGGCAGGCAGATAGCCGGCCTGGCGCCACCCATCAAGCAGGGTAAACGCCTCTTCCAGCGCCGAGACCTCGGGCTTGAGATAGTCGAAGCCGTACGCCGAATAGAACGGGCGCCCCTGCCAGTCACCGTCGAGACCTTCGCCGGAGCCGGCGATCCCGAGCCCGACGTACTTCTTGCCGATCTTCTTCAAAGCCTCGCCCAATTCGTCCATGGTGGTAGGCGGGGTGATCCGGAACTCATCCAGGATGTCCTGGTTGTACCACAGCCCGATCAGGTTGGCGTACGGCTTGATGGCGTAGATCTTGCCGTTGATCCGGCCCAGCGCGGTGTCAGGGAATTGGGAGCTCTGATCCCACGCCTTCCAGCGATCGGTCAGGTCCTGCACCAGGCCGGCCGGGACGAACTGGTCCAGGTCGCCGGTCTGCTGCAGCACATCAGGGCCCTGCTTGGTGGTGCCCGAGCCGATCACCTTGGCGGCGATCTGGTCGTGCGGGACGTAGACCTTGTCGACCGTGATCTCTGGTCGGGTCTTGGTGAACAGCTCCACGACGGTGTCGTTCATCTGGGTCTGGGCCTTGTCGGAAGCCACCATGTAGTGCCAGTACGTGACGCTCGACGTGGTGGATCCCGTGGCGGCGCCGGATCCGCAGCCGGTGAGCAGCGGCGCCGTCGCGGCGGCTCCGGCGGTAATCCCCGCGGCCCGCAGCAACGAGCGACGGCTAAGGAAGGTGCTCTCCTGAGACCTCATGGCTACTCCTTGTGTGTTGTGGATCATTTGACGGCGCCGAGCGAGATGCCACGGACCAGGGCCCGCTGCCCGACGGCGAAGACGATCAGGGTGGGGATCGAAGCGATCACGGCGATCGCCATCAGGGTCGACCAGCTGATCCCGTACTGGGAGACCTGCTGCGCCACGGTGGCGCTCAGGGGATACTGCGACGGATCAGTGAGGAAGTTCACCGCGTACAAGAATTCCCCGCTGATCAGGATGAAGACCAGGATCGCGACCGTCATGACCCCGTTACGGACCACCGGCAGAACGATCCACACGAAAGTCCGGATTCGCGATGCCCCATCCAACGCCGCCGCCTCCTCGAGCTGCGGCGGGACCGCGGCGAAGAAGGGCCGCAGCAAGATGACGGTGAAGGGCAGCATCATCGCGATGTCGGCGACCACCAGTCCGGACATCCCACCGAGCAGGCCCCAGCTGCCCAGCACCTGGTAGAGCGGGATCAGGGTCGCGGTCTGGGGCATCATCTGCAAGATGATCAGCAGTGCTAGGCCGACTGGCACTAGCCGGGAGCGGCTCTGCGCAAGCCCGTACGCAGTCGGCAGGCCGAGCAGCAGACACCCGGCCACGGTCATCGCGGCGATCAGAATGGTGCTCACCGCGGAGCCCAGCACCCCTTGTGCGATGGCGCTGCGATAGCCCTCCAGGGTGGGGGTGAATACCAGCGACGCGGAGCGGGCCACCACGTCTTGGTTCGGTTTGATCGAGGTGACCACCAGCCAGAACAGCGGCACCGTGTACGTCAGCAGGATCCCAACCCCGAGGATGGTCCGCAATACCCGGGTCATCGGTCCTCTCCTCTCTGCAGCCACCCGTACAGGAAGGCCAGGCCGAGCACGATCACCAGCGCCAGCACGGAGGTGGCCGCGCCGATTCCGTATTGGAAGGTCCGGATGGCCTGCCGGTAGGCCAGGAACGGCAGGGTGTGGGTTGCCGTACCGGGGCCTCCAGAGGTGGCCACGTAGATCAGGTCGAAGGACCGGAAGGCGCTGACTACCAGCAGTACGGCCAGCACCCATAGAGTGGGGGCGATCTGGGCGAGGACGATGTGGCGGAAACGCTGGAAGGCGTTGGCGCCGTCCATCTCAGCGGCCTCGAGCAGGTCCTGGGAGACGTCGAGCAGCGCCGCCCGGATCACCAAGGTGGCAAACGGGAGGATGGTCCAGACGCTGATCAGGATCACCGACATCCGAGCCAGGGTGTCGTCCACCAGCCAGAGGATCGGCGAGTCGATCAGCCCGAGCCCTTTCAGGGTGGCGTTCACCACGCCGTCTGCCGAAAGCAGGAACTTCCACAAGTTACCGCAGACCACGGGTGGCAGGGCCCAGACGAAGATCATGAAGCCGAGCGTCAGCGAGGTCAGCCACGTGTTGTGCTGCAGGACCAATGCCGCTACCAGCCCGCCGCCCAAACCCATGATCAGCAGGCAGACCACCAGTAGCACGGTGTTGACGATCGAGACCGTGAAGCCGGGGTCCTGAGCGGTCGCGGCGAAGTTGTCCAGCCCGTTCCAGTCCCAGTGTCGCAGGATGTTGGCGCTGGTGACGTCGCTCAGCGACATCGCGATCAGCTGGTACAGCGGGTACAGGGCGAACAGGATCAGGTAGCCGGTGCCGGGCAGGGCGAACCAGCCCCGTCCGCTGCGTCTGGTGCGCGGTCGCGTCGCAGATGGTGCCGGCTCGCTGAGGCCCGCATCGTCTGTTCGGATCATCGCCGATCCCCCATCACCTCAAAACCCCACCGGTCGACGGTCCACCATCGGATCGTCGTCGGTCGTCGTGCGGACAACGTACGGCGAGGTTGCGTCAATGTCAAGCATTATCGATAATGGATGCATTGTACCCCCATGCACCGGAAGCGAGGCGGCTGATGAGTCCTGAAGGGCCACTGGTCCGCGTGAGCCTGGCCGACCAGATCCGCGACCACCTCACCTTGGAGATCGCCCAAGGCCGGTTAGCCCCGGGGACCCCGGTCCGAGAACTGGAAGTCGCCAGCCAGCTCGGCACCAGCCAAACCCCGGTCCGCGAAGCCTTCCGCCAACTGATCGCGGCCGGCCTGCTGGAATCTCGGATTCATGTCGGAACCCGGGTCCGTGACCTCGACGAACACGACCTGGAAGAGACCGTCCCGGTTCGGGCCGCCTTGGAGGGCCTGGCCGGACGATGGGCGGCGCAGCGGCTGCTGCCTGGGCCGCTCGCGGAGGCCCACCAAGCGATCGAGGCGATGCGGTCCCTCGGCGACGAGGACCGGTTGGCCTACGCCGGGGCCAGCACCCGCCTACACCGGGCCCTGGTCAGCGCAGCCGGAAACGAGTCCCTGCTGCGGGCCTGGAACGCGCTTGGCATCGAAGTGTTGACGATCGTGGCGATGGCCTCCGACACGTACCCGCTCTCGCGCAGCACCGAGGACCATGCCGAACTACTGCGGATCATCGAATCCGGCGACCCGGAGGCCGCCGCCCAGGCCATGCAGGAGCACCAGGAGCACTACCGCCCCCTCACCCGCCCCACCAAGGACCCGATCACCTCAGACAAGGAGAAAGCATGAGCGTCGTCGAGCCGGTCCCGATCATCCAGGTCGGGCTTGGGCCCTGGGGGCTGGACTGGGCCCGTACGGTGCTGGCCAGCTCAGACGCGGTCACGGTCGTGGCCCGGGTCGATTCCGACCCGGAGCGGGCCGCCAGCCTGGGCCGCGAGGTCGCGACCTACACCAGCCTGGGCGAAGCCCTGGCGAACACATCCGCGCAGGCGGTGCTGATCACCGCGCGAATCGAAGCCCACCACGGCCTGGCCCGGGAAGCCCTGAGCGCCGGGCGGCATGTCCTGCTGGAGAAACCCTTCACCGTCACCGTGGCCCAGGCGCAGGATCTGAATGAGCTCGCCGCGAACCGGGAACGGGTGCTCTGCGTCGCCCAGAACTACCGCTTCTGGCCGGTAATCCAGGCAGCCCGGGAACTACTAGCGCAGCAGGTGCTGGGCGACCTGGAGAATGTCCAGATCCGATTCCGGCGCGACCACCCCAACTATGGGCCGTCAGTCACAGCCCCGGCCGGAGCACCCACCGGTTCGATCCTGTACCAGATCAGCGTGCACCACATCGACCTGATTCGGGCCTTGCTCGGCGAGGTACGGGAGGTAACGGCCCGCCGCTGGCAGCGGACCGCACTGCCGGGACGACTGACCGCGCTGTCGGCCTTGTTCCGGTTGGAATCGGGGCTGCTGGTGGACTACAACGCCGACCAGGCCAGCCGGGCCGTCGAAACCCCCTGGTCAGGAGAGTGGACCATCGAAGGCACCGCCGGCCAGTTGCGTTTCGCCGGAGGCCCGACCACCGACGATGCCGTCCTAGAGCTGACCCGGGACCAGACCACCAGCAGCCTGCCGATTCCGGAGCCGACGCTCGGCGACCGGGAACAGGTGCTGGCCGATTTCGTGGCCGCGATCCGCGGCGGCGTCGAATCTCCCCTCGCCGGCAGCAACAACATCCGTACCCTGCAGGCGGTACTCGACACGGTGGAATCGATCCAGGCCGACCAGGCCTGACCTCAGAACCCGGCCGGCCCCGTACGTCGCAGCGTACGGGGCCGGTTGTCTGATGAGCAGATCAGGCGGGCGACAAGACCACCGGGATATGGGCGGTGACCGCCTCGTGGAGCTTGATCCCCACGGTGTGGGTCCCCACGCTGCGGATCCGTTTGGCAAAGACCACCGAACGCTTGTCCAGCGCCGGGCCGCCGGCGGACTTCACCGCGGACACGATGTCGGCGGCGGTGACCGCACCGTACAGCTTGGAGCCGGTCTCAGACCCGGCGGCCCGTACCGGCAAGGTCACCGACAGGGCCTCGAGCTGCTCGCGGACCTGCTGGGCGTGCTCAACGCCGCGGATCTCGCGGGCGTCACGGGCCCGTTTGATGCCTTCGATCTGTTTCTCGGCGCCCTTGGTGTAGGTGATCGCGTAGCCCTGCGGCAGCAGGTAGTTACGCCCGTAGCCCGGCTTGACGTCGACGACGTCGCCGGCCACTCCGAGCTTGCTCACGGCGGCAGTGAGAATCAGCTTCATCGTACATTGCTCCTTGTCAGCGCGCCGTCGACGCGTACGGCAGCAGGGCTACCTCGCGGGCATTCTTGATGGCGGTGGCGACCTTGCGCTGGTCCTGGACCGACAGCCCGGTCACCCGGCGGGCGCGGATCTTGCCGCGCTCGGAGATGAATTTGCGGAGCGTCTGGACGTCCTTGTAGTCGACGCGGCCGATCCGTACCGACTTCATCGGCACGATCTTCTTCTTGTTCACAGACTTGCGCTGCGAGGCCATTGTGGTGCTCTCCTTGTCTGAGCCCGGCTTGGTGCCGGAATGTGCCTGGTTGGGAAAAGGGGCGATCAGAACGGGGGTTCGTCGGACTGGGCCTGGGCCCACGGGTCACTGGTGTCGCTGGAACGGCTCGGGGAGCCGCCGCCGCGATAGCCACCGTCGCCTGAAGCAGCAGAACTCGGGCGGTTTGACGACCAGCCGCCGGCGCCGCTGCTGGCGCGGGTGACCTGGGCGGTCGCGTAGCGCAAGGCGGGGCCGATCTCGTCGACGTCCACCTCGTACACCGTACGACGTTCCCCGTTACGGTTCTCGTACGAGCGCTGCTTGAGCCGGCCCGCCACGATTACCCGGTTGCCTTTCTGCAGGGACTCGGCCACGTTTTCGGCGTGTTGGCGCCAGACCTCGCAGGTGAGAAACATCGTCTCCCCGTCGCGCCACTCGCCGGTGTTGCGGTCGAACTGGCGCGGGGTCGAGGCCACCGTGAACTTCGCGACCGCTACCCCGGTCGGGGTGAAGGTCAGTTCCGGGTCGGCGGTCAGGTTACCGATCAACGTAATGGGTGTCTCGCCTGCCATGAATCCTCCAGTCTGATCTGTGGTGGTCCGGCCAGCCTGCTACAGGCTGGGTCGATCCACCAGACGATTGCGGCATCTGTGGATGGCGGTACGGCTGTCCACAGGCCACCGATCATGGCGCTTCGGGACGGAAGACCTTGTTACGCAGGATCTTGTCGTCGAGGGTGAGTCGACGGTGCAGCTCGGCGACCACGCTCGGCTCAGCAGTCAGGTTGCAGACCACATACACACCTTCCAACTTGAAGGTGTTATCCGAGGTGTTCTTGATCCGGTACGCCAGGCGTCGGCGGCCCATGATCTCGGTGTTGTCGACCACCCCACCGTTGTCGGTGACGGTCTTCAAATGGTTATCGATCAGGGCGGGGACCTGACGGTCGTCCACGTCCGGGTCCACGATCACCATGACTTCGTACGTGCGCATGCGCTGAACTCCACCTCCTCTGGTCTCGGCGGCCGCGGGTCGTTCCCGTGGCAGGAGGGCGATGCGATGGCCAGATCGCCAGGCGGCGACAGCCAGGTGAATACAGTACCGGGCGCCAACCCGCGGTGTCGAACCGCGGGCGGCACCCGGCACCCGCCCCCGGAGGACGGCCACGAGACTCCCCCAAGCCTCGAGAACCTCGTCACTGTCCGGGTTATCTGTGGCCCCTGCGCATCAGGGCGTTGTAGGTCCAGACTGCCTCTCGGCGCCGGAAAAATCCAACAGGTGGAGATTCCTCTCATATCCCTGCCTCTCCTGCCTGCCGGGTTGAGAGCGATACAGGCGAATGATCCGGTTTCCATGAAACTGTCAGAGGGGGCTGCCACCATTGTCTGCGGGTGTTCAGCCAGGCCTCGACTCAGGGGTGCCCGCCACGATCAGCTACGGGGCTGATCGCTGTCCTGGCAGAAAGGATTCCGTCATGACCGCATTGTCACTCAGTGCCCTGGGAGCAAAGCTAGGCGATCCGGAGTGGGCCGCCGCTCGGATCAGCGTGACCTATCAGCCCAGCGGCGGGCCAGGAGCGCGGATCTTCCCTCCTACCTTCCCCACCCAGAACGATGATCGTTCGCCGTACCTGTTTGAGACCCGCCGGGCCGGCGACGGGCAGGAGACCGAGGCCGTCGTCTTGGATCAGGTCCCGTCGCAGGCCAACCGCTGCGAGGAGTCGATCGCGGCGGCGTGGCGCCGCGGCGAGATCGCGTTGCCGATGCTGCGGCTGCGCCACGAGGGGGCGGCCGAGTTTGAGTTGACCGGGCTTGAGGCCCCACACCGGGTCTTCGACGCCTATTGGCGAGACTCGCTGCTCGACGGGGTGAAGTTCGACCGTACGGACGTCGGCCAGGCGATCCAGGCCGCCTCCCTGGACGATGCCACCGCCCTACTCCGGCATGACCCAGGGACCCTGGTGTACGGGGGATGGAACAGCCACCGCAAGGGGCGGCAGGCGAAGTTCCCACGCCTGTACAGCAGCGAGATCATCGGCTGGAACCCGGCCTTAGGCAGCCGCAAGGCCGGCCGTATGGATCCGGCCAACCTCACGGGCTCGCGTAGCGGTGAAGGTGACGAGTGGTCGTACGCACCGACGGCAGCGAAGAAGGCCGACGCCAAGTTGAGCGAGATCGGGCACGGCAACATCGCGCCGAATCCGGCTCACGGTGGGGTCACCATCTCCGAGGCCAGCCGGACCGCGATCCTCAGCCTGAGCGCCACCCGGCGGCTGCGGTTCGGCTCGCTCAACGCCAAGGCGGTGGTCGCGGCCCAGGTTCTGCTGGCGGCGATGAGCCTGCTGGGTGACCGGCTCGCCTTCGGTGACGCTGGGCTGTGGCTGCGCAGCGGCTGCGACCTGGTGGTGCAATCGGAGCGGCTGGAGTGGGTGGGTCGTGGCGGGGTCACCGAGGAGTTCACCCTGTCACCGGAGCAGGCCATCGCCCTGTTCCGGGAGGCGATGACGTCCGCCCAGGAAGCGGGGGTCGACCTGCACCTGGAAACGATCGAGCTGACCGCGTCCAAGGCCTTGGGTCATGCCCTGGATTTCAGCCTGACCAAGGCCGACTCGTCGGGAGACTGAGATGCCGGTCCGTCTCGACATCACCCTGCTGAGCGGACGCTACGATGCCGGCGGCGAGGACCCTCGCCAGACGGAGTGGCCTCCGCATCCGGCCCGCGTGTTCGCCGCGTTGCGCGCGGTGGCCGGTGACGATGACCTGGGGGCCCTGGCCCTGCTGGAGCGTCTGGACCCGCCGCGAATCCACGCCTCGGCGGCGGGGCAGCGGCATGCCCGAGCCTATGTGGTGACGAATGCCGTGGTGACAGACAAGCGCTCACTCAAGAGCGCCACCCAGGCTCGCACCAATGCCTGGAAGCAGCGGGTCAGTAGCCTGCCGCACAGCTGTCGGGTGCAGTTCGACTGGGCCGACGGCGACGTCGACGACGAGACGCTCCAGCAGCTGGACCGGCTGGCACGACGGGTGCCGTACCTGGGCCGGTCCACCTCCGCGGCGGTCTTGATCTTCAGCCGGGTGCGCGACCCGGAGCCGTTGCCGGGTCTGACGACGTACGAACCGGCCGGCCCGGGACCGGGGACCTGCACGATCCGGGTCCCGTACCCCGGCTACCTGGAAGAGCTGAGAGCGCTGTACGAGGTGGACCAGCCGGCCTGGCAGGCGGCAGATGCTCGTTCTCGGCGAACCTATCGGAAGGCCCAGCCGGTCGTCGAGGAGCCGCCCCCGGAGCCCGTCGAATCCGCATATCCGGATCTGGTGATCATCCGGTTCGTTGGGCAACGACCGCCGGGAAACCTAGTGGCCCGTTTCACCCAGGCCCTGCGGCACAAGGTGATGAGCCAGACTGCGGAACCGCTGCCGCCCGCCCTGCACGGCCATGGGCTGCCCGGCGTCCCGCATGTCGCCTACCTGGGCCTGCCGTTCAGTGGTTACGAGCACGCCGACGGGCAGCTGATAGCGCTGGCGATCGCGATCCCCGGGTTAGACCGAGCCGAGCGGCGCCGGATCCTGCGGGGGCTGCTCGGCGCTGACCCGACGCGCAACGTCCAGTTGTACGTACCTGGGCTGCCTGGCACGTTCGAGCTTCAGTACGCACCGGATGACCCGCTGCCGCGTAGCGCCACCGTCGAACGCTGGGTCAGGCCGTCGCGGACCTGGGTGTCGGTGACGCCGTTGGTGCTGGATCGGTTCCCCAAGGACGGTGACGTGGAGCGGGCGGCAGCGGCCTGCCTGGTCCAGGCTGGTCTGCCGGCCCCGCGGGAGATCACCGTCAGCAGGCAGCCGCTGACCCAGGCAGCGGTGCAGCTCACGCCGAAGCAACTGCCGAGGCGCTGTCGGGGGCGGCTCTTCCGGCACGTCCGGGTGGCTTTCGACAGGCCAGTCCGGGGTCCGCTGTTGGCGGGCGCGGGTCGCTATTTCGGCGTCGGATTGTTCGCCCCCGAACACGAGGAAGGCCAACGATGAGGGTCGACGACTTTGAACGTTTCTTGACCGAGGTGCACGGGTATGCGCCCTTCCCCTGGCAGTCGGCGGTGGTGGCAGCGGCCGTCGAGCGGGGCACTTGGCCGGCCATGATTGATATTCCGACCGGGCTGGGGAAGACGTCGATGCTGGACGTGGCGGTCTTCCTGCTGGCGCTGAGCTCGGGCGGGCAAGCCCCGGCCGGGTTGGGACGGCGACGGATCTATCTGGTGGTGGACCGCCGGATCGTCGTCGACCAGGCCGAGGAGCATGGACGGCGGATCGCTGCCGCGCTGGCCGCTGCGGAACCTGGCACGGTGTGCGCGGATGTTGCCACGAGGCTACGCCGGCTGTCCGGGGCAGCGTTGTCGGAACCGGCGCTGCAGGTGGTGAAGATGCGCGGCGGGGTGACCTGGGATGCTGCCTGGCTGCCGCGCCCGGATCTGCCAGCCATCGTGACCGGGACCGTGGACCAGGTCGGAAGCCGACTGTTCTTCCGGGGCTACGGGGTGAGCCCCAGGCGACGGTCGATCGATGCGGCGCTGGTCGGCACTGATTCGGTGGTGATGATCGACGAGGCGCATGTGGCCCAGGCCTTCACCGCGTCATTGGATACGGCCCGGAAGCTGGACACCAGCGCGGCCCTGGGGTTACCGGCCATCTCGGTGATCTACCTCAGCGCCACCAACGCCGAGCACCCCGACGGGTGGGTGGCGCCCTTCGATGAAGCTGCTCACCTCAGCGACCCGGTGTCGAGACGACGTCTCCACGCACCCAAGCAGGTGACGCTGCTCGACTCCTCGGAGAAGGCCGCCATCAAGGACCTGGCGGGCCAGGCCACCACGTTGGCGGCCAACCCCGGCCAGCGGGTGCTCGTGGTGTGCAACACGGTCGACCGGGTCCGCGAGGTCCATGCGGCCCTGGCAAAGAGCCGGCGTTCTCACGGCGCTAAGACGTTGCTGCTGACGGGTCGTTCGCGCCCACTCGATCGGGAGCCGATCACAGACGACGTGATCGCCCTGTTCGGGGCCGGGCGCGAGGCCACGGATAAGACTGCGATCCTGGTCGCCACCCAGACCATCGAGGTCGGCATTGATCTTGATGCCACCGCGATGGTGACCGAGACCGCCTCGTGGGACGCCTTGGTGCAGCGCATCGGACGGGTGAATCGGCGCGGCGTGTACGACCAGGCCCCGATTATCGTGGTCGAGGACGACGCCAAGGAGCCGCCGGTCTACGGGGCGGCCAAGATCGCGACGGCCAACTTCCTGCGACAGATGGCTCCGCTTGACGTGTCTGCGCTGGCGCTGCGACGGCTGCAGGTCCCGGACGAGCTGACGTCTCCTCGCCCGGCGATCCCGCTGCTGCTGCCGGCTCATCTCGATGCCTGGGTACGGACCAGCCCAGCGCCGACGAACGACCCGCCGCTGGACCCGTACCTGCATGGTATCGACCGGTCGACGGCTCCCGTCACCATCGCCTGGCGCGATGGGCTGCTGGTCGATGGCGGGGAAGAACCACTGCCGGCTGCCGAAGCCGCAGCCATGGTCGAGGCGATTCCGGTGCGCAGCGAGGAGTGTGTGGAGATCAGCATCAGTGCGGCACGGGCCTGGCTGGCCGAGAAGGCCTCGTCGATCGCCGACCTGGACGACGACCTGGACGGCGACATCCCATTCGCCGACACCGATTCCGTCAGACGGGTCCTGCGGCGCCGTGGGGACGCTGACTGGGAGTGGGTCGCGGCTGAGGGGCTACGTCCCGGTGACCTGGTGGTTGCGCCCACACAGATGGGCGGGCTGGACCGGTTCGGATGGGCCCCGCTGAGCACTGACCCGGTCCGTGACCTTGCCGAGCTGGCTGCGCTGCGTCGCGGTGTGGTCTCGTTGCGGCTGGATGCCGGCCTGGCCGGTCGGCTGGGGCTGCCGGAACCGGCCGGGCTGACCGAGCTGGTGGCGGATTGGCGAAACGCCGATGACCCGCAGGATCGAGGGGAGATCTGTACCCAGCTGGTCGAGACCGTGGTGAGGTGGCTGGGCTCCGAACCGGCCCCCAACCGCGACAGCCGGTGGACCCATGCCGACCTGGACCAGCTTCGGCAGATGGTCGGTAGGGGTGAGCTGGTGCTGACCAGCACGGCACGGCGGACTCCGGGGGCCCTGTACGAGGAGGCCGGCATGCCAGTCCTTCGTACGGTCTGCGCGGCGGCGGACTGGCAGGAGGTCGACGAGAGCACCACCGCGGACAGCTCCAGCCTGCGTCAGCGGGTGAGCCTCGCAACACACCTGGCTGCGGTGGCTGAGCGGGCAGCCCAGATCGCCGCCAACCTGGGCCTGCCGCAGGACCTGTCTCAGATGGTGGTGGACGCCGCGCGGTGGCATGATCTCGGGAAGGTGGACCCGCGATTCCAGGCGATGCTCTTCGCGGGCAGCGCGATCGCCGCCGAGCTGGCCGACGAGCCGTTAGCCAAGTCTGGGATGGCGCCCGGGGATCGCATGGCGCACCGGCGTGCCGCACAGCTGAGCGGAATGCCTCGGGGAGCCCGACACGAAGCCTGGTCTGAGGCGATCGTCGCCGCCCATCTGGGTGGACTGCCCGAGCCGTACCCCGGCGACGAGGATCTCGTACGTCACCTGGTAGCAAGCCACCATGGTCACGCCCGGCCGCTGCTGCCGCCTGTCGACGACCGGGGCAAGCACAGCCTGGACGCGACCATCGCCGACGTCGACGTCCAGGCGCAGCTTCCGATCGGGGTACGCCTGAGCGACGCCGACCGGTTCGCCTCACTCAACGCCCGATACGGCAGGTGGGGCCTGGCCTTGCTGGAGGCCGTCCTGCGCTGCGCCGACATGACTGTCTCATCGGAGGGATCATGAACCAGATCACCTTCCCCGCGCTCGTCGGGGATTCACCGCTCGCCATCCTGGCCGCGATCGGGACCCTGCGGCTGGTACGGGACTTCGTCGACGACCAGAGCCGCCTGCGGTGGGATCCGCTGGACCGGTCACCGGTGCTGGAATCGTCACTGACCTCGGTCGATGAGGTGGTGGCCGAGCTGACCCGGATCGTCGACGAGGAGACGCCGGACGGGGTGCTGGTTCCCGGTGGGCCGAGAGATTTCCCACCGCCAGGAGCTTCCCCAGACCGGTTGCGGGTGCCCCCAGATGAGCTGTATCGCCTCGGGTCGAGCTTCTTTACGAACCAGCCGAAGGAGGCTGCCACGGTTCGTGGCTGGCTGGGGTCGCTGGTCACGGACCTGGCCCTCGACTCGAAGGGGAAAGTCGCCATCAGCCAGTACACGGCGCCGGCCGGGGGCCAGTCGATGGGCACCATGCTCGCCAAACCACTGGAGCTGGTGCGTTCCACGCCGGACTACCTGAGACAGGCCCTGACGGGCTGGCGCCGGGTGCGGGGGGTGACGGGTGAGTACCTCGATAGCCGAGCTGTTTGGGGCAGCGGCGACGATGGCCGGGGTGAGCCGCAGATGCGGGGGGTTCCGGGCGCCACCTGGCTGGCGCTGATGTCGTACCCGCTGTGGACCACGACCGCGGACTCGTCGCATCCGCACAGCAGCGGATGGCACCGGTTCCCGGAAGGAAGGCGCCAGCGATGGGAGCTACGGCTCCCGTTGTGGCAGGAGCCGTTGGGGCCTGATGCGGTCAAGGCACTCGTCGAGCATCCCGCTCTTGCAGGCAGATGGGACGATGTCGATCAGGGCATGCTTCGACTGCTGGGCATCGTCCATGTGTGCCGGGCAAGGCGGTGGCCGAGCCCAGGAGGGAAGTCAGCTGGCGTACTGGCGGTCGTCTCATGAACGATCCGCGCCCGGACCTGCCGGGGCTTCCCGAGATGATCCCGGCCCGGATGCTGAACGACTTCGTCTACTGTCCACGGCGATTTCACCTGCAATGGGTTCAGCAGCGTTTCCAGACTAGTGATGATGTGGAAGAGGGGCTGTACCTGCACCGGAATGTTGACCGGGAGACGGGTGATCTGCCGGACCGGTCTGAGGCCTGGGCCGGTAGGGTCGCGCGGTCGGTGTCGTTGTCATCGCCGCGGCTGGGGCTCGTAGCGAAGCTGGACCTGGTGGAGGGTGGCGAGCAGGGCAGCGTCATTCCGGTCGATTATAAGAAGGGGCATCCCGACAAGAACGGTCATGCATGGCCGGCGGACCGGGTCCAGTTGCTGACGCAGGCCCTCTTGCTGCAAGAGGCGGGTTACGCCGTGGACCGGGCAGAAATCTGGTACGGGGAGACCCGGCAGCGGGTCCAGATTGCGGTAGACGAAACCGCACTAGAGGAAATCTCGACACTGGTGGCGCAGGCCTGGCAGGTGGCGGCGGATCCGGTAGCGCCGCCACCGTTGCGGCACAGCAACCGTTGTCCGCGGTGTTCTCTGGTGGGGATCTGTCTGCCCGACGAAATCGAAGCCCTGCAGATACCGGCTCGGGAACGTCATCCGCTGAAGCGGTTGATGGCTCCAGATCCTGAGAATCGTCCGGTATACGTCACGGTGCAAGGCTGCGTGGTGGGCATTCGGCACGAACGGCTCGAGGTGAGGGTTGAGGGGGATCTGAAGGCCAGCTACCGTCTGATCGACGTCAGCCAGGTTTGCGTTTTCGGTAACGTGACGGTGTCGTCGCAGGCGGTTCGTGAACTGATGTCGCGGGAGATCCCGGTCCTGTGGTTCAGCTACGGCGGCTGGTTCGCAGGGGTGGCCGAGGGGCTTCCCGGCAAGAATGTCGATCTACGGATCGCACAGTTCCGAATGTCTGAGGACCAGCAGCTGCAGATCGCTCGCTGTATGATCTCAGGCAAGATTCGTAACAGTCGTACGCTGCTGCGTCGCAACTGTCGTAGTGAGGTGGCTCGGATCGATGACCAGCTGAAGCGGTTGGCGGTGCAGGCTACCGAGGCAGAGTCCGCCCAGCAGCTTCTTGGCCTCGAGGGAACCGCAGCGCGACTGTACTTCGGCGGTTTCCCGTCCATGGTCGGGGCCGGCTGCCGGGTAGACGTGTCGGGATTTTCCGAGAGCGGACGAAAGCGACGCCCGCCTCCCGATCCAGTTAATACGCTACTCTCGTTCTGCTACTCGCTTCTGACGAAGGATCTGACGACAGTACTGCTGGGTATCGGATTCGATCCGTACTATGGAGTCTTCCATCGCCCTCGGTTCGGAAGACCAGCCTTGGCGCTGGATTTAGCCGAGGAGTTTCGATCACTCATTTCCGAAAGTGTCGTGATTCAGGTCCTGAACAACGGCGAGGTCGGGCCGCATGATTTCCGTAGCAGAGCCGGTGGCTGCATGCTCGAGGCAAGTGGCAGGAAGGCAGTCTTGAGGGCGTATGAGCGGCGGTTGGATCAAGAGATCACTCATCCACAGTTCGGCTATAAGGCATCCTATCGCAGGGTAATGGACATCCAGGCTCGCATCCTGGGGGCGGTTATGCTCGGCGAACTCGACCACTACACTGCTATGGTGACTAGATGAAGACGCGGCGAAGACGCTACCTGATTGCCTACGACATCAGGGAGCCCAGTCGACTCCGGAGAATTTGCAAACTCATGGAGTCTCATGGGGATCGTCTTCAGTACTCTGTGTTCATCTGCGATCTGAATAAGACTGAACTCATTCATCTAAGATCCTCTGGAGAGCAGATCATGAACCTGGCTGAAGATTCGGTCGTAATCGTCGACCTAGGCGATCCGGGAGAGAACCGCTTCACCTTCGTCGGCCCGCACGCGCCGCTGCCCCAGCGAGGAGTCCAGATCGTCTAGCGAGGGCTGAGGTCCTCAGGGCTCGTCGCAGCACCGCTCGCCCCCTAGTCAGAGCCATGTTTACCCCCTCCGGCAGGCGCCCCCGCCGCCCCCTGACCGAGGGCCGGTTGACAGCGCTCGCGAAGGCCTGCAAGACTAGTAGCCAGCAGCGGGTTTTGCGTCGAGCCGTATTCCCGGTCTCTAAGACCGGGCTCCATTGCAGCGCGGCCCGTAGGCAGCCCCAGCACAGCGGCGCCAGGGGTATTCCCGGTCTCTAAGACCGGGCTCCATTGCAGCATTACATTACGCCTTCGATCACCTCCCAAATCTCTTGTATTCCCGGTCTCTAAGACCGGGCTCCATTGCAGCATCTAGCCACTCACTCAGATACGAGAACTGCTCGCGGTATTCCCGGTCTCTAAGACCGGGCTCCATTGCAGCCGTTGCATCACCGGCTCATCCAGCAGGCGACACGCGGCGTATTCCCGGTCTCTAAGACCGGGCTCCATTGCAGCCCTTCACCAGGCGATCCAGCAGTTCCTGGATCTGCATGTATTCCCGGTCTCTAAGACCGGGCTCCATTGCAGCACTGATGCCGTCGCCGAGGAGTAGGCCGAGTACGACCGTATTCCCGGTCTCTAAGACCGGGCTCCATTGCAGCCATCCCGCGCGACCACAGCTTTGGCACTGTGTGCAACGTATTCCCGGTCTCTAAGACCGGGCTCCATTGCAGCTCTAGTGATGTATAGGAGAAAGTGTAGAAAGGCTGCGTATTCCCGGTCTCTAAGACCGGGCTCCATTGCAGCCGGGAAGGACTGCTGCCCCCCGATGGTGAACTGTGGCAGTATTCCCGGTCTCTAAGACCGGGCTCCATTGCAGCCAGCTTTTCTCTGCGCTAGGCGTCCCGTAGCGGCGGGTATTCCCGGTCTCTAAGACCGGGCTCCATTGCAGCATGGCATCCGGCCGCGGCAGAGGCGCTGAGCCTTAGTATTCCCGGTCTCTAAGACCGGGCTCCATTGCAGCCCCTAGGGCCGTGACGGCGGCGTCGAGCGCATCGAGTATTCCCGGTCTCTAAGACCGGGCTCCATTGCAGCGGCAGGCTGCGTAGGCCCCGAAAACGCGCTGCATGCGGGTATTCCCGGTCTCTAAGACCGGGCTCCATTGCAGCCGTGTGCGTGTGCGTGCGTGTGCGTGCGTGCGTGCGTGGTATTCCCGGTCTCTAAGACCGGGCTCCATTGCAGCCAGCTGGACTCCCGCGCTGCCTCATAAAGGCGCCCGTATTCCCGGTCTCTAAGACCGGGCTCCATTGCAGCAGCACCCATCGGAGACGGGCCTCGTACCGACGCACATGTATTCCCGGTCTCTAAGACCGGGCTCCATTGCAGCAGTTGGAGCTCACCCCCTCCCCCGCGTCCTCGATGAAGTATTCCCGGTCTCTAAGACCGGGCTCCATTGCAGCGCGCTGCTACGCGGTGCGGGTCCACTCCCGGGATCTTGTATTCCCGGTCTCTAAGACCGGGCTCCATTGCAGCGAGCTGGATCGTTGGTCCACGTATCTGCTCGAGGCGGGTATTCCCGGTCTCTAAGACCGGGCTCCATTGCAGCCAGTTGTGCGCCAGCCCGCTTTTGCGCAAGGCGGATAGTATTCCCGGTCTCTAAGACCGGGCTCCATTGCAGCGAGCGTCCGGCAGATCGCGTAAGCGATGCGCGGCAGATCGTATTCCCGGTCTCTAAGACCGGGCTCCATTGCAGCCAGCAGACAGTGGCCGACATCGCGGGCCGCCTCCGGTATTCCCGGTCTCTAAGACCGGGCTCCATTGCAGCGAGGATTTCTGCCAGCAGCAAGAACTTTTGCCTGCGGTATTCCCGGTCTCTAAGACCGGGCTCCATTGCAGCCGAAACGCCCCGCGAGATGCTATAGTGGAGCCATCGAGTATTCCCGGTCTCTAAGACCGGGCTCCATTGCAGCAGGTGCCGGCACGCCCACGCGGCGGCACTCAGCGGGTATTCCCGGTCTCTAAGACCGGGCTCCATTGCAGCGGGCCAGCCGGCGGGTCTCGATGCCGGGGAGCAGATCGTATTCCCGGTCTCTAAGACCGGGCTCCATTGCAGCAGCCCCCGGTTGATCGGCGTGGACCTAAATGCGGGTATTCCCGGTCTCTAAGACCGGGCTCCATTGCAGCGGATAGTAGAGCCAATCCTTGTAGCCTTCCCGCCCGGGGGTATTCCCGGTCTCTAAGACCGGGCTCCATTGCAGCCGCAACGCCGTCACCACCAAGCCCACCACCAGCGGCGTATTCCCGGTCTCTAAGACCGGGCTCCATTGCAGCCCGGAATGCGTCGATCACGGTGCCGTGGCGGGTGTAGTATTCCCGGTCTCTAAGACCGGGCTCCATTGCAGCAGTGCCTCAGCGGCAGCCGGTGCCCATGACATTAGGTATTCCCGGTCTCTAAGACCGGGCTCCATTGCAGCAATGCCATCTCGGCCGGGCTCCGTTCCAGCGGCGATGTATTCCCGGTCTCTAAGACCGGGCTCCATTGCAGCGCGCACGTCCCGCTCGTATTCGTCGTACCACTGCTGTATTCCCGGTCTCTAAGACCGGGCTCCATTGCAGCATGTCAGTCGGGATCCGGCCCGTACGGCGGGCAGCATGTATTCCCGGTCTCTAAGACCGGGCTCCATTGCAGCTTGATCGCGCGTTCTACTACGGCGCGCCAGAACGGCGCGTATTCCCGGTCTCTAAGACCGGGCTCCATTGCAGCCGCGACCAGATCCTGGACCTGGACCAGGACACCGGCGTGTATTCCCGGTCTCTAAGACCGGGCTCCATTGCAGCGTCGGGGGGTGTGCCGAGTGAACGAGGACGACGTCGTATTCCCGGTCTCTAAGACCGGGCTCCATTGCAGCGATACCGCGATAGCGGTATCGATGGTCCTGGGATACGTATTCCCGGTCTCTAAGACCGGGCTCCATTGCAGCGGCTCAATCGTCAGCGGCTCCACAGCTACCCCCTAGCATATTCCCGGTCTCTAAGACCGGGCTCCATTGCAGCTCCGGCCGGGCCGATCCCGGTGGCGGTTATCCCCGCGTATTCCCGGTCTCTAAGACCGGGCTCCATTGAAGGTCGCTCTAGCGAGGATTTGCACGATCAAATAGTGAAAATGTCCTTCAAACTGCCGTGGGTCGTCTGTCTGGACCCTCTCCGGCTATCCTGGTTCGTACCCCCATCATTTGATCCACGATGGGGGTATTTCATGACCAAGAGCGACCTCAGGCGTCGCCCAACGCTGCTGAGCCTGGCCCGGGAACTGGGGGTATCGCGCCAGACCGTGTCGAACGTCATCAACGCTCCGCACCTGGTCGGACAGGAGACTCGAGAACGGGTACAGGCTCACATCGACCGGTCCGGCTACCGCCCCTCGGCGATCGCTCGTGCCTTGCGGACCAGACGCTCGTACACCGTGGCGATCCGGCTGGTACCAGTACCCGACGGGAGCCGCGGAGAGATCATGCAGCGACTGCTCCACGCCACGACCGAGTCCCTGGAGCAGTATGAATATCGCCCGCTCTTGTTCACCGCCACCAATCAGCGGGAGGAGATCAAGACGATCCAATACCTGTACGACTCGGCCGCGATCGACGCCGCGATCCTCACCCGTGTCGATTTCGGTGACCAGCGGCCTCGGAGGCTACAGGAGGCTCAGGTCCCGTTCGTGACCTTCGGACGGCCCCGGTACGACGGCGCCGACTACTCCTGGGTGGATATCGACAATACGACCGGGATCGTGGAGGCCATCCACCACCTGCGCCACCTGGGACACGAGCAGATCGGCTTCCTCGGCTGGAAGCAGGCCGCCAGTACCATCGAACGACAAGGTGCCTGGCGACAAGCGATGACCAGCATCGCCGCCCATCTGGACCGGTCCAGCCTGGACCGACTCGACCGGACGGTCCGCGGTGGGGTCCACGAAGGCCGCCAGGCCATGGCACGGCTACGGGAAAACGGGGCCACCGCAGTGATCTGCTCCGGCGACGCGCTGACCTTGGGCGTGGTCAACGACCTGCAGGACAATCCGATTTCCGGTTTCGACCCGGATCACTCGATCTTCGGTTTCGACGACAGCCCCATCACGACGGCACTCGGCCTGTCCAGCATCGTCCAACCGATCGAACGAATTGCCTCCGCCCTGGTCGCCTTCGTGATCGCCGAGATCGACCATCAAAAGGGACCATATTCGCTACTGCTGTCCTCCGCAGCGCATCCCCGATCCCATGATCACTGACAAAGACTGGGACGTGTACTTACAGACCAGCCAGTGACCCGTACCGGGCTTTCGCCTGCTCCAGCGCCACCACATAGCCCTGTCGTTCGTACTGCTCGGCATCGATATCGACTGGCAACGCCAACATTCCACGGAACTCATCCACGCTAGCGAAGTCCTTGTGAACCATCCACGATCGCAGCCCATCCAGCAGGGCCTCGGCGTAGTTCACTCCGTTGCGGACCAGCGAGGAGGTGGTCATCACTACATCCGCCCCAGCCAGCAGATACTTCACGACATCCTCGCTGCCCTCGACACCGCTGCTGCCGGCCAACGAAGCTCGCACCCGGCCCCGCAGCGAGGCGATCCACGTCCGCGGCAGGCGACCATCCAACGGGCTCGACAGGCTGACCCCAGGCTCCATCTGCATGGTCTCGATATCGATATCCGGCTGGAAGAAACGATTGAACATCACCAAGCCATCAGCGCCATGCTGGTCCAACTGGACGGCCATGTCACCGAACGACGAGAAGTACGGAGCGAGCTTCACCGCGACCGGGATTGAGACCGCATCCTTGACTCCGACCAGGATTTCCAAGTGCCGGTTCTCGACCTCCTCCGACGGGATTCGGCTATCACCTGGCACATAGTAGATGTTGAGTTCCAAAGCGGCCGCTCCAGCCTCCTGCATCCGCTTTGCGAAAGAGATCCAGCCGCCCATACTGGCACCGTTAAGGCTACCAATCACCGGCACCTCAACCGCCTTCGCGGCCCGTTCCAGAAGCTTCAGATAACCGGCCGAGACCGGGTCCGAACCAGGAGCCTTAATCGGCACCGCTGGGAAATACGACAGGGCTTCGGCGTACGAATCAGTCTGCTGCTCCTCCACTTCGATCTGACGGGCCTGCTCGGCGCGGATCTGTTCCTCCAGCAGTGAGTACATGACGATCGCCCCCACGCCTGCGTCGGCGAGCGCCTTAACCCCGTCCACGCTCTGCTGCAACGGCCCGGCCGACGCCACCAATGGGTTGCGCAGCGGCAGGCCCAGGTAGGTGGTTTCCAGCCTCATCTTGGTCTCCTCCCTCGTCGGCCCTACCGGGCGTCGGTCTCGAACTGCGAGGCATTACGGGTCGCCATCTCCTCGTATGTGGCCCACCGCTGATCCACAGTGTGCTGAGCCAACTCGAGCATCCGCTCAGCCTCGTCCGGATCGGCCTGAGCCAGCATCTTGTAACGCAATTCGTTGTAGATGTACTCCTTGAGCGGAACCCGCGGCCGCGGTGAATCCAGCAGGAACGGATTACCGCCCCTGCGCTTCACGACCGGGTTGAACCGGATCAGCGGCCAATGCCCGGAATTCACCGCGCGATACTGCTGCTCCAGCCCCTTGCTCATGTCAATGCCATGCGCAATGCAATGGCTGTACGCGATGATCAGCGACGGACCCTGATAGGCCTCAGCCTCCCGGAACGCCTTCAACGTCTGCTGCGGGTCAGCACCCATCGCGACACGAGCCACGTACACATTGCCGTACGCGATTGCCTGCATCGCCAGGTCCTTCTTGTTGGTCACCTTACCGGCCGCGGCGAATTTCGCTACCGCCCCCAGTGGGGTCGACTTCGAGGCCTGGCCACCGGTGTTGGAATACACCTCGGTGTCCATCACCAGGATATTGATGTCGCGGCCAGAGGCCAGAACATGGTCGACGCCGCCGGCACCGATATCGTACGCCCAGCCATCACCACCCACGATCCATACCGAGCGACGCAGCAAATGGTCGGCCACCGAGGCCAGATCGGCGACCTTGCGGCGCAATTCCGGATCGTCACTAGATTCCAGCTCCCGCAGCCGGGCCCGCAGCCGATCAACCCGCTCCTGCTGACGGACCAGATCCGATTCATACTCCTGAGGCGCAGTCAGCAGCGCATCGGCGAGGTCGGCGCCGACTGATTCACGCAGATCCCGCAGCCTGGTCCGAGCCAGGTTCGCGTGCAGATCCGCAGCCAACCGCAACCCCAGCCCGAACTCGGCATTGTCCTCGAACAGCGAATTCGACCAGGCTGGCCCGCGACCCCGGGCATTCTTCGCCCACGGGGTGGTCGGCAGATTGCCGCCATAGATCGAGGAACAGCCGGTGGCATTAGCGACGGTTGCCCGGTCCCCGAACAGCTGCGACAGCAGCTTGAGATACGGGGTCTCACCGCAGCCGGCACAGGCCCCGGAAAATTCGAACAGTGGCTCCAAGAACTGAGCCCCGCGAACCGTACCGAAATCCAACCGGGCCCGGTCATTGATCGGCAGCGACTCAAAGAAGGCCACATTAGTCTTGGCATCGGTGCGGTCCTCCAGCGGAGTCAAATTGATCGCCTTCCGCCCAGGGCTGCGCAGCGGCTTCACGGGACAGGCTTCGACACACAACCCGCAGCCGGTGCAGTCCTCGGCGTACACCTGAAGCGTGTACGCGCCCTGCGGCACGCCGGCAGCATTCAGCGGGGCCCACTGGAAAGTCCCTGGGGCCGTCTCTAGCGAACTAGTCGGATAGTATTTGGCCCGCAGCACCGCATGCGGACAGACAAAAGCGCAGTTGCCGCACTGGATGCACTGCTCAGAATCCCATTCGGCGACGATATCCGAGACATTACGCTTCTCGAACTGGGTCGTACCAGACGGGTAAGAACCATCCACCGGCAACGCCGAGACCGGCAATTCGTCACCCCGACCGGTCAGCATCGCGGCAGTCACCTCCCGGACAAAATCCGGAGCGGTATTCGGGACCGGAGCGATCAGTTCCCGCTCACCAATCACCTGCCCAGGCACCTCAACCTGGTGCAGGTGGGCAATCGACGCGTCCACCGCAGCATGGTTCTTAGCGACGATCTCGGCCGACTTCTTCCCATACGTCTTGGTGATCGCCCGCTTCACCGCCTCGATCGCGGCATCACGCGGCAACACCCCCGAGATCGCAAAGAAACAAGTCTGCAGCACTGTGTTAGTACGCCGGCCGAGCCCGGCCGACCGGGCCACCTCATTCGCGTCGACCGTATACAACCGCAGGCCCAGATCGATGATCCTACGCTGCATCGAGGTCGGCAGATGCTCGAAAACCTCGTCGGCCGGATAGTGAGAATTCAACAGCACGGTGGCGCCGGGACGGGCGAACTCCAACACATCCACCCGTTCCAGAATCGACCAGTGATGGCAGCCGATAAAGCCTGCCTTCGTCACCAAGTACGGGGCCGTGATCGGCTGCGTCCCGAATCGCAGGTGAGACACCGTACGGGAACCCGATTTCTTCGAATCGTACACGAAATACCCCTGGGCGAAGAACGGGCCCTCGTTCTTGCTACGAGGAGTTGAGCCGAGGATCTTGATGGTGTTCTTATTGGCGCCGACGGTGCCGTCAGAACCCATTCCGTAGAAGACCGCGCGCAGGGTCTGTGGAGATTCCAGATCCAGGTGCGGATCATAATCGATGCTGCTCAGCGACACGTCGTCGGTGATACCGACCGTGAACCGGGGCCGCGGTGAAGCCTTAGCCAACTCGTCGAAAATCCCGACCACCATCGCCGGGGTGAACTCTTTCGAACTCAGCCCGTACCGGCCACCCGTGATCGTCGGCATAGCCGGCCGCTCTCCCCGTGCGTACGCCTCCCCCAGGGTCGACGCCACATCCAAGTACAGCGGCTCGCCGCCGGAACCAGGCTCCTTAGTCCGGTCCAAGACCGCGATCCGGGTCGCCGTGGCCGGGATCGCGGCCAACACCTGCGCGGCCGGCCAAGGCCGATACAAGTGGACCGAAACCACACCCACCTTGCGCCCCTGGGTACGCAGATAGTCGACCGCCTGCTGGGCGGCCTCGACACCCGACCCCATCAGCACCACGACGCTCTCGGCGTCCGGTTCACCGGTATAGCTGACCAACTGGTAATGGCGCCCAGTCAGCTCCCCGAATTTTCGCATAGCCTCACTGACCAGACCGGGAACCTTAGCGTAGAAGGGGTTGACGGTCTCGCGGGCCTGGAAATAGGTGTCCGGATTCATCGCGGTGCCCCGAATGTACGGATGCTCCGGTGACAGGGCCCGCCGCCGGTGCTCCTGGATCAGCGATTCCGGCAGATACCGGCGCAGCTGCTCGTCGCTGAGCCGGTGCATGGTATTCAGCTCATGCGAAGTCCGGAAACCGTCGAAGAAATGCAGGAACGGAACCCGGGAGGTCAGGGTCGCCAGCTGGGCGATCGCCGCCAGGTCATGGGCTTGCTGCACCGATTCGCTGGCCAACAAGGCGAAACCGGTCTGTCGGACCGCCATCACGTCCTGATGGTCACCGAAGATCGACAGCCCCTGAGTGGCCAGCGACCGCGCCGCCACATGGAAGACGGTAGAGGTCAGCTCGCCGGCAATCTTGTACATGTTGGGAATCATCAGCAGCAGCCCCTGCGAGGCAGTGAAGGTGGTCGACAGCGCACCCCCCTGCAGCGCCCCATGCATAGCGCCGGCGGCGCCGGCCTCAGACTGCATCTCGATCACGGTGGGGACCGTGCCCCAGACATTCGGCTGTTGATGGGCCGACCATTCGTCCGCCAGCTCGGCCATCGTCGAACTCGGGGTAATCGGATAGATCGAACACAACTCATTCACACGATAGGCGACAGAGGCAGCAGCCTCGTTACCGTCGAGGATCACACGATCTGTCATCTCAACGCTCCGGGATCATCTCGATGGCGTGCACCGGGCACTGCTCGTAGCAGGTGGCACAGCCCGTACATCTCTCATAGTTGTAGCGATAGCGGAAACCCTTTCCGAGCTTGATGATGGCGTCCTCCGGGCAGGAACCCAGACAGCCATCGCATTCGATGCAGTTTCCACACGATAGGCAACGATTCGCCTCGAACCGGGCCGAATCCTCAGTCAGCCCCGCCACGATCTCCTCGAAACCAATCCGCTTCTCCAGCGCCAGCTCCGGTTCCATCCGACGGGCGTGATCGCCGAAATACCACAAGTTGAGCATCTCGAGATTGGCCATCGGATGCTTATTGCGGGGCACCGCCGGACGGACGAAAAGCCAGTTGTCGATCATCCGGGCGGCTCGCTTGCCGTGGCCAACCCCGATCGTCACTGTACGTTCGCTCGGCACCACGTCGCCGCCAGCGAAAATTCCCGGTACATCGGTCATCAGGGTAGTCGGATCGACCCGGACCACGTCGTCGTCGAAAGACATTCCCGGGATCCGTCTCAGGAAATCGGAGTCGGCCTGCTGGCCCAAGGCCAGGATCACGGTATCGGCCGGCATCTGCTCGTACCGGCCGGTGCCGCGAGCCTTCCCGTTCTCGTCGATCTCCATGATCTCAACGGTCATCGAATCCTCATCGAGGGCCGAGATGGTCCGCAGCCAGTTCATCTGAACACCCTCCCGGATCGCCTCCTCCCGCTCGGCGGCGTGGGCCGGCATCTGCTCCGCGCCACGGCGGTAGATGACGATCGACTCCTCAGCGCCGAGACGGCGTGCGACCCGGGCCGCGTCCATGGCGGTGTTGCCGCCGCCGTACACCGCGACCCGCCGCCCAATCATCGGCCGCTCACCGGAGGCCACATCCTTGAGGAAGGAGACCGCGTCAACGATCTTGCTGGCATCCATGGCCGGGATATCGACCCGCTTCGACAAGTGCGCCCCGATCGCGACGAAGACCGCGTCGAAGCCACCCTCCTTCTGCTCGGCAAGCAAATCCACGATCCGGGCGTTCTGGGTGATAGTCACCCCGATCTGACGAATCCGCTCGATCTCGGCGTCCAACACGTCCCGCGGCAGTCGGTACTCCGGGATCCCGTATCGCATCATCCCGCCCGGTTTCTCGCCGGCATCGCGGATCTCGACGTCGTGACCCAACCTGGCCAGGTGGTACGCGGCGGACAGACCAGACGGCCCAGCGCCGACCACCAACACCTTGAACCCAGTCGGATGGTCGGGACGAGGGAAAGCCCACCCCTGGTCCAGAGCCCGATCCCCCAGATAGCGCTCGACGCCATGGATCGAGATCGCCGAGTCCAGCCCGCCACGGTTGCAGGCGGTCTCGCACGGGTGGTAACAGACGCGGCCATGGATGGCGGGGAAGGGGTTGTCCTGCACCAGCTGCCGCCAAGCCGCCTCGTCCTGGCCGGCCTTCACCAGCCGCAGGTACTCCTGGATGTTCTCCCCGGCCGGGCAGGCATTGTTGCACGGCGGCAGAAGATCCATGTACACCGGCATCCGTGACCGGACCGGACCAACCCGTCCCATACCCTGAGCGAGGTCAGGGCGGTGGGTGATGTCGCGATAGTCAACCACGATACGGCCTTTCATTCCCTGGATATGGACTCAGGCTAAACCCCAGGAACCTCGCCTGGACGGCTGGGGGCTGCTCGGCCCCCACCCCGGCGTCGGCCATGCCTGACTGCAGGTTTACCGTGAGCCAATGAACGCTCGAGAACCGGGAAAGGACTTCTTCGAGCCCTTCCCCGAACGGCAGGTGCGCGAGGCGATGGCCCGAGGGGAGTTCGACAACCTCGCTGGAGCGGGGCGGCCGTTGCCCGCCCAGTGGTACGCCAACCACGCCCCCGACTGGTGGCTGCACCGCAAGCTCGCCGACGAGAACCTCCCACTGTCAGCCGTGTTGCCCCCGTCGGTCCAGGTCCGTCAGCAGAAGGCTCAGATCCAGCAGCTCCTAGCCGAAATCAGCCGCGAGGACCAGGCCCGCGAACTGATCGAGGACCTGAACGCCCGAATCGTCGAGGTGAACCTCGCCCAGCGCGGCCAGCACGCCGTCCTCACCAAGAAGCTGCCGGTCGAGGAGACCCTCGCTGAATGGCGTCGCCTGCGGCGTGCCTGATTGCCCTCGCATCCGCGAGGGCGGGCCGTGGAGCTAACACCCCCGCCTTCCTCCTCACTGACGAGAAGACCCGTAGGTTCGTGGTCGGGCTGGGGTTTCTCGTCGCTCGTGCGGTGAACACCAATGGGGCGGTTGTCGCACGCACAACAACGGGCCCAACCCGTCAGCGCAGTCTGATCGCACCGGCCTGTGGACGATCCGCCCGCAGATATGCATAGCCAGAGCCTGTCCAGGCTGCCGGAACCCGCGTGGGTAGCGTGGCTGCGAGAAGGAGGATCCATGACCCGAATCAACCGTCAGGTGGCGGTGACGGCGAGCGTGCTTTTGGCAGTGGTGCTGACCGTCGGAGCGCTTGTCGCCGGCGCGGAAGGGGTAGCCCAAGCTCATGGGGGCGGTATTGAGGCTGAGGTACGCGGTGTAGGTACCGCCAGCCAGGTCACATGCTCACGCAATGCCTTCTCACTGTGGACGAACTGGGTATGCCAGGCCGACCAGATCCAGTGGGAGACGCATGCGCCGGTGCCCACCCGTGTCATCGCCCAGAAAACGCCCTACACAGTGCTGGCGACCAGCAACCTGACTGGCGCTGAGATACGAGTCACCAGCCACCTGCCGATGGGCTGGCAGACCGCAGGCGACGCTCGCGGCCGAAGCTCTCCTCCCCGCGAGATCATCCTCGCCCAAGACCATCCAGTGGGCTCTCAAGGCTGGTGGACCGCGCAGGTCTTCATTCCCCCGGTTCTCGTCGTCACCACCGTGGCGGCAGTCGCGATCGTTCTGATGGCCCAGAGGCGCCGCCGCCGTCGGTGAACCCTTGCTTCGCTACCCTTCGGCCTCGTGTCCCTTCAATCTCGTCCACCACGCGACCCAGAAGAGGCTGCCCAGCAGATGCGCACAGCCTGGTCAGATTTCGATCCCGAAGCGTTCATCAGCGAGCTGGTGACAGTTTCTTTAAAGGCAGCTGAGGAATCGCGGCAGGCGTACGCTGCCTTGGCCCAGGCAGAGGGGCATGCCACCGAGGGCATCGTTGAGATTACGGTCGCCCCGCAGGGAACGGTGAGGTCCTTGGTCTTGACCGACGAGCCGTCGTCTCGACCGGCGGCGGTGATCTCGGCCGACCTGATGCGGGCGTACCGTCGGGCCGCGGCGGAAGCGAACGCGAATCTCGCCGCCGTGGGTGACCCGGCGATCGCCGGTCTGATCCGCGACAGCGTCCCCGACGATGTCGCAGCGCAGCGGGCAGAGGAGCCTGAATCCGACCGGGTCCCGCAGTCCGATGCCGGATCCGTCACGATCCCGGCGCGGCCGACAATCGACGATCTGCCGCCGGATCCGGAGCTCGACGAACTCATGGCAATCCTGGACGATCCAGACCCATTCCGGGCCGCAGAGCGTCTGCGATCCGCTATTCCCCGGATCAACCTTGACCGTCCGGCCTCAGAGATCGACGCCGAGATCCGCGCCGAGATCCAGTCCATCAGCGACCGCGCCGAGTCGCTCGGCCCTGACCTGGCAGCCATCCGTGCCGAGGCCGAGAATGCCGACGGGAGGGTTGAGGTCGATGCTTGGGGCAAGCTCACCGAGGTGGAGTTGTCAGTCACCATCCGTACCAAAACAGCCCAGGACCTGGAGACCTCCATCACCCGTCTGATCGCACAAGCCACCCACCGCGCCACCCAGGCCGCCGGCGACCTGCTGCGCGGCTCCGGGCTGACCAGCACCGACGACCCCACCCTCACTACCCTCACCACCACGCCGTAGGAGGCACGATGACCGACTTTGCCGTCGATCGAGCCGGGCTGCGTTCCGCAGCCGGCACATACGACAACGGAAAACAGCAACTGGACTCGATCAGCTCAGTGATTCAGAATCCCGACCCGATGATGCTGGGTCTCTTTTTGGCTCCGGCGTGGGGAGTCATTGGGCCCTTGATCAGCCAGGGCTCCCAGGGCCTTATCAAAGGCGTTGGCGATATGCTTTCTGCTTATGCCTCCAATCTGCGTACCTCAGCCAACACCTACGAGGAAGCTGAGGAACAGGCAGCCGAGGACGCCTCGACGATAGTGGAGGTCTGACATGGTCGACGTCGTGAACCTCGTGCCAATGGGGTCAGAAATCAGAGGCATCAAGGATGCCTGGACAGACGGACATCTCGGTGTCGATGACGTGACTGCTCCCATCTCGGCCGCCCTCAGCGGACTGGGGATGTTCCTGGATCCTGTGAACTGGGTCGTCGGGAAACTGCTGGAACCGATCCTGAACTGGATCCTGAATAATCTCCCACCCTGCAAGAAGGCCATGGATGCTCTCACCGGCAGTGTGGAAGGGGTCCAAAGCTGGGCGCAGAGCTTCCAAGATGCCAGTAGGCAGGTCGCAGAAGCGGCTACCGAGGTGGTGAACACGACCAAGGCGCAATTGGAGAGCTGGAAGGGCGACGGGGCCGAGGCATACCGGCAGGCACAGCAGACGGCCGTCGAATTGCAGCGTTCCATCGCGGATAAGCTGCACAGCACGTACGACATCGCTCTCGCTCTCGCCGACCTGGTCGCCGTTATCAAGGAGGTCGTGGTTGGCCTGATCAAGGAACTCGTCACCGATCTGGTCACCAAGGGGGTAATGGCTGCCCTGGCTGCGGTCCCGTCGCTGGGGAGCGCGGTTGCCGCCTATATGGCCTGGGCCGCGGGCAAATATGCCGTCGTGATGGGCAAGGTAGCCACCTGGTTCCAGAAGCTGTTCAGCAAGGCCGCGGACAAGTTCAAGAATATCCAGCTGCTGAACAAGCTCTTCACCAAGGCCGCGGACGGGTTCGGGAAACTGGCGGGCCGCTTCCAGCAGATGAAGGCTGGGGCGGACAAGGCCGCAGACAGCGCCAAGCAGGCACGCGATCACCAAAAGCGGGCCGATCGCCGTCGGGAGAGGGCCAACGAGCACTACGCCAATGCCGAGGAGAAGAGCGGTCGTCCCGCTCGTACCGAGCGACGTAAGGGTGATACCCAGGCCAGGCGGGCGGAAGAGCAACAGAGCAAGAGCAGAGATGCCAACAAGCGCTCATACGAGCAGACCGGGGGGCTCGACGCCGGCGCCAGCACCCAGACGAAAGTCGGAATCGGCAAGACTGGTGAGGCAGTGGACGACAAGACCCACAGCCACGAGGATAATCCCGCAGACAGTATCCCCACGGTGAGCTGAGCCTGGTACCGGCGCCGCCGAGCGCCGGTACGGCAGGATGGCCGGCATGCAGGACGCTGACCGGGTGATGCCGGACCCTGACCCGGTGGGTACGTACGCCGCGTTGGCGGCGCTGCTCAGCAGTGACCGGGTACGGCCCGAGCAGGTGGACGCTCTGCTGCAGGTGGCCGAATCCCGTCAGGACTGCGCTGATTTCCGGGTGCTGGTCCTGCTCGCGCTGCTGCTGCGCGATAACCCTGGGGGCACGCTGCTGTCCGCGGCTGACCGGGCGCGAGCGCTGCAGACAGTACGGGGCTTTCGATACTGGATGAGCGAGCCCGGCTCGGACGGGATGTGCCTGTGGTCGGAGAACCACCAGGTGCTGTTTGCGACCTGCGAATACCTGGCCGGGACCCTGCTGGCAGACCAACGTTTCGACAACGACGGGCGCCTCGGCTGGGAACACGCCGGCGAGGGCCGGCGGCGGCTACAGCGCTGGCTGCGGTTGCGCTACCGGTTCGGCTTCTCAGAATGGCTCTCCCCGGTCTACTACGAGGAGAACGTTGCCGCGCTGAGCATGCTGATCGATCATGCACCCGACCCGGAACTCGTCACCCTCGCCACCGGGATCCTCGACCTGCTGCTGCTCGACTGTGCCCTGCACCTGGCTGGCGGGGTCTTCTCTCCGGCTGCGGGCCGCTCCTACCAGCGGCAACAACAGCAGCCGCTGACCGCCGAGATGCACCTGGCCGTCGAGGCTGCCTTCGGCGACCGGCCACTGCGGCCGGCGTGGGACCAACTCGCCATGCTGTTCTTGCTGCGGCAGCGCTACCAGGTGCCGCCGGTGCTACGCGAAATCGCCGCCAGCACCGAGCCGGTCACCGTACGCAGCTCACACGGGCTTGATATCCGCGAAGCTACCGCGGTCTTCGGTGACCGGCTCGACCCGGAGACCACCGGCGCCCTGCTGTGGGGGATGGAGGCCTTCGTCACCGCGGACAGCATCGAGACCACGATGGCCTCGTACCGGCATTGGAACCTGGCAGGCAATCCCTTTCTCCGAGGCCTGGCGCCTCTGCTGAAGGTCCCCCGGATCCTGCTGCGGCCTCTGGTCCGGCTGCTGAACCCGGTGGTCCGCGGGACCGCGCTGGAACGGGCCGAAGTCCAGACCCACCGCGGCCGCAGCTTCGCGATCTCCAGCGCCCAGCACTACCGGCCCGGCGGTTTCGGAGACCAGCAGCACCTCTGGCAGGCGCTACTGCCCGGCGGGATCGCAGTCTTCGCGACCCACCCCGGCGCCGCCCTCGTCGATGACGACAGCCGCAACCGCACCCCCGATGCCTGGGTCGGCAACGGCATCAACCCCGATATCGGGCAGGACGGGCCGCTGCTGCTGGCCCACTACGACACTCGGGTCCGGCGCGGCCACGGCGAACGGGAACGTTTCCGCGGCAGCCACCTCTACCTACCCCGGGAACGACTTGACAGATTCCTAGAGGGACCTGACTGGCTGGTGGTCGGCGCTGGGGATGGGCTGCTCGGGATCCGTACCACCGGGCCCCTGATCGGCGGACAGGACGAGTACCAGCTGGCTGGCCCGGTCACCGGCTGGCTAGTGGTCGGAGCCGAGCTGTCGCAGCAGACCCCGCAGCAGCTGCGGGACTGGCTGCTTAGGTGCCGGCTCACTAGCCGCGGTCGGTGGCTGCAGGCCGAAACCCCCCGCGGGAGCTACCGCCTGGGCCGGGGGCGGCTACGCCGCGACGGTAGAAACCTCCCGGCCCGGTACGGCCGCTACGAATCCCCCTGGGTAACGGCCGGCCGAGACCCGGCTCGGATCGTCGTCGTCGGGGAGCAGGGACGACTAGCCGTTGGCCCGCAGGGCCGGCAACGCTGGCGCTAAGCCCGATCAGGCACGTCGCGAGACAGATCTGAAACACTGTGGGCATGCGGATCGTCATCGGCGCCCCCGACAACGGCGCGGTCCTCAAGAATGCTCTTCAGCAGCACCTCAACAGCGACGAGCGGGTCGGCTCCGTGATGGATGTCTCCGAGCCTGGCCTCACTTATCCGGAAGTTTCTTTCCGAGCCGGGCGGGCCATCGCCGAGGGCAGGGCTGATCGCGGCATCCTGGTCTGCGGCACCGGCGTCGGCACCGCCATCGCCGCCTGCAAGGTCCGAGGCGTACGCGCCGCGACCGCCCATGACCTCATCACCGTACGCGGCTCAGTGGAAAACTACGACGCCCAGATCCTGTGCCTGGGGCAGAACGTCATCGCTATACCCGCAGCCTGGGCCCTGGTCGACCTCTGGCTCGATCTGCGTCACGACCCCGCCGGCAGCTACGCCCCGAAGGTCGCAGAGATCAAGGCCTACGAGACGGACCACTGACCATCCTGGTCCGGTCGACTAGCCGGGGCCGCCGATCGCGAGGGTCTGACCCACCTGCGGCGCTGACCGCCTGCCGGCACCATCAACACGTCAAGGCTGCGATATCGTCGCTGAAGTTCGGGAACTCGGCCCGGGCCGCGGCCACAATGTGCTTCGGTTTCGCCTCCCGGTCGGGGGCCAGCTCCTCGGCCAACTCTTTAATCTGCGGGTCGGGTCGGATCGGGGTGCAGTTTTCGGCGGCCTCCATCGGCCCCGACCCGCCAGCCATCAGCCAACACAGGTCGGCGAAGTCTCTCGCGATCACTGCGGTCGTACCCTCGGAGCCGAAGAACACCACCGGCTGCTCCAGCACCGGCCGGCCCGGACGAGCCAACCAGAACCCCGCCCGACCACCGGTCCCGTCCTGGCCGAAGAACCGGTACTCGGCGCCGTCTAGCTCGAGGTTCCCGGTCCAGGCCCGGATCCAGTCCGCGTTCTCGTCCAGGCTCTGGAACTGATGGTACGGCTCAAAATCGATGTCGCCGTCCTCCTCGTACGGAAAGTCCCGGTCCAGCAGCTCCGCTAGTTCTGGTGGGAAATCCAGACCGTCACTCATCAGCCCTCCTCAGTCCGGCCGATCCGGCCGTTTCCGCAGACGGTACCGGCGTACCGCCCGAGCAACAGTAGCGCCGCCTCGGTCATGATGGCGCTGCTGCCGCCGCATCCCCGGCCGATGGTTGGCGCCGATCGGTTCCACCACAGAGATTCTGGTGTCGGCGTTCGCCAAAGCCCGAAGGTCGATGAGACTTTCTGTGATTTTCTAGTTTTGCGTCAAGATATACCGATATCCGGTGAGCCGAGAGGCAGGCTAGGGTGGCTGGACCCTCGACAACATGAAGGAGGCTTGATGAAGCGAGCACTGATCGTGATCGCGCTGGTCGTGATCGCGGGCGTGGTGTGGAAGAAGACCTCGGGCAAAGGACAAGGCTGGGAGGCTGAGACCGACCCGGCGCGTCGTTGACCGACCCGTTCGAGGCCCGGTACGACGAGGTCAAGACCCTCGTCGACGACCTTTGGGATCATCCCGAGCTCGGTTACCAGGAGCACTACACCAGTTCCGCGGTCCGGGCCTTCCTGGAACGGCACGCGTCGGGCGCTGCGATCCAGACCTTCGCCGGCACCGGCCTGCGGGTTCGACTCGGACCCGGGCATGAGCAGGCGGTCGCGCTGATCGCGGAACTCGACGCGTTGCCGGTCCCAACCCACCCGGCCGCTGACCCCGAAACCGGAGCCGTGCACGCCTGTGGGCACCACACCCAGGTCGGGATCGCCTGCGCGGTCGTGGCCGCCGTGACCAGCGGCGACTGGCCCTTCCCGTACGACCTGGTCGTGATCTTCGTTCCCGCCGAGGAATACGTTGACCTGGACTACCGCCGACAGCTGCGCGAGCGTGGTCAGATCCGCTGGTACGGGGGCAAACCGGAGGCGATGCGACTCGGTGTCTTCGATGATGTCGCCGTCGCTGTCCTTACCCACACCATGGGCGGTGGTTATTCGCGCCCGACCGTCGAAGTGGACTGCGATCTGGCCGGTTTCTTGTACAAACAGGTGACCTTTCACGGCACCGCCGCCCATGCCGGATTCGCGCCCTGGGCGGGGGCTAACGCGGCCTCAATGGCGGTGCTCTACCAGACCGCAATCGGATTGGGCCGCCAGCAGCTGCCCGATGGAGTACTGGCCCGGATGAACCCAGTCGTCACCTCGGCTCCGATGACCACCAACGTGGTACCGCCGTCGGCTCGGGTCGCCACCGATGTCCGGGCCACCGACCTGGACGCGATCGTGGCGATGTCCCGCTCGCTGGACGCTATGGCCCAGGGGTCGGCGCTGGCGCTTGGGGGCCGGGCGGAGATCGAGACCGAGGTCGGTTATCTTCCCTTCATCCAGCACCGCCCGTTGTCCCAGCCGTTCCGGGAGGCATACCAGGCGGGGGTAGCGGGCATCGACGATCTACTTGACGACCGCGGCGGGTCGGCCGCCGCCGGCGACATGGGCGATTTGGCGTACCTGTTGCCCTGCGTCCAGATCGGCTACTCCGGCCTAGAGGGACGGGTCCATGGTGATGATCTGCACCTGGCCGATCCCCGTACGGTGCTGGTCTCGGTGCCCCGGTTCGTTGTCGCTGGGCTTTCTCGGCTGGATCTGGACCGGGTCTGCGGATACCGGCGGGATTACGCCGATTACGAGGCCCTGCGGGCTGATCTGGACGGCTGAATCCCACCTGGTGAGCTCCCCGCTTTTTCGATAATGGTAATCCTGATAGGGATTGCACGATCCACGGCGCCACGCTCGTTGTTGGGGACTGGGCAATGGCGACTAAAATGGAGCCACGCAGTGCCTGCCCCAAGCCGGGTGCTGCCTAGCTGCAGCGAGTCTGTCGTGTCCCCAAGACGACGAGACCCACAGCGCGGAGCCCGGGCTGCCGCCTCGGTGAGCGGCCCGGGCTCTCAGGTTTTGTTCTGCACCGACCGGAACCGGGCCACCAGGTCGGGCACAGTCCGGGTCAGCACGTCGGTCAGGTCGACCGCTGCGGTGTCGAGGATCAGCGCAGCCTCCAGCAACGGCGGGCAGAGCATCACGACGACAGTCCGGTCGTCCAGGTCCAGCACCACCCAGTCATCCAGTTCACCGCTGTTCCCAGCAGCCAAGGCGACCTTGAGGTCGCAGATGGCGGTGTTCAGCATCGCAGCGGTAGCTGGGTTCGACTGGTAGTACCCCAGCCCGGTACGGGAGTCCCAGACCTCAACCGCGATCAGACCGGGCCCAAGCTGCTCTCGGGCCTCGGCCACAGCCTGCTCGATCGCCGCGATCATCGGCTCGGGCCCTGGGCGGCACTGGCGACCGCCTGACGCACCGATGGGATGGTGCGCTGGAGGACCTCACCCAGCGGGACCTGGTCCAGATCGAAGGTGAGGCAGGCGCCCAGATCAGGATGTGCATGGACCACGACCGCGATCCTGCCACCGGTCAGCTTGACCAGGTAGTACCCACCCAGGCCGGGCAGGTCGGCATGGCGCAGGCTCCCAGTGAGGTCGTGGCTAGCGCGGTGCCACATCGCGGTCGCTGCGACCGTACCCCTATCGGTGGCAAGCGGCAGGCCGGTCTGGGCCTCGAAGATCGTGGCCGCGATCAGGCCGGCGCCGAGTGATTCCCGAGTCTCGGTCAGCACCTCGTCCAGCCGGTTCACGTCGAGTTCGAGCGGCGGACGCGGCCGTGCCCGGCGCCGCCGGCGCCGGTTCAGCAGCAGACCACCGAAGCCGCGTCCGTTCTTGGCCCGTACCACCGCCGGCGATTGCGACGGCAGACCCCGATACGCAGGCCGCGGGCAGACCCGATCGGGATGGCTGGTGCTGGCCCGGTCGACGGCCTCCTCGGTAGCGGCCACCGGCCAGTCGCCCTGGTCCGCCATCCACTCGCGCAGCTGCTCAATGAGGTTCACCTGGCCAGGCTCGAGCGCTTCGAGGTTGACCTGGGCTTTGAGCGGCCGGCGCTGGCCGGTCCCGGCGGGCGCCGGCTTGGGAGTAGACACCGGCACCGACTCGGCGGGCACAACTACGGACACCGGATCGGGAGTAGGCGCAGACACCGGCTCGGGAACCGGCGCTGGCATGTTCTCAACGGGCACGGTAGGCCCGCTGGTCTGCTCGGCGCCTGGGTCTTCGGCAATGGCCCGTGCAGCCGCCGGGGTCTGGTTGGGCTCAACCGTTGGCCGGCTGGGACGCCTGGTCCGGATCGCGGTGATCTCGGTATCCTTCACGTCGTCCGGGCGCGCCCGTACGGCTGTGTCAGGCTGGCCGGTCGAGACCGGACGTGATGGGGCCGGCTGGATGATGCCGCTCGCCGCCTCAGCGAAAGAGCGTTGGGCGTTGGCGTGCTCGGCGGCGAGCCGTCGGTCGGTCGGGGTAAGCGCCGACCGGACGCCACCGACCGCCGTATGGGTCATCGCGAACCTCGGCAGCTGGGTGGTCTCCTCGCCCTCGTCCACGTCATTCGGGTCTCGTTCAGCGACCCGGCGGGGCTTGGTAAGCCCATCGGTGAACGACCAGCGGGGGAAACCCAGCCGTCCTCGGAACAACTTCATCGCGAGGCCCTTTCGGCGTGGTGGGGGTCCCCGTCAGCATGCCAGTCGCTGTCGGGCTCTGTCCCCCAGGGTAAGTCACCTGCTCTGGTGGCATTCCTCTGAGTGAGGAGTCTCTCACTCGACGTGCCTGGTCGGCGGGGCTGTCATGCAGGCATTACCACAAACCGGGATGACAGCGCCATCGACCGTACCCGATCAGCCGGCTGGGATTGGCGGTATGTCATCTACTGCAATCGTGCAGGCCATCGACCTATGCCACCGGTACGGCCAACGAGACGCGACGGTGACGGCGCTAGACCGGGTATCGGTCGATTGTGCCGCCGGACAGTTCACGTCGATCATGGGCGCCTCCGGCTCGGGTAAGTCGACCCTGTTGCACTGCCTGGCCGGGCTGGAACGACCAACCTCTGGGTCGGTACTGGTCGCCGGCCACGACCTGGCCCGGATGTCGCAGCGGGAATTAACGACCCTACGCCGCGACCGGATCGGTTTCGTCTTCCAATCGTTCAACCTGATCGCGACGCTGAACGCCCACGAAAACATCACCCTCAGCGAACGGCTGGGCGGGGCCCGCATCGACCGGGACTGGGTGGCGCATCTGATTCAGGTCCTGGGCCTGGAACCTCGGCTGCGACACCGCCCAAGCGAGCTGTCCGGCGGTCAGCAGCAGCGGGTGGCGATCGCCCGCTGCCTGGCTCCCCGCCCGATGATCGTGTACGCGGACGAGCCGACCGGGAACCTGGACTCGCACGCCAGCAGCGAGGTGCTGCATTTCCTGCGGATGGCGGTCGACCAGTGGGGGCAGACCGTGGTGATGGCGACCCATGATCCGGCCGCTGCCGCGGTCAGCCACCGGGTGATCCGGCTGAGGGACGGGCGGATCATGGACGAGCTTGGGCAGACGCCATGATCGGCTTGGCGATACGGGGATTGCGGGCCCGGTGGGTCTCGCTGATCGCAGTGCTGCTGTCCGTGCTGGTCGGGGCAGCACTGGTGACCGCCTCGGTGTTGGTCACCGGCGCCGAGCAAGACCCGGTGGCCGTCACCGGCTGGCGCTTCGGCGCGGTCGATGCGGTCGTCGCGCCGCCGTCCCAGGTGACGCCCGCCGCCGGCGCACCGGTGAATCTGCCGTCGCTGCCGCGGCTGACCGACGACCAGGTCGCGGCGATCTCGAAGGCCCCTGGCGTCACCGGGGTATCGCTGGAGCGGCCGTTCCCGGCGTACCTGATCGCCCACGACTCGATCGTCGGCGACGCGACGACCCGCTCCTGGGGCCATCCGTGGTCGACTGCCCTCGCGGACGGCGCACGGCTCACCGTCGGGGCCCAGCCGCAGGGCGAGGACCAGATCGTGGTCGATGAGCCGGTCGCCGCGGCCGCCGCCCTGACGGTCGGTGATCGGGTACGGGTGCAGCTCAGCTCCGGGGTCCGCTCGTACACCCTGGTCGGGGTGGTGACCCGGCCTGGGATGCAGTTCGAGCACGCCCTCTTCTTCTCGTCCTCGGCCGCAGCCCAGCTGGGGGAGCCGGTGCTCGCGCTGGTTACCACCCGCGACGTTGCGGGGCTGGCGGCGGCGGTCCCCGGTCTGCGGGTTGCGACCGGGACCGCCCGGGCCCACAGCCTGCAGTTGGACCTGCGGCAGGCGGAATTGGCCCGCAGCTCGGGCCAATTTCTGATGGTGATCGCGGCATTGGCGCTGCTGATCGCGGCTCTGGTCATCTCCAGCACCCTGACCGTCTCGATCGGGCAGCGTCGCCACGAACTCGCCCTCCTACGTTTGACTGGTTGTCAACCCGATATGGTGCGGCGGCTGATCTGGTGGGAGGCAGCCCTGCTCGGCCTGCTGGGAGGCGGCCCGGGCGCTGCCATCGGGATCGGGCTGGCCCGCGTGGCGCGGGACTTCTTCGTCGCTCAGAACCTGATGGCCCGGGCGACACCGATCCCGACCAACCCGGGCGCGGTACTGCTCGGGGCCGGGTCCGCCGTCGTTACCGCGCTGCTTGCCGCGCTGTTGCCAGCCCGGCGCGCGACCCGGATCACGCCGCTCGAGGCCCTGCGCGAGTCACAGCTGACACCGGCCCGGATCGGGTCTCGCCGTACGGCCGCCGCACTGTTGCTCGGAGCCGCCGCAGCCGGCTGCCTGGGTGGGGTCTTTGCCCTAGGCGGGCCGCTTACGACCTCCCGCGGCACGGTTGCGATTCTGCTGCTCGCCGCCAGTTTCCCGCTGCTACTGGCTGCGACTGGGATGCTGCTGGCGAGCCTGCTCGGCACAACGATAACGCTGCTGCGGCGGGGGCTGGACCGCTGCTTCGGCGGGTTTATCGCCGTACGGTCGATCGGCGCTGACCTGCGCCGAGCAGCCGGCGTCGCGGTCCCGCTGAGCCTGCTAGTCGCAGTGGGCTGCGTCCTGCTGTTCCAGGACGCGGCCAATGCCCAGGCCCGGTCCCAGCAGTACGCCGAGCAGCTGAACGTCGACCTGGTGGTCACCGGGCAGGCCCAACTCGGAGTCCCGCTCGGCGCGGCGCAGGTGGTAGCCGCCGGGGTCTCGGCATCCTCGCCCAGCGTGTCGACGCAGCTGGTCCTCAGCCGCTCCGGGAGCACGGTCTCGGCCAGCGGGGTTGACCCGTACGGTTTCCACCAGGTGCGCAGGCTGCCGGTCAGCGCCGGGTCCTGGGAAAACTTCGGCGAGTCCAGTCTGGCCGTGTCCACGGTCCTGGCCGCCCGGGAAGCAATCCGGGTCGGTGACCGGATCGACTTCTGGTACCCCGACGGCAGGCCCGGGTCGGCCGTGGTCAGCACCATCTATGACGACTCCACAGGCGCCCAGGACCTGGTGCTGCCAATAGCCGGGCTCCGAGCGCACCTGCTGGAACCTTTCGCCTCCGCGATCTACATCCGGCTCGGGCCGGGCGTCGACCGGCAGGCCGCCCGGAACGCGATCCAGGAGGCTCTACGCGATACCGCGCCGCAGGCGGTCGTGGCCGACCGGGAGCAGCACCTGGCCCAGATCAGCGAGCAGAGCAGCGGCGACGACTGGATCATCCTGTTGGTGGTCGTGGTCCTCGGCGGCTACGCAGGCGTGTCAGCGATCAACGCCCTGGTCGGGTCGACGATGGCGCGCCGCCGGGAACTGGCCCTGCTGCGCCTGGCCGGCGCCCGCCGTGGGCAGGTCGTCGCTGCGGTAGTGGTCGAGTCGATGATTGTCGCGGTGACCGCGGTGGTGGCCGGTACGGTCGTCGCCGCTCTCACCATGGTCGGCTACGGCCACCTGCTCACCGGTACCGTCTGGTTACCGTTTGTGGCGCCGGCGTACGCCGGTGTCGTCGGATCCGCCCTGCTGGCTGCAGCGATCGGCAGCCTCGCCCCGGCCCGGGTTGCGGTACGGGCCGACCCGTTAGAGGCGATGCGCTGATGAGCAGCGGGCGCAAGGTGACAATGGGTGTCGTGCGATCTGCCCAGCCTCTCGCGACCCCGGGCCTCGCGCTTCGTCACCAGCCGTTGCGGCTGCTGCTCAGTTCGTGGCCGTGGCGGTCGCTGGGGTATCTGGTGACGACTCCCGTGGTGGCCGGTTGCTGGCTGCTGACCTGCTGGGCGCTGCTCCCGCTGGCGGGGGTCCCCCTCGGCATCGTCGAGCGATGGCGGCTGGCCTGGGTCGATCGGCGCCCGACACCCGACCCGCACACCCAGCCGCCCGCGCCGGGGCCTGCCGGCTGGGTACGGCATCGGCTGCGGGAGTCAGCCAGCTGGGCCGAGCTGCTACATGGGGTGCTGCTAATCCCGCTGTCTCTGCTGGGCGGTGCGCTGATGAGCGCCGTCCTCTTGGTCCCGGCGAGCCTGATCGTTTCCAGCGTGGTGATCCTCGCCCTGCTGGCGCTCGGCGGTGACCCAGCCAGCCTCGACCCCACCGCAACCGCGGCCCAACGGGACCCAGTCGTCCAGCTGCTCTGGCTGGGGCTGGGGCTGGTACTGCTCGCGGCGGGCCTGTACCTCGTCGTTCTCGCCGCCGAGGGGCAGCGCTACCTGGCCCGGCTGCTGCTCAGCGAGCCCGGGGCGCAAGTGGCGGACCTGACCCGGTCCCGTGCTCGGATCGCGACGGCCTTCGACGACGAGCGGCGCCGTATCGAACGCGACCTGCACGATGGGGTCCAACAACGCCTGACGGCGCTGCTACTGACCCTAGGAAGCCTGCACTACCAGCATCAGCACGGCCACGACATCACAGCGTTGATCGAGCAGGGCCGCCGTGAGGCCCAGCAGGCCGTGGCCGAGCTGCGGGACCTGGTGCACGGGATCTACCCGGCGGCGCTGCGCGAGCAGGACCTCGCCGCCGCCCTGCAAGAGCTGGCCGACCGTACCGACGCGGCGGGGCTAGCGACCACGGCCAGCATCGACCTGCCCGACAACCTGCCGCTCGAAGTCCAGGTCGGGGTCTATTTCGCCGTCAGCGAGCTGTTCACCAACATCACCAAACATGCCCGGGCCAGCAACGTCACCCTGCTGGCCCGGCATACCCCGATGGGCATCTCCGTGACCGTACGCGATGACGGCCGCGGCGGCGCCCGGCCCGGCACCGGGCTGCTCGGCGTCACCGACCGGATCGAGGCTCTCGGCGGGAACGTCACCATCGACAGCCCCGCCGCCGGGCCCACCCGGATCACCCTGGAGCTGCCGTGCGGATCGTGATCGCCGAAGACTCCGCGCTACTGCGGGAAGGACTGGTTCGACTGCTCGGTACCGCTGGTCACGAGGTCGTCGCGGCCGTCGACGACCCGGACGCGCTGCTGGGCGCGGTCACGCGGCACCGCCCGGATCTGACGATCATCGACGTCCGGATGCCACCGACGTACACCGATGAGGGCATCCGGGCGGCCGAGGCGCTGCGGCGGCAGAATCCGCGAGAGCCGATCCTGGTGCTGTCGCAGATCGTCTCAGGCCGGGCTGCCGCCGAGCTGCTCACCCGCGGCGACGGCGGCATCGGCTACCTGCTGAAGGATCGGGTCGGTGACGTCGCCGACTTCCTCCGGGCCCTGGACACGGTCGCCGCCGGCGGCGAGGTGATCGACCCCGAGGTCGTGCGCCAGCTGCTGCGCCGCCGAAGCCGGCTGTCTGACCTCACCCCCCGAGAACGGGAGGTCCTGGCTCTGATGGCCCAGGGCCTGGCTAATACGACCATCGCCGCCCGTATGGTGATTACCGAGGCTGCCGTGGCCAAACACATCAACCGGATCTTCGCTAAACTCGATCTCTCCGCCGACGACACCTCACACCGCAGGGTACGGGCCGTACTGACCTATCTCCACAACAGCGGATAAAAGTACGGCGGCGACCATCACGTATGGTGCCCAGGAGCCCCACCATATGAGGAGAAGACACGTTCCCGGTCTCGTACGATGCGGGCGGCCATCTGTCTGATCGCTCGTCGAAGCCAACGATCTGCAGCGCTGCCCTCTGTATAATTGGCTTCAGCGATGCTGTTCACCCGCCCCTGTTCCTCAAGTTGGGCGGCATTCTCATAGTTAGCGTCGCCGGGGGCGTAGACGCCGAGAGTCTTGCCACCCCTGCTGTTGATCAGCGCGAAACTCGGCACATCGTTCGGGCCATCCGCGATGTAGATCATGTTCTGCATCGGCACACGTCGCTCATCTTCAGGAATAAGGCTGTTGACATCAACGCTCTCGTTCTTGTTGGCTCCTTTATTGATCTCGAAGATCGCTCTGGTCTTACTCGTGTTATCGATGGTGTAACCGATCTGAGAGACGACGGGACTACCAAAATTACCGACGTGCTCTAGAAACCCAGGCGGCGCCGCCTCTGGAAGAAGCTCACAGGCCCAGATCCCATCAACCACCTGGGCGATCGCAGAGCCCTCGATCATCGAGCGCAATCCCGTCGATACTACGTAGTGCTCCACTGAGATATCGTGCTTGACATAAGGATCATCCTTTACTATCTCACGTGTTCGATTAAAGAAATCCGGAAGCCCCGGTGCGAGCTCAATCTCGCCACCTAATTCACGCAGTTGTTCATTGGTCAAACCATCGAATATTCCCTTGCTAACATAGGTCAAAATATGGTTCAGGTAAATCGTATCTTTTCCCACCCGCGAGAGCATATCCGAGCGCCGAGTATCGCTGTAATAGCCCTCTAGGGAGTTGACCTCTTCCCAAAATTTCTTGGCGTCGACATTGAACTTCTTAAAAAGCGGGCCTTGCATATAATCGTGTGTCAGCGTCTTGTCGAAGTCCCAGATCAAAGCAATGATACTCTGGGTGTAGGTTGGTGGTGGCATAGATTACGCGACCTCAACTCCACCGAACGCCACTTGGCCCTTCTGAAACCACCATCCTTGGAGCTCGAATCCATGATCACACAGGCGTTCGTGGGCAGTTCCTATGAGGTCCAGGCGTACCAGGGCGCACCGTTGCCACTCGCCGGCGTTCGTGGCAAGCAGATCCCACACGTCCGGGTCATCACTCTCCACGATATATTCGATGCGACGTGAGTCCCGGATCACCAGCGACGTGAGACGGGCAGGGCCGCCGTTAATGGGAGTCTCTTCCAGCTCCACTCGCTTACCGTGAATCTCCCAGGCTCGCCGGGCGGTTTTCACCACACCTTCGGCAGTCAGGGAGTCGAATAACGATGCGGACGCGGTCGGCATGAGTGGTCCCGTCTTCTCTGGGCTCTGACTCGATGCATGCTACCGCGAACAGGGCCCAGCAGGTGCCTATGCTCGACATGGCATGTCGGACGGTGGCCACCAGACTGTTACCCATCAGGAGCCCACACCACCCCAGGTCCCTCGACCGCCTTCACGGAGGCTCAAGCATCATCTCCAAGCCCTCGGACAGCAGCCACGTGACTCCAGCCTGCCCGAGCAGATGCTCAGCGACCGAATAGCATCGCGGCCGAACACGATGTACGCGAGCACCTACTACAGGCCTGTGAGGCTCGATAGGTCCAGTTCGAGTGACGTGAGGTTCGCATCTGCTGCTGACACAACAGGGCACCAAAACTCATAGACATTCGCCGCGCGGCTATGCTTCGTCCGGTCATGGACCGAATCACTCACCTTCGCAGACGACCCCGGTATCGCTCATTTTCCCGATGCAGGCTCAATTCACGTATCGAAAAGCCCAGATATCTGTAGCGATGGGGAATCTCATCTCGGAAAACGTTACGTGGAGCATAGGGGACTCGAACCCCTAACTTCCACCTTGCAAAGGTGGCACTCTACCAATTGAGTTAATGCCCCGTACGGATCGGTACGGCCCTGGTGGCGACGGGCGTCGCGGCCAGGGCAGACCCCATCGTACGGCACGCAGGGCATGGCTGCCGAGTCGACAGCCTCTACGGGAGACGGACAGGGCTGGGGGCTGACCGCTGGGCCTGGGCACCTACCCTGGTGCCCATGTGGTCCCAGCGGGAGAGCATCGACTACGGCCTCCAGCGCCGCCGGACGCTGGAACGGCTGCAGGGTCGGGTGCGTAGCCTGACCAGGGCTGACGTCTGCGATGCGGATCCGATGCTGATCCGCGCCGCACTACACCACGGGGAACCCTCGTCGGTGCGCTGCCCGGTGCGAGACTGTGGCTGCCTGGTCACGCTGCGGTACACCTTCGGCGATCAGCTCGGCCAGTATTCGGGCCGGATCAAGAGCACCGCTGAGCTGGAACAAATGCAGAATGAGTACGGAGAATTCCGGGTCTTCGTCGTCGAGGTATGCACCTGCTGCGGCTGGAACCACATGATCCGGTCATACCTGCTGGGGGACGGCGTACGGCGTAAACCGCCACGTCGGCAGAAAACGGTGGAGGACATCTATGGCTGATACCACAAACCGGGCCAAAGGCCCACGACGTTCGACCGGGAAGACCCGGCCGGCCTGGAGACGACGGCTGATGGCCGGGTTCAAGGCCCTGACAATTCTCTTCCTGGTGCTGGGAATCCTGGGTCTCGGCGGACTGGCGATCGCGTACCAGCGGATCGCGTTCCCGGACCCGAACACCGAATTCCAGGCCAACAAGTCGACCGTGTTCTATCGTGATGGCACCACCCAGCTCGGATCGTTCGTGGAGCAGAACCGGACCACGATCCCGCTGTCGCAGATGCCGAAGCACCTGCAGGATGCGGTGATTTCGGCCGAGAATCGAGACTTCTGGAACGACAAGGGGATCTCCCCGTCCGGGATTGTCCGAGCCGCCTGGACCATCGCCCGTGGCCGGGATCTGCAGGGTGGTTCTACCATCACCCAGCAGTACATCAAGGTCCTCTACCTGAATCAGGATCGCACTGCATCCCGTAAGATCAAGGAATTGCTGCTGGCGGTGAAGATGGGGCGCAGCATGCCCAAGGAGCAGATCCTGGAGGGATACCTCAACACGATCTACTTTGGACGCGGAGCGTACGGGGTGCAGGCCGCCGCGCGAGCGTACTTCAACGTCGACGCCAAGGATCTCACACTGGCCCAGTCTGCGGCCCTGGCCTCAATCCTCAACGCACCCGCGATCATGGACCCGAGCGACGGGCAGAAGAACGTGGACCGGCTGACCGCCCGCTACGCGTACGTGTTGGACGGAATGGTCACGATGGGGTCGATTAGCGCCGCTGACCGGGCCGCCACGGCCGCCTTGCCGTCCTTCCCGGAGATCCCCAAGAGCTCCCGGCTGGGCGGGCCGAAGGGTTTCCTAATCAAGGCGGTCGAGGCCGAGCTGATCGCCAATGGTTTCACCGCCGCCCAGATTTCCGGCGGTGGCCTGCAGATCGTGTCGACCTTCGACCCAGCAGCCCAGGAAGCGGCGGTGACCTCAGCCCAGAAATGGACCCAGCAGGCCGCCTCGAACGCTGCTAAGAAACAGGACCCGAACCAACTCCATGCCGCCCTGGCCTCAGTCGAGGTCGGCACCGGTGAGGTACTCGCCATGTACGGCGGCCCGGATTATGTCGCGAATTCACGCAACTGGGCGAGGACCGATCGTATGGCCGCATCCACATTCAAGACCTATGCCCTGATCGCCGGTCTGCAAAATGACTTCTCACTGCGCTCGACCTTCAACGGCAACACCTTCACCCCCAAGGGAGACACGGTCCCGGTCCGCAACGAATTCTCAACCCAGTACGGCCAGGTGACCCTGACCAAGGCCACAGCCGAGTCGATCAACACCGCTTTCGTCGATCTCACCGAACAGATGAAGAACGGACCCCAGCAGGTGGTTAAGGTGGCCAATGCTGCCGGGGTGGAGAAAGGAGTCGGCTGGGATTTGAACAATCGGATCGCGTTGGGTTCGGCCGAGGCCAGCCCGTTGGACCAGGCCACCGGGTATGCGACCATCGCCAACAAGGGCGTCCATGTCGCCACCCACGTCGTACGGGAGGTCCGGAACCTGAAAGGTGACGTGCTGTACCGGGCCCAACCGGCCAAGAACCAGGCCTTCAGTGAGGACATCGCCCGCGACGCCACTTTCGCGCTACAGAACGTGGTGAATGAGGGGACCGGCGCCAAGGTAGCCAGCCTGGACCGCGACATCGCCGGCAAGACCGGAACTGCGGGCGTCAAGGACGATGTCTTGTCGAGCTGGTTCGTCGCTTACACCACCCGAGTCTCGACAGCGGTCATGTACGTGGCGGGAGACGCCGGCAACGCCGACCTCGACCCGTACGCGCGCCGCGGCGATGCCACTTTCTTCGGCGGCACCTACCCGGCGCTGACCTGGCTCGACTATATGAAGGTCGCCACCAAGGACCACCCGAAGGAGAAGTTCGCGGGGCCGGTGTACGTGAACGGGAAGAACGCCCCGACCGCGGAACCGTCGACGCCGCATTCGACCCCGCCACCGTCGACGCAGCCGCCCACGCCGACGCCGCTGCCGTCACAACCTGAGACCTCGCTGCCGGGCCCGTCCGCCTCGCAGTCGGCCACATCCCGACCATCGCATGCGCGAAGCAACCGGCCCAGCATCCCGAATCCCAGCGTGCCCATACCCGAGCCCAGCAACAGCTGAGCGCGGTCCCGCCACCAGCTCGAACATCATCACAGCGACGGGCAGAACCCATGCCGAGTACCTCTGGGACGCTGAACCCTGAGGTTCGGCCCGCTGGTGTGCGGGGAGTCGGCCGGTTCAGAATCTAGAAACCGGTCCCGGTTGGTCCGCTGGCATGCGGGCGTCAACCATCATGACCACGCCCAGGCGACATCTGCAGCCAGATGCACAGCGACGGGCAGAGTCGAGGCCTCGGGCCCCGAAACGACCGGGATCCGAAGATGAGTCCGCTGGTGTGCAGCCCGACGGGGTCACGGTCCAGATGCTCTGAACTGAGCCAGATCACAGGGGAGCCGCCTGACCGGCCACCACGACGCCTCCAGTCGCACAGCGACGGGCAGATTCAGGGATGACCAGGCCCAAAGCGGCCGGGATTCGAGGATTGGTCCGCCGGTGTGCAGCCCGACGGGGTCACGGTCCAGATGCTCTGAACTGAGCCAGATCACGGGAGAGCCGCCTGACCGGCCACCACACCACCCCACGTCGCACAGCAACAGGCAGATCCAGGGATACCAGGCCCCGAAACGACCGGGATTCGAGGGTTGGTCCGCTGTTGTGCAGCCCGACGGGGGTCGCCGAGATGGGGTACGACAAGACTGTGCCCGGCCTCAGGGCACGGGTAGCAGAATGGCTTTTATGACAACGACGGTGATCGATTGGCGGGACCGGGCGAGCGTGGTCGGCCTGGCCGAGTGCGGAGGCAAGGGGCTCAATCTGGCGCGGCTGAGTCGAGCCGGGTTCCCGGTCCCGCCCGGTTTCATCATCACGACCGCCGCGTACCGCCAGATGGCGCAGGCGGCCAGGCTGGATTCCCTGCTGGAACGCCTGACTGGGCTCACCTCAGACGACCCCGAGACGCTGGAGCGGGAGGCAGCCCGGGTCCGGGAAGCACTGGAGTCGACCCCGATCCCGGCGCCGCTACGGGCCGAACTGGAGCAGGCGGCCACGCCGTACGCGACGGTACCGGTCGCGGTCCGTTCGTCGGCCACCGCCGAAGATCTGCCCGGGTTGTCGTTCGCCGGCCAGCAAGACAGCTACCTGAACGTGGTCGGGCCGGCACAGGTGCTGGCGGCCGTGGTGCGCTGCTGGGGATCACTGTGGACGGCACGGGCGGTCGGGTACCGGGCCCGGGCCGGGATCAACCACCGGGAGGTGACCCTCGCGGTCGTGGTACAGCAGCTGGTCACCGCTCAGGCATCAGGGGTGATGTTCACCGCCGACCCGCTCACCGGACGCCGGGACCGGATCGTGCTGGAGGCCACCCGCGGCCTGGGCGAGGCGCTGGTCTCGGGGCAGGTTGAACCTGACCACTACCTGTTGGACCACCAGGGCCGGCTGCTGGAGCGGTCCCTCGGCACGAAGGCGGTAACGACCGTACCGCTGCCTGGCGGCGGGGTTGAGACCACGCCCGAGCAACGCGCCGGCTGGGCGATCGAGGCAGAGCAGGCCGCTGCCCTGGCCCGGCTCGGAGAGCGGATCCAGGCCGAGTACGGCGAGCCGCAGGATGTCGAGTGGGCGCTCGCCGACGGCGAGCTGTTCGTGGTGCAGTCGCGCCCGATCACCTCCCTGTACCCACTGCCGGAACCAGTCGACAACGCCGACGAGCTGTCGTTGTACGTGTCGTTCGGCTCCTTCCAGGGAATGCTGGAGCCGATCACCCCGATCGGGCAGGAGGCCCTGATCACCTTGTTCCGCGGGATGCCGGAGGCCTTCGGCGGCCGCCGACCGGTCAGCCGAGCCCTGGACGCTCTGCCCCTGATGCGGGTGGCCGGAGAGCGGATCTGGTTACGGATCGACCCGGTGCTACGGCACCCGATCGGGCACCGGCTGCTGTCCCGACTGCAGGCCGCCGCTGACCCGGCCGTGGCCAGCATCGTCGCCCAGCTCGACGAGCCGCGCTGGCAGCCAGGCTCGTTCTGCCTGCCACGCCTACCCCGGGCGGCGCTGACGCCTCTGCGGCTGTTGCCGGAGATGGCCAGGGCCTTGCGGGACCCGGCTGCGGCGCGGCGCCGGTTGGAGCACGCCTGCGACCAGTTGGTGGCCCGTTGCGCCGCCCGCGAGCACCGGTCGGCCGCGTACCCCACCGCGCAGGCCCGGCTGACGGCCCGGCTGGATTCCTGGGAGGAGTCACTGACCGAGGCGGTCAGCGCCCTGGTTCCCCGGTTTCTCCCGATCATGCCGGTCGCTGTCGCCGCCGTCGCCTGGCTACAGCACTTGGGCGGGGTGGACTCACTGGAGACCCTGCGCAGCCTTGACGGCAATGTCACCACCGAGATGGACCTGGCCCTATGGGAGGTCGCTGCCCGAATTCGCGCCGATGCCGCCGCCCGCCGGCTGTTGGCTGAGACCGACACCGAGCAGCTGGTCGCGCAGCTGCGTACCGGCTCGCTGCCTGAGGTCGTCCAGCAGGGGCTGACCCGCTTCCTGGAGCGGTACGGGATGCGGGGAACCGGCGAGATCGACCTCGGCAAACCTCGCTGGTGCGACGACCCGACTCCGGTGATTGATTCGCTGCGCGGGTACGTGACCCTGCCCGACGACGCCGAAACCCCCGACGTCGCCTTCCGTGACGGGCGTACGGCCGCGGCCGCCGCGCTGCGTCGACTCACCAACCAGTTGCCGCGCTGCCAGGCGGCCCAGGCCCGAATCCTGGCCCGGATCATCCGGGGGAATTTCGGGGCCCGGGAGACGCCCAAGTTCACGCTGATCCGGGTGCTGGGGGTGCTGCGGTCCGGTCTGCTCAGCTCTGGCGCTGACCTGGTCGCTGCGGGGCGGTTGGACCGCGCCGACGATGTCTTCTTCCTGCATCTGGGGGACCTGCGTCAGGCCTGGGCGTTGGGCCCGGACGAGTTGCGGGCCCGGGTCGCGACGAACCGGCAGCGGTACCGGGTCGAGCAGCAGCGCCAGCAGGTGCCACGGGTGATCCTGGGTGACGGGCGGACCTTCTACCAAGGTCTGGGCGGCGACGGGGACCTCACCGGATCCCCGGTCTCGCCGGGTGTGGTGGAGGGACCGGTACGAGTGGTGCTGTCCCCGTCGGGTGCCGGCTTGCAACCAGGCGAGATCATGGTCTGCCCCGGCACGGACCCGTCCTGGACGCCCTTGTTCCTGACTGCCGCCGGCCTGATTACGGAGGTCGGCGGGATGATGACCCACGGCTCGGTGGTCGCCCGCGAGTACGGGCTCCCGGCCGTGGTCGGGGTACACGAGGCGACCCAGCGGCTGCGTACCGGGCAGCGGATCCGCCTCGACGGCAGTACCGGCGCGATCACTCTGCTCGATGATCACCGTTCTCCAGCCTGATCTGCAGGTCCCCCTGGACCGGTTGGGGCCCTGGCTGCAGGCCGCAGGCGCCGCGGTACAGGTGGTGCCTTTGGAGCAGCGGCCGGTCCCCACGCTGCGCAGCTGCGGCGACGCGATCGTGGTACTCGGCGGACGCCAGGACGCCTTGGACTGCCAGCGTTCACCATTCCTGGTGCCGCTGCGGGAATTACTTGTAGCCGCGGTTGAGGCCGGACGGGCGGTGTTGGGGATCTGCCTGGGGCATCAGATCCTGGCCGACGCGTTGGGTGGGCAGGTGATCGTGGCCGATTCTCACGGCGGCGAGGAAGGGGCCTGTGAGCTGGAGTGGCTGCCGGGCGCCGCGGCGGATCCGGTTCTCGCCGGCCTGGTCGACGCCGGATTGACCACAGTCGCCCAGTCCCACCACGACGTGGTCGCGGCGCTTCCTCCGGGGGCGGTGGAGTTGGCCCGCTCGGACCGCTATCCGAACCAGGCTTTCCGGATCGGTTCTGCTCTCGGGCTCCAGTTCCACCCGGAGGCATCCCCCGAGCTGATGGCCCACTGGTGCGACGCTGACGGCGGCGACGCCGACCAGATGCTGGCCCAGATGCGGGCTGTCGACGCCCAGGTGGCGCCCGCCGGACAGCTGGTGGTGGCAGGTTTTGTCGCCAGTCTGAAACCCAGCCTCCAGGGGCGATGAACGGACGCCCCGCAGCCTTCTGCCCCGAATCGACCAGGTGGTCATGCCGGTTCCAGATCGGCCCCGCGTGGGCGAAGATTGTGTCGGCGGATCAGCCCCGCACATGCGGGGAATACTCGCGACGGCGGGATTCCGGGGTTTGCTATGTGGGATCAGCCCCGCACATGCGGGGAATACTGCGCAACTCGAGGCCGTGCCGTGCCGGTTGGGGGATCAGCCCCGCACATGCGGGGAATACTCGCGACGGCGGGATTCCGGGGTTTGCTATGTGGGATCAGCCCCGCACATGCGGGGAATACCTCGTCTCGCGGCCGCCGACGGTAGGGGCCCGAGGATCAGCCCCGCACATGCGGGGAATACCATCGTTCACTCTCCTTCCCGAGCCCCTTCCGGGGATCAGCCCCGCACATGCGGGGAATACCGCGGGTCCAGGTTTCCAGCTGTTTGTCAGTCAGGATCAGCCCCGCACATGCGGGGAATACTAGGAGAATCCCGAAAAATCAACCCAAAACCACGGATCAGCCCCGCACATGCGGGGAATACGCTGGCATCTGTGCGCCAGTGTAGCACTGCGGAGGATCAGCCCCGCACATGCGGGGAATACGACTACTACAACACCGACTGCCCCGGCCCTGTCGGATCAGCCCCGCACATGCGGGGAATACCTGGGCTACCCGGCCCGCATCGACGCCTGGAAGGGATCAGCCCCGCACATGCGGGGAATACGGCGCGGGCGGCGGCCTCGGCGAGGGCCTTGGCGGATCAGCCCTGCACATGCGGGGAATACTTGACGGACCCCCGCGTCGATTTTGACGATGTCGGATCAGCCCCGCACATGCGGGGAATACGTAGTAGGGCGGTGTACTTGGCGCGGGATTTCAGGATCAGCCCCGCACATGCGGGGAATACTATACGTTGCCATTGAGAGCCTCCTGGATAATAGGATCAGCCCCGCACATGCGGGGAATACACCACCAAAGAAGGCAAAGCGATGATCACGATCGGATCAGCCCCGCACATGCGGGGAATACTGTGGGCGCGAGCCCTCCCGCCCGCGCCCACACCCCGGGCTCCGGATCAGCCCCGCACATGCGGGGAATACCGACCTCCCCGCCGTCCAGGATCTGGTCTGGCGGGATCAGCCCCGCACATGCGGGGAATACGCCAGCCATGGGACGCTGGCCATGTAATCGACCGGATCAGCCCCACACATGCGGGGAATACCCGACTGAAAAGCGGGAGGGTGGTCGGCGATCCGGATCAGCCCCGCACATGCGGGGAATACGGGTGCGGGATGAGCAGCGGCGGCTGGCGGCTAGGATCAGCCCCGCACATGCGGGGAATACCGGAGCGGGGGTAGGGAGCTGCTTGACTTCGGGGGATCAGCCCCGCACATGCGGGGAATACTTGACGGGCTACGGCTTCTGGGTCAAGCGCGCCGGATCAGCCCCGCACATGCGGGGAATACCAGCTGGCCATCCGGACCGGGATCCCCCCCGCCGGATCAGCCCCGCACATGCGGGGAATACGCGCTCCTGCCCGGACGCCCGCGCCCTCGACGCGGATCAGCCCCGCACATGCGGGGAATACGTGGCGTAGAGATCGGTGACCGGAAGGCCGCCGGGATCAGCCCCGCACATGCGGGGAATACCCCCAGGATCGGGTGCGGTCGAAGAGATCGATGGGATCAGCCCCGCACATGCGGGGAATACGTGTCCCTCGTCGTCGTGATAGGCGCGGATCGCGGATCAGCCCCGCACATGCGGGGAATACAGCTCCGACGACCAGCCGAAAATGGCAGCGGACGGATCAGCCCCGCACATGCGGGGAATACCGGAGATGACGGGTCACCGCTCGTCAGGCGGTAGGATCAGCCCCGCACATGCGGGGAATACCGGAGATGACGGGTCACCGCTCGTCAGGCGGTAGGATCAGCCCCGCACATGCGGGGAATACGCCGGCGGATCCACGCCGCCCTCAGGGAGCGGCGGATCAGCCCCGCACATGCGGGGAATACTTCGGTGGTCCCGGATCCTGTCAGTGCGGCTAGGGATCAGCCCCGCACATGCGGGGAATACGTGGTGCTGGCAGGAGGGGCGGGATTTGACACAGGATCAGCCCCGCACATGCGGGGAATACTCAAACGCGACACACACGCCATCGCCGACCAGGGGGATCAGCCCCGCACATGCGGGGAATACGGGCGGGAGTGGCTGGGCCCAGGGCTGGGCGGGGGATCAGCCCCGCACATGCGGGGAATACCCAGGCTACGAGCTCAGCCCAGATCGGGACGAGGGATCAGCCCCGCACATGCGGGGAATACGGTGTAGATGACTCTCAATTTCTCATGCGGTAGGGATCAGCCCCGCACATGCGGGGAATACTAGTAAAGTCTACGCCGTAGACTTTACTATCTGGGATCAGCCCCGCACATGCGGGGAATACGGGGGGGGAGTTGCGCGGCGCTGTCACATGTGCGGATCAGCCCCGCACATGCGGGGAATACATCGACTACGGCATCCCCGAGGACTCGGACCCGGGATCAGCCCCGCACATGCGGGGAATACCTGGTTCTGACCTGCGGTTATTGCATAAAAGGCGGATCAGCCCCGCACATGCGGGGAATACCTACGGGGTGGCCAGTGGCGTCAGTGGTCACTGGGATCAGCCCCGCACATGCGGGGAATACGGCGGTCGAGGTTGGTGAGCGAGGTGGCCATTCGGATCAGCCCCGCACATGCGGGGAATACCCTTGGCCAGTTCCTGCCGGATCTTGATGATGGGGATCAGCCCCGCACATGCGGGGAATACACCCACTCCATGATGTCGACCGCGAGCTGGCTGGGATCAGCCCCGCACATGCGGGGAATACCGCCCACGGGTGGCCAGTGATGTCAGCGGCCACGGATCAGCCCCGCACATGCGGGGAATACACCAGTCCCACTCGATGTCGTCCGCGGCGGAAAGGATCAGCCCCGCACATGCGGGGAATACCGCGGGCGGCGGTTTTCTTTGACGGCATTGGTTGGATCAGCCCCGCACATGCGGGGAATACCACGCTCGGTCGCCCACGCTCGGTCGCCCACGCGGATCAGCCCCGCACATGCGGGGAATACCACGGTCAAGCAGTGCAGTTGACACCGGCTGACGGATCAGCCCCGCACATGCGGGGAATACGGGTCGGACGCCACCATGATCCAGCCTGTCAGCGGATCAGCCCCGCACATGCGGGGAATACCTGGTACCACATGCCGGTCCCGGGCTCAGAGTAAGGATCAGCCCCGCACATGCGGGGAATACTTCGCGGCCTTGACGGCTGCGGAGCACACATCCGGATCAGCCCCGCACATGCGGGGAATACTTATCTCTGGCCTCTCGCCCCTCATGGGGTCGGGGATCAGCCCCGCACATGCGGGGAATACGGGCGATGGGGCGATGGGGGGGTTGCGCAGCACGGATCAGCCCCGCACATGCGGGGAATACGGGAGCCATCCGATCGGGGTAGCACACCGGATAGGATCAGCCCCGCACATGCGGGGAATACTGCATCCTGAGCCATCAGGATGCTGGCGGCGTTGGATCAGCCCCGCACATGCGGGGAATACAATGCGCCGCCCCGGGCGGGAGGGGTACAAGGAGGATCAGCCCCGCACATGCGGGGAATACCTTGCTTTTCCCTAGCGGTGTAAGTGGCCGTGCGGATCAGCCCCGCACATGCGGGGAATACGACATGCACTTGAGGATGCTGGATGGTCTCATGAGGATCAGCCCCGCACATGCGGGGAATACGCGGTCTCGGTGGGCCGGCTGCGGTAGAAACGCGGATCAGCCCCGCACATGCGGGGAATACCGAGTACGACCGGGGTCGCGACGGCCCACAGGAGGATCAGCCCCGCACATGCGGGGAATACGAGAAGACCGAACTCGAGGGCCTGAAAATCAAGGGATCAGCCCCGCACATGCGGGGAATACCGTCCCGGCCCAGTTTCCGGACATCCTCGGCGGGGATCAGCCCCGCACATGCGGGGAATACGCTCCTCGGGCCAGGGCTGATCCCCGATCCGGAGGATCAGCCCCGCACATGCGGGGAATACGCCGCCCTCGCCGCGTTCGCGACCTGGAGGGCCGGATCAGCCCCGCACATGCGGGGAATACGGCGATCTGCGTGCCTGGGCCGAACGGGAACGCGGATCAGCCCCGCACATGCGGGGAATACTTTTCTGACTGCTTTTACGGTGTGCTGCAGGTAGGATCAGCCCCGCACATGCGGGGAATACTCCGGTGAATCGCGCCGTGAGCAGGGGGAGTTCGGATCAGCCCCGCACATGCGGGGAATACGGGTAAGGTGTGCCTAAGTTATTGGGTTTGTTGGGATCAGCCCCGCACATGCGGGGAATACCCCGCAGAACGAAGGCACCGGCACCTCCCGTGCGGATCAGCCCCGCACATGCGGGGAATACCGGCGGCGGTGGAGGGTCTGCGGCGCCCAGTCCGGATCAGCCCCGCACATGCGGGGAATACCATTCGCCGGCGAGGGCCGGGTTGACAGGGATGGGATCAGCCCCGCACATGCGGGGAATACACCCACTCCATGATGTCGGCGGCCAGCGGGCTGGGATCAGCCCCGCACATGCGGGGAATACCCCGGCCACTGGATCGTTATGCGATCGTAACCAGGATCAGCCCCGCACATGCGGGGAATACCTGGCGGTGACGAGCTGGGATGACGCTACCATTGGATCAGCCCCGCACATGCGGGGAATACTGAGGGCCGGTGGGTCATACGGGGTGCGTTGGAGGATCAGCCCCGCACATGCGGGGAATACATGCCCAGGTCCTGGCCGCTGATCGCCAGCGACGGATCAGCCCCGCACATGCGGGGAATACGGACATCCGCGACCCGCTCAATCTACCTGATCAGGATCAGCCCCGCACATGCGGGGAATACTTGACGAGCGCTTCGCTGATGTCATGCGCCGGCGGATCAGCCCCGCACATGCGGGGAATACAACAATTCGGCCTGGCGTTCCGGGCGGGCTGACGGATCAGCCCCGCACATGCGGGGAATACGTCAGCGTCAAGCGCGGCGGCGAGCCAGGCTGCGGATCAGCCCCGCACATGCGGGGAATACGAGGCCAGCAAACATTTCTGACAGGGCCCCGCCGGATCAGCCCCGCACATGCGGGGAATACATCATGAAACAGACCGCTGACGCGCACGGCGCGGGATCAGCCCCGCACATGCGGGGAATACCCAGACAGGCGCTAGAACGCTATCCCCGGACCAGGATCAGCCCCGCACATGCGGGGAATACCGGGACGTAGCTGGCGATCTCGTAATCCTCGGAGGATCAGCCCCGCACATGCGGGGAATACCAGAGGGAGCGGGAGCGGAAGCGATGGGGGGGGATCAGCCCCGCACATGCGGGGAATACTTGCGGGCGGTGTAGATGATTCTCATGCGGTGGGGATCAGCCCCGCACATGCGGGGAATACGCCGTCACCACCGGCGCTTGCGCGGGCACCGGCGGATCAGCCCCGCACATGCGGGGAATACAATGAGCTGACCGATCGCGGCGACGGCTGTGACGGATCAGCCCCGCACATGCGGGGAATACCCGAGCATCATCCACGTCGCGTCAGAGAACATCGGATCAGCCCCGCACATGCGGGGAATACTGTTAACCAAATCAGATAGTTCACCTTGGTGGCGGATCAGCCCCGCACATGCGGGGAATACCTCGGTTGCTCACGCTCGGTTGCTCACGCTCGGGGATCAGCCCCGCACATGCGGGGAATACACTAGCTGACTAGGGATGATACACCCTGGACGGGCCATCCTGCATCATCTTCGTCGTCGGTACCGGCTGGCTTTGCTCCAGCCGGTCGGGCGGGTAGGGAGCGCCCCTGAGGTCTGATGGGGGCGGCGGATAAGGTGGATGCCATCGAAGTCCACGGGTTCCCAGTCATGGCCTGCGACGCGGAAGTCGAGCTTTTGCTCGCCTCGTACCCTGTAAACCATCAGAGCACGCCCGCCCTTCAGATACTCATTCACCCGGAGCCACATCAATTCTCGTACCCGGGCGGTCGGCGTACCCACGAAAACCCCGGGGGAGATCTCCAGCAACCATCGTGTGAGATGGCCGCGAAGGCCGGCTGGGCATGCCGTGAGCACAAGAACTACCATGGCACATCGTCGTCACTGAAATTGCGACCGGCAGCTGCGCGGTCACCGCGAGGGCCCCAGAGTTCGAGAACCACGGATTCATAGTCGCTGTCTGTCTCTCCTTCGCTGCCAAGAAGCCGATGGATATCGCGGGTACATCTCTCAAGCAGGCCCGCCTCGTACATCGCATCTCGCATGGCCCGACGGGTCACTGCCGGCGCATCCTCTACCCCGGAGGCTACCGTCCGAAAAGCAACCGGAACCGCGATCTCCACCTTGTACAGATCTGCGATGTCGTAGACGAATGATCGATCGTGACCAGTGTGGATAAACCCAAGCCCTGGCGAGCAGCCCAGCGCGACCACGACCGAATGCACTAGACCATACAGGCATGCGGTCGCGGCTGAGAGTGCCTGGTTGATCAGGTCCCCGGCCTCAAAGTCACCCACAACGAACGACCGTGATGACCAGGTGACCTTATATTCTTTAGCCATCTCCCGGTAGGCCCGTCGTACACGGGCACCCTCACGGCCGCGGAGCTGCTGCATGGTGAAGGTTGAGACATCCTCGGCAAACCGCATCTCGTACATCTGCCTCGCGACCCGCAACCGAGACCGCTCATTGGTGACGAGTTCGGCCTGAGCCATCAGCAGGCGCGAACTGCGGGCCAGCGGCCGGGCGTGCCCGTAGTAGCGCACGCCCTGCTCGCCGACCCACAGTACGGTGCAGCCGGAGTCTCCCAGCAGCATCATCGCCTGGTGCGAAATTGTCGTTCCGGGACCGAGAAGCAGTGCCCCGGTCATGGCGGCTGGAACATGGACCACTCCGCGCTCATCGGCCACGGTGATGGCGTTGTCCTGCCGGTGGATGACGGCACGTTCCAGGTACAGAAACGACATCCGGTCATTCGCCCGAGCCAGCTCTCCAATGCTGGCCGGACGCATCCCAGGTATGGGCCTCATCGGAGCCTGGCGAGGGTGAGCAACCCGCAACCGTAGCCGCGGGCCCGACCAATCCCGGATGTCAGGGTCTTCCGGAGAGCGTCGGCGTCGGCCACCTCGAGCAGCCCCTCAAGCTGCGCCATCGCCACCCGGACCCGCAACCGATCAGGCCCCTTGATGAAATCAAGCCACTGCTTCCCGGTCACGGCGACAACCCGCTCCCCCTCCAGCTCGGAAATGGCAAAGCCGGCCTTGGCACTCCGCTCGATCAACCACTCTTCGATCGAGCTGGTCGCCAGCAGCGCCACCCGTTTGCCGCGCTTGTTCCGGTCACAGTCGACAGATTTCAGGCTACGAACGGGGTTGATGGTCACCCGGAACCGCCACCGCGAACCTGGGGCCAGATTATCCAGGAACCGGTCGTACGACGTGGTACGAGCCTTCGTCTCAGGGCCGCACTGGGCTGTCAGCTGGTCCAGGTCGGGTGCTGCCGGACTCACCACGAACAACGTCTCCGGTTTGTGGTCCAAACGCCACAAGACCCGGCCCGGGTTGTTGCCCGTGTCGCCACAGCTGCGCATCACCGCCGCATGCAACCGCTGCGGATTGCTCAGCAGAGCCCGGGTACGCCGGTCGTCTGGGTCGAAGGCAATCGACGAGAACCACATCACTGGGCCTCCTCCACGGTTGCGAACAGGTCATCGGTGAGGCCGTCCCCGGGCGCGAGACGGTCCACGGCCACCTCGCGCGATGCCGGATCCGGATTGGGAACCTGCAATCGCTCGAGGTCACGCCATCCGTACTGCCGTCGCGCCACGTCGAAGCTGATCGGTACGTCGCGTACGGTCTCGACCGGGCCGATGGTCTGCGGGTCGGCGTCCACCACGACGGTCAAGTGCTGGGGTGGGTCCTTGCGGCGCGAACGTCGGTACCAGTGGGCGGCCTGCCAGGGCACCTCCCTCAGTGCCTGCTCCAGGGACCTGTCGACCATGCCCAGGATCAGTTGTCCTGTGACCGGGCAGGAACGCCGCCCCAAGTAGAGTGGATAGGCCGGCTCCAGCAGCGCCTCCCGCAAGGTACGCAGGAAATCACTGTCACCCTCCACACCGGCCACGAAGACCGCGTCCTCCAGGTAGTACCGATACGACAAGGGCATAGAGACCTTCTTGGCCCAGTCGATGGCCGTCTGAAAGTCTGTGACCAGCCGGCCCGGCTGATCGACACGCACCCCGAACCGAAGCCCAACCAGGTCCTCCAACGGGTCTGTCCGGCGCCGGCCCTGCGCCGCCGCCAACAGTCCCAGGACCCCGCTCTTTGTCGGTGTCGTGGCCGTGTCACGCCGGGTGAACCGGCTGCCGTCGCCCCAAGCCTGGAGCGGTCCGGCCAGCCGGAGCAGCAGCGTGCTCATCGTTCGTCTCGCTCCCGCAGCCACTGTCCGAGCTTGGTCACCAGGGTGTCGAATGACACCTTGTCGCCGAGAACATCCAGTTTGGCCGTCGCCTCGCCCACCCGGGTCACCCAGGATTGCAGCGGGCGGCCAGCGAAGCTGTCGTCGACCTCCTGGGCGTAGCGGCTCAACTTTTCAGCTGATCCCTGGACGTACCCCTGCGCACCGCTGATGACCGGCTCTTCGAAGGCACCGGACAGGTTAATCGGGCGACGGCGTACCTGCACCACTACCGCATTGGGGAGGGTCCCGTTGCCGAACGAGTTCCGCTTGCCGGAGGGCATGCTCTCGACGAAGGAACGGACAAATGCCTCGGTGGCGCGAACCATGGCCTCTCGATCGCCCAAGTTGGTTTCGAGTCGGGCCAGATCGACCGTCGCGTACCGGTAGAGCGTGGAAGAGGTGAACTCGATCGTGCCCATCATCCCGGCGCCGGTCTCGTCCTCGTCGTTGTCGTCATCCACCGCGGTGTAGAAGTCGAATTCGGTGCTGATCTGGTGGGTGCTGAGAGCGTGTGCCACCTGGACCGCGGCCTCGACATTGAGATCGGCGCTGTCGGCCACCATGCGGCCGAAGAGGGCGATGTCGATGCTGTGCGAGGAATCAGCCGCCTTCTTGGCCTCGGCTGCCTTGAGGTTGGGGCCATGCTCGACGGCCAGGTCGGCCAGCTTGTTAAGCTGCAGGTTGCTAAGGAAGACGAGGTACTCGGACCGGACCCCGGGGTCTTCGTCCTCTGCCTTGCGGGAACGCTTGGTGGCCGTCTTCAGACCCAGTAGCTTCAGGGTGGATTCGGCGAGCTTGGTGGCCTCGTCATCCGATCGGCCGCGCTCGGCGATCCGCTCGGCCAGCAGCGTGAACACTTGCCTGGTCCGGATACCCAGTTTGCTCCGGTCGAGGTAGGTCTCGAAGTCCTTACGGGTGGCGCGCTTCCAGCACTGGCTGCTGACTCGCGAACGGAGGACCCCTCCGTAGGTGCAGGTCTTGGGAGAATTCGCATCATCGCGGTTGAGGCAGCTGGGCGGGACGGTCTGCAGAACATGCACGTCGACGAACAGGGACATAGTTTCCTCCTACTGGTCTTGGTTGGTAGTCGAGCGGATCTGGTACAGCTGACGGCCCCAGCACAGCCGCACCTGGGTAATGCGGTCGGGGAACTGCAGCTGATAGAGGTCATCGGCGAGATGACCGAAGTCGATGCTGATGCCACGCTCGGCGTGCATCAGGCGGATTAGGCCGAACAGGTGCCGCATCCGCTGGCTGTGATTCGGAGCCAGCGCCACGGCATGGAGACGTTTCACCACCGACGCGTCCATCGACGTGCCGTCTCCCCGTCGCCAGGCGAGATCACGTACGGCGCACCCGAGCCCTTCCTTCTCCTGGTGAGTGCGCTCGTCGCGGCCCTGCTGCAGGTGGGCGAACAGCACGGTCGCGCCATGCACCGCGAGCTCAGCCCGGGTCGCGGGCGCGGTCCCTTTTCCAGCGAGCCGTTCTGGCAGATCAGCCAAGGTGAGTCCCCACACGTCCGGATCGGCGCCCACCTGATCAAGCGGAGCCGACCGTAGGGCTGCCAGTTGGCCGAGGATCATCCGATCCGGGACCTTGCCGGAACGATCGCCCCGATATCGTCGCTGTAGGTCACTGACACGCTGACTGACGGTGTCGCGGATCAACTCCCGTGGGGAGCGATCTGTAGTGGTTGTCGTCATTGGCTCTCCTTCGTGGTATGGGATGTGGTCAGTGGCACTGCCTGCTTCAGAGCTTTGTAGAACCAGCGCCAGGCGATCGGGACGTTGATCTGCTTCCCGTCGACTTCACGCCCGGTGAGGGCTGCCGGCCCGGCCTGATCAGTCAGGGTCTTGCCGTAGGCCAAAGCCAGATTCCTCAGCTCGTTCTGCCAGTCGGTTGCCAGTTTGGTTCGGTCCGCTCTCGGGTTAAATCTGAGCAGCCACTCGCGGAAGGGCCGGTCGAAGCGCGCGTACGCAGCCTCTCGAGCCTGCTCCCCAGCGGCGCTGATGGCATCCGGGTCAGCGCCGGCAGCCCAGGCTAGGTTCCGCCCCAAACCTCCGATGGCGCGTGCCACCTCTTCCGCGGTACTGGCTCCGCGCACCGCCAGCTGGGCAAAGTCGGGATTAGTGAAAGCAACGACCTCAGCGGTCACCGTGTCGTTGATACTGCCCACCACGGTTGCGTCTTGCGACCCGTACGCGAGCCCGTTAACCCGCAGCCGAAGCTGCTGCTGCGGCAAGAGGGTTTCAGCCTCGACGTGCCCGGCCAGCCACTCCAGCAGCGCGCTCGCCCGCTGCTCAGCGCCTCGGCCGGAGTCCGGCTGAACGGCGAGCAGACCCTCCAAGCCACGCCAGACGCTGCGTCCCGGGGTAAGGATCGCGGGCATGAACACTGTGGTGCGCATCTTCGTGCTCTGCGGCTTGCTGTAGCGCCAGATCGTGAACGGTTCCGCGAACTGGTTCTTCGAATCCAGCGGATCGCCGTTGCAGACCAAGGCGTCGGTCACCATGCCGTCCCGGACGAAGAGTCGGATCCGCCGCGATGGCCAGGTGAGGATGTCAGCCGCACCCCGGGGGGTGTGCCCGGGCAGCCGGGCTGCGGTGAGAGGCTCGCGTTCCCACAGCGGCGCGTCGTCGGGGCCGGTCGCGGTCAGCACCAAGTTGAGCAGCAGGGTCTCCAGCAGCGAATCACCCTCGGCCGTCAGGACCGCACAGCTGCCGGCCCAGCCCCGGCCGATCGGGAATCCCTTACCTGCCTTGACGTTGTCGTCGCCGATCGCGCCGGATTTGATGCCGCTGCAGTCGAAGGCCATGCAGTGCACCAGCCAGCGCGCGGCCTCGGCCAACGTCAATGAGGTTGCCATGGTACGGACGGTGAAGAACTGGTGCCCGTCGGGAACCTCGGCGATCAGTTTGTTCAGACCGGAGGTCTTTCCGGAGGCAGTGGCGAGGTCAGGGACCTGGTAGAACGGCTGAACCGGGTCCAGCAGATCGAACCGGTCCTGCCATTGCTCGAGGTAGGGCAGGGTCTCGGGCAGGATCTTCCTCTGCCACCATCCGGCCCACGTGTCTTCGGCCTGTGCTTTTCTCAGATGGGGCGCGGCACGCAACATGATCGCGATCAACAATCGCAGGATCGCCACGTCTTGGGTCGGTAGTTCACCCGCGATGGCCCGGATCTCGGCGGCGTCGGTGAACGCGGCCCGGATCGAGACCAGGCCGGTCTCACCCGACCGTCGTCGAACCTGGATCCACGGTTCGTCGAGCAGGTTGAAGGTCATCAGCTCTCCTCTCTCACGGCCTCCACCATGAGGCCCATCTCGGTGTCATAGGTCACGGCAAAACCCGCCACCTCGGCGGTGCCATCGGGGCTCAGCGCTAGCAGTAGTTCACCGCTGACCCAGGGGGAATTGGCCCATCCGGTGTAGTCATGCGCCGATTCCAAGGCGCGGATCACATCCTCGGTGGCCATCTGGCGCGGCAACGCGATCGTGCACCGGGCCAGGTCGCGGCCCACCTGGTCTCGGGGTCCGATCACCCAGGGCACCGGCGCCCGCGAGGCCGGACCAATGCCGTCGGGCAGGGTGAGGCCGTCCTCGGCCCGGTAGGCGACCAAGACCTCGAGGGAATCTTCCCCGTCGCGTACCGACTGCCGTCTTACCGAGGCCTCGTCGGTGACATCGATTAGCCCGACCAGGCAGGTCAGATCGTCGGGGCCGTCGAGCAGGAAGTCACCGGCTTTCTTTCGTAGGCGGGCCTTCTCCTGTTCGGCCTGCTGGGAAGCGGCCTGCCAGGCGTCCTCCCATCCGGCCGGGGCCGGTAGGTCCGGTCGGTATGCCTCAGCTACCAGGTTGGCGATCTGGTCGGGCAGCTGGAGCTGGTCCGGGAGGACGGCTGCGGCGCGCAGCAGCCGGGCCGCCCCGTACACCGTACGGCTGCCGCGGTCGATCACGGGTGGTGAAGACCACTGCGCCCCGGTCAGATAGCACCGCGGCCGGCGCAGCGGTATCGGCCGCTGCGAGTCCCATGCGGCGTGACGGTGCAGTCGACCGATCCGCTGCAGCACCAGGTCCAGCGGGGCCAGATCGGTGACCATCAGGTCGAGATCGATGTCGAGGGACTGTTCCAGCACCTGGGTACCGACAATGATGCGTCGCGCCGGGCGTTGTTGGTCTGGACCGGGTTTGCCGAGCTCGGCCACCAGCTCCCGTTCCCGGATAGCCCGGTGTGGCGCCAGGAACCGGCTGTGGTGCAGTACCACATCCGAGCCGAACCTGGCGCGCAGCACGGCGTACGTCTCCTGGGCGCGGCGTACCGTGTTCCGGATCACCGCCGCGCAACCGCCCTCGCGCAGCTGATCCTCCAGCAGGGCGCCAAGGGTGTCGAGATCGTCGCCGGTACGGACCAGTTCGACCTGGAGCGATCGTCCGCTGGGCTCCACCGGGATCGTGGAGATCGGGTCTGCGACCTGGGTCAGGCGAGGGTATGCGGTGGTGGAGGCAAGGGCGGCCGGGACGCCGCGGCCCCGGGCGTACGCCTCGACCAGTTCGTGGCGCTGCTCGTCAGGTAGCGTCGCCGACATCAAGATGACCGGGGCACGGAAGGCCCCGAGCCACTCCAGCAACCGCGCTGCGTAGGTGCGCATCACGTCATCGGCCGCGTGCACCTCGTCGAGGATCACTACTTTGGCCGCCAGCGCGAACAGCCGAAGCTCGACATGCTTTGCCTTGAGCGCCCCCAGCAACGCCTGGTCGACGGTGCCGACCGTGTGGTTCGCGAGCAGCCCCCGGTGCCGTCCCGCGAACCAGGAGGCGACGTACACCCCGGACAGCTCCAGTTGTTCACCGCGGCTCTCAGCACACCAGGAGGTCTTCCGTAGGTTCTGAAAGTCCTCGTTGAGGAAGGCTTTGGAGTGCATCAGGTTGATGCTGGTGGGATCTTGGGTGACTGACCGCAGCCAGTCCTGGGTCCGGCTGAACATCGGGTTGCTGGTGGCCATGGTGGGCAGCCCGATGAACGTGCCATTGAGGCCGAAACGCCGGCAGAGGATCTCGGCCGCGAGATAGGCCGCCTCGGTCTTCCCGCTACCCATGGCGTCCTCCACCACCAGCAGGCCCGGCTGCGTCATCTCGAGGGCCGCCCGGCAGACGGCCAGCTGCATGGGCCGAGGCGTCATCGTCGGGAACCGGATAGCGAACAACTCCTCGGCACACAGACCAAGTTCGTCGTCCAGCCACTGGCGTCCCAGCCGCAACTCCTGTACGGCGTCCGTCGCCCGTTCTGGGCTGCTGCGGCGGTCGATGTACGGCATCAGGTCGGCGTTGCTGGCGATCCAGTCCGCCATCACTACCAGACCGGTGAGCAGCACCTCGATCGCCGGGGTAAGGCGGTTAAGCATGACCGGGAGTAGGTCGACGACCCCGGTACGGGCGGCGAAGCTATCCAGGATCTCCCGTTGTACGGCCCCCCATTCCGGTCCACCTAAGGAGTCTTGAGACAGGCTGACGAGCTGACGGTTGGTCGGGGGGCGACCGTGGTGGCTGCCCACCACACTGGCCAGCCGAGTAGCCATCCGCTTCTGGCAACCAGACTGCTGCAACCAGTCGGTGACGATCCGGTGACCGGTGATCCAGTGCCGTACCCGCAGGTGATTCTCCATCGTGTACGGAACAGGCAGGCCCGCGTGTCTGATCTGGGAGCACAGGTCATCCATCCCGACGTCCTGAGCCAAGATCGCGAATGCCGGGGTGGCCTTGCCGATGTCATGGATCGCGCACAGGAAGGCCACGAGCCGGCGGGCCTGGTCGAAGCTGATCCTCAGGGGCTCCGCGATCGCGCGCTTCACGCTGCCCGGCGCCCACGAATCCCACAGCACCTCCGCGGTGGCCTGGGCGTCCTCCAGGTGTCGCACCAGACTCATCGACCGGTGCTCGTCAGGGTAGGTTTTCCCCCAGAGCACCGCTGCTCTCTGCGACCAGGTCATGCTTCCCCCTCACCAGCATGTCCGGCGACGACGTCGTCGTTCGCGACGACTCTAGCGTCAACATCTGACATCCTGTGAACTCGGCCCCGTATCCTTCGGTGGCCGGGGCCCGAGAGCCCCGACCACCCCAGACCTCAACACGGGAGGTCTGACAGTTCTCCAGCGATGCTGGCTAGGCCAGCTACCTCCACCCGTCGCCCCACTCTTGCGCTGCCTGTTTCTCGTCCCGCAGCCGACGAAGCTCCTCCTGCGGTCCTCTGGCCCCCGTCGTGTTGAGCCGCTTCTCAACGTCAGTGATGCTCAAATGGCGAACGTCGGCGGTGAGACGAACGGCCTGAGCGTGCGTGAGTTGCTTGCGGTAGTCCTGGTAGACCACCTGCACGACATCTGGGCTTGAAGTAGTCATGAGACCACCTTCTCTAGACAAAGCCTCGACCTTCGAAGCGACTAGCCAGGATCCTAGCACAGCAGGAGATAAACCTCACAGATTCTAGATCCTGCTCATCGTGTACCCGCCGGATCAAGCCCCGCGTAGGCGGGGAGACTGCGCGAGAGCAACCTCACAGCGGATCAGCCCCGCGTGGGCGGGGAACAGCTCAGTGTACCGGGCTGCTGACCTGGACGTCTGGAACCGTCGGCTATGTCGCCTGGTCCGTACGGCGCTCCACGACGGCGCCGTTACCCAGCGGGAGGTCGAAGTCACAGTCGCGGTGGGTACGGCCGTCCAGCAGCGCCAGCAACACCCGCAGGCTGAGCTCGTGACCGACCAGGACCACCGTGTCATACCCGCTGAGTGAGGCCAGCAGGCTCCGCAGCCGTACGGCGACGTCGGCCAGGGACTCACCCCCACCCCACCGGACATCGGCGATGTCAACCCCCACGGGGGTCTGTTCGACGACCAGTTCAGACTCACTCAATCCTTCCAGGCGACCCATGCTCTGCTCACGCAGCCGCGGCTCGGCGGTGACCGGGCTGCCGATCCGGGCGGCGACGATCTCGGCGGTCTGCCAGGCCCGCAGCTGGTCCGAGCTGAGCACCGCGGTACCCGCCGCGACGAGCCGGGCGACCTCGTCCGCGGCGTGTCGGGCCTGTTCCCGGCCCAGGTCCGTAAGCGGGACCGCCATCGTCTGACCCTGCACCCGGCGCTCCAGGTTCCAGGTCGACTGGCCGTGGCGGACCAGGACGAGTCGGGTCATGCCGATACACCCTAGCGGCGGCCAGTAAGTTGTCGACCATGCCGCACAGCGCATCCTCACCGACGCCCGCCTCGCCAGCTCGTCAAGCAGGATCGGCGCTGCTAGCGCGTGGTGTCGGGCTCGCCCTGGGAGTCGCCGCCGACCAGGTCCTGGGCGATCCTCACCGGCATCACCCGGTGGCCTGGTACGGGTCGGCCGCCAGCCGCCTGGAGGAGCGCCTGTGGGCTGATTCCCGGGCCCGCGGCGTGGCCTACGCGGCGGCCTGTTTGGCCCCCCTGGCCTTGGCCGGGGCGGTGGTGGAATCCGCTAGCCGACGCCGCCTGGTATTGCGGGCGTTGACCACCGCGGTCACCACCTGGGCGGTGCTGGGGGCGAGGTCGCTGGCCGACGAGGGGCTGCTGATGGCCGACCGGCTGGAATCGGATGATCTCGGCCTGGCCCGCGATCAGCTCGGGCACCTGTGCGGGCGTGACCCGAGCGGGCTGGACCAGCCGGAATTGGCCCGCGCCACCGTCGAATCGCTGGCCGAGAACACCGCTGACGCCGCCGTCGCCTCGCTGCTGTGGGGGGCGCTGGCAGGGGTACCGGGGCTGCTGGTGCACCGCGGCGCCAATACCCTCGATGCCATGGTCGGGCACCGTACCGCCCGTCATGCCCATTTCGGTACGGCCGCGGCCCGCCTCGACGACCTGCTCGACCTGCTACCGGCCCGGATGACCGGCCTGCTCGCCGTCGCCGCCGCGCCCCTGGTCGGCGCCGACCCGGGCCGGGCCTGGCGGATCCTGCGCCGCGACCACGCCCGGCACCCCAGCCCCAACGGCGGCTGGTGCGAATCAGCCTGGGCTGGTGCGCTCGGCGTCCAGTTGGGCGGACGTAATGTCTACCCCGGCGGCCGGGTCGAGCACCGGCCGCTGCTTGGCGACGGCCCCCGCCCTGACGCGGCCGCGGTCCGTACCGCAGCGTCCCTGGTGACCGCGGTTACCGTCGCTGCCACCGCGGCGGCAGCGATCGGCCTGGCCGGTGTCGGGCATCTGATCGCCCGCGACGCGTCGCTGACTGCGCGCCTCAGACGTATCGTGGGCCGTCGGAGCCGGGCCGGGAAGGAGCATCGATGACCGGGCTGCTGATCGCGGGAACGTCGTCCGATGCGGGCAAGTCATTACTGGTCACCGCGCTGTGCCGGGTCGCTCGGCGGCGTGGGATCCGCGTCGCCCCGTACAAGGCGCAGAACATGTCAAACAATTCGATGGTTTGCCCCGATGGCGCCGAGATCGGCCGCGCCCAGTACCTGCAGGCGCTCGCCGCGCAGGTCATCCCCACCTCGGCGATGAACCCGGTGCTGCTCAAGCCCGGCACCGACCGGCGCTCCTTCATTGTGCTGCGCGGCCAACCGGCCGGGACCCTGGAAGCCGGTCAGTACGCCACCGGACGGCGCCAGCTCGCCGAGGCCGCCTGGTCCGCGTACGACGAGCTCGCCGCTACCGTCGACCTGGTGATCTGCGAAGGGGCCGGCTCCCCGGCTGAGATCAATCTGCGGACCGGCGATTACACCAACATGGGCCTGGCCGCGGCCAAGGATCTGCCTGTGATCTTGGTCGGGGACATCGACCGGGGCGGTGTCCTGGCCAGCCTGTACGGGACCTGGGCGCTGCTTGACGACGCCGACCGCTCGCACCTGGCTGGGTATCTGATCAACAAGTTCCGCGGTGACGCGTCGATCCTGGAACCAGGGCTGGCGCAGATCAGCCGCCGGACCCGGATGCCGTGTTTCGGGGTGCTGCCCTGGCTGGACGGGGTCTGGCTGGACGGGGAGGACACCCTGGAGGTCGGACGCTGGCGCCACCAGGACGAACCGCCAGCCCCAGGATCGTTACGGGTGGCGGTGGTCCGTTTCCCGCGGATTTCCAACGCTACCGACGTCGATGCGCTGGCCCAGGAGCCCGGCGTCGACGTCCAGGTGACGACCGACCCGATGCTCTGCCGGCAGGCGGACATTCTGGTGCTGCCGGGATCCCGGTCCACGGTGGCTGACCTGGACTGGCTGCGGGAGCGGGGGATTGCCCAGGCGGTAACCGAGCGGGCCGCCGCCGGCCGTACCGTACTCGGGATCTGCGGCGGATACCAGATGCTCGCCCACACCATCCGCGACCCGCACCGGGCCGAATCCACCCGCGCCGAGGTCGCAGGCCTGGGGCTGCTCCCGGTCGAGGTTGACTTCGACGCCGAAAAGACCCTGGCCCTGCCGGAGGGCCGGTGGCGAGGCCTGCCCGCCGGCGGGTACGAGATCCACCACGGCATCTGCCGCAGGATCCCGGGCGCCGACCCGGGGGAGGACTTTCTCGACGGCTGTCGATCCGGGTCCGTCTGGGGCACCATGTGGCACGGCGCCTTCGAGAATGACGCCTTCCGCCGCGCCTGGCTGGCGCAGGCAGCTGCCGCGGCCGGGCTCACCTGGCAGCCCGACGATCACGCCCCCGGCTACCAGCAGCGCCGCGAGACCATGATCAACTCGCTAGCTGACGCGGCCGAGCAGCATCTCGACATCGACCAGCTGTTCGCGCTGGCCCGCTGACAGGCTCTGGCCCGGCGTACGTCCGGTCAGAAGTCATCGTCCACCCCGGGCCCGGCGCACGTCTTGACCCGTCCCGTGCCGACTAGGTGGGTATTGAGCCCCTTTCACGATCCGATGTACTGATCACATCACCGTGTGCCGGCGAGCGTTCGCGCTCACCGGTCGATGTCGTCGTAGTCGATCAGTTCGTCGTCGGGGTAGTCGATGGGCGCGGCGCCGAGCCGGTCCGCGTCTTCGACGCCTTTCGAGCTGCCCTTGACCACGGCCACCGCGATCGCGGTGGTCATCGGAACCGACAGCACCAGCCCGATCGAGGAGACCAGGGTACGGACCACTTCGGCTGCGAACTGCTCGGTAAGCAGGGTGGTGAAGACCGGCCGCTGGTAGATGCTGAGCAGCAGCAGCACCCCCATGACCGCGCCGGCAGAGGCGAAGGCGGTGGTGTAGACGCTGGACGCGATGTGGTCGCGGCCGATCCGCATCGCCTTGGTGAACACTGCCCGGGCTGATTCGTTGCGGTGGTCGAGCTCCCAGACCGCCGAGGCCTGGGTGATCGTGACGTCGTTCAGTACGCCTAGCCCGGCGATGATCACCCCGCAGATCACCACCGAGGTGAGTTTAAGACTCGGTGCGGAGGCAGCCAGCACGAAGTCGTCTTCGCTGGCGACGCCGCTCAGATGCGCCCAGGAGGTCGCCGCCCAGCCCAGGCCTGCGGACAGGAATAAGCCGAACAGGGTTCCGACGAGAGCGGTGGTGGTACGGGCGGAGATGCCGTGGGCCGCGTACAGCACGATGAACATGATCGCGCTGGAGCCCACCAATCCCACCAGGACCGGGTCTTTGCCTTGGATCAGGGCCGGGAACATGAAGGCCACCATCACCCAGCCGGCGAACAGCAGCCCGAGCAGCGCGATCGCGCCGCGCAGCCGGGCCACGGCGATCACCGCGGCGGCGAAGGCCAAGGTCAAGACCACCATCGGCACGGTGCGTTGGAAGTCGGCGAACTGGTACGCGGCCGGGCCGTCGTTGACCGGGGTCCGGTACAGGGTGATCCCGTCGCCGGGTTTGACCCCGGAGGCGTAGACGGCGGCTGTCAGTGCCACCTCCACCTCCTGGCCAGCTTCGGGGCCCTCGTCGAGTTTGGCCTTCACCCGGGCGCAGCGGGACTGGTCACCGGTCGCCGAACCGGCCACCCCGTCGCAGCTCATCTCGTTGACCTGGGTCACGGTGGCCTTGGGGATGCTCATGCCGGGGATGGCGCGGACGGTGCTGTCTTGCCGGATGCTGGCGGAGACATCCCCAGGCCACAGCCACACCAGGGCGGCGATCGTCCAGATCGCGATCGGTACCAGGATCAGCACCAAGATCCGCAGCGCTCGTTGAGAGCGCAGGCTGTCGGTCAGCTGGGTCGCCTGGTCCGAGATATGTAGGTGCATGGCCTACCCTTTGCTGTGTGACGTCAGGACCGGCCCAATCTACCCAGCGCGGGTGGGGCCAGTGGCCGTATCAGAGCTGTGATCGCGTCATCGGCATCGGCCGACCGTCGTTTTCTGCGTTCTGACCCGTGGACTCGCGACAGTGGCAGCGGTCGCTGAGCCGGGCCTTGCCGGGCCGGGCCCGGCTGCTTGATGTGGCCTTGGGCCCGCACTGGCGGGGTACCGGTGATCCGTGTTTGCGGCGGCTGGCCGGGGTTTGGTGGCGGGCCACCCGCACCCCGTACGGGCCGGGGCTGCAGCGCTGTACGACGGCCGGTGACGATCTGATCGTGGAGTGCTGGGGTCCGGGTCGGGAGTGGTTGGCCGAGCAGGCGCCGCAACTGTTTGGCGCCGATGACCAGCTGGACGGTTTCGATCCGGCCCGCCATCCGATCGTGGCCCAGGCGCATCGGCGGTTCGCCTGGCTGCGGCTGGGGCGGACCAGCCAGCTGCTGGAGGCCCTCGCGCCGGCGGCGCTGGAGCAGGTGGTGACTAACCGGGAGGCTTTCCGGGCGCACCGGCTGGTGGCGCTGCGATTCGCCGACCCGGTCCCGCTGCCGGACGGGCACCCGGCGGCGGGGATCCGGCTGCCGTTGTCGGCCGAGCAGTGGCTGGCGGTACCGAGCTGGGAGCTGTTGCGGGCCGGGGTCGAGCAGCGTCGGGCCCAGGTGGTACGGTCCGCGGCGCAAGCCAGCCGGTCGTTGCAGCGGCTGGCGGCGCCGGGTTTCGCCGGTGACCCGGACCAGGCGTTGCGTTCCCTGCCGGGGATCGGCCCGTGGACCTCGGCGCAGGTCCGACAACGAGCGCTGGGCGATAGCGACGCCTGGAGTGTCGGGGACTACCACGTCGGTGGCCAGATCACGTACGCGCTGACGGGTGAGGTGCTCGATGATGATGCCGCCGAGCAGCTGCTGGAGCCGTTCGCGGGTCACCGCTACCGGGTGGAGCGGCTGCTTGGGCTGGCCGGGCGCCGTCCGCCGCGGCACGGTCCGCGTCGTACGTTGCCGACCCACCTGCCCACCTGAGGCTAGATTCGCCCGAGAGTCATGACCGATGCGACTGTCGGAGGCTGGGTGGTGTACGCCAGGGCAAAGGAATCGGCGCGAGCAGCATCAATCCGGCCGAGACCATCACCATCACGGCCGCAAGGATGACCACCCAGGTCACAACCCCGCGGACATCATCCAGCATCAGGAGGCCATCGGTGAAGCACTTGATGAAGCCCAGAATCGAGAGGAACTCAAGAATGAAGACCCAGACCCTACGTCGACGCGTCATCCGAGCCCATCCCCACCTCATTCGCGCCGCAGAGCAGACCACCGCCGTACAGCCTCCGGTGAAGAGCAGCACCGGCGAGACCTGATTGGCCTTACCGATCGCGAGCTGGAGAACCAGCCCCATCACGATGCAAACCCCACCCGCTATCAGCCCCAGTGTCGACAGGAGGGCCTGGCGGGCCATCCGGTGAGCCTCCAGAGGCGACACGTCATCGCTCGGTCGAGCATCTGATATCCCGCGATCAGGCCGTTTCGCCCAAGGCCATAGCGCGGCCAGCGTCAATCCGGCAGATAAGACGGTGACCGCCACAGCAAGAGCGATCACCCAGGCAGCGATCTGGTCGCGATAGAACACCACGAGCAGAGCGCTGTTACCGACTCCAAGGCCAGCGCCCAGCAGCCCGAACACCTTGGTGAGCTGGATCCAGAGCACGCGCCCAGGGGTCACGCCGACCCAGTCCCACATCACCCGCGCGGCGAGGCAGATCGCTGTCATCCAGAGCCCATGCATCATCAGCTCCGCCACAGCAGCTCCAGCAGCCTCACCGATCGTGATCTGGAGCACCAGCCCGGTTAGGATGCAGGCCCCACCTGCGATCAGCCCCAGCGTCGACAGGAGGGCCTGACGGGCCACCATGGGTGGTACGTCACTCATCGCTCGGTCGACCAGCTGGTGTCATCGCCATCCGCCAGGCTGCCGTCGTCATACCTGGCGACTCCAGGCTCCGGCCAGGCCTTGGCCACAGCATCACTCTTATCACCGATGGTCTCCATGGTCGTGACATGGTAGGCAATCAGAGAGGCCAGCAGCGCGAGGACGGCGGACACCTTGACGTATGCCAGCACCATGACCCCTCCAGCCGCCGACGGTCCGACTGGGCCATCGGCAGCGGTGGACGCCGCTGCTGCAGAACAGGCGGCTACCGCAGCGGAGATGATCGCACCGATAGCGACGTAGCAGCCCACCGATCCTGCGGCCAACCCATACAGCTGGGTTTTCAGGGTCTTGGCCAGCTCAGCCAGCTCTGTCGTCTTGGCGGCATGCCGGGCTCCGTGCAGGGCGAAGGCCTGCTGTCCCTCACCCTGCCAGGTCACGGCCAAGGCCTTCATTGACTCATCGAGTCTGCCAGCGATGCTGTGAAGATACTCAGAATTATCGGCCCATAGCGCCCCTCTCACGAATGCGAAAAGAGGAACCAGTAAGCCCTCGAGGAAGTCGACCATTATGTTGAGGAACGTGGCGAGCATGTCGAGCGCCCATCTCACGATCTTGTAGCCGACCTTACGCATCACGGGCAACACAAGGTTGGCGTCGAAGTAGAGGTCGAGGGCTGGGCGAAGGGCAGGGAATATCGTATCAGACAGAGTAGCCAGGCCCTTTCTGATCGACTCACACAGGGCAGAGAACTGTTCCTGATCGAATTCGATTCGTTCGACTATCTCGGTGCTCATTGCTCTACCACCTTCCTTGGGCCAGGTGAACGTTGTTTTGCTCATCGTCGCGGTAGGCGTCATGCACTTTCCGCAGCGTGCTGCCGACCTGTTGCAGTTTCGCCCCTCCATCGTGAGCCGCCTGCGCCAGGCGGTGACAGGCCTTCTCGTACGTCATCCCTATGAGGACATACAGCCCAAAACTCATGCCTCGAGCGATATGGCCATCAAACTTGCTGCTGTTCGAGGCCAGCCAGGCACCGCATGCGGTCCACTCGTCGGCGGCGTGGCGCAGGTCTTCGAGGGAGCGGGTCATCTCCTCTTGGGTGGGTGGTCGTCCCATCGTCAGTTCCTTTCCAGGTGTTCGGCCAGGGCCGAGTTGAGTTCGTCGCCCACCCGGGAGCCGGGGAAGCGGCGAATCCAGGTGGGGTCGATTGCGCAGGCTGTGATGCCGCCGCGAGCGGTGAGGGTGAAGCTGATCGGATCGTCGAGCGATACGGCGGGGGGCTCGGGTTCCGGGGTCGTCGCCGGCTGGTCGATCTGGGCCATGGTGGTCGTGGCGTTCGCGGTGGCCTGGTCGAGCATGGCCACGACCTCGTCGAGGCGGGGATTGGTCCGCTCCAATTCGAGGATCGAGGTCGCGTGCTGCGCCATCTTCTGTTCGAGGTAGTCCCGTGGTGGTTCTATCTCGTCGAGTGATTCAGGCAGGGCGGCAATTGCGGTCAGGAAGTCGGTCATCCCCTGGGCCTCGGCGGCCCGAGCTGCCGCCACGATCGCCTGGGCCAGCTGGTCGGGCGCGATCCGTGTGGCCCAGGTGTCGGCCAGATCGATATGGCTGGTACGCCCGTCGGGGTCGACTGTGACGGTCACGGATCCGGTCGGGTCGTGACCGGTTCGAGGACCGGTCGGGGCGGCCTGTTCCATGGCCCAGGCGAAAGCGGCGGCCCGCCGCTGGGCGGTGGCCAGATCCAGGCTGTCGGAGGTGGTGTCGGTCAAGAGCTGCTCCTCTCGTACTGCACCTCCACACAAGCATCCGATCTGGGGTAGGTCAAGCGGTGACAACAGCAGATCATCTCTCAGCCATGACGAATCCCCTAGTGCTTCGCGGTTTGGTCGTTCAAGCATTTTCTTGGCGAGAGGGCCCCGTTCGGGGCGTCAGTGACGCCGCCAGCCTCGTAGGCGAGGGCGATCGAACACGGCCGCTGAGCACCCGGACTGGACGACGAACGACGAGAAACGACCAACCCGGCCACCACCTGATGGGCTTTCTCGTCAGTGAGGAGGACGGGGGACTCAGCGGAACTGGCCTTCCCCCTCGCACAGCAGCGGGCCCAATGTCCCGCTACCTCCACTCCGAAGCGTGGGGGCCTTCCCCCTCACACAGGAGCAGGCCGCCGCTCAGGCGACGCTTGCGCGGCTTGGTGAGGGCCTTCCCCCTCGCACAGGAGCAGGCCAAACCGTTCGGTTCTGACTGCCCGGGCTTCCCACCGGGTTTCCCCTCGCACAGCAGCGGGCCAAACCAACGATTCAGACCAGGCCGGCAGGCCGCAGCAGTAGTTCAGCCCGCTGGTGTGCTGCACGGTGCGACCCCAACAACACCCCGAACTGCACGACGAACGACGAGAAACACCCAACCCAGCCACCACCTGAAAGGGCCTTCTCGTCAGTGAGGAGGACGGGGCATCAGCAGAACTGGCCTTGCCCCCGCACAGGAGCGGGCCAAACCAACGATTCAGACCAGGCCGGCAGGCCGCAGCAGTAGTTCAGCCCGCTGGTGTGCTGCACGGTGCGACCCCAACAACACCCCGAACTGGACGACGAACGACGAGAAACACCCAACCCAACCACCACCTGAAAGGGCCTTCTCGTCAGTGAGGAGGAAGACGGGGGCATTAGCGACGCGGCCCGCCCGAGCGAAGGCTCGGGCAATCACACCTGCGGCTCCTGCGGCAGGTAGACCGTGAACTCGGCACCGCCGCCGGGTGCGGCGCCGGCTTTGACCCAGCCGCCGTGGGCGTTGATGGTGTGGGCAACAATCGACAGGCCCAGCCCCGTACCAGGAGCATTGCGGGACCGGTCGGAGCGGTAGAAACGCTCAAAGATGTGCGGCAGGTCCTCCTCGGCGATGCCCTGACCCTCATCGGCCACGGTGACTAGGCCATCGGCCATCGCCACCCGGATCACAGAACCGTTCGGTGAGAACTTCACTGCATTGTCGAGCAGGTTAGTGAATGCCCGCTCCAAGGTTGCCGGATTGCCCATCATCACGTGCGGTTCCAGGGTGACATCGAAGAACATCGTCGGGCCGCGGCGCCGGGCACGGGTGACCGCATTAGCGATCACATCGGCCAGATCCATCTCCTCGCGCAGCAGGTCGACGCTGCCCTCACGTGACAGCTGGACCAGGTCCTGGACCAGGGCTGAGAACTCGCCCACCTGGGCGGCCACATCGCGCAGAATGTCGCTGCGGGCGCCCTCGGGCAGCATTCCCGAGCGCTCGTCGGCGATCAGGAGCTCGATATTGGTCCGTAGCGAAGTGAGCGGGGTGCGTAGTTCATGGCCGGCGTCGGCGATCAGGCGGCGTTGTCGCTCACGGGAGTTGGCCAGCGTTCGGACCATCGAATTGAACGAACTCGCCAGTTCAGCCAGTTCGGCCGGGCCTTCGGCTGTAATCGGAGCCAATTCGTCGGTTTCGGTGATCCGGGTTACCGCTGCGGTCAGCCGCCGGATCGGCAGCAACGAGGAACGAGCCACGGCCATACCGGAGAAGGCTGCGGCCACGACGCCGGTAATCGCGACTACGGCCAAGATTCCCCACATCTGGCGTAGCGTGGCCAGAGTTGGGCGCAGGGAACGGCCCAGTACCAGGGCGTATCCGTCGCGGCCGCTAAGTGGTACTGCGACGATTCGGTACAGTTCGCCATCGCTGGCGACCACTGAACGGGCTGAATGCCCTCGCCCGGTACGGGCGATGGTGACCTCGGGGGCGCCGGTGTCGTAGGTGATGGTCTCTCCAGGGATGGTTGTCACCCCCAGGTTGGCCTGCACCAACGCCAGCACCACATTCGCAGCTTGTAAGGAGTCCGGGTTGATGCCGCCGACCGTGGACAGGTCGTTCTCGCTGGCGACTTGGTCCGACAGCAGGTTCGCCGTCTGCAGCAGTTCATTGTCGAGTTGCTCGTACAGCGAATGCCGGGTCGCGAAGTACAACGCGATCCCGGTCAGGGCGACGGCTGTTGCGACGGCTAGGGCGGTCAGCCAGATCAACCGCTGCTGTAGCGTGGCCCGCCGCGGCCATCCCAGCCAGCCTGGCCAGAAGACCTCGATCGGGAATGGGGAACGCCGAGCCCCCGGTCGAGGTCGCGGCGGAGCCTCGGGAACCTCGATCGGGACCGGTGGTGCGATCGACTCCGGCTCGGTCACGGGGGTGTCTCGCGCAGCACGTACCCGACTCCGCGGACGGTATGGATCAGTCGGGCCTCACCGTCATGTTCGGTCTTGCGCCGTAGGTAACCGATGTACACCTCAAGTGAATTGGCGGTGGTTGGGAAGTCGAAGCCCCACACCTCGTTCAACAGCCAGCCCCGCTCCAGCACCCGGCGTGGGTGTTCCATGAACGTCTGCAGCAGCGCGAACTCGGTACGGGTCAGAGAGATTCGCCGTAAGCCGCGGGTCACTTCGCGGGTCTGCGGGTCCAGCACCATATCGGCGAAGGTCAGTTGTTCGGTCTCGGTTCCAGACTCGTCCTCGGTGTTGCTGCGGGTACGGCGGGTCAGGGCCCGCAGCCGGGCCAGTAATTCCTCCAGGGAGAAGGGCTTAGCCATGTAGTCATCACCGCCGGCGTCCAGCCCGTCCACCCGGTCGTTGACCGCATCGCGGGCGGTGAGTACCAGGATCGGGACGTCGTTACCGTTGGCCCGTAGCATTCGGGTGGTCTCCAACCCGTCCAGGCGCGGCATCATCACGTCCATGATCACCGCGTCCGGCCGGTGAGCCGACAACTGGGCCAGGGCCTCCACCCCGTCGGCCGCAGTGAGCACCTCGTAGCCGGAATACCGCAAAGACCGGGCGAGCGAATCCCGCACCGCCTGGTCATCATCCACCACGAGGACTTGCATGGGATAACTCTGCCATGCGGAACCGCCTGCGCCGGGATCACCGCCCCGCGATAACGTTCTCTATAATGATCTAGGGTCATTTTCAGACAATCAGAGATTTTCCTGGGTTGGGTGACGCCGGACACGGCTGTCGGCATCCTGGCCTTGTCTGTGACATTCTAGCCTCAAACCTAGAGATCCGGATACGACCTCATCGTCTACGCGTGCAGGTGCTCCTCGTGGGTACGGGCGATGTTTTCGGACTCGAGCTGCAGGGTGCTGTGCTCGATGCTGATCTGGTGGTGCTGTTGCAGGCAGTCCTGGATCCCCTGCAGGATGCTCTGGCAATGCCCGTCGGTGAAGCACTCTTCCTCCAAGACCACATGGGCGGTGAGGATCGGCAGGTCGGAGCTGACCACCGAGGCATGCAGATCGTGGACACCCCTAACGTGCGGCAGCGCGGTGATGTGCTCGCGGACCTCGGCTAGGTCGAGGCCAGCCGGGGTGGTCTCCAGCAGGATCGACCCGGACTGGCGCAGCAGCACTACCGCCCGGGGCAGGATCAAGCCTGCGACGATCAGGCCTGCGAGCGCATCGGCCCGGGTCCAGCCGGTGAACTCGATCACGACTGCGGCAACGATCACGGCCACCGAACCGAAAGCGTCGTTCAAGACCTCGAGGAAGGCGGCTTTCATATTCAGGTTGCTGCCTCGCCCGCCGGCCAGGACCAGCAGCGACAGCAGGTTGCCCAGCAGGCCGATGGCCCCAATGATCACCAGGCTGTGTCCCCGGACCTCGGGTGGTGAGATCAGCCGGACGACACCCTCGTAGATCGCGTACCCGCCCACCATCAGCAGGATCGCCGACTGGAGGGCTGCTGACAGGACCTCGGCCCGCTGCCAGCCCCAGGTACGGCGCTGCGACGGGGGTCGAGCCATCAGGGTGGCTGCGATCAGCGCCACCACCAACCCGACCGAGTCGGTGAGCATATGCCCGGCATCGACTAGCAGCGCCAGGCTCCCGGTCCAGATGGCGCCGACTACCTCGGCGACCAGGATCAGCCCGGTGATCGACAGCGCTATCACCAGACGTTTCCGGTTCGACGAGCCGTGGCTGTGGCTGTGCCCGTGGGAATGATCGTGATGGTGCCCGCTCATGACGCCACCTCCTGGGGAGAGCATTCGACCGAAACCTCGGCGGTGGTTGCCAGCAGTGCCTCAGCAGCCTGCAGCAATGCCGCCGTTAGCTCCGGCTCGGCTAGGGAATAGAAGGTGGCCCGGCCTCGAACCCGAGCCGACAGCAGGCCACTGTCGCGCAGCCCCCGTACGTGCGCTGAGACCGTCGACTGGGCCAGGCCCAGGTGCCCGACCAGGTCGGCGACCCGGTGCGGCGACAGCATTAGGTGCTGCACGATCGCGAGCCGGTTCGAGTCGGACAGCGATCGGAACAAGGCAGCCGCCCCCTGGTAAGGCAAACCTTCTGTATCTATCGACATACGACGATGATAGCGCTTGTAGACGATGTTTGCTAGACGGTTCGCACACCGACGGGCCCAAGACCCGGTCTGGGTGGGCAGCGGTCTCTCTCGACCAGGTCTGCCCGCTGTTGTGCGAGGTCGGATCACGCAGAGAAGAACGACTCAACTTCGTTCTGCGCGACGGACGACGAGAAACACCCGGCCTGGCCACGACCTGACAGGGCCTTCTCCTCAGTGAGGAGGACGGGGGCATCAGCGGAACTGGCCTTCCCCCTCGCACAGGAGCAGGCCAAACCCGGCGTTCCCCACCACCAATGCCACCGTCTACCCTTCCCCCGCACAGGAGCAGGCCAAACCAACGATTCAGACCAGGCCGGCAGGCCGCAGCAGTAGTTCAGCCCGCTGATGTGCTCCACAATGCGACCCCAGCAACACCCCGAACTACACGACGAACGACGAGAAACACCCAACCCGGCCACGAACCCAAGAACCTTCTCGTCAGTGAGAAGGACGGGGGCATCAGCGGAACTGGCCTTCCCCCTCACACAGGAGCAGGCCCCGCATACCCGCCGCGGGACCGTCCCACGGCGGGGCCTTCCCCCTCGCACAGGAGCGGGCCGAACCGTCGATTGGGGCCGGGCCGGTGGGCTGTGGTGGTGGTTCAGTCCGCTGGTGTGCTGCACGGTGCGACCCCAACAACACCCCGAACTACACGACGAACGACGAGAAACATCCAACCCAACCACCACCTGAAGAACCTTCTCGTCAGTGAGGAGGAAGACGGGGGCATCAGCGACGCGGCCCGCCCTCGCGGACGCGAGGGCAATGAAGCCCGGCCGCGGAGCACCCCGTCTGCACGACGAACGACGAGAAACACCCAACCCAACCA
>ERZ772764.4-NODE-4-length-214003-cov-6.828645_pt1 | contig 214003 bp, 197 predicted proteins | sample MGYA00512163_ERZ772764 | MGnify/ENA primary metagenome ERZ772764 (study PRJEB29015, sample SAMEA2737903) | human oral metagenome | biome: human oral; feature: human-associated habitat; material: dental | place: China | collected 2094 ... | reverse complement strand
GCGCGCTTCCTTGGGGTGGAAGAGGTCGCGAGTTCAAATCTCGCCGTTCCGACCAGCTGAAATAAGACATTGCTCAGTCAATGTCTTATTTTTTTGCTCCCGTGACGGGAAAGAGCCCCTGCAGCTTACCTGCAAAGGCTCTTACCGGTCTTATACTTCTCCGATCTGTGCCATTTCGGCCGCATCCGCCTGTTCCCACATTTCCTTCCGTTTAGCAAAGAAGGGCAACGCCACTTCCGGAAAGAGGGCGTAGCTGAGTACGTCTTCCATAGGCGCGTCGGGATACCCGGCATCGGCCAATTCCCGTTTCGCCTTGCCTACTTCCGGTTCCAAATCATCGGCCGGCCGGTAATCAATAACCGGTTCATCGCCGATGCAGAGCTTGCGGAACTCTTCCGTAATTTCTCCTGGCACGCGCCCGTATTTACCGCGGACAATATCGCGAACTTCATTCGTAATCATCTTATACCGGCCGAAGAGAACATTGAGCGCCGCAGCGGAACCGGTAATCTGGCTCGTAGGCGTTACCAGGGGCGGGTAGCCGAGGTCGCGGCGGACATTGGGCATTTCCGCCAATACTTCATCAAACCGGTCTTCCGCCCCCTGGCTTTTAAGCTGATTGTACAGATTCGTCAGCATGCCTCCGGGAATCTGATACTTCCGCACGGCCGGATTGATTTGACTCGGCATGGTGAGATTAAATTCATCGGCCAGCTGCTTACGCACTTCCTTAAAGTGGTCCGCAACGGGCCAGAGTTTTTCCGTATCAATATTCGTATCATAAATGCTGTCCTGCAAAGCCATGACCATCGTTTCCGTTGCCGGCTGACTGGTAACGGCGCCGAAAGGGGAAAGGGCCGTGTCGATAATGTCGACGCCCGCTTCAACGGCCTTCATATAGGTCATTTCACCGAAGCCGCAGGTACAATGCGTGTGAAGCTCAATGGGAACGGTCAGATATTTTTTCAGCATGCGCACAAGATTGTACGCGTCGTACGGGGCGAGCAGGCCGGACATATCCTTGATACAAAGGGAATCGACGCCCATTTCCTGCAATTCAACGGCGCCCTTCGTAAAACTTTCCAGCGTATGAATGGGGCTGACCGTGTAAACCATAGCGCCCTGAACGTGAACAGACTTCGTATCTTTCCCCGCTTTAACGGCCGCTTCAAGGTTTCGCGAATCGTTAAGCGCGTCGAAGACACGGATAATGTCGATACCGTTGTCGACGGCACGATTCACGAATTCATACACCATATCGTCGGCATAGTGACGATACCCGAGAATATTTTGCCCGCGGAACAACATCTGTAACGGCGTCTTTTTCAAATACTTCTTTAACGTCCTCAGCCGTTCCCACGGATCTTCGTCAAGAAACCTCATACATGAATCGAAGGTGGCGCCGCCCCAGCACTCAACAGCATGATAACCGATTTCATCCATCGCTTCCAGGACGGGGATCATCTGATTTATACGCATACGCGTTGCCGCAATGGACTGATGTCCGTCGCGCAGTACAGTTTCCGTAATTTTCACTCTAGCCATGTATACCTCCGACACGGTGTATATAAAACCAACTACTAGTATAAGGTCATAATTTATAATGCATGTTTATTATACCATATTTTGTTCATAAATGAAGGCGGCGGCACAGGTAATTATACAAAAACCGACGGCCCTTGCAGGTTGTCCCGGTTATATACGCACTCTTTTACGTCCTTGAGGCACAACTTTATTTTGACTTATATCAATACCATTTATTTCCCCGCCTTTACGGCTTTTATAGAAAAGCCTATACTGTTTGTATACACTACCAAAATCGCATTGCACACGCTCCGTTTACAAAGGAGGTTGATCCCATGACCGCCGTTACAACGATCAAAGCCGTCTGGTTCAGTCCGACCGGGACAACGCAAAAAACGGTAACGAAAATAGCCGCCACGCTCTCCCGTGAGTTGGGATTACCGTTGGCAACCGATGATTTCACCTTACCCGAAAGGAGGACACAGGCGCTCCGCTTTTCATCGCATGACCTGGTCGTCTTCGGCACGCCCGTCTATGCCGGCCGCGTACCGAATGTATTAATCAAGTATATAAAAACACTTTCCGGCCGGGGCGCCCTCGGCATCCCTGTCGTTCTCTACGGCAACCGTAATTACGACGACGCCCTCATCGAGCTGCGTGACGCCATGGAGGAAGGCGGTATACACACCGTCGCCGCGGCAGCTTTTATAGGCGAGCATTCCTTTTCTACGGTACTTGCCGCACACAGGCCGGACGCGGCCGATCTGGCGAAAGCCGAAGCTTTCGGCAATGCCGTTGCCGAAAAAATCCGCTCCCGCGCCGTAGGGACGGCTCCCGTTTTTGTCCGCGGCGAAACACCGTATCGACCTTATTACACGCCCCGCCTGAAAGACGGCACGCCCATCGATATCCGCAAGGTCACGTCAAAGATAACGGACGACTGCACGTATTGCGGCATCTGTGCCGCTGTCTGTCCCATGGGCTCGCTTGATGCGGACGATCCGGCAAAGTTCACGGGCATTTGCATCAAGTGCGGCGCATGTATTAAAGGCTGTCCCAGACATGCCCGTTACTATGACGACGAAGGATACCTGTTCCATAAGAGAGACTTGGAAGAGGTTTACACGCGCCGGGCCGAACCGGAATTGTTCCTTTAAAAAGAAACGGCCTCTTGCCCCTCATTTATCAAGGTAAAAACAAGTTGCCCCCATCAGTCGCCATCAGAAATACCGACGGATGGGGGCAACTCAAAATTAGATCTTATTTTTTTGAGGGACGGTATGTTACAGCCCCTTTTCTATTGCCGGCACCGCCTGAAGAAAACGAAGCGCCCTGCCGCGCCCGCTTCTTCCCATGTGCCGGGCAGGTCCTCACATACTGCAGCGGCATTTTTATGATCCGTAATGACAAGAATATCTGTATGAGCCGGCAAATCTTCTATGGCCATAAACGGCATAACATTCGTATCGGACCAGGTCATTCCGCGCGGTTTGTACTTTTCTATATTTTCCTGCGTCTCAAGGCGGTCTATATGACGGCCCGAATAATAAACGAACGAGGCGGGATATCGTTCACCATAGCTGACTATTACCGTATCGCCGGAAGTGAGTTCATTTAAAAGGGCGGTTTCATCTTCCGCCGATTCCTTATGAGTTTGCGGTACGGCAACCGTAAAGAGTCCGATCAAAAATATGACGGCCATACCGGTCACCGCTCCTTTCACCAGCCTCTCCCGTTTGACAAAATACGGAGCCGTCCCGACCGCCAGCGGCATGAGGTACGGAAATGTATAGGTCATGTATTTGGATGCCATACATTCAAAAGCGAGAAACACGAGGCTGAACCACAGAAACAGGAACCGTTCACCGCTTTTTTCAGGAAGTATTGTCGTCCGATTTTTTACCATGGTCCGCAGCTTCGGCAAATACAACACGGACCAGGGGAAAAATCCGCCCAGCCAGACCAGAACATAATAATACCATACATTGTTGCCCGGATGTTCCGCCGTAACGGCGCGCAACACATTATGCGTGCCCAGAAAGGTAGTAATAAAGGCCTGTCCGTGTATGCGGTACATAGGCACATACCAAAGGCCCGCAAGAATAAGAAACAGTATCCCGCTTCCCGCCATATGGGGCCGGAGAATGTACAACACATTCCGCTGCCACAAGAGGAACACAAACACGATAAGGCCGGGCAAAAGAACCCCTACCGGGCCCTTCGTCAATACGGCCAATGCCGCCATTACGCCGGAAACATACAAAAACCGATCCTTTCCCGTATCATAAGCCAGATAAAAAGCCATCAGGCAGGAAGATACGGAAACGAACAAGGTGCCGTCCGTGATAACGGCATGGCCCAGATACCAGTATTCAGCAGAGGTTGCCAGAATAAGCGCACTTACAAATCCCGTTTTTACGTCGTAAAGGTATTTACCGAAAAAGTAAGCAAGATACACGCCGACGGTCGCAAAGACGGCCGGGAAGAAACGGGCCGCAAAATCGGAACCCCCGAACAGTTTAAAAGCCGTCAGCAGCTCCCAATAGAAAAAAACAGGCTTGTCATACCAGTACTTCCCGTAAATGCGCGGCGAGAACCAATCCCCTGCGACAAGCATCTCCTTTGCCGTTTCCGTGTAATTCACTTCAACCGGATCCGTTACGGCAAGCAATCCGTTGCCGATAAAATACAACATGACGCAAAGGACAGCTAAAACGGCAAGAACCGCCTGTTCTGAAAGAATCTTTTCCTGCAACTTCCGAAGTTTCATACTGTAGCACATCTCCTTTACTGCACAAACGACCCGTACAGTATACAAAGAAGTGCTAAACGGTTCCTAAACATCGAATAAATTTAATAAAAAAACAGGCGCTCTTACTAAGTTTCCTTAATAAGAGCACCTGACCCTGCATATGTCACTCGATCTACATTAAAACTCCGCTTTCCACAAGCCGTGAAGGTTACAATATTCATAAACGGTACCGGACGGGGCGTCACAGAATTCGGCCGCCGGTTTTTCACCGGGCTTTAAATACTTGAACACGAGACGGCCTTCCGATTCAACGGCAATCCAGGCAATATGATGTTCCGGAAGCATGGGATGCTCAACGGAACCGACCTGTACATGAAGCCGGCCGTTTTCTCTCGTGACTACGGGAACGTGTTTTTCCTGTGCCGCATCCGTGGTGTTGGCAACCAATTCTTTTAGCCCAGGACACACTTCACCGCTCAAACTTATAAAAATCGCCTTGGTTTCTTCATTCTGATAAAATTTGACCATCAGTCATTCCTCCTGTCTCGACAATCAATAACTATTATTCGTTATATACAGTATAGCCGCTATGCCTGTATTATACAAGACTGTTTTTATAAAAATCTTCTTACATATACAAGGCCTACCGTCTATCTCCTGCCGTATGCCGTATTTTCTAAAATTATCGTTGAAACGACAGCGCCGATACCGCCGGGTACCGGCGTATACTGTGAGGCTTTGGCATTGGCGGCATCGCTTACATCACCGACGGTTCTACCGTCCGCACGATTGATGCCGACGTCAATAATAACGGCGCCTTCTTTTACCATATCGGGAGTGACAAAGGCCGCTTTGCCGACAGCGGCGACAAGAATATCCGCCTGTGCCGTCAATGCCGGCAGATTCTTTGTCCTGCTGTGGCATACCGTAACGGTTGCATTGCGGGTTAAACAAAGATACGCAAGCGGTTTACCGACAACATCACTTCTGCCGATGATAACGACATGTTTGCCCTCAAGGGTAATGTTATAGTCTTCAAGGACAGCGATTACCGCCCGGGCGGTACAGGCCGCAAAACAAGGGCTTCCTGAAAAAAGCAGGCCCTTATCGGCCGCCGTCTGCCCGTCAACGTCCTTTTCAGGCGCAATACGGTTAAGAACGCGCTCCCGGTTAAACCGTTCCGGCAACGGCAGCATCGGTAAAATACCGGCGATGTCCTTTCGCTCGCCGAGCGCCGCAACTGCCTGTATAAGGTCTTCTTCACTGATATCTTCAGCGTATCGGCAAATTTCGACAGGCATACCGACGGACAGGGCGGCGCGCTGTACAGTCCGGGCGTACATGGCCGACGGGGCATCTTCGCCGACCGCTAAGACGGCCAACCGCCTCTCCTCTCCCTTTTCTTTCAGCTCCCGCAAGTATGCCGCCAGCCGCTCTTTGCGGGTAGCCGCCGTTTTTTTACCGTCTAAAATACTCATACCGTCACCTTTTCTGCATTGTTATCGTGTAAACGAAACGGTCACATCGCTCCCCGGTTCTACATAAGTACCCGCGTCAGGGTGCTGGTACACGGCCAAGCCCGTACCGACAGGGATAAAACTGAGGCCCGCTTCATTAAGCCATTCATTTACTTCACGCGAGTCAAAGCCGGCAAAGGAAGGCAATAAAATACCGTCGGCATCCGCATATACGGGCGGCAAGAAAGACCGTACCGATCCGCCCTCACTTCGGAAAATCCCCGCATTGACGGCAGACGGATCGGCAGGACGGATGCCCTTGATCCGTACGATATCGGTCATCATTTCTTTAAATACGGGCGCCGCGACTTGCGCGCCGTAATATACGCTGGACGGATTATCAACGACAATGAGCACCACATACTGCGGATCTTCCAACGGGCCGAACCCGACGAAGGAACCGATATACTGCCCTTCGGCATACCCCGTACCTTCCGCATTCAGGCGCTGCGCCGTACCTGTTTTACCGCAGAAATTATACCCGTCGATTTTCGCGTTAATGCCGCCGCCGGAGTTGATTTCTTCGGCCATAATACGGCTGATTGTCCTGCTGACTTCCGGACTGACAGGCCGCCCCGCCTCAACAGGTTCCGTCTTTTTGTAAACGGAACCGTCAGGATTATCAATTTCTTTAATGACGAAAGGCTTCATCATCGTCCCGCGGTTAGCCAACCCGCCGAAGGCCTGCACCATTTGCAGCGGCGTGACGGCAATGCCTTGACCGATGGCCATAATTGCCGTATCGACACGGCTCATTTCTTCAGGATCAAAGAGGATCCCTTCTCCTTCTCCGGGAAGTTCAATGCCCGTAGGCTTGCCGAACCCGTATTTTTCGGCATATTTCGACAGGACGGCCCCGCCCGTGCTTATCCCTATTTCAGCCATCCCCGTATTGATGGAAAATTTAAGAATGTCTTTAAGCGTTACATTGCCCATGCCGCTGTCGTCCCAGTTATGGATGGTGCGGTCATCAACATGAATATACCCGATATCATGATAAACCTTGTTTTCCGTCCACGTCCCCGCGTCAAGAGCTGCCGATGCCATAATCGGTTTAAACGTCGATCCCGGCTCGTAAAGGTTGACAACCGCTCTGTTTTTATAGGCCGCCGCATTTCCTTTACCGTAATCATTGGGATCAAAATTCGGCCGGCTCGCCATAGCCAGAATCTCGCCTGTTTTCGGATCCATAATGATGACGGCGGCCCCTTCAGGTTTGTTTTTTTTCACGATTTCGTCAAGGCCTTTTTCGGCAATGTATTGAATCGTGCTGTCAATGGTGAGACGAACGGAACGTTCCTTGTCGGGCAGCACTTTTTCCAGGGCCGAATCAAAAATAGGCACGTTATTACTGTCCGTGGTGAGCCGAAGCTTCTGCGTATCACCGCGAATCTCGTCGTCAAGAACCATTTCAATGCCGTCGAGCCCGTGATCGTTATCACCGACAAAGCCGATAAGCTGAGCGGCCAAAGTCCCGTTCGGATAGTAACGCCTGTTTTCGTCAACGAAACGAAGCCCTTTTATCTGTTCTTTGGCAATGAATTCTTTTAATCTTTCGTATTTATCATTGTCCATCGTCCGCTCGAGCCAGACAAACGCAGTATCGCGGCTGAGCCGTTCTTCTATGGCTTCTTCGCTGATACGCAGGTAGGGCGCCAGGAGCCTTGCCATCTCGGCCGGCGATTTTTCCGTCATCGTCGGATCGGCGTACAGCGATTTGGCAACTTCACTGATAGCCAGGACTTTGCCGTCTCTGTCAAGAATCATGCCGCGGGGCGACTGAATTTTACGGTCCGCTTCGCTTTGCGCGTCAACCCGTTCCGATAATTCGGCACTCCTGACGACTTGAAGCCAGAAAAGCCGGCCGGCAGCGGCCGCACAAAAAGCGAATAAGATGATAAGGCACGTTATTATGCGCCTGCACATTTTTTGCTCTCTGCGCTTATCCGCTTTTGCTTTCAATTCGTTATCCATAGTTTTTTTCCTTATGTTGAACGCCGCTTCATCCATCTTTCCGCCGCAGCGGCAAAAACATCGGGCTCATTGGCAAGTGTCCCGTCCTGCACCCGCTTTAAGAGGACGCGCAGGCAATCGCCCGTACGGGATCCGCAAATCTCGGGAACTCTTCTGTCATACTGCAGGTCTCCGGTGCCGACCGGCATGGAACCGGCCAGCTCTTCCATATATTGGCCGAAAGAAACGGTGCCGTCCGTATTTGCATCGGGGCGGCACCCTTTTGCATCGGCAACGGCTAACGCTGTCGCCTGCCGCACGGCTGCCGCAAGTTCGGCAGTGCTGTGAAAGTCATTGCTCCCGGCTTCATGACGAAGCCATTTGACCACGTTTCCCTGACCGGTATTGGCAAAGTAATGAAACTTCATATGTGTTTTTACGAGCCATGCGACACGGCGAATACACGCTTTATTGCGCCGCCACCGCGTCATCACCTCGGCGGCTATGCGCGCCCCCGCCCGATCATGACCGTAATCCGTATAGCGGCCGTCACGGATGCCGCGTATGCCGGCCGCCCCTTTGGCCACATCATGGAAAAGAGCGGCATAACGAAGCGTCAGATCGGCCGGTGTATATGAGATGACGGCAAGCGTATGTATCCACGCATCAAACACATGGAACGGCGGGGATTGAGGCGTGTCGGGAAGATGCGAAAATTCAGGCATGATCGGAACATTTACATACTCGCCGTTTTCTTTCCGTCTGCACGAACAGTTTCCCAGACCGGAACGCACGAGAATATCGAGACCCTTATAGGCGGCCGGTGTAACGAGAAGGCGTTCAATTTCCGCAACTACCCGGTCCGACGAAAGCCCGGCCACGCGTCCGAATGCCTGCGGCATAGCGTCCTGCGTTTTCTTTTCCGGCAAAAAATCAAGCTGACCCGCAAAACGACAGAGCCGAAAAAGCCGCAGCGCATCTTCCTGAAACCGCTCTTTCGCATTGCCGACGGCGGCAAGACGTCTCTTACGGATATCTTTCCGGCCGCCCACATAATCATAAACTTGTCCGGCCGCATCCATTGCCAGCGCATTGATCGTAAAATCGCGGCGCGTCACATCTTCACGCAAAGACGCCGCATACCAGACGCGTTCCGGACGATGGCTGTCTTCCCCGTACACCTCGCCGCGAAACGAGGCGACCTCATATGTCTCCCCGCCGATAACGAGAACGACAACACCGAAAGTCTTACCGTTTACATCGACAGATTGCCAATTCTGTTTTGCCGCAACGTCCATAATCTCTTCAGGCCGGGCGGAGGTAGTAATATCGTAATCATGCGGTTCCTTATGCATGAGTAAATCGCGCACGGCGCCGCCGACAACATATGCCTCGAAACCGGCGTCGTTCAAAGCACGTAAAATGCGGTGTACGACCTCTTTCATAACAAAATTCCCTCCACACGGATTACCTAATTTGTTATTATATCATCTTACCGTTACCGTGGCTATGAAAGAAGCGATAAAAGCGGCGGGCCGCAGTACCCGGAAAAAACGGCCGCTTCGCGGAAACACGAAAAGAGGTCCCCGAAAGGACCTCCCTAAAAGAGAAAAAACGCATGGAATACGTTCTTATTTTATTTCCCCCATCTCATGATCGATAACGCCCGCAATATCGTCGACAATGCGTTCCAATTGTACCAGATCGGCACCTTCCGCCATAACGCGAATGAGCGGTTCCGTCCCGGACGGACGAACGAGAATACGCCCCTCTTCGCCGAGCTCTTCTTCCCCCGCTGAAACGGCGGCGGCGATAAGCGTGTTTTCTTCCCAGCCCGATTTTGTTTCAACGCGGACATTTTTCAAAATCTGCGGGTATTTCGTCATAAGGCCGGCCAGCTCGGAAACTTTCTTCCCCTGCTTCTTCATAACCGTCATAAACTGTACGGCCGTCAGAAGGCCGTCACCCGTCGTGTTATAGTCAAGGAAAATAATGTGTCCGGACTGTTCGCCGCCGAGGGAGTACCCCTTCCGCCGCATGCACTCAAGCACATAACGGTCACCGACAGACGTAATTTCCGTTTTGCACCCCATTTCTTTAGCCGCCTTATGGAACCCGATATTGCTCATAACCGTACCGACGATAGTATCGCCGCGAAGGCGCCCTTCTTCTTTCATCTGCAAAGCGCAAATAATCATGATCTGGTCGCCGTCCAATTCGTTTCCCTTTTCATCGATAACGAGACAACGGTCGGCATCACCGTCATTGGCAATACCGATATCCGCCCCGTATTTTAAAACAGCGGCCTTAACGCTTTCCAAATGAGTCGAACCGGACTTATCATTAATATTAATACCGTTCGGCTCGGCATGGACGGAGATGAGTTCCGCACCGAGGCGGCGGAAGATCTCGGGCCCCGCTTTATAGGCTGCGCCGTTAGCCGCGTCATGTACAATCTTAATACCGCTCAGATCGATATCCGTACTGTTGAGGATATAGCCGATATACTCTTCCTGCAAATCGGGCAGTTCCGTAACCGTACCGATAGCGGCACCGGTAGGCCTGTTTTCCTGTCCGGATCGTTCGTCTCTGAGCATATACTCTTCAATCAGATCTTCCGTTTCATCAGGAAGTTTATACCCGTATTTATCGAAAAATTTAATGCCGTTATATTCAAAGGGGTTATGCGACGCCGAAATAACCACACCCGCATCCATATGCCGGGCTTTTGTCAGATACGCGACCGCAGGAGTGGGAACGACATCGGCCATAAAGCAATTTCCGCCGGCGGAGGCGACTCCCGCGGCTAAAACGTCGGCAAGCATCGTGCCGGAGAGCCGCGTGTCCCTGCCGATTAAAAAAGTCGGATGTTCTCTGTCCTTGCCGAGGACAAAAGCCGCCGCTCTGCCCAAATGGTATGCCAATTCAGGCGTTAAAGAATCGTTTGCCACACCGCGCACGCCGTCGGTTCCGAATAATCTTGCCATTTATCTTACCTCCAAAGGGCGATATTTTTTCATAATTTCAATTGCTGTTTCCGTACCGTCAAGAAAAGCGCTCATAATGCCGCCGGCATAACCGGCGCCTTCCCCTACGGGATAAAGGCCTTTCGTTCTTACCGCTTCTCGCGTCGTTTCATCGCGCCTGATACGAACGGGGGCGCTTGTCCTCGTTTCAACGCCGGTCATGATAATATTGTTATCGTCAAAGCCGCGTATTTTCCTGCCGAAGTACGGCAACGCGGCCGCCAACGTTTCCGTAACGAATTCAGGCAGAACGCGGCGCAAATCCGTCCGGACCACACCCGGCCTGTACGTCTGCACCGAATCGGCCCGGCCGGCCCCCGTGCGCCCGAGAAAATCGCCGACCGTTTGAGCCGGTGCCTTATAACTGCAGCCGCCGGCACGATATGCGGCTTCTTCATAGCGGCGTTGGAACTCGATACCGCCGAGCGGTGAATTCCCGCCCATATCGTCAACGGTCACATTGACAACAAGGGCGCTGTTGGCGATTTCGCTGTCACGCTTATATCGACTCATGCCGTTCGTTACGACGCGCCCTTCTTCCGAAGCCGCGGCCACCACCGTACCGCCGGGACACATACAAAAGGAATAGCAGGTCCTGTTGCCGGGCCCGTGATACACGAGATTATACTCCGCCGCGTCCAGGCCGAGCTCAGCCGCATTGCATCCATATTGCGCTTTATCTATGAGCTCCTGTTTGTGCTCAATGCGGACGCCTACGGCAAAGGGCTTCTTTTCAAGAAATACATGCCGTGCGTGGAGCATATAATAGGTATCGCGCGCACTGTGACCGATGCCGAGAATGACGAGGTTCGTTGCCAGCCGGCCGCCGTCATTTACGACGACTTCCCGAACGGCCCCGCCCTCATCGAGAATAATATCCGTAAGACGGCTGTCAAAACGGACGGTACCGCCGAGCCGTTCAATTTTAAAGCGCAGTCGCTTTACGACCGTCCGCAATATATCCGTACCGATATGGGGATTATACATGTACAGAATATCCGTCGGCGCCCCCGCTTCAACCAGCTCTTCTAAAATAGGCCGCAGGAGAGGGTGATTGACGCGTGTCGTCAGTTTACCGTCAGAGAACGTGCCGGCTCCGCCCTCACCGAACTGCACGTTGGACTTTGCATTAAAAATGCCCGTCTCCCAAAACTTCCGCACATCTTCGGTCCGCCTGTCCACGTCATATCCCCGTTCCAGTACAATCGGCCGATACCCGTGCCCGGCCAATGCCAACGCGGCCCCCAACCCGGCAGGCCCGGTACCGACAACGACAGGCCGAGCCGTCAGCGGCACGGTACCGTAAACGGGGGGCGCCGCCTTTACAGGGGTTACAGGCCGAATATCCTTATCTTGCCGACATCGGGAAAGGATCTGTTTTTCCCGTTTCACCGTCACTTGTAAGGTAAAAACCAAAAATATATTCGGTTTGCGGCGCGCGTCGACGGAACGGCGTACGACGGTCACCTCTTCTATTTCCGTCCGTTTGCAGTGAAGTTTAGCCGCCGCAAGGTCCGTGACGTCCGCCCGCAACGGTACGGCAGCACGTATATTGGTCAAACGTATCAACGTCTTCTCTCCTTTATTCGGCAGTTTCCGTCTCCACCTTTACGGTAACGACGTCAGGCTCAACCGTACCGTCTCCTGTAGACCAGGGGATACTGACGCGCCACTCTTTGTCGGAACCGAGCCCCGTCAGATCGATAGGCTCAAGGGTGACTGCCCAAATGGTGTTCAGCTTATCCCGATCACCGCGAATTTCCACACTGCTCGGTGAGGCCGTAACATTCTTTACGCGCACCGAAGCATCCACCTCCCCATAGGTAGGCACATTAACGGGTACCTTCTTAGAGGCGGCATTTTGCACGAATGTAAGGGACGCGCTGCTCTGATGGGGCGTTAGATCAAGGCCGTCGACGGGAGTACCGTCGGCATGCACGAGATGAATCGGGGCCATGACAGTAAAGCCCGAATTTTTACCGGCTACGGGAATCTCTATAACGGCCCTGCTTACTTCGTTAAGCAGACGTTTCGCACCGGATGCGACGACTTTTTCGGGCAGCAGCTTAATGCCCGTCACGGCCACTCCGTCCGGCAGTTTGCCGACGAGGTGGGGCGTCAGGCGAAATTCCTGAACGGCGTAGACATCGACAATGATAGTGGCGTCGTTCACGCTTTGCTTCTTCAATTCCGTCCCTGCCGGGATTTCTATATGTACGGGAACCGTCACGGTCCCTTCCTGCGCAGCGGATAAATCGACATAGGCTTTGATCTCCGCCGGATCGATATTAATAATCGTGTTACGCGGTCCTGAAAGATGGATATAAACGTTTTTCGGCACCTGCGAGACCACGTATTGAGAATCCAGGTTTTCCACGACGACAGGAACCGTATAACTGCCTTCACTGACAGGATTTTGTTCGCTTATGATGGCAAACCAGAGACCGATAGCGACAATAACGCAAATTATTTGTATCTTCCATTTCTCCTGCGGTGCTTTTATCATTTGCCGGACCTCCATTTCAAAATGTTAGCCAGCCCCTGCGGTTGTTTCGAAAAAAATCCTTCCAATGTTTGACGTAACCTTTCACCGGTAAGATGCCGGTAAATGTGACCGCCGTACGCATAAGAAACAGCACCCGTTTCTTCACTGACAACAACGACGACGGCATCGGACTTTTCGCTGATACCGATAGCCGCCCGATGCCGCGTACCGAGTTCCGTCGACAAAGAGCGGTCCGTCGTCAACGGCAAAAGGCACCCCGCCGCCATAATGCGATTTTCGCGAATGACGACGGCGCCGTCATGTAAGGGCGTGTTGGGAATGAAAATATTGCCCAACAGCTCTTTGGATACGATCCCGTCGATAGCTACTCCCGTATCAATGATTTCATTCAACCCCACTTCCCGTTCAAAAACGAGAAGGGCGCCCGTACGAGTTTTGGACAATGTTTCAGAAAGAGGAACGACTTCATCAAGAAGATGCGCCAGTTCTTCCTGGCTGATCAAATGGTCGGAGCGGAAAAGTCTGCCTCGGCCGATATGTTCCAGGGCCCGGCGCAATTCAGGCTGAAAGACGACGGGTAATGCGACCAGGATAACCGTCATGCCCTGCTGCAATATCCAGTTGACGACGTGTAAATTGAGCACACGGCTGCTCACCGTAATAACACCCAGGAAGGCAAGCCCTTTAATGAGAGCCACGGCACGGGTATTGCGAAGTAGCAAAAAAAGCTTATATAAGAAAAAAGCAACCAGGGCAATGTCTAAAATATCCAACAGCCGGAAGCTGCTGATAAATCCCTGAACCGGTATATACGCCATATATATTCTCCCATCACACGAGCGACACTATAACAGATAGTAGTATTTTACAATATTTCATGCTTAAATACCAGTTGTACAAGGGTTCCCCGCGGTCGTCCCGTCCTTTTTCAGCCATTCGATCAAGACGTCTTCCCGTTTTTTCATAAGCATCCGTTTCTTTTCTTCAGTCCAGGAAAAAATCCCTTCCCCCGTCTTTGCCCCCAGGCGGCCTTCATTTACACATTTTCTCATAATTTCGGAGCCGCTTTTAGTATCGTCCAGTTCCTTATACAAATAGGCTGAAATATTGTAGAAAATATCAAGGCCGCCCAAATCGGCGCTTTCAATAGGGCCGGTAACCCCGAGACGTCTGCCGAGACTGTATTTGCACACGGCATCCACATCCTCGGCAGTCGCAATCCCTTCCCTGACACAGTGGAGCGCTTCCCTCAAAAGGGTGAGCTGCAGCCGGTTGCCTATAAACCCGGGCGCTTCCTTTAAAAGAGTTACGGGCTTCTTGCCGATTTTTTCCATTAATTCTTTAGTGAGAGAAACAACTTCCGCAGCCGTCTTTTCCCCCGGAACGATCTCAACGAGCGGCAAAAGATGAGGCGGGTTCCAAAAATGGGCGACAATAAACCGCCTGGGAAGGTTCATGCAGGCCGAAAGTTCCGTCGGACTGAGGCCCGATGAATCGGTGGCGATAATCACGTCATCATCGATATATTTTTCCATTTCCGCATAGACGCTTTGTTTAACGGAGATGTCTTCAGCCACCGACTCGATGACAAAATCGGCGCCTGTCGCAGCTTCTTCAATCGTGGTGACGCCGCGGATACGGCCGCGCAAATTTTCCGCCTCGGCCTGTGACAAAAGCCCGTTGTCCGTCAGCCCCGCCAAGGCGGCCTTGATATTCGTCATAGCCCGTTCAATACTCACCGTCCTGCGGCCGAACATCCTTACCTCGTACCCCGCTCCGGCAAAAACGACGGCCGTACTGAAGCCCATAGTACCGCAGCCGAGATTACAAATCGTCCTTATTTGATCCACCCGTTTCATAGAGAGATCTCCCCTTCCGTATCCGACGTACGCAAAACAACCCCTCTTGCGAGGAGTTGTCGTAACCGGTTATGTAGTTTGATGGCGCCGACGCCACCATAACAGGCCGTAAACAAAGGCAACGATAGCCGATACGGCCAGAAGGCGCGGCCAGTGTTCATGTATAAGCAGCAAATCATGTCCCAGCCACACTTCGATAGCGACCGCCGGTAACTTGCCGACAGCATTGGCGACGAAATGGTCGCGATAGCTGATATGGCTAAGCGCGCCCAGAGCCGTGACGAAGACATTAGGCGCATAGGGAATAGCCCGTCCCGCCATAATCGTGCGAATGCAGCTGTACGAATCGAGACGTTCAAGCATATTGCTGCGGCTGATGACCTTCTTTGCCTGACCGCGGAACAAGGTCCGCGTCAAACGAAAGTTGATTTCTATACCGACGACTTCACCGACCCAGGAAATGACGATTCCCGGAACAAGACCGAAAATAACGCCGTTAACCGTCAGAAACAGTACGGACGGAATACCGATGGCATTAACAAAGGCTACCATCAAAACGCTGACAAAAATTGCCTTGTACCCGAATGAAGCCATATATGCGGTCATACCGTCTATATCGCCCAGAACGGTCAATTCCCACATGATCGAATAAAAGTCGGGCTGTACTAACTTAATGGACCAAAATACGGCAATGACAACGAGTATCCCGACGGCACGCGTTATCCAACCTGCTGTTTTATCACTCATAAGCTTCTGTCTGCCCTTTACATACGTTATTTCAACACCTGTCGTATTTGTACATACAAATGCAGGTTTTATCCACGCCAAACCCACAATTTTTTCCGTATTGTGAACCGGACATGTATATTATACCATATTTGCCCTCATTTTATAGATACGTCGGAACACCTTGCGGAACCCGTATCACTCGCCCTTCCGGCATAAAGCGCGTCGCGCCGCTTCTGCACGCCGTCCTTTGTATAAAACACTTCTTCTAAAAACAATCCCTGAGCCGGCGCCGTCGCCCCGAGTTTACGCCTATCCCGTCCGTCGAGAATACGTGCCAACGCTTCAGGGCTTTTCCGGTGCAGCCCGGCGTCCACAAGGGCGCCGACGATATTACGGACCATATGATATAAAAAACCGCTTCCCAGGACATCGATACGGACGCGGCCGCCGGCACGCGACACGGCGATTTCATACATCGTCTTGACAGGGTTATGCGGGGTCGTATTGGCCCCTTTATAGGCTGAAAAGTCGTGCGTCCCGATGAGCGTGTTTGCAGCCCGCTGCATCGCTTCTATATCCAGGGGCTTACGGATATACCATGCGTAACGCAGCATAAAGGGATCGTGCACAGGTCCGTTGACAACAATATAACGATAATGTTTGCCCTTATTGTCATGACGAACGCTGAAATCATACGCTTTCTCAACCGCATCCAGAACAACGATTGCCGGCGGCAGACTTCCCTTTAACGCATACGGCAGCTTATTGACGGGAATACGATCGGGAGCATAGAAATTTACGACCTGCCCGCGTGCATGAACACCTGTATCCGTGCGGGCCGCCCCATAAACGCGGATCCTGCAGCCGTACAATCCTTCCAGGGCTTCTTCCATCGTCTGCTGTACCGACGGAAAATCGGACTGGCGCTGAAAACCAAAAAAATCCGTACCGTCGTAAGCAATACGAAGGCATATGTTTTTCATTATATCAGCCATCGCAACACCGCCAGGACACCCGTCACAGAAATGACACCGCACAGAGCGGCTCCGTCACGCCATGTACAGGCCAATTCATGGAGCCGCGTACGGCCTTCTCCGCCGCGATAACAACGTGATTCCATGGCTGTCGCCAAGTCGTCGGCCCGGCGAAAGGCGCTGATAAAAAGAGGCACTAACAAGGGGACCATATTCTTACCGCGCTGCCATAAACTGCCTGTCGTAAAATTTGCGCCGCGGGCGGTCTGAGCTTTCATAATACGGTCCGTTTCTTCCAATAATGTAGGGATAAAGCGCATAGCTATGGTCATCATCATAGCCAGTTCGTGAGCGGGCACGCCAATCCGCTTAAAAGGATTTAACAGATGCTCAATACCGTCAGTCAGGACAATCGGGGATGTCGTATACGTCAAAAGAGACGAGAAGACGATTAAATACACGAGGCGCAGGGTCATGAGCACGCCTTGGCGGATACCCTCCTTTGTGATATGAATGACCCCGTATTGGCATAACGCTTCACCGGGCGTCGTAAAGAGATGGACAGCCATCGTGAAAAAGATAATTCCCCACAAGGGCTTCAAAGACTTGAACACGTTGCCTGCCGGTAAGCGTGACAGAAGGTATGAAAAGACGATAAAAGCCGTCAGGACCGCATACGACAAAAATGATTTCGCCAGAAAAACCGAGATAATAACTATCATCGTCGCAATAATTTTTATCCGCGGGTCAAGCCGGTGCAGGAAGGAATTCCCCGGGAAATATTGACCTAAGGTTATATCAGTCAGCATATCCGTTCCTCCTCAGGGCATCATAAACGGCGGCCGTACCGTCAGCCACCGTTTTAGCTTTATCGGATACGTCCAGCCCTCTTGTCTGCAGGTATTGCAAAACCTGTGTCACAGGCGGCACATCCACACCGGCCTCTTGCAGGGCATCACGACAGGCGGAAAAAATGGTCAACGGCTCTCCGTCCAATACGATTTTACCGTGCGAAAGCACAATAAGCCGGTTAGCAAGGGACGAAATATCTTCCATATTATGGGAAACGAGAATAACAGAAATGCCCTTTTCTTCATAACGGCGGCGGATCTGCGCAAAAATTTCACGTCTGCCTGCGGGATCAAGGCCTGCCGACGGCTCATCAAGGATAAGGTATTTAGGCCGAATGGCGATAATGCCGGCAATGGCAACACGGCGCATTTGACCGCCGCTAAGCCGAAAGGGCGACCGTTCCGCATATTCATCATAATCAAGGCCGACGAAATCCATGGCTTCACGAACGCGCTCGGCCGTCTCCGCCTCGTTCAAACCGAAGTTTTTCGGGCCGAAAGCAATATCTCCGGCTATCGTTTCTTCAAAGAGCTGGTATTCCGGATACTGAAATACCATGCCGACGCGGCGGCGTGCAGAAAACGCCTCTTTGCTTTTTTCGGCAATGTTTATCCCGTCTACATGAACAGTCCCTTCAGTCGGTTGCAGGAGGCCGTTCAACAGTTGAACCAACGTTGATTTTCCCGAACCTGTATGGCCGATAATACCGACGAATTCCCCTTCTTTTATTTCCAGACTCAACGGTTCCAGCGCAGTCTGTTCAAAGGGCGTTCCCTTCCCGTACGTATGGGATACATTTTCCAGTCTTATAGACATAATGCATCTCCCAACTCTTCTTTATTGATAATATCCCCTTTTACAGGTACGCCCCGTTCCCGAAGACGAACGGCGATTTCCGCCGCGACAGGCACATCCAGACCCATGGAAAGGAGTTCCGCCACATGCGAAAAAATCTGACGGGGAGTGCCGTCCATCTGCAGTTCGCCCTTGTTCATGACAACGACACGGTCGGCTCGCACCGCTTCTTCCATAAAATGCGTGATAAGAACAACGGTTATGCCTTCTTCATGGAGCTGCAATAAGGTCTTCATGACTTCCGCCCTGCCCGACGGGTCAAGCATGGCCGTAGGTTCATCCAGGACAATACAATCGGACTGCATCGCCAAAATGCCGGCGATGGCAATGCGCTGCTTTTGTCCGCCCGACAGCAGGTGGGGACCCTGCTTGGCAAACGCCGACATACCGACACGTTCCAGGGCCGTATCAACGCGAACACGGATTTCTGCGGGCGGCACACCGAGATTTTCCGGTCCGAAAGCCACATCCTCCTCGACCACGGCCGCCACTATCTGGTTGTCGGGATTCTGAAACACCATGCCTACATGCTGACGAATATTCCAGACATTTTCCCGGATATCCGTCCGCATGCCGGCGACTTCACAAACTCCTTCCGTCGGCAAAAGCAGCGCATTAAAATGCTTTGCCAAGGTCGACTTTCCCGAACCGTTGGTACCGATAACGGCGACAAATTCACCGGGTGCAACCGTCAGGGACACATCTTTTACGGCATAAACAAGATTCCCCGTTTCGTCTTTATATGTATGGCTGAGATGTTCCGTTCTTATCATAAACGCGGACATGATATATATTCCTCAATCTGCATCGTATTTTACCTGTACGGATATGACGCCTCTAATCGGCGTTTCCGTACTTATTCGCACCGACGGAGCCTTTCATAAAAGCCAAGGCCGCATACGCTATGAAGGCCGCAAACTGCGCAAATGTACCGGCCTCGTCAAGCCCCAGGAGCGGAAAAAAAAAGGCTCCGTAATAACAACTTAACGGCAGGGCGATATAAGCGGCGCTTCTGTTCGTATCATGGCACCGGCGGATTCCCAACGAAAGTTGAGAAAAAAAGGTCGGCACGGTAAAGGCAAGCAGAAGGAGTCCGAAAAGAGCGGCAATAAGCGGTTGATTCAGCAAAATACCTTCCGCCATGCGGCTGTATAGGACAAAGGTAAAGATGAATTGCGCAAAAAAAAGGACAAGCATACGTAAAACAAACGGCACCCTGCCCAAACGCCCTGTCCGGACAAAATACTTCGCTTTTAAATCGGCCGTATTTTTAAATCCTATATAACCGCTCCCGCCTGCACCGGCCGGCAGCGACAATCCTTCATGAACACGAGCGTCCGGTACGGAACGCTTCTGCAATTTTATTTTTTTTGCCTTTACCATGCTTTCCTCCCGCATAAAACAGACAATACGCATTTCTTTACAATGGTATCATATTATGGATTTTGACTCAAATTTTCCCCTAAACCCCGAATACGGTATTACCGGTAAAATCAAGCAGGGATACGTTTATGTCCAATTTCCGCATATAGGAAGAGTTGACCGGTTCGGAAGGACTTTTTACTTTTAATTTCTTGCGTGAAGCCATTACGGAAACATTGCATCCCCTTCTTCACGTCATTGGCGGACCATGACACGGAAGCGCTCGAAAAACTCGGTGAAATTACCGTTGCGTTGACGGAAATCGGCTTTCTCTTTCCGACGGCTATGCACGGCGATACTTGATGCGGGACATTTCAAAGGAGATATGCTTCATTTCTACTGCCCGGCCTTTGAAGCAGATATTCAGCTGAAGCGGGCCGCCGTTTTTGGAAGCGGCCTTTTTTATATGCCGGAAAAAGACCGGCCCTTTTTCGGGCAGACCGCTCACGGCACGGTTACATACAAAAGCGGCACCCGTCAGGGTACCGCCCGGTGCGTTTCATTAAAGTACGAAGAAATGGATGAAGGCGACTGCCGCTACGGCAAAGCGGTAATAGGCGAAAAAAGCAAGCGTCGACTTGTTGAGGAATTTAAGGAACCAGAGAACGGAAACGTAAGCTACCGCAAACGCGGTGACAAAGCCGACGGCAATCATGGCGAGATCGCCGCTGCCGAGATCGTTAAAACTCTTCAGGAGGTCATAGAAACAGGCAACGATCATAACCGGCACGGCGATAATAAATGAATAATCGGCCGCCGCTTTGCGACTAATGCCCAAAAGGATACCGCCGCCTATAGTCGAGCCGGAACGGGAAAACCCGGGCCAGAGGGCAAGAATCTGGAAAATTCCTACTAAAAACGCCTGCATAATCGTCATCTTTTCAACATCATTACAGACAACGGGGATCTTCGCCTTTTCCGCCGCAAGTATATAAATACCGCCGACAATAAGGCCGATAATCACGGTACTCGGCGAGAAAAGGTAGGTCTTAATCGCATGATGGGCAAAGAAGCCGATGAGCATAACGGGAACGATGCCGACCGCGACATGCGCCAAGGTCAGGCCCGTGTCACGGCGATACCAATTTTCGGGTTTTAAAAGGTGTACGCAGTCATATTGCCGCAGCATGTAAAGAAATTTTTCCTTATAAATACAGAGCGCCGCTGCGATAGCACCTAATTGAATAAATACTTCGAAAACGCCTGCTCTCGGCCCGTCGAACCCGAGCCAGTCGCCGACGAGGATCATGTGCCCCGTAGAAGAAACGGGAAGATATTCCGTAACGCCTTCGAGAATACCGAGTATAACGGCTATTATATAATCGCTCATAATCCGCTCCTTGTGTACTGAGAAACTTATAATACGTCGCTCATTATATCACAGAGCAGGACAAAAAAAAAGCAATGCGCTCACGCATTGCTTTTCATAACTAGTCAAGTGAAATAACATGATTCGGATTTTCAACAATAAACTTGGCGTATTTCGGGTCTCCGTTGTGTTCGAAGTAAAGCGTATTTCCTTCCAGTTTCCCTCTCCAGCTGACAATAATGGGGCATTCTCTGCTGAGCTTTTTCAACATGTCGACCGGATTCAAGTTAAGGATGGGTGCGAAGAGAAAACCTACATTATCGATCATGACGACGCGAGCATTCAAGCGTCTGATCGCGTTGGCAATCAGGTCGATTGCCTTTTCCGGGCGGTCCGCACGGGGAATTTCCAGGAATTCATCATCAAAAAGCTCTCTGGCTTCACAAATCTTCCACCCTTCCTGGTAGGTCAAATCGCGGATCAGCTGACTCTTTCCCGATCCGGGGCCGCCGATAATGATCAATAATTTTTCATCTTCCTGCGCAATGTACTTCCAACGTTTTAAGACTTCTGCATCTGTAACCATGAAAATCACCTTCATTTGCTAGAATTGGATAGATTTAATTTGGTTTTATTATACTTGATTAGAGTCTCTTTAGTAAAGGTTCTATGTATATTCTTTTGGGATAGCCTTTTTTTCCTTTAAATCGTAACGTCCTAAAGAATCCTGAAGGTCTTTGATCGGTCTGTCCGTCAGAATAATATCACTTATATAGTGTTTATCATGTTTTAAAATAAAAACCAACGACGTGCCCCTGTCAAAGGGACTGTCATAATAGTATGCGTCCACGGAATCTTCCGTATCGGGTCCGATATCTATGCGGTTAGGCACACCGTACGCAGCCAAAAGAGTGGAAACGTGGTAGCCCAACGTAATGCCGCGGCCCGTAAAGGCCGAATTGGACAAGAGAAAAACATTGTGCACCGTACCCGTACTGTCCACTTCCACACCGTAATCGCCGTAAAGCCAGAAGTTGGTATGACCGCGTTTGATCACGGTCTGCCACGTGTTGTATTTGTTTTGAGTGAACGGAGCGGCCGGCGCAAACCCCATGAGCGTGAAATCTTCTTTGGCCGGCATATCGTACGGCAAGGCACGGTTGCTCTTTGCCGCATAAGGCATGCGCGGCGGCATCATGGCCACGCGCTGGATTTTTCTGTCACCGACGGCAAAAATAATATCCTCGTGGAGAGCCTGTGACGAGTAGACAAAATAGTAAACATTGGCGTCATTGTCGCGCAATATAGTATCAGGTACGCCGAAACGGCGCACTAAAAGCTCGACAGGCGAGCCGAGCGTTATATCTTCCCCTATAACGAGAGTATCGCTTTTCGTAAGAAATACGGATTCAACGCCCGTTTCAATAACGCCGTTATCAATGTTATTAAGGCGAAGGGACTCAGCCACCGGTTTACGCAAAACAACACGCATTCCCAAATCATCCGTACGATATACGAGTTTAAGAAAATGCGTTGTTTCGGACCGTTCCTGAGGCTGTCCGTACTTTTGCAGCACTTCAGCGGCAGACATGCCTTTACGCAGGCCGCCGACAACGAAAAGCTCATCTTTTAGAGGACGTACGGGCGCCGCTTCGATACCTTCCGGCAAAACAGCTTTCCCATTGGGGTTGACAGTATTCTGCCAGGAAGTGTCCCGTTTTAAAGAGTCCTCGATAGCCTTTACCTTATAATTTGTTTTTTCTTTATCCGCCTTGTCATTATGACTCTGTTTCTTATCGCCATGCCCGGCGGAAGCCCGCTTCAACAAATGTATTTCCTTATCGGTCCTGTCGCCGCTGCCGGTTGCGGCAAATGCAGTCGTTGTCAGAGTCACTATACAAAGAATCAGGGCGGCGGAAATATGCCGTTTCATATTTTCTCCTTCATTATGTGAAAAAGGCACCCTCTGAAAGCCTTCAAGGGGTGCCGAGCAAACTATTTCTGTTCAGGACGGCTCAAGGGGAATAAGAGGACATCGCGAATAGACGGACTGTTTGTAAGAAGCATAACGAGCCGGTCAATGCCGATACCCAAACCGCCGGCCGGCGGCAAGCCGTATTCGAGCGCGCGGCAATAATCTTCATCCATCTGATGGGCTTCGTCATCGCCGTGAGCACGCTCCTCCATCTGCTTGAGGAAACGATTGCGCTGGTCAACGGGATCATTTAATTCGGAGAACCCGTTTGCCAGTTCCCGTCCGTAAATGAACGCTTCAAAACGATGTGTGAGAAGCGGATTGGTTTCGTCCTGCTTCGTAAGCGGTGAAATTTCCAGGGGATGGCCCGTAATAATCACCGGTTGAATAAGATTTTCTTCAACATAGTCTTCAAAGCAGCTGTTTATAATCTTACCGATACCGTCGTATTCACCGTATTCAACATGGAGTTCATCGGCAACAGCACGCGCCTGCGCAACGGTCGTAACGTTCGAAAAATCTTTACCCGTGTATTTTTCAACAGCTTCGATCATGGTCATATGCTGCCAAGGCGTTGCCAATTCGATTTCCCGATCAAGGTAAGTAATCTTCGTCGTCCCGTACAATTTTACAGCCAATTCGGAAACGAGCTCTTCCGTAATATGAATAACATCTTCCAAATCACCGTACGCCTGATACAGTTCAACCGTCGTAAATTCAGGGTTGTGACGCGTATCGATGCCTTCGTTCCGGAAGCAGCGGTTCATTTCATATACGCGTTCGAGACCGCCGACGAGAAGCCGCTTCAAGTGCAGTTCCGGTGCAATACGCAAGTATATATCCATATCAAGCGCATTGTGATGCGTAATAAACGGACGCGCGGCGGCACCGCCGGCAATATTATGGAGCATCGGGGTTTCCACTTCAAGGAAATTTTTCTTATCGAGATATTCGCGAATACCCTTGATAATACGCGAACGCATGACGAAAGTCTTTGTAACTTCCGGATTTACGATGAGGTCAAGATACCGCTGTCTGTATCTTGTTTCCTTATCTGTAAGGCCATGAAATTTTTCCGGCAGCGGGCGGAGCGATTTGGAAAGGAGCGTCCATGTTTCCACGCGTACCGTAATTTCACCGGTATGCGTCGTGAATACGTCACCCTCTACGCCGATGATATCCCCTATATCGAGAAGTTTAAAGAGTTCATACGGTTTTTCCCCGACGACATCTTTACGGAAATAGAGCTGAATTTCACCGCTCAAATCGCGGAGCACGCAGAAAGCGGTTTTACCGTGACGGCGCAGGGCCATAAGACGGCCTGCCAGACTCACATGTGTGCCGTCCTGTGCCAAGGTTTCCGCATTATCCTTTATGTCCCGCGCATGATGATCCCACTCATATTTCTGGCCGAACGGGTATATGCCGGCTTCGGCAAACTGTCGCATTTTTTCACGGCGTACTATCATTTGATCGTTTAATTTTTCTTCTTCTGCAGCCGGTACGGCTTTCTTTTCCTGGTCAGCCATCTCAATCCTCCCGGTATTTAGGCTTCAAACGGTAAAATACGGTACCGGACTTCTCCGGCCGGAGCTTTTACGGATACGACGACGGGGCGTTCCTTATCCACGTTCTGGCCTAAAATGGCGGCGCCTACAGGACTTTCATTGGAAATGCGGTTATTGAACGGATCCGCTTCGGCCGTGCCGACAACCGTATATTCAAACCGATCCTTCGTCGCCACATCTTCCAAAATGACTTTTGAACCCAAGCGGACTCTGGCAACATCATCAGTCGCCTCTTCAATAATTTTTGCGGTTCTGATTTTATTTTCCAGCTCGGCAATCCGGCCTTCAATAAACGCCTGTTCATTTTTAGCGTCGTCATATTCGGAGTTTTCGCTCAAGTCGCCTAGCGCGATCGCTTCTTTGATACGTTGCGAAACGGCAATGCGACGAACCGATTTAAGCTCGTTTAATTCTTCTTTCAGTTTTTCAAGCCCTGCCGCAGTGATCAGTGTTTCATTAGCCATGAATTGAATGCTCCTTTTATCTGTATGATTGTAGACAGGAACGGCCGTCCTGAAAAAGCTCTATCCCTGAGATCTATATAGTACGCAAGTATGTATAATTATATTCTTATAGCGCCCTGATGTCAATCAGTATACCCGTCCGAACCGTCTCCGTCACCTGCCGCCCGGCGAATAAGGGAACGAAATTCTTCCGGTGACGCGGCCCGGTTAAAACGGTCCCGCAAGGCGGCCGAACCGAACATACCCCGGGTATACCAGGAAGCGTGTGTCCTCATCTCGCGAAGTCCTATATAATCACCTTTAAATTTCAGCAGGCTTTCGAAGTGTTCCGAAAGCAGCTTATAGCGTTCCGCCGTTGTCGGCGCCTTTATAACCGCGCCGCTCGTAAGATATGCTTCAATTTCTCTGAAAATCCAGGGGTTTCCCCGGGCCGCCCGCCCGATCATAATACCGGCACAACCGGTATGCTCAAACATGGCCCCCGCCGCAGGACCGTCCGCAATGTCGCCGTTGCCGATAACGGGTATGGACACGGCGGCGACAACAGTCGCAATCTTTTTTATATCGACTTTACCGCTGTAAAACTGTTCCCGCGTTCTGCCGTGCACGACGACGGCGGCCGCACCCGCCTGTTCGCATCGTACGGCCAGTTCGGGCGCCGTAAAGGACGAATCATCCCAACCGGTTCTCATCTTCACGGTTACGGGGACGGATACGGCGGCAACGACGGCTTTAACAACTTTTTCCGCCAGAGGAAGGTCTTTCATCAGAGCCGCCCCTTCTCCGTTCTGTACGACCTTGCGAACAGGACAGCCCATATTAATGTCAATAATATCGGCGCCGCTTTCTTCCGCCGCAACGGCGGCTTTCGCCATTATCTCCGGGTCGGATCCGAAGATTTGCAGGGACAGCGGATGTTCTCCCGCATCTATAGAAAGCATTTCCCGCGTATGTTGATTACCGTAGGCCAGCCCTTTAGCACTGACCATTTCCGTACAAACTAAAGCCGCGCCATAGCGGCGGGCAATGACGCGGAACGGCAAATCACAAACTCCCGCCAGGGGGGCCAGGAGCAGCGGTGAATCTATAATTACCGAGCCTATACGCAACGGTCTAACAATTCCGTTCATAAATAATTCTCAACCCTTCCAGGGTAAGCATCGGTTCAACGACATCGATCGCGCCGGTTGCCGGAGAAAGGACGACAGCCAGGCCGCCTGTAGCCACCACTTTTGCGTTTCCTCCCAATTCTTTGCGCATCCGTGCGACAATCCCTTCCACTTGTCCGACAAACCCGTAAAAAACACCGGCCTGCATACTTTCTACCGTGTTATGACAGATAACGCCGTCCGTACGGCGCAATTCAATACGGGGCAGTTTAGCCGTGCGTTGGACAAGCGCTTCCGTCGAGATGCCGACGCCCGGGCAGATGGAACCTCCCAAATAAGCACCCTTGCCGTCAACGGCACAGAACGTCGTCGCCGTACCGAAATCGACAATGATTACAGGGCCGCCATATTTATCATATGCCGCCACGGCATTGACAATGCGGTCGGCACCGACTTCCCGCGGATTGTCATAACGGATATCCATACCCGTCTTTACACCCGGTCCGATGACAAGCGGTGAAATGCCGAAGTAACGTTGACACATCCGTTCCAGCGTCGGCATAATCGGGGGCACTACAGAAGAAATGATAACCGCATCGATGGAATCGGCACTGATTTCGTTCCAAAAGAAAAGATTGCGGATCAATACTCCGTACTCATCGGTCGTGCGAAGACGGTCCGTAGATATTCGCCAGTGATCCAAGAGCTCCGTTCCTTTATAAATACCGAGAACTATATTTGTATTGCCTACATCAATAACCAGTAACATGCTGTTCCTTCTCCCTATACTTCGATTTACATCGTTACTACTATAACAAAGTTCAGCGAAAAAGAACAGCTTTTCAACTTAAATCCATACCCGCCTTTGCCAGGATTTTTAAAATGCGGCGCCCCGCAACGACGGCCGCCGCCAGTTTAAGTAAATCAAAAATAATAAAAGGGGCGGCACAGGCCGCAAAAGCATTACCCACAGACAGGGACTTGCCGAGAATATAATTGTATTCCGCCCAAAACCCGGCGACGCCGAGGAAGTAGACGAACGCAAGCGAAACAGCGCCGCCGAGGAAGGATACAAAAAAATTCTTTACCCGTACGCAGCCGCATATCCAGGCATGAACGATAAAACCGAAAAAGAAACCGATAAGCGGTCCGAAAACAACAGACAGGCTCCCTTGTGCCATAGCGAAGACAGGCAACCCGAATGCTCCTAGAAGGATCCAAATCAAAACGGCGAACGCCCCGCGCTTCGCCCCTAATACAATACCGGCCAGCGTTACAGCAAAAATCTGCAGTGTATGCGGCACCGGCCCGATAAGCACGGAAAATTGAGAAAAAACCGCTATAAGGGCCGCAAAAATCGCAATGGCAGTCATAGTACGGATAGACATAAAAACCTCCTGAACGATACGTTGACTCCATCTTATCAAACAGGCGGTTTTATTGTCAACTTAATCAGAAAATAATTGCATTAACAATTATTTTGTCCGTACGCGCACATCGCCGGCAACAACACGCTCCATCCCCTTCTCACTCATGACGAGCAGATTCCCGTCCCCGTCAATATCAACAGCCCGGCCGATAAGTGTTTCCCGCGGCAAGGTAACTTCAACGGTCTTTCCCAATGTGGATGACAAGATGCGCCATTCGTCGAGAATTGATGAAAATCCTTCTTTTTTTGCTTTTTCATAGTACTTCTCTAGCGACTCCATGACGGCCCGCCACAACTCGTTACGGCTTACGATAATGCCTTCAGCGGCAAAACTGGTCGCGCCGGCCCGTATTTCTTCCGGCATTTCATCAAGCGTAACGGTTGTATTAATTCCTATGCCCAGGACAACATAACTTACTTGTTCCATTGTCGCACTGAGCTCCGTCAAAATACCGACGATCTTCTTGCCGTTGACCAATAGGTCATTCGGCCATTTAATGACACAGCCGGCCAGGCCGAACCGATGCAGGGTACGAGTTACGGCAACAGCTGCAAGCAAGGTTATCTTGGAAACTTCTATCGGCGGAAAAGGCGGCCGTAAAATAACGGAAAACCAAAGTCCCTTGGCGTAAGGCGAATAAAACGACCGTTCAAGGCGCCCTTTCCCGCCCGACTGTTCTTCAGCCGCAACGACCGTCCCCTCAGCCGCCCCCTTGTCGGCAAGCTCTTTAGCCAACGTATTGGTAGAATCCGCCCGCTCACGATAAACAATTGTCCGGCCGATACTCTTTGTATGTAAGGATACCGAAACGGCGTCCGCATCAAGTAATTCAGGCACCCCGGTCAGACGATAGCCTTTTTTGGTAAATGATTCGACAACATATCCCTTTTCGCGCAGGGTGCAAATATGCTTCCAAACAGCAGTACGCGTAATTCCCAACACATCGGACAACTTCTGACCTGAAACAAACTCGCCGCGATGTTCCAGCAAATACTCTAAAATATCCTGACGCATAGGCCACCCCTCCGAAGCAAATTGAACAAGACCATTTCAAGCCCTATTTTATCATATTCAGTAAAAGATAAAACCCTTCCGTATTTAACCTGAATTAACACAAAAAACGATCCTGTCCTGCCGACGACATTATATGTATGCCTTTGAGCCGCCCCGCCTTTTTCCGCCTCCTTTTTCTTGGAAGGGGCAAAGAAAAATACACCTCGCCGGATGCACTGCACCCCAAAAATTGTGTCCAACTTTTGGGGTGCAGTGCATAGAACGAGGTGCATTACTTTATTCCGTTTCTTTGGAAACAACTGTCGCTTCCTGTTGCGGGGAAGACAGCTCATTGCCCCAGGGACTGACATGCTTTGCCGCAGGGTTCGTTTCTTCCGCTTCAGGCTCCGGTCTTACCTGCGGTCCGGCAGCTTCTTCCTTTTGCTCTTCCGGATTTTCAAGAGATCCGTATGTAATGAGATTTTCCACTTGTTTATGATTGATCGTTTCGACTTCCATCAGGGCCGCCGCCATATTGTTCAAGGCATCACGATGGTCCGTAAGCATTTTGATAACATCATCGTACGCCTGCGTTACCATATCATGCATTTCCGAATCAATCAATTCGGCTACGCCTTCACCGTAATTGCGTTCATGCCCGAGGCTCTTGCCGAGAAATACCTGGTCCTGCTGTTCACCGAAAACCATAGGCCCGAGCTTCGGACTCATGCCGAGACGGGTAATCATCTGACGGACGATACGAGTTACGCTCTGCAGGTCGCCGGACGCTCCGCTGCTGATTTCGTTAAAAACGATTTCTTCAGCCGCCCGGCCGCCTAAAGCAACACGAATCTGCGCAAGATAATAAGACTTTGTTTCATACGAACGATCTTCTTCGGGCAACATCATCGTATAGCCGCCTGCACGGCCGCGCGGAATAATCGTGACCTTATGCACGGGATCCGCTTCGGGAAGCAGGTATGCGACGAGCGCGTGGCCCGACTCGTGAATTGCCGTCAAACGTTTTTCTTTTTCACTGATAACATGGCTGCGCCGTTCCGGACCGAAGGCAACTTTTTCACTTGCTTCTTCCAGTTCGGCCATGCCGATGATCTTCTTATCCGCACGGGCAGCCAGGAGAGCCGCTTCATTCAGCAGATTGCTGAGATCGGCGCCGGTAAATCCGGGCGTTTTCTTGGCAATTGTTTTCAAATCGACGTCTTTGCTCAGCGGTTTGCCTTTGGCATGGACGTTAAGAATAGCGACCCGGCCTTGAAGATCCGGACGGTCTACCGTAATCTGCCGATCAAACCGGCCGGGACGCAAAAGCGCCGGATCAAGGATATCCGGTCTGTTCGTTGCGGCAATCGTAATGATGCCCTCATTGGCGCCGAAACCGTCCATTTCAACGAGCAACTGGTTTAACGTCTGTTCCCTTTCATCATGGCCGCCGCCCAGCCCGGCACCGCGCTGGCGTCCGACCGCATCAATTTCATCAATAAAAATAATACAGGGCGCATTTTTCTTCGCCTGCGAGAAAAGGTCGCGTACGCGGGACGCACCGACGCCGACAAACATTTCCACGAAATCGGAGCCGCTGATACTGAAGAAAGGCACGCCCGCTTCACCGGCTACGGCTCTGGCAAGCAATGTTTTCCCCGTGCCCGGCGGTCCGAAGAGAAGGACCCCTTTTGGGATTTTAGCGCCAATAGTATTGTATTTACCGGGGTTACGCAAAAATTCCACGATTTCCGATAATTCTTCTTTTGCTTCATCTGCACCAGCGACATCCTTAAAGGACACTTTCACCTTTCCTTCACCGTGCATTTTGGCATGGCTTTTGCCGAAATTCATGACGCGACTGCCGCCGCCCTGTGTTTGCTGCATAAAAAAGAAAAATACGGCTACAAGGATGAGAATAGGCACAATCGACGCCAACGCATTCATCCACCAGGAAGGCTGTTCAGGCGGTTTAGCCACGACATTGACTTCCGCGTCTTTAAGCGCCGGCATCAACGCCGCATCAGTAGGCGCATAGGTGGTAAAGGACGCACCGTCTTTCAGCTGGCCGGTGATAGCGTGGTCTGCCGTAATTTGAACGGAATCGACCTTCTTCTGCTGCACTTGAGCCATAAAATTCGTATATGTAATTTCAGACTTATCCGGTCTACTGCTGACAACGGCATCAATGATACTTGCCGCCACAACAATAAGAAGTAAATATAAGCCGACATTGCGAACAAATTTACTCAAAATACTGCTCCTTTCTCTCTTACTTCGTTTCTACAGTAAAACTGTGGACATTCCTATGTTACCATACTTAAGCCGATGTCACAATATGCGGGCCTTATAAACAGACTCCTTGAGAATGCCTATGTACGGGATATTACGGTACCGCCCGGCGTAGTCAAGGCCGTATCCCACGACAAAAGCGTCAGGGATCTCAAAGCCGTTATAATCGACGGTCACGTTGGCTTTACGGCGCGACGGCTTATTAAGAATTGTCGCTATTTTAACGGATTTTGCACCGCGATCTTCCAAGATCGGTTTAAGCCGGCTCAAGGTCGTACCCGTATCAATAATGTCTTCAACGATAAGTACATCTTTATTTGCGGCATCACTGTCCAAATCTTTGCGGATTTTCACGAAGCCGCTTGAATCGGTAGCGTCTCCGTAGCTGGAACATACCATAAAATCGAATTCTGTAGGAACTTTAATTTCTCTGGCCAAATCGGAAAAAAATGTTACCGCCCCTTTAAGAATGCAAACGAGCAAAATGGATCTTCCTTCATAATCCGCAGTAATCTGTGCTCCCAGCTCACGCACGCGTGCAGCGATTTCTTCCCTGGTTAACAATACTTTTTCCAAATCCTTATGCATGGTCGTCTCCTCCCGAAACAGTACATACCAGCGGTCCCTTTTTGAGCGCGAGAGGTCGCGTAATGTCCGCACTGCAGCCGCAAAGCCACAAAACGGTATCGCCGTCGCACAGCAGCGGTATATGTCCCCTTCGTTCCGCCGGTATCTTCTTTTCAATCAAATATTTTTTCAAGGTTTTATGGTATGCGCCGCCTATATTGATTGTTTCCCCGCCGCGCCGGTAACGGAGCGTCAGCGGTTTCTCAGCCGGATCGGCCGCCAAAAAAAATTCGTTTGCCGACAATGTATATCCGTCCGTCAAAACCTTTTGAACGGTCAGTTTCCAGCCGTTCAATTCGTATGTGCCCGTACCGGTAACGCCGACGTCGCCCGGCAAGGCCGTGCCGACCGGTTCATCACGCCCGCCGGGGCCGGTAAAACACAGATAGGCGCCGCTCCTGTAGACGGTTATCTCCTTCATGCGCACTTGCCGGCCGCTCTGTTTACGCATCAGAGCCAATACCTTTTCCGTAAAATCAAAGGTAAGGTCTTTATCGTTACCCTTTACAGCCGCGCAGATGCGTCGGACAAGCCGCCGCTGTAACGCTTTGTGAAGTCGCGCAGCCTTAGCGACGGCAAGGCGATATACGTCATCAAGGCAGACAAGTTCTTTAAAAAGGCGCTCTGTCTGCACGGTCAAACAGTCGTCCTCACTCCCGGCGATCTTGGCAAACCGTCCGAACGCGGCCGCAATACCGGGATTATACGAGCGCAGCAAAGGTACCACATCCAGGCGGATACGATTGCGCAGATATTCCCGGCTCGCATTGCTTTCATCAAAACAGCAGGAAAGATGATTTTCTTCTATATACGACAAAATCTCCTGACGGGTCAAACATAAAAGAGGGCGGATAATATGTCCGTTTTTACTTTGCATACCTGTCGCCCCGCCCGTGCCGCCGCCGCGAATCAGATGCAGAAGCACAGTCTCAACCTGGTCATCGGCATGATGGCCCACTGCAACGGCGGAAGAGCCGTACTTTCCGGCAATATCCGCAAAAAAAGCGTAGCGGACCTCTCGCCCGGCAGCTTCCACGGAAAGACCTTCCGCTTCGGCTAAGGCCTTTACATCGGCATATGTGCTGCAAAAAACAGCGTTTTGTTTTACAGCCGCCGCCTCGACAAATTTCAGTTCCGCAGCCGCTGCGGCCCGCAAGCCGTGATGAACGTACGCAACAATTAATTGTAAGTTATATGATTTTTTCAGGGCTCCCAGTATATGGAGCAACGTCATCGAATCAGGGCCGCCGGAGCAGGCAACGATTACGGTCTGCCCCTCTTTAAGCAGCCCTTCATGATGACAAAAGGACTCAACTTTTTCTAAGATCGTCATAATCAGGGTTTATATATACGGCAGGAATCGTAAAAGGCCTGTTTATAGAAGACGCCCTCCAGCAAATCCCGTTCGCTCACTGTAATTTCATCAATACTATAGTAATCCATATACGATTCGGCAATAACCAGGCCCGCCAAAATAATCGTACTGCGTTGCGCCATAAGACCGGGCACATGTTTGCGTTCCCCATCGCTCATGGAAGCAAGCCGGTGAAGGCACCCCGCCAAATCGGTTTTGGAAAGAACATATCCGTCCACCCGCTCCGGATCATACACGTCCATCCGCGCATCAATGGCCGCCAGCGAAGTAAGAGTACCGCCGACACCGATTAATTTCTCCGGTTTTACAGGCTGCCGCAGCCATGTTTCGTCACATCGTTTCCGGACTTCTTTCAATTCCCGAATCCCCATTTGTTCCGCCGCCGTCAACCGCACTGCACCTAAAGGATAACTGTGCGACCAGGTCACATGACCGTCTTTGCCGAGAGCCACTTCCGTACTGCCCCCGCCGATATCAAGAACGGCGACAACCGTACCGGCAGGGATCGTTGAAACAGCCCCGCAAAAGCTCAGCGCCCCTTCTTCCGCCCCGGAAGCGATACGGCAATGCCAGCCGAAGCGCCACCGCACTTCCGCCAAAAAAGCCTGTCCGTCTCTGGCTTCCCGCACGGCCGACGTGGCGACGGCACAAACGGGAATCCCCTGCAGGTCACGGTTCCACTCCTCCATGACGGCAAAAGAATTAACGATGCCTTCGGGAGACAAATGCCCCGATTCGTTCAACCCCTTTGCCAAGCGGGTCGTCGCCAGGCGCTTCGGATAAAACCGCCACTGTCCTTTTTTGAATATTCCCTGCATGAGCCTCAGTGAATTAGAGCCGATATCCACAACGGCGTATTCCGTATCTGTCATCACAAGATATTCTCCCGGTTCATAAATAAGAAAACAAAAAGAGCATTCCCTCAGGAATACTCCCGTTGCCCGACGTTCCTGCCGGCTCAGTCGGCGCGACGCGCTCCGCGGCCGCCTCTCTTGGATTCTGTATTCCGCTTCAAATCCATGAGCCGTTCATCACTTTCTTTCAAAAACCTGCTCAACCGGTCTTCAAACGATGCCGTTCCGTTAGAACGGCGATGAGAATCGAATTTGCGCTCACGAAATTCCGGTTTCGTCCGGATTTCTTTACGTTCCGTCGGCGCCTGAGCCTGTTTGATAGATAACCCGATCCTGCCTTTGTCATCAACGGATACTATCTTAACCGCCACCTTATCGCCTACTTGCAAGAAGTCATGGACATCTTTTACATATTCATCGGCTACTTCCGAAATATGTACGAGACCGACTTTCTTTTCAGGTAATTCAATAAAAGCGCCGAATTTCGTAATCCCCGTAACGATACCTTCCAGCATACTCTCTGCTTCAATCGCCATCCTGTGTACTAATCCTCCTTGGGCATAAACGCCGAATATTTACTAATTATTATACTATAAGATGTGAAAAATTCAATTAATATTTTAACATAGGTACCGGCCCGCCCTTACTGTTTATACGGGATTTCTCCCTGTTTGACAAGACCGAACTGCGTACGGGCCCTATTGATTAATTCCTCCGGATCGATGAGTTTATCCTTTTCCGCTTTTAAGGCTTGATTCTCTTCCGTCAGCTCCTCTTCCTGTTTAACAGTCGCTTCCATGTCGCCGTGAATTTCCCAAAGCAGGTAAAGACGATTTAGGAGAAAAAGCCCGCCTATGATGAGAATACCGACAATAATACGTTTATATACGGATGTCTCCCGTTTTTTCGGCCGACGACGGCGTACGGTATTCCTCCGACCGGGGCGGCGCCTTCTGACTTCAGCCATGGTGTCACTCCTTTTACCGTTTCAATTGATGTAATTATTAGTATATCATTAATTGCAGCCCTGATAAAGCCTGCCGCCGCAGCCGACACGGTTTATTTTTATATTTATGCACACCTTTACTTTTCTCTTTTAAAACGGGACCGTCTCTTTTATAATAAAGATACTACCTGATGATGTGAAAGGACGCGACACGAGGATGAAATATAATACACTGACACCTGCAATCCTGTCCGAATTAGAACGGATTGCAGGCGCAAAGAACGTTATTACCGATATAGACCGCCTGCAACCGTACGCACACGATGAAGTGACGGATCCGGCCTATCACCGCCTGCCGGACGCGCTTGTTCTGCCGGAGACAACGGAACAAACGGCAGCTATTGTCAAGCTTGCCAATAAAGAACATTTTCCTGTCGTTCCCCGTGGCGCAGGCACGGGCCTTGCCTGCGGTTCCGTCCCCATCTATGGCGGTCTCGTCGTATCGCTCGAAAAGATGAACCGTATAGAGGAAATCAATGAAGACGCATTGTATGCGGTTGTTGAAGCGGGGGTACGGACATCCGATTTACAGCGGGCGGCTGAAGCGAAAGGGCTGTTTTATGCAGGCGACCCGTGCAGCGGCGACTCCTGTCAGATAGGCGGCAACATCGCCACTAATGCCGGAGGTAACCGAGCCGTGAAATACGGGACGACACGTCACCAGGTTTATGCAGTCACTGTTGTCAACCCTCTCGGCGAAATTGTACAACTCGGCAGCCGTTTAAAAAAGCAGTCCACAGGATACTGCCTGGATCAGCTGATTATCGGCTCGGAAGGGACGTTAGGCATCATTACGAAAGCGACGATTAAACTCCTGCCGAAATTACCTTGCAAGATTGATATTCTCGCCGTGTTTCAAAGCGCCGATGCGGCCATAGACACGGTAAAAGAGATCTTAAAAAACCATATCACGCCGACATGCGTTGAGTTTATGGACAATATTACGCTTCATTCGGTAGAACGGTTCTTACAGACGACACTTCCCGGCAGCGACGTCGGAAATCATCTTATTATCGAACTGGAAGGTGAAACTGAAGACGACCTGGACGATAAAATAATGCGCCTCAATGAAATTTGCACAAAACGGGGGGCTGCCGAAGTGCTCGTCGCCGACTCCGAGCGCATTTGGAAAGCGCGTAAATCCTTTGCCGAAGCAGTGCGCGCCGAGAGCCTGATCGTCTGCAAGGAAGACCTTGTCGTTCCTGTCGACAAAGAACCCGAGCTTTTGCATTTCATCCTCGCTCAGGCCCAAAAATATAATCTCATTACCCGGATTGCGGCTCATGCCGGCGACGGAAATATTCATTTGAATATTTTAAAAAATGAAGATATCCCTTATGAAGAGTGGGAAAAACGCATCGCCAATAACCAGGCGGAATTATACACCTATGTTTACAGTCTCGGCGGGCGCCTCTCCGGCGAGCACGGCATCGGCTACAAACGCCGCGGCTTAATGGAACGGTTCACGGATCCCGTTGAACTTTCTATGATGAAAGCGATAAAGAAAGCGTTGGATCCGAATAATATACTCAATCCCGGTAAAATTTTCAAATTGGACGACTGATTTCGGTATTGCATTTTCAAGCAGGCGTCGGTATAATAATAACGTAAGAAAAATCTTATACAATTATATCTTCAGGGCAGGGTGAAATTCCCGATCGGCGGTACAGTCCGCGAACGCCATGCGTAGATTCGGTGCAACTCCGAAACCGACAGTATAGTCTGGATGAGAGAAGATAGAGTTACGGTATTTTTTTATGGTGCAAGCCGTATCGCCCTGATTCCCGTCCGGAATTCAGGGCTTTTATATATTCAGGAGGTCTCAGTATGACACAGAAAAAACAGCACTATAATACGGTAGAGGAAGCAATAGAAGAACTGCGTGCCGGTCATCTCATTATCGTTACAGACGACCCCGATCGTGAAAACGAAGGCGACTTCATCTGTGCCGCGCAATTTTGTACAACGGAAAACATGAATTTTATGGCAACACACGGGAAGGGATTAATTTGTATGCCCGTCAGCCGTGAATATGCCCGTAAAATGAATTTATCCCCCATGGTAGCGCAAAATACAGATAATCACGAAACAGCATTTACGGTGTCTATAGACCATATTGATACGACAACCGGTATTTCCGCCGTTGAACGCGCCTATACGGCCCGTAAATTAGTTGATGAAAACACACGCCCCGAAGACTTCCGCCGGCCCGGCCATATGTTCCCGCTCATCGCGAAAAAAGGCGGGGTCCTCACGCGTAACGGCCATACAGAAGCAACGGTGGATTTAATGCGCCTCGCCGGTCTTGCTCAGGCCGGCCTCTGCTGTGAAATCATGGCCGATGACGGTACCATGTTGCGCACACCCGGTCTCTGGCAGATAGCCGCAAAATACGGTATCAAATTCATTACCATTAAAGATCTGCAAAACTACTGCCGCCGCCATGACAAGCATGTTGTCCGTGAAGCGGAAGCAGAAATGCCGACACATTACGGTGAATTCAAAATTTTCGGCTATATAAACGACTTAACGGGGGAACATCACGTAGCTCTTGTCAAAGGCAATATCGGCGACGGCAAAGACCTTCTTGTACGCGTTCATTCCGAGTGCCTCACAGGCGATGTTTTCGGCTCCTGCCGCTGCGATTGCGGGGAACAGCTTGCAGCCGCCATGACGCAAATCGACAAGGAAGGCCGCGGCATTCTTCTCTACATGCGACAGGAAGGCCGCGGCATCGGCCTGATTAACAAACTCAAAGCTTATGCCCTTCAGGAACAGGGATACGATACGGTCGAAGCAAACGAAAAACTGGGTTTTGCTCCGGATCTCCGTGAATATTGGATTGGCGCACAGATCCTTCAAGATTTAGGCGCAAAAGAGATCCGTCTCCTTACGAACAATCCCGAAAAAATTTACGGGCTCGAAGGATTCGGCGTCGAAATTACGAAGCGCGTGCCGATTGAAATGGTACCGCAACAATACGACGAATTCTATTTGGAAACAAAGAGAAATAAGATGGGGCATATTCTCCCCCATCTTCACTGAATCGGTAAAAAACGGGTAAAGGGCATATGCCCTTTACCCGTTTGCGTTTATTTACATTATATCGGCCGGCTTCCATTAAAACGGAAACACTCATTTCCCGGCACCAAAAATTTGCATCCCGACAACATTTTACATTATTTTCCCGTCAAGTGAAATAACCTTTACGTCAAGCGGAATGGTTTTGCCGCTATACAGTAAGGCGTCCCGCACCATCTGTTCCAGTCCGCCGCAACACGGCACTTCCATCCTGGTCAAGGTGATGCAGCGTAAGCTGTTTGTACGGAAAATTTCGGTAAGTTTGCCCCTGTAATCGGTATCATCCAGTTTCGGGCAAGCTATGAGGACGGTGCGCTCCTTTATAAAATCATCATGAAACCGACCGTATGCATAGGCCGTACAATCGGCTGCAATAAGAAGATCCGCATCGGTAAAGGAAGGCGCGTTGATCGGAACGAGTTTTAATTGTACGGGCCAATGCCGGAGCCGGGATGTGCCTGAAACGGGGGTACGGTTTTCGGAAGGTGTGATAACGCGCATACGCCGCCCCGGGCAAACTCCTTGACGGGCAGCCTGTGAGGCCGCTACAGTGGCCTCATCATACGGCAAAGCTTCACGTTCTATAATCGTAATCGCTCCTTGCGGACAGGCAGGTAAGCAATTTCCGAGGCCGTCGCAATAGTCATCACGCAAAAGTTTGGCCTTGCCGTCCACTATGGCCATCGCTCCTTCATGGCAGGCGGCAACACAAATACCGCAGCCGTTACATTTAGGTTCATCAATATATACTATCTTCCGCAGCATCGTTGAGACTCCCTTTACAGATTTACAGAAAAATGTCGTTTTGTTCGTACGTAAAGTGTAGTACAATTAAATTAATATGTCCGTTGTATTTATAACTGAGGTGTGTAAATGGAAACATATATTCCCCTTTTAAGGCAAACGGCTCTTTTCAACGGGGTCAACGAAAAAGAAACAGAAGCGCTCCTGCAACATATGGAAGCGAAAAAACGTCGTTTTGACAAAGGAAATTTCGTTTTTTATGCAGGCGACGACATCAATGTGATCGGTATTATGTTATCAGGTCTGGCACATATTGTGCAGGAGGATTACTGGGGAAACCGTAACATTCTTACAACCATTCAGCCGGGACAGCTCTTTGGTGAAGCCTTTGCCGCCTTACCTGAAGCTAAAGCCGTCGTCGATGTCATCATCATCGAAAAAGGTGAAATCCTCTTCATCAGTGTTGATTCCCTCATGAACTCAGAAAACGCCTTGCCCAGTGCCGCTCGAAAAGTATTGCGCAACCTGATGGGACTGCTGGCACAAAAAAATCTGCTCCTGGCACAAAAAATACGTTATATTTCACAGCGTTCAACCAGGCAGAAACTCATGGCCTATCTCTCGGATGAAGCAAGAACACACCGCGCTTCCGCCTTTACCATCCCGTTCAACAGGCAGCAATTGGCAGACTTTCTGTCCGTTGACAGAAGCGCCATGTCGGCAGAATTGAGCCGTATGAAAAAAGACGGGCTCATAGATTATAAAAAGGACGAGTTTACACTGCTTCAATAAAAAATATTTTCCGCCGTTCTCATAAAAAGAAAAATCCGTGAATTTTTATCAAGAGTTCACTGCAACCGTTTTCAGCATAATCCTGTCCGCATTGTTGAAAGAGAACGCAATTTCTGACATCCCGCCGCCTCGGAAACCGAAAAAATTCATCTCCCAAGGGAAGATAAGCATCGCGACGACGGCCGTCAAAAAAAGAAGTACGGACATTGGCCGTACTTCAATAACTGCATGAAAAACAGAAAGAGCTGCAGGTTTAGCCTGCAGCTCTTTTACTATACGTTCCATTCTTCTTTCAAAGTCGAAAGGCAGAGGAAAGTCTGTGTCGACGTAACCGCCGGAATTTCATTTAATTCTTTCATAATGAATTGTTCCAGGTCGTCAGGCGTCTTTACAAGTACCTTCAAAATATAATCGAAAGCGCCTACGATATGATGACATTCCAATACTTCCGGGAAAAGCACTATACGTCTTCGGAATTCATCATCAGTTACGGCACGTTCAACCGTGACCATAATAAATGCCGTCACGTTATAGCCTGTTTTGCGGCGACTCAACTTTACACCGTATCCTTCAATGATCTCGTTATGTTCCATTTTTCGAATACGTTCGGCAACCGCAGGTATTGATAACCCTACGACTTTGCTGATTTCGGTTGCCGATACTTTCCCGTTCTTTTTCAAAATCTCCAGAATATGTTCATCAATATGATCCATGTCTCTACCGCCCTTTGTGAAAAATTTCGTTATATTGCTTTTATTATCTTATATTATAAAAGAAAAGTAAATATTAAATGCAAAATCAGCATTCACTTCATTCAGCTTTCTTTACGGAGCGAAAAACATTATTGTCCATAACGAAAATCACTGTTCAGGTCGGAGAAATATTCTTTAAAACCGTCGGTCATATATACGGTACCGTCTTCGGTCGTAATCTCACCTTCAACGCCGTCGAGTCCGCGCAGAAATTCCAGGCCTCTTTCGGGCCCCAGGACAAAGATGATGGTCGTTATCATATCGCTGAGCATACCGCCGTGTTCAACAGATGCATCGACAAGGACGGAATCACCTATAACTCCGCTTCTCGCAGGCCGTCCCGTCTTCGGGTCGAAAATATGATGATACCGCACGCCGTCCTGTACAAAAAAACGTTCATAATCACCGGATGTGGAAATGCTTTTGTTACTTACGGATACAACCCCTAGATAAACATCTTTTTCATCTTTACGAGGATGTTTAATCCCTATGCGCCACGGCTTTCCCTTCTGATTTGTACCGAGGACGTACATTGAACTGGCTCCCAGATTAATAAGACCGTTTTCAATATGATGCTTTTCATAAATCTTACGCACTTCATCAACGGCAAATCCTTTGGCTATACCGCCGAGATCCAGGCTCATCCCCGCATCGGCAAGCATAACACTGTGATCTTCCGGACGAAGGAGAATATTTTTATAGTTGACAAGACGCTCTGCCGCGGCAATTTCTTCATCCGACGGAATATGCTGTTTATCCGTACCGATGCCCCAGAGTTCAGTGACGGCCCCGGTCGTAATATCCCAGGCGCCTTGTGATTTTTCGGAGTAATCTTTTGCAAAAGAGATCATTTCATATATAGCCGGATCCACTTGTATATACTCTTTGCCGGCCGCCGCACGGAGCCTGCTGACATCACTGTCGGGCCGTTGTGAACCGGCCAGTTCGTCCAACTTCTGAATCCTGGCATAACTTTCTTCAACCGCTTCTTTTGCTTCGTCGCCCGTTGCCTTCAAATAAATCGCCGTGTCCATAGCAATGCCGTTCTTATCGAAAGACTGCTCCGAACGCAAATTGCATCCGGAGCAGACCAACGACAGGACCGTGAAGGAGACAACAGCGAATAATTTCGTATAGCTTCTTCTGTCCATAAATATTATCCGATCTTTTCTTCACTTTTTGCCGCTTTAACATACGCAGCGATAGCTTTTGTCGGGCACTTGGAAACGCAGGCCGGGTCATCGCATTCACGGCAGATTTCCGGATTTACGACAGCCAGGTGTTCAACCACCTTAACACCGCCTTCATGAGTACAGTTGCGGACACAAAGACCGCAGCCGATACATGCGGCGGAGCAGGATTTTTTAGCGACCGCGCCCGCTTCTTTGGAGCTGCAGCTTACACTGACCTTGGCACTGACCGGCAATAACTCGATAACGTGGTTCGGGCAGACACTGGCACACTTGCCGCAGCCGGTACAGAGCAGCTTATCAACCTGCGGAAGACCGTTAGCCCCCATTGTCATGGCACCGAAGGGACAATTACGCACACAGTTGCCGAAACCGAGACACCCGAACTTACAGGATTTCGGGCCCTGTTGAATCTGTTTTGCAGCAGCGCAGTCATGAACCCCTTTATATTCATAAGACATTTTGGCAATACCGATACCGCCGCGGCATTTAACATGGGCAAACTTGGCTTCGGCCGCTTCCGCAACCTTACCGGTAAGTCTGGCAACTTCCGCGGCGACTTCCGCTTTGCCGGGAACACAGAGATTAGGCGGAACATCCGGATCATTAACAACGGCTTCCGCATATTTAGCGCAACCTGCATAACCGCAGGCACCGCATTGCCCCTGAGGCAATGCTTCTTTAACTTCGCCGATGAGAGGGTTTTCTTCCATGGCGAACTTTTTATCTGCGACGGCGAGGACAAAACCGAAGACGACGCCTACACAGACCATAATAACGATAGCCATTATGGAAATAAATAAGGTTTCGTTCATAATGTTATGTCACCTCTTATCTTATAACATGCCGGAAAAGCCGAGGAAAGCCAGGGACAACATACCGGCCACTACAAATGCAATCGGGGTCCCTTTCATCGCTGCAGGAACATCGGCAAAATCGAGTTTTTCACGGGCACTCGCCATGAGGATCAGCGCGAGGGCGAAACCGATACCGGAACCGACTGCAAAAACAATGTTTTCAATAAAATCATAGTTATTGGTAACACTCAATACAGGTACGGACAATACGATACAGTTCGTAGCGATAAGCATGAGGTAAATCCCCCACATATTATACAACGTGGGCGATTCTTTTTTAATGATAATTTCCAATAACTGTACAAAACTGGCGATAAGTACAACGAATGTAATCGTACGCAGGAAGGTAAGATCAAGCGGTACGAGAACGAAATTATAAACCAACCAAGCCAAAATCGTGCTTAACGTAATAACGGAAGTTACGGCAAACCCCATACCGATGGAAGCATTTAAGTTTTTAGAAACCCCGAAGAAAATACACAAGCCCAGGAACTTGGTCAGTACGAAGTTGTTAATCAATACTGCACCGATAAACAGCGTTAAGTATTCACCCATTATGCTTCACTCCCTTCAAGTTCTTTCAACAGCCGCGCTTTTTCACGTTTCTGGTTCCAAACTTTAAAGCCTGCCATGATAAAGCCGATGAGCATAAACGCTCCGGGCGGCAACGCCATAATCAGAGCCGGCTGGTACCAATCACCGAATACGGGAATACCGAAGAGGGAGCCGTTCCCCAGGATTTCACGAACAAAGGAAATGAGGAACATGGCAATGGTGAAGCCGACGCCCATACCCATGCCGTCCAGGAAAGAAACGACAACGCCGTTCTTCGAAGCGACGGATTCCGCACGAGCCAGGATGATCGCAAATACGACGACCAAGTCAAGGTATACGCCCAACGCTTTATAGAGGTCGGGAGCAAATGCCTGGAGAAAGAGTTGCACGCAGGTTACGATAGTGGCGATACAGGTAATATATACAGGCACGCGAACCTTTTTATTAATAGTCTTGCGAATGATGGAAACTACAACGTTATTACAAGTAATAACGAACCATACAGTGAGCCCCATGGTTAACCCGTTGATGACGCTCGTCGTTACGGCGAGACCGGGGCACAAGCTCAAGGCCAATACGAAGTACGGGTTTTCTTCAATAATACCTCTACTGAATATTTTCCATAAACTCATGATTAGTTCCCCCCTAACTTCGCTGCTTTTTCAACAGCTTCTTTTACGCCGCGAGTAACTGCACGGGAAGAAATGGTAGCGCCGGTCATAGCCTGAATGTGTTTCGTGTCGCTATGCTCTTTCGTGACTTCCAGGCTGTCGATTTTTTTACCTTTGAACTGATCCCGGAATTTCGGTTTTGAAGCATTATCACCCAAGCCCGGAGTTTCATTGTGTTCAAGCATCGTATAATCCATTACGGAACCGTCTAAGGCAACGGCCGTCAGCAATTTGATGGGACCGCCGTATCCTTTTGGTTCGGTAGGTATTACATAGGCAATTGTCTTGCCGTCTTTCTGCGCGAAATATGTATCTTTTTCGCCGGGAACTTCAGCAAATTTTTCCGCATCGGGAACGAGGGCTTTCATTGAGTCCTGTTTCATCTGTTCCGCTTTAACTTTGGCAATCGGGCCGGTTACATAATAAACCGCACCGATGATGCAGCCGGATACTAAGCAAGTGAGGATAAGATTAAGGGCAATCTTAAAAATGTTGTTTCCAGTAGTTTCGGACATCTTACTTTGCCTCCTTTGCCTTGACCGAACCGAAGATTTTCGGTTTAACGATACGGTCAATTAAGGGTGTTACGGCATTCATCAAAAGGATGGAATAGCAGACCCCTTCGGGATAGCCGCCGAGGAGACGAATCAAAACGGTGAGAACGCCTGCACCGACTGCGAAGATGATCTGGCCCTTCAACGTGATAGGTGCCGTTACCATATCGGTTGACATGAAGAATGCGCCGATGATCAAACCGCCTGCCATCATATGGAAAATCGGGTCGCCCGTAAAGAGGCCGCCCGCAGCATGTGCGCCTACCGCACCGCCAAAGATCCACATGAGAATACCTACCGTGGCAATCATAGCAAAGGTAGCCTGCCATTTCACGTACCCTTTGTACATAAGATATAAGCCGCCGAGAATGAGAAGTACAGTAGACGTTTCACCCATAGAACCGTTACGGAAACCGAGGAACATGTTCTGATACATTATCATCGGATCGTTACCGAAAAGCTGAAGCAATGCATCATACCCGCCCTGTTTTAAAACGTTAAGCGGAGTTGCGCCGGCAACACCGTCGATGACGCTGCCGTCAACCTGTGTCCATGTCGTCATGGCGACCGGCCAGGATACCATCAACCCTGCACGGCCGATATGGGCGGGATTGAAGAGGTTATAACCCAAACCGCCCATAGCCTGCTTGCAGACTACAATAGCGATAAAGGAACCGATAATGCTCATCCACCACGGCAGGGTCGGAGGACAGCACATAGCTAATAAAAGACCTGTAATAACAGCGCTGCCGTCATTGACGGTAATTTTCTTATGCATGAACTTTTCCCAAGCCCATTCAAAGAACACTGCCGATACGATAGCGACAATAACATTAAGTAACGCATTCATTCCGAAGTAATATACACCGAAAGCTGCTGCCGGCACAAGAGTTGCCACAACAGTCCACATAATCTTGGGGATGGATTCATTACAACGGACATGCGGTGAGGAGGACACAGTCAGAACGACTTCTTGTGTACTCTGTTCCATAATTATCCCTTCTTCCATTTAAGACTAGCCTATTTGGCTTCTGCTTTTGCCTTTGCAGCTTGCTGCTGTGCTTTTACCTGCGCTTTCGCGTTACGGATGTACTGAACGATGTTGCGTTTAGCCGGACATACATAGACACAGCTGCCGCATTCAACACAGTTCATGACACCATATTCCATACACTTGTCCCAGGCTTCGCAAGACGAAAAAATACTGAGCTGACTCGGAATAAGCCCCATAGGACATGCATCCACACAACGGCCGCAGCGAATACAGGGATCTTCCACGCCGACCTGGCATTTTTCCGGCGACAATGCAAGAATACCCGATACGCCCTTGGCAACGGGAACATCCAGCTGAAACTGAGCAAGTCCCATCATCGGGCCGCCGGCAATTACACGATCCGGCTGGCTTGAGAAGCCGCCGCAGTAATCAATGGCATATTGGAAAGGGGTGCCGATTCTCAAGGAAAGATTCTTCGGTTCTTTTATACAGTCGCCTGTAACCGTCGTTACACGTTCAATGAACGGGATCCCGTGACATACGGCGTCGGTAATGGCAATTACCGTACCTACGTTGCTGACTACGCAGCCCACATCCATCGGCAGGCCGCCCGGCTCAACTTCACGGTCAGTCACCGCTTTAATGAGCATTTTTTCAGCACCCTGCGGATATTTCGTCGGCAACGCCTCAACTGTAACTTCCGGTACACTCGCAAATGCTTCCGTCAATACTTTGACGGCTTCCGGTTTGTTATCTTCAATGCCGATATACCCTTTGTCAACGCCTAAAGCTTTCATACAGATCTGAACGCCTGTAACGAGTTTTTCGGCCTGTTCAAGCATGAGCCGATAGTCACAGGTCAAATAGGGTTCACATTCGGCGGCATTGACAATAAACGTATCAACCGGTTTGTTCGGCGTCAATTTGACATGCGCCGGGAATGTAGCGCCGCCGCAGCCTACGACGCCGCCTTTCTTGATGCGTTCAACGATTTCCGTCTTATCAAGCTGCCGCCAATCTTTTTCGTCCGGCAAGCCGTCAGCCCATTCGTCGAGGCCGTCGGCTTTGATAACGACGGACATACAGGTAACCATCATGTTGTGCGGCATGGGAGCCACTTTGACAACTTCACCGGAAGTGGATGCATGGATATCGGCATGCAGGAACGCGTCACTTGTCCCTATAAGTTGGCCTTTTTTCACGTGGTCGCCAACCTTGACGGTCGGAGTACAGGGGGCGCCGAAGTGCTGGCTCATAGGGATGACTACTTCATCCGGTATTGCCGGGGTTTCGATGGCTTTGTCCTTGGCATAAGCCTTGCCGTCATCGGGATGAACCCCGCCGATAAAGCTTTTCATCATCTGAAATCACCTCAATATAAAAAATACGAATGAAAAAATAATGAAGACTGAACAAAAATCTTAAGGTTCGGATCAAAGTATCATGCCGTAAATACGAGGCAACGCTTTCCGATTGTCAGAGAATATCTTGTACCGTCCATTCAGCATAGCTTGCGGAACCGCACGGATGATTTCCGGAAATAATTCATTATTTCTTATTTGCATAAATATCCATTTTCAGGGTTCCCATCGTTTTGTATATTCACGGAACAATGGGATTTCTCCAACAGCCTATAAGAAGAAACCTTATTCTGATTTTACGCATACCTATTCCAGCAGGCATGACCTTTTGAATCAATTACCTTTTCAATCGCTTACATTATATCATTATAAATACCATTATTCAACGTGAAAATCGGCTCAATCACACGTTTATACAGTAAAAAATGCATATTGATAGACTATATCAATATGCATTAAAATGTACTGTCACGGTATATTTTTCTGTATAAAAGATGACTTTCCCGCTCCACTTACATTCGCATAAGCCTTTATCTTTATTCTCTCATTTGCGGCAGAATTGTCACGCATACGTCTTATGCAAATAGCGAAAAGCGGCGGCGATATTATAAATTTATTTCCATCAAAACCGATCTATATTAATTTTCTTTAAATTCCAAAGCCGCTTTAATCAATCCTTTGAAAAGCGGATGGGCGTTTGTCGGTCTGGATTTAAACTCCGGATGAAACTGACACCCTACGAACCAGGGATGATCGGCAACTTCAACGATTTCCACGAGCCTGTCGTCGGGAGACGTGCCGGAAATGACGAGACCTGCAGCGGTTAACTCTTTACGGTACTTATTATTAAATTCCCAGCGATGGCGATGGCGCTCGTAAATTAAATCTTCCCCGTATACTTCACGCGCTTTCGTACCTTCAGCAAGCTTGCACGGATAGAGACCGAGTCGCATGGTACCGCCTTTTTCAGAAATATCCACCTGATCCGCCATAAGATCGATGACGGGATAGGGAGCGGCTTCATCAAATTCCGTCGAATTGGCCCCGCCCATGCCGCAAACATTGCGGGCAAATTCCATGACGGAAGATTGCATGCCCAGACAAAGACCGAGGAACGGCACCTTATTTTCACGGGCATATTGTATCGTCCGAACCTTGCCTTCGACACCGCGGCCGCCGAACCCGCCGGGAACGACAATTCCGCCTATTCCGTTAAACACCGCTGCCAGGTCGGCATCTTCACTTTCAAGCGCTTCCGAATCGATCCAGTGAATATTCACCTTCGCTTTATAAGCAATACCGGCATGGCTCAATGCCTCCGCCACACTGAGGTACGCATCATGGAGAGTGACATATTTACCGACAAGAGCAACTTCAACCTCTTTTTCCGCATTGTAAATATGATAGACCATTTCCTCCCAATCGGCCATATTACAAGGCGTATCGGGGAGCGCCAATTTATGAAGAACAATTTTGTCAAGACCTTCTTCCGCAAGAAGCAGCGGCACTTCATAAATGCTGTCAAGCGTGCGGTTTTGAATAACCGCCTCTTTATCAATGTCACAGAAGAGAGCCAGTTTTTCCTTCATTTCTTCGGATAAGGGCTTTTCCGAACGGCAAACGATAACATCCGGCTGGATGCCGATACTGCGCAACTCTTTCACACTGTGCTGTGTAGGTTTTGTCTTCAGCTCGCCGGCCGCGCCTATATACGGGACAAGCGTCACGTGGATATAAAGCACGTCATTACGGCCTACTTCCTTTTTAATCTGCCGGATAGCCTCCAGGAACGGCAAACTTTCAATATCGCCTACCGTACCGCCGATTTCCGTAATGACGATATCCGCATTATCATCATCGCCTACACGATGCACATTCTTTTTAATCTCATTCGTAATATGAGGAATAACCTGAACGGTAGAACCGAGGTAGTCGCCGCGGCGTTCTTTTTGAAGGACGGACCAATAAATTTTGCCGGTTGTAACATTGGAATTCTTACCGAGATTAATATCAATAAAGCGTTCATAATGTCCTAAATCCAAATCCGTTTCCGTGCCGTCATCAGTGACAAATACTTCACCGTGCTGGTAAGGGCTCATCGTACCGGGATCGATGTTGATATACGGGTCAAACTTCTGAATCGTCACCTTATAGCCGCGGTTTTTCAACAGACGCCCCAAAGATGCCGCCGTAATCCCTTTTCCCAACGAAGATACAACGCCGCCTGTCACAAATATATATTTAGCCATGATTCCTCCCTGTCCGGCTTACGCCTTCTCTGCACTAAAGACTGTATAAACTGCTACCGGTTGCCGCGCCGATATGATTACATCTTCTCAGGCGCCGAAATACCCAATACGGCCAAGCTGTTGGCAATGGTAATCTGAACCGCCGTAACCAAAGCAAGACGCGCTTCTTCCAACTCCTTATCGGACTGGATAATGTGACAATTATTATAAAATGCATGGAAAAGGCCTGCCAATTCATAAACAAAGCGGGCAATACGGTGCGGCGCTCTGTCGGCCGCAGCCGTTTGTATCTCTTCAGGATAGGCGGATATTTTTTTAATGAGCTCCAATTCCCGTTCTTCCTGCAATTTGTTCCACACGACATTTTTCCAGGTCATATCGAACGTATCGCCGTTTTCGGCAACCTGTCTGTATATGCTGAAAATCCTGGCATTGGCATACTGAATATAGTAAACGGGATTTTCATTACTGTGCGACGTAGCCAGATCCAAATCGAAATCAAGCTGTGTATCAAGAGACCGCATAATAAAGAAATAACGTGCCGCGTCGGTACCGACTTCTTCAATAAGTTCATTAAGAGTAATCGCCCGGCCCGTACGTTTGGACATCTTGACGAGCTCACCGTTCCGAAAGAGACTGACCATCTGAAGCAGCAGAATTTCAAGCTTATCCGCATCAAATCCCAACGCTTCCATGGCGGCTTTAACGCGGGCCACATACCCGTGATGATCGGCGCCCCAGATATTAATCATCTTCTTAAAGCCGCGTTCATACTTGTTTTTATGATAGGCAATATCGGCCGCCAGGTAAGTAGGCACTCCGTTATCGCGAATGACCACGCGGTCTTTATCATCGCCGTAAGCCGACGATTTCAGCCAAAGCGCTCCGTCTTCCTCATAAATATTGCCGTTTGCTTTTAATATTTCACAGGCTTCACGAATTGCTTCCGGATGAAGACTTCGCTCACTGAACCATTTATCATACGTTACATTGAAATTTTCCAAATCGCGCTTTAAAGCCTTCAATTTTTCCTCATATGCACGATTCTTAAAAATAACAAGACGTTCCGCTTCGTCCAGCTGAAGATATCTATCGCCGTCCTGCTCAATAATGGCGCGCGCCGTTTCAATAATGTCCGCACCGTGATAGCCGTTTTCCGGAATTTTTGAAGGTTTCCCCAAAAGCTCCAAATAGCGTGCGTTAACGGATACGGCCAAATTATCCATCTGGTTGCCTGCGTCATTAATATAGTATTCAGATTGTACGTTATAGCCGGCCGCACGCAAGAGATTTACGAGGGCACTGCCGTAAGCGGCGCCGCGGCCGTGTCCCACATGAAGAGGCCCCGTCGGATTGGCACTGACATACTCCACCTGAACCGTATCATCTTCACGCAGAGGCGCCGTGCCGTACTTTCCGCCGGCCGCCAGAATGTCCTGCAGTGTATCATACATAAAATCATGCTTTAAAAAAAAGTTAATGAAACCTGCTCCGGCAACATCCGCTTTCAAAAGCCAGGGCGCTTTCAAATGTCTGAGGATAACGGCAGCTATATCACGCGGTGATTTACGGGCCGTGCGAGCGGACTGCATGGCAATGTTAGTCGCAAAGTCGCCGAATTCTTTCTGCGGCGGAACTTCCAGGAGGACAGACGGGTATTCACCTGCCGGCAAATCCCCTTCCCTGACGGCAGCCTGCACCGCCGCTTCAATCCCCTGTTTTACCGTTTCTTTCATTTCCATTAAGCCTTATCCTCCCGCACAGTAATAATTAACTGATTATATATTGATGCCAGTTCTCCCAGAAGAACGTCATAAGCCAAATAAATCTCACCTATACCGTCATGTAAATCGACTTTTATTTCATAGGTTTTCATGCTTATTTCCATTGAACCGAAAGGTGTTTGATAAATTGATTTTCGCACCTTGCCGACAGCGTATTCCTGACGGTTACGAACCTTGCCGAGGCGCAATAAGACGAGCGTTCCGTCGGCTGCCAGTTTAATAACCGTCGTCACGCCCTCCATGCCGGTAATCTCGCTTTCTTTATAAACGAAATACCGAGCCCGTTCCTTCTCATAATATTTACCCGCCGAAACGAGTTCCAACTTTATCTCTTCCCCGCTGTTATCTCGCTGGATACTGGTAACGCTGACTAAAACCCGCTTCAATTCGGCTTCAACTCTTCCTATGAATAATCTAACGTTACTATTATATACTACTTACAGGTAAAAATAAACTTTATATTTACAGGCCTTCAATGAGACGAGGGCCGGTATTTTTCGGCATATACGACTGCCGCAATATTTTATTTCACCGCATTCTTACGTCAATCAGTCAAAAAATATGAAAAAACACGAAACACCTCCGCCATATGGCGGAGGTGGCGGTTCAGACAGCTGTCCGGCCTTCTTTAAAAACAAGGCCCGTCTTAGGATCGACTTTTTCAAGCCATCGTAAATCATACGGTTCATATACCACTTTTTCATAAGCCGGTACATCAAGGAGCGTACCGTCCCAGTCGGAATGAATCTCGCCGGTCTGTTTAATAAGAATATCATACAAAATATCGTAGGTCATACCGTCTGCGGGATCTTTTTCAACTATCGTACTGTACGGTAAGGTCTTATGATACGTAAGCTCCAATCCTTTATAATCAAAATGAAACCCGCAACGCATACGGCAGCCGTCAAGACCGCGATATACGGCAATTTCCTTTAAATCAAGCAAAATCTTATCATGATCCGCCTCATACAAATTGTCAGGTGTCGTTTCCGTATAATCGAAACGAAATTGGATAGATGCGCCCGGCACGGCCCTGAAGCGTTCCAAATAAGGAATCATGTCCTTTTTCGGATAGTTCTTATACAAAACACAATTTATGCGGAAAGGAACGGCCAAGCGGTTTAAAAGGCCGTCATTAGACTCAACGACATAATGCTGCATATGGCGGGATACATTAATACACGTAATCTTATCTTTATTACGCGCCGTAAAAGCGATTATATCGTCTTCTGTCTGCAATGCAGAAACGGGCAGAGTCGTGTTGATATATACCTTGTGCGTCGGCGGGATAATATCCAGCATTTGTTGCAAAACCCGCAAATCCGCGAACGGCTCTCCGCCCGTAAAAACAAAATCACAATATGGTGTAATCGCATCCATACGCTGAATACTTTCACAAATTTTTTCAGCAGAAAATCCTGTGGGATTATCATATTCCGCTTTATTAATACAAAAAGGGCAATTATTTAAACAATTATACGGAACGAATACGGTTACGGTCGCACCGCCCTCACGGGTTTTGTAAGGGTGTACTCTCGCCGCAGCGAGTGTCCCCGTCAACTTTTCCGTTTCCACAGTCATAACTATCTCCTTACCGTGACCGTCAATGGCGATCATGCATTTATTTCATAGATACGTGTAACTCGTCGGCAACACGACGACCGTCCTGAAAACCGACTGTTGTAGTACCTATTCTACCATATATTCGAATTGCGTTAAAGGGCCGTCAAAACGATTTCCCAGGCCTGCATGGAAGTAAAATGAAAAAGAAGCGGTCTGAACAAGATCGCTCCTTAAACATTAAAGAATACCGGCGCCGTTCCCCGCTCCATTTTGCATACGCTTCGGATAAATCGGTAAAATCTGCTGCAGGCAAGATCTAAACCGCTTCATAGAGAGAATTGCCCATACCGACAAGAAGGTCAAAACACTCAAGCGTATTGAGCCATTCCGGCGGAAGCGCGCCGACGCCGTAAATAGTCCCGGCCAAACTGCCGCAAACAGTACCGCATGAATTACTGTCATCATCATGGTTGCACGCCATAATCACGGCGCTGCGCAAATTGTCGGTTTTTAAGAGACAATAAACGGCGACGGCAAGGATCCCGGCCGCATGCTTACTGTCGCAGAGGTTCCGGATACTTTCAATAGGCAGCCGCTCCGAATCAGCTTCACTCAGCGCCAGCTCCAAACGTTGCGCCGTAATCTCGCCGCCTTCTTCCCGCCGCGTGAAGGACGCTATGCGCAGCACCGCATCACGTAAGGGAAGCCCTTCCGACAATAACGCGACAAGTGCGGAAAATGCGCCTGTCGTGATGACCGCTTCCGCTCCGCCATGCGTAAGAAAAGCAGTAGCACAGCCGACATAAAAAGCCTTCTTCGGATTGTTGCAATAATATAGCCCAATCGGGGCCGCCCGTTTCACCGCACCGCCGCTCTTGCTGGAGTTCGGTACTTCGTGCGCGGCAAAAGATACACCCGTTGCCAAGGACATAAGGCAGGTCTTACCCGGTGCCCGCCGCGCATACAGCGCCTCCGTCCCCATGAGATTATATCCCCATTTACTCTCATGAGGCTGTTGTTTCATCCAATCCGTCTGTTCCGGTTTAACAATTCGTTCCGTCTGCGTATAATACCAACGCATATAGGAGCGAAAAATACGTTCCACCGGATCCGCGCCGTCCTGATCCGCCCAAAGGAGTCCGTCTGCTGTAAAAAGCGCCAATTGAGTATCATCGGAAATAACAGCCTTATTACCTTCTTTTTTGCATTTCAAAATTGTTCGCAGCCCGTGGGGGCCGTATTTTTGCTGAATCGCCTTAAGGCTGTCAAATTCGATAACATAGCCGAGTGCATCGCCTGCCGCTCCGCCGAGCATACAGCCCGTAAACCTCTCTTTCCTTTCCATAACGCGTTCCCTCCGTTAGACAACAGCGACTGCGAACATTTATGAAAGTGTTGAAAAATCGCTTTACTTTCTATGATAACTATTATATAATAGTTGATTTTAATTATAGCAATGTCATTTTCTAATTGCAATAACCTTGCCAACTCCGTATATTGACCGTAAAAAAACGGTGCATCATGAATATTCCAAATGATGCACCGCAGATATAGTATTAGACTACTTATCCTTCAATATGCTTTTTCCAAATGTCCCGTACGGATGTGTGAAAATACAGGAAATACGAACACACGACGCCAATCATGGCCTGTAATATTTCAAAAGGCAATTTTATCAGCGAATATTCGGGCGTACTGTACACATATGCTCTGCCCAACGAATACCCCGTAACCATGATAACGGCGCCGACCATAAGCGCCATGATAATTTTTCCGCGTGATTTTCCGCCTTTTGTTCGCGCAATGATGTACGCTATCGCTCCGGCCTGAATACCGTGTGTTACCAGGGAAACAAACATCGGCGCCGGATAGAAGAAGAAATCTCCGAGAAAAGCCCCTATACCGCCGACGAAAAGAGCTTCCTTAGGGGTAAACAGAAGCGCCGCCAAACAGATAACAATATCGTTGATGTACAGATGTCCGCCCGGAACGGGGATGCCGAATGAGCTGAGAGCTATATTCATAGCCATAAAAAGTGCCGCCATGGTCAACCGCCTCGTCGATATAATTGATTCTGCCGCAGTCGTACTCGGTTTCGCTTTCATCATATCACCTCTCCGACAGTTATTATACCGCATCTCTGACTATATAAAAATATACAGAAATATATATTTGTATATAGTACAGTTTTATGTGTAAAGAAAACTCCCGCCGCTGACGCGACGGGAGTCACGGCGGTCAGTCTGCCGCCTGCCTTACTGTTCGATTTCCGATACGACACCGGCGCCTACAGTCCGGCCCCCTTCGCGAATAGCGAAGCGCAGCCCTACTTCAATGGCGATCGGCGTGATCAGTTCCACTTCCATTTTTACGTTGTCCCCGGGCATGCACATTTCTACCCCTTCCGGTAGTTGGATAACGCCCGTTACGTCCGTCGTTCTGAAGTAGAACTGCGGACGATAGTTCGTGAAGAACGGCGTGTGCCGCCCTCCTTCGTCTTTCGTCAGCACGTATACCTGTGCCTTGAATTTCGTGTGCGGATGTATCGATCCCGGTTTGGCCAGTACCTGTCCCCGTTCGATCTCTTTCCGGTCTATCCCTCGCAGCAAGGCCCCGATGTTGTCGCCCGCTTCCGCCATATCAAGCAGTTTCCGGAACATTTCTACGCCCGTTACTACCGTCGATTTGGCTTCCGCCTGCATCCCGACGATTTCTACCGTATCCCCTACTTTTACCGTCCCACGTTCTACTCGGCCCGTTGCTACCGTACCGCGGCCGGTAATCGTGAATACGTCTTCTATCGGCATCAGGAACGGCTGGTCCGTCGGCCGGTCCGGTGTCGGAATGTAGTCGTCTACCGCATCCATCAGGTCCAGGATCGCTTTCTTCGCCTCTTCGTCTCCTTCAAGGGCTTTTAGCGCGGACCCTACGATGATGGGGATTTCATCTCCCGGGAAATCATACGAGCTCAACAGTTCCCGCACTTCCATTTCTACGAGTTCTATCAGTTCCGGATCATCTACCTGGTCCGCTTTGTTCAAGAAGACTACCATGGCCGGTACGCCTACCTGTCGTGCCAGCAGAATGTGTTCCCGCGTCTGCGGCATCGGGCCGTCCGCCGCCGATACCACCAGGATCGCCCCGTCCATCTGCGCCGCCCCCGTGATCATGTTCTTTACATAATCGGCGTGCCCCGGGCAGTCCACGTGCGCGTAGTGCCGTTTGTCCGTCTGGTATTCCACGTGCGCCGTATTGATCGTTATCCCCCGTTCCCGTTCTTCCGGTGCTTTATCGATATTCGCATAGTCCGAGAATTCCGCATAGCCCTTTTCCGACAATACTTTCGTGATGGCCGCCGTCAATGTCGTTTTGCCATGGTCTACGTGCCCGATTGTCCCTATATTGACATGCGGTTTCGTTCTTTCGTATTTTTCTTTTGCCATTTTTCATTTCCTCCTTTTAGGAAAAGACAGAGTACATCACTTTATATATTCTATATAAAACGGGAAAATCCTTCCGGTTTCCTTTCTTATATAGAAATAACCTCGATAAACGAGGTCATTTGAGTATGGTGGCGGCTCGGAGATTCGAACTCTGGACACTGCGGGTATGAACCGCATGCTCTAGCCAACTGAGCTAAGCCGCCAAGTATGGAGCTATTGACCGGGATTGAACCGGTGACCTTATCCTTACCAAGGATACGCTCTACCGACTGAGCTACAACAGCTTAAAACCGTTCAAAGCTATGCTTTTATCTTGCCGAAAAGGCAAAAAAAATTTGGTAGCGGGGGCAGGACTTGAACCTACGACCTTCGGGTTATGAGCCCGACGAGCTACCAACTGCTCCACCCCGCGACAATATTTGGTGGTGGGAGAAGGATTCGAACCTTCGAAGGCGGACGCCGGCAGATTTACAGTCTGCTCCCTTTAGCCACTCGGGAATCCCACCGATTCTGGAGCCGACAATAGGATTTGAACCTACGACCTACTGATTACAAGTCAGTTGCTCTACCAACTGAGCTATGTCGGCTCGCCTAACAGAACATAACCAATTATAGCCAATAAACTTCTATCTGTCAACAATTTTTAACCGCTGCGGCAAACGGCTTCAGACAGTTATTTTAAAGCATATATGCCTCCTTTTTCTTCATACAAAACCCTTCTATCATGCCTCCGTATTCCTGCCTCTGGCCAGAACGAAATTACGGAACCGTTCCACTACAGGCAACATATTGTGCCGGTTATGGACGGCCATGAACAGATAACGGCGATCCGCCTTATCGGCAATGGGAATCCGTTCAACAGCATAATATTTGAGGAGGTAGAAATCAGGCATAATGGCCACGCCGTACCCGGCGGCAACGAGACCGGCCATAGCGTTATCCTCTTCTATACGGCAAACGATCCGGGGATGGGCGTCAGCACGCGTTAACAGTTCCACCACCATGGCATGCATGCCGCTGCTCTGCTGAAAATCAATAAAAGGATAGGGTTCTATTTCTTTCAAAGATATGGAGGCCCGTTTCCCCAGAGGATGTCCTTTAGGGACCACCAGGACCAGGCGCTCTTCTACAATAGGGTAAAACATGATCTCCGGCTCGTCCACAACGGAGGAACAAAAAATAATATCCGTCTTTTCTTCCTTTAAGCTCCTGATCAGCTCCCGTGTCGTTCCCTGTGTAAAATCGAATTCTATTTCTTCGTTCCCCTCCGTATTATGGAACTGGGTAATCATTTCAGGAACTATCGTGTATCCCATCGTATAAACGAAGCCTAAATTAATACGCCCTTTATCGGGACGCGTATAGGCTTTCATTACTTGCACGCCTTTAGTCAGCTCCTCCAACGATTTGGTAACGTACGGATAAAACATTTTACCGTATTTAGTAAGAAATATATTACGCCCCCGTTTTTCAAAAAGACGGACGCCCATTTCTTTTTCTAAATCACGAATCGCCCTGTTTAAACTGGGTTCCGTAACATAAAGCTGCTCCGCAGCTTTGCGGTAATGCTCCGTTTCGGCAAGGACGGTAAAATATTGAAGCTGCTTTAAATTCATAATTTTATACCTCCGGTAACAACAACTTTACAAAAATGCCGTCACTTGATAGCATTTATGCTTTACTTCAATAGCCTTCATCTATTGATATCTGTGTGTCTCCCTTAAAGTATCTTCCCCTGTTCAAGTCGGTCGGAAGGCATTTCCGCCGTTTTCAATATTCTTGATATGTCCGAAAGTAGATTTACTTACTAAAAACAGACCTTGCATGCACATAGAGTATCACAATTAATAGTTTTTTTAAACAAAAACATTCAAAATAAAAGTATTGTTGTTGATTTTCTATCCCCGTATAATAGTCCCAACAGGCACAGTTAGTTCTGTTTTTCACTTTTGTTTTTTTTGGACTGTAAGGAGGTTCTCCTATATGACCACGCAATTCCCGCATATTTTCGAACCCTTCACGGTAAAACGCACGACCTTCAGAAACCGTGTTATTATGCCGCCTATGGGCTCCAATTACGCTACGTTTTCCGGTGAAGTTTCAGAGGAAATGAAAAACTACTACGGCCTTCGTGCCAAAGGCGGCACGGCTTTAATTACAGTTGAAAACGCCTGTATTGATTATCCTTTGGCTACAAACGGTACAAAGCAGCTCCGTATCGACAGCAAGCAGTTCATGCCCGGCCTGTTTGAATTAACCGAGCGCATTCACAAATACGGCGCGCTGGCCTCCATTCAGCTGAACCATGCAGGCGCCTCCGCTTACCCGGAACGTCTCGGCGGCTTACAGTCCGTATCCTCTTCTTCCGTTCCTTCCAAGGCAGGCAATCCGGCGCCGCGTCCGTTAACCCGGCGCGAAATCTTAAACATCGTCGACAAATATGCCGAAGCGGCAGAACGGGCAATCGGTGCGGGTTTCGATATGGTTGAGATCCATGGCGGCCACTCCTATTTATTAGACCAGTTCCTTTCTCCTCTTTACAACAAGAGGACGGATGAATTCGGCGGTTCTTATGAAAACAGAGCCCGCTTCGCCCGTCTCGTCATCGAAGCGGTACGGGCCAAGGTAGGTAAATGGACGCCTGTTTCTTTCCGTATCTCTGCCGATGAATTCATAGAAGGCGGCAATACGCTGGAAGATACGTTGAAACTTCTCGAATACATTATTCCCGAAGTTGATATCGTCAATGTTTCCGCCGCTGTAAACGACTCCATCCAATATCAGATTGATAAATGTGATCTTCCCGATGCATGGAGAGCTTATCTTTCCGAAGCGGTTAAGAAAAAATTCGGCAAACCCGTAATCCTTTCCGGCAATATCCGCAATCCGAAAATCGCCGATGAAGTCATTGCTGCGGGCAAAACAGACTTCCTCGCAATCGGGCGCGGCCTTATTGCCGATCCGGATTGGTGTAACAAGGCGCAGCACGGTCGAACGGACTGTATCCGTAAGTGTATCAGCTGTAACATCGGCTGCGCCGATCACCGCATTGCCAAATCCAAACCGATCCGCTGTACAGTTAATCCCGCCGTTATTGAAGGGGAAGCATATAAGCGCACGAAGATCACGCGCCCCTTGCACGTCGTCGTCATCGGCGCCGGTACCGGCGGCCTGGAAACGGCCTGCACGGCGGCGGAAGTCGGTTGCAGCGTCACGGTTTTGGAAAAGCGCAACGAAGTAGGCGGTATGGCACGTCGAATTGCCCGCTTCCCCGAAAAATCCCGAATTGAAGATTTTCCGGCATACCTTGAAAAACGCGCGGCCGCTTTGCCGAACCTGGAAATCCGCATGAACACGGAGGCTACCGAAGAACTCCTGGAAGAATTGAATCCGGATATTCTCTATGCGGCAACCGGTTCCGTACCGATGCTGCCGCCTATCGAAGGCCTCCGCGAATTAACGGATGCAAAAGATTCAAAAATCCGTTCCATCGAAGGATTCATGTCCGCTATTCCATATTATGAAGCCAACGCGGCAGGAAAAAATGTCGTCATCATCGGTGCCGGCGCCGTAGGCCTGGACGTTATGGAATTCTTCGCCCTCCGCAAAGCGCACGTGACCGTCATCGAAATGATGCCCGCCTTCGGGAAAGACCTCGATGTCGTTTCCAAATCGACATTTAAGGACTTATTGGCAACTCACCCCGTCGACATGCATCTCGGCACGGCACTGCAGAAGGTCTGCCCCGACAAATTTGTTGCGGCGAAAGACGGCACGGAAAGCGAATACCCCTTTGATTTCGGTTTTATCTGCATGGGCCTGGTACCGGATATTCCGAAAGACAATCCGTTTGAAACATATGCCCGTAAAAAAGGCATTCCCTTCAACAATATCGGCAACAGCCGCAAAACCGGCCAGATTATGCACGGCACGGAACTGGGCCGGGACATCATCAATACAATTGACGCCATCGGCGGCTTCGATTTATAATTTTATCCGCGGCGGAGATTCTCTCGAATCTCCGCCTGACGGACGGGTTCACCGGTATTTTTATACCGTGTAAAGTGAAAATTCACACATATATATTAATTGATTCAGCAGGAGGAATGTATTATGGGTAAAATCGCAATTACAGAACGTGTTACAGGCCATACCGAATTAATCGGCCTCATCGCCTATCCGATTCGTCACAGCATGTCTCCGACAATGCACAACGAAGCCTTCAAAAAATTAGGACTCGACTATGTGTATGTCTGCTTTGAAGTGGATAACTCCACATTGGAGGATACGGTAAAGGGGCTGCGTGCCATGAAAGTCCGCGGCTGGAACGTATCCATGCCGAACAAAGGACCTATTACGCGCTACCTGGATAAACTTTCACCTGTTTCTCAAATCGTCGGCGCCTGCAATACGGTCGTTAACGACAACGGTGTGCTTACCGGCACGATTACGGACGGTACGGGCGCGATGCAGTCGTTAAAAGAAGAAGGTGTCGACTATGTAGGCGGGAAAATGACAGTTGTCGGCGCCGGCGGGGCCGCTACCGCCATTATCGTCCAGGCGGCGCTCGACGGGGCTAAGGAAATCACCGTTTTCAACCGTCGGGATGAATTTTTCCCGAAAGCCGAAAAAGTAGTCGCTCAGTTAAATGACCGTACCGATTGCAAAGTCACCTTATACGATCTTGCCGACCATGAAAATCTTAAACGCGAGCTCGACAGCAGTGATATTTATATTGACGGCACGTCCTGCGGCATGAAGCCTCTTGAAGACGTAGTCGCCATTCCCGATAAGTCGTATCTCCATAAAGAACTCATCGTTATGGATACAGTATATGCGCCGCGTGAAACAAAACTGATGAGATGGGCCGAAGAAGTCGGCTGCCATACTTTCAACGGTCTCGGCATGATGCTCTATCAGGGCGCGGCCGCTTTCAAACTCTGGACCGGCAAAGATATGCCCGTTGACTATATTAAAGATATTTTATTCTAAATTTCGTTGCAAAGACATAAAAAGAGAGGTATTACTATGGAACAAACCCGCTCGTATCGTCCCTTATGCCTGAGTTTGTACTTGAACTACTTCGTACACGGCATCGGCGTGCTCATTCTTGCCCAAAATATGGACGCCTTAGCGGCGCGCTGGGGCAGCCTCGCCGATGTTATGAGCGTTATCGGCATGCTCGGTATCGGACGTCTTATCGTCCTCTTCGTCTCCGGCAAACTTTCCGATAAATACGGCCGCAAACCGTTCGTACTTCTCGGCATGATTACGTATATCGCCTTTTTCATCGGCATTCTGCTCAGCCCGACAACGGCGGTAGCCTGCGTGTTCGGCATTCTTGCCGGCATTGCCAATTCCTTCCTGGACGCGGGCACCTATCCGGCACTTATTGAATCATATCCCGAAAGCGCCAGCACCGTGACGGTTCTTTTAAAAGCATTCATCTCTGCCGGCCAGTTTCTCCTACCGCTCTTTATCGGCGTGCTCGTTGCCATGAATGCCTGGTACGGCTGGTCTTTCATCATTGCCGCCGTCATCCTGGCAGTCAACTTCCTCATTATGCTGAAGATGACCTATCCGTCTATGGACCAGGTTCAAAAATCGGCCGACTCGTCCGGAGAAGCCGTCGAAGACGTACCGAAATCAAAATGGTATATTGAAGGCATCTGCTTCGTCCTTTACGGGTATATTTCCCAGGCGACCTTCTATCTGATCAGTCAATGGCTGACAAAATACGGTGCCGCCGTCGCTCAAATGAGCGATATGGCCGCCCGTTCACTCATGAGCTACTATTCTGTCGGCTCCTTGGCCTGCGTATTCTTTACGGCATTCATTACAAAAAAGGGCGTACGTCCTATTACGCTTCTCGTCGTCTATACACTTATTTCCACCCTGGCAATCGGCGGTCTTTATTACTATCCGTCAGCGGCGCTCGCCCCGATTCTTTCCGCCGTTGTCGGTTTCTCCGCGGCCGGCGGCGTAATGCAGCTCGGTCTCGTCATGATGACGGAAATGTTCCCCAAAGGCAAGGGCACGATGACCGGTATCTTCTACACAACCGGCTCTATCGCCTCCTTTACAATTCCCGTCATAACGGGCCGTATGGCAGACAGCGGTATCAACTCCATTATGGGGCTTGACGCAGGCATCGCTCTTGCCGGCTTCATCGTCGCCTGCATCATTTATGTCCGCTACAATAGTGTTATAAAAGTAAAAAAAAGCAGTTTAAACTAAAATACGGAGGTTTTAACCATGATTACAATCGGTAATGTCCGCCTGGATAACGGTATCCCTAAAATTTGCGTTCCCATCGTCGGCCGCACCGCGGCTGAACTCACACAGGAATGCCGCTATCTTCGGGATAAAATATATGACGTAGTCGAATTGCGCATCGACTTTTTAAGTGACGTGGAAAATCTTGACGCCGTCGGTGACGCACTCGACGAGGTCCGCAAAGAATTACCCGACAGCGCGCTCCTTTTCACGTTCCGCACGAAAGAAGAAGGCGGTGAAACGAACGTATCGGAAGACTACTACTTTGAACTCATCCGCTATGCCGTCAACAGCGGCCGGGTTGACGCCGTCGATGTGGAATATTTCCGCAGCGCCGCCAAAATAAAAGAAACGGTTGAACTCGCCAATAAGGCAGGGGTAACGGTTGTGATGAGCAATCACGACTTCGAAAAAACACCGTCTTTCACCGAGATATCCGATCGCCTTATCGGCATGAAAGAACGCGGCGCCGACGTTGCCAAACTGGCCTGCATGCCTCGGTCGGCAAAAGACGTGCTCACGCTTCTTTCGGCAACGGAAAACGTTAAATCCCTCTATCCGGACGAGCCGCTCATTACTATGTCTATGGGAAAACTCGGGGCCGTCAGCCGCATCAGCGGTGAAATATTCGGCTCGGCCATGACCTTCGGCTCGGCAAAGAAAGCTTCCGCACCCGGTCAGATTGAGGTTACGGCCTTACAGAAAATTCTTGAAATTCTCCATTAAAACCGCAAAAAGACCTTGCAACCGCATAGACGTTGCAAGGTCTTTTTTATTGCGTCTACTCACTGCTGTATTACACGACCGAAAATATGCGTCTGCCCGTTTTATTCGGTTCTCTTCGATTCAATGCGGCGAATGTCACCGACAATAAAAACAAAAGAAAATACGCCGAGAGCCGCAATACAAGCAACAAAGATCATCGCGCCCACAAACGATCCGGTAGTCTGAACGATGATACCGATAGCGATAGGCGTAATAATGCCGGCGAGATTACCGACAAAGTTGAACACGCCGCCGGCAAGGCCTACAGAATCGGCCGGAGCCATGTCGCCGACTGTACTCCAAATGATGGCCGCCATCCCCTGCCCGAAAAAGGCGATTGCCATAATCGCGATTACCGCATGAAAAGAATCGACATAATTGGCCGTCATAATCGTCATGGAGCAAAGAAGACCGCATATAACCGGCGTTTTCCGAGCCTTCGACAGGGACGCGCCCCGCTTCAGCATATGATCGGACCACCAGCCGCCGAGAAGCACGCCGCAAAGCGCGCCCATATAGGGAATGACCGCATAGATCCCGGCTTTCAGCATAGGCATTTGTTTTGCAACAATAAGGTACGTCGGAAACCACGTGAGGAAAAAAAACATGGTGCTCGTATTGGCAAACTGTCCCAAATAAACGCCGATGAGCTGCCGATGTTTAAAAAGCTCTGCAATCTGTGCCCGCGAAATATGCTGCGCCGCGCGGGCCTTTTCGGCAAGGCCGCCGCCTGCGCGGATGTAATCCAGCTCCGCCCGGCTCACTTCTTTGCATTCACCGGGATCCCTGTATGCACGGTACCAGATAACGCTGACAATAACGCCGATAAACCCGGTCACATAAAAAATTTCCTGCCAACCGTAATTTTCCAAAATCCAAAACAGCACAGGCGTTAAAAAGGCAAGGCCTATAAACTCTCCGGCCGTATAGACAGACGTTGCCGTGGCACGTTCCTTATCGGGGAACCAGGCGGCGACAACACGGCTGTTTGTCGGGAATGCGGGGGCTTCAGCGGCGCCGATGGCAAGCCGTATGCCGAAAAGGGACGCGAAGTTTCTGCCGAAGCCCATGACTACAGTAAAAGCGGACCAGAAAAAGAGCGACAGCGTATACGATATGCGCGAACCGAAGCGCTCCAAAAACCAGCCGCCGGGGATCTGCATCAGGCCGTAAGACCAGGAAAAGGCGGAGAAGAGAAACCCCATAGCGGCCGCATCAAATCCCAAATCGGCGCTCATACTCGGGGCCGCCACCGCCATATTAGTGCGATCCAAATAATTAATAGCAGTCAAAATAAACAGCAGCAACAACATAAACCAGCGCTTCTTCGTTTGTCCGTCTTTTTCTGTCATCCGTACTTCCGCCATAACGGGTCCCCCTTTAAAGGTATACTGAAACAATTACCTGTACCCGTCCATTATATACCATTTTTCTGTAAATAAGCAGGCTCCGTATATCAAAGTAACATACACCGCAATTCAGTCTGCACATTATTCAGTACCCGTTATCTATATTGTAAGACACGCTTCACAAGCCGCGTCAACTGTCCCGAAACTTCTTCAATCGTTTGATGATTGGCCATCTTATAATCTGCCGATGCATTATACGTATCGATCCGTTCGCGGTAAAGATCAAAGACCTTCTGAGGGCCGTCTTTTAAAAGAGGGCGCTTGGATACATCCACATCAGCGGCGATATCGGCAGGATCTCTGTCGAGAAAGATGATAATCCCGTTTTCCTTGTAAATAGCAATATTTTCCGGCCGCTTTACCACGCCGCCGCCGGTCGCCACGACGATTCCCTCCTTACAAGCCAGCGCCCGCGCCGTCCTCGTTTCGGCGTCGCGGAAGCAGTCTTCGCTGACGGCAAAAAGCTCTTTTATCGTCTTTCCTTCCGTTTCTTCCAGATACGTATCGGCATCGTAAAATTCCCGTCCCAATTCCTCGGCCAGGGCCGCACCGAATGTCGTTTTCCCGCTTCCGGGCATTCCGATAATGATAATATTCCTGTCTTTCATTACATAAAATCCTCCATTTCCCGGGCCAGCTGTTCAACAACTGAAAACTCGATTTCCCGGTCCAGCCAGATTTCTTCCGAACCGATAGCCTGGGCTACGAGCATATACATGCCGTTCAACGTACACGCACCGTGCTTCTTTCCATATTGCAGGAAAAGAGTATCTCTGGGGTTATAAATCAAATCGACGACGGCGCCGTATTCCCCGACAACGGCTTCATTCACGGGCGAGGCATCACTGTCGGGATACATGCCGACAGGCGTGCAATTGACAATGACATCGCCGCCCGGATGGCGGTTCAATTCATTATAATCGATGATATCCGCAATCGTATGATGCATAAAGTTGTCAAAATCCGGCTTGGAATGGGGTCGCCTGGATACTACTGTAATGGCCGCCGCACCGTTATCCGTCAAGTATTGCGTAATCGCTCTGGCCGCACCGCCTGATCCGAGTACGGTGCAGGTCCTGCCCTTTACGGCAATGCCGGCGTGTTCCAGTGAGCGTCCGAAACCGATATAATCCGTATTGTAACCGAAGCAGCCGTCCTCGCGAATATGAATGGTATTTACCGCGCCGATCCGGCGCGCTTCTTCGGAAATTTCCGTCAAATGCGGCATAACGTCCAATTTATAAGGAATGGTCACATTCATACCTGTGTATTCATTCGCCAATACCTTCAATTCATTCGGTATATCATTGCGATCCATTTCCAACAAACCGTATTCCATATCATCGGAAATGTCAAGCATTCTGAACAAGCGTTTGTGAATTTCCGGCGAGGCGCTGTGCCCCAATTTTCCTCCGATAAGACCTAATTTCATGTTACCATTCCTCCCTTGGCTGACGGGTAATTACCCAGAATTTTAAGGTACTTGCAATGTCTTTTTAATTCTTCCACGGCCTCTGCCGTACCCACTTCATCAAGACTGCCGGTCACGTCAATATGAAAGGAGTATTCGAAAGGGCGTCCCGGTATAGGCCGTGACTCCAGGTGCGTCATATTCATATGCCTGTGAAAAAAATGCCCCAATACGTGATAAAGCGCACCCGGAACATGTTCCGTAATAACTACGACAGTAAGCTTGTCTTTACGTACTGCGGCACAATCCGCCGCCGAGATAATAATAAAACGGGTATAATTCGTTTTATTCGCCGCAATATCCGGGACGAGAATTTTCAGCCCGTACAGCTCCGCCGCCTGTTTACCCGCAATGGCGGCTGCCGTTTTGGATCGTTTCGCGGCCACTTCGCCGGCACTTTGAGCCGTGCTGAAATACGTATGTAAACGCCATTCCGGGTGTTTTCGCAGAAAATCATAACATTGCGCGAACCCCTGAGGATGTGAATACACTTCTTCTATATCGCTCAATGCCGCTTCTTTAAGACCGAGCAACTGATGCTGCACACGGATGTATTCTTCGCCGACAAGGCGGCACTCATAGCGCCAGACAAGGTCATATACCTCGGCAATACCGCCGGTAGACGAGTTTTCTACCGGCAGGACCCCGTACGTGCGTTCTCCCGAAGCAACGGCCCGGACGAGGTCTTCAAAATGATCGTAATACATGACACGGCCCACGTCGTTAAAATGCCGGCGCATAGCCGCATCGCTGTAAGAACCGGGAGCGCCGAAACAGCCCAGCGTATACGGGTTCCTGCTGTTGTCGGTCATGTATATCTCCCTCCCTGCGTGAGGAGTATGTCTAAAATCGTCCAGGCAGCGGCATTTTCGATAACCGGTACAGCGCGTTGTACAATACACGGATCATGGCGGCCCTTTATAATCAGTTTGGCATTCTTTTTATCGTCCGTATCAACAGTGTCCTGTTCTTTGCCGATGGAAGCGGCGGCCTTAATCACGGTGCGGAAAAGAACGGGCATGCCGTTAGTAATACCGCCGTTAATACCGCCGTTATGGTTGCTTTTCGTCCTGACGGTCCCGTCCGCATCATAATACATCGCATCGTTACTTACGGAGCCTCTCATGGCGGCAAGAGCGAAGCCGTCACCGAAAGAAAGGCCCTTGACGGCCGGAACGGCAAAGAGCATGCGTGCAAGACCGCTTTCGACGGAATCAAAGAGAGGATCCCCGTACCCGGCAGGAAGGCCCGTTATCATCGCTTCGATACAGCCGCCGACAGAATCTCTATCCTCTTTGGCGGCCGTGATGACTTCCGCCATACGCCCTGCCTGCGGTTTATCCAGAACGGGCAGCGTTTCTCGTGCCAGCCTCTCAAAGACGGCCGGTTCTTCCCCCAACGGATTAAACGGGCGATCCGTAACTTTCTCTATCTGTAAAATATGAGCCCCCACACGGATACCGCGCCGTGCCAGAATTTGTTTTGCCACGGCTCCGGCAAATACAATCGGTGCCGTCAACCGGCCGGAAAAATGACCGCCGCCGCGATAATCGTTATAGCCGCCGTAACGGATTTTCCCCGTATAATCGGCATGGCCCGGACGCATGAGATGACGTAAATCATCATAATCTCCGGAACGGACATCACTGTTGGCAATCATAACGGCCAGCGGAGTACCTGTCGTATGCCCGTTACAGTAACCGCTTTGCACGGCAAAATCATCACCTTCGGCACGGGACGTGGACATGCTGTTCTTTCCGGGAGCGCGTCTCGCCATTTCCCGCCTTACTTCATCCCAATCAACAGTCTCTCCCGGCGGTAAACCGTCAAGGACTGCGCCGACCGATACGCCGTGTGATTCACCGTATACTGTTAATTTAAGATTTTCACCGATTGTATTCATCGTTATATACCTTCTTCCGTTACCGCGCCGCCGAGCGCTTTGAAATCCTGCCAAAACGGGGGATACGATTTAGCTACACTTTCAGCGCCTTCAATAATAACCGGCCCGTCACACCGCTGTGCCGCAATTGCTAAGGCCATGGCAATACGGTGATCGTTCCAGGCGGAAACACGGCCGCCCGCAAGACGGGCAGCGCCTTCTATGACCAACCCGTCCTCTTTTTCCCTTATCGTTGCACCCAGCTTGGTCAGCTCCGTCGTCAGCGCATGCAGGCGGTCGCATTCCTTGAGGCGGACGCGTTTAGCATTGACAATTCTCGTAATGCCCCTGCTGAAAGCGCCCAGTACGGCCAGGACCGGCACGAGATCCGGACAGTCCTCCACATCAACCGTACGTCCTTCCGTTCGCGACGGTACAGCCCGCAGATCGCTTCCGTCACGCTCGATCCGGCCTCGCATAGACTCGATAAAAGAAATGATCGCCCGATCGCCTTGCAGCGTATGAGATCCCAGTCCCTTCAGCGTGACGGGAGCGCCGATTATTCCCGCCGCAAGCCAGAACGCGGCCTGCGAATAATCCCCTTCAAGCGTATATTCTCCCGGCCTGTACCGTTGATTGCCGCGTATAAGCCACTGCCCTTCCCTTTCCTTTTCCACATATACACCGTGCCTCCTAAGACACTCCAGCGTAATGTTAATGTAACTCTCGGATTCGACAGCCGTCGTACTGCGCAAGACGGAATCACCGGACAACAGCGGTAAAATCATGAGAAGTCCCGTAAAAAACTGGGAACTCACATTGCCTGCCAGCTCGTATATTCCCGCCTTCAACAGGCCCTGAACGGTTAAGGGGAGAGAATCCTTTCCTTTTTTATAAAAAATCCCCTTTTGCTCGAACATCCGTAAAAACGGTTCGAGAGGCCTCTCTTTTAGCCGTCCGCGACCTGTAAAGGTCACTTCCTTCCCGGTCAGAAGGCCGACGGGAATGAGAAAGCGGACAGTCGATCCGGATTCGCCGCAATCGGCCCGGAGCGTATCCTTCGATGCGTTTAAGCCGCCCGCTACGGCAACGGTCAACCGACCGTCGGACGATGTTTCGAGAATATTTACGGCTGCACCGAATTTACGGAGCACACTGGCCGTCGCTTCCAAATCCCGGGAAGGGGTCATGTTGCGAATAATACTTTTTCCGTCGGTTAAAGCGGCACAAATTAACGCCCTGTGCCCCGCACTTTTCGACGACGGAACAACGACGGTACCGTTCAGTTTATTCGGTGTCAGCACTAAATTCATCGTATAAGCCCCTTTGTAAATACATCTCTATATCACTTAAATCCGCAGAAAGAAGTTTGCCCTGTCCGATCCTCGTGATAATTGCCAGCGTTACACGCCCGCTTCGTCGTTTTTTATCACGTCTGACATAAGACAGTACATCTTTATCCGCAACCTGCGTCTCAACAGGCAGGCCGTATCTTTTCAAAAGTTTTTTCAAACGCCCCGTCGTTCCCGCATCGGTCAGCCCTCTTGCTTCCGTTCCGGCAGTTATCCGTACCATGCCTATAGCGACAGCCTCGCCGTGCATATAATGTTTAAATTCGTAGTATTTTTCCATCGCATGTCCGAAGGTATGCCCGAAATTTAACAGCATGCGCTCTCCCTTGTCGAAAACATCGCCTGCCACAATGTCGGCCTTGGCCTGTACGCAGCGGAAAATGATATCTTCCCACGCAAGTGTGTCAAAACAGTTCTTTTCAAGAATTTCAAAAAGCTCTCCGTCACAGATACAGCCGTATTTAATAACTTCTCCCATGCCGTCGCGTCGGCATCGGTCCGGCAGGGTCCGCAACAAGTCCGGATCAATAATCACGGCTTTCGGCTGATAAAAGCTGCCCGCCTGGTTCTTGCCGCTTTCAAGATCGATACCGACCTTGCCGCCGACACTGCTGTCCACCTGGGCGATAACGGACGTCGCCACTTGAATATACGGCACTCCCCGCAGATAAGTAGCCGCCGCAAACCCGCCGAGGTCACCGCTGACGCCGCCGCCGAAGGTGATAATCGTATCGTCCCGTGTGACGTCAAGGTCTGCGAGGCTGCCGTACAGCCGGGAAAGAGCCGCAAGATTTTTTCCTTCTTCTCCCGGCGGCAGGACAATAAAATGCGGGGCCGTACCGGAATCAGTGAAAATGCGTGAAAGCCTGCCGCCGTAGAATCCGAAAAGATTCTCATCCGTAATAATGACAGCTTTTCCGGTACCAAGAATCGGCTTCGCCAGATTTGGCAGTTCTTTTATTATAGCTGAGCCTATATATACGGGATACGTGTCTTTTTCCGTTTTAACCGTTACGGTCCGCATGAATCAATCTCCTTCTGCGTTTGGCCGCTTCCGACAGGAACGCGTATAAACGCGCTTCATCTTTGTTTTGTAACGCATTTTCCATTTCCGATAAAGCCGTACGGAAATGTTCTATTTCCGTCAATAAACTTTTTCTGTCGCTCAGAAGCAGCTTTGTCCACAGCGGCGCGTTAATATCGGCTACGCGCGTACCGTCACGAAAACTGCCGGCAATAAAACACTTCATTTCGTCATTCATGGAAGCGCTGTTCACCAAGGTTGTCGCCAATACGTGAGGCAGACAGCTCGTATAGGCAATACGCCTGTCGTGCTCCGCCGCCGTAACGATGCTTACATGTCCGCATCCCAACGCCTTCGCCAGGGATTTGATAAGTCGGATACTTTCCTGTCCGGATCGTTTTGACGGGACGATGATATAGTTGGCGCCTTCAAAAACAGCCGCATCCGCCATTTCATAACCGCACCCCTCACGGCCTGCCATAGGGTGGCCCGGTACATAGTCGACATATTCCGGCAAAACGGCTTCCACCTCTTCGGCGGAACCGCCTTTGATGCCGATAATATCCGTGGCAATCTGTCCCGGACGGAAGAAGCTTCGGTTCACTTTCATGAACTCTATCATATCGTGAAGGGGCAGACAAAAGATGAGCAAGGCCGCTTCCGCAAGCGCTGCATTTCCTTTTGCATATCCCGCGTCGATAACCTTGTCTGCAAGCGCCGCCGCCAAGGTTTCTTCGTTGACATCATAAGCGATAATCCTATGTGCGCCTATCTGGCGCAGCCGCCCGGCAAAAGAACCGCCCATTACCCCGAGACCGATCACTGCGATTGTACTGTCCCGTAAAAATCGTGTGCTGTCCATTTCCATTCTCTCGCCTTCCTTATACGGCCCTGCCCACAAGCGGGGCAAGATTCCGCAAATCTTTCATCAATTCCTCGAACACGGCCGGCGTTATCGACTGAGCGCCGTCGCACAGCGCCTTGTCAGGATCATTATGCACTTCTATCATCAGTCCGTCCGCACCTACCGCTATGGCGGCTTTGGCAAGATCCGCCACCATCCAACGTTTGCCGGCAGCATGACTCGGGTCGACGACAACTGGCAGATGGCTCAGCTTTTTTACGGCCAGGACAGCGCTGAGATCCAAGGTGTTGCGCGTATATGTTTCAAAAGTACGGATGCCCCGTTCGCAGAGAATGACGTTACTGTTGCCTTCAGACATAATATATTCCGCCGACATGAGCCATTCTTCGATGGTCGCGCTGAGACCGCGTTTCAAAAGGATCGGCTTGTTCGTCCTCCCCAGCGCTTTAAGAAGATCGAAGTTCTGCATATTCCGTGCTCCCACCTGAATGAGGTCTATATCTTCTTTAAGAAAAAGATCCAGTTTGTCGGCAGACATGATCTCCGTAACGACAGGCAGCCTTGCTTTCTTACCGGCAGCCAAAAGCATATCCAGGCCGGAATCACCCAGTCCCTGGAACGCATAAGGCGATGTCCGCGGTTTAAAGGCGCCGCCGCGCAGCATGACCGCACCGGCAGCACGAACATCGCAGGCGACACCCGTAATCTGATCGGCTGTCTCAATAGAGCAGGGGCCTGCGATAACCGCAATCTTCCTGCCGCCTACGGGAACACCGTCAACATGGACAATCGTATTTTCCGGATGGAAAGCTCTGCTTGCCCGCTTATAAGGAGTCTTGACGGCAATAACATCTTCCACATAGTCAAGAGCGGCCATTTTCTCGGTATCAACCGCTTGCGTGTCACCGACGATGCCGATAACCGTTTTATCCGCAGTTTTCCGGACATCTGCAGTCAAGCCCTGCCTGTTCAATCCCGTAATGATCTCTCTGATTTTTTCGTCTGATATACCTTCCTTCGCAATGATGACCATAGTTTCCTCTCCCTCCGCGTAAATAAAAAAGCAGGCTCTCATGAGCCTGCTCAAGTATCATTGAAAAATAGATTGTCAAACAGAAAAACTATGCATAAACTGCGCGAATCATTCCATTCGATTGAACCCGTCTCATGTCATTTACTATGCAATTGAATTTGTCGTACCAAAAGTAGCCGACGCTATAAAAATAATAGCCCCAGCCAAAATATGCAACAACATATTCAATTGTCTGTAATAACATAGACAATTCGTTCATTTGAAAAACCCTCTCATCAATTAAGTAATGATTGACGTTATTGTACCGTTCTGAAAGATACTTGTCAATAGGTAAAATACATATTAATAAATACCATGTAAAACGCAAATGAGTTTATCACACATATCGCATACTACTTCTATGGAAGTACGCTATGAGCAAGGTAATCCTGACTACGACTGAAAAAAACAAGTATAAACCTATTAAAAACTGCATGGATAATAACGGGAATAAAAAACAAGCGGCCATGCATCGTGTTCTCTACGTACGATATATCGTCATATCCACGACCGTCAAACCCGTGACGGACGTTATTTTTCTCACGATATCAGGTCCATAAACCGGCCGCCGCGATTCGGGATATCCTGATTACTCTCTGCAATACCTGCACAATATTAAAAATATGACCGCTTATCCCCTAAAGCCTCTGCCTGCCAACAACCGGGAATTTCCTTACGACCCGGCTATTCGCCCAAGCGGACTTTTCCCCTGAATTTGAGCACCAACCTCTTGAAAAACCCAAATCATCATACATTCCAACTATGCACCGTCCATGGAAACACGATACGCTTTTCGCTTTTTGAAAACAACAGGACACGGACATTTTTACCATTACTGTTATATTTGATAAATTTATTGTTGCTAACTATAAGAACACCATGTACTGTCCGGGATTTACGGGTTCTCTTCCCGTTTGACACGGCTTTCCCCTACCTTTTATAATTAAGTCATACTATTCTTAACAGTAACCCCGGCTTGATTGAGGATGAGAGATATGTGCCCGGAAAAAAAAATACCTTTCAAAGACGCACACAGTATACTATACAGGCTCGGTCTGATTGCGGCCGCATGTCTCATTATCACGGCCTGTGCCGCCTTTTACGCGGAATTGCCGAAATTACCCGTTATCCGGGCAGTGGACGACTTCTCAAGCCCTACGAGGTCACACCGATGAGAACAGTCCAACGCGTCACCGCAACCATTCTCCTCATCCTTTTTATCCTGCACGGCATTCTCGGCGCCACATCAATGACAGGCATCAGCAATATCGGTCTCTACCCCATGCTTGTCGCTTTTTTACTCTTCCTGGGCCTGCATATTCTCTGCGGCCTGTATTATGTTATCCGCTCCTTAAAAGGGCCGGGAAAACACTATTTTAAGCTGAACAGAAAACTGTGGTTACGCCGCATCAGTGGCCTTCTCCTTTTGGTGCTGGCCCTCTGCCACGCATATTTGTTCCGCTTCCTTACGGGCCTGGATTTTCAAATTCAACTGGCCCTGTACACGGCAGTTAATATACTGCTTCTACTGGTCACATATATTCACATCCGCTATAATGTGGACGCGTATATTATCGCTCACGGCGCACAGCATTATCACCGCCGCGTTGTCGATCTGCTTGTCTTTTTATCCGTTTTCTTCGCTTACTTCACTTTTGCGAATCTCTATTTTTATTTTTCCTGACTAAGGACGCTGAATCTCTTGCAACCCGTTATTATCGGTGCCGGCATCGCCGGCATGAGTGCGGCCCTGCACTTGGCACAAAAAAATATTCCGGTCACTCTCGTCGCCCCCTATCCGTCCGTACGGAGTCAGTCCGTCATGGCCGAAGGGGGTATTAATGCGGCTATCGGTCCCGACGACAGTCCTTCCCTCCACTTCAGGGATACATGGGAAAGCGGTTGCCGCCTTGCCAACATAAGGGCGGTCCATCATCTTACCGACAGGGCGCCCGAAGTAATCGGCGAATTACAACATTTGGCAATGGCGTTTACACTCGGCGCAGACGGAAAACCGGCGCTCCGTCCCTTCGGCGGGCAAAGCGTGAACCGCACGGTCCACGCCGATTCGACGACAGGCAAACAACTGGTGACGGCGCTTATCTACGAATTGCGCCGATACGAAGAGGAAGGACTGGTCAACAGACTGACCGGTTTCTTTTTCCTTGACATTGACCTTGACGAGGGAAACGTTCGCGGTGTCCTGCTGTATAATCGAAACCATAAAAAAACAGTGTATATCCGCACCTCACAGCTGATAATTGCCGCCGGCGGGCTGAACGGCCTCTTCGGCAATACGACGGGGTCCGTTGCCAATACGGGCGATGTGACGGCGCGCCTCTTCACACGCGGTGTTACCGTTGCCAACGCCGAACTCGTACAATATCACCCGACAACCTTCCGCCGGCCCGGCAAAAATATGCTTATTTCCGAAGCCGTGCGCGGTGCGGGCGGGCGTCTGTTTACGGAAATCGGCGGAAAACGGCTATACTTTATGGAAGAGAAATTCGGTCCCAAAGGAAATCTCCAACCGCGGGACGTCGTATCCAGAGAAGAATACCGCGTCGTCCGCGATCTGGGCGGGGAGATCTTCCTTGACTGTACGGGCATACCGAAGGATACGTTTATTACCTCCCTTTCGGGATTTGCCGGAGACTGCCGCGAATATTTCAATATCGATCCGACAACAACGCCTTTGCCCGTGCGGTACGGTATCCACTATTTTATGGGCGGCATCTACACGGACCCCTCCCACCGTACGAGTGTCGGGGGCTTGTACAGCGCCGGCGAAAATGCCTGCCAATACCACGGCGCCAATCGTCTCGGCGGCAACTCTCTTTTAGGAGCCTACTTCGGCGGCCTTGTCGCCGCGGAAACAATCGCGTCTTGTGCGGACAGCCGGAAAACGGGAACGGCGGAGATCAGCGGGGCCGCTCCCCTGATCTGCGAAAAAAAACTGCATACCTGTGTGAACCGGCCCGGAGCATATGCGCAAACCGTACAGCACCTGCAGGAGGCTATGCAGGAAGCGCTGGCCATTTCGCGCGATGCCGCCGGTCTCCGGAAAGGATTGGACACAGTCAAAAAGTTGCAAAACGACTTTGCCGATACGTACGATCCCTATGCGGCCCCGGATGAAAATATACTCCTGCCGAGCCGCCTCATTTTAGCGGAAGCCCTTATCAAAGGCGCATCGGATCGCAAGGAAAGCCGCGGCGCGCATAACCGCAGCGATTATCCCGAACGAAACGAAGCCTATGAGAAGACGCATCTTTATTCTTACTATGACGGTGCCGTCCACCTCTCCTGGCGGGAGGAAAACACATGATCACTATCCGTATAAAGCGTCGTGAATCGGCCGCCGCCCAAATATATGAAGAAGTATTTTACTATAACGGCGACGAAACCGTAACGGTTGCCGACTTCCTGACAAATATAAATAAAGAGATCTCCCTTCGCAAAGGTGAAACCGGCAAAACAACAACGCCCATTGACTGGGAATGCGGCTGCCTTGAAGGCAAATGCGGCGCCTGTGCCATGGTCATTAACGGCGTACCGCGGCTTGCATGCCGCGCCTTTCTGAAAGACACGGCCAAAAAAGGACATATCTGCCTGGAACCGTTGAGCAAGTTCCCCCTCATCCGGGATCTGAAAGTCGACAGGCAAATCATCTTTGAGACCCTGCGTAAACATAAACTCTGGACGGAAAATGCCGTCGTCAGCGACGATACGGAAACAAGACACCTTATTTATCAGGCGGGGCAGTGCCTTGAATGCGGCTGCTGCCTGGAAGTATGTCCCAATTATAAAGGGCCGTCACTGCAAGCCGGCAGAAAAAACGCCTTTCCCGGCCCCCTCTTTGCCGCCGAAACGTACAGGGCGGACAGAACCGGCGGCGATACATTCCACCGCTCCGAACTGAAGGTGCTTTACAAAGATCTCTTCTACAACACCTGTGATAATTCGCTGGCCTGCAGGGACGTGTGCCCAGCCGGGCTTCCGTTGGACGAAATGCAGGCCCGGCTTAACAGTAAAAAACGAACCTAAAAAAAGGAGATGTACCGAAAAAACGGGTGCATCTCCTTTTCCGTTGCATTTCGTTCAGTTGAGACCGCCGGGGGCCCTTCACTTATTCCGACAAGACATCCTTTAAGATGCTGACGCCTCTTTTCATGATTTCCGCCGGAATATTGAGAGGCGGCAAGATCCTGATAAGGTCATGCGCCGTCAGTACGAGCAACCCCTTATCGAGGCATTTTTGAATGACTTCTCCTAAATCCGCGGTCGTTTTCACGCCGATCATCATGCCCAGACCCGTCACGTATTCGACAGTACCGCACTTCATCAGTTCCGTTCTGATGTATTCTCCTTTTTCCTTGACTTGTGCCAGCAGCTTGTCATCGATCCGATCGATAATGTTGCAGGCCCCGGCCGTACAAATAGGATTGCCGCCGAAAGTCGAGCCGTGACTGTGGCTGTCCAGCGTATGTTCGCACGTGGACGCAAACATGGTCACGCCAAGAGGCAAGCCGCCGCCAATACCCTTTGCCGTAGAAACGATATCCGGCCTGATACCGTAATTCATATACGCATAGAGTTCGCCCGTTCTGCCGTTGCCGCTCTGTATTTCATCAAGGACGATAAGCATATCGTGTGTTTTCGCGTACGCCGCCACGTTACGGACAAAATCCGGGTCGAGAGCTTTAACGCCGCCTTCACCCTGAACGAGTTCCATCATAACGGCACAGGCATTATGTTTTTCCGCAAGGGTTTTAACGGATTCAAAATCATCGGCATCAGCAAAGACAAAGCCTTCCGTAAAGGGACCGAAATCCTTATGGAGCTCTTCCTGCCCCGTTGCCGACAAGGTCGTCAGGGTTCTGCCGTGAAAACTTTTTTTCAGACAAACGATCGTATATCTGCCGTCACCGTATTTGTCGTGGGAATATTTACGAGCCCCCTTAATGGCACACTCATTGGCTTCCGCACCGGAGTTGCAAAAAAACACCTTTTTCATCCCCGTCCGCATACATAATTTTTCCGCCAGAAGTGCTTGCGGCTGCGTAATATAGACATTGGATATATGGCTCAGTTTATTAAGCTGAGTTATAACGGCATTTTTCCACTCGTCATCACAGAGACCGAAAATATTGACGGCAATACCGGCACTGAAATCAATATATTCTTTACCGTTCACATCATAAATAAGCGAGCCTTTGCCGTGATCAAAAGGCACGCCGATCCTGTTATACACATTGGCAACATATTCTTTATCCAGCAATGCGAAATCCTTAGCCATTATACTAATCCCCCTATCATTTCACTGTTATGAACAAACATGGTACCCAAACCCTCTTCCGTTAAAAGTTCAATGAGGATGGCATGGGGAACGGTGCCGTTAATGATAAATACGCGTTTGACACCTGCCGCCACGGCGTCGGTACAACAGGTAACCTTGGGAACCATACCGCCCGCAATGACTCCGTCCGCCTGCAACTGTGCCGCTTCCGCCAGAGTCAGGGTTTTAATCAGCGAACCGGGGTCGGCCGCATCGGCAAGAACGCCGTCTATATTCGTCAGGGAAAGCATGCATTCCGCATGGAGCGCCCCCGCGATTTTCGCCGACGCCGTATCGGCATTGATATTATACGCCCGGCCGTGCGTATCCGTGCCGATAGTGGAAATAACCGGTATATATCCTTTTTCCAAATTGTCACGGATAAGGGAAACATCAACGGAAACGATTTCTCCGACAAGGCCCAGTTCTTCACTTTGCTTCTTCACTTTGATCATCTGGCCGTCAAGACCGCACAGGCCGACAGCTTTGCCGCCGGTCATGCCGATAAGATTGACCAGATCTTTATTGACCTGTCCGGCCAGAACCATTTGTACGATTTTCATCGTTTCTTCATCAGTCACGCGCAGGCCGTTCAGGAATTTCGATTCTTTTCCGACTTTATTGAGAATTTCCTGAATATGCGGACCGCCGCCGTGGACGAGAACAACATTGACGCCGATAAGACGCAAAAGCACTAAATCCCCCATGACGGACTCCCGCAGCATTTCGTCCGTCATGGCGTTACCGCCGTATTTTACGACGATTGTTTTATTATTATACTTCTGTATATACGGTAATGCGTTTACCAGTATTTGTGCTTTCTGTGCGTTTGTCACATGTGCCAGATTCATACATATCCCCCGTTTCGAGTTTACCCGTGCAGCACCAGGCCCGTTGCCGGATCAAGGCCCAGCATAATATTCATATTCTCAATAGCGGCTCCCGACGCCCCTTTGCCGAGATTGTCAAACAGTACCGTCACGACAATGCGCTCATCATTGCCGGTGACAAAGATATCCATATCATCGTACCCGGACAGGCTGTTTGCCGCCAGGAAACCTCCTTTATCCTCACCTGCGGCATGTACATGCACGAAAGGGCTGCCGTCATAATGAGCTGCCAGGACGTCCCGTACTTCGGCAAGTCCGACTTTTTCCCCGAAGAGATGCGTGAAAACAGGTACGGCCACCTCCATACCGCTGTAATAGTCGTCCACAACCGGTAAAAAAACAGGTTCCCGCTGCAGCTTGCAGACAGTAACAATCTCCTGTAAATGTTTATGGTTCTGCGTCAGACCGTACTGGCGGGGAGCCGAAAGCTCCGCCGTTTTTTCCCCGCTTTCATACTTGGCGATCATCTTTTTCCCGCCGCCGCTGTACCCGGTAAGAGAAAAGGCCGACAGCGGATAGTCTCCTCCCATGAGTCCGGCCTCCGTCAGCGGCCGGACTGCCGCAATGACACCACTGGCATGGCAACCGGGGTTGGCAAGGCGTTTTGTCTTACTGATCGCTTCAAACTGTTGTCCCGACAATTCGGCAAACCCGTATGTCCATGCCGGATCGGAACGATGCGCCGTCGAAGTGTCAATGATCCGGACATTCGTACCGTCCGCCAAAGCAACCGCTTCGACGGCCGCCGCGTCAGGCAGGCAAAGGAAAACTATATCCGCGGCTTCCATGCATTTTTTTACGGCTGCCGGATTTTTCCGCTCCGCCGGATCGATACCTATGAGTTCAATATCCGGACGCGCCTGTAAGCGTTTATGAATCCGCAATCCCGTAGTCCCTTCATGTCCGTCGATAAAAACCTTCGTGCCCATCGTTTTCACTCCTGTTTATATATTGGCAATCGCACTTTTATACATCATTTATGGATATTTTATTATTTCATTCATTATATTCTTCCCGCCCGCACGATGTCAAGTATATATTCATATTTTTTAAATATTATTTCATTCATGCATGCAAAAAGGCAAGACACCAAAAGGGCATCTTGCCTTTTACAAGGGAATTGTTTATTTATAATCTTGCAATGCGGCTACACGATGATAACCGTCGCCCCTGCCCTTATCGGCAAAAACGCGCAGCACTTCACGCGCCGTATCCAGCGAAGTCAGGCACGGCACAGCCAATTCTACAGCCATGCGGCGAAGAGTAAAGCCGTCCCGCTCAGGGCGCTTGCCGAAGGTAAGTGTATTGACGACGAGATCGATCTTACCGCCTCTGATAAGTGTGGCAATATTCTGACCGGTTTCGTGAATCTTGCGCACAATCTCGACATTCATGCCGCGCTCATTGAAATATCGGCCGGTTCCCGCCGTGGCAATGACACGATATCCCAAATCACGGAATCCTTCAGCCAAAATCAGGGCCTCTTCTTTATCTCGATCCGCTACGGTAAGAAGAATCGTACCGCCTGCGGGGATACGCATTTTAGCGCCGCTTACGGCCTTATAAAGCGCTTCCGAATACGTCTTGCCAATGCCCATGACTTCACCGGTAGATTTCATTTCCGGACCGAGAGCGATTTCGGCAAGGCCGATTTTACTGAATGAGAATACGGGAGCCTTTGCCGCCACATAGTCTCTTGCCGGCAACAGGCCGCTGCCGTAACCGAGATTTTTCAGCGTATCGCCCAGGGCGATACGCGTTGCGATCTCCACCATGGGAATACGCGTGACCTTGCTGAGGAACGGCACCGTCCGGCTGGAACGGGGATTGACTTCAATAATATACAGCCTGTTTCCGGCAACGACAAACTGGATATTGACGCTGCCCTTTACTTGCAGTTCCAAGGCAATACGTGTCGTATAATCGACAATCTGTTCTACCGTCTCGTCACTGAGCCGCTGCGGCGGATATACGGCAATGGAGTCGCCGGAGTGGACGCCTGCCCGCTCCACCTGTTCCATAATGCCCGGAATAAAGACATCCGTCCCGTCGGCGACGGCATCAACTTCAATTTCACGGCCGACCATGTACTCGTCAATGAGAATCGGATGATCCGGTGAAGCGATAACGGCTTCACGAAGGTACCGCTCCAATTCACTTTCCGTATAAACGATTTCCATCGCCCTGCCGCCCAACACATACGACGGGCGGACAATGAGAGGGAATTCCAGTGCCGAGGCAACACGCATGGCTTCCTTGTCACTGGTTGCAATACGGCCCGCCGGACGGGGAATATTAAGCTTTGTCAGGAGGTCGTCAAATTTCTCTCTGTCTTCGGCACGGTCCATACCGGCGACGGATGTTCCCAGCACCGTCACGCCTCTGGCGGCCAGAGGCGCAGCCAGGTTAACGGCCGTCTGACCGCCAAACTGACAAATGACTCCGAGCGGTTTTTCCTTATCAATAACGGCCATAACATCCTCCACCGTGAGCGGTTCAAAGTAGAGGCTGTCCGAGGTATCAAAGTCGGTGCTGACCGTTTCCGGATTGTTGTTAATAATGATACTGTTCATGCCGGCTTTGCGGAGGGCCCATGCGGAATGAACGGAACAATAGTCGAATTCGATACCCTGGCCGATACGGATCGGACCGGAGCCGATGACGACGACACTCTTGTCCCCGAGAGGTTTGACCTCGTCTTCCGAAGCATAGCACGAGTAATAGTACGGTGTTTCCGCTTCAAATTCGGCGGAGCACGTATCAACCATCTTGAAGGTCGGCAAAATACCCGCTCCGATGCGGTAGGACCGCACTTCATCTTCCGTTTTACCGGTAAGCCCGCCGATAACGGCGTCAGGCATGCTGTACTTCTTGGCAAGACGAACATTTTCTTTATTCAATCCGTTTTTCTTGAGATTTTCCTCAAGATCGACAATGCCTTTTAATTTATTGAGAAACCACATGTCATAGCCTGTAATGAAATGAATTTTCTCAGTACTGATGCCCATGCGAAGCGCCTGCGTTACAACGAAAATGCGTTCGTCATCCTGGCGTTGCAGACGTTCGACAATATCGATAAGAGACTTGCTTTCAAGACTTTTGAGGGAAAGATAGGCAGCCCCGATTTCCAGGGAGCGTACCGCTTTCAGGACAGCTCCTTCAAAAGTGCGATCAACAGCCATGACTTCGCCCGTCGCTTTCATCTGCGTCCCTAAAGTACGGTCGGCAAGAGCAAATTTTTCAAAAGGCCACCGGGGAAACTTGACGACACAATAGTCGAGTGTCGGTTCAAAACATGCCGTCGTCTTACCTGTTACGGCATTGGGGATTTCATCAAGCGTAAGTCCTGTCGCCACCTTTGCGGCAACTTTGGCAATAGGATAACCCGTCGCCTTGGAGGCAAGGGCGGACGAGCGGCTGACACGGGGATTCACTTCAATAACATAGTATCTGTTGCTGTTCGGATCGAGAGCGTACTGCACGTTGCAGCCGCCTTCGATTTTGAGGCGGCGGATAATATCCACCGACGCCGTGCGCAGGAGCTGATACTGCAGGTCATTCAAGGTCTGGCTCGGCGCCACGACGATGGAATCGCCCGTATGGACCCCGACGGGATCAATGTTCTCCATATTACAAATGATTACACAATTATCCGCCTTATCGCGCATAACTTCATATTCGACTTCTTTCCAGCCGGCAACGGACCGTTCCACGAGGATCTGATTGATCGGGCTGAGTTTGATGCCGCGCGCGGCAATCATGAAGAGCTCTTCTTCGTCATGAGCAATGCCGCCGCCTGTACCGCCCAGGGTATACGCCGGTCGGACGATAACCGGATAGCCGATAGTATCCGCGAAGTCGACCGCAGCCTGCACTTCCTCGAAAATATCGCTTTCCGGTACGGGCTGATTAATGTCTTTCATCGCTTCTTTAAAGCGCTCACGGTCTTCCGCTTCTTTAACGGCACTGAGCTTCGTGCCCAACAAACGCACCTTGTATTTATCCAAAATGCCGTTGTCGGCCAATTCGACAGCCATATTCAGGCCCACCTGACCGCCCAGTGTCGCCAAGATACCGTCAGGACGCTCTTTTTCGATAACCCCTGTTACATAGTCAAGCGTGATCGGTTCGATATACACACGGTCGGCAATATCTTCATCCGTCATAATCGTCGCCGGATTGCTGTTGATTAAAACTACTTCCAGGCCTTCTTCCTTCAAAGCCCGGCATGCCTGCGTGCCCGCATAGTCGAACTCGGCGGCCTGACCGATAATAATCGGACCCGAACCGATCACGAGAACTTTCTTTAACTTTTCCGCCATTCTATCTGCCCTCCATCATCTCGACGAACTGTTCAAACAAATACAGGTTATCCGCCGGTCCCGGCGAAGCTTCCGGGTGATACTGCACGCAGAACAGTTTCTTACGGGGATACATAAACCCTTCGAGCGTATTGTCATGCAGATTACGGTGCGTCACGACAACATCCTGCGGCAGAGTCGTTTCATCAATAACGTAGCCGTGGTTCTGAGAAGTAATATACACCCGGCCTGTCCGTATATCCTTGACGGGATGATTCGAGCCGCGATGACCGAAGGTAAGTTTCTTCGCTTTACCGCCGAGAGCAAGGCCTAAAAGCTGAAGTCCCATGCAAATGCCGAAAATCGGCTTTTTGCCGATAAGTTTTTTCACTTCTTCAACCATTTCGGGCACATCTTCCGGATCACCGGGCCCGTTGGAAAGGAAAATCCCGTCCGGATTGCGCGCCAAAACTTCTTCCGCACGCGTATGACACGGGAATACGGTAAGACGGCAGCCGTTTTTTATCAATTCACGAAGGATATTGTCCTTGGCGCCGTAATCCATAACGGCTACATGGCAACTGCCGTTGCCCAGTTCTTTGATTTTCTTTGTGGAAACTTGGGTAATCTGATCCCGATCAAGCACCGTCGCCATAAGGGTGTCCATATCTTCCCGAGACGTTGTTTCAGGCACGATGATCCCCTTCATCACGCCGTGCTTTCGGATAGCCCGCGTAACGGCGCGCGTATCGACATCATAAAGGCACGGGATATGATGGGTCATAATAAAGGTCGCCAGGGGCCCTTCGTTCTGCCAGTTGCTCGGCGAGGCGCAAAGCTCACTCACAACAAAGCCCTTCGCATACGGCCGGTCCGCCTGTTCGCTCTCATGGAAAAGGCCGTAGTTGCCGATTAAAGGATAGGTCATTGTAATGATCTGGCCGGCATAAGACGGATCCGTAAATGTCTCCTGATAGCCTGTCATGCCTGTATTGAAAACGACCTCGCCGACTGCCCGGGCCGCCGTAAGTAAGGTGCCGTAAAATTTTTGACCGCTTTCCAGGATGAGAACACCCTTCATGCCAATACCTCCCCGTCCTTCATTACCAATTTACCGTCTACAATCGTGGCGACCGCTTTTCCTTTCAAAATCATGCCTTCAAAAGGCGTTGATTTCCCCTGGGAATAGAAATCCTCCGGATCGACTGTCCATTCTTTATCCAAATCAATGAGCGTAATATCCGCCTCCTTGCCGACGGCAATGTCACCGCTGTCGAGACCGAGAAGCCGTGCGGGCGTGCTGGTCATAGCCCCGATAAGAGTCATCAAACTGACGGTACCCGTATGGTAGAGGCAGGCCAATACCGCACCGAGAGCGGTTTCCAGCCCGACGAACCCGCTCGGGGCCAAACTGAACTCGCAGTCTTTTTCTTCCGCCGTATGAGGCGCATGATCCGTAACGATAGCGTCGATAGTGCCGTCTGCCAGCCCTTCGACAACAGCCCGGCGATGGCTCTCCGAACGCAGGGGCGGATTCACTTTAAAGCGCGGATCATACGTACGCAGCGCTTCATCTGTCAAAATCATATGCTGCGGGGTTGCTTCGGCCGTAACTTTAAGCCCCTTCGCCTTGGCCCGGCGCACCATATGGACAGCATTTTCCGTGCTGATATGGGCAATATGGACTGCCGCACCCGTCGCTTCCGCCAAGAGGATGTCTCTGGCGACGGCAATATCTTCGGCTGCGGCGGGGCGCCCCTTCAGTCCCAATTCGGCGGAGACAGCGCCTTCATGCATGCAGCCGTCTGCAACGAGGCTCGCCTCTTCACAATGGTCGATGACGATTTTGCCGAACATACTCGCATATTCCATAGCTTTCCGCATGAAATCACAGTTTTCCACATAGCGGCCGTCATCGGAAAAAGCTACAACTCCTTCTCGCGCCATCCCGCCCATAGCGGACAATTCTTTACCTTCAAGGCCTTTGGACAGAGAGCCGATAATGTTTACTTTAACGACTCCTTCCCGCATGATTTTATATTTCAGGCCGTCGACGACGATCGTGCTGTCAATAACGGGCTTTGTGTTCGGCATCGTCGCTACGCGTGTAAAACCGCCGGCCGCGGCCGCCCGCGTACCGCTGGCAATCGTTTCTTTCTGCGACTGGCCGGGTTGCCGCAAATGCACATGCATATCGATAAGACCGGGTGTAACAACGAGCCCTTTCGCATCAATGACCGTTGCCCCGGTGGCAACCAGTTCCGTACCGATCGCCTTGATTTTATTATCTTCCGTAAGGATATCGCATACGGTATCCTCTCCCGTCGCCGGATTGATCAATCGTCCCCGCTTAACGAGTAATGCCACTTTCATCGCCTCCTATAATCGTCAGGTACAAGACGGCCATGCGTATGCAGACTCCGTTTTTAACCTGTTCCTGAACAGCCGACCGTTCCCCGTAGCAAACATCCGGCTCGATTTCCAGACCTCTGTTCATCGGGCCCGGGTGTATAACGAGCACGTCTTTTTTAGCCGCCTGCAGCCGTTTCCGATCCATGCCGTAAAGGCTGCGGTACTCGCCTTCACTCGGGAAAAACCCGATGCCCTGGCGTTCTTTCTGAATACGCAGGACATTAACCACATCGGCCCCGTCAAGGGCTTCATCCAGGTCATAGTGAAGCGTAACGCCCATCTTTGCCAGTTCGGGCTGCAGCAAGGTCCTCGGCCCGACAAGATGAACGTCCGCACCCAGCTTTTTAAGGCCGTAAATATCGGAACGGGCCACACGGCTGTGATCAATATCGCCGACAATGACTGCTTTCAAGCCGTCCACATGCCCTTTAACTTCAATAATCGTATATAAATCGAGGAGCGCCTGTGTGGGATGTTCATGGGCGCCGTCGCCGGCGTTGATAATGATCGGTGCGACATACGTATCGGCAAGAGACGCCGAACCTTCCTGTTTATGCCGCATGACGATGGCATCCGCCCCCATGGCCGTTACGGTAAGGAGCGTATCTCTGAAACTTTCCCCTTTGACGACGGAGCTGCCGCGGGGCGTGAAGTTGATGACGCTCGCATCAAGATATTTTGCGGCCAGCTCAAAGGAGCCGCGCGTACGCGTACTCGGTTCCCAAAACATATTGACAATGGATTTACCGTGCAAAAGCGGCGCCTTCTTGTCAGCACTGTTGACGATATCTTTCATCCTGCGGGCAGATCGCAGAACAAGCTCAATCTCTTCTTTTGTCGCTCCCGCCAACCCGAGTAAACTTTTTCCTTTTAAACCGGCCACAAGCTCCTCCTTTGCATAAAAAAGACCTTTGCCGAAGGCAAAGGTCATATTATGAGCGCAACAAAAATATGTCCCTTTTTAGCCTCTCCGGACTACATTAAAGGTACAATGAACATTTTGAACATGCCGGCCTCACGGGACCGTCTCATATCCTTTTACTATTTTATATAGGACGCTGTGCAAAGTCAAGAAATCTTTCATGCTTACCACTCATCCGCCGGTTGCTGAAAAAACAGTCTCAGTGCGCCACCGAATCCGCTTCAAGATAGGCCCGCTGCGGGGCTATATCAAAAATACCGTGCTGTAAGGATGTTTCATTGCACAATTCACGGAAAAACTCAGCCGGCACATAAATACTGCCGTCTACAATCCGCGCCGCCGCAGCATACATGAAATCCATGGTAAGATCAATAACCTTCAGTTTCCCTTTACGCGCATATGTAGTGCTGCCGACCGTCGCCGACATAGAGGCGATGCTCATATCCGCTGTGGCTGTAGAACGTTCTCCGTCCCATGACACATCATACCCCAAGCCTTCCGCAACGGCACGCAAGGGAACCATATAGACCTGTCCGTCCTGATATACCCGTCCTGTAATTATCTTCCCGTCGACGGTCAGCGTATAAGGCGTAACCGTCATAACCGCTTCTGCCGGATGGACAAAAAAAACAGCGCAAAAGAAAATCAAGTTTATAATTATACTGCCTGCCATTCGTTTCATACATACCCTCCTTACCCGGTAACGCGCCGCTGCGCGACAATCAGAAATACGGTCGCGACGATACAAATCAGACCGATCCATTCCGGAACGGTAAATACGGTGCCGAGCAGAACGGCGGAACAGACGGATGAAGATACAGGTTCAATTGTTGCCAGCAAGGTTGCATTAAGCGGACCCGCATCACGAATCCCCTGTAAAAAAAGCATATACGTCAGAACGGTGCCGAAAAGGACGATCCCCGCAAAAACAAGCCATGCCGTTACATCGAGATGCGGCATGTGCTCCCAAAAACGAAAAATAACGGCCAAAAACATTCCGCCGGTCAGCATTCCCAACGCGTTAACAGGCACACTGCCCCATTTGCGAACAGGTTTGAGCGACAACATAGTATAAACAACGCAGCTTGCCGCATCAAGAAGGCCCCAGCCGAGAGCCTTTTCCGAAAGGACGAGTTCCGTAATTTTCCCATGCGTAGCTATGAGGACTACCCCGAGGAGAGCAAGCAGGACAGATAGAACCTCTCTGCCGTACGGCAGGCGCTTTCGGGTAATGCAGACAACAACGGCAAGCATAACGACACAGAGAGTCTGTAAAACCGTTGCCGTACCCGCATTGGAATAACTGATGCTGAAGAAATAAGCCAGCTGGTTCAGCATCAGCCCGAAAATACCGTATACGGCAATAGTCCCGAGTTCTTTCGGATGCCTTACTATCGTCCCCACGGCTTTTAGATTACGTACAGTCAAAAGGAAGAAAACCATGCCGGCACAGATCATGCGCACGCTCGTCAGCCAATAGGGCGAAACATTGTATTGAGAAAGCAAAAATTGACCGGCCACGCCGGAAAGCCCCCAGACAGCGGCGCCCGACGCAGCGCACCAATATCCGCGTTCAGCATTTTTCGCAGTACCCAAGGACCGCTTCCTCCTTCCCTTACATTCAAAAAGTGCAGCAGCCCCGTATGCAGAAGGCTACTGCACCACTATAACAAATCAATGCTCACCAGTCAAAAACAGTTCCTGCCGCGTCGGACACCTCCGGCAGTCCCGTCGGTACAGGTTGAATAAGCCAGAAAACAAGCACCGCCAAAACCGTCGCCCCCAGGGCAAGATACGAAAACTTACCGTGCAAGCCGTAATTATACACACCGAAGAAACGGATCGTCAAGGCCGCGCCGATGGTGACAAAAAGCGAGCCGACAGAAAAATACTGATACATGGCGTAACCGGCGATAAGGGCGACGATCATGGACGAGTACATGACGATCGGATACGCTTTTGCAAGAGCCGATTCAGTTTGCCGTCTCATGGAGAAAAACCAGTCATCCGCAATAATGCCGCTGATACCGGTAACGAAAGCGGATATATAGAGAATGCCCCATATGCCGGTAAACCGCCTGCGATCGCCGGCAAGCAGCATGAGGAAGGCAAAGCAAAGAATCAGTACACCGGCAAGGATATAATAATAATCCGCGGGGAACCACCGGATAAGAGCGACTCCCAATACCATTAAGACAGACGAGATAATGCTCATCTTAATGATTTCATTGCGTGACGGCCGCGATTTGAGATCCATCGTATGATACATTTTGGCAAAGGTCTCCGCCAAAAAGAAGGCGATAAACAGCATGATCCCCAAGAAAGGATTAAATGTGGCCAGGGCTAGGGTAATGATGACGGGAATAAGCATTTTTACACCGGGGAAGAAGGTCAGATCCTTAATTCCGAGAATATGCCGCTGCGTATAGACCGTAAAATAAGTAAACGCGTTGAAAACAAGCATCGTCATAACTGTTTCCAAAGGCGTGCCGCCGATATACAAGAGGGCCATCAGTACCATCATACTCAGATTTATACCTGTAAAACGCGCGATGACGGCGGCAATAACGCCGACATCGAAAAAGGGCAATAATGACAATATATTATCCATGTACTTTATCTCTCCCCATTCTATTGTAAGTGATGGCTGCCGCGTTCCGTCACGGGAACGCCTTTTTTACACAAGGGACAGCTGTCGGCACGATACGTCGGGACAGTAAGATGCAGAAGGGCCTGCACATCTTCCCCGGGAACGCCGAATTCCGCTTTACCGCCGCTGCGGTCAACGAGGAGGCCGACACCGGCAATCACGCCGCCGGCAGCTTTGACAACATCGACGACTTCCTGTACGGAACCGCCTGTGGTAACAATATCTTCAACAATGAGCACGCGTTCTCCCGGCTCAATACGGAAACCGCGGCGCAAAGTCATTTTACCGTTTTCGCGTTCCGTAAAAATAGCACGCGTGCCGAGAGCTTTGCCGACTTCATGGGCCAGGAGAATGCCTCCCGTCATGGGGCCCATAACGGTCCCGACATGTTTATCTTTAAAGCGTGCGGCTAATTCCTTACAGAGTTTCTCCGTATACTGAGGATGCTGTAAGACATTGAACTTTTCTACATACAACGGACTGTGAAGGCCGGATGTTAAGAGAAAATGGCCTTCCAAAACAGCCTCGGTTTCCACCAATAATTCGCGCACCTGTTCTTCCGATAACACAATTATACCCCCTCTATTTCCGCCGCTATCGACAGCGCCGCCGCCCTCGGATCGCCGGCCTTTGTAATCGGCCGGCCGATAACCAGGTAGCTGGCGCCGTTACGCAAGGCCTGTGCCGGCGCGGCAATTCGTCTCTGATCGTCCGTGCCGGCAAAAGCCGGCCTGATGCCGGGTGTAACAATTACAAAATCAGCACCGTTCACGGCTCTTATTTCCGCCGCTTCACGGGGGGAAGAAACAATGCCGTCGACACCTGCCGCTTTAGCCAGACGGGCCATATGCCCGACCGATTCGCCGATACCGGCCGTATGGCCGAGTTCGCGCCAGGCAGTTTCATCAATACTCGTAAGCACGGTAACCGCCAGAAGCCCGGGCCGCTCGATGCCGAGCCGTTCGGCTTCTTCACGCACCGCTTCCGCCGCCGCCCGCATCATAGCCGTGCCGCCGCCCGCATGAAGAGTCATCAAATCCGCCCCGAGGCGGGTCAAGGCCTTCATCGCCTGAGCCGCCGTATGGGGAATATCATGAACCTTCAAGTCGAGAAAGACACGCTTTCCCGCCGCTTTCAGATACCGTACCGTATCGGGCCCGGCACTGTAAAAAAGCTCCATCCCGACCTTGTAGAAAGAAACGGAATCACCCAGCTTTTCGACAAGCTGTTTCATATCCTCCGGTGTATGTACATCGAGGGCCGCAATAATGCGACTGTCCGCCATACAATCATCCCTCCGCCGTATAAAATAAATACTGAAAGGCATATCTAATAAATTATCACATGCTTTAAAAGGCCTGTCAAATGAACGAAAGCTGCTGTTTTTGCTTTCGCCGTAAGTGATACCCTACGTTTTCGCGGTGGACTTCGGTGTCCTTCCTCCTCGTTGAGTCGTCACGACACGCGTACTCCTCGCGGGGGTAACGCTGACACTCCCCGGTTCCTTCAGAACCGGCTCGTGAAGGGTTACTCCCTGCGTCGCTTCACTCCTTTAAAACGTGGGTCCTACTTGGGCTCATCAAAAACAGGTAATATCCCGTACTGTTTTTGCTTTCGCCGTAAGTGATACCCTACGTTTTATGCGTCGCTTCGCTCCTTTAAAACGTGGGTCCTACTTATGTATCTTGCAGCTCCATTCGGTTACTGCGAGTTTGATAATGCCGATGCCCGCCAAGGCCGCCGTCGGGATATCCCACTGTCCCCGGCCCGTATTGTCGAGCATCAGCGCCTGCAAAGCCGTCATTTTTTCTGTTTCATCGGTCACGACGGTCACATCCCCTTTGCCCATAACGGAACGGAAGTTAAAGGAATGGGCACATGCCTTTTCCCCTGCCACCGCTTCATGCGCCGTATCCAGTTCAAAAGAAGCCCGTTTCTGTACAGCCGCAAGTTCTATTTTCCTGCCTTCCCCGGCGCCGTGAAAATAGAAGGTCCCGTATGGCTCCCCTGTTTCAACAAAAGCAAAATTAAGCGGCACAATATAGGCCAGCCCGTCCGTATCGACAAGGCCGAGACGACAGCAATCACAGTCACGGATGACCTTAACAATTTCTTCGGCTCTTGTTTCTTCTCTATCCCGCCTTCTCATAACATACCTCCTGTACTCCTTTACAATTACTATATCATATCTAAAATATAAAATCCCCCCGCAGCGGCATTTACCTGCTGCGAGGGGATTTTATGAAGAGAGAATCCGTACATATGGGTTGTTATTTAATTTCTATTTTATTGCTTTCAACCACTTTCTGTTCGTCTTCTTTCGGCAGGACTACTTTCAGTACGCCGTCGCCGAAGGAAGCGTCGATCTTACTCTTATCCACATGGGGAATGAGGAGCCGCCGTGAAAAACTCTGAGATCTGCGTTCATGATAAACGTAGTTCCTTTCACTGTCTTCCGACTTCTGTTCATCCTTATGTTCTGCAGAAACAGAGAAAATCGGGTCATCATAGGTAATGACGATATCTTCCTTGGCTATGCCGGGAAGGTCGGCCTGCAGTTCATAATGATCTCCTTTGTCTTCAAGGTCTATCTTCGGCACGCGCAAAGTCGGTCTTGATCCGACTACATCTCCAAAAAAAGTGCCCCACACATCTTCAGGAAATAAAAAATTGTCACTGTTTACAAGCGGTAATAGTGTTCTCATCATAATCCCTTCTTTTCTACATATTTTCTTTTTGTTCTTTTGCCATTGTCCTTTTGACCTTTAAAGGTACTATATACGTAGCGTCTCTTTCTTGCTACATATATAGCATAAACTTTATTAGCACTCTTGTCAATAGAGTGCTAATAATTTTTTCATTTTATTTTTTTATCCTCCGTTTATGCTATAATAATAGCCGTTACAAGGCATAGAGAAAGGGAAAAATATGGCTGCCATTAAAGTTCAGAAATTAGAGAAATCCTTCGGTATTCACACGGTTTTCAAAAATATATCCTTCGAATTGAAGAAAGGCGAACGGCTGGCCCTGATCGGTGCCAACGGAGCGGGAAAATCGACGCTCATCAAGTGCATCATCGGCGAAGAGCACGCCGACAGCGGCAGTGTTACCATTCCCGCAGGAGAAACGTTCGGCTATTTAAAACAGGACGTTACCGTCGCCGACACCGCCACGCTGCGCGAAACGATTGATGCGGCCTGGCAGGATATTCATCAGGTGGAAACACAGCTGAAAGAAACGGTAGGAGCCATGCAGACGGCGCCGGAAGACGCGGCGCTCATAGAAAAATACGCACGCCTGCAGGAACGGTTTGAACAACTCGGTGGCTTTTCGTACGAGGCGTTGTCCCGTAAGATCGTTTCCGGCCTGGGTTTTACGGAAGCTGATTTGGATCGGGAAACACGGGACTTCTCAGGCGGTCAAAAAACACGTATCAATCTTGCCAAGGCTTTAGTCCGCCGGCCTGAATACCTCATTCTCGACGAACCGACGAATCACCTCGACATGGCTATGCTGGAATGGCTCGAAACATACTTACTGACATATAACGGCGCCGTTCTCATCGTCTCGCACGACCGTTACTTTCTCGACAAGGTAGCAACGGGTATTCTGGAATTGGAAAATAAGACGCTCACCCGATATAAAGGCAATTATTCCCGCTATGTGCGGCAACGCGATGAACGACACAAAACACGGGAACGCGCTTATGAAAAACAACAGGAGCACATAAAAAAAACGGAAGAGTATATCCGCAAATATAAGGCGGGCATCAAAGCCAGACAAGCTCGCGGCCGGCAGTCACAGCTCGACCGGCTGGAGCGGCTCGAACAGGCTCCGGCGGCGGAAACACTGCATTTTGACTTTGCGCCTGTCGAAGAATGCGGACAAAACGTCCTTATTCTCGACGACATCTGCGGCGGGTTCCCGGACAGGCGGCTTTTCGAACATCTCTCGCTTCTCCTGCGTCGCGGTGAAGCCGCCTCCCTCATCGGCCCGAACGGCGCCGGCAAAACGACGCTCCTGAAAATGATCATCGGCGAGAAAGACCCGGACAGCGGTTTTATCACCTTGGGCAGCCGCGTTCATATCGGGTACTTCGCGCAGGAACACACGGAACTGCACGGTAATCTCTCCGTCCTTGACGAGCTCACGGGCGGTTACACGCTGGACGAAGAAACGGCCCGCTCCATATTGGGCCGCTTTCTCTTTCGCGGTGATGACGTTTTTAAAACCGTCGACAGCCTGAGCGGCGGTGAAAAAGCCCGTCTGGCCCTTTTGAAGCTGCTCCTGTCGGGCCCCAATTTTCTCGTCCTTGACGAGCCGACAAACCATCTTGATATTCCGACCAGAGAAATACTAGAGCAGGCGCTGCTTTCCTTCGACGGCACGTACCTTATCGTTTCTCATGACCGTTACTTTCTTGATAAGATAACAACGCGCACCTTACTGTTGGAACATAAAAAACTGAAAAGTTTTATGGGCAACTATTCCTATTATAAAGAAAAAGAAACGGAGCCGGCCGAACCGGCAACCGAAAAACTCCCGTCGAAACCGGCTGCAGCTCCGGTAAAAAACACGTTTCCGTCACCCGCCGCTGCCGCACCCGTAAAAGAAAACCGTACGCCCGTCAATACCGCCCGGCTTGAAAGGGCGGAAATGAAAATCGCCGAATTGGAAGCAACGCTCAAAATGTATGAAGTGCAAATGAACGACGCCTCACCGGAAGATTTGATCCGACTCACCAAAGACTACGAAGAAACAGAGGCGGCCTTGGCCGTTGCTTACGAAAAATGGGGAGAATTGGCACCCTAAGCTCCTTGTCAAGAAAATCGTTTCATGATATAGTATATGTGTTGTGAAACACATGGGGGTGTAGCTCAGCTGGGAGAGCACCTGCCTTGCAAGCAGGGGGTCAGGAGTTCGATCCTCCTCATCTCCACCATAAAAAAGACCGCTTTTTAAGCGGTCTTTTTTATATACTTATCTGTTGCGACGTTTAAAGCCTTCCTTGGCCCGTTCTAACGCAATCACATCACCTGTATATTTCACGAGGACGAAGAGCGTACAGACGGTAATGAACCAGATAGCCTTACTGCCGAAGAAATGCACGAATCCCGCGGAAGACAGCGCGCCGAAAACGAAACTGCCGACCATGATACTGTAGTTTACGGCCTGTCGCCTTACTTTTCGTCTATTGTGCCCGTTCCTCAGACAACGATACCAGGAAATCAACATCTTCTGATAATTTCCCGAGGTCATAAAGAGAGAATACGGTTCCGACTCGATTTGTATGCCCCTGAACGAAATCATTACAATACCGGCGGTGTAAGCGATAAGCGATACCCAAAGAAATGGGACGGGCGGCAAAAGGGGAAGCAAAAAGGTGACCGTCAGGAAGGGGCAGGTATTATAGGAACGCCAGAAAGGCGTTTTCTCCCACTTTTCCAAAACCATGCCCGTTAAAAATCCCAGCGTGAAAAATAAAATGGATAAGCAGCGGAGGACAACGCCTTCAACATTTTGATATTGAATGTCCGAAACGAGAAGGATAATGTTACCGGTCTGCAACGCCACGAGAGAACCGAGTTCAAGTTGACAGTACACATCAAGCGCCCCGCCGATAATCCCCCAGAAAACGGCTATAATTCGTCTGTGTTGAGGCAAGAAAATAACATTATACATATGCGTCCTTTCCAAAGCCGCTCATAAGATTAAAAGGAAACCGTTCGGAAGCCTTCCTTCACACGTCCCAAATTTCAATGCCCGTACGGGGATCATGCTTTCTGCCGATTACCGGCCCTGCCGTCGGTTCCATGATAATTTCACCAGTATAACAGATACGGGCCGTAAGCAAATGTCCGCCAACGCTTTTCATGTCCTCACCGTCAAGGTAAGCAAACATGGCATGAGCATGTGTATGCAGGCTGCCGTCTTTCATGGTCGTCACATTGCCGTTAAGCGATGTCATTTCCAACATTCCTTTTACAGGATGCCTGAGGTACTCATGTTTTTCTCCCACATACGTACCGACGACGACGTAATCACAGGCACCGATACCGCTGAACACGGCAGAGCCGATCTTTTCTTTTAAACATACGACCGCCAATGAAGCGATGATTTCGTCATCTTTATCAAGACGGATATAGATGCGGTTATCCGCTTTTCTGTACTCCATAGTTCAACCGTCTATCTGATAAAATTTGTAAATACCTTGGGCGGCGTTTCAGGAGCTTCGATACCTGCTTTCCTGCCCGCTTCGAGGCACTTCAAAAGCCATGCCATATTGGCGCCGAGGACATGCATGATCTGCAGGCCTTCCGCATCCTGTTTAACTTCTTCCGGTGAATTGCCGTGCACCATATTCCAATAATTCGACGAGACGATAAGTGTCTGATGGTATTCCAGGTATTTAAGCAGGACATCCAGTGTCGCCGTCGTACCGGCACGGCGAGCCGAAGCGACGGCTGCGGCCGGCTTATGCTTCAGATACGCCCCGCCGGCTGCCGAAAGTTTATCCAGGAATAAAACCATTTCGCCGGACGGGGAAGCCCAGTATACGGGCGATCCGATAACAAGGCCGTCGGCTTCTTTCAACTTTTCCGCGACAGATGCGACCGTATCTTCCGTCGGTACGGCATGAATCACTTCCGTGCCGATGCCGCGGCTGTTAAGTGCTGCCGCTACTTCCGTAAGCGCCGTATATGTGCAGCCTTTTTCACGGCGGCTGCCGTTTAATAAAAGAACCTTCATCATAAGACCCCCTTACTTTTTTTAATTCTAAAGCGTACTCAAAATATAGCACGTCCGCGTCGCCTTGGCAAATAAAACGGAGAGGCTGCAGCCTCTCCGTTCACTCTTTATTTTGCGCCGTTCAAGGCTTCCATAAATTCTTTGCCGTATTGCACGCACGCTTTGCGCGCGTCTTCATCGGGAACCCACATAAGTCTCAAATCTTCTTTAATGACATCGAAACCGCTTGCAACGAGATGTTCATGAATCTGCTTCGGTGCATCGCCGCTCCAGCCGTAGCTGCCGAAAGCGGCGGCCTTCTTGTTCTTAAATTTAAGGCCCTTGATCATTTCCATAATACCGCCTATGGAATACATAAACCCGTAGTTAATGGTCGGTGAACCGACGAGAACGGCCCTGGATTTAAAGACTTCCGTGCAAATATCATTCTTGTCGAGCTTTGAAGAATTGCAAAGTTTAACAGTGACCGCAGGATCCGCTTCTCTGATGCCCGCCGCAATACATTCGGCCATGCGGCGGGTCGAATTCCACATGGTATCATAAATAAGCGTAATCTGATTTTCCTGGTAATTGGCGGCCCATTGCTGATACTTCTCAACGATCTGCAGGGGATTATCGCGCCAAATAACACCGTGACTGGGACAAATCATCTTTACGGGTACGTTCATAGCGAGAATTTCTTTAATTTTCTTCGTTACCATGGGGCTGTACAGATTCAAAATGTTGGCATAATACTTCATGGCTTCGTGGTATAATTCGCCCTGATCGACTCTGTCATTGTAAAGAGCTTCACTTGCGTAATGCTGGCCGAACCCGTCGTTACTGAAAAGGATTTCCTCACCTGTCATGTACGTGAACATCGTATCGGGCCAGTGAAGCATAGGCGCTTCGATGAAAACGAGTTTGCTGTCGCCGAGATCAAGCGTATCTCCCGTATTGACGGTGACGAAGTTCCAATCCTTATGGTAATGGCCGCGGATAATCGCTTCGCCCTTTTTGGTACAGTAAATGGGCGTATCCGGAATCTCCTCCATCAAAAACGGCAGCGCCCCGCTGTGATCGCTTTCATTATGATTCATAACGATGTAATCGATCTCGTTCAAGTCAATTTCTTCTTTCAGGCTTTCTACGAATTCCCTGCCGTAAGGAGCCCAGACCGTATCCATGAGAACCGTTTTCTTATCACGAATCAAATAGGAATTATACGACGAACCGCGCTCCGTCGAATATTCCTTCCCGTGGAAATACACGAGTTCCCAGTCCACTTTACCGACCCAAGTAACCTTGTCCGTGATTTTCTTTGCCATACTGTTACCTCCTTTAAAAGAACTTACACCTGACACGCTTACAGTATACTCCCGATTCTTAGATTTGCACGTTGTTTTTATAACTGTTATAAAAAAATATAAAAAAGCCTGCGAAAATGTACCGCTCTCCTATCGTCAGTCTTTGATCTGACTTTTGGGAACGGTACATCTTGCAGGCTCTTTTTACCATTCTCTGTACGGGTGTTCAAAGATATACCCTTGCCTGTACGCCGCCAGCAGGCATTTTAAGTCTTCAATTGTCTGTAATATTTTCTTGCCTGTATCCGTATCGCCGATCATGACGCGTTTCGGTTCCAATTCCACCTGGACCGAGTCGGAGAGGATATCCACATTGGAGGTAAGCACCGAATCCACATCCGTAAAAGGATAGTGAGATTTCAGACGAAGGCCGTGAGAATTGAAGATAAGCGTATACCCGGCAATTCCCGTCGAACCCTGATAGGCTCTGCAGAAACCGCCGTCAATGCAAATCCCCCTGCCGTCGGCACGGATAGGGCTCTCTCCTTTTTTCACCTTGACCGGCGTATGACCGTTAATAATATGCCCCTGCGGCGAATCGATGCCGAATTCATGAAGAATCCTCACACATTCCCGTTCCTGGCGATTAAAGGTATAGTACGGGTTCTGCGGCTCCTTCCAGGTCGATTCGTCGGCAATATAACTGCGTTCAAGCGTCTTTACGATGCGGCCGGACATGGGCGAATCGTAGCCGCACCAAAGGTACCACATATAGTCAAGACTGTATTCATCCCGTTTTTCAAAGGCCCGGCGGGCCAGGAGATCCATTTTATCCATAAGTCCCCTGCCCCTGTATTTCCCGCCTTCCAATTCCACTTCCGCAAAAGTCCCGTCTTCATTAAGGGGTATACCGCCGTGAAAGAGAAGGTTGCCGTTATAGGTCCGATAAACGGACCCGTGGCTGTAGAGAAAGCGTATATGCCGCTGAAGCCGTTCACTGCCGAGAAATTCCCGTCTGATTTCTTCCATCAGTTCCCGTTCGCCTTCGCTCAATTCATATGGGTTACGGCGATCGACTGTCGGGAAATCGCTCGTCGTCAATTCGTATGTACCGCTCGGCAGCGTCACCGTGCCGCCGTCAAAATCAAATTTTTTAAAAAGGAGACGATCCTCCATGCCGTATTCGGGATGGCGCATGATCGTCTGTCCTTCAAGCTTGCAAAGAATGACGTTAATCGCTTTGACCATGGGGTCAAGCCCGTCCTCTGCGGTATATGTTTCCAAGGCGAAGAGGGCCAGAGAACGCAAACTGATACCGTATCCGTTTTCAAGAATTTCCAGATTGTGATAGCGTACATTATTGCGCAGGACATTGATAATGCACGCTAAATCGCCGGCAGCCGCCCCCATCCAGAGAACATCGTGGTTCCCCCACTGAATATCAAGGGAATGGTGCCTCATGAGTTCATCCATGATTTTATCGGCATGGGCCCCGCGGTCATAAATATCGCCGATAATATGTAAATGGTCGACAGCCAGACGCTTGACGAGATCCGTCAGCGCGTAGACGAATTCACGGGCGCTGCCCGTTTCCAAAATAGTATCGATAATCTTGGAATGATAGACATGGCGGTTCTTGTCTTCGTCAGGCTGTGCATGGAGCAATTCATCAATGACAAAACGAAAACTTTCAGGCATGGCTTTGCGCACCTTTGAACGCGTATATTTGGACGAAAGAAGCTTTGCCAGGCGCAGAAGGTGATGCAGCGTCGTCCGCGCCCATTTATCATTGATCAGCCCCTTTTGTTCCATGAGGTTAAGCTTTTCTTTCGGGTAATAAATGAGTGTCAATAAGTCGTCGCGCTGTTCTTTTGACAACGAGTTGCTGAAAATCATCTCGACCTTTTCCCGGATGACGCCGGAACAATTATTGAGGATATGATAAAACGCTTCATATTCACCATGAAGATCGCTCATAAAATGTTCCGTCCCCTTCGGCAGGTTAACAATAGCCTGGAGATTGATAATTTCCGTATATGTCGCCGCCTGCGTCGGGTAATCCTTTGACAACAGTTCCAAATAGCGCAGATACTCTGCCGGGTACTCGCCTTCTCGCTTCATTATATGCACCACACTTTCCCTTCAAATCAGATTGCAACCTTTTCCGCCCATGCTTCTCCGCACTCCCCGTTACAGCTCCGCACAAGAGCGGGCCGCTTCAGTCCGGCAAAGGCACGCCGAGAGGGAGCCAAACATAAAAACACATCCTTTTCGCGCGAATTACGTTCTTTCATTATATCACAGATATATCGTTTTACATTGAAAAAATATGTAAAAAGACCGACGAGAGTTTCGTCGGTCTGTACGATTACTTACCCATATTTTTCATTACTTCCTGAAGTTCTTCAGGCGTCAGCATTTTCATCGCTTCCGTCATCATAGCCATTGCCTCCGGGGTCGGCCCGCCGCCGGCCGACTTGGCTTTCTTCATGGCTGTAATGATCTTGAGGACTTTTTCGCTCATCGCTTTGGTCTCGTCCCCGTCCTGTGCGGCCACTCCCTGAAGGGACATAGTTTCCTCTCCTTTAATAAGGTAATTTATACACTCTACCGTCGTCTGCGCCAGGTTGACCTGCCAGAACTCGCCGGCTTCGGTCAGTTCATACAGGACACCGTTAAAGCTGACAAAGCCCTGGTCCTGCCAGAGAGCGTAGAGCCATTTTAAATCGGTGAGACGTCCGTCCGCGGCAACCAATGCGTCCACGTTGAAGTACCCCTGTTCAAGCTGTTCCAATGTGCAATTGACGAGAGGCTGTACTTCCGACTGCTTAACGAGAGCCATAAAGGGTTTTTCGTGGCGTTCGACAGCCTGTGAATACGTATCGATCGTACGGTACAGCATAGTCGAGTACCCGTCTAAATGGCCGCCTGCACCGCTGCCGAAGGGAAACATGGTCACACCCCGTTTGGCAAGCGTATTATACAGGCTGCGCTCTCTGTTCGTCTGCGACCAGTGCGCGGCGCTGAGCCGTCTGAAACGGCGCTTGTTCAAATAATCCCGGGCAAAGGCGAACATTTTCGCCTGCTCTTTCGTCGTCGCGGCGGGCGGCAGGGCGCCGGCCGCAATGCGTTTGGACAGGTCGCTGTTATCAAAGACATTGAGCTGATACAAATCCGCTCCGTCAACACCCGATGCAATCAGGCAGTCAAGGTCTTCTTTCCAGATTTCGTGATCCTGTCCGGGCAGGCCGTAGATCAAATCAATTACAGTCACACACTGGTTGTATGCTTCAAGAGCCTTCAAGTTTTTCAGGACCGTCTCTTTATCGTCAAGACGGCCGACTTGACGCCGCACTTTGGTGTCAAAGGACTGAACGCCCAGAGACATGCGGTTGACACCGCCGGCCATCCAAACATCCATTTTCTCCGGAACGAGATCATGAATACGGCCTTCCAGGGTCAGCTCATAGTCATTTGCCAACGGTAAACAGGTACGGATCGTGGTCAAAAGCCGCTCCGCATTGGCCGGCGACAGGGATGTCGGCGTACCGCCGCCGATAAAAACGGAGTGAATGTGTCCGTCTTTCAGGCGAGGCGAAGCACTTTCCCGCTCCATATCCTGCACAAGGCGATCCACATACGCGTCTTCAACGAGCTGATCCGTACCGTTTTGAAAAAAGGCACAATACAGGCATTTCGTCTTACAAAAGGGAATATGGATATAAGCGGTCTGTGTCGGTTCTCCCGTCGGCGGCCGGGACATCAATTCATGCCATATCCCCTGCGCCTCTGCCGGACTTACGGGAGTCCCGTCTATGCCGGCATGAACGACACGTTTACGCGGAAACCCTTCAGTGAGCGGATCCGCGCCGACACGGCCGAACTGAAAATCACGCTGTTCCGCCGTCAGTTTCTGATATAATTCTGCCAGCCCCATACTACGCCTCTTTCGCTTTTTCCAACACGGTCACCGCAAAGGCTTCCGCCGCCGCCAGATCTGTCGCATCGGGATGCTTGGCGGCTTCGGCATGAAGAGCGTCCCGTTCGGGGCTCTTGCCGTGCGCAGAACCGGCAGGAAACGTCTTATACATCATTTCGATCAATTTAGGGTCAACGGCTCCCTGGCAGATAAAGGAACCCAAAACGGTCGCGCCGTCCGCTACCGCTTCCGCCCCTTTGGCCAAAGCCCCGGCGGCATGTTCTGAATTCGGATTGGCGCCGAGAGTGGCAAATACGCCTACTTTTACGGGTGGCAGGGACGCCATTACCTTTTTCGCTTCTTCATTGGCTTCACCTTTATCTACCCAAAACCCCGTAAAAATCAAATCATAGCCGGTTAAATCGGCGGGAATTTCTTTCATATCCACACAGGGCGTCCCCGCAGGCAGGCCTTTACATACGGCTTCGGCAACTTTTCTCGTGTTACCGGTACGCGAGGAATACAATACAATACATTTCATAATTCTCCTCCTTATCCGAAAGCTCGGTCGGTCCGTCCGTTCGTCAAAACAACAATATCCAACCTCTTGTCATCATAGCAAAGAACCGTTAATTCTTCTACTCCGTTCGGTTCATAAATGCTCCAATCGGACAAATATTTTTATCCGACCTCACCGTCTTTTAAAGAAAACCCTGAAAAGCTTCTTTTTCCTGTACGTGGATACAACCGGACAGCCGGCTCGACGGAACAAGTATACCAAATTCCCGGCGCCCCGCCAACCGCCTTTTCCGTAAAGTACGGCGTATGCTGAAAAAGACCGGGCCGTAAGGACGGGACTTAAATTGCCGGAAAATGAAGAACCGGACTTCTCCATGCGTAAACGCGAAGAAATCCGGTCCTTTACTCCTATAAAAGGCCGTAGTCAAAATGAAGTGAAGGCTTCAGCCCGCCACGGTCCCGTTTCAGTAGCTGCGGCGAAATTCACCGGGCAGCTGGCCGATAATTTTTTGAAACGCGACGGCAAATTTACTGCTGTTCTCATACCCCACACAATTGGCAATTTCCATAATACTGTCATCCGTATGCAGAAGCAGCTCTTTTGCTTTGACCATACGGTATTCCTTGACATATTGCGAAATAGTGCTGCCGTAAACGCCTTTAAAGCATTTCTTCAGAGTCGTCTGTGAAATACCGTGCTTTTTCGCAAGATGTTCGACCGTAAATCTGCGCGTCATATGAGCCGTAATTTCTTTTTGAACAGCCTTGACAATACTAACCTGCTGCAACGTAAGAGGCTCTCTTTTATCACGGGGAGGCTTTTCGATCGTACTGAGAAAAAGAAGAATTTCCAGGATCTTAATACGAAAATACTGTTTTTTTATGGTCTCGGGTACATGGTAAAGCTCATAAAACAGATGCTTTAACCCGGCATCTTCCTGCATAATCACGGAAAAGTCCCGCTGCCCGCAGAAACGCAGGCTCATGGCTTTCAGGTCAATCGCGTTTTTACCCAATTGTTTATCAAATACTTTCTGCGCCTGCGGCAGAGAAAGGAGGATCGTCACACCGTGGTAATGAGACAACGGGAATACGGCGTTATGACAATACGCGGAGTGTCTGCGCCAGCCGACGGACATATCCCCTTCACCCATGTACAAATATTCACCGCTGTGAAAATTGCACTCAATACGCCCTTCTTCACAATGATTAATGGCAAAAACATCGGGCATCGGGTTAGCTTCGCACGACAGTTCAGGTTTGTGTATGTCCATATACATCAGCATAATGCCCGGATAAACAGTATACACCGTTAATTCGGCCCGGCCCGTTTCGTCCTCTATCCGGTAAGCCTGCCCGTCCGGGAGCATACCGGATTTCTGCATTTCTCTAATATTTTTCATATGTATGTCCTTTCCGCATACAGCTACATGACACCGTGTTACGTTGCGTTATATTCATACATACATTATGCCAATCTTGATAATTTATGTCAATGTTCAATTATATTTTCTTAAATTGTGCCATATATAATTCAAAATACATGCCTTTGCGGGCAATCAGATCTTCATGCCGTCCCGTTTCGGCAATCCGGCCCTCGTGGAGAACGACAATACGGTCGGCATTCCGTACCGACGCCAGGCGGTGGGCGATCATGACAACAGTACGCTTTGCCGTCAGGTCATTCAATTCTTCCAGCACCTGTTTTTCCGTTTCATTATCCATTGCCGCCGTCGCTTCATCGAGAATGAGGACAGGCGGGTTTTTCAGGAAAATTCGCGCCAGCGCCAGCCGTTGTTTTTGACCGCCCGACAACTTTATGCCCCGTTCACCGATAAAGCTGTCATAGCCGTCAGGGAGCTCACGGATAAATTGATCGGCTCTGGCCCGTTCGGCGGCACATACGACTTCTTCCATACCGGCATCGTTCTGCCCGATACGTATATTGTCGGCAACGGAATCCGAAAACAGATACGCCTCCTGCTGCACAATGCCGATATTGCGCCGCAGCGATTCCAGGGAATAGCGGCGAATATCCGTGCCGTCCAGAAGGATCCTGCCGCTCGTTACATCATAGAAACGCAGTAACAGAGAAGCTATACTGCTTTTTCCGGCGCCGGTGGCGCCGACAAGCGCCACCGTTTCGCCGCTCCGGATATGCAAATTGAAGTCATGCAGGACAGGCGTATCTCCATCATACGCAAAACAAACGTGCTCAAAACGGATATCCCCGCAAACGTCTTCCTTATTTAAAATAAGCTCTCCGTCGCGCACATCCGGCACGAGGGCCATTAATTCCTCATAGCGCCGGAATCCAGCCATGCTCCGCTGATACTGCTCCGTCAACACCGTAAGCTGCATGATCGGGCGAATAAAAAGCATAAGATACATAAGAAACGCCACGAGATCACTGATCGCGAGCAGGCCGTTCATAATGAGGACGCTGCCGATGACGATAATAGCCAAATTGATTGCATTGGAAAAAAATACGACCGTCCCCGATAAATAGGCCTGATAGCGAAATGTTTCCTGTTGTTCCCGGATCAGTTCAACCGCCGCTTCAGAGAAATTCCGCAACGCCTCCTTCTCACCGTTATAGGCCTTAACCACACGGATAGCTCCGAGGATTTCCGTGGTCACGCTGCTGAGGGTTCCCATGCGGCGGCGTGTTTCGGCAAAGGCATTTTTCATTTTGCGGTTGAGAAAAACCGTATCGGCCGTTTTCAGGGCGACGAGAAAAAGGACGCAGGCGGCTAAAACCCGATTGATGTAAAAGAGGAAGAACGCGCTCCCGCCCATCATAACGATACAGACCATAACGAGATTCGGCAGCTGAAAAACAATATTGCCTATCTCCGATATATCACCGGTAACGCGCGAGACAAGCTGCCCCGTTTTAGTGCCGTCGAAGAAAGCAAAATCAAGGCTTTCCAGATGACGGAAAAGAGAGCGGCGCAAATCGTTTTCTATATATACGCCCATATTACGGCCGCAGCGGTAAACCAGGTAGGTCACGACGAGACAGACGCAATACAGCGCAAAGAGAAGCCCCCCTTCCCGCCAAAGCCCGTCCATATCCCTTGCCGGCAGAACCGTTCCCAATATGTGCCGCACAATCATGGGAAAGGTGATTTCAACTCCTGCCGATATAAGAGAACCGGCGATGACAAAAACCAGCATCTTTTTGTAAGGCTTATAAAATTTCAACAGACTCATGTGTACGTACTCCCGAAAAAAGCGGCAGGCCACAGCCGCAGAAGGCCATAAAAACCCGTCGTTTTTCTTTATTTATGTATCACGCCGCGCAAAGACCAGATAATCCCCGTCCCGCCGATGTGCCGCAACGGCACGGGAAATATCGTCAGAAGCCGCATCATACTCGACGCAATTGACGAGCAAAATGTGTATGCCCGGCCGTAAATCCCGCAGCTTTTCCGGAACGCCGAGACCGCCTTCACTGTGGAACGCCCCCTGCACATGCAAGATAAGCGAAGACGGATGAGCCGCCGCATAATCGCCTATGCTTTCGGCCATCGTGTCATCTTTCAGGCACTGGGCCCGGAACATCGGGGCTATGCGCTCTTCCGGAACGGCCATGGCACCTTCTTTCAGGCTGCGCAGCGTAAGGGCAAACTTCTCCTTATATGCGGCCGAACCGTCCTTATGCACACGCGGCAGATACTGCCTGTCCGGCTCATCAATCTCCGAAAGTTTTCTGCCGTGCGCATAAGCGGCGGCAATCCGTCTGGGTATGTTGGCCACTATGACGGGAATTTTCTTCTCCTTCGCAAACATCACCAGCGGTCTGTATGCCGTATCATAATTCGGCCAGGGCCGGGACCGCTCCAGAAAAGTTTCTTCAGTTATCCGTCCTGCCAGAAAGTCGTCCGTCAGCACCTGTGTATCCCGCTCAAACATTTCCAGCGAAAGTACCGTCCGATCGCCGTAACGCGCATACAGGGACTGCAGCAGAGCAAGCTCCGCCGCATGCGCGGGCGTGCTGTCATGAAGTTCTCCGAAAAAGACGACGCCGCCCCCGCCGTTGCATGCCGCCGCTATATCAGCGGCAGTAACCGGCCGCCCCGTCGCCGTGTCCGCAATAATCGGCAGTGGTTCCGCCGCCGTACCGAAAACCGCGCTTCCCGGCTGCAGTAACATCCCTATGATCATTAAAAGGCGAATAAATTTCATATTACCATTTCCATTCCGCCCCGATACGCCACATGCGGCCGTCTATATACAGATCGTCAACCTTTTTATTGAAAATATTATCAATGCCGCCGTATACGGAAAAGGCTTCGTTCAAATGTTTATTAAAGGACAGATTTACCGTGTTATATGTATAGTCTTCCCCGTCATACCGGTAATCCTGGGCGAACTGGTCCCAGAGAACGGCGCTGAAGCCGGTGGCTTTATTTTTATCGTCATAAATGAGCTGCAGCGTCGACGTATTCCTGGCGCGGCCGTCCAGCCGTTCACGGCTGTTTTTATCAACGGCATCCAGCCAATTATACGTTGCCTTTACGGTCCAGCGCTTGCCGAAATGCTTGCCTATTTCCGCTTCGACACCGTTAATCTGCGCATCGTCGACGTTTACATAATGATACACCGCTCCGGTTGAGCCGGGAACACGTTCGGTCGTAATCAAATTGGAAACATTATTATTGAAATAGGTGACCTTGCCGAACCAATCGCCCTTATCGCCTTCCACGCTGAAATCAAAACTGCGTGATTTTTCCGGATCCAAATCGGGATTGCCGTAAATATTCACGGTCGTCACGCCCATGGCGCGATGCATGCGCATATACAACTCCGTAATGGTGGGAGCCTTGTAACCTAACCCGTAATTTGCCTTAAAGCGCCAATTCGCATTGAAATTATAGGTCAGCCCTACTTTAGGCGTCACTTCCGAACCGAACTGGCTGTTATGTTCGAAACGGAGAGACGGGATGAAATAAAGCTTGTCGTTTACCTGCCACTGATCCTGCACATATGCGGCATATGAATTAATATGATGGGATTTTATACTCTTTGTCATGCCCGATAAAGAATCACCCAGCCGGGTGCCGGCATATTTGACGGTCCTGTATTCACCGCCGAAGGTCAGATTATGCTTGTCGCCGATATATACCGTATCCTGCGCTTCCGTCACCCAGGTGCTGTATTTGGCCGAGTCCATGTCCTCTTTCGGGTACTGCAGATTATAATTTATCGGCCCCATCGGAGTCATGACCGGACCAGCGGGAAGCACCCGTTCATTGAACAGATGGGAATATTTTTTCAATTCATTGTAATACGAGCGTACTTTGTATTCATTTCGCTTTGTCTTGCCCGAATATTCTACGCTGAAACCGCGCTGTTCGTTATCATACCATTCTTTCTTATTTTTATTCGTAAATACCCAGGCCACCGGCGGGAACGACCCCGTAAAAATACGCGACCGCGTATCGGGAAAATCGGAACGGAAGTTTTCCTTGCCGTAATCGATATCAAACCGGAGCTTATTCTTATTCGCGTTTTCAAAATCGTATTCCGAAGCTAAATGAAAGAGCTTCCGCATGCCGTACATGGAACGAGTATATCCGTCCGTTACGGAGCTTACGGCATGTGTCATAGGATTAAATGTCTCCGTATAGGAATACCGGTTATACGGACGGTTTCTTTCCAGGCGTCCGTCAATACTCGTCGTCCATCGGCCGTGCCTGCCGAAGTTGAAGTTAAAATATGCCGACGTATTGGTTGTGCCCGTAGACACGCCGACCGTACCGCCGGCCTCTTGCGGTACTTTTGTAATAATATTAATGACCCCGCCCATGGCATCGGATCCGTAAAGAGAACTTGAAGGGCCGCGAACGATTTCAATACGTTCGATATCATTTACATTCAGCCGCCGCAGCGCGTAAACATTCGTCGTATTGCTCGCATCTTCACCGGCGTACCGCTTCCCGTCCACCAGAATAAGGGTATGGTTGGTACTCATCCCGCGAATCCGCACGGCGTTCCCCGTCATTCCGGCCTTGGACAGATCCAGATTATGGGCCAGAGCCAGAGCCGTCAGCACGTCATCGGCCCCCATCCGCTTAATGTCTTCCGCCGTAATGACTTCCGCCGCCTGAGGCTCTGTCTTTATCAATTCTTTCGTACGCGACGCCGTAACAAGAATCTCCCCTGTATAGATATTATCTTTTTCAGCATCGTCCGCCGCCATAGCCGTCGCTGCCGTCACGGACACCGTCAATGCGGTTATAACGGCCAATCGTAATGTTCTTTTCATTTTTCGCCCTCCTTAATTATATTTTTATGTAAATACGGGAAACAGACCGGATAGGTCCGCCTCTCTTCGGTTATCTGCGTAAGCGACACATTGACATCATACAAATTCTCCAACACGGGCTGACAAAACACCTCTTCTACCGGCCCGTCCGCCACGATCCGCCCTTTTTTGACGGCAATGAGCCGATGGCTGAAGCGGGCCGCATAATTCAAATCATGCATGACCATGATAATGGTTATCCCCGTTTTTTCATAAAGCCGCGTAATCAGTTCCATAAGCTCCAACTGGTAATGAATATCCAGAAAAGTCGTCGGTTCATCAAGCAGCAGGATTTTCGGTTCCTGCGCCAGGGCCATCGCCAGCCAGGCGCGTTGCCGTTCACCGCCGGAAAGGGCGCCGATACGTTTATGCCGCATTTCGGCCATACCCGTCGCCGCCAACGCCTTATCAATTACCCTGCCGTCTTCTTCGGACAATTGAGAAAAAGCCGACTGGTAGGGAATACGGCCGCAGCTCGCCAAATCCCGCACGGTCATATCACCGGGCGCCTGTGCCGACTGGGGCAGAACGGATACGCGTTTGGCGACCGCTTCGGACGGCAACGATCTCATATCCTTACCGCTCAGATAGACAACGCCCTTTCCGGGTGCCAATAACCGTCCCAACGCCTTTAAAAGGGTCGATTTTCCCGAGCCGTTGGGCCCGATGATGGAAACGATTTCAGGCTTCATAAAAGAAGCGCTTATATCTTTTGTAATAACGGTCTTGCCGTACTGCAGGCGGGCATGTTTGATTTCCAGTGTTTCACTCATGTGCGCATCCTCCGTTTCAAAAGATAAAGGAAGAAAGGCGCTCCCAGGAAAGACAGAAAAATGCCGACAGGAACTTCCACGGGACTGAAAACGGTACGCGCCGTCATGTCGGCCAGAACAACCAGAACCGCGCCGAACAGCCCCGCCGCAGGCAGGAGAAACTCAAAATCCGAACCGACAATAAGACGCATAATATGCGGCACAATGAGGCCGACAAAACCGAGCAACCCCGCAACGCTGACAGCGGAAGCCGCCAGAAGAGCCGACAACGCCAAAAGAGCAAAGCGGGTCCGCTCCACTTTGACGCCGAGTGACGTAGCCACGTCATCACCGAGCTGCAGCGCATTGAGTTTGCGGTAACTGCACAAGGTCGTCACAATGCCGACAATACTGTACGGCAAAATCATGAGCACATGGCGCCAACTGTTGCCGGTAAAACCGCCGGCCATCCAATTGACCGTACCTTGAATACGGTCAGAGAAAAAAACCGACAGGGCTGCCGTCCCGCCGCCGAAAAAAGCGGCGATCGCCACGCCGGCCAAAATCAGCCGTAACGGATGAATACCGTGTTCCCAGGCAAGAATAAACACGGCAAGCGAGGCGATAACAGCGCCGCCGAAAGCGGCAAAGGGGACAAAATAGGTAAGCTCCGGCGCAATGAGCATCAACGCCATGGCCGCCAAGCCGGCGCCTGCCGTCACGCCGATAATACCGGGATCGGCCAGGGGATTACGTAAAATCCCCTGAAGGATGCACCCGGCCAGGGCCAGATTCGTACCGGTCAGGGCCGCGCAAATAACACGGGGCATGCGAATATAATAAATAATGCGATAATTTTCCGATTGGGTCATGCCCGCCAGGACATCCGCCACTTCACGCAGCGTAATAGGCACGGCACCGGCGGCGATTCCCGCAAAGAGCGACAGAAAAAGCAGCACAATGCCGGTAAGCAGCGTTACATAACGGCGGCGTGCGCGGACGTCCGGATTCTGCAGGGCCGCCATTACGGTTCGCCCGCTTTATAGAGATCGTCGTAGAGAATAGTAAGTGAATCGGCAATCTTCGTACCCGGGTTAACCGAAAACAGTGCGCCCGCCAAGTAATAGACCCTGCCGTTCTTCACGGCATCCACACCCTGCCACAATGAGTTTTCCGCCAGGTCCTTTTTAAAGGATTCCACAATAGACGGGTCAGGTATCATGCTGATGAAGAAAACGGCCTGCGGATCCTGTTTGACAATGTATTCCATGCTGAGAGGTACAAAGCTGTCCTCTACAAGGGCCGTGCCGTCGGCGATATTCACGGCGCCCAGCTGTTTCAACAAGTCGCCGCTGAAAGACTTGCTCGTCGCCATGCTGAAGCTGCCCGGCGCTCCGAATACGATAAGAACCCGCGGCGGCGTCTTTCCTTTCGTTTGCGCAATAATCTTATCATGTTCCTCTTCAATCCGTTCTTTTTCTTTTGCGGCCAGGTCTTCATGGCCGGTCAATTCACCGTAAAAGGTAAGTGTATTCAAGACGTCGTCATATGTATTTAAATTATTGATATACAAAGGAATGCCCGCATTAGCCAGCGTTTCACGGATCCCCGTATGGAAGGGCACATTGACGCCGATAACCAGGTCCGGCCGCAACGACAGGATCGTTTCCATATTCGGATTATGAATAATGCCTACTTCGGGAACATCCTTCGTTTTTTCCTGCAAATCGGGCGTAATGGACGTCGATGTGGGCTTACCGACCGCCGTACCGCCGGCAGCGTAATACATGTCCAAATTGGACGCATTCAGGAAAACGACCCGTTTCGGATGTACAGGTATGGTAATCTTCGCACCCGTGCTGTCCGTCACTTCCCGCGTCGCCGCTTCGGCGGCTCCGTTATTCCGAAGAGCCATCCAACCGATCGCTCCCACCAGGCAAATAACAATAACGGCTGTAATCAGTTTGATCACTTGATTCATAGCAACACCTCTTCTTGATTCTCCTTTTCAATTTACAGCTATAATCTTACAAAAACTGATAGACTATGTCAATTATGAATAGATATTTTATAAACTGATTTAATTATTTATATAAAAGAACACGGCTTATATCTTTCAATATAAGCCGTGCTTTCTGTAGCCGAAAATCCGAAGATATGCCGGCCATTACCGGTTTTCATGCTTTTCTATTTCCTCTTTAATCCTCACCAGCAATTCATCCGGTTCAAAACCGCCGCGCTGCGCCGCCATAGCCAATGTCGCGATACGCCCCATCGCCGCGAAAACTACAGGATTTTTCAGCTTGGCATAAGCCGGTGAAAGACTGACGAAAAACTCCTTCAAATAGGGGTATTTGTCAAAAAGGCCGGCCATCGTAATGGATGTGGTCAATTCATGAGCCTTCCCTTTTTCCGCAACGCCTTCCCCCGCTGCCGGCACCTTTGCATGATGTTCCGGCCGCTGTGGCGGCTCCTGCCCGCGTTTTTCCGCCGCTACGGATTCGCCGTCACGCGCAAAGGGGGTTACATCCTGCATGGTTTCCAATACACCGCGGAAGTTCCCCTTTTCGTCATGAACGCCGATGTATTCGACATGGACAATCCTGCCCTTCTTTTTCAGAGTAAACTGTATCTTATCCTTTTCACCGGAACGGAGAGTTTCCACGACTTTGTTGACAATCGGACGGACTTCCCGGGGATGGCAGTTCTGTAAAACGCGGCCGATAATACCGGCGCTGCGGTCGAAAATACGTTCTTTGGTATCCGTATAGAATTTGACGATATCATTTTCATCGGTAAAAGTCAAATCCATGGGCATATGCCTGTAAATAAGGTTGATTTGCTCCAGTGTGAGCCTGCCGTTGGCTACGTCAAGAATCTCTTCCGCCGTCCTGCCGACCTTATATTTTTGTAAGAGGGTGTTAAATTCATTCATAAACCCTTCAGCCGGCACCTCTTCCGCCACTGCTGCGGCTTCTTCTTGCCGCTCAAGGGGCATAAAGCCTGTCGGCGCGTCAATATTGGCGAAGCCCGCTTCTTCCTCACCGATACGCATCTGCCGGAATTCACGTTCTGTCAACAGCTTGAGCGAGGTCGGATAAAGGATGGTATTTTCCTTCAGCATAATGTCTTTCAGTTTATCGATAACCTCCGGCTGCAGGGCAAGGAACTGCGCTTCATCGTCACTGTCCAAAAAACGCTTTCCTTTATTGATGGCATTGCGCACGGCGTCGTCGAAACTCCACATAATGACCGTCGGCCGGTCGAACCCTTTTTCCTCAAGGAAGGGGAAAAGCTGGTTGTGCTTACGTGCAAAATGACGTTGGTATAACAGGAGTTTTTCGTACACTTCCAGCCATTCGTTTTTAATAAACTTTTTCTTGCCGAGAAGTTCCTCCATGCGGGAAACAACCTTTTCCATCACTTCGTTTTCCGCCATAAACGTGCGTATCGGATGTCCTTCCGGAAGGTTTTCCATGGAGCGGTCCTTTAAAATGCCGTCAAAGAGACGAAGGATATCATCCATCCGCTCATGCATTTCCTGATCGTCTACGCCTTCTTCCTTTAATTGCTGTTCACCGTACGCAAATTCTTCGGGCGATACGGAATCGAAACGGGAAAGAAGTTCCTGCCGCGCCTGATCAAACGTTAATTCGCCCGTAATATAAGCGCGCTTAATACGGACAATTTCTTTACATTTAGCATCATCCACTTTAAATATATCTGCTCGGACCATAGTGAGACCTCCTTACAACACCGATTCTTTTACAATTGAAAAATCTTATCATTTCTATGGTTTAAGTATATGTCTCATCATTTGTATCGTCCATTGTAAATACAACGAATTTTCTAATCAGTATTTTCGCCTCGCGTAGCCGCAAATTCTTCGGCAACAGCGTTTCGCAAGGACTCGTCGGCAGCCAGTTTCAAGATGATACGGCCGATAATATTCGCACCTCTGACAAGAACCGGTTCTATCTTCCTGTCGGCTACCATGGCGGCAATCTCTCCGGAATGACCGGGATAATAGGTATTTCCCGCCGCTAAATGGAGATGCAGGGCCGGGCATTGACGGCTTACATTACCCATATCGGAACTGCCGCCGGCGGTACGGGGAATTTCATAAGGAATCCCCATTTCACCGAGAACGCTCGCCGCAGTGTTCGTTGCCGCCTCATTCCAAACCATTTCATCGAAGTCGAGCCCCAGCGGCAATACTTCATAAGTCGTTTCCGTGGCAATGGCCGCCCCTTTAACACAATTCATCACCTTGCGCACAACCTCGTCAAGATAGGATCGTTCCGTATAGCGAAGCGTACATTCAATTTCCACCAGGTCGGGCACCACATTTGACGCCGTACCGCCGCGGACAATGTACGTACCGATACGCGTATCGGCACGCACATGCTGACGCAGCATATCCATACCGTGTATGGCAAGCATGGCGGCGTTCAAGGCATTGCGGCCGTGCCACGGGTCATAGGCGCCGTGCGCCGCCTGTCCGTGAAAGATAATACGGTAGCAGCTGAGAGCAAGAAAATGCTCATTCGGTTCCGTTTTATCCGGTGAAATATGAATCATTAACGCCAGGTCATACTCCTTAAATACGCCCTGTTTGCACATCATCGCCTTGCCGCCGCGCAGTTCTTCATCAGGCGTGCCGATAAGGTCAATATCGACGGGCAGATCTTTCAATTCGGACAACCCTAACGCCGCCAGCAGGCTCATCGCCCCGTTGGCCGAATGACCGCAGCCGTGACCCACATCGGGCAAAGCATCGTATTCCGCCAGAACCGCCGCTTTCATGACGGGCGCTTCAACGCGGCGTACCCGGGCCCGAAAAGCGGTAGGCTGATTTGTAAAATTTTCCTCTACGGGCCAGCCCCGGTCCCTGCAAATTTTTACGTATGCCGCACAGGCACGATATTCCTCTCCGGACAATTCCGGATCCCCGGCAATCTGATAGTTTAAAGCGAATGCCGTCTGCGCATGCCCGTCTATTCTTTCTTTCAGTTCCGCAACCGCTTCCATATTCAATCCCCCTGCGTAAGCCATCTAGTCTAGCCTGTATAAATCGGGACGCCTGTCCGCAAAAACGGTTATTTTCCCGCGTACCCCCTCAACCGCTTCTATATCAACGGGAGCACCGATAATTTCATCGCCGTCTCCCGCACCGGTCAACACCTCCCCGAGCGGGCCGTAGACGGCGGAGCGGCCGCCGCCGATTTTACCGCCTTCCCAGTCGGACCCGTTTACGGCAACAACATAACACTGATTCTCTACAGCCCTTGCTCTGCCGAGAAGCTGCCAGTGATCAATCCGCGCCGCCGGCCAGGCGGCAGGAACAAAAATAACCTTTGCCCCGGTGAGCGCCGTCATGCGTACCCACTCGCCGAAACGCAGATCATAGCAGATAACCGCCCCCATCGGCACATCATCCAAAACAAACGCGCCCACATGCGCACCGGCAGCAAACTTCGTATGTTCATGAGCCGGTGAAAAAAGATGGACTTTATCATACACGGCGATCTTCTCGCCGCTGCGATTGAACACATACATCCGGTTAAAGAGTTTATCCGCTTCCTTTACGGCAACAGAACCGCCCACAATATTGACGCCGTGCGTCCCGGCAAACGTCCCCAGAAATTCCTGCGTTCTCTCGCCGTTTTTATCGGCGCAACTCTCCAGATCGGACGGATAAAAGCCTGTATTCCACAATTCGGGTAAAACAAGAATATCCGCTCCGTCCATACGTAATGCCGCCAGTAACCGTTCTTCCGCCAAGGCGAAATTCGCCTCTGCATCACCGATCCGTGACGGAAGTTGTATCGCTTTAATTTTCATTGTATCGTCTGCCTCCCGTTTGTTTTTATTATTATAAAATAGGGGGCTCTCCCCATGCAACGGTAGCAGGCATACCTCATCTGTGCTATAGTAGTGTCGGAGATACGAAAGGAATACCATGGCTAAGATCAAGAAAACGAACGTTATGCGTCTGCTCGACAAAGAACACGTCCGGTATACGGTCAAAACATATGAATATACGGAAGACGATCTGTCGGGCATCCATGCGGCTGCCGAAACAGGGCTCAATCCGGAACATGTATTTAAAACTCTCGTCGGCGAGGGTAATAAAACGGGCCCCGTCGTTTTCTGCATCCCCGTGCATAAAGAGCTGGATCTGAAAAAGGCGGCTCATGCCAGCGGCAACAAAAATGTCCACCTCATCCACGTCAAAGAGCTGCCCGGCTTAACGGGGTACCTGCGCGGCGGCTGTTCCCCCATAGGCATGAAAAAAGCGTTTCCCGTATATATCGACGCCGTTGCGGGGCCGCTTGATACAATCAGCATCAGTGCCGGCCGGCGGGGCATGCAGGTGCTTCTGGCACCGTCGGACATGATAAACGTAACCGGCGCAACATTGGCCGATCTCATAACGGACAATATTACCCTGGAGAAAGGACGCATACGCTGATGCCGGAAAAAGAACAGGAACTTCTCGAAAAACTTCATGCCTGCACTTTCTGCCCCCTGCGCACGGAAGGTAACCGCGGCCCGACACAATGGTCCGGCCCCCTTGATTCCCCCGTCATGTTCGTCGGGGAAGGCCCCGGCGGCGTGGAAGATGAATACGGCGTGCCCCTCGTAGGGCCGTCGGGAAAACTTCTGGACAAAGCGCTGTGGAGCGTAGGCCTCACCCGGGACCGCGTTTACGTGACAAACATCGTTAAATGCCGCCCCCGTAACAACCGCACGCCTACCCTTGATGAAGGAAAAATCTGCGCCGATATGCACCTGCTTCACGAGATTGAAATGGTAAACCCCGGGGTTATCGTATGCCTGGGAAAGGTAGCTTTCCAATACTTTTACGGACAGGCTGCCAGCATCATGCGCAACCGCGGTAAATGGTTCTCTTTCCGAAACATACCGGTCATGCCGACTTACCACCCGGCCTTTCTTTTGCGGCAGGCCGGAAGGGAACTGGTCGAATCGAAGTGGCAGGTCTATTATGATTTAAAGGCGGTTGTAGAAAAAGCAAAGGAAAGCCGCCCCGACTATATTTACGGCAGTCCGCAGATCCCGGACCTGTTGTCCGCTTACCGAAAGCTTAAAGAACAGCGCTCATTGTAACACACAAAAAGGCTGTAACAATACGGGTCGCCGTATTGTTACAGCCTTTATCGTATGGAGCGGATGAAGGGGATCGAACCCTCGTACCGAGCTTGGGAAGCTCGTATTCTACCACTGAATTACATCCGCAAGAAGTATGCGTCCAGTATATCAATAAACGGAATGTTTGTAAAGAAGGCAAGTTATACCCCATACAGACAGCAGGAAACCTTACTGTCTGCAATCTTACAAAAGTAAGATTCTTTTTCAACATAATTATATACATATCAAAACTTTCATTTGACAACCGGATTACAAGCCTTAAAATCACATAAACAAATACACTTATGTTCGGCATACGATACCCATACAGATGTTCCATTACCGTCCTGACCGGCGGCTACAATCGCATATCGGTCCAGGGCATAGTGCTACTCTATAGTTCACCGTAAGATCCTTCCCACAGTTGACGCATTTAAAGGTGCAAATTTTGCTCTTGCAATGACAGTTACCTCCTCTTCAGGAAAAACGAATTCCGTACCTGCCTTTCGTTTTTCCTGCTAATATGTATATTCCGGAGTTAACAAGAATAATAAGTTTTTGTCGTGATGCGAAACGGCCCGGATATCATTATCAAAAATGATAATATTTCCGTTTTCTCTTGTATACGGTTTCCATTGCGGCATACCTTCTACGGACGGATCGCCGGTTTTCGCAAAATTAATCCACGCCCGGCTCATTTTTTCTTCCAAACGTCGGGCGGCTTCCCCTCCTCCTATGCGGGATTCCGCTTTATCAATGTTGAAGAATACAAACGGAATTTCAGCTGTATGATAGGACATATACACTCCGTTCATAACCGGAGAATCCCATGTAAACATATACGCATACACAGGCGCTCCGCCTTGATCCGCTTTATGTGCCATAATTTTACGCATAGGATTCCTGATAAGAGTATCAATATATAGTGCATCGGCTTTCGTTTTGTTCAGGTATGCCTTCAAAAATTCCGATATAATCGAATCAGTTTTATCTCCGTATTTTTCATGCAGTTTTCTATTTACTTCCGCTTCAGTCCATGTATTTTTGTTATTATATTGTGCTTCAGCTATATTCAAAATCTCTGGTACCGATGTCCATTCCGTACGATTGGATCCTATCAGTAAAGATACATTTTTACCGGCTTCGGCAAACCCTTGTTCTAATACAGGATCCGTAGGCAAAAAGTGTCCGTCTACAACAGGTTCCCAACTTCCGCCAGGTTTTCCGTCTAAAGAGCGTTTAATTCCCTGTTCGATACCGGCCTGTTCCAAAGCCATGGACGCCGCCGCATTTAACCGTTTATACGAAATCGTTTGAAGCTGTTCCACCTGATTGGACAGCAGGCCCAGATTTTCCAAAGTCAATGCGGCAACACGTCTCGAAAATTTAGGTTTATTAAAATGTACCCCCATAGTTTCGGTAGCTCCGCTTTCCACAATTCCTTTCTGAAATAGGCCGGTTGCTTCAGGGATCGTCATCAACGCCAATACTTTGGCACCGCCGCCGCTTTCTCCGAAAACGGTAATATTATCAGGGTTCCCGCCGAAATGAACGATATTATTTCGAATCCATTTCAGCGAATCTACAATATCGTACATTCCTACATTGCCGGACATCTTGTACTCTTTTCCATAGTCGGATAAATCCAAATACCCGAGCACATTAAGCCTGTGATTTACCGATACGACAACCACATCGCCTTGCTTTGCCAGATTCGCCCCGTCATAAGCAGCCGCTTCTAAAGATGAACCGGTAGAAAATCCGCCTCCGTGAAGCCAGACCATAACAGGGCGTTTATGATTATCCTCAATTCCGGGAGTCCAAATATTTAAATTCTGACAATTGTTATCCTCCTCGAATTGCCGTCCCGGCTCCCCCCACTCACTGACAAAGCTTGATATAGGTTGTGGCGATATGGGACCGTTGTTTACAGTCAATTTGACGCCTGTCCATGCTTGGACCTTGTGAGCCCGTTTAAACCGCTTAACCGCTTCTGCGTAAGGAATGCCGCGATATGTATAAATACCGTCTTGAACATACCCTTGCACCCGCCCTGATTCCGTCGCCACCACTGCAATACCGGGGCCCGCTCTAAAGCTTGTGTCTTCTGCACTCTGCCCTGTCTGTGTTACCGGCAGTACAGGAATCATCGCATCTTTAGTCGAAACCGCCGAAACGGCACTACAGCCGGAAAATACCGTCACTCCCAAGAGTACGCTGAACATCATTAATTTCATACGATTGCGATGTATCATTTTGCCAGCCCCTTTTCTTTTATCCATCGTTCCATGTCATCGGCTACATCTTTGTTGTTAAGATCCGCCATCATAAAATGCGTATTTCCCTTAATTCCTTTGTCGGGGAGACTCACCACCGTTACATCACCGCCATGAGCATTAACGACTTCAGCCCATCGTTCTGCCATATTTTTACGAACACGCCAATTATCCTGTCCCCAATTTTCTACAGGCTTTCCTCCGGAAGGGATATTATCCCCGAAGTATACTACGACGGGAATCTTTGTAATCTTTTCAAATTCCTCATCAGACACTATCATAGGAACTGCCGGGAAAGGACTTGTTGTCTCTTCAACAGCCGGCGCTTCTTTTTCAGGGAAAGGAAATGTTCCCGGCTCAAGCGAAATAACTCCTTTTACATGTGAATTGCGGATGGCCGTCATCCACCCTGGACCTCCTCCTGCTGAATGAGTAACCAGTATACCGTCACCTATACGGTCGAACAGTGCATCCATCGCCTCTGTAACAACATTTACATTAAATGCGCCCGTATCAGGAACCATCTGTTTATAAAACTGACGTAATGCTTCTTCACTTTTAGGAAATGTTACGTTGTCATAAAACGTATTATTCCGGCCCATTCTGAAATTGTTAAACCATAATTGATCCTGCGGCACCGCTTTCAAACTGATCGGTACGGTAGACTGTCCGCCACGCCCCCGCCGCGGTTCATCAACAATATAGACTGTCCAGCCTTTTTCTAAAAATATATTTTGAAATCCGTCACGTCCGTCAGGCGTTGTTTCCCATGATTTACCGGACTGACCGTATCCGTGCAGGAACACAATACCGTTGTGCCTCGCCTTCTTAGGTATCTGATACGCTACATAAGCCGCATCACCATGCATCGTTTCCCCCGCATAGTCGGTCGGCTCGTTGTCCTTATACACACCGGGCGCGGTAATGACTGTCCCGCCGACCATAAAACTGCCCTGATCCACGACAGTAACCGGTTTCATCGCCCATACAGGTGAGCTTATAATTCCTGCTGCGAGTAAGATTACCCACACTTTACGATTCATTATATTACTCCTTTATATAATTAGAAATAACCTCATATTTTATAAAACGTATCTCATAAAAAGAGAGACTCTTTAGGAAGTCTCTTTACGCTGCCGGCTTATAACCTTCGGTTATAAGCCGTGTACAGCATCAATAAGTGCGGATACTGCCGGGGACGGTTCACGGCTGTATACTAAGCCGTAGTTCATATAATAGTCCCAATTAACAGGTTTGATAACCATAAACGGGTATACTTTATCCCATATATCAAAGCCTGCCACTAAATCGCTTTCACTGATACGGTTATTAAACACATGAATATCGTAAAACCGAAATGTCTCAATCTGTATGGTTTTATGATTTTGTTCTATATTCGCCCGTAACCGGTCCATTGCTGAACTCCAACCGGGGCGGATTATATGAACGGTTTTACATTCTAAATCAGGCCAATCCAACATATCTTTAGCTGCCAACTCATGAACGGCTGACATCATCAGTGATACCGGCAATTGTTTAATAGGTAAAAATTGCGCCTTTTCATATAGAATCTCAGTACTATCGTCAAAAACGCCCATTACGATATCAATGGATTCTCCCAAGTGTCCTAAAATTTGCCGTGCATTTTCAAGCTTATTTTCAAAAGGAACCACCTGAAATTGGATGTTTTTATTAATTATCTGTAATTTCGAGATCACTTCAATCAAATAATCTACCGGGGTTATTGGAGACAACCCGATACGTACTACGCCTGAGTTTCCACGTTGTGCCTCTTTAACACGCTGCAATGAATTTTCACTATACCGCATAATATGCTCTGCATCTTTATAAAAAACTTTTCCCGCCGCCGTCAAGCTAAGTCCCTTATGAGAGCGTTCAAAAAGACGTACTCCTACACGGCTTTCAAGTAAATTTATTTGTTTAATGATAGCCGTGGAACTGACATATAATTGCTCTGCCGCTTTATTAAAGCTGCCGGCATCGGCAACAACTATAAATGTTTTAATTTGCGGATTATACATAAATACCCTCCCTCGGCAACACTTAAAAGCATATACAGTATAGCATATGACAGATTGCTAAGGGGGCCTGTACGTTACCTTATATAGTTTTAATTAAAGGCCTCGTTCTGTAATCCAACGATGAAACTGCGCCACCATAGCGGGATCCTGATGACTAAAAAACATGGATCGATTCATATTAAGCCGTTTGATTGCTTCCGCATCTTCCGCCTCCAATGTAAAGTCCATACTGTTTAGGTTTTCAATCATTCGTTCACGCTTAACAGATTTCGCCAATACTACAATATCCCGTTGCGTAAGCCAGCGTAAAACGACTTGCCCAACAGACCGATTATATTTATTTCCAATTCGTTGTAATACTTCATTATGGAACAGATTATTTTTTCCTTCAGCAAACGGTGCCCACGCTTCCATCTGTACATCATATTCTTTCATGACATCTTGAGCCTCCCACTGTTGGTTAAAAGGATTTACCTCAACTTGATTTACATGCGGGGCCATTTCAGCAAATAACGAGATATCCGCCAATCGATCCGGATAAAAATTAGACACGCCGACGGCACGCAATACCCCTTCTTTATACAGCTCTACAAGCGCTCGGTACGCGCCGTAATAATCACCAAAAGGTTGATGTAATAACATCAAGTCCAGATAGTCTGTTTGTAATTTCTCTAATGACTTATAAACAGAACGTTTTGCATTATCGTAACCATAATGAGAAATCCATAGCTTTGTAGTTAAAAATATATCTTCCCGCTTTACCCCGGATTTTTTAATCGCCGAACCGACTTCTAACTCATTCATATAACTCTGAGCCGTATCGATATGCTGATATCCTGCATGCAAAGCTTCTGTCACAGCTTTTTCAGTTTCCTCTCTCGGAATTTGAAATACGCCAAATCCTAATTTAGGCATTTGGACTCCATTACTCAATACTACATGTTCCACTATGTACCTCCTAAATTACACAACTCTATAACTATTTTCATTTAAAAACACTCTTCCTCAAATACTGTTCTAATTATACACATAACGGAATATCTTCTCATAGAACAAATCAGTTAGCAGGTAGCAGCCTATAGGTTGGTACTCCATGATATAGTAAAAATAGCATGGCAGTTATCTGTTGCACAATGATTATTTCCTAACATGCCCAGTACCGGCGTTAATCCGCTACTGTGTTTTCTTTCCGTCACCAACAATTCAGAAAAAGGGGCTGTAACAGAATGAAGAGAAACTACTCATCCTGTTACAGCCCCTTTTATCATGCCGGCAGGCCGGTCGCCTGTCCCGTCTTTGTTATTGCATATCCCCTTTATAATCGGCAATATACCGTTCCATAGCGCCGCCCAGATCACCCAGGAAGAAACCGAAGTGATGCTTGCAAGCCCAGTTAACGGCAACACTGTCGGCCATTTCGGCGCTCGACGGCGTGGAGTGGATCGGCAGCTCATCCCATTGGCGGGTCTGCTTATTATAGATATAAGCTCTCCCCGTATTCGTATCAATACGATATTTTACTTTCTGCCCTTCACCCGTCAGAATATCCGATTCCATAATGGTTTCATATTTCTTTGCCGTAAAGGTCCAGACGCCGTCTTTATCTTTGTCCGTATCAAAGGAATCCATATCCAGATACGTTTCGTAGTCCGCATTGGCATATACGGGACGGTACTGCGGATTATAGACCAGGGCGCTGTTGAAATATGTCGTTCTGCGGGTTTCCTTGCCTTCTTTATAACCGAACCAGTCGGCATTTTTATCCCAGAACAGCTTATACCAATGATACCTGTCACTCAGATTATTAAAATGATATACGCCCAGATCGCCGTAGTGAACGGTAATGCCTTCATGAACGGCTTCACCGGCAACGGGAGAATAGTAATTCCGCGCGTCCGTATACGTCTGCCAGGATTTGCTCTTTTCGTCATAGCCCATAAGATACGCAAATTCGGAATCTTTCGACTGCACAATATAGAAATTTCTGCCGTCGTCTTCATTAACGATCTGGTGTATTTCCATCGTATAGTACCGGCCCAGGGACGGCACTTCTTTCGTATAAATAACCTTGCTGTGCTGTTTTACGACAATCCGGGGCACGCCGTCCTCACGGGTATAAGAAATATGGAACTTATTCCCGTGATCCTTAAATGAATCGTCATAATTATTCCTTTCCGGGCCGAAAACGACGGAATGAACGGGGGCAAAGGTCGCAAAAGCCGGCACGGCCGCACACAGGGATAACAGGACGGCACTCGCCAAAGTGTGAACACCTTTTTTAAATCGCATAAAGACACTCTCCTTAAAAAATAAATTTGATATAACTATCATGTTGACACTGTTCTTTATAAATAACGTAACATTTAGAACGTACTGCGTCAATATTCTCAGTATATATTGTTATAATATTGATACATTTTATTCATCATCAATCAAGAGGCACACAAAAACTTCCCTCGTGAAAAGAGGGAAGTTTTACTGTTAGAACTTATATGTAGCCTGAATGCGCGTGTAATTACCGAGTTTGAAGTTTTCCGGTCCGTACAGCGTATCACGCTTGTTTATCCCTTTCGCGTCAAAGGTATAGAACGCTTCGACGAGGAAGTTTTTCGCCGGTACATACCCTGCGCCGACAGTAAAGCTGCGGATACCGTCCAGATATCGGTCGGGTACGCCTTCCGCACCGGTACCGCCGAAGAAAGAACCGTGCTGGAAGTATTTATAATCGGCAAATGCATTCCAGCTGCCCGGCACATCCGTATCGGATCGGCCGATATCAAAGCGCAGCGCCCAGAAATGCGGCGTACCGCCGTTGTTTCTGCCTTGAATAACAAAGTCCGCCGAACCTGCCGTATGGTCGTACCGCGTATGTCCGTTCATGTACCGTCCGAAATCCGTACGGTTCTGCCCGTAGTCAAAGGAAACGGAAGCATTCCGTCCCAACTGATACTTCGCACCTATACCGACGACATTGGCAAGATGACTGAATTCCCGTTCTTCCGTACGCATTCCCGCCGCCGTACGGAATGTATAGGAATCGCCGCCGACGGAGCGCAGATACCAGGCCGCAAGGCCGAGTCTGTTTCCGACGGTCCGGCGTACCTGCAGGAACGCCGCCCTGTCGACAGGCGGAATATAATCACGCTGCAATACCACTCCGCGGGACGGGATAACATTGCCCGTATATTTGCCGAGTGCTTCCCGCGGCAGGCGGCTGTAACCGTCAGTCTGTTCCAGAAGCCGTGTCAATCCGTTGAAATAATCAGCAAGCAAGGTCGGATAGTACGTGCTTGTCTTGACATTAATTTGCCCGCTTGTTCCCGAGTCGGGCAAGTCGACGGAATTTTGCTGATAAATCCGGCTTTTTAAATCATCCAAAGCCGTATCGGCAATATGCATCGTATAGGGGTTATCACCGAAAGCAATCTTGGCGATTTCTCTGGCCCTGTTTTCGTAAGCTTTTTTGATAGCCTCGCTGTTTTTGTCATACCAGTTGTCAAAATAGGTCTTACCGTTATCCTGCAAGACGGATGTATCGGCAAGAGGCACCTCAAAGAGAGGATCTTTCTGATCCATTCCTGTCACGCCGGGAGCTAATTTTTGCGTGAATGTATGTTCTTCATCATACCACTGCCCGTCATCTTCATCATAATACCGTTCATGATATGTATAGGTAACGGGGATTTCGGGCATCCGTACGGATACGGTTTTCTTCGCCGCATCACTGCCGTATGCCTTAACAACGATTTCCTGCATGCGGCGGACGACGTTGAACTGCTCTCTGCGCAGCGGCTCCAGCTGCCTTTCATATTCCGACTGTAATACGGGGATGGATGCCTGTGTACGGGCCAACTCTTCACGCAGCGGCTGCAGTACCGATTCGGGAGCTCCCTCAAGATTTTCTTTTGTCCAGATATCGTTCGTCAGCTCTTCCGCTTTCGTCTTTGCGTCTTCTACCCGCTTTGCCAATGCTTGTTCGCGCTCGCGCAACACTTTAAGCTGCTGATAGAAGTTTACTGTGTCTGCTGCATTGTCTACGATCAGCTCTTTCTTCGAACCGTCCGTATCCAGGGTAGTCCCCAGGAATTCATCAACCGTCGGTACACGCAGGAAATCCGTATAAATAGCATGCGTGTAAGCCGAGTCTGTAATGCCCGTGCTGTGACTGAAGTCGCCGAAGCCGATGCGGACCTGCGAATGTTTGCCGGTCCAGACGGCACGGGCGCCGTCATACTCTTTACCGAACCAGTAGCCGGTTACACCCATGGGTTCCGTTAATCTGCCTGCACTGAAATCCCACTTACCGACATTATGCGTAATATCGGCCTTTTCCAGCCGCTGATGATTCAATCCCTTGGAACCTTCCGTTTCATGCGCCGAATCTACACCGGGCTGTCCGGCCGCACTGCCGAGAACCGTGACATTCGTATATTTACCGATACGCGCGTCAACCCCCAGGCGCAGCCGACCTTCAAACCCGTGTTCTTTTTTGTCCGCAAGATTCTTTGCCGCTTCGTCATCAATATAGCTGGTCGCCGTAACGCGTGCTGCCGGGCGGTCCGAGCCAAGATGGCTGTCCCAACGGCCCCGGTAATCCCCGATAACTTCGACGCCCGTTTCTTTTTCCGTGTCAAAAGGACGATTCAGGAAATCCAACAGTAAGACGGGGCTCATTACCCTGTCCGTCGATACGGCCGCCCCTTCCTTCGTATTGGCGTCACTGCCGATTTTCAGGTTTGCCCCGAAGCGGAATACACGTCCGGAGAAAGCGCGATCATCGTCCCGATGCCCGAAGAGATTGTTTATGCCGAAATAAACGAGAGAATCCTTATTGATTTTCTTTTGGATCATCAGGTTCCAAATGCCGAAAGTCTTGCGTTCGTACATATCGGAAGTCCGTCTGTTATTGAAATTGTAGCGGATAACGGAACGGTCCGGATTATTCGGGTCAATATAGGAAACCATATAGTTTCCGCCGCCGCTCAGCGAATTGCTGTCGAGCATATGGATGTAGTAATCCCCCCAAAGGCTGCCGCTCCAGCCGCTCTTCTCATCACTGTAATCAATACCGATATCAATCTTATGCTGCGGTTTATCCAGAAGTTGCCGCGGCATGTCGGCGTCACTTTTGTTCACCGCATGCAGGTAAGTATAACCGAACCTGGCTTTCCAATGCTTCGACAAGGTCTGCTTGAGTTCCCATTCGACACCTGTAATTTCGGCGCGGCCAATGTTGCGGAAGCTGTAAATCAGGTCGGGTGCATGGGCAAACTTAGCTGCGCCGTACGTCGTCGATTCATCGTACTGCGGATAAAAGTCCATCAAGTAGCCTGTATTATAAACGGACATATAATCTTTGATTTTATTGTGAAACACTGTCAACTTTGAATATGTATTTTTATTTTCCCCTTCTAAGGAAATATCAAAGTTAAGCGATTTTTCGGGCTGCAAGTTCGGATTCCCGACCCAGTACCAGCCGAGACGGGCCTCACCGCCGCCGATGGTGGCATTCGTAATATTCGGCCCGTACATTTCCCAGTTATAGTAGAGCTCACCCATACCCGGTTCGGTATAGCTCGTGCCGACATTGGCTTTCAGTCGGCGGTGCGTGTTGCCGCCCAGATTATGGGTCATTCCCATATTGAAGGTCAGGTTTGAACCGAAGAGGTCACTATGATCAAGCCGCAGAATAGGAGACAGGATCGTGTCTTTGTTGACCTGCCACATATCCTGTACAAAAAAATGCTGCTTTTTAATGGTCGCCGTCCCGACCGTCTGCTGATTGACACGCTTGTTATATTCTTCTTTAAAATATGCACCGTTGAGCTTCAACTTTGTTGAATCGAATCCCGGTACGGCGCCGTAATAAAAGCTCGGTAAATATGCATCATACAGAGCGGGATAGTAATGGCCGTTTTCATCCTTTCGCCCTTCTTTGTTATTATGATAGTCTTCAATAAATTCCCTGTTGTTTTCCAACAGTGTCTTGGCAAACTGCTTATACCGTTCATATGCTTCGGGATTCCGCTTTTTCAGGGTCCGTTCCGTTACGGGACCGTCCACGAGCCCCATGACGGCTGCCGCATCAATACCCGCCTGGGGATCCAGATACTGCAGATACTCTTCATACGTGAACTGCGGCAGCGTGGACGGGTCGTTTTTATTACCGTTATACCATTCCTTTTCTTTATCCCACTGCTCAACGCCGGCGCTGTTTTTTGCAAAGGAATGCCTGTAAACGGTCGAAGAAGGCACGCCGTTCTTGACGGCAAGACTCTTATCATAATCCCACGGATCAATACGACGCACATACGTATGAGGCGCATTCTTCAAACGGCTCCCTTCGCCGTCTTCCTGCGCATACCCGAAACCGTATGATATCAGGTGCTTCGCATTAACCTGTGTATCGGCGGATACATCGAAACTCCACTGCCGGTGATCCACATTATCCACATAATTAAGAGTATTCTTTCCTTCATAGGTGCTGTTGCCGTAATCACTGGTCAGCGTCACATCATCTTCTTTAACGCGTGCATAATTCAATTCGGCTTTCCATGTACTCTTATCGTTTTTCCCGTTATACGTAAGGTTCATAGTGTTGCGATCCAAATCGCGCTTATAATGAACCTGCGGTTCCAAATAAGAGGTGCTGCGCTTTACGTACCGTTCAAGATCTTCCGTATACCGTTCCGCACGGAAGGAAAGGGAATTATTTTTATTGATATCATAAATCCCGAATAGCCCCATATTCGAATTGGTGCCGTAAAAGCGCAGGGAATTCTTCAGAAACCCGTGGTCTTCGTCAGACGATAACGCGCTGACCTTACGGTTTTCACTGGCATAGATCGGCATAATATCCTGCTTGCTGCCGTAAACGTCGAAACGGAATTTTCCCATCTGTCCCGAATCGGCACGAATAAAATAATTGGAGAAGGGAGCAATATCGCCGTTCCCCTTTTCCCGCCGTCCCTCGGCATTAAGTTGAATCCCGGCTTTTTTGCGCGGCTTATTCGTAATAACGTTGATAACGCCGCCGATGGCGTCCGATCCGTACTTAGCACTGGCAGCACCCTGTACGATTTCAATATGGTCCACATTCTCCGTACCCAGGCGCTGCAGTTCATCGCCGGCTCCGGAATACTTTGCCAGATCCCCCATAACAGGTTGCCCGTCTACAAGAATAAGAGTATGTCTCGGCTCGGCACCGCGGATGGATACGCCCACACGTCCCATCGAGTCTACCGTGCGGGATACGCCCGTTTCATTAAAGACGATGTCTTCTACAGACTTGGCCTGCTTCTTTTCAATGTCGGCTTTCGTGATAATCGTCTTCTGCTGCGATTCATACTTCGCTTCTTCTTCGGCAGGCGTAGCTTGGACGATAATATCGCGTGTGGCAATCCGTTCCTCCGCACCGTATACAGGCATAGCCAGCCACGACAGAACAGCGCACATAAGCAATGCATACCTTGAAGACTGTTTCATAATACCTCCCCCTCACATAAGTACACATACATGATGTACCGTAAATAAATCCTTTTTTCTTGAATAGTGCCGTCTTTATAATATTCATCTTTTCACATTTCTTCTACTCCGTTCAGTCCCGAAATACTCCATTCAGACAAAAAAATTGAATTTCTCCGAAATTTCCTTCATATTATTTTGTTTCTGTCGCAAAAACAACAACATTTTCGCCTTTATTGCAATAAACAATTCACACAATATCTATGGTTATAAAATTCAATAATAAGAAAAAACCGGCTCGGATGAGCCGGTCCTTTCCATATAATTAGAACTTATATGTAGCCTGAATGCGCGTGTAATTACCGAGTTTGAAGTTTTCCGGTCCGTACAGCGTATCACGCTTGTTTATCCCTTTCGCGTCAAAGGTATAGAACGCTTCGACGAGGAAGTTTTTCGCCGGTACATACCCTGCGCCGACAGTAAAGCTGCGGATACCGTCCAGATATCGGTCGGGTACGCCTTCCGCACCGGTACCGCCGAAGAAAGAACCGTGCTGGAAGTATTTATAATCGGCAAATGCATTCCAGCTGCCCGGCACATCCGTATCGGATCGGCCGATATCAAAGCGCAGCGCCCAGAAATGCGGCGTACCGCCGTCCTGGTGGCCGAGAAGCGTAAAGTCCGCCGTACCGCGTTCATGCTCGTAAACAGTATGCCCGTTCAAATAACGGCCGAGGTCCGTGCGGTTCTGCCCGTAATCAAAGGATACGGTCGCATTGTGACCGAACTGATATTTGGCCCCGACACCGATAACATTAGCCGGAACGCTGAACGAATGAACCTCATTTCCGTTGCGGTTTGCATTGATGAAAGATACATTTTCGTTCCCGACAGAACGCAAATACCATGCCTGAAGGCCGAGGCGGTTACCGATTTGCTTTTTACCTTGAATGAAAAAGGCTCTGCCGATATGGGGAACGATATCACGCTGCAGGATATTTCCTTCCGTCCTGATAAGATTACCGATCACCTTCCCTATGGATTCACGCGGAAGCTTATTTGCCGATTCGGATTCTCTCAATATCCGCTCTAAATTATACAGATACTCAAACTGAGATTTCGGCATTATCCATCCGTATTCCGGACCTCCCATATACCCGTCGACATAGTTTCCCTTGTAAATTGTTTCCGTAATATTTGTCGGCGCCGCCGTATAAGGCCATGTGCTTGACGTAGTCTTGAACGAATCAATGGATTTTAAAGTATAACCGGCATACCAAGATTCTCCCAACTGAGCTTTGATAATATATTCGGCAATCTTTTTATAGGCCGCTTCAATTTGCTCCTTGCGGCTACCGATATATCCCTTTCCGTCTGACAGGGACCCTGTATCCGAAAGCCTGAAGGCAAAGTTCTCATTTACCAGCTTTTTGAATTCGGCATCATCTTTCAGATCATTATTATACAAATAATCAATGTAATCCATGCCTGCATCCATATGGACTTCATTCCCATCCGGATCAACAGCCGTATAATACACCTTATTTTCCGCGGCAATTCTAAACGGGACGTATGTGTTACTTACCTGCTCGCCGTAAACAGCCTTGACAATTTGCTGTAATTCAGAAATCACCTGGTTTTCTTTCGCAAGCTTATCAGCCGGACTCAACGTCGGATCTTCAGCAATCTCCTTCAGTCTTTGATAAAAATAGATCGGTTTGCCTGTTCCCCTATAGGTATCGTTGTAGATTTGATTCGGGCTGCCCGTTTCCGGGGTGGTCACAGATCCGGAAGGCTGCGATGCCGGATTGGCATTGGTAGCATTCTCAATATCATAGGGGAACTCATCACGATTTATACCCATAAGCTCCGCTACTGTAGGCGGCCTGTAAATAACACCGTGAATTGTATGAGTGTATGCTGAATCATCAATACCGGTGCTGTGCTTGAAGTCACCGAAACCGATACGGATCTGTGAAGTTTTGCCTGTCCGGACGGCACGCGCCCCATCGTATTCTTTACCGAACCAGTAGCCGGTAACACCCATAGCTTCAGTCAGACGGCCGACGGAGAAGTCCCACTTATCGGCACGTCGTGTAAGATCGGCTTTTTCCAACCGCTGATGGTTCAAGCCCTTTGAAGTATGTTCACTTGAGCGAGTATCTACGCCGGAATTTCCGCTCGCACTGGCAAGAACGGTAAGATTTGTATTCTTGTCCAGGCGTGCATCTGCACCGACACGGATTCGCTGTTCAAAACCGTGCTCCGATTTGTCGCGCATATTTTTTGTTGCCGTATCCACATACGTATCGGCACGATACCGGGATTGCGGCCGGTTCGTACCGTTATGTGCCGTCCATCTTGCCCGGTAGTCGCCGATAAAGTCTATGCCCTCTTTCTTCTCCGTATCAAAAGGCCTGTTTAAAAATCCCTTCAGGATAACCGGGTCGATGGCCTCCTGTTCCGCTTTATCGGCAGGCAGGAAGTCACGTTCCCGCGTCGCTTCGTTGAGCCCGAACTTGAGGTTTACGCCGAAACGGTATACCCGTTCCTGCGTTGCGCGATCATCGTCACGATGGTTGAAAATATTATTGATACCGAAATACACAAGAGAATCTTTGGCTATCTTCTTCTGAATCATGAAATTCCAAATGCCGAAGGTCTTCCGTTCATATGCTTTTTTATTAAATACGGCGGCATTGCCTTCCAAGATATCGGGCCAATAATTGGAACCGTTTACAAGAGTATTACTGTCGAGCATATTGATATAATAGTCGCCCCAAAGGCTGCCGCTCCAACCACTCTTTTCATTTTCATAGTTGATACCGATATCCACTTTGTGAACCGGCTTATCCAGGAGCTGCCGCGGCATGCTGGGATCACTCTTATTAATCGCATGTAAATATGTATACCCGACTTTTGCCGACCAGTGCTTGCCGAACTTCTGCCGCACTTCCGCTTCAAGACCCGTAATTTCCGCTTTCCCTATATTTTTGAAACTGTAAATCATATCGGGAGCGCGTTGATATTTCTGTTCTCCGCTCAGATAAGGCGCAAAATCCATTAACCGTCCCGTGTAATATACGGACATATAATCTTTAATGCGGTTATGAAATACACCCAGACGGGCATAGGTATTCTTATTTTCCCCTTCAATGCTCATGTCAAAATTAAGGGATTTTTCCGGTTTTAAATTCGGGTTTCCGGCCCAATACCAGCCGAGCTTGGCGTACCCGATACCGACGGGATTGCTGGCATACATTTCCCAGTTATACCAGAGTTCTCCCATACCCGGTTCCGTATACCCCGTACCGATATTCGCTTTAAACCTTCTGTGCGTATTATGCTTTACATTATGCGTTACCCCGATATTTCCGGAGACATTCGAACCGAACAGGCTGCTGTGATCCAGTCGCAGTGTGGGGACGACAATCGTATCAGGGTTCACCTGCCACATATCGGAAATAAAGAAATTTTCCTTGTTTATAACGCCGCTGCCGACGGTAATCCGCTGATCCCGGTTACGATATTCCTCCAGGAAAGCTTTTCCGTTTAACTTCGGTGCCTGTTCCCGCAAATGGGCATCCGATGATTCACCGTTTTTAAAATAGTCTCCCACAATATTGGTACCGGGATACCCCGGATTTTCTGCCGTAAGCTTCTTATACATGGCGACATAACGCTGTACGATCGGCGAATCCGGCTCCACGATTTCATCATTCGGCATCTTGACTTTTCCCGTAGCCCAATCCGTTTCAATAACCCAGTTACCACTCCAATCCTGTTTCATCATTTGTTTTTTATCCAGCTGGTAATGGGTGTAATCGTCATACTTCAGCGGCACGACGGTCGCGGCATTTCCCTTTTCTTCGCCGTAATATTCGTAGTTAATATCCCATTGCGGCATACCGGACGGATCGGAACCGTCAAATTTATAATCATGAATATGCGAGAAGACCTTCGTGCTGGTATCGCCGTCTTTACGGACCATTCTGTCCAGTTTATCCACTAACAGATTCTTATCGTAATCCCATGCATCTATATATTTAGTATGCGTATGGGGAGAACTTTTCAACCGGCTGCCCTCGCCCGTTTCATGAGAGTACCCCGCGCCGTATGAAAGCAGGTGCTTATCATTAATCTGTGTATTGGCAGCCACTTTAATATCATACTGGCGATGATCCACATCATCGATATAGCGCAGTTCATTCGAGCCTTCGTAAACGGACCGGCCCGTATAGTTGATCAGCGCCACATCGTCTTCTTTAATGCGCGTATAATTTCCTTCCACTATCCAGTCGGTTTTTTTTGTTTTCCGTTTCCAAGACAGATTCAATGTATTACGATCAGCTGTCCGCTTAAAATGCTGCTGCGGTTCCAGATCCGAATCGGAATGTTTAACATCACGCAGCAAATCTTCCGTATACCTGTTTACACGGAATTCCAGAGAATTGTCCTTATTGAATTCATATGTACCCAGTAATCCGATGTCGGCTGCCGTACCGTAATAGCGAAGCACGTTAGGCGCAAAATCACGATGGCCGTAATCAAACCCCATGCCGGATATACGACGTCTCTCACTGGCCAGAACAGGCATGATGTCCCGTTTGCTGCCAGAAAGGCTCAGGCGGAGTTTGCCGAGCTGGCCCGAATCGGCACGGAGAAAGACATTCTGGAACGGAGCTATATCGCCGTCGCCTTTCCGCCGGGATCCTTCCGCATTAATCTGAATGCTCGGTTTCTTTTTTGCTTTTTTCGTGATAACATTGATTACCCCGCCGATAGCATCAGAACCGTACTTGGCACTGGCAGCGCCCTGCACGATTTCAATGTGGTCGACATTTTCCGTACCGAGACGCATAACTTCATCGGCGGCGCCGGAATATTTATCAAAATCCCCCATAACCCGCTGTCCGTCGACAAGGATAAGCGTATGGCGCGGTTCGGCGCCGCGAATCGAAACGCCTACACGCCCCATGGCATCAACAGTCCGGGACACGCCCGTCTCATTAAAGATAACATCCTCCACGGATTTGGCCTGTTTCTTCTCGATTTCCTTACTCGTTATGATCGTCGTTTGCTGCGACTCCGTTTTTGCCGCTTCTTCAGCCGGTGTCGCCTGTACGATGATATCGCGTGTCATAACCCGCTCCCCGTCGGCGTACACGGGCATAGTAAGCCAGGCAGCTACCGCCAGAGACAGCGCTATACAGCGCTGCAGCCTTGCGGGCTGTCCCCCCCCGTTTTTTTTACCCATGAATCAAACCTCTTTTCTTTAAATAATATAGGGTACTAATCTTTTCTAATTGTACCAGCAACAATATTTACCGTTCTACTCCGTTCGGTCTGAAAATACTCCAAACGGACATTTATTTTAATTTCCCCCACTTCTTTAACCGATATTTTCCTCTTATCGACGGTTTGCCGAAGAGCAGATACGAAATCCGCTCTCTTTTCCGGTCATATTTTCTTGTATCCGTCTTTATCAAGAAAAAACTCTTTCTGCTGAGTTCGGACAGAAAGAGCTTTTACCGCCGCCATTACAAAGAAGGTGCAGCAAGTTATGTAATTATTGAGGCGGCATATACCGATTGGGGAAAATCGGTAATTACGTGTTAAGTTTATCAGAGAATTGTTTTCATTTCCACTCCATTCAGACGTTATATGCTCCAAATGGACATAATTTATGCTTTTCCTTTTATTTTTTCCATATCTCCGTCATATATTTGCTTTACAGGCAGGTCCTCTTTCAAAAAAGGCCCCCACATAAAGATAAGCTCCGCCGGGGTCAGCTCAATAAGGTGGAGGGTGACGGGCATCGTCCGCAGGGTATTGTCGGAAATCCCCTTAACCTTACGAACTTCTTCATAAACGGCATCATCCGGCTCATATACGCGGACAGTGCCGTTCGCCTGCAGGCCCGCCAGAGTCTGTACTCCGCCACCATAGGGTTCGCATACGGAGTAAGACGCGCGGCGGTTTCTCCATAAATGGGCAAACTTACGGCCGCCTTCGCTGAAAAAGTAAAACCGGCCCTTATACCAAACGTATTCAATAGGCGTGGAACGAATGATATTATCATGTCCCGTCGCGAGGATACCCGTATCATGGCTGCGCAGAAATTCTCCCAAGACTTCAAGCAAACGCGCTTCGTTCCGGTTTTCGGGCCTGCCGTCTTTTGCCAATATGTTCTCCGCCGCGTTTACGGCATCATCCGTCAGCGTCCTGCCGTCCAGATCCGCAGAAAATGCGGGCGTGCAACTTTCCCCGGCAGCCTGAAGAAAGATATCTTTCCTGTCCGGTTCCATATTGACAAAGAAAAAGCCGATCTCCTTGTCCGCAGAGGCAAAGGCCTGTACGATGTCCCGATACACCTCGTATACCGCCGCCGGTCCGGCGACACAGATAAGGCGGCCGTATTTCCGCGTATCCGCCGCCGTATGGACCGCTTTGCAGGCGCTCATGGAAAGAACCGCCGAAGCGACGACAGCCGCGCTTTTCGTTAATTCATCATGATACATAAAGAGAGTATTTCCCATCGTCACATTCCTCCTATACAAAAAGGATGTAACACTGCTGCTGTTACATCCTTTCCGAAATTATTCATCGCCGTTTTCCGTCAATTCAAAGATAACATTCGTCGATGTATTTACGGCATGCCCCGTCGGATTCGGATAGGAGCCGACCGCTCTTGCGGCGCTGGCAGCCGCCTCGCCGAACTGAGGATCCGACGCGCTGAAAACGGTAACGTCCGTAACCGTGCCGTCAGCCAAAATGGTGGCGCCGATGGTCGCCGTACCTTCAATACGTCTTCTCAACAGCATCGGCGGATACGATTTATTGGCTTCTACAGCCTGACGAAACCCTTCGGCGTCAAATTCACCGTGCGGCTCACCTGTGCCGCTGCCGTCGCCGGAACCGTCACCGTAACCGCTGCCGTTCCCTTCACCCGTACCGTGACCGCCGCCGTGACCGCCACCGCTGCCGCCGCCCGTGCCCGGACCGCTGCCGCTGACTCCGCCCATAGACGAGCTGGAGCTGCTGTCATGATCACCGGTCGGCGAAGAATCCTGGACAACCACACTGTCTTCCAGTGCATCCTGAACAGGAGTAACCAATGCCGACTGTGCCTGTACGACCTGATTGACGCGTTTAGCCATATCTTCGTTACTCAGCTTGTCGGGAAAAAGATTGCCTCCCCCGCCGCCGCCGGAATGGCCGCCTTCGTTATCCGGTTCCCAGTCCGATTGCAAGTCAATAACATAAAATTGCTCTTCTTCCCTGTCCTGAATTATCTTGGGTACAATAAAGAGAGCTACTACGAGAAGGAGCAGGCAATTGATGACAAGCGACAGGGCAAAGGATTTTGCTCTTGTATAGTCTCTCATATGCCTCTATCCCTTCTGTTCCGCCGCTACTGCCAGACGACGCACGCCTGCCGTTTTTAGCATATCCATAACGGCGACAACCTGACCGTGAGCCGTCCGTTTGTCCGCCTGCAGGATGACGGCGGCATTTGAATTTTCAGCCATCCGTCCCGTCATAATCTGGGATGCTTCATCAATGGTAACAGGTTTATTATCCATCGTAATGTGGCCTTCTTCATCGACCGTTATGATAATGGGCATCTGTACGGGCGTTTGCGCGTTTGCCGCCTGGGGAAGCTGTACAGCCAACGCTTTCTGCGCTACAGTCTGCAAACTGTTCATCATAAAGAAGACGAGAAGGAAGAAAATGATATCGATCATGGGAATGATCATAAATTGAGGAGTTTTCTTCATTCTGTATTTTTTAAACATCAGTCACGCCCCCAGCTCTTCTTTTTGCCGTTAACGACGGTAATGCAGAGGCGTTCTGTATCCCCGACAATCGTGTCCAGCTGATGGGAGAAGAAAATATACACGGCAAACGCGATAATAGCCACACAAAGGCCTGTAGCCGTCGCCACAAGAGCTTCACCGACGCCGCCCGTAATAGCGGAAGCACCCATGCCGCCGTCAAGAACACTGAAAGTGGAAATCATACCCGTTACGGTACCGAGCAAACCGAGAAGAGGGGCAACCGTAACGATAGCGCTGAGGTAATCGAGATACCGGTTAAAGCCGGCCGCTTCAATAGTCATCTGCTCTTCCAGCGCTCCCTTTACGGACTGTTCGTCGTTTTCTCCCAGGCCGGCGGCAATAATACGGGAAACGGCCGTTTTAGAATGATTGCATACTTCTGCAGCCATTTTCCAGTCACCGGATTTTACAGCGCCTTCAATATGTTCAAAAAATAATCTGGATTTTTTCCGGTTACGGTGATAATAGATAGCGCGCTCAATCCCGATGGCAATGGTAATAACCGACAAAATAAAGAGCGGGATCATTACGGGACCGCCGCTTTCCAATAACTGTATAGCTGCTAAAACTCTTTCCATTTCTTCGTACACTCCTTATCCGCATGCGCTGCAAGCCGAACGGTCCTGCAGGCTCTGCCCTTAATTTTGATATTTAACATCAACAATCTCAACTTATAATATCAAATAGCCGCCGTTATTTCCACTCCAATCGGTCCGCAAATAATCCATTTGGACAGTATTTTTTTCATGCTGCATATGATATCCGCCGCATTTTCACTCTCCGACATTACAATATGAAGACGATTTTTACAGTTCCCTCACATTTAATAACGGGAGCCGCCCGTTATACAGACAGCTCCCGTTGTTCTCAAAAAGGAAAGCGGGGATTATTTATACGGATAGACATATCCTTCAATTCTCCCGGCGGGACGCACCTCTTCCACGTCGATGAGAGGCCTGTTCATACCGTGATAGGTACTGCTTTTTATTTTCCCTTTCACGGCAACCCACGTATATTCGGGGTAATGCCGGGCGCCCTGCACATTGCAACCGATACCGAACGGTGACATATCATTGACACAGCAAATCATGAGATAACGGGACGGCGTAAAATCATTTCCCGTCAATTCGTCATCATGATAGGAAACGAACCCCTCTAAATAAATATCGTACCCTTCATAGTCTTTATTGTGTTTCGTAATCTCAAAGATGGTCCGATACCAGTTTTTTGTATTCAGAATAATCCGTTTTTCTTTTGTATTGATACCGTCACCCTCGCGGTTTTCAAAATCAATGCCGAAAGGCCGCTCTTCGCCGGTGGCATCAGTATCCGATGCCGCGGCTATAGCCGGTGCTTTGGGAACGATGCCGAAAAACGCGGGAAACGCAAACAACAGGGCGATTACAAATACGCCGGCAACAGGCGTATATATGCGGCGATACAGTGACCGCGCCCGAACGATATCGGTAAGGCCCCAGATAAAGAAAACAGCGGCAGACACGCCGATAAACGGCGCCAGAGGGGGGATAATGAAGGCGCCGTAGCGGCCCGTTACTACCAGGGCCGCCAGTACAAAGGACAGGAAAAGAAGCCCCAGTCCTTCAAAAACAGACAGTCTGCCGGAAAATGCAGGTTTCACAGCCATCCACCTCCCGCCGCCAAAACGTACATCGCCGCCGTAAAGGCGCACATACAAAAGGTTGTCCCCAAAAGCCGCCAAACAAAGGCTTTCGGAAAAAGCGCCCGCAGGAGAAGGAAATTCTTCAAATCCAGCATCGGGCCGAAAAGAAGGAACGACAGGATCCCTGCCGGCGGCACATGGGCCGCGAAGTTACGGGCAATCATGGCATCGGCAGTCGAGCAGACGGACAGAAAAAAGGCTATTACCATCATCAGAGGGATCATGACGATATTGGTCGGCCATATACCGAGATTCTGCATGAGTGAGCTGCCGTAAACCTGAAAAAAGGATGACAGGAGCGTTCCCGCAAGGACATACGGAATGATCCGCATAAATTCCCGCCGGCTGTGAACAACGGCTTGCATAAAACGATTCATTTCCGGCCGTATACTGTCTCCGGAACAGAAAGACAAGGGTATGCGCCCTGTCGTCATACCGTCCAGGCCAGTATACGCAAAAAATGTCAGCCCTATAAAAAGAACGGTGCCTATACCGCCGACGGTACGCCAAAGAAATATTTCCATGTTACCGCCGAAGGCAACGTAGGTCGATATAAGTACGACCGGATTGATAAGCGGCCCTGCCAACATAAATGTCAGGGCTGTCGATACGGGGACCTTTCTGGCAACAAGACTGCGGAACACGGGCACGGCGCCGCAGTCGCACAGCGGAAAGAAAAAAGCGGCCGACAACGCCGTTACGGTACCGGTAAAATGATTTTTACGCAAAAAACGCTCCACAAAAGCGGGCGACAGGAACAGTTGGAGTATGGACGAAATAACCACGCCTATGACAAGAAACGGCAGAGCCTGTAAAAGTGTCGCCGTCCAGAAGGAAAAAGCCGTGCGCAAATCGGAAAAGGAAGGATCCGCATCGGTAAGAATAAATCCGAGAATGCCTGCGATGAGAAAAAATGCGACCGTTAAAAAAGAAGCGCTTATCTGAAGCGGTTTCTTTACCAGAATTTTCCCCGTCCTTTTACGGGCGCTTTCTTCCATGGTAGTGACGGGAATATCGGGGCGCACGGCCCGTATGAGATGCAGGGCCTTTTCATACTCGGCCCCCGAATCGGTACTGCACATAATAAAACGGTCGGCCTGCAAAAGCTGTCCGTAAACGGCATCCCCTGTCGCTCCCAGCTGCGTCAGGCAGAACCGGGGTGTAGCCGCAAAAAAAATCTCTTTAAGGTCAAACAGCCTTTCCATATTTCTGCGGGAAAAAATCTTCTCTGCCGTCTCAAGCGGAACCATACCGTTCCATTCCAGCCACACTTCACGGGGCCGCGTTTCTTTGACAAACCGTTCTATCCGGTATGCCGTTCCCTTGGTCTCATCCGCCGCAGGAGCGCGAAGATGCAGGACCGTCTCACACGCGGCGGCGGTCCTGCCTTTTTCCATTTGGATAACTGCCGTCCGTTCGGGCCTGTTTGGCAAAAGCGTATTAATAAACGTCGTCTTACCGTTTCCCAAAAAGCCCTCGACTATGTATAAAGGTATCCGGTCCATAAGCTATGTCCATGTATTGCGCACGGCAACCTCATCAAGAGCCGTACCGATAACGGTCAACGCGGCACGGTCCGACTGCGACGGCTCCGTTTCAATATGCCTGCCGCTGTATTGCAGCTCTATAAATCCGCCCGCAACGGGAAGGACGCCCTTGACACGGATAACCGCGCCGCCGGCTCCGGCCAGATATTCTTCCGATCGCTTGATCCACTCTTCGGCGGTACGTTCCGTTACCGGGTAAACGGTAAGCGTTTTAAAAACAGCGTCCGCAGCATGGTCATGATGATGCTCACCGTCGTGAGCGTGGCACTCGCAGTGTTCATGTTCATGCTGCCGCCCGCAACCGCAGTCGCTGCCTGCTGCAGTTCGGGGAGCGGCGCCCAAACAGGCCGGTAAATCAAGATCTTCCCATGCGTCCGTATGAACAGGCGCCGTTTTATTTTCAGCGCGGATCGCGGCAATCGTCATGCGCGTATCATCCTCATTTTCACCGGCATGACTGAGGAAAATATCCTGCCCGCAGCGAATCTGATCGATGAAAAACTCGCCGAAGTTTTCGGCATACATATAGCCGGCCTGCGCATCAACAACAGTAACAGCCCGCGCCAGCCTGATGGCCCCTGTAAGCTCCTTATCCTGACAGACGGCAATAATATCGGACAATTTCGCCACACCCGACGGTTCGATAATAATACAATCCGTACTCGCTTCCTGCAAGACCTTATGCAGCGATTTCTTAAAATCGCCGGCAAGAGTGCAGCAAATACAACCGGACGCAAGTTCTTCAAAACGGATTCCCTGTTTTTTCAAAAGGGCCGAATCGAAGCTGACTTCACCGAAATCGTTTTCAATAACCATCACCTTGCCCGTATCTCGCATTTGTCCGAGCAAATGTTGTATAAACGTTGTTTTCCCGCTTCCCAGAAAACCGGAAACAATATAGACAGGAATCATCGTATGGCACCTCCACATGAGAACAGTTTACGTTCTTATTCTACCACTAATATGAAAAATGCCAAAACAAGACTGTCTGTGCATATTTGTTCATATTTTATTTGTTCGCCGAACGGCCTTGTAAATAGGATTTAACGACGGGATTCTGAAGCAGCAGGCGGTATAGACCTATACCGATAAGGCTTACGGAAACGAGCTCACCCGCACCTATGTAAACCATAGTCGGAAAAATAAGATCCGTCGGAATGAGGCCTAACCCGTACAATTCGAGGCCGATAATCACGCCGTTTACAACAACGGGAACAAAAGATGCGGCATAGAGATTATGTAACCCGGACATAATGCAGACGGCAAGCGCCGTGGCGGTCGTACCGACGAGAATATCGGCGATACCCAGAGGGCTGCCGAAATTTGCGATACAGCACCCCAGTATCAGGCCGGGCAGGTAATTTTTGTTATTATATGCAAGCAAGGTCAGGCATTCGGAAATACGGACCTGGACAGGGCCGTAACTGAGCGGGGCCAGGCCGACGGTGAGCACGGCATATACGGCGGCAACGGCAGCGTTTAACAGGATACGGCGAGTGTGTATCATGGGGCGCTCCTTTCTTTACGACATTCCGATCCGTCCGTAATTGTACCACGCCCGGCGCGGTCTGTCACGGTGTTACTTGTACTGCCGGCGGCGGTAACAGTGTCGATTTTATCATGATAACGACTTCCGTTTCTTTTTTGGAACGGTAGTGACTCTGAAAAAGTTTTCCCAATAAAGGAATATCGCCGAGCAGCGGTACTTTATGAAAACTTTCGACCACTTCCTTGCCGACAAGACCACCGATAACAATACGTTCACCGGCCTTAACACATACTTCCGTGTCGACCTGACGGGTCGCTATGCTATAGGCTTTCAGATCCCGTACGTATACGGGCATACTGACTTCACCGTGTATATCCGCCGTTACCGTACCGTCGGGGTGGATGTACGGCGTATACTGCAGGACAATACCCGCCTCCCGGTATTCCGTGGTTGCCGTCTTCTCTCCGCCGGAAACATGTTCCGTAACAACGGGGATTTTATCGCCTATAAAAATGCGCGCTTCCTTACCGTTCCGAGTCACAATATGGGGACGTGCCAAAACGGCAGCTTTGCCGTCGGAAAGAAAAGCGCGGATCTGCGCTTCCGCATAAGGCAGATGCGTTCTGCCGACGCCTCCTTCCACACCCGACCAGGACCAGTCTATACCCAATTCTTTAACGGCGTCTTTGGAAAGTGACAGGATCTCCGCTTCCACATCGACCTGCTGTCCCGGTATATCGACGGCGTCGATTATTTTCTTCGCTTCGGCAAGGTCACGCCTGGTCCCGCCAAAAATAAGCGTATTACCGTCCGCATACGCTTCGGCTTGGCCTGACGAAAGCTGGGAGGTCAAAATCCCCGCGACCTCTTTCGCCTTGGCATAGTGCAGATTGCGCGTGCAGGTCGATTTCGCCGCACCGTTTTTGCCGGCGCCGCTGATGAGGCGAATACCGTCCTGTTCTTCAACGAGAAGGTTTCCCGTCGCGACCAGTGCGTTCAAAGCGTCTTCCGCCGTGACGTCGTGCAGCCGGATCGTCACATTGCCGCTTACCGAATCATCAATGACGAGATTCAAATCATTTCCCCGCGCCAGTCCCTCCAACACGGCCCGCACAGGCACTTCATGCACATCGATCCGTAACGTCCCGGCCTCACAGATACCGGCAGGAAGAAAGAGAACCCCTATCAGGATCGGGATCATCACTTTTTTCAACTGTACCGCCTCCTATCCCCGTATTTCCCAAACGCTGCCGTCCCGCTCCAAAATGACGGAAAGCGGCGATATGTACGAAATATAAAAGCCGCCGAAATACTCACCTTCCGCACACGCTTTTACGGTATCACCGAGCGAAAGAATAATAAGGGTTGCGCCGCTGTTGTCCATACGTCCCGAAACAACGGGCAATCGCACCGCCGGCGACAGCTGACCGGACACGGGATCGGCGGCATTTCCCTGCCGCGTTACAGGAGCACTTGTTTTTTCCGCTGCCGGCACAGGCGGCGGTACAAACAACTCGGGCAAGGGCTTGCGGCGCCGGGCCGCAGCCGTGCTGAAAATCAGCGTTCCTGCTTTATTTTTACTGTCCTGATGCTGTGCCGTCGCGGAAAAAGAGGGAGAAGATCCGTCATCCGCATGAATCTTCTCCCTCATATCCGCTTTTTCCTCTGCCGGGCCGCCGTCCCAGAAAAAACCGATACCTCCCAGGACGGCCAGAATTACGCCGTAAGGAAGAAGTTTTCTTCCGCAGTGAACCGACAGATTCCGTACAAATTGCACAACATATTCTTTCAGCCGTATTTTCATAATTTTCTGAAATCACCTCTTCCCGAGATTTTTGAGAGTTTTCTTCAGATGTCGTTTGTAGATTTCCACGCCCGGCTGATCAAAGGCGTCGACATTGGCCAATTCGCCTTCATAGGCGACGGAAAGGCAAAGCATATACATAAGTTCGCCTAAATGAAAGGCATTCAGTTCGGGTAATTCAAAAACCGCGCTGGGACGGTTATCCTCCGCCAGGGCCGTTCCGTTAGCCGCACAGGCCGCCGCCATGATATCACTCAGGCGCAGGCCGCAGAACGGTGCCAAGCCCGTTTCCGCAGCGTATGTTGACGGCACGGCCAGGTCGTCGGGCCAGTGTTTCAAAACGACGAATTGTACCACCTTATCCTGCGGCCCGTCCTGATGTTCCTGCGTCTGCGCATGCATATCCGTCGTTCCGACCGCCGGAATCGGGGTGCGCCCGTAATTCACTTGCCTGCCGTCCCGGTCAAAACGCTTGCCGAGCGACTCCGCAAGAAGCTGGACGTACCATTCCGACAACGCTTTCAAACATTCGGCATAGGGCATGAATACTTCCGTCACACGGCCATGGTTCTTAGCGGCGAGGAACTTTAGAACGGCATTCATGAGAGCCGGGTTCTGCATAATATCATCACTCCGGCAGGCATCATCCATAGCCCGGGCGCCGGCCAGGAAATCACGGACAGGGAAGCCGATAAAAGCGCCTAACAGGAGCGCCGCCTCCGAAAAAACGCTGAACCGGCCGCCAATGCCGTCGGGAATAAAGAAGACGGGCCAGCCCGCTTCACGGGCCAACCGGTGCAGAAGCGTTTCCCCTTCGCCTGCGGCGGGAGCGGTAACGGCAACCGTCTCGTTCGCAATGCCTGCGGCATGCAGCTTCTCCGCCATGACCATATACCCCGTCATAGGCTCTATAGTCGTTCCCGACTTGGAAATAATCACATTCATCACCGTATAATCGGGTGTGTGTGCGCTCTTTGCCTTAAAAAGGCGCAGTAAATCAGCCAAGGAACGGGGATCCGCATTATTGCCGGCAAAGAATATCTGCGGCCGTCCCTGCCGTTCTTTATGCGGCAACAGATTCCATACGGCGCCGCAGTGAACATCAAAGAGCACCTTACCGCCAAGGTAAGAACCGCCGACACCGTAAAAAACAACGGCATCGACACGGCGGCACGCGACGTCGGCAAACGACTCGATATAAGTCAACCGGTCAGGCGTATTGATGCCCGCATCATCAATATGCGGGAGGCGAAAAAAACGCACTTTTTCAGGTACGCCGTCCTTGGACAGATGGCCGTCCGCAACGCCGGTAAGCCGCATTTTTTCTATGGTTTTATGGCTCTTGCGCCATGTCGGCGCAAAGGCCTCCACTTCGGCGGGAGTCACACAGTTGTCTCCGTATAAATCGGTAATATCATAAGTAAATCCTGTCGGCAGGGAAATTCGTGTCATACCGGTATTGCTCCTCTCGTCGTGCAGAGTTTTTTCACATACTGCAGATTCATTATTATTGTAAGCCAAAGCCCCGTATCTTGACAACAGAGCCGCCAAAAAAGGCGGCTCCCGCTTCGGCCCGTGCGACGGAAAATCCGCATAGAACCGCAGGAAAGAGATGTCTTACGGAAGAAATTCCTTCTTTTTTTCTCAGTAAACTTTAATACAGTTTATTTATACTTTTTTTCGTCCTGACGGTATTTCTCATACAAAAAAACACTCCCTGCAGCCGTTTCGCGGCGGGGAGTGTTTTAACAAAAACTATTTCAATTCTACAGATGCGCCTGCTTCTTCCAGTTTAGCTTTCATTTCTTCAGCCGCTGCTTTAGCGACGCCTTCTTTTACGGTTGCGGGAGCACCGTCAACCATAGCTTTCGCTTCTTTCAAGCCGAGGCCCGTAAGTTCGCGGACGACTTTGATAACGTTGATTTTCTTTTCACCGGCACCGGCCAGGACAACGTCAAATTCGGATTTTTCTTCGCCTGCTGCCGCACCGCCCGCTGCAGGAGCTGCCGCTACGGCTACGGGAGCCGCTGCGGATACGCCGAATTTTTCTTCCATATCTTTAACGAGTTCGGAAAGTTCCAATACCGTCATGCCTTCAATGGCCTGTAAAATTTCTTCTTTAGTCATGTTAAATTCCCTCCGTAATAGTAGAATAACGATTATTTACAAAATTCAGATTAAGCGCTTTCCTGTTCGGCTTTTTTGGCGCAAACCGCTTCAAGAGCATACACGACGTTGCGTATATTGCCTTGAAGCACGTTGACCAGACCGGACATCGGCGCCTGCATACTGCCGAGCAATTTGGCAATAAGCTCTTCGCGGCTCGGCAAATCGGCCAACGCATTGACCGCCGAAGCATCGATAACCTGTCCGTCAACAAGGCCGGCTTTAACTGTCAGCGCTTCCGTTTTTGTTTCTTTAACGAACGCTTTGAGGATCTTAGCCGGAGCTACAGCGTCTTCCGCAGAGTATGCAAGGGCTGTCGGCCCTTCCAAGTGAGAATTCAGGCTTTCATACCCGAGTTCAGCGGCAGCGATGCGGGTCAACGTATTTTTGATGACCTTGTATTCGACACCGCCTTCACGGAATTTACGACGAAGCTTCGTTGCGTCGGCGACCGTCAGGCCTGTAAAGCCGACGAGAACGGCGCCCTTCGCAGATTCCAGCTTTTCTTTCATTTCCGTAACTACGGCGGCTTTTGCCGGAGATACGCCGTGTTTAGGCATAGACATTTCGATACACCTCCTTAATGTTGGATTTATATCGTCTTAGCAATAAAAATCGGCCTCAGATGCGGGGCAACGGAGGCCGAACCAGTATCTATGGATATATCTACCAGTTTCATAGCCTCAGATGGCGGACCTCAGTCCATTATACATACCTTCAGTCTACAGCTAAGAGAGATATTATTTTTCTTCAGCTTTTACAGCACCTTTGATGCTGAATTGGTTAATATGAATCCCCGGGCTCATAGTGGAGCTGACCGTAATCGATTTGATATACTGTCCCTTGGCGCCGGACGGCTTCACTTTAATCAAAGTATCGACGAGTGTAGTCAGATTTTCAAGAAGCTTATTCGCGTCGAACGACTTCTTGCCGATAGGAGAATGAATATTGCCGGCCTTATCCGTACGATATTCAACCTTACCCGCCTTACTTTCGCTTACGGCTCTGGCAACGTCCATCGTTACAGTGCCGACTTTCGGGTTAGGCATCAGCCCTTTGGGGCCGAGGACTTTACCCAGACGGCCTACTTTACCCATCATATCGGGCGTAGCGACAGCCACATCAAAATCAAGCCAGCCGCCTTTAATTTTTTCTACCAGGTCGTCGCCGCCGACAAAATCGGCGCCGGCGTCTTGCGCTTCTTTTTCTTTTTCACCCTGCGCGAATACGAGCACGCGTTTTGTCTTGCCGATACCGTGAGGCAGCACCAAGGCGCCGCGCACCTGCTGATCGGCATATTTCGGGTCAACATTGAGATTAACGGCCAATTCAACCGTTTCGTCGAATTTGGCGGTATCCATCTTCTTCAAGATGTCGATTGCTTCCGCTGCATCATACAACTTCTGAGAATCAAAGGATTTTGCAGCTTCGGCATATTTCTTACCTGCTTTTGCCATCTAAACTTTCCTCCTTTTGTGGTCATACGGGGAAACTCCCCTTCCACGGGATAACAGCGTCTTAGTCGACGATGTCGATACCCATGCTGCGAGCTGTGCCTTCCACCATCTTCATGGCCGCTTCAACGTCATTGGCATTGAGGTCGGGCATTTTGGTTTCAGCGATTTCGCGAATCTTATCGCGACCGAGCTTAGCAACTTTCTTCTTATTCGGCTCGCCCGAAGCTTTGTCCAGGCCTGCCGCTTTTTTCAACAATACTGCCGCCGGCGGCGTCTTGGTAATGAATGTGAAGGATCTGTCGTCGTAAACGGTGATCTCAACGGGGATAATATATCCCGCCTGTTTCGCCGTACGTTCGTTAAATTCCTTGACAAAGGCCATAATGTTGACGCCGGCCTGACCTAATGCAGGGCCAATCGGCGGCGCCGGAGTCGCCTTACCCGCTTCACACTGAAGCTTTACCATTTTTGCTACTTTTTTTGCCACGGTGATTTCCACCTCCTTACATTACGAGATGTGGTTCTGCGGATCGGGGATCCTCCCACTCGCGGCGGATGCCGCATTTAGAAGTATTTATTCCAGACTTTTCTCTATTTGAGAATAGTCGACTTCTACTGAAGTTTCACGGCCGAACATATCAATGAGGCCTTTGAGCGTGCCTTTTTCCCGGTTCACTTCCGTAATGGTCGCATAGAAATTTTCAAACGGTCCGGAAACAATGCGGACCTGCTCGCCGATTTCCACGGTAATTTCGGGACGGGCTTCTTTTTCTATGCCTTGAGACGAAAGGATGCGCCGCACTTCCTGCGGTTCCAGGGGAACGGGCTTCGTAGCCGAGCCGACAAAACCGGTTACACCCGGTGTATTGCGGACAACATACCACGAGCGATCGTTGACTTCCATTTCCACAAAGACATAGCCCGGAAAAACTTTACGCCTGACCGTGCGTTTTTGGCCGTCTTTTATGTCAATTTCATCTTCTTCGGGAACGAGGATGCGTTCAATTACGTTTTCCAGGCCCATCGATCTGACCTTACGTTCCAAATTGTCCCTGACTTTCTTTTCATACCCCGAATACGTATGAATGACATACCAATTTTTTCCAGATTCCACGCCTTCCGCCTCCTAACCGATCAGTGCGCGAAGCACTTGGAATAACCGGGCAAATACGGCGTCCGATACGGCAATGATAGCCATGACGATCAAGGTCGCCACGATTACCATAACGGTGTAGTTGATCAACTCTTTCCGTGTCGGCCAGATGACCTTCCTCATTTCCGTTTTGACGCCCTGCAGGAATCTGCCTGACTCTTTTTTCTTCTTATTCTTTTGTGCCGCTTTTTGTGCTGCTGAAAGTGACATATATCCTCTCACATTTCAAAAATAATTTTTAAGATTCAGGAATTATTTCGTTTCTTTGTGTAACGTTTCTTTTTTACAGAACGGGCAGTATTTCTTCAATTCCAACCGATCGGGATTATTTTTCTTATTCTTATTCGTTCTATAATTACGGTTCTTACATTCCATGCATGCCATTGTAATAGCTGTACGCATTCCTAACACCTCACTTCTACCAGATAGTCAAACCCCTGCTTTTTGCGCAAGACTGCTTATATAATCTACCACAAAGAGCGGTCTGACGTCAAGAAAAGGCGGCAACTTAAAAAAAGCTAGGCGACTGCACGCCTAACTTTTTTTACTTTACACTAAAAGAGCCCTACTGTCAAACCGGAGCTCCGTCCGCCGTTTGACAATCAATCGTCCTCCATGCGACATAATCGCGGCTCACGCCGAAAGAGTTCCTTTTCATATCTATACGGAAGTATAACGAAATAACCCTTATCAACAACAATGTACGGCTTATTCTAAATTGACAAATTTTTATTATACGTTTATCATATAATACATCACAAAAATACATTTGTATTTTTATAATAGACAGTTCAAAGGAGTTGTTTTATTATGAGTTTCCGTTCCGGCCTGCTGACACGCCTTCTCTTAGGCATCATCGGCGGTATCATTTTAGGTTCTCTGGGTTCATGGCTCGGCTTTCACGACGCCGTGGCATACGAAGGAATGATTCGTCTTTTCTCGACGTTCACCTCATTATTCAGCACTTTTCTTACCTTCATCATTCCTTTGCTTATCGTTTCCTTCGTAGCCGTCGGCATGGCCGATCTGGGCAAACAGGCAAACAAACTCTTCGGCCTGACGATTTTCCTCGCCTATGCATCGACGATTTTAGCCGGCTATATTGCCTACTTTTTCGGTATTTCCGTATTACCGGGCTTTATCCATGCCTTTTCCGGCTCCATTGCGGACGTCAATCCTTATGATCCGTTCATTACCATTAAGGTAACGCCCGTCTTTGACGTCATGACCGCCCTTATGCTTGCCTTCATTCTCGGTATCGGCATGGCTAATTTAAAGGTCGGCACCGCCGGTAAGTTGCTTGAAGTGTTGCGCGAAGTGCGCAATATTATTATAAAGACCTTGACGAAGATTATTATCCCCTTAATTCCCTTTTATGTCGGCTGCCTCTTCTGCAAGCTGGCGGCTCAGGGAAAAATCGTGGCAACGGCAAAAATCTTCATCGGCCTTTATATTTGTATCCTTTTGCTCCAAGTGCTGTATTTAGCCGTCCAATTCGGTATTTCCAGCCTTATTTGCAGACGCAACAACTACAAATATATTCCCCGCATCCTGCCGGGGTACTTCACGGCCGTAGGTACACAGTCTTCCGCATCGACCATTCCGGTCAACTTAAAATGCGCGCGCAACTGCAATATTTCCGAAGACGTTGCCAACTTCTGCATCCCCTTGTGCGCAACAATTCACCTTGCCGGCGATACAATTTGTCTCGTTCTCGGTACGATGGGGATTATGATGGCTATGGGCATGGATGTCAATATTATCCTCTTTACACCGTATATCTTTATGCTCGGCGTAACCATGGTCGCGGCTCCCGGCGTTCCCGGCGGCGGCGTTATGGCGGCTCTCGGCATTATTACTTCCATGCTCGGCTTCACGGAACCGATGCAACAGCTCATTATTTCTCTCCACTTCTCGCAAGATTCCTTCGGTACGGCTACTAACGTAGCCGGCGACCAGGCGCTCTCCATGATCGTCGACAAAGTCAGCGGTCACGAAGACACCAGTCCGATCGGTGCGGAATTGGAATAATTTCCCGCCCTTACAGACAAAAGACCTCAACGGCAAATGCCGCCGAGGTCTTTTTTTAAGTAGGACCCATGTTTTATAGGAGCAAAGCGACGCAGGGCGTAACCCTTCACGAGCCGGTTCTGAAGGAACCGGGGAGTGTCAGCGTTACCCCCGCGAGGAGTACGCGTGTCGTGACGACTCAACGAGGAGGAAGGACACCGAAGTCCACCGCGAAAACATAGGGTTTCACTTACGGCGAGGAAAAAACAGTATCCGATATTATCTGTTTTTTACCGAGCCGCAGTAGAACCCATGTTTTACAGGAGCAAAGCGACGCAGGGCGTAACCCTTCACGAGCATTTCGGATACAGGCAGGATATCCGTTCATTGCGTCCGCATACCCGGCAAAAACCCATTCTTCTATGAAAAAAAGAACAGTTCTATCTTTTCTTACACATATAAAAGTAATATACTATGTATACTGTTTTTTAAACTTTATTGCAGCGGACCAAGGAGACTCTCATGACCTATTCGCTTGTCCTTCAAGCCACGGCCTTTCACAGCACGGGGCCGGAATCCTTTGAAATACTGGAAAACCGTCTCTTTTGCATTAACCGTGACGGTACGCTAGGCGCAGTCCTGGCGCCGGGCGATCCGGCCTGCGGCCCTTGCCTGGACGAGTCAAAACGCGCGGGTATATTCACCCGGCTCGGGAAAGGGCAATTCCTCTTGCCCGGATTCATTGACACACACGTACACGCACCGCAATGGGCCCAGGTCGGCAAAGCGCTTGACACGAATTTGCCGGTCTGGCTGAAAAACTATACCTTCCCGCTCGAAGCGGCATATAAAAATTTGGACTTCGCGCAGGAAATCTATGCGGATCTCGTCGATACGCTCACAGCAAACGGAACGACGACGGCACAATACTTCGGTTCCGTCCATCCGGCGCCGAACAAGCTTCTCGCCGACATTTGCGCCGCTAAAGGACAACGGGCCTTTATCGGCAAAGTTGTCATGGATCTTCCCGATCAGTGCCCCGATTACTATCGTGACGAATCGGCGGAAACGGCCCTGGCCGATACGGAAGAGTTTCTCCGCTACTGCGCGGGACTGAACAGGACAGTGCCGCAAGACATTGTCGGCGTTATTACGCCCCGCTTCATTCCGGCCTGCAGTGACGAAGCACTCCGCGGGCTCGGCGCATTGGCGGCCGAATACGGCGCACCCGTCCAATCACATTGTTCCGAAGGCGACTGGGAACACGCCTTTGTCATGGCGAGAACGGGCCTGCGTGATACAAAAGCGCATCTAAGGTACGGCCTTCTCACACAACGTACGACCCTGGCTCACTCCGTCTATTTAAACGATGACGATGCCGTCCTTTATAAAAAATACGGCGCCAATATTGCGCACAGCCCGCTTTCGAATATTTTTTTCGCCGGCTCCGTCTGCCCCGTCCGGCGTCGCCTGGATCAAGGGGTTATCGTTTCTTTGGCAACGGACATCTCCGCCGGCTACACGCCTTCCATGTTTGATGCCATGCGCCAGGCCGTCCTCTCATCACGCATTCTGACGAGCGGCACGGATCCCGCCGCACCTGCGGCACGGCGCGGCAGCCCCGGCTCGGCCATTGACTTTCGCCACGCCTTCTATATGGCGACTCTCGGCGGTGCGACGGCGCTGCGTATCAAGGCCGGCCAGTTCAAAAAAGGCAATGCGTTCGATGCGTTCGTATTCGATTGCAATGCGCCGTACAGCAACAGCCGCTGCTATGAAAGCGACACGCTTACGGATATGCTGCAAAAAATAATTTTTACCGGACAACGTCAAAATATAACCTCTCTCTGGATACAGGGAAAGCCCGTCACACTTCACTAGGAGGATTTATGTCGACAGAAGAATTGCAAACCCAACACTACGAAGGTTCGCTCCTCGTACAGCCTGATGAAGCCTTGCCGCCGCTCCAGTCGCTGCTTCTCGGTCTGCAGCATCTGCTGGCCATGGACATTTACGTTGTCCCCTTTATTATCGCAGGGATTTTGTCCTTATCTATTCAGGATTCGGCTTTTCTCATTCAGGCCACCTTTATCGCCAGCGGTCTGGGCACGCTCATCCAATCGCGTTTTCTCATGAAACTGCCTGTTGCCCAAGGACCTTCCTACGTTCCCATCGGCGCGATCGCCGGCATCGCCTTGGCGCACGGTACGGGTATCGACAGTCTGGCAGCCGTCTTCGGCGCGATTCTTGCCGGCAGCCTTGTCGTCTGCATACTCGGTCTCACCGGCATTGTGCGCAAAGCCATCAACTATTTCGTACCGCCGCTTGTCGGCGGTACGATCATCTTCGTCGTCGGGCTCTCCCTCATCCCCATCGGCCTGAAAGATAATATCTTCACCGTACACGGCACGGGTACGATTACGGAAAATATCGTCCTCGCTCTCGTTTCCGGCGGCGTTCTCACACTCTGCGTCATGTTCGGCCTTCATTTGGGAAAAAGGGGGAATTGGCTGCGCATCGGCTCCGTTATCATCGCCCTTATTGCCGGCTGTATTGTTGCCGCTTCACTGGGCCGCTTTTCTTTAAAAGCGGCGGAAGCCGCACCGTGGTTCTCCATGCCTCATTTTGCTTTTACCGGGTTTCCCGTCGTTTTCGACATGCCTGCCGTCATTACGATGGTCCTCATTTATATTGTTCTCCTGGCGGAAACCACGGGAACCTGGTTTGCCGTCAGCTCCGTTATTGAACGGCCGTTGACAAACGAACAGCTGGACAAAGGCATCCTCGGCGAAGGCCTCAGCTGCCTTATCGGCGGCCTGTTCGGCGGCACGCCGGCAACAGGCTACTCGACAAATGCCGGCCTTATTTCCATTACAGGCGTTGCCAGCCGGCATGCCTTTTACGGCTGTGCGTTCTGGATGGTCATGTTCGGCCTCTCCAATAAATTGGCTACGCTCATCGCGTCCATTCCGGCGCCCGTCATCGGCGGAATCTTCGTAATCGTTTCGTCCATTATCGCCCTCAGCGGGTTCCGTGTCATTCGCCGGCTTGACCTGGATGAACGGAATATGTTTATCATCGGCTTACCGACCATTACAACGATGGCTCTCTATCTCCTGCCGCAGGATTACGTAGCCGGTTTGCCGCCGCTTCTCCGCTATCTGTTAAGCTCGTCCATTGCGACTGCCGCTATGGTAGCCATTATTTTGAACAAAGCCCTGCCGCAGAAAATCAACTTATATAACGATAAAGACTGAGCCTTTGCTCACTAAAAGGATGTGAACTTCTTGCCCGATTCACCGCATACCCACTACCGCCGCGGCCTTATTGCCGCCTGCAGCAGCTTCATCATTTGGGGCACTCTGCCTTTATATTGGTATTTTTTATCTCACGTAGAAGCAGGTGAAATTCTCGCCCACCGCATTGCCTGGTCCTTCATTTTCATGATATTCGTCCTGATCTTTACGAGCCGCAAGCAATTGACGACGGACTTGCATTTCCTTGCACAAGACAAAAAACGTATAGGGTTTCTCATTCTTGCAGCCCTGCTCATTACAGCCAACTGGCTGATTTATATTTGGGCAGTCACGCACGGCCATGTCATCGACACGAGTATCGGCTACTATTTGAACCCCCTTATTTCCGTGCTCCTCGGCGTCGTCTGTTTTTCCGAAAAATTAAGTATGCCCAAACAAATCAGTGTGGTCTTGGCAGGTATCGGCATTGCACTCATGACCTGGCAAAGCGGACACTTTCCCTGGATTGCCCTGTTGGTGTCCGGAACCTTTGCTCTGTACGGAGCCGTTAAGAAGGGGCTTCATCTCAATCCCGTATCGAGCATTACCTTGGAAACCTTCATCGTCCTCGTTCCTTCTATTTTTTATATTTATAATTTAAGTCAAAACGGACGCGGTCATTTTCCGTTCGGCGATGTGACGACCGCCCTCTTATTACTCGGTGCCGGCATTGTCACGGCCGTTCCCTTGTTGCTCTTTTCGTACGGGGCCAACGAACTGCCCCTGAACGTCCTGGGCTTTACGCAATACATCAGCCCGACCCTGGCCTTTTTCTGGGGCATATTTTTCTTCCGCGAACCTTTCAGTGCGGATAATCTCATGTCCCTGTCTCTCATTTGGGTATCCTTAATTATCTTCAGCCTCGGCGAACGCCTGCAAACGCAAACATCCCGTTATAAGCAAAGGACACGCATATGATGACAATTAGAACGGCATCTCCCGATGATGCACCGCGCCTTGCCGAAATTTACGCCTATTATGTAAAAAATACGGCTGTTTCCTTTGAGTATGACGTACCGACAACCGCCGAGTTCCGGTGCCGTATTATAGAAACATTAAGACAATACCCCTACTTTGTCGTTGAAGACACGGGAACCGTTCAAGGATATACTTATGCCGGCCCGTTTATGCCCAGAGCGGCTTACGCCTAGTCCTGCGAACTTTCCGTTTACGTAGCGCACGAAGCGCGGCACGGCGGGTTCGGGCGTATGCTTTATGAACGCATGGAAAAAACACTGTACTCCATGGGAATAAAAAACCTCTACGCCTGCATCGGCTATCCGGAAAAAGAAGACGAATATCTGACGCGGGACAGCTTCAACTTCCATAAGCATCTGGGATTTAAGCAAATCGGATATTTTCGACACTACGGCTATAAGTTCGGACGGCCTTACAGTATGGTATGGCTGGAAAAGGTAATAGCCCGTGCCGAGCTGTCACCTGCACCGGTACAACCGTACGGGGACACATAAAAACGGTTCGGATGCATCCGAACCCGTTTTTATGTGTCTGCATGCTGTCAACCGAAGATAAATAATGACTATTATAACTAAGACGGCAACAGACTGCTACATATAAGAATTTACATATAAGCCATACGGATAAAATTCCCTATTTCAATACCGGAAAAGAGAACCCATGGGATGATGACACCGAGTACAATCATCAGAGCGGAAGGGCTGGCCGTTTTGCCGATACGCGCCGCCTGTTCGGAAGTGAGGCTGACATAGTTCGATTTCCTGCCGTAGAAATTATATGTTTCCTGCCCTTCCGAAAGGAAAAGGATAAGCAAATAAATGCTGCCGAAGGGGATGATGCTAACAAGCAGCCACCAGCCGCTCTTATTGACATCATGCAGGCGGCGTACACTGAGACAAAGGAAAGGAAGGAATAACGCAAGCTCGCAGAGTATCATAAGTATAAAACCCGTATAGGGTATAAACAATCCGAATAACCCTAAAACGGAAAAAAGCATCATAGCCGTACCGCTGAACTTCCAATATTCGCCGCGCGATGCGCGGCCCTGTATAACAGCATATTTTTTTGTCACTATGTATATAAAATTTTCTATAAAGCCTTTGCCGCGAACGACCTCCAATTCTTCATTCGACAACGCAGACACATCCGTCGGTCCGCAGGAATTTTTGCCGTAAGCGGCCGTATAGGCATCATTTTCCATTGCGTCCCCCGTCACAAGCGCGCCGCATTCAGCACAAAACTTTTGATCGTCGGCGACAGGAGAGCCGCATTTCGTACAAAACATACCGTCACTTCCTTTTATCATTAAAATTAAATGCACTGTCGGCAGGCAACAAGTGTTCACCACGACATACCCGCACCTGAAAAGGCGTCGTCTCCGGGAGACGACGCCACCGTTTTTCAGGACAGCAAGACTTTTTCATTTTTTACAACGTCAAGAGCCGCCGTGCAGGCATCACAATCACAATATTCAGCTCCCCGGGCTTTAATGTCTCTGGCGTGCGCTTCCAGCGCTTTGGCGCCGGCTTCACCGAGAACTTCCGCGGCAACGGGAGAGCCGGCAAAAGCGATGGTTTCATCCACTGTACTGATATCGGCTTTCGCTTCTTCTACGAGCACTGCCGCCGCCGCATTCTCACGTTCTGTTCCGACCGCGTCCAAATATGCCTGTCCGGCCTTTTTAAGACCTTCATAGGCGGACGGAGCGGCAACTATTTTACGAACCGCCTCTATTACATCTTGTTTATTCATATAGCCTACCCCCTAAAAGAACCATAAATTAGCACTGTACAGGTACAGTATAACACAGGCCGTAAACAAATGAAAATAAATTCACATGAACCCGTTCGGCCGTTCGACGGGCGGAACAATTAAGCCCCCGATAAGTTGATTAATATACCCGGTGCACCGTATCTAACAGATAGGTTACAGAGAAAAGCGTTACCTCCGTCTGCCGTGCCGCAAGGCCTTTTTCGGTCCGGTCAGAATTGTCTGTCGTAGAGATGGCTTTTTGTCAGGAATTCTTCTACCGTATTAAAGCCGAGCGCCTTAAGCATCCCGATAACATAGGGATTTTCCATAGGCGTTTCAAATTCCGCTGCGTCGGCATATGCCTGAACCTGCTTTTTCCCTTCTTCTTTCGGAATGATGGCGCGGGGGCCGCCGACGCAGCCGCCGATGCACCCCATACCTTCAAAGAAGTTACCGTCGCGGTTACCCGCAAGAATATCGTTAATCATTTCTTTACAGCCGGGAACCCCGTCAGCACGCCGTGTTGCCAGTTTGATCTTCCTGTCTGGATTCAGCTTTTCAAGAGTTCTTTTAACGGCAGCGGCAACCCCGCCGGCATAGGCATAGCTGATACCCGTCGTCGAAGCATGCGGCTGAGAGTCCTCAGGCATTTCCGCCGGGTTCAAATTCGTCACGGTCAGAAGATCACGCAATTCCTGATAAGTCAGGACATAATCAATAGCACCTTCTATATCAGGTTCGTTTTTTTCAGCTTTTTTAGCCAGGCACGGCCCGATAAAAACGGTCTTCGCCTGCGGATGAAGTGCCTTTACCGTCCTGCCGCCGGCAATCATCGGGGATACTGAACCGGGTACATTCGGCAGAAGCTGATGATAGAGCTTTTTAATCATGGCAATCCACATGGGGCAACAACAACTGGTTAACTGGAAATCATTTTCGGAGCGGATATTTTTATCGAATTCGAGAGCTTCTTTCAAAGTCAAAATATCGGCAAAGGCCGCGACTTCCAGCATGCCCGTAAAACCGAGCGCTTTCAGGGTTGCACGCATCTTCCCCAGCGTTACGTCCGCACCGAACTGACCGGCAATAGCGGGGGCGACAAGAGCGTAAACAGGGCCGTCATACTGATGAAGCTCCTGTACGACAGGGATAATATCTTTCTTTGTCTTCAGGCTTTCCATTTCACACGCATCGATACATGCCTGACAGCCGACGCACTTTTTCGGGTCGACGGCGATGCCGACTTCACCTCCCGGCTTCAGCGCATCCCATTCACAGGCATCCTCACAATGCCGTTCATCAGGCGGACACAGACAAGGTTTCACGCGCACAACCGTACCGTCATCGGGCAGAACGAGACACTCGACAATTTTCGGATCAGCACCTTCAGGAGCCAACTCCACTTTACCGTCCGCCGCATTCTTGAGCATAGTAAAATACAATTCATCTAGCGTATCCATCCGTTTTCCCTCCAAATAAAGCACAAAGACGTATTCTTTAGCGTCATTATATGCTTTCGCAAAGAGAATAACAATGGTCTTTTTCCATGCTTTCATATGAATTGAGAATAATCAGTCACGCCTTGTCTGCACGATCGCATCATCAATAACCGTGCCGTCGACCTTACAGGCACGGATACGATAGGCATCGGGCCGCACTTCCAGTTCTATGTACACAGGCATATCCAAGGGATTATAGTAAACCGCGTCAAAAGAACGCTTACGGGCATCACGCCACCCTTCGGAACCGGAACGGCCCGTCGTAATATAAACGGTGCCGCTTTTGTCTGCCGCACCGGCCCTAAGCGGCACGGAGCGGGCGTAACAATGTTCATGAGCCGTCAGTACGAGAGGTACCCTGTATTTATCAAAAACAGGCAGGAAGGCGGCGCCGATGGTGTCGACTTGTCCTGAATACGGTGTGCTCCACGGCGAACGATGCATGAGAATGATAAGGCGCTGCTTGCGTTTCACGGCTTCTTCCAAATCGGCGTCGAGCCAGGCGGCTCCATCCGTAAGCATGGTCGGGTTTTGCTCGCGCAGCTCCTCATAGTCCGTGTTCAGGCTCACATAATGAACATCCCCGTAATCAAAAGAATACGCTAATTTGCGCTGCCCTTTCGGTCCGTTTTCCGGGACCGGGAACAGAGCCGTATATATTTCCGGCGGCGCAAAGGACCAGTCCAGACTGTACGCCTCATGATTACCGAGAACAGGTGCAAAGGGAAGATGTGCCAAAGGCCTCCCTCCTTCCAGCCAGGCCCGCCATTGGAACCAAGCCTGGCTGTTATCCGTTAAATCTCCCATACCGATCCAGAAAACCGCATCATTGCTATTTGTTGCCGCCGCCTGTACCGTTTTGCCCCACACATCGTAATCAACGGACTGCGAATCGCCCATAACGATGACTTTGTATGTATTTTCTTTCTTCTTGCCCGTCTTAAACGACTGCCACTCTTTCATCTCCGCAGCCGACCCGATGCGGAACTCATATACCGTCTCCGGTTCAAGGTCATGCATGGCCGCACTGTAAGTATACGGCGCCTGTTGCCAATCGGCATTGTACCGCGGCGGCCGCGGTTGTTCGGTTACGGGAACCTGTATTTCCTGCGCGTCTTTCCGCTTACGATATATAAAGCGATAATCGGATCGTCCTTCCGCATCCTGCCAGGTAACGGAGCGCGACACGGCCCCGTCGGCGCCGACAACCTGCAGCACATATTCAGCCGCGGCGTAAGACGGGCCGATACCGCCCAAAAAGCCGATTACCGCCGCAAGGACAGCAGCGCATAATACGATGCGTCTCATTTCCAATCAACCCTTTCACAATATATAGTAACCGGTACGATTATACCAGAACCGACAAAAGAAAAAGAAGGTCCTTCGCAAGAAGAACCTTCCTGTCCGAACATGTATTAAATCATGGCTATGAAGGGCGACACGACGAGGAGAATACCCGAAAAGACGATAAGGTTGAGAATACTGCCTTTATACTGATGAAGCGAAGCCACCTTGTAAACGAGATATGCCGGAATAAGGCAGCCGATACAACCGAGGATAGGTCCCAGGAAGGACAGCAGTTTCAATACGGGAGCATTTAGAACGATTGCGCTCCACGATACGGCAACGGCAAAGACGAGAATGCCTCTGGCAACAACTTCACGATTGATCTTTTCTGCCGGTACGGCGCGTGAAAGAAGGTTCATGGCAATACCGGTGCATGCTTCTTTGAAGCCGAGGAAAACACTGAAAAATGCGGTTACGACAGCAAAGATATTGAGAACAAGACTGAAAATTTTAACAACATCGCCATCTGCACCCTTGGCTACCATAGCGAGGGCGGAAATATTATGAGTATATGCTTCCACCGCCTGTTCGTGGCCCATTGCCAGGTTGAAGGACATGGCGTACGAGAAAATGGTAATGAACAGCACGAAGAAGGCAATCTTCATGGCCCGCATCGCTTTAAAACGGGCTACGTAAATGGATTTATGATGGGACCGGTAGGAAATAACCATCGGGCTGAGGCAGGGGATAAAGATGATCGACGTCAAGGTATAGGGAAGCATGATGATCGTCTGCTTGATGATATAAGCAATGTCGGGAAATTCCCCGATATTCGCCAAATCCCAGGATTGAATCATGAGCAGGCCGAGACAGGCGACAACACAAAGCTTCGTCAAAACCATGAGCGTGGAAACCTTGAAGATAAGCTTTTCACCGCGTGAAGCGATAGCCACCATAAAGCAGATCACAGCCAAGCCGTAAAGCGGATTTTCCGAAAGAAGCCCGTCCGTTACGCCGAAAGACTGAAGAAAGGACGCACTGTCATTAGTAAGCGCCGTAGAATACATGAATACGCAAATCAGGCTCATCATAAAATATAAAATGCCGAGAATAAAGCCCCAGTTCTTGCCGAGATACCCTCCGATAACACTGGGATAATCGTCGCAGTCGGGCGAATCGACCAAAGTATTAATGAAAAGACGCTGCAATAAATAAATCGACGGGTACGCGATAGCCGCCGAAAGCAGGAATACCCATACCCCGACAAGGCCGACCTGTACGGGCAGAAAAACGATCCCCGCCCCGATAGCCATGCCGATGCTCATAACAATCCAACCCCAGTCGGTACTGTCAAACTTGACGGCATTTTTCCATTCCGTCTCGGACATACCGGCCTGTCTTGCTAAACTACTCGTTGACATATATGTGACCTCCGAACTGTGTTAAATCACTGTATTTCCGCTGCCCGGTTACCCTGTTCTCCGGGAGCGTCTTAAATCGTACGTACCGAAATTACGCTTCTTAAATCATGATCATCCCGTACAGCGCATGCACGGAAAAAGCCAAAACGAAAAGTGTGCCGATCTGTGTCATAGTTCTGCTCCTCTCTATATAATTCACGCATTGAACCGAAATCGTCCTATGAGGTAAAACGATTTTTTACATACCTAAATGATATCATCTATACCCGTTCGGCTCAATAATATCGTTTTTTCATGATACGAAACTATTTATTCCTTTTGTTTCTTTATGATAGATTTTTGGACGGTTTTCTGCTACAATTCAATTAAAAGAGAGCTTTTTCGACTTTGTACATAAAAACACATATTTCTACGAAACTTTTTTAGGCGGACTATGGTAAATTTACAGCAGGAAATCGGTAATAAGATTAAAATTTACCGCAAAAAGAAAAATTTAACAATTCAGGAACTGGCCGATGCCATTTGCAAAAGCAAGGCCACCGTCAGCAAGTACGAAAACGGACAAATATCAATGGATATTTTGACGCTTTATGACATTGCCCGCGCCTTAGGGATCCATGTGGAACAACTGCTCCACCCTGTAGAAGACAAAACGCTGGACATGACGGAAGCGCGATTGCCCGCTTTTTTCAGAAACACAAAACAATTATACCTTTATTTCTTCGACGGCCGCAGCAATGAAATCAGCCGCGGGGTCCTGGACGTCTTGGCCAAGACCGGCCCGAACACATATAAAATCATGCTTTACGCCAACATCAACGCTTACGAGACTTACCAGGACTGTGAAAGCACGTATTGGGGCACATTAATACACCATGATACGCTCTCGACGATGACCCTCATGAATCAAAACACACAGACAGAGCAGCTGACGGTTACCATCCTCTCGGCATTCATTGACGTACCTGCCAAATGGGGCCTGCTCAGCGGCATTTCGACGCGGCCGCTCATGCCGGTGGCAACAAAAGTCTGTTTGACAAAAAAACCGCAAAAAGAGACGGATGATTTCAAGAAAGCCCTGAAGATTTCAAAGGAAGATATACGTCACATGAAACTCTATAACATGCTTTCCATCACATAAAGACAAAGCAAACTTCAGAATATGTTGGTAATGTCGTCAACAAAGCCGTTTATTTCTATAATTTCATTCTGTTTCTTTATTTAGAAAGTTGTTTTTAAAACTTTTATGCACCGGCACGGGACACGTTTTTTAATTATGACCTGCATTTCCCGGATCTCCGGCCGGGCAGTGGCGGTAACGCCTTTTCCGCCTTGACAAGCCGCCTCGATTCCCCGTATAATAAATAATGTACTTGCCACTTTAGCTCAGCTGGTAGAGCATCTCATTCGTAATGAGAGGGTCGTTGGTTCAAATCCGATAAGTGGCTCCAAGTCAAAAAGAGCAATGATTCCCGTTGCTCTTTTTTTGTCCGTATGCCAAGGGGCTGTAACAAAATGAGCGTTCCGCCTCATTTCAATTACAGCCCTTTATGTATAAACAACTGATTGAAATCGATATCCTTTCTACCAAATAAACAGATATTACTCTCTTAAATTTTATATTTTTGAAATTCCGTTGCAAATATCACATATTTTCTTAAAAAGCCGTAGTATGATTATAAGCGAGAAAGACTCACATACATTCCGGCCTGTCGGGGATGAAAGGAGGCGTACTTATGTGGCAGGTTATTCCTGATTATTATAAGGATGAGACACGTTGTGTCAGCTGCGGCTGTTGCGTAGCCTTATGCCCTGTCGGCGCATTGACAATGAAAGCGGATGAAAACGGCAGAGTATTGCCGGCTTTTGATAAATATAAGTGTATCCGCTGTAACCGTTGCGTAGATGCATGCCGTATCTATGAAAGCTATACGCCGCAGGCGCTCAAAAGCTCAGCCTCCTCTCTTGAGGCCGTCATGAAATAAAAGCCGACTCCTCCAAATAACGCCTTTTCCTGTGCGGAAAGGCGTTATTTTTATATCTTTTGTTCCCTTTCTCCGTATCTTTCGTTCAAAAGCTGCCAGAAAGCGCGACATGTTTTCGACATAAGACGGTCCCGCTTGCGTACGACTACGGCTGTCGTCGTTACGGGCGGTTCAAAAGGAATAAAACGGACACGCTTTGTTTCTTCCTGCAAAAGGCCGTCAATAGAAACGGCATTGGCAATTCCCGTCTCTACGAGAAGGGCGGCATTACCGATCAGATCAAAACGGCCGACTACATGCAGATCCTCCTCCGTGAGGCTGCCCTGTGACCATCGTACAAAATCAAAGCTCTGCATCCGGTGCCGCGAAGACAGGAGAAGGGGCATCTCTTTTACGTCGGCGGGGCAAATACATGCCTTTTCCGCCCATCTGCTGCCGGCGGCCGTTATAATGCCGACGCGATCGGCTTCGGGCAGGCGGATATACTCATAAGATTCCAGCCGCACCGGTTCCAGAAGAAGGCCGAAATCGAAAAGGCCGTGCTCCAGTCGTTCCGTGACAGTATCGGCATTACCGCCGAAAAATTCACAGGTTATGCCGGGATATTGCCGGTACAGTCCTGCAAAGAGATTGGCTACCAGATACATGCTGTGCGTTTCCGCCGCGCCGATCCGGATCGTACCGGCCAAATCGGTTGCGTCATTTTTTACTTCTTCTTCCGTCTGTGTCACGAGAGACAGGATTTCTTCGGCCCTCTGCCGCAAGTGCATTCCTTCTTCAGTAAGTATCGTATTTCTGTTAGTCCTCACAAAAAGCCTTTTCCCCAGTTCCGCTTCCAGATCGGCAATTTGCCGTGATAAGGTAGGCTGCGTCACATGAAGAAGATTCGCCGCTTCCGTCATATTCTCTTCCCGCGCTACTGCCAGGAAATATTGCAGTGCCCGTATTTCCATATTTTTCATCTCCTCGTATAATAATAATTGCAACTTCCGCAATACAAAACAGGCATATCTAATATTTTACTATAAGTATTTCACATTTCCATCAGTGCTTGTTAAAATATACCCGGACAAAGAGGGATGCTATGAGAAATACCATCCGCCGCGACTTCAAACAAACCGGCCGTTCCGACACGTTCATCAAAAAACACGAGAAGGCGGAGATACGGCAGCCGATTCCTATTTTAGAGCGGTATCATAAGGATATGGCTTCATCCCTTGAAACAACGGAAGAATTTAAATTGCGTCGATTATCTTATTTTACGTTACGGAAAAACCGTTCCGACAGAGAAAAGGAGAACTCCTATGAAAAAGCAAACGGCAGGCCATGATATACTGGGTGATTTCGCTCCCCAATTCGCAGCATTGAACGACGATGTATTATTCGGTGAAGTATGGTCCCGTGAAAACAAACTCCCGTTGAAACTTCGTTCCCTTGTCACGATCAGCGCGTTAATCGGCAAGGGAATGACAGACGACTCCCTTCGCTATCACCTGCAAACGGCAAAAAACAACGGCATAACCCGGTCGGAAATGGCGGAAATTCTGACACATATCGCCTTCTATGCGGGCTGGCCCAACGCCTGGGCCGCCTTCCGCCTGGCAAAGGACATCTATACAGATGATAACACGGAAGAACACGGCGGTATCTTCGGTCAAGGCAAGCTCAATACCGCCTATGCACAATATTTTATCGGCAAATCTTATCTGAAAGCCTTAACCCCGGCAGACGCTCCTCTTCCCTTCCATAATGTCACGTTCGAACCGGCCTGCCGCAATAATTGGCATATCCACCGGGCGGCAAGCGGCGGCGGTCAGCTGCTCATCTGCATTGACGGCAAAGGGTGGTATCAGGAATACGGCCGGACCGCACAGAATCTGAAAGCAGGCGATATCGTAGAAATCCCGGCAAATGTAAAACACTGGCACGGTGCTGAAAAAGACAGTTGGTTCAGCCATCTTGCCCTGGAAATTCCCGGTACGGATACTTCCACCGAATGGTGTGAGCCCGTAACGGACGATGTGTACGCGGCACTCTAACAGTCTAACAGAGAGGAGAATTGTTTATGAAAAGGACATTAATTCTATATTATTCCCACTCCAACGGCAATACAAAGAGCCTGGCAGAAGAACTGCAAAAGACAACGGGTGGCGACTTGGCCGCGATTGAAACGGAGAAACCGTACACCGGTTCCTATGACGAGATCGTAAAAGAAGCACAGGATGAAGTAAAAAAGAGTATGCGCGCCCGATTAAGCCGTTACCTTATAATATAGGCGATTATGATGTCATTGCCGTCGGCACACCCACCTGGTGGTATACGATGGCACCCACCGTAAAGACTGTCCTGTCACAGCATGATTTCACCGGCCGGACAGTCATTCCCTTTATGACACATGCAGGCTGGCCCGGTCATACACTTAGGGATATGGCGGCGGCCTGCAAGAATGCAGCTATCGCGGCGGCAAAAGAAATCCGTTTCGACGGAAGCGGCGGGCCCACTCTCGTTACGCCTCGACAGGAGATCGACACGTGGTTGGAAGAAGTGCGGAAAATCGTATTATAGAAAAAAGGCTTTACATTTATCTTCCTTGCAGTACAATACGGGGTAGATACTCGCAAGGAGGCTATTATATGTCCGCTACTGTTGAACTGCGCCCTTTTCCTCCGTTTTTACCGCCTCAGGCGACGGTCATCATGATGGGAAGTTTTCCGCCGACTGCAAAAAAGAGGGCCATGTCTTTTCATTATCCCAATTTTCAAAATGATATGTGGCGTGTCTACGGTCTTGTCTTCTTTAACGACAAAGAACATTTCCGCAAGGAAGGGGAGAAGGCCTTTGACGCGGATAAAATAAAATCTTTCCTTACAGAAAAAGGCATAGCCTCCTGTCCTTCCGTCGTCAGAGCGATTCGTGAAAAGGGTAACGCCTCCGATAAGTTTCTGAAAGTCATCGAAACGGTTGATTTGGCGGATCTCTTGAAGAAAATCCCGAAATGCCGTTACATCTGCACGACCGGCGGTAAAGCAACGGAAATTCTCCTCGGTCTTATTCCGACCCCTCCGAAGCTGCCGAAGACAAACGAATCCGTTACTTTTTCCTGTGACGGCAGGGAAATTACGCTGACGCGATTACCGTCAACTTCCAGAGCCTACCCGCTGAGCCTGGCAAAAAAGGCGGCCGCCTACAAAGCGTTCTTTGCGACGGCAGGCCTTATTTAGAAGGAACTACTTGCATACATAACCAAAGAAGTATATGATAATACAAAAAGGCGGCGAAGTCACTCGTCGCCTTTCTCAATAGGAGGGAACGCACAATGCTGTCTGTACGAGAGCTAGCCGCTAAAGAAAAAGAAACAACCGTCGCCTTACGCCGCCATTTCCATGAATATCCCGAACTTTCGCAAGAAGAGTTTGCAACAATGGACTATATTGAAGACCGGCTCCACAGCTGGAATATCCCCACTGTTCGCGTACCCCGGGGCGGTGTTATCGCCACTGTCGACAGCGGTAAACCGGGTTGGACAGTCCTTGTCCGTGCCGATATCGATGCTCTTGCCATTGAGGAAAAAGATACGAACCTGAGTGCAAAAAAAGCGGTCCTTTCAAAGAATAAGGGCATTATGCATGCCTGCGGTCATGACGGCCATATGGCCATGGCCCTGACGGAAGCAAAAATTCTGTCAGCCCATACGGATGCCTGGGAAGGCAGAGTTATTTTCATCTTCGAAGAAGCGGAAGAAGTCGGTGAACGGGGTATCTCCGCCCTGCTCCGTTACTTGCGCGACCACGCCGTTCACATCGACGCGGCCTACGGCACACACGTCATGTGGCGCCTTCCGGCCGGCAAGACGGGTATCCTCTACGGTACGGCTATGGCCGGCGCCTTCTTCTTCGCAGTGAAGCTCCACGGTTACGGCGGTCACGGCTCCCGGCCCGATATGGCAAAAAGCCCGATTGAAGCCTTTATTTCCATTCAGAGTGAACTGCGCGCTTATCGTATGCGCGCCGTCCCGCCGGAAGAAAGTCTGACCTACTCTATCGGCTGCGTGAACGCCGGCTCCAAGCCGAATATCATTCCGTCGGAGCTTTCCTTCGCCGGCACGATGCGTTGCACAGATAACGATAACGGCCTGGCATTCCGTGAATTCTTCAAAACCGCGTGTGCCCGTATTGCCGAAGAATACGGCTGCACTGCAGAATTCGTTGAAGATCAGTACATTCCCGTTGCAATGAACAACAAGGAGCTCGTCGACCTGGCCCGTCATGCCGTCGTCAATACCCTCGGCGAAGACGCTCTTGATCCGGACTGCCCTATGTGGATGGCATCGGAAACCTTTGCCGTCATTCAAACTGCATACCCGTCAGTGCTCTTCTTTACAGGTATCCAGGATGCTGAAGTCGGCAGCGGCGCGCCTCATCACACACCGGAGTTCGACCTTTCCGAGGACGGCCTTGTCGCCGGCGTCGGAGCCGCACTTGCTTTCATCTTAGCCGCCCTCAGGGAAAAACCGGCTACACCGTCTTTTAAAGCCTCCGATCTGGATACGGTCCTTGAGATGTTTGATCCTGACAACCGCAAATAACTTTACCGGAAACGGAAAAAGCCTGCAGGGAAATGTGGAATCATTTTTTCTGCAGGCTTTTTAATTTACTCTATACGGGCATGTTTTCTATTCTTCATACGCACTTCATATATCTTCCGTACAGGTAAGACGGTTTTTAAGCTTTTAAAGCAAAGCTGCCCCATAAATGACACCTTACCCGCACCTGTCAATATACCGTCTTCATAGGTCATCAGCCCCCGGGATGATGGAAAAAGCGGCACATATTTTGCAAAACGAACGGCTATGAGAGCGTTCGTCACTTTCGGGCAGAGATGGATGAGCGCTTTACCGTGCAGAGCGTCTTCCAACTTGCATAAAAAGGGGTAGAGATAAAACTGCGTATACGAAGAAGTGCCGTAATTGCCTAAAATCTCAACGGCGCTTGCCGAGTCGTCAATACTGATAACCTTTGCACCCGATCTTACAAGCTGTCCGTAATAAAAAACAAGGAAGTCGGCAATCTTTTTTATAACCGCCTCAAATTCAAAAACCTCTTTACGCATGTCTCGCAGAACCGTTTCGGTTTCCATTAATCCGAAAAGCACATTTAAAGGCCCGCTGCCTTCAATAAAAACAGGTATTTTCTGCCGTCTGAAATATGAACAGCACTTGATTATTTCTTCCAAACGCCGGACATATACGGCATGGGGTATTCTCACATTGAGAAAATCGGCAAAGCTTTCGTAAGCACCGCGCATACTGCGAGGACCGCTTTTTTCATCCCCGCCATGAAGAATACCGCCGCAAGCGCCGACTTCAACAACATGGTCAAACGGCAAAAAGACCATTTTCTCATTGAAGGCCGTCTGCACGCGTACGGCGATATCCGTCATGTATTTTCTGTGCCAATAGACATCCGGTACAGGCAATCCGCTGCGGGTAATAATTTCCTGTATCTCCTTTTCCCGCTCCGTCAGCGGGCACTCAAAGGGTACAATCCGTGCCATTTATGCCTGTTCAAGCCCCTTCGGAAAGGCGCCTTTTTTCGCACCGCCGCCATATGTCGTAGCGGCATTCATGAGCGCAATAAGGTTTTCTGCAGGCGTGCCCACAGGAGTGGTACAGCCGGGGCTCAAAACAAAGCCGCACGGATTGTCCGCCGCTTCGCGAAGACAACGGATAACCTCACGGCGCATGTCATCCGGCGTTCCGTTACGCAAGAGATCGACAGGATCGACATTGCCGATGATGCCGATGCGGCTGCCGAACAGATTCTTCAAATCCGTCATGTTCTCAATGTTGTCGACGGAAAAGGAAGAAATGCCGAAATCTACGATTTCCTGCCATCTGTCATGAGTTGTGCCGCAAATATGCATACTCGGCTTGGAGCCGAAAATTTTCGTCATCCGTTCTACTGTCTGTGTCATATAAGGGACGGCGTATTTTTTGAACATTCGCGGCGAAAGGAGATTGCGTGCAATGATCGGTTCGGCAATAGACGCCTTGATTCCGCAGTTCTTGTAGAGGCCTTCCGCCGCCGCCACGACATTGTCCGTCGCGAACTGGAGGAGCTTTTCCGTTTCCTCGGGTTTCTTCATCATATCTTTGAGGAATTTTTCCGTCCCGATAAGAAAGGCTGCAACCGTAAAAGGACCGCCCATGCCGGTGCCGATAATATGGGTTTTGCCGAATTTTTCCTGCAACCGGTTAAAAGCTTCCACCATAATCGGAAAACGGCCGTCTTTCGTTACGTCGACAAGCCGCATAGTATCAAGTTCATCATATGAATCAATAGCATGGCCCTCTACATGAGACACATTGTTTTCCGGTGTCACAATGGGTACTCCCAACGCTTCGGCAACACCGCGCAACCCGACGCCCATGCCCATATTGTCGGCGCCGAAATCTTCGGCAATCTTTGTCTCCACTTCGACCATAAGATCTGCGGAAAAATAATAATCCCTATTTTGAATACCGTAACGCAGAGGACTCGTTTCTGCTGCCGTAAGCACGGCCGGGATACGATCCACCTCTTCTCCTGCCGCATAAGCCGTAAGCCGTTCACGCGGCGTCATTTCCGTTTTGATCAGTTCCATGTCATACACTCCTCAGCGCAAAAATATGAACCTTTTTTCTTACCACGTTTATATACTAATCTGCCCGTTTAATTATAGCATTGCCCCGACAGTGGTACTAATCGGCATTTTCTATACAAGGCAAGCATTTATTATTTTTCTGTATAAGGCAGAGCCGTACCGTAAAAAGATACCGGTGGTAACCCGTACCCGAATCCCTACCACATAGGCACCAAAGCCCCTTTATCATGTTGTGCGAAGTAAGCTTTCATTTCGTCTGTCTGCGACGCCTTAATCAAATCCTGTACCCATTGCGCATCCTTATCTTCCTGTCGAACCACAAACCCCAAAGCATAATCTTTGCTGTCTTTCGATTCAGCAAGATACTTGGAAGGATCCTTACCGGCATTAGCCATATGTGCCGATGCCAGCGCAATAGCATCATAATCTCCGATAGCCTGCGCCAACGAGGTCATTTCCGCCTCAACAAATTTAAATTTATGCGGATTATCTTTAACGTCATAAATCGTAGCATTTTCGACACCCTGATTTAAAGTGATAAGGCCCAATTCAGCCAACATTTTCAACCCGCGATTACGATTTGTCGTATCATTGCAAAGACCGATAACGGCACCATCGGGAATTTGCTTTACATCCGTATACTTATCGGAATAAAGACCGAAGCGCGCGTAATGCGTATACGGTTTAACCATCACAAAATCCGTCCCCTTGGATTTATTATAGCTTTCCAAATACGGCAGATGTTGATACCAATTGACATCAATACTCTTTTCGCCGAGTGCGACATTCGGTAAAATGCTATCTTCAAAAGGTGTTACTTCCAACGTATAACCCAGCTTTTCCAGAGGCATACGCAAAAGTTCCGCCCGCTCCGCACCGTCGGCTCGAACACCTAATTTAATAACCTTCTTATCACCTTGAGCCGTACCGCTGTTGTCCAAAGTTCCGCATCCGGCCAGAACAAACAGTAAAGAGGTCACTATTAATACCATAATACATACTACTGTCTTTTTCATTTCTTTTCCTCTCTTCTTATTTTAATTTATTATATACAATATCCCCGATACACTGAATTACCAATACCAGGATAACTAAGATAACGCAGATGGAATACATAACCATGTCATTAAAATTCTGATACCCGTAAATCATAGCCGTCGCCCCCAACCCGCCGGCACCGATTGCCCCGGCCATGGCCGTTGCCCCGAGAAGATTGATAATTGCCAGTACGACACCGGAAACAATAGCCGGAACGGCTTCGACGAGCATGACGCGCATAACAATTTGTATTTTAGATGCTCCGAACGATTGCGCGACTTCAATAAGAGCCGGATTTACTTCCTGTAATGCATTCTGTATGATACGCCCCATAAAGGGCGAGCATGCAAAAGTCAACGGGACGATAGCCGCCTGCCAGCCGATAGAGGTTCCTACAAGAAATCTCGTCAGCGGTATGATGGATATCATCAGAATGATAAACGGAAAGGAACGGACAACACTGACAAATACATCAAAAACCCGATATAAGAACGGGTTTTCACAAAGTCCGCCTTTGCGAGTAAGCGCCAACATGAGGCCGATACACATACCGAAGAATACGGAAAGAATCATTGCCCATAAAAGCATCTTCATCGTCGCCAGAAAAGACGGAATGATAAGCACGCTGAAAAGCTGTCCGAAAGACATATTTTGTAACGGCATCTTATATCACCCGCTCTTTCTCACTTGCCTCAGTTTTGAGATAATGCCATATACAGTTTTTATTTTCCAAATAAGCAGCCACTCTTTCTCTGTCCCTATCTGTAATGCCCAGCCGGAAAACAGCCAGTCTGTCACTGGAAAATGTTTCGATACCGCCGCCGAGCGTCTTAAAAGATATATCCAACGTACGGGCTATATCGGCAAGAAGATTGAGTGTATCATCCGTTACTTCATAAGCAATTTGGATTATATTGCCGTCTGCCGCATTATACCGTTCTTCCTCTTCACCGAGAAGACGTTTCAGTGCGTTCGGCCGTTTAATAAATATAGATTTCACAGACCCTTCGGCGGCAATTTTTCCGTTCTCCAGAATACACGCCTTATTACAAATCTGACGAACAACTTCCATTTGATGAGTCACTACAATAACCGTAATACCGGTCTTTACATTAATTTGCTGCAAAAGATTCAAAACAGAACTGCTTGTGTTAGGATCCAATGCCGATGTAGCTTCATCACTCAACAGTAATTTCGGTTCCATTGTCAATGCTCTGGCAATAGCCACTCGCTGCTTTTGCCCGCCCGATAAACTGCGGGGACGTACAGCAGCTTTATCGGCAAGGCCCACTAATTCGAGCAAATCAGTAACCTTTTTCCTGATTTTTTCATTTGAATACCCCCAACACTTCATCGGTAAGGCAACATTTTCATAAACCGTGCGGCGTTCCAAAAGAGAGAAATTCTGTAACACCATGCCTACACGACGACGAACTTCCCTCATTTCCTTATATGTCAAATCCTTTACTTCCTTGCCGTCAAGAAAAATGTGCCCGCTATCATACCCGGCAAGACCGTTGATACAGCGCAACAGCGTAGACTTCCCCGCACCGCTGCGTCCGACAAGAGCATAAATATCACCGTCTTCAATCGTAAGGTTAATATTATCCAAAACAGTAACACCGTCAGACCATAATTTTTTCAAATTCTTAATTTCAATCAAAAATACTCCCTCCGCTATAATTAACCATGCTGAAACAAAAAAAGCATCTATACGTGCGCATGTAAATACTTGCGATATAGATGTCTTTCCTTGTTTAATTATACCATTTTGTAATTTTAGGCTCTAATAAAAACATTTCATGTTATACTGCGAGTTTATCATAAAATATGATAAATTAAGTTTTACTTAGTTAGAAATTTGCAGAAAAGGCCGTACCGTCCTGTACTGAATATATCACGTCTCTTAGAACAACAAACACTTCGCAAAGAGGCGGTCATAATTTTCACTGTTACTGAGTTCAATATAATGAATATCCGCTGCCAGCTCTTCCGTTTCCTGCTTGGCTTTTTCCGAAAGAAGAGTGGACAACGCCCCTGTCTTGGCGGAGTTGCCCGCATAAATGAGTTTATCCGGGCTCACCGGCGGCAGAAGCCCGATTTCCAAGAAGGATTCAGCCGGCAAATGAGCGCCGAACTGTCCGGCAATAAGGACGCGGTCCAAGTCTTTCGCCTTGAGACCGGCATGGTCGAGAAGCACTTCGATGCCTGAACGAATCGCTCCTTTAGCAAGTTGTACCTGACGCACGTCGCTCTGTGTGACAACAAGATCTTTCCCTGTCTTGGCAGTATGGATGGTAAATTCACGTTTCGTACCGTTGTAGTGAAGCATAGTTTTACGCCAATCATCGTTGTCGAAATTTTCCGGTTTATTGAAGACCCCGCGCTTCGTAACCAACCCCGTCCTCACGAGTTCACGAACGACCGCCAAAATACCGCTGCCGCAAAGGCCGACAGGAGGTACATCGCCGATAACGGCGAGGTCGATACCGTCGGCACCGATTCGGATATCTTCAATCGCCCCGGCGGCCGCGCGCATGCCGGACGTAATATTCATTCCTTCCAGTGCCGGCCCTGCGGCACAGGAACAGGAATACATGCCGTCAGGCGTAGCCAAAACGAGTTCGCCGTTAGTACCGATATCAATGAAAAGGGCATTATCTCCGGTATTCTTCAAATCGCAAATATGAACACCTGCCACAATATCCGCTCCAATGTAAGCCGATACGGACGGCAACAGGTAGACAAGCGTGTCATCGTTACCGACAAGTCCCAGTTTTTTCGCCTTTAAGCGCAGGGCTTTCACAAAAACGGGCCGATACGGCGACTTGCCGATAGGCCGGGCATCGACGCCAGCAAGCATGTGTTGCATCGTACAGTTGGCCGCCACATCGATTTCAATAAGCGAATCTGCGGCAATTCCCCTTTCAGCACAGACTTTTTCAGCCAGTTCATTAAGGCCGCCGACAATGGCTTTCTGCAGGGCCGCAATACCTGCAACACCGGCTTCCGTCTCATAGGTGATGCGTGTCAGTACATCGAGCCCGTATATTTTCTGCGGATTAATCATGGCGCCGGTAGCCGCTTCTTCGCCATTACGCAAATCGATAAGAGAGACAACGACCGTTGTCGTACCTATATCGACAGCCAGCCCGTAGCCGTCACGGGGATTATCGGGGATAATATTCGGTTTGAAGCCGTCCGTCGTAAAAACGTGTTCTTTTTCCGCTTCCGGCACTTCAACTGCAAGAACATCGCCGGTACTGCGAGCCATACAAGCAAGACGATACCCGGCGCGAATATCTTCTGCCGAAAGAAGGCGTTCTTCGGGCGCCGTAATCTCATCAACGGTGCCGCTTAAAATACGTACCTTGCATTTGCCGCATGTCCCCCTGCCGTTACAGCTGTTGGCCAGAGGTATCTTTTCGGCAAGGAGCCGTTCCATCAAGGAACGGCTCCCGTCACCGCGCACTGTTACTTTCATATTTATTTACGCCCTGTAAGACGATCTGCCTGATGCACCGCATCAACGGCATTCGGCGAGAACGTATCCGCACCGATTTTATCAGCAAACACCTGCGTAATAGGAGCCCCGCCGATCATGACCTTAACGGAATCGCGGAGACCGCGTTCCTTAAGCATGTTAACAACCGTACCCATCCCCTCCATTGTCGTCGTCATGAGCGTAGACATACAGAGAACATCGGCATGTTCTTTTTCAACTGCATCGACAAAATTCTGCAAAGGAACATCTTTGCCGAGGTCAATAACACGGTACCCGCCCGTTTCCATCATCGTCTTGACAAGGTTCTTACCTATATCATGCGTATCGCCCTCGATAACACCGATAACGGCAACCTTTTCTTCAGCTTCCGTGTTCTGATCCAGATGAGGCTTCAAGACATCCACGCCGGCATACATAGCGTCGGCACAGAGAAGGATATCGGAAACAAAATATTCTTCTTCTTCATACATCTTTCCGGCGCGGGTCATACCGTCTACGAGGCCTTCCATAATACCGTCCAGCGCTTCATAGTCATTGTCGATGTACGCCTGTGCCGCCTCTACGACATCTTCATCATCCATCTCAAATACATCGTCAGACAAGCGTTTCAACAATTCCTCTTTTTCGCTCATACTCGAATGCTCCTTTCTTATTGCAATGTAATTTTTAAGATTTTATTCGCATTTACAGTGGATTTCGCATTTTTAATACACATTTGGCCCATAAATCCGGCTTTGCCGACAGCATACAGCCACCCGTCTTCATAGGTCAATGTACTCCTGTCCGTTACACCGAGAGGTTCATAGATACCCGTTTCTGTACCGGTAAGAGCAAAAGCCGTTTTCGGGCAAAGGAGGAACAGCGCCTTATGCTCTACCGTTGCTTCAAGGACTTTAAGGAACGGTGCTACCCTGTTTACAGTATAATCCGTCAGTATTTTCGGTCCCATAATAGTAACCGTCGCCACGGCATCACCGTAGCTGATAATTTTCACGCCTGTATCAACGGCGGCCTTGATATAGGTTTGCAAATTCCGTTCTATCTTGTCGAAGATCTGATTCATCAGGTCGGGCTTACGGCGCATCCCCTTAAAAACTTCCTTCAAATCAATGAGACTGTTCAGAACAGTCACGGGACCGACAACTTCAAGAATAACTGTCTCACCCTCATCTGCCAGGATTCGGCAGGCCTGTAATACTTCAGCCATGCGCCCCTTCGTAACATCAAGATCGGGCAGTGCGGAAATTTCTTCAAGTCTCGTGCAGACATACCCGTTGCTGCGCGGGCCCACCTGTGCACTGCCGTAGTTGACAGACGCGCCGAGCGCTTCCGCTTCGACGACATGATCGAAAGGCAGATAGACAACTTTATCATTGAGTTCGGCTTTCACGGCGCGAGCCAGAGTAACCATATCGGCGCCGTTTCTATAGACATCGGGGATAGCCAGGCCGCATTTTTGAACGAGGGAAACTATGGAATCTTCCTTCGTTCCGTAACTGCAGGGATAGTCTTTAATTTCAGCCATTTATGCCAGCTCCATTCCTTTAGGCATCCGTCCCATCTTAGCACCTTTACCGTAAATCGTCGCATTATTCATAATAGCGACGACATTTTCTTTCGGCGTGCCGATGGGTGTCGTGCAGCCGGGCGTAAGGATAAATCCTTTCGGGGTGTCCCCGGCTTCACGCAGACAGCGGATGACTTCGTTTTTCATATCTTCGGGCGTGCCGTTACGAAGAAGATCGACAGGATCGATATTGCCGACAACGGCAACTTTATCGCCGTAAAGATTTTTAAGGTCTTCCATGTTTTCGCAGTTGTCGACGGAAAAAGACGAAATACCCCAGTTCACAAAATCTTCCCAACGGTCATGTGTGGAGCCGCAAACATGCAGCCCCGGAGCTTCGCCGTAAAGATCGGTCAGACGCTGAATCAGTTGTCCCATGTAAGGAACGGCATACTTCTTGAAAAGGCGCGGGGCCAGAAGATTGCGGGCGATAATCGGTTCAGCCAGAGAAGATTTGATCCCCGTTTCCTTATAGAGCTGTTCGCAGCAGGCATAAATATTATCGTTAGCGTATTGGAGCAGCTTTTCCGTCTCTTCCGGCTTCTTGATCATATCTTTAAGGAATTTTTCCGTACCGATGAGAAAGGCAGCCAGGGTGAAACATGCGCCCATTCCCGTATCGATAATATAAGTATCTCCCCATTTATCCTGAAGGCGTTTAAATGCTTCCAGCATAATAGGAAGACGGCCGTCTTTGTGGATATCGACGATTTTTCTGCCGTCCAGCTCATCATATGACTGTATTGCCGGCCCGTCTACATGCGAAACGTTGTTCAACGGAAATGCCAAAGGAACACCCAAGGCTTCAGCCACACCGCGAAGCCCGATACCCATGCCCATGTTGTCGGCGCCGAAATCTTCAGCCAAATGAGATTCCACTTCAACCATCAGATCCGCATCAAAATAGTAATCTTTATTTTGAATACCGTATGTAATCGGGCTCGTCTCCCCGGAACTGAGAATGGTCGGAATGCGGTCAACTTCTTCGCCGTCCATATACTTTGTAAGTCGTTCTTTCGGAGCCATTTCCGTCTTAATTAATTCCATGTTATACTCTCCTTTTTCTCGCCAGGCCTTCAACTTCCTTGCATATCCCATTCTCTCCGTCCCCGGGGATACAAGCCGCTACAATCTTATTAAAGCATTTCAATAAACGCCGCCAAACGTGTATTGAGCTGACCGACATCGGTCCTGGAATAATCCGTTTCAATGTAAATATAGGGAATTTCCTTTTTTTCCGTCACGAAACGATGAATTTGTTTTGATTCAACGCTGTACGTATGACATGCCTGCAAGACCATTTCGACGACACCGTCGATTTTATATTCGTCAATCATCGAGTCGAGAAGTTCAAAGCGGTTCTTATTCGGCGACATGACCGAACAGCCGATGCCGAGATAGCGTTCACCGATCGCACCGTAAATATCCTCCGTATCTTCCTCAACAAGCCGTTCAATGGCTTTGGCTCCGGAACAGTTTTCATAGCCCACAACAACGCCGCCGTTATCTTCGATCGCCTGAATCACTTTTTCCGTCGCGCCGCCCATAGGACAGCCCGTAATAAGAATACGCGGACGTTTATCGATGTGTTTGCCGGCACCGTAGTCGGCTTCTATCTTTTCCGTCATAGCTTTGATTTCCTCGGGCAGAATACTCCGGTCCAGCTTGAACGTACTTCCGTAAAGGACCTTAAAGAGATCGTATCCCATAATCGGAGCCGGGTCATGCTTCATGACATGATAAAGTCCCTGTAAAGCTTTGCGCACTTCATTTTCCGTATGAACGGCTTCTCGTATATTTTCTTCCGTAATGGTGACGCCGAACTTCTCTTCCAGCTTTTCCTTCAACAGGAGAATCGACTCTCTCCAGAATTTCTGCCCCCGCTCATCCTGTGACTGAGGCATCTCCATAACGTATACGTCTTTGAACTGACCCATCATTTCGTACATCTTCTTTTTACCGTCACACGTCATTTCGCCGACAATGAGATCGGAGAAATAAAAATACGGACATTTATCGGTCTTGGCAAAGCCGTAACTCGCTTTAATGAGCGGACAGAGGTTTTTCGGCAGATCCCGTTCAGCCACTTCAATCGTTTCGTCCGACATGGAACAGAGACTGACCGTTGCGGCCCCCATAGCCATCGGCAGTTCTTTCGGAAAATACGTGCAATACGAACCGACAATAGGGATGCCTTTATCTTTAGCTTCTTTCACGGCGAGAAAAGAATTCTTACGCTGTTCCGCAAATTCTTCAAATACTTCAGGTAAATCTTTTACAAGTTCCATAGTACCCCTCTTTTCAGTATTTACTTTAATTATAGGGCAGACTTTTCATACGGGCTAATATGTATTACTCTTTCTTTAGTATTCCTTTTTTCTATGTTCTCATTCAAAACCATGTGTTTATACTATGAGGCAGAAATAACTTACAGAGCTTTGCAACCACTTCACAGAAATTGTCTTTATCATTCAGAAGAGGTTCAAATACCGCCATATACAAACAATGAAACATGAAAGTACAATACAAACGCAGAGATAACCGCATTATTAAAGCAAAAAAAACACCGCCTGTTACGAGGCGATGTTTTTTGCTTTATCTGATTTTATCCGTCCGCTTCTGCGGCAAGGACCGCCGCACCGATGGCGCCGGCAAAGCGCGCCTTCGGATCGGAACAGACTTTCCTGCCGAAAGAATCACTCAGCAGTTCAAGAAAATATACATCTTCACAAAGGCCGCCCGTCAAGAAAATAGGCAGATCCTGCTCGGAGAGTTTCGCATATTCCTGTCGTACCTTCTTAACGACCGACTGTAAAACACCCCAGGCAATATTAGGTTTTGACGTTCCCTGCCCGATAAGGGAAACGATTTCCGATTCGGCAAAAACCGTACACATGGCGCTGATTTGCAATTGTTCCGTATGGTCACGGGCAATTCTGTCCAGATCCGCCAGTGTCACATTAAGCCTGTTTGCCATGATTTCAAGAAATTTTCCGGTACCGGCGGAACACTTGTCGTTCATATAGAATTCCATAACCTTTCCTTTGTGGCAGGAAATAACTTTTGTATCCTGTCCGCCTATATCGACGATGTTGAACGTGTCTTCACCGAAGAGGACGCTGGCCCCCTTCGCATGGCATGTAATCTCCGTAACGCGTTTTTTGGCCCCTTCCACGGCCTGACGGCCATATCCTGTGGAGATACAGTACATATCCTCAAAATTATAACCTTTAATACGCAGTTTTTCTTTAATTTCTTTAAGTGCCTCCAAACTGCTCCAGCCTGTGGGAATAACAAACGTGTCCAAAATTCCCCGTTCCTTATTCATGATCACCGACTTGGCGCAGGTCGAGCCGATATCTATACCTAAATATGTCATTATAAAGCGTCTCCCCTTTTACGGATACCGATATCCCGTTTGCTCTTTTCTTCATTATACATGACTTGTAAAGCGTCACGTCATGTTCAGAGAAACTTATGCTCCGTTTATTAATACATAGAATTTATCTATTGGTTTATTTAATGAAAATTATGTTATGATAAGAAAGTAATTTTGTACATTATATATTCAGTAAGGAACACCGTCATGATGGAATTAAAACAACTTGAATCATTTGTTGCCGTTATTAAATACGGCAGCTTCACTAAAGCGGCACATGTACTCTATATGTCACAACCGTCTATCAGCACGCATATCCGCGCTTTAGAGCGGCAGCTTGATACACCTCTGATTATCCGCACTACGAAACAGATCCGTATTACGCCGCGAGGCCGTGAGCTTTACGGCATGGCGATATCCATGCTGAAATTACGCGACGATCTTCTCTCAAAATGGCAGCATGAAGATTCGCATGAAATTATTATCAGCGCGTCCACCATCCCGTCCATCTATTTGCTCCCGCAAATTCTGCGGGGGTTTCATAAACTCTACCCTGATATTCCCTTTACGATTAATCAGGACGTAAGCTCAAAGGTCGTCGCCTCCCTTTTAAAGGGACAGATCCAAGTCGGCTTTACCGGTATGGAAACGGAGGAAGACGCGCTTGAATTCGTTCCTGTCGCCTTCGATCGCATGGTAGTCATCACACCGAACTCACCGGTCTTCCGTCAGATGGCCTCCCAAGACGACGCGGCTTTGCAGATCCTTTCGAAGTATCCTTTGATTCTCCGCGATAAAGGCAGCGGCAGTAAAGCCCATATTGACAGTATTTTTGAGAAGCTCCGTCTCACGCCCGACAAATTACATGTAACAGCTCATTTAAGCGAACCCGAAGGGATCAAGAATCTCGTTATTAATCATGTCGGTGTCTCGGTCATTTCCGAACCGGCAGTCACCAATGCGGTTAAAGAAGGGACCCTTCTCAAATTTAACCTGCCGAAAAAACTGGCCTTGCGCCAGCTCTATATGGTGTACCACAAACACGATACTCAATCAAGCCATGTAAAACACTTTATCAGCTATGTCAAATCCCTCGGCTGGAAAAAACAGGACTGATAAAAATAAGGCCTTTCCGAGGAAAGGCCTTATTTTTATGGTGATGACCACGGCATATGTACACGGCTTTACATCACCGTTTCGTCGCCGGCCTCATATTCTTCCTGCTGTATTTCAATTGTCTTCACAAAATAAACATGATCGGCAAACTTATCTTTATACTTTATTTTACAATAGCTTCCGAAGATTATGCCGAGGAAGACCCATCCGACAACCATGGCCCATTCCTGCGGTAAAAGAGCCGATCCCGATCCGGGTACGATGTACATAATAAGCATAACGCCCGACATGAACACCGCCATAACGCCGACAAAGCGATAGGGGCCTACCCGATAGGGCCGTTTCATATCCGGCTCCTTCATGCGCAAGACCAGAAAGGACAGGGAAACGATAAAATAAGCCAGCACACATCCGAAATTGCCGGCATCAACAACCCAGAGCAGCATTTTCTTGCCGAAAAAAACGGCGATTATCGTAATAACACCCAAGAGGAAAAGCGCGTTAACAGGCGTCTTATATCGCGGGTGGAGTTTAGCAAAAACCGGCGGAATCATATTGGCACAGGCCATGGAATACATAGCACGGCTGCCGCCGATAAGAAAGGAATTCCAGCTCGTAATAATACCGCAAAGACCGCCGACAATCAGGACCTTCGCCATCATATCACTGTTAAAGGCCTTGGCCATGGCATCAGCCGTAACGAGACCGCCGACACTTTGCATGGACAAGGAAATATCGGCATTGTTCATAAGATACCCGACGGCACCTATGACGAAAGAATAAAAAGCGACTGCAAGAATAATGGACAACACGAGAATACGGCCGATATTTTTCAGAGATGCGGAAATCTCTTCAGCCGCCTGGGGAATAACGTTAAACCCGATAAAAAAGAAAGGCGTCATAACGGCTACGGCCAGGGTGTTCTTCACCATCTCTGTCGTTGTCGCCCCGACAAAGTACTGCCCTTCCAAATTGGCTGCATGGCCTGTAATCCCCGCTGCCGCGATGAGGACAATGCCGACCGCCCCGATGATTAAAGTAAGGCCGGTCTGCAAGATCGCCGCCGTCTTGGCGCCGACAATGTTGACATATGTAATCAGGATGACAAGGCTGATGGCCAAAACCAGCCATGTCGCATAAATATCAAAACCGCCGACACTGTACAAGTACCATTGCAGAAATTCCGGATACAAATACGCAAAGATAGTCGGCAAGGCGCACGCTTCAAAGCAGACGACACCAGTATATCCGAAAATAATGGACCAGGTGCAAATAAATGACCCTATCTTGCCGAGAGCCCTGTAACTGAAAACGTGTTCACCGCCGTTTTGCGGCATTGCAGTCGTCAGCTCCGCATAGGCAAGACCGACAAAGAAAATCATGATGCCGCCCAACACGAAGCCTATCATGGCACCCAGTACGCCCCCCTGCATAATCCAGTCCCCTGTCGAAACAACCCAGGCCCACCCGATCATCGCCCCAAAGGCCAATACCAATATATCCCATAAATTAAGTACTTTATTAAATTCAGAATTTTTCTGTGACATACACTATACCTCGGCTCTGCCATATTCATTCCCGTATTTTTACATATTGCAAAATACACTCTTTTTATTCATAAACTTACGGGTGTCTTTATATTTTACCTTTTCCGCATATGTTTGTATACTCTCTTCCGATAGGCCGAATCACATTAACTGTTGTTTATCATATTTCTTATATATATAAATTTATCATACTAAAAAGAACGAACGGGCAGTAAAATTACAACATTATGCCGAAAAATTCCGCACAGTTTCATTATATAAAAAGGAGCGGCTCCGAAAGGATGTCTCCCGAAACCGCTCCCCTTAGGAGTTTTTTATCTTGTTTCCATTGAATCAAGAATAGCCTGTACCGTACTTTCAAGTTCAGTTTCTTTTTCTTCCTGTAAGGTCGATGCCATAGTTACACGTTCATTGAGAACGGTCATGTTTTTCAGGTTATCATCAATAAACTGCTGCATCAAATCTCCGGATTTAACGGCCCACGAACCGTTTTCCAAGATGGCAATCGTCCGTTTCTGTACATGCAGGGCTTTCATGTGTTCAAGAAAATCCAGCATAACCGGGTAAATACCGAGATTATATGTTACAGATGCCAGGACAATGTGAGAATACTTAAATGCCAGCGAGATAAGATCCGATACGTGTGTCGTCGATACATCGCAAACACGTACATTGGTCATTTTTTGTTCACAAAGACGACTTGCCAGTTTCTGTGCCGCCGCTTCCGTATTGCCATACATGGACGCGTAAACAATAAAGACGCCCTGTTCTTCCGGTTCATACGTACTCCAATGCTGGTATTTATCAAGGAGGTACTCAAAGTCCGCTCTCCAGACGGGCCCGTGGAGGGGGCAGATAAATTTAATCTTATCCAGGACCGCAGCGGCTTTGCCGAGAAGATGCTGTACATGAGGACCGTATTTTCCGACAATATTTGTATAATATCGTCTCGCTTCGTCGATCCAGTCGCGGTCAAAGTTTACTTCGTCCGCAAAAAGTTTCCCGTCGAGAGCAATAAAGGAACCGAAGGCGTCAGCCGAAAAGAGAGCTCCGTTTGTCAGGTCAAGGGTAATCATCGCTTCCGGCCAATGAACCATGGGCGCTTCTACAAAGGTAACTTTATGCTTGCCGAAGGAAAACGTATCCCCCTCTTTCACTTCAATGAGTTCCTGTTTATCAACGGAAAACCCGAATTGCCGCATGAGCATGAACGATTTTTCCGTACTGATAATCTTTACCTTCGGATAACGGAGCAGGATCTCTTCAATACTGGCGCCGTGATCGGGCTCCATGTGGTTAATAACCAAATAATCCAATCCTCTGCCGTCCAATACGTGCTCAATATTCTCCAGAAGCTGGCGACATACACCCCAGTCAACCGTATCGAAAAGGACCGTGTTCTTATCCGTTAACAGGTAGGCATTATAGGAGACGCCGAGAGGAATGGGATGTATGTTTTCAAACAAATGTGTCCTGTGGTCGTTGGCGCCGACCCAATATAAATCTTCCGTTATGTTACGTACGCAATACATAGGAGAAACTCCTTTCGTCAGTAATAATTTATTCTTTAACAAAGCCTGTCTTTTCTTCGGCGCATTCCGGGCAAACCCAATCTTCCGGCAAAGCGCTGAACAGCGTGCCCGGAGCGATATCGGCATCTTCATCGCCTAATTCGGGAACGTATTCATAGCCGCAGCCGTTGCAAACATAACAAGGCCCGATAGGTTCCGCTTTCGGCGGTAAGGGGCGTTTCATCTTAACCATCGGCGGCGCCGGTTTCTTCTCCCCTCTGCCGAGAGCATCCGCCAAAAGGGGCAGAATTTCACGAACATCTCCGACAATACCGTAGTCGCAGTTTTTGAAGATAGGCGCATTTTTATTCTTATTGATAGCTACGATAGTAGACGCGTCTTTAATGCCCCTGAGATGTTGCTTGGCCCCTGAAATACCGCAGGCAATATAGAGATTCCCCGTAAATTTCTGACCGGACATGCCTACATAACGATTTAAGGGCACATATTTCAAGGTTTCCGCAACGGGTCGGGAAGAGCCGATGGCCGCACCGGCAGCCTGTGCCAAATCTTCAATGAGCTTCATATTTTCCTTATCACCGATACCCTTACCGGCAGAAACAACTCGTTCCGCCTGAGCGATAGGGGTATCCGGGGCAATGCCGACGGAAAAATCATAGCCGTCCTTAGCAAGAGCCGCCGTCAATTCGGAAACTTTAGCCTTGGCATCGCCTTCCGTAAAGAATTTACCCTTACGGATACCGGTAACAGGAGATATCTTCTTGACTGTACTGCGACTGCTCTCATGATTAGAATGCCCCAATCTGCCGAGCAGGTGCGCCGCAATGACGAGGCGCTGAATTTCGTTGGTCCCTTCATAAATGGTCGTGATCTTCGCATCTCTGTACGCGCGTTCCACGTCCATGCCTTTGAGAAAGCCGGAACCGCCGAAAATCTGCAAAGCATCATTCGTAATTTCCATTGCCGAATCGGAAGCATACATTTTCGCCATAGCCGCTTCCATACCGTAAGGCTCATGGTTTTCTTTTAACTCGGCAGCCGAATAAACGAGATAACGGGACGCACGAAGCTTCGTCGCCATATCGGCGAGTTTAAAAGAGACACCTTGATGAATACCGATAGGCGCACCGAACTGATGGCGTTCCTTAGCATAGTCAAGAGCGTTTTCATACGCCCCCTGCCCGATCCCCAAGGCCTGAGAAGCAATGCCGATACGGCCGCCGTCCAAAGTGGCCATGGCGATTTTGAAGCCTTGACCTTCTTTGCCTAAGAGGTTTTCTTTCGGTACTTTTACATCATTAAAGATAAGCTCGGCCGTAGTGGACGACCGAATTCCGAGCTTATCATAGTGATCTCCGAATTCAAATCCTGCCCAGCCTTTTTCCACAATGAATGCAGAAATGCCCTTTGTGCCGATATCCGGCGTGGTTACGGCAAAGACAACATAAATATCCGCGTTCGGCGCGTTCGTAATAAAAATTTTACCGCCGTTTAAGAGATAATAATCGCCTCTGTCGACGGCCGTCGTCTCCGTGCCGCCCGCATCCGATCCGGCGTTTTCTTCGGTCAGTCCGAACGCGCCGAGTTTTTCACCTTTGGCCAGGGGAGTTAAATATTTCTTTTTCTGTTCTTTAGTACCGAAGGCCGCAATCGGATACGAACCGAGAGATACATGGGCGGAGAGAATTACCCCGACACCCCCGTCTACACGGGACAACTCTTCGACGGCAATAGCATAAGCGAGAATATCCCGCCCCATACCGCCATATTCTTTCGGATAAGGCAGGCCAAACCAGCCTTTGCCTGCAATCTGCTTGACCACATCATCAGGAAATTCATTGTTCTGGTCAAGTCCGAAGGCAATCGGTTTCACTTCCGCCTCTGCAAAGGCGCGAACCTCTTTGCGAAGCGCTTCATGCGCTTCCGTAGTCTGAAATAACATAATCAATCCTCCTTATCGTTACACTCACCGGTATATACATCGTTTATAATACTCATCAGGCTGATGGAACGCAGCTTATTTTCAATTTCCCGCTGGATAGCACGTAAATTACCGTGAATGCGGCAGAGGCCGTGAACGCGTTGCCATTCACAGTCATAATCACTGCGCATACAACCTGTTACATGTACATTTTCCTCCATAGCAATAATGAGGTCATATAACGAGACTTCATTCAAATTAACGAGAAGACAACAGCCGCCTTTAGGTCCTCTTTCCAAGCCGACAATACCGGCTTTCGACAATTGTTTTAAAATTTTATAAACAAATGCCAGAGGAATTTGTTCTTCTTTCGCTAAGGTTGGAGCAATGCGCATCTTACCGTCCTGCAGGGAACGTATAATGCGAAGGGCATAGTCAGATTTCTTATTCATCAACACGATATCGCTTCCTATTCAATAACCGTTATTTGTTTATATTTTAATATTCTGGATATGCAAGGTCAAGAATGTGAATATTACTCATCCAAAGTATTTTTGCAATTTTATACATCATCTACTCTCTCTTTTTCATCTATATATAATTATCACGTCTATAAAAATCGTTGTGTTTATTATATTGCTATCAATATTCAAAAATAGGCTATTATTTTCCAAGAAAATTAAGCAGTGTATATTTATCTGCATCGAGCCGGCAAAAAAAATATTATTTCAATTCTTTTCAATTCAGCAAAGAATCATCTATGATTTTTACGTATTGTAAAAGGATTTGTTGTTTTTACAACTGCAACACTATGTTTCTTCCGCTATACTGTGTACAGAAAGAAAAATACAAATACCTGGCAACGCTATTTAGAGGAGGAAATTATAATGTTAAAATCTATTTTAAAAAAATTCGAAGATATGAATGATACTGTTACACAGGATATGCTCGTCGGTGATATTGTTCGTCTCCATCCGGAAGTCGTTGATACGCTTCTTGCACAAGGCATGCATTGCCTCGGGTGCCCCTCGTCTCAGAAAGAAAGTCTCGCCAATGCCTGCATGGTGCATGGCCTTGATCCGGAAAAAATCACAACAGCTGTAAACGTAGCCATTCAGGCTAATAAACAGTAGGAGGCATAGTATGAGCGCATACTTAGGACCTATTCATTTCTGGTTATATAATAAAATCCTTTTCCAGGAAGATTTGCTTGATGCCATCGCTGCATATGCCATAAATAACAACTGGCTCACGGCTGACGAAGCGGCAACATATACTGCAGCCGATCGCCGTGAGTTGTCAGAAGCCGTTGACGGAGCAAATATTCACGGCTGGCTGCAAAATCGTATCCATGACGGCGAAGGTCGTTACGCAGCCCTTGTGACCAAGCTTACAAGTGCCGACACAAATCGATTGGATGCTTTAAAACAAGTGGTTTTCGACTTCGGCAGGAGCAGTCAGACAGAAGTTCCCGCTACAGCCCCCGAAGCATTCCACCAATTGGACAATATACTTCTTAACGGCATGCCCTGCGACCAGGTCATGAAGGTTATTGAAAGCAATCCCGATAAGGTTATCTGGGAAGAAACGCAGGACTTGCACAGCCAGTTCTGGAACGGCAACGGCACGTATTATTACGATTTGCGGGCCGCCTTAATCAAGGGACTGCTTGCCGGCAGTACGCTGTCCTTTACAGCAACGGGCGACAATAATTACGAAATCAGCAACTAAAATATAAACGAGGTGTTACTATGTACGCTACAGACATTATGGTCGAAGAACATGCCAATATTTCCCGTATGCTCAGGGTAATACGTAATATGTGCTGTTCTATTTTGGACGGCGCCGAAGTCAACCGGCAGGATATTGTCGGCATCATCGACTTCATCCGCAACTATGCGGACATTAATCATCATCAGAAAGAAGAACATGTACTCTTCCCCGAAATGGTTGAGCATATGGGGGAATTGGCAAATACGATTATTACGCACGGTATGCTCGTCGAACACGATCTTGTCCGGGCGCATACACGCGGAGTTGATGAAGCGTTGAAGCTCTATGCCGAAGATCCCCGTACGGAATATAAGCTTGATATCATCACGGAAATGATGGCCTATGCAAATCGCCTGCAGGTTCATGTAGAAAAAGAAAATAATGTTGTCTACCCCTTTGCCGACCGCGAATTGACTGACGAAATCAAAGAAAAAATAAACAATGAAGTACGTGACCTGGCGGCAGAAAACGAAAAGACCGGTATTGTGAAAAAATATCTCGACTTTCTCGCCCGTATGGAAGAAAAATATAATGCTCTCGGCTATGTTCCGGCGCCTGTCGAACAATAGACGGCCTTATGATATGATAAAGGTGTACCGTCCAAGGTACACCTTTTTGCACAAAGAAAGGCCCGGTTATGACACATTCATCTTTCATAAAGGCCGTCGCGGCGGCGCTTCTTTTTACTATGACAGCGGGTTTTTCCGTAACCGCAGCAGCCGTACCTTCCTTCACGACAGGAAAAGCATTGCATCGCGGAGATTGTATCGGTATCACCGGGACTGCGACAGCCGCAGAGGATATTGATATACCGGCACTGAAACAGCGCCTCGGCAAAGAAGGGTTTTCTGTCAAAGTAATGCCGACCGTAACCAAGCGATACGGCTATTTTTCAGGAACGGACGCGGAACGCGCCGGGGATCTGAACGAGCTCTTTGCCGATGACTCCGTAGCAGCTATCCTTTGTCTCGACGGCGGCTACGGCTCAGCTCGAATTCTCAACAAACTCGATTATGACATGATACGGACTCATGCCAAGCCTTTCATCGGTTTCAGCGACACTACGGCCCTGCATATTGCACTGGAAGAAAAAAGTAAAATTATCACATTTCACGGACCCATGGCCAATACGCTTTCAGGCATCGACAAAAACGATTACACATGGCATTCTTTCAAAAAAGCCCTGACCGCTTCACAGCCGTTAGGAACTCTTTCTTTGCCGGAGGGGTGCAAGTTGACTGCGCTCATCCCCGGCACCGCGACAGGCATACTTGCCGGCGGTAATCTTTCCATCATTGCGTCACTGGCAGGTACGCCTTACGCACTGCAGGGAAAGGGAAAAATACTCGTTTTAGAAGACGTGAACGAGCCGTCTTATAAAATTGATCGGATGCTTAATCAGTTATGGCAGAGCGGCCTCTTACAAGACGTCGAAGCCATTGCGTACGGAAACTTTATCAACTGCCCTGCCGACCCGGGTGATTTTACGACGGAAGAAATACTTGCCTACTATGCCGCCTTGGCAGGCAAACCGGCAATTAAAGGCCTTCCTGTCGGTCACGGCACCGAAAACGCAACTCTTCCGCTAGGTACGAAAGCCCTCCTTCAGAGCGATAAAGAAAATGTAACGCTGGCCTTTATCGAACCGGCATTGCATACATAAACGTGCTATAATCCGCTATTGTCGAATAAAATTCCACCTTATTTCCCGACAGCCTCTTCCAAACAAGTAAAACCGGGTATTCTCTGGGTTTGCACCCTTGAGAATACCCGGCTCTTTGTATTTACGGCACACGTCCGCACACCTTTCGGATCCGGCCCGGTTGTCGTTCCGGCACTGTTTTGCTACAGCACCTCTTGTAATTATTTACTTTTTATATTTATTGACAAACCGGCCCATACGAATAAGGCTCTCTTTAATATTTTCCATGCTCGACGCATAGGAAATACGCACAAACCCTTCACCGCAATCACCGAAGGCCGATCCGGGAACGACAGCAACTTTTTCTTCCTGAACAAGCTTTTCGCAGAAATCGGAAGAACTCATGCCGGTGCAACGAATATCGGGGAAGATATAAAAAGCTCCCTTCGGTTCGAATACAGGTAACCCGATATCTCTCAGGCCCTGATAAATGACCTTACGCCGCTCATCGTAAGATCGGCGCATTTCTTCTACTTCTTCCGCACAGCTTTTCAACGCCGTGATCCCGCCGTACTGCGCCTGCGTATTAGCTGACATAATCGCATATTGATGGAGCTTCAAAATCGGTTCAATCGCCTCTTTCGGTGCGCACACATAACCGAGCCGCATCCCCGTCATTGCCCACGCTTTGGAGAAGCCGTTGAAAACGATCGTACGTTCTCTCATATCCGGTAATTTGGAGAAAGTCGTAAACTTCGTCCCCGCATAGACGAGTTCGCAATAAATTTCATCCGCTAAAACAATAAGATCATGCTTCTTTACAAATTCTGCAATAGGCACTAACTCTTCCGCCGTCATTACCGTCCCGGTCGGATTGTTCGGGTAGCCGATAACAAGAGCCTTTGTCTTCGGTGTAACAACTTTTTCCAGCGCTTCCGCGGACAGTTTGAAATCGTGCTCCGGATAGGTCGGCACCATAACAGGTGTGCCGCCTGCCAGTTGAACACTCGCCGGATAGGCGACATATGCCGGATCCGGAATAAGAACTTCATCACCGGAAGAAACAAAGGCCGAAAGAGCCATGGCCAGCCCCTCGGAAACACCCACCGTTACGATAATTTCATTAACCGGGTCATATTTCACGCCGTAATGAGTATCGAAATATTCGGAAATAGCTTCCCTCAACTCAGGAAGCCCCGAATTGCCCGTATAGCTTGTCTTTTTTTCATTGATACTGTCGATCATGGCCTGCCTGATCTTTTCAGGTGCCGCGAAATCCGGTTCACCGATACTGAGGGAAAGAACACCTTCAATCTGATTGGCAATATCAAAGAATTTACGAATTCCCGATGGTTTAATTTCTTTTACATTCGGAGCAATAAAATTATCCCAATTCATGTAAAACACCCCTTTTCATCAGCATTAATTTCAGATATAAAAATCAAAACTCCTGCCTTACTTAACGTTTCACTTAAACGTCATCACTTTCATAGCGTTTGAATTCAACCTTTTCCGCCTGTTTATTAAAGCCGACAATGTAATACATGATAACAAGCGCTATAAGCCAAATAACCGTTGCAATAATGCCGATACGCGTGTTGGCATTGAACATAGCCGAAACGAGAACAACTGCGAAAAACGCTAACGTAAGATAATTGGAATACGGCGAAAAAGGCATTTTATAGCGGATTTTAGAAATCGTGCCTTCCGCTTTAACTTTTTTGCGGAAACTCATCTGGCAGAAAAGGATCATCATCCACGTTACCATGCAGGCAAAAGCGCTGACGGACGTAATGATTTCAAAGATAGATGCCGGCAGGAAGTAGTTGAGGACAACTCCGATCAACATACACAACACGGACATACATAAGGCTTTATAAGGCACTTTCTGTTTGCTTACTGTTGAAAAGGTTTTGGGCGCCTTACCTTGAAGAGATAAATTGTAAAGCATACGTCCCGTACTGTAAATACCGGAATTGCAAGACGACAGGGCCGCCGTAATAACGACAAAGTTAATGACATGCGCCGCACCGGAAATACCGAGCTTTTCAAATACCATAACAAAGGGGCTCCCCTGATGCCCCAGCTGATCCCACGGATAAATAGACATAATTACTAATAAGGCCAGAACATAAAACAGAAGAATTCGATAAAGAACCTTATCGATGGCTGCAGATAATGTCTTTTCGGGATTCGCCGCTTCACCTGCAGTAACACCGATAACTTCAATACCGACATAGGCGAAGAGCACCATCAGCATCGTATCGAATACGCCGCCGAAACCGTGCGGGAAGAAACCGCCGTGCTGTGTCAGGTTGGAAATACCGACGGCTACACCGTCATTGCCGAGACCGAAAAAGATCATGCCGGCACCCGTAATGATAAGGAAAATAATCGTCACGATTTTAATTAAAGCGAACCAGAACTCAAACTCGCCGTACGCCTTAACGGAAATCAGATTGGCACAGGTCATTAAGGCGAGGGCACAAAGGCAAGAAATCCACTGCGGCAAGTCGGGCAGCCATAAATGGACATATACACCGACAGCGGTGATTTCGGCCATACACGTAACTACCCAGACATACCAGTAATTCCAACCGGAAACATACCCTGCAAGAGGATTCAAAAACTGATAAGCATGCGCACTGAAAGAACCGGATACAGGGTATTCAATGGTTATTTCACCCATAGCACGCATGACGAAAAAGATGGCGATACCCGCAATGATATATGCGGCAACCACACCGGGACCGGCCTTTTCAATGGCCGAGGCGGAACCTAAAAACAAACCGACGCCAATCGCACCACCCAAGGCGATGAGCTGAATGTGCCGTTCTTCCAGGCCGCGATTCAAATCCTCTTGAACAACTTGCGTTTTCTCTGAACTCATGATGCTTCAACTCCTTTTCTGATATTCTTGCTCATACGCAATATTCCGATATTATAAAAGCATATACTAATTATTACGTATGTAGATACATTAATTATAGTGCGTTTTAATAAACTCGTCCACTATACCCGAACAGATATACATTATATTTTTATGCATTTCTCTTAATATTATACGTTCGTTCCGGAACTTTCAGTAATATTTAATAGTAACACCGCCATGTGCATTAATTTATAAACTTCGTCGCGACTATATTCTTTGGAGTATTTATACATCTATACATTATATTATCTAACAGATTTTCTATAAACGCATTAGTTGGAATTAAGAGTTGCATTATTAAAATATCATTTACACCGCTTCTCTTCCCCCGTTTCGACAAGAAAAAAAAACTGTGCTAAGATACACCTATAAGACCGAAAAGGAGATACATATGAATGCAAGCAAACGGCGACTCCGTATTATGGAGCTTCTTTCCCGTGCCAATGCTCCGCTTACAGGCTCAACTTTAGCCGCTGTCTGCCACGTTACGCGGCAAATTATTGTCGGCGACATCGCCAGGCTTCGGGCGGAAAACACGTCGATTATCGCCACACCGCAAGGATACCGGCTCTTGAAAACAACTACCGGCATTAAACGGCTCGTCGTTTGTAAACACGGTCCCGACGAGGCGGAACATGAGCTGCGTACCATCGTAGCAAAGGGCGGTACCGTCTGTAATGTCACGATAGAACATGATGTCTACGGCAGTCTCGAAGGAAATCTTCACTTGTCCACACAAAAGGATATCGACCGCTATCTAAAACGCATGAAAGAAAACCATGCCGCTTTTCTCAGCAGCATGAGCGGCGGCATTCATACACACCTCATCGAAGCTCCCACACGCGCCGTCATGGATGAAATTATAAAGGCGCTGCACAAAGAAGGATTTATATACACGTAAAAAGCAACGGTAAAAATATACTGTTGCTTTTTTTAATCCCTCCGACTATACTCTATGTATACAAATAACTTTACACTTGTAAATCACTGACAGGAGGATTTTTTATGCTTGATCGTTTAAATGCATTGCCGGTCTTACGTTTTCATTACAAATTACTGTTCATAGCCGGTATCGGTTGGGTTTTTGACTCTATGGATACCGGTCTCATCGCGTTTGTCCTTCCCCTTCTCATCAAGGAGTGGGGACTTACGGGCGCTCAAGCGGGAATGCTCGGCAGCATCGGCCTCATCGGCATGGCCCTGGGTGCCGTTGCGGCAGGCACCGTCGCCGACAGGCTGGGGCGGAAAAAAGTATTTGCTGCCACCATTCTTCTCTACAGTCTATCAACCGGAGCCTGCGCGGTTGCACCGAATTATGAATCTCTCCTTGTTTTCCGATTCCTCGTCGGCCTCGGCCTCGGCGGCGAACTGCCCGTAGCGGCAACACTTGTCACGGAATACGTTCCGGGCCGCGTACGCGGCCGCTTCATGGTGCTCCTCGAAAGCTTCTGGGCCGTCGGATGGCTCTTAGCCGCTCTCATCGCTTATTTTATCATTCCTGTCACAGGCTGGCGTACAGCCTTTATTATCGGCGCCGTACCGGCCCTCTATACAATGGTTATTCGCATACATCTGCCCGAATCGGTACGCTATCTCCTGCAAAAGGGGAAAACGACCGAAGCGTACGCTATCGTTGCCCAGCTGGAACGGAACGCAGGTCTGGACGCACGGCCTTTCACTCCTGATGATACGACCGTCCCTTCCCGAGACGTCTCGGCATCATTCACCGCTCTCTGGACCCGTCGTTTCGCAAAACGTACAATTATGCTCTGGGCCGTCTGGTTCGGTATCGTCTTCAGTTACTACGGCATCTTCATGTGGTTGCCGTCACTCGTTTTCAAGCAGGGCTTTACAGTCGTCAAGACATTCGAATACGTCCTTATCATGACGTTATCTCAATTGCCGGGATATTATACGGCCGCCTGGCTTGTCGACCGTTGGGGCCGCCGTTATACATTGGCGCTCTTCCTTCTCTGCAGCGGCATATCGAGTTACTTCTTCGGTCATGCAACAACTGTTACGGCTCTTCTCTTCTGGGGTGCGGCCATGTCCTTTTTCAATCTCGGCGCCTGGGGCGTTATTTACACCTACACGCCGGAACTGTATCCGACGGCAATCCGCGGCCTGGGCTGCGGCTGGGCTGCCGGATTCGGACGCATCGGCGGTATGGTCGCACCGCTTCTCGTCGGTGCGCTTTTAGCAAACGACTGGAATATGAGCGGCATCTTCTATATTTTTGCCTCCGTCTTCGTCATTATTTCAGTTATCGTCATCTCTCTCGGCACGGAAAGTAAACGAAAAAATTTGGAAAGCCTTTCCTGACAGCAGCATAAAAGGGGCGGATACAAATATATCCGCCCCTTTTACTGTTAACAATACTTGGCTATGCCGGTACGTATATTTCCCAATTGTCTGTAGAGATTGCGTCCCGGGCAAAGGGTACCGCTCAAATCACGATGCCCGAGAATCGTCTTTGCTCCGGGTTTAATGCCGTAGGTCTTACATATATAGGCCATGAGAACCGTCCCGGATGCGAGAGCCGCATCAGTCGGCACCGCCCGTTCATAATCGCCGGCAAAACAAATGCCGACAGTATTATGATTATGTTCATAACAATGGGCCCCGACAGCATTCATCGGACGCCCCCGTTCAACGGTACCGTCCTTGTGGATCACGTAGTGATATCCGATCCCGGCCCATTTATTAGCCAAATGCCATTGGTGGATTTTTGCCGCCGGTACTTCCTGATCCGTACCGCCGACATGATGGATAATGATCGCATCTGTCCGGGAACGGCGCACAAGAGGTTCCCGGAACTTAAAGCGCGTCTCTTTAACGGCCAGTTTCACAGAACCGTCCGCTGCCCTTACCGGCAGAGTCAACCCCGCCGAAAAGATCGTTGCCGTACCTGCCGTAATAAGAGCCTGTCGCAAAAATTCTCTTCTGTTCATAAATTTATATATCCCGTCTTTCCCCTAAGGAAAAATGATAATTTTTATTGAACTCTCTTCGGATGGCTATTATACACCTTTTTCGGATACGGTGACAACTGCGGAAATCAAGTTTTCATGCGATTGGGAAGATGTAGTATAAAATTTTTTTCTATCTACATTATAAAGGATACTCATTTTCCGCAAGAATAAATTATTTTCATTTGCTCATACTTTAATAAGGGTAACATTCCCGCCTCAACGGAGAGGCGGGAATGTTACCCTTATTTACTGTTCGTACGCTTCATATCGTATATCAAATTCGGTTTCAGCATCCCGTTTAACGGAAAGAGCTCGTTTACAAACGAATCGTCCACATAGAGGATCCCGCTCCGTACAATTCCGGGCGCTTTACCGCGGGATGTCGTCAAAACACCGTCCCGATTATTCCACATGAGGTCACAGCCAAGAGCCGTTGCCAGGATCTGTGCCGGCAAGTACAATTTTCCGTCCTTGCCGAGAACGCGCTTTGGCTGCTTTTTGCCGTCTATGTATAAATCATACGCTTCAGCAACATATGTGGGCATGCCGTCGGAAGCGTTGATTTTCTGTAAAATAGCCTGCTCTTCTTCAAACGGGTCCACTCCGTAGCCGGCCAGTGCACGCTTCACGTCGCTTACGGACAAAGGCTGGCGATCATACCCGTCAGGATAAATATAATAGGATACTCTGTGATCCGGCGCAACATCAATAACGATGCGATCATAGTACACTTCCACGGCCGTGCCGACGTGAACGCGTTCGTAGAGATCTTCCACATCGGCTTCACGCATGCGGATACATCCGTTAGAAACATAGCCGCCGACTGTCTCGGGCCGATTAGTACCGTGAATACCGTAGTTTCCTGAAAACCCGATCCAACGATAGCCTAAAGGATTGTTCCGTCCCGACGCGATCCGCTCACTGGTGTCATCGGGATTAATCCAGGTCGGATCCGTTTCTTTATTTTCAACGGTATAATACCCAATCGGCGTAGGCGCATAAATGCTGCCGACGCCGACAGGATACATGGCAACCTTATCGGAACCTTGATAGAAGGTAAGGATACGGCTCGCCAGATTGACGCCTATTTTCTCGGTCCTGTCCGTTGCGGAAACCGGAACGCGACCTTCTGAATCTGTACTATCCCCTTCATCGGCTGCAGTCACATTGCCCGTTTTATTCGCATTTTCCGTGACAGGCTTATTTTTTGAGACGCTGACAGTTCCTGTTTTAGAAATTTTAACAACCGCCCGGTACCGGTCCGCCGGAGTGTTTTCCGGCGACGCCGCAAAGGTGACAGATACAGTAAACACCGTTGCCAGTACAGCGAAAAAAAACTCTTTTCCAAGTAATCGATGCCCTTTCATTACAACGCTTCCTTTATACGTAACAAATGGTAAATTTATTACTTAATTATACTCAAAAAAGGCACATTTACATATAGGGAATATATGTATGAATTCAAAAATTTTTTCTTTCGTTGTAATTATAACGGACGATTATCAATTAAGTGTTTATACTTAGTAGCGTAATGAGAAAGCAGCACCCTAGTTTTCAAGCGCAATACAAAGGAGGTGCCTATTATGGCATATATTAAAAATGTAGAACAGGAAAAAGTATTGGCTCTTGCCGATCAAGTACAGGTCACTCCGGGGCAGGTTGTCAGTCGTACGTTGGCACAAAATGAGGCTGTAAGCATTACAGTCTTCGCTTTCTCAAAAGACGAAGAAATCGGCACGCATGATTCCACAGGAGATGCACTGGTAACCGTTTTGGACGGCACCGGTCGGTTCGTCGTTGACGGCAAGGAGTACATCGTCCAAAAAGATGAGTCGCTTGTTATGCCGGCTAAAAAGCCCCATTCGGTACATGCCGTAGAAGATTTCAAGATGCTTCTGACCGTGGTATTTCCGCGTTAGACTAATTTTTACAAAAGCAGGAGGGTTAATATGGAACAGAAAATGTTTTGTTTTCAATGTGAACAAACTGCGGGCGGCACGGGCTGTACCGGCGGCGCCGGGGTATGCGGCAAATCCTCGACAGTTGCCAATCTCCAGGATGAGCTGACAGGGGCTCTGATCGGGCTGGCCCGCGCCTGTCAATCCGGTCATCCGACAGCCTATACGCATCGCATAGTCCTCGAAGGTCTTTTTACGACCATCACGAACGTTAATTTCAACGAAGAAACGATGCATACGATGATCGATAAAGTAAATGCTGAAAAAGCCGCTGTCCTCAGCAGTGAAGAAGGGGCCGCCGATAAACTCCGCAGACTCTTCGGCGGTACGTCCGCTGCCGATAAAGCGGCAGCCAACTTCGAAATGAAAAAAATTTGGAATGCAAACGAAGATATCCGCTCTTTGAAATCGCTTATCCTCTTCGGTATGCGCGGCATGGCAGCCTATGCATATCATGCACTCATGCTCGGTCAGCACGATGACACGGTTGACGCCTTCTTTCTTAAAGGCCTCCGCACACTCGGCGAAGATCTGACAATGGAAGAATTGCTCCCCGTCGTTATTGAAACAGGTCATGTAAATCTTACCTGCATGGAAATGCTGGACCGTGCAAACACAGGCACATACGGCACCCCGGTTCCGACAGAAGTGCCTCTGACAATCGAAAAAGGGCCGTTCATCGTTGTAACCGGTCATGATCTCAAGGATCTGGAACTTCTTTTAAAACAGACTGAAGGTAAGGGCATTGCTATTTACACACACGGTGAAATGTTGCCGGCTCACGGGTATCCGGAACTCAAAAAATACAAACACCTCAAAGGCAACTTCGGGACGGCCTGGCAGAATCAGCAAAAAGAATTTGCTAACGTTCCCGGCGCTTTTCTCTTTACGACAAACTGTCTCATGCCGGTTCGCCCGACATATGCGGACCGTGTTTTCACTACAGAAGTAGTTTCTTACCCCGAACTCGTACACATTGATGACAATAAAGATTTCACGCCGGTTATCGAAAAAGCCCTCGAACTTGGCGGATATCCGGAAGACCATGAAATGACGGGAATCAACGGCGGTAAAACGGTTATGACCGGTTTCGGTCACGGCACAGTCCTCGGCGTTGCCGATACGGTCATTGAAGCGGTTAAAAACGGCGCAATCAAGCACTTCTTCCTTGTCGGCGGCTGCGACGGCGCCCGGCCGGGCCGTAATTATTACACGGAATTTGTGAAACAGACTCCGGCGGATACGGTTATTCTGACACTCGCTTGCGGCAAGTATCGGTTTAATGACCTTGATCTCGGCACTATCGGCGGTCTTCCCCGCATTATGGATATGGGGCAGTGCAACGATGCATACAGCGCAATCAAAGTAGCGCTTGCACTCTCCGAAGCTTTCGGCGTCGGTGTCAATGAATTACCGCTTACATTGGTGCTTTCCTGGTACGAGCAGAAAGCTGTCTGTATCTTGCTCACACTCCTTGCATTGGGCCTTAAGAACTTCTACCTCGGCCCTACGCTTCCGGCTTTCGTATCCCCGAACGTATTGAACTACCTGGTAGAAAACTTCAACATCCACCCGACAAGCACACCGGAAGCGGATTTAAAAGCTATCCTGGGGTAAGGTAATTTCAATTTTACAATGCCTTATATTCTATACCATCGAAAGCAGGCAATGAAAAATCTTTGCCTGCTTTTTATATTGCCCAATCTCTATAATTATCAAAATTCTATTATATTGAGAATCTATCTGCTATACTATAATCAATGTAAGATTTTACTGTCTCCGTATACAGCTTGAAAAGAGGGATTCTCATGCAACTTGATGAACAGGCGGCAGCCCGCGGCAGAGGCGTCACTTCAGCCAGTTTGAAAGGGATCGGCGGTAATATTATACTCGTCATCTTTAAAGTAATTGTCGGGCTTTCATCAAATTCCATCGCCGTTATCCTTGATGCGGTCAACAATCTGACAGACGTTCTCTCATCTGTTCTTACCATCGCCGGGACTAAACTGGCCGGCAAAAAAGCCGACAAAGAGCATCCCTTCGGCCATGGACGCGTCGAGTACATCACGACGATGGCCATTGCCTTCATCATTCTGAGTGCCGGATTGCTTTCCCTGAAAGAATCAATCAGCCGGATTCTTCATCCGGTCACATCTGTTTTCGCCGCAACGGATTTGGCAATTATCTGCATTGCCATCGTCATAAAAATCGTCATGGGAATGTACTTCCGCAAAGAAGGAAAACGCTGGAAATCCGACGCGCTCTCCGCTTCCGGCGTTGATGCGCTGTATGACGCGTTTTTAACAACGGCAACTCTGGTTTCATCAATCCTCGTCTTTTTCTTCCGGTTTGACGTACAGGGATATGTCGGAGCCGTCATCGGCGTCATGATCATCAAAGCCGCTACGGATATCGTCCGCGACATGTACAACCACCTTCTCGGGGTCCGTGCCGACGACACGTTAGTGCGCCGTTTAAAAGAAAAAATTGCTTCCTACCCTAATGTCGGCGGCGTGTATGACCTTGTGCTGAACAGCTACGGCCCCGGAGAAACACTGGGGTCCGTTCATATCTCCCTGCCCGATACAATGACAGTCGGCGAAGTCCATCCCGCATGCAAACGTATAGCTGTCGATATTTACGAAGAGTTCGGCATAACCCTGACCATCGGCGTATATGCAACGAACCAAAATGATCTGAACGCCTTGGAAATTAAAAAGGAACTCGATGATGTACTCAGTCTTTATCCTCATGTCCTGCAAGTTCATGCCTTTTACGTACAGGAACGGGAAAAAATTATCTATTTTGATCTGATCTTTGACTTTGACGAACCAAACCCGGGTGATGCACTGCGCAGTATTAAAGCGGATTTGAAAAAACGGGTCCCCGGCTACGAACAGTTCGCTATTCTCGACACCGATTTCAGTAATTAAAAACGGCCTTTACAGGTCGTTTTTTGCTTACATCAAACAGGTTTAATATATCGGTTTCATCGCAGAAAATCATACCGGGGCTGCATTATTCACACCGGTTTCCAACATAGTCTCAAAATTCCCGGCCGTTCCGGACCGAAACACAAGGTGGAGAAGATATGTATTTCATTATAGACGTATGGCAAGGATATCTCATTCAGCTCAGATACAGAGCGCTCATTGTACAGCAAAAACACGTCATGTCAGAACGAACGATACTGTTGAATACGTATTGAGACAGCGCTCATCCCGCCGCCTATTAATTTTATCCTTAGCCGTATTCCATCATACAGGCCGACACCTTGCCATGAACTCATGAACCTAAAAATAATAGTTATTCTTACCGCACCGTGCTATAATACAGACAATGACACTGTGGTATACTTTAACATAAACGAGGAGTTTTTATGAAGAATTCGACTTATTTGGAAATGGTAAAACGCAACCCTTACACGCTCGAACACATTGAAAACCCGACAGAAGAAATGATGCTCGAAGCGGTACGCCGCAACGGCATGGTGCTGCAATATATAAAAAATCCGCCGCCCCGGGTGACGGCGGCTGCCATAGACAATGAAGCACGCGCTATTCAGTTTATTAAAAATCCGTCAAAAGAATTGGCTGAAAAAGCTCTTCGGAAAAGCTGGGCCAATTTGGAATACATACATAATCCGTCGGAAGATCTAATCAGGCTCGCTCTCTCCTGTTCCGGCTGGGCGCTGAAATATATAGACAATCCGAGTGAAGAATTACAGCTGGCCGCAGTCAAAAAAAACTATGATGCCGTTAAATATATAGAAAATCCGTCCGTCGCCGTCCAGGAAGCGGCTGCCGCTCAAAACTACGCGGCACTCCGTTATATTGCAAACCCCGCTTTCTCGGCGGAATGCATTGCCGTGAAAAACGATGAACAGGCGTTACGTTTCGTCAAAAATTTAACGCCCGAAAAATTTATCGAATTGATGAAAGTAAACAGCCTTATTATAAAATATATGCCGCCCAATTTTGCCGTCGCCGTAGACGATGTGGAAAAAGCACTGCGCCAAACTGTTGCCGCTCCGGACGTAGACGAGAAGTATATACGAGATCTCATCAACAGCCGCAGCATAGGCCGCACCGTATCGACCATGCCGATTGATAAAATTCAGCTTATCGACAACTATGGCAGCAAAAAAGCACGACGCATTACAGTAGACGAAAAACTAAAATTTTCTTAGAGGTAATCCATGAACTTCACAGATACATTAAAGAGCGTTGAACTCGTTTTAGCCGCCGGTCAGGTCCCGCTTCTCGTCGGCAAAACGGGGATAGGCAAAAGCGCGCTGGCAACAGAAGTAGCTCAACAAAATGATTATAAACTCGTTTCTATTGACGGAAATTTATTGAAAGAAGGGGAAATCGGCGGGCTTCCCCTGATCGATGAATTTACACGCCGCACGGATGACCGCAATGCCGTATGCTTAAAAACAACAGTATATGCCGTCCACAATAAGCTGCGTGAGATAGATGAATATTTGGCTGCAGGACACGGCGTCCTGCTCTTCATTGATGAAATCAACCGTTCCGAACACGCAGTCCAGCAGGAATTGATGAATCTTATTCTGAATCGTGAAATCAACGGTTATCACTTGCGCAGCGACGTCCATATTCTGGCAGCCATGAATCCGTCCGATACCTACGAATACGAGGCTGTCGATATGGATGACGCGCAAGAAAACCGGTTTGTCTGGCTTTATATGGAAGTAGACCCGTACCAGTGGCTCAGTTGGGCTGCCGATAAGGGACTGGAAGAAAAAGTTTGCCAATTCATTTCAACCTATCCTGAATACTTGAGCCGAAGCAACGAAGACGATATTAACGCGACACCGCGCAGTTATGAACGTATTTCCGAATTATACCGGCTGTATAAAGAAAATACGGATACTATCCCCCGCTCCGTTTTTTATAACGTTATTCGCGGCAATGTAGGCAGAGTCATCGCTGAAGAGTTTTTAAATTTCGTCGAAAGTGATTACAGGCCGCTGATCACTTATGAAGACGTTTTTTCCGGCAACAGTCTGTCCGATGAGTTAAAAATGCGGATCCGGGAAGAAACACATACACGCCTCTACATCAGCGCCAAAAACATTCTCAACAAATTGACAGAACGGTTGCGTGCCGATTCCGCCGACGGTATGAAAAGCATAGACAGGCTGGTTTCTTTCTTGCAAGTCTATCCCTCTGATCTGATGGTTGCCGTTATGAAAGATATTCGCAATACAATGCCGGAAATCTACGCCTATGCGGCGGAAAACGAAGCCTTTATCGACGCATATTTTGCGGCTTTCCGGCGCAGACGGTAAGCGACGATGGAACAGACACTGCATGTAGAAAGCGAAGCTGTCGTTCTTTACCAGGAACTGTTGAATCTTGAATCCGCCCGGAAAGAGCATACCGCTGAAAGTCCGTTTACAGTGTCCGATGCCTTCCGCAAACGTTTCTTCGCCCTCATTGATGCCCTTAACCTGCGTCTTCTGGACGACTCGGATAATTTTTACGGTTATTTTCTTTTTCAAACGGGCCGCGACCTTCGCTTCGACTTGGAAAGTCCGGCAGGGACAAGCTTTAAAGACGCTAAATACATCATGTATTTCAATCCTTTCCTCTTTCTGCCTCTCACACCGGAACAGATGGAAAGCGCCTTGAAACATGAAATACTTCATATTCTCTCACTGCATCTTTTACGGGCGAAAGAATTGCGTAAAGAATTCTCGCCTCTTGCCGTAAATTTAGCAATGGATATTGTCGTCAACACGTATATATCCCCTTTGCCTGCCGATGCCGTTACGTTAGCCGTTGTCAATTTGCAATACGGCCTGGCGATGCCCCTCTTCGAGACAGTCGAATATTACGCCGAAGAAATCCAGACCGCCCTGGACAGACGACAACCCCGCAAAAAAGAGCCGGATGAAGGAACACGTTCAAACGATGCGCTGCCGATGAAATTCAATCCCGAAACAACACATGATATTTGGGACGAAAGCGATGATATTGATGAAAAAGCGATTCTCGAATTTACACAAAAAGCTGCCGACGGCGCACGCAAAGAAAAACTCAGTTCCTACTTGGACAGTCTTCTAGCGACCTTAGCGAATAAAAGTAATACCCTGCCGTGGTATGCATACTTAAAAAAGGTCGTGCGCACTGTCGCGGCGGAACGCAAAAAAACGACAACACGCCGCAACCGCCGCCAGCCGGAACGGCTCGACCTGCGCGGCGATCTGCGCAACAGGAAGGCAAAAGTGTATATTGCCCTTGATATCAGCGGCAGTATCAGCGACGAAGAATTTAAGCAGGCTATGGAACAGGTGCTGCAAATCGTTAAAGTTTATAATCATGACATTACACTCATTGAGTGCGATAATGAAATACGCCGCATCTACCATGTAGACAAACTCACCGACTTGAAAGAACGGTTTCCTCAACGGGGCGGTACGGCCTTTGCTCCGGTCATCAACTATTGTAACGGGAAAAATCCGGATATACTCGTCTATTTCACGGACGGCAAAGGGGAAGAAAAGCTGCCGCAGCGACCGAAAGGCTACAGCATTCTCTGGCTCTTGTCCGGAAAAGACAGAACTCTCTCTCTTGCCCGGCCTTACGGCGTGATCAAAAAACTGATGCCCATTAAAAGTAAAGATCCCCTCTTTGACTTCGACACCGTCGAAAAAGGAGGTTTTTCCATGGCCAATCAAGAACGAAATGTAGATTTACATGAATATATCCGCGGTTAAATAGTAAAAGGCGATACAAAAGAATTGTATCGCCTTTTACTATTTATACAAAAGAAGTATGTCTTCCGGGGCTACGCCAAGACAAGACGGAATGTCCCGGGGGTATCTGTCTTTCGGAAATCGCCACCATATGGCAGGACTTTTATCCTGCTGTCCGTCATAACGAAATTTCAGAACCCATTCAAAGGGCTGTTCAATTTCTTCAACAAAGTGTACAGCAAATGAATTGCTACGCTCTCCGCCCTTAAAAGAATGGGCCCTGATCCCCACGGCGCAGAGAGTATCACCAACCGGTTCCGCAGCAGTCACAGTGATGCCCCATTCAGGTATGCGGGCCGTACAGTCTCCGTCTTTCCAGGCGGCAACAACATTCTTGCACCCCGTTAAGACGGCGGCGGCCCTGGTGCGAGGCTGCGCAAAAACAGCTTTAGTTTCACCGAACACTTCAAGCTTGCCGTCCGACAAAATAGCCAACGAGTCGCAAAGCTGATAAGCTTCGTCACGGCTGTGCGTGACAAGAACAACATCCTTGCGGAACTGAGCCAGCGTCTCGCTGAGCTCGATCATGAGCTTTTCTTTCAGATAGCTGTCCAATGCACTGAAAGGCTCATCTAAAAGGAGCACCTCCGGTTCATTCACGAGAATACGGGCTAAGGCCACACGCTGCTGCTGCCCGCCCGAAAGTTGAGCCGGTTTATTCCGTTCCAATCCGTCCAGACGCAATCGATTTACCATGGATGCAATAACAGCGGTTCTTTCCGCTTTGCTGCGTCCTTTGCGAATACTGTAGTTAATATTCTCTTCTACCGTCATATTGGGAAAAAGGGCGTAATCTTGAAAAAGATACCCTACGCGGCGCTTTTGAACAGGCATATCGATATATGAGCCGCTGTCGAAGAGAGGCTTGCCGTTAACGGCGACACGGCCCTCATCGGGCCGTTCTATGCCGGCAATACATTGCAAGGTCTTACTCTTGCCGCTGCCTGACGCGCCGAGAAGCCCTACTATACCGCCTTTTGAAGAAAAAGCCACATCCAACGAGAAGGAACCCAGGGATTTGCGCACATTCACATCTATTGCCATCCGCCGGCCCTCCTTTGACGAGCTCTCTTTTCCATCATATTTACAGTCAGAAGAACAATGGCGCTGATAATGATATTGATAACTACCCAAATGAACGCGCTGTACTCGTCATTAGTACGCCAGAGCTGATAAACAGTCGTTGAGATGGTCGCCGTATTGCCGGGAATATAGCCGATAAGCATGCTTGTCGCGCCGTATTCACCGAGCGCCCTGGCAAACGCGAGGACCACACCGGCAATAATGCCCTGTTTGCAGGCGGGAAGACGGATACGCCAGAAAATAAACCGTTCCGACAAGCCGAGCGTACGGGCGCTCCAGGCAAGATTTTCATTAAAGCTTTCAAACGCCCCCCGCGCCGTCCGATACATGAGCGGAAAGGCAACGACTGCCGAAGCGATAACGCCGCCATACCAGGTCATGACAAACTGTATCCCCATATTCTTTAAAAAAATACCTACCGGATGGGTGAGTCCGAAAATAAGCAAGAGGATCCACCCGCATACGGTAGGCGGCAACACTAAAGGCAAGGTAAGAAGGACGTCCAGGACGCCCTTCACGAGCCGCGGCAAGGTCGCAATACGATGAGCCGCATAAATTCCCAAAAAGAATACGATGACACAGGATATCCCGGCTATGCGTAAGCTGTTCCAAAGGGGATACCAGTCCATAAGTTTCTCCTATACGCGGCTGAAACCGACACTTTCAAAGATCTTCATAGCCGCATCGCTCTGTAAGTACGTGAGGAAGTCCTTAGCCGCATCTTGATTTTTCGAGTTCTTTAAGATCGCAGCGGGATAAATAATCTGGCCGCACATTTCTTTTGTAGCCTGATCGACGGGTTTCAGTTTAGCGCTGAACGCATCCGTCGCATAAACGACACCGCAATCTGCAGAACCCTCAAGAACCTGCGTCGTTACTTCCTTAACGTTCGAGCCGTATGTTATATTACCGGCAGCGGCAATTGCTTTTTCGTCAAGATTATAGAACTTCAAAATTTTTTCCGTATACTGTCCGACAGGTACGTCATTGTTGCCCATAACCAGACGAACGGAACCGTCTTTCAATTTAGCTGCCAGATCGTTAAAGCTCTCTACATGTTTCGGATTCCCTTCCGGCGTCACGAGTACGACTTTGTTTTCCAAAAGATCAATTCGGGAATCGGATTTAATAAAATCCAACTTGTCGGGATTAGCTGTTTCATCTTTCGCAGCATCAAGCTGATTCATCTGTTTTTGCGCCGCCGAAATAAAAATATCCGCATCGGCACCGTTCTGAATCTGTTTCTTCAGCGTACCGGATGAATCGAAATTATACGTAATTTCCACATTTGGATGTTCTTTTTCATAATCGGCTTTAATCTTATTGAGCGTTTCCGTCATACTTGCTGCTGCAAATACCGTAAGTTTCACTTTTTCTTTTCCCCCGTTCACCTGATCTTTTTTATCCTGCCCGCAACCGACGAGACCGACAGCCAAGGCTGCCACAACGGCCAAACTGATGAACTTTTTCCAATTTTTCATGACAAGTGCTCCTCCTGAACGACAAAAATTATTTTTCGGCACAGTCGCTCGCACCATATCGGAGCAAGTCCAAGGGGTGCGCAACTGTATCCATAAAAACGGCCAGACATTCCCGACAGGCCTTCGGACTGCCCGGAAGATTGACAATCAACGTTTTCTTACGAAGTACACTGACGGCGCGGGAATATATAGCCCGCTTCGTTTGCCTCATCGACTCGGCACGAATCGCTTCGGCAATACCCGGCACGAGGCGATCGGCGACGGCCAACGTTGCTTCAGGCGTTATATCGGTCGGTGCAAACCCTGTGCCGCCGGTCGTTATTATTATATCAAGCCGGCGTTGCTCTGACAAACGCACAAGCTGTTTTTTCAGCTGTTCCTCATCATCGGGAAGGAGAAGAGTTTCCGTTATTTCAAACCCCCGTTTTTCCAATTCTCCCACAATAACGGGTCCGCTTTCATCAATCCGTTCACCGCGGCTGCCCTTGTCGGAAAGTGTGATGACAGCTGCCCGGTAAGGACGATTCCCCTTACGTTCTTCAATCACAAGTTCATCTCCCGGATGAAGGACGCCGCCGGTCAATACTTTGGCAAAAACGCCTTCGCGCGGCATGATACAGTCCCCGACTTGATGATAAACAGCACAATGTGCATGGCATTCTTTTCCGATTTGCGTCATCTCCAGAAGGACCTCACCCGCTCGCAACAACGTCCCTACGGACAGTTTGGCGAAATCAAGCCCTGACACGACCAGATTTTCCCCGAAGGCACCATACCCGACGCGAACACCGTTCTTGCGGAAATCTTCTATTTTATCGGCTGACAGAAGACTGACCTGACGGTGCCAGTCGCCGCCGTGGGCATCATGTTCAATGCCCCAATCGGCAATCACCTTCGCCTCATTAATCGGCTTCTTCTGTACACCCCGCTGCTTACTGATACAAATTGCTAAAATTTTACCCATAAATTATCCCCCGATTTGCTTCATCGTTTTTATTTCCGTAATCTCCGACCGGTCCGAAAAGCAATGCCCTGACGGCTTCTCACCGATCGCCCTGGCAAACGCTTCAGCCAGGGTCATATTCGACTGCCCGCGAACGATCGGCTTCAGATCAACACCGGCATCATAGCAAAGGCAAGGCTTCAGGAAACCCGTACTCGTCAAACGCATGCGGTTGCATGCATGACAAAATTGATGTGTATTAGCTGCAATAAAGCCGATATGGCCGCGCAATCCGGCCCCGGCATAGTACGCCGCCGGTCCGTTACCGCGTACGCCTTCGTCGGCCCGAAGATCATCATACTTACCGCGTAAAACCGCCAGCACTTCGGCTTCGGTCACTCCCTTTTCAAACCGGCCGAACCCGATAGGCATGATCTCTATAAAACGCACGTCAACGGGCATTTCTTCAGCCAGTTTCGCCAACGGTAAAATCTGGCTTCTCGTCTGGCGCAGAAGGACGGCGTTCACCTTTGTGCGAATACCGGAGGCGGCTGCCGCCTTGACGGCGGCAAGAACACGCTCCAAGCCGTCCGTGCCGGTAATGTGTTCAAACTGGTCCCGATCGAGTGTATCCAGACTGATATTGATCCCATCCACACCCATACGGACCAACGCCGGCAGATGCTCCTCCAAGTACATGCCGTTCGTTGTCACGGTGACCTGATTTACACCGTTAAGACCTTTCAGCCCCTGCATAAAGGGAATGACCCTCTTGCGCACGAGAGGTTCACCGCCGGTAATTTTAAATTTGCTGATACCGGCTCTGACGGCGGCCTCACATATGTTCATAATCTCTTCATAACGCATAATTTCCGCATGACACACGTCCGGAACCGCTTGAGGCATACAGTACCGGCAGCGAAAGTTACACTTATCGGTAACGGAGATTCGCAGGTAATCAATGCATCTTCCCCATTTATCCTTCATTTGCATCGCCCGTCTTTCCGTAAATGAAACGGCCGCTCTTACCGCCGCTTTTTTCTTTAAGATGTATATCGGAAAGGACCATTGACTTATCAACGGCCTTGCACATATCATACATCGTCAGAAGCGATATGGACACGCCGGTCAGCGCTTCCATTTCCACGCCTGTCCGTCCTCGGCATTTCACGAGACATATCGTATCAATGCGGCATTCTTTTTCATGAAATATAAACTCTATGCTGCACTGCGTGAGCTGTAAAAGATGACAGAGCGGAATCAGTTCATTCGTTCGCTTGGCGGCCATAATGCCGGCAATACGCGCTGCTGCCAGAACATCGCCTTTCGGTATCCCGCCGTTTTTCACAGCATTATAACATTGGCGGTTCATCGTAATCGAACCGGTCGCTATTGCCGTACGTACCGTACTGCGCTTTTCACTCACGTCAACCATATGGGCGTTTCCTTTTTCATCTATATGTGTAAGTTCAGCCATAAGTTCCTCCTATTTCCCGAAACCGCAATTCGGGAAAGTACAGACGGGACAGTCCAGGCACAGGCCGCCTTCGCCCATACGGCTGAGGTCGGCGGCGGTCACAGGAACGCCTGCCATAAGCGAGGGCAGGACAAGATCAAATATCGTCCGTTTTGCGTACATGACACAGCCGGGCAAGCCGACGACGGGACGGTTATCGTCCGTATAAGAAAGAAGGAACATGGCCCCCGGCAAAACAGGCGCGCCATAAGAGACAATACGGGTTCCCGTATTCCTGATCGCCGCAGGGGTCCGGTCATCGGGATCGACACTCATGCCGCCCGTGCATAAAACCATGTCCATCCCCTTATTGAGCATATCCTTAATGACAGCCGTGATTTCCGCAGGATCATCAGCCAGGATAACATGCATTTCCACAGCGGCGCCGAATGCGCCGAGCTTCTTTTCGATGACAGGGGAAAACGTATCTTCAATACGCCCGTAAAATACTTCATTGCCCGTCGTAATAAGACCGGCTTTCTTTTTAGTAAACGGGTGGATCTGAAAAACAGGAGCGCCGGCTGCAACACGTTTGGCTTCTTCCATCTTTTCTTTTGCAATAACTAAGGGAATAACACGCATCCCCGCAAGCTTATCCCCCTTCTGTACGGAAAACCCGCCATGACGGGAAGCAATCATCATCTCGCCCAGAGAATTCAACGCAAGAAGCCGTGTTCTGTCAATGGTGAGAAGGCCGTCGCAATCGGCAATAAGCTCAATTTTCCCTTCTTTCGGCTCCGTAGCGTGCATATTGGGCCCCAGGGTCAAGTCACGCAGCACAGCGGCACCTTCGTCCTCATGCAGCATAGTTTCATCGGTTTCCCAAACATACACATTCTCTTTACCCACCGAAAGAAGGACCGGAATATCCTCTGCCGTAACAATATGGCCCTTACGGAAGACCGGCCCCTTTGTCACCCCGCGAATGATTTGTGTAATATCATGACACAGAACCTGCCCTACCGCATTTTCCGTTTTAATACATTTCATAAATACATACCTTTCTCATGCCGTGAAATATCTGTATATGTGATAACCGGCTCACGACGGAATATGCCGGAGCCGGTATCTCTATTGATTATTATAGAATATTTCTTCGCAAAATTCCAGTTATTACGGATAACTGCACGAGACCGTTTTACGTAGCTTCCATATTTTAAATTTTTATGTATCGGTATGATAACATTTCCAGTAAACGGCACCTACCATCAGGCTGCCGCCGATAATATTTCCTATCGTAACCGGTAACAGATTACGGACAAAAAAGTTCCCCCATGTGAGGACGGACATGTCTATCCCTTTGGCCACAGCGGCGGCCGCATATGTCGGATCAAGAGAGGCGAAGATTCCCGCCGGAATATAGTACATGTTGGCAACACTATGTTCAAAACCACAGAGTACAAAGAGGAAGATCGGTAAATATACACCTGCCAGTTTTTCAGTAGCCGTAGAACCCGCCGTGGCGATCCAGACTGCGACACAGACGAGGAAATTACAAAAGACGCCCAGAATAACGGCACTGAGAGGAGATAAATTCACTTTTGCAACAGCTGTTTTTATAGTAATAAGCGCGACTCCGTTACCGAAAAGAGATAATTGTTGCGCCTGTGTCATGAGGAAGGCAACCAAAATAGAGCCCGCAAGGTTTCCGATATACACGATAACCCACAGACGAAGCATTTTCCCCCATGTAATCCGGTTATCAAGTTTAGCGATAAGCATTAAACAGTCACCTGTAAATAATTCGGATCCTGCCAGGACAACCATAGCCAAGCCGGCCGGAAAAATAAGCGAACTGATAATCTTCGCCACACCCAGATTATCCATCATGCTGCCGCCCGTATTGGCCCCCACCGCCGCCAAAGCGATATACATACCTGCTAAAATTCCCAAAAGGACCGCCTGATGAATACATAAATCGGCTTTTCCCTGTCCGATTCCGTCAAACTTGGCCGCAACATCTGCCGGTGATAGCATAAAAATTCCTCCTTTATTCATACGATTGCAGTACTTATTAATTATCCGCATATCTCGTATGACTGTTCGTTATCAGTATACTCTCTTCAATTGTGCCGTCAAGACTTAATTAAATATATCTTTTTTTTGCATTCCCACAATAATGTGTTAGGATTTTCTTAAAAAGTATAAGGAGCCCTTCAAAATGGTATTGATCCCCGATAAAAATCTACTGTCTCTTCTCATTCTGGCAGGCGGAAAAAGCAGCCGTATGGGTTGCGATAAATCAAAACTGCCCTGGCGCGGAACGACAAGTTTAACCTCTCTGCTGCAAAGAAGCATAGTCTTCCCGTTTAAAAATACGATTATTTCCATTAACAGAGAGCTTGATCTTTCGGATCTGCCCGGGACTGTCGTCGCGACGACAGGCAAGCGACGGGAGAGCGATATAGAATACACCTGGACTTTGCCGGACGGTACAAAGCGAACTGTTTTTGTCGTTGCCGACACCTTTACGGAGAGAGGCCCGCTCGGCGGCATGGAAGCGGCTATGCACATGCATAAAACAACCAAATGGCTCGTGCTTTCCGTCGACCTTCCGTTTTATGATTTTTCAGCCGTCAATCGACTTCTGTCCGCTCATATGACGAAGGATGCGGATGCCGTCATTCCCCTTGTAAACGGCAAAGAAGAACCGCTGAGCGCAATTTACTCAGGCCGTATTTACAAAAAAATTCTCACGGCCTTAGCAGCCGGAAATTATCGTGTACGACATATCTATGCGGATAAAAAAGTCGTATATATTGACGAAAGCGCGCATGCACGGCAATACGTCAATATGAATACGCCCGTCGCATATAAGGAAGCTTTGGCATACGACACGAACAGCATGCGTAAAGTCCCGCTGTTTTCCATTTGCGCCGCCTCATCGGGAGCGGGAAAAACCCGGCTGGTTACAGCTTTAATCGGACAGCTCACACGGGAAGGGTATTCTGTCGGCTATGTAAAAAGCACGCATCACCGCATATACGGGAATAAAGAAGGAAGCGACACGGATCTCGCAAAAAAAGCCGGAGCTAAGGAAACCCGTATTGTTCCGTCTGTTGACAGTAAAGCGGCGGATAAACGAAATCTCCTGGCCGCGGCAGCCGAAGAAATGGATGTCGACGTGGTATTTATTGAAACCCGTGATCATGCCGTTTTCCCAACCATTCGAATTCTCGGCTCAACAGAAATAATTCCGGCACGGCATAATGCAAAACAGATACTTGCGGTCATATCGCGGCAGTTTCCGGAAAAATGCGACTATATCCGCAGATTTGAAGTCAACAATATACAGCCGCTTTATAAATATATTAAACGTTTTATGCATGTCCGGCATTAAGATGTTACGGATTTTTCTTTAACAACTGTATCAAATACAGCCCCTCCGTAAATTTTTCCGTCTTTTCCGTTTGCATATTGAGAATATTAAGTGTACAATAAAATTATTCGAAGATATGTGCATAACCGGGGAGGATTATTATCTTGCATATCTCGGAGCGCCATTTAAAAACAATCCCATATGACTACATTGATTAAAAGAGGTGAATTATACGATGTCCTATGAAACGATTACCACCGTCTGTCCTTACTGCGGGACAGGCTGTCTCATCGATGTCACTGTAGACAGGGAAAACAATAAAGTCATTGAAGCAAAAGGGTCGCCTCACGGCGTTAACAATGACGGCCGTCTCTGTCTAAAAGGGTTGTACGGTTGGGATTACTTAAATGACCCCCAAATTTTAACAAAACGGATTCGTACCCCTTTAATTCGCCGGGGCGGCAAGGGAACTCCCTTGGAACCCGCATCCTGGGAAGAAGCCGTCCGTTACACGGCTGAGCGGCTCAAGGCCATTATTAAAGAATACGGCCCCGACTCCGTTATGGGCGCCGGCTCCGCCAGAGGCCCGGGAAATGAAGTCGGCTATTTGACACAAAAATTCATGCGCGCAGTCGTCGGGACAAACAACGTCGATCACTGCGCACGTATCTGACACGCTCCTTCTGTCGCCGGGCTCGGCGAAACATTAGGTGAAGGCGCGATGTCTTACAGTGTGCCCGAACTGGAAGATGCGGAAGTTATCTTCAATATGGGATATAATGCGGCTACGTCGCATCCTCTTGTAGCCCGCCGCATCGTACGGGCTAAGAAAAAAGGCGCAAAGATTATTTGTGTCGATCCCCGTAAAACGGAAACGGCCCGCATTGCGGATATTTTCTTGCAAATCAAGGGCGGCACGAACATGCTCTTCCTCTGTTCCATGGCACATGTCATGGTTACGGAAGACCTGGTAGACCATGAATTTATTGAGGCTCATACCGTGGGCTTTGAAGAATATGCACGGGAAATCGCCGATCCTAAATACGCCCCCGAGGCAGTGGCCGAACAGACACGGCTCAATCCGGAAGATGTGCGTAAAGCCGCCCGGCTCTTTGCCTCATCTAAGCATACAATGACGACATGGGGCATGGGCGTTACACAATTTTCCCAAGGCGTGGAATGTGTTATCGGCTGTTCCAATCTCGCTCTGATGACGGGCAACTTCGGTCATTACGCGACGGGTGTCGGCCCGGTCCGCGGCCAGAATAACGTACAGGGTACGTGTGATATGGGTGTGTTGCCGAACGTATATCCGGGCTACCAGAAAGTCACGGATCCCGAAGTCCGCGCCAAGTTTGAAAAAGCCTGGGGTGTTAAGCTCTCCGACAAAAACGGTTCACCTTTAACACATGTCCCCGACAAAGTACTCCGTGAGTCGGATTCTAAAAAACAAATTCACGCCTACTACATTATCGGTGAAGACCCCGCTCAATCCGATCCGGACTTGCCGGAAATCCGCGAAACCCTGTCAAAAATCGACCTCGTCGTCATACAGGATATTTTCTTCAATAAAACCAGCGAATATGCGGATGTTATCTTGCCTGCCACAGCCTGGGGCGAACATGAGGCCGTCTATTCTTCCTGCGACCGCCGCTTCCAGCGCGTCCACAAACTCGTCGAACCGGATCCGAATTTAAAAACGGACTGGGAAATTCTCTGTCTCATTGCAACGGCGATGGGGTATCCCATGCATTACAACAATACGGAAGAAATCTGGAATGAAATGATCTCGCTCGCACCGAAGTATACGGGCGCTACGTACGAAAAACTGGAAGCCAACTACGGCATCCAATGGCCGTGCTATTCTGCGGATCCGGAAGACAAGGGTACACAATATCTCCACAAGGATGCGGTCTTTAATAAACCTGACGGTAAAGGTCGTTTCTTCTTCTTCCCCTTCACACCGGTAAAGGAAAAAGAAACGGCGGAATACCCTCTGTCCCTGTCGACAGTCCGTGAAGTAGGCCATTATTCCGTCCGTACAATGACCGGAAACTGTCGCCTTCTCCGTTCTTTAGCTGATGAACCGGGCTTTATTCAAATGAACCCGGAAGACTGTGAAGCGCTCGGTATCAAAGACGGCGAACTGGTCCGAGTTTTTTCGCCGCGCGGTGAGACAATCACCCGTTGCCTGCCTACAGGCCGCATTTCCAAAGGCGCAACTTATATGACCTACCAATGGTGGATAGGTGCATGCAATGAATTAACCAATGCGAAACTCGACCCGAAAAGTAACACGCCGGAATTCAAATACTGCGCCTGCCGCGTTGAAAAAATAGACGATCAAAAAGCCGCTGAACAGGAAGTTATCAATCGCTACACGGAAATCCGACGGCAGATGGGCATCTTGGAAGAAACGGAGGCGGCATCTAATGAATAAATTTATCAAATCAGATCCTATGCTCTGTATCGGTTGCCGTACCTGCATGGTCGCGTGTGTTGTAAACCACACGGAAAAAAACGTATTTGCACTGGACCCGGACAGCTATGACTTTACACCGCGCGTCCAGATTCAAATCACGGATACTGTAACAAAACCGGTTCAGTGCCATCAATGCCCGAAACCCAAATGCATGGAAGCATGCCCTTTCAACGCGATCTCTATGGGTGAAGATATGGTGATCCTCGACCAGGATATCTGCAAAGGCTGCGGCAAATGCGCGAAAGCCTGTCCGTTCAAGGCTATCACGATGATGCGCATCTATCATGGCGATACAAAAGGCCGGCCGTTCCGCCAAGTGGCGTTCAAATGCGACTTATGCAGAGACACGGAATCAGGCGTACCTGCCTGTATCGAAGCATGTCCCACAGAAGTATTCACTCTCTTCGATCCGGCTGAAGCCGCTGCTAAAGCCAAAGCTGCAATGGAAGCCAAAAAAGCGGCTGCAACCGCACCCACAACATAACACAGAAAGGTTCATCCTATGATTCCCCTATCAGTAACAGAAGTAAATCGTATGTGGGCGGACGTACTGAACCACGCAACTGTCGGGACGGAATCCATCCGTCCCGACATTGCATTGGGGCGAATTCTCGCCGAAGACGTACATGCCGTCGAACCCTACCCGCCCTTTCGTAAATCACCCTTCGACGGATACGCTATCCACTTTGAAGAAGGCCGTACGGAATATACGGTCCTCGCCACACTCGGGGCCGGCGAAGTATATGCCAAAAGCGTAGAAAAAGGCGAGGCCGTGCGCCTCATGACCGGCGGTGCCCTTCCCGACGGCTGCGATACCGTCGTCATGCAGGAAAGTGTAAATGCCGTCAATGACAAGACCATTGAGATAAAAGGCGCCGTACATCAGGGAGATAATGTCATTCCCATAGGCGAAGAATGCTCCCCGGGAGACCCGATTCTCACGGCAGGCTCCGTTCTGACCGCAGGCGCCATGTCCGCTGCCGTCGGTCTGGGCCGCACGGACCTTACGGTATACAAAGACCTGCACGTCCTCTTTATCACGTCGGGCCGCGAACTCGTCATGCCCGCCAAAGCTCGTAACGGCGCTCAGATTTACAATTCCAACGCCTATTTATTCGCCGGTCTCTTACGCGAATACGGTTTCGGCCAGACGGGCTATATGCACGTGACCGACAACTCGGACGAAACGGAAGAGGAAATCGCTCGTATTTTTTCAGCTTCGCTCGAAGCCGATGTTATCATCAGTACAGGCGGAGTATCTGTAGGCCTCTTCGATTCCATGCCGCATATATACGAACGCATCGGTGCCAAAAAACTGTATGACCGCATTACTATGCGGCCCGGTTCAGCTTCATTCGGCGGTGCCATAGAAAGGAAAGACAAAATTATCCCTGTTCTCGGCTTGTCAGGCAATCCGTCAGCGGCCTTTAACGCCTTCCACCTTATTGCCCTACCCGTCTTGCGGCGCCTGCGCGGCGAAAAGGACGTAACCTTGCCGGAAGTAAATTGCCGCATGGCAGAAGGATTACATAAAAACAATCCGGTAGACCGTTTTGTCCAAGGCACCGTTTGCTTTATAGACGGCATGCCAACCTTTTCTCCCCTTTCGCGGGCCACGGCCGGCTCCTTATTAGGCCCGTCCAAGGCCAACGCCCTCGCCTTTATTCCTAAGGGCGCACCGCCTGCCGCAGCAGGCATGACAGTCCGTACCGTTTTACTGACAGTGAAATAAATAAATGAAAAACAGGGAGTAACGAATACGTTACTCCCTGTTTTTCATTCTTAACGCGTCGGTTCCCGTTAAAAGGATACTCGTTCCTTATGCGTATAAAGGCGGAAAGAGTCGGGGCGCAGCCCGCAAACAACTGTAATGCCGTATTCATCTGCCAATTTCAGGCCCAAGACGGATGGCAAGGCGCGGGAGGCGATTAAATGCACGCCCATACCGTGTACCTTGGAAATAACCGACTGTGGCACGCGACCGCTGAAAATAAGCATCACATCGGAAACGTTTATGCCCTTGTCTTCTATAATGCCGCGCAGACGATCCAGTACATTATGGCGCCCGATGTCTTCGGCATAGGCGAGGACTTCACCCTTTCTTACCAAGGCCCCTTCATGAATGCCGTGAGACGCATGATGAGCCGCCGACAGGGAATCCAGTAAGCCGCCGTAACTGCAAATTTCATCGGCACGAACCGTTCCTAACCGGTCGGGACAAGGGGCCGGTATAGGATGAGCTTCTTTCGTCGTCTTCACATTCACTCTGTCGCCTTCGACGGTTACGGACTCAATATCCGCATATGCGGGAATTAAACCTTCGGCAAGAACATAGCCGATGGCCAAATGATATATATCCTGAGGCGAGGCAATGAGTATTCCCTTTTCTACGCCGTTTATCCATACAGGCACCATCGTTTCTTCCGACAAAGGTCCCTGTACGCTTTCTGCACCCGTATCCGCCCTGTAAGCCACATACGAAATGTCCGTACAGGGAGAAAATTTTAATACGTCACTTTCCTGTACTTCTTTTAAGCCCATGCTTACTCCTCTCCTCTTTCCTGATTATGTAAGTTGCTTTTTATTATACATCAAGACTTCCGGCACGAAAACAAAAAGAGAAACGGAGATTTATCTTTGACTGTGGTGCAAGGGAACAAAACATATATTATAAGTTTCAAATTAAAGATCGTATCTGAACGGTTGGATGCAAAATAAAAATACGGCGGGAAGATACCGCCGTAATGGAAAAAGGACCCGCGCCCACGCGCAAGTCCTTTTCCTCTCAATCAGCGGCTACCTATCCTCCCGGGGGGTCTCCCCCCAAGTACGTTCGGCGTTT